>ERZ1023641.17-NODE-17-length-91565-cov-36.684581_pt1 | contig 91565 bp, 61 predicted proteins | sample MGYA00380335_ERZ1023641 | MGnify/ENA primary metagenome ERZ1023641 (study PRJEB33179, sample SAMN07448970) | human gut metagenome | biome: Human-gut; feature: Human associated habitat; material: Faeces | host: Homo sapiens | place: India: Bhopal | collected... | reverse complement strand
TTTTAACACAAAAAAGCTCTCAAAAATTTGGTGATGTCTTAGGAATCATGGTGCCAACGAATCTCAATACATCCCAAATGAGAATGACAAGGATTTCGAATATATTCTCTATGTAGGCGAACGCCACCTTTACAAGAATTTCAATGACTTTGCCAAAAGTTGTATACCTATTTTAAAGCGCCACAAGGAGCTAATGGTCATTTGTACAGGAAAGCCTTTTACAGATTCTGAAAGAAAGATGCTCAAAGAATACGGAATGGAGAATAGATTCAAACATCGCTTCGTTGAAAACGACCAAGAGATGCTTGATCTTTATCATTATGCTCTAGCATTCGTCTTTCCATCTTCTTATGAAGGTTTTGGACTACCAATTCTAGAGGCCTACAAAGCCGGTTGCCCCGTTCTGCTCAATCATGCAAGTTGCTTTCCTGAAATAGCTGGAAATGCAGCCATTTACTTCAACATGAATAAACATAAGAATAATTTCGAAGAACAATTCGAAACGTTCTATCATTTGAATGGAACTGAAAGAAAAGAACTCATCAAGAGACAGGAAGAAAGACTTAAGCGATATTCCTGGAATAAATCAGCCAAGCTATCCGCCGAAATTTATCAACGGTTTATATAATCCTACAAACATAGGGCAAGAAGTTCTACCTTCTAAAAGGGGGCTTCTTGCCCTATTCACATATTCTACTCTTGATTCTCTTAATCTATGGTTATTATATGTAGCCTCAGCTTCAACTTTGTCAATATTATTCCTCAAGTAGAATATCACTCGCACAACATTTCTATCACTTCTATCACTCTCGCATCTCACGTCGTTCCCCCATCTGCTGTCTTCAAGAAATAGATGGGCGAGTACTTCGTCCCCTCCTTCATCATGATTCCCTTCTCACAGAAATGTTTGAGCCACTTCTGGGCGGTATATTGTGTCAAACCGAAAAGGAGGCGCAGGGCACGAGTGGTGATGAAACGGTTCTCTGAGATATATTCCTTGATTGTGAATCTATCAATCTATATTTATCTTCCAATAGCCATTGCGATCATTTCCTATTCTCTCCAACACCTCTCTTTCTTTAAACCACTTGATATGGTTATCTACAGAAGTTGTACTTATGTCTAGAATTTTCGCTATAGTTTGTCCCGTTATCTTGGGAGAAAAATACAATAAGAAAAGTAAAGAAAGGCGATTTTCTCCCAACTTTTCATTCAAGAAGGCAATTACACTATACTTTACACCCAACTTTTCTCCCAACCTTTTCTGTAAGGTCTTCACATCAAGTTCGAGTTCATCAGTCGGATTCACAGTTTCGATTTTGTCAATATTATTCTTCAAGAAGAATGTTACTCTTACTGCATTTCTATCGCTCTCACAAACAACTTCATGCCTCACCAGTTGCTTTCAAGAAATAGATGGGCGAATGCCTCGTCCCATCCTTCACCATGATACCCTTCTCACAGAAATATTTGAGCCACTTCTGGGCGGTATATTGGGTCAAGCCGAAAAGGAGGCGAAGGGCACGAGTGGTGATGAAACGATTCTCTCCCAGATATTCCTTGATTTTCTCCAAAAGTTTCTCTTCCGTATATTGGGAAGACTGCGTAGTATATTCGGAACGGATGAAGTGCATTCCTCTCTCCACCTCATCCATGAGCGATGACTCCGGACGGAAATTGATGCCAGCAAGACGAACCTCCTTACCCGTAATCTTTCTATCAGGCTGTTCTTCAGGCATCTCCAAACTCGCCGACAAGGAGAAATAACCCAACTCCGGGATGTGAACTCGGCGCCCCATCGTAAACTCCTGCACACAGATGTCATGCAGTTCCCTAAGGACTGCCGCCACATCACCCTTGGTGAGCGAACACCGATTCTGAATGGCCGCTTCCAACTCCTTGTCTGTCATCGGCTCATGCTGAACGAGCCTGACGTATTGGCGATTTTCCCCAGTACCTTGTGAGTTCTTAATGGTATAAATGTCATATTTCAAATCCATACGATGAAGTTTTTGGTTTTACATCAATAGTTCGTGGTAACAGTTGTTCTTGTAACCGATTGCAAATATAGCAAATAATGCTAGACATCGTGTCTAACAGTGAAAAGAATTAGGATTATTTATACTTTCCCGAACGTCAAATTATCTTTTGGCGACCGCCGAAACATCTTATGGCGACCGCTTAACAATTAGATGGCGGTCGCCATACAATCTTTTGACGACCGCCAAAAGATATGCAAGACGCAGTTCTTTCATCACAAGAATGGAGGGCATTGCACCATACGGTTGAGGAGAGCCTACCATACGACTCAGGGAGAAAACATCATAAACGACATATTCGTACAGCACTTGCAATAAAAAGGAAGAAAACATTGCGTATCTGACTAAAATTCCTTACCTTTGCAGAAACTTTCATCAATCATCAAGATAAGAATATGAACAACCAAAGATACGACTATCTCATTGTGGGTTCCGGTCTCTTCGGAGCCACATTCGCCCACCTCGCCCACAAGCAAGGCAAGAAATGCCTTGTCATCGACAAGCGACCTCACCTAGGTGGCAACATCTATTGTGAGAATATAGAGGGCATCAACGTGCATAAGTATGGTGCACATATCTTCCATACCTCCAACAAACAGGTATGGGACTTCGTCAACTCCATCGTGGAGTTCAACCGCTACACCAACTCGCCTGTAGCCAACTACCAAGGCAAGCTCTACAACTTGCCTTTCAATATGAACACCTTCTATCAGATGTGGGGCGTGACAACTCCTGAGGAGGCACAAGCCAAGATCGACGAGCAGAAGGCGGCTTATAGTGAAGAGTTGAGAATGAAGAACGAAGAATTGGGACTTCCAAACGAGCCTCACAACCTGGAGGAGCAAGCTATGCTTCTCGTTGGCAAGGACATCTATGAGCGACTCATCAAGGGATATACCGAGAAGCAATGGGGAAGAAAATGCACGGAGTTGCCTGCCTTCATCATCAAGCGACTGCCTGTGCGACTCGTCTTCGACAACAACTACTTCAACGATAAGTACCAAGGCATACCTGTGGGAGGCTACAACAAGTTGACTGAAGGCTTGTTGGAAGGCATCGAGTGCCAGACTTCCATCGACTTCTTCAGCACTCCATACGAAATGCCGAATGGCTTTCTCGCCATTCTGAAGGATGCTTGGAAGGAAATCGCCGACAAACTTGTCTTCACAGGAAAGATAGATGAGTTCTACGACTACCAGTTCGGCAAACTGAACTATCGCACGGTACGCTTCGAGCAGGAAATCATCGACAAACCTAACTACCAGGGCAACGCTGTGGTCAACTATACCGAGCGTGAGGTGCCTTACACCCGTGTCATCGAGCACAAGCACTTCGAGATGTTTGGTGCAGAGGTATATGATTGTCCGAAGACCGTCATCTCCAAGGAATACTCCACCGAATGGAAGGACGGCATGGAGCCATACTATCCAGTCAACGACAAGGAGAACACCGAGCTTGCCGCCCAGTACAAGGCACTCGCCGAGCAAGAGCAAGATGTCATCTTTGGCGGTCGCCTAGCAGAGTACAAGTACTACGACATGGCTCCTATCATCGAAAAAGTTTTGGGTATGGAGATCCGTTAAATTAGAATCGAAGAGGGATAAGTGAATGAATAAGAGCAAAATAAAGAATCGAATATTTCCACGCACTTTGTGGAACCGTGACACCACCTCACTATGGGGTTGCGCCTTTGTCCAACTCATCTTGTTTGACATCATTTGGTGCTTACAGACCACCTTCTCGTCCTTCTCCATCCCGGAAGTATATGTCAACACCATCTTGGTGGCACTTTTGTGCATACTTCCCTGGATGCTCACTGGCAAGAAATGGGGGGAATACCTCTTCCTGTTCATCCTCGACGGATTGCTCATCAGCAATCTGATGTATAGCCGCACCTACAACTCTGCGATACCCCTGGAAAGCTATCTTCTGGCAGGCAACCTGAGTGACTTCACTGCCAGCGTAGTCGATTCCATGCGACTCATCGACCTACTGCTACCACTCTCCACCCTTGCTTGCATCATCTTTCTTAGCAAGGGGGAAAAGGGGTTGCAAAAGGATTCTTCGGCAATAAATGCCACGCTACCGAAAGCCAACTTTGCCTTGCGACTGAAGCAATATGGCATCACCACGCTCATCGTATTTCTCATCTCCGCCATCCAAGTGATGTGCAGAGGTGGATGGCAAAAGGCTTTCGAGAGGCTGCAAAACGCCAACTACTATACTTGCGCCGTACCCATGTACACCATCTTTGGCAACCTCATCCACCAAGGCATGCAGACCCAATCGCCTTTCACCTCCAAGATGCAAGCCGACATCTGCCAATGGATGAAGCAACAGCCTGCCTATCAACCACTTTCCGACAGCATCGCATCCAAGAAGACCTTGATTGTCATCTTCTGTGAGTCCTTGGAGAGCTGGGTGATCAATAAGAAGGTGGAGGGACAAGTGATTACACCGAACCTCAATGCATCCATCGCCGATGCCCACACACTCTATGCCCCGAACGTGCTCACACAAGTGAAGGGAGGACGCTCCATCGATGGCCAACTTTTGGTCAACACCGGCCTTTTACCATTGATGAACGGCTGCTATGCCATGCAATACCCTGGCACCACCTATCCATCACTAGCCAAGGCTCTCAAGGAAAGATACCACTCCAAGTCGTACTTGATGACAGTTGACAAGCCCGTGACATGGAATCAAGAGATTGTGGCTCACGACTTTGGCATAGACACCCTCTTCTGCAACGACAGTTGGGTGAACGACGAGAAAGTGGGTAGCCGAAAGAAGCTAGGCGACGTGTCGTTCATGAAGCAAATCGTCAAGAAGTTGAGCAGCAGTGACATCCTAAGCCAGGGAAAAAGCACCTTTCTACAAATCGTTACCTATTCTGGGCACAACCCCTTTGTGCTGCCCGACAACTTGAAGCGCATCCACTTCAAGGGCGATTATCCAGAGAAGATGCGTGACTATATGACCATGGCAAACTATACCGACCATGGACTAGGCATCTTACTCAACTACTTGAAATCTCGCCCCGACTACAAGGATATGATGATTGTCATCATCGGTGACCACGAGGGTCTTGCCGCCGACCGCAAGCCCATTTGTGCATCATCTGCCGCCAAAAGTATCGTGAGCGACAAGCAGTTGACACCTTTCATCGTCATCAATGCGCCGGTGGGTGGCATCTACAAGCCAGTACTGGGACAAGTGGACCAATACCCTACCATCCTCAACCTCCTGCATCTTGACAGCTATCAATGGAAAGGAATGGGACAGAGCATTCTCGACCCAGCCAAGCAACCTGCCGCCGTAGGCTCAGACAACATGAACGTGGAGAAAACAGGAAATGTCGCAGACAAGGAAATCAAGAGGTTGACCGAAGCTCACCGAATTTCAGACCTTCTCATCAGATATGACAAGATTGTCAAACATTGAGTTAGAACTTCAACATTTCTACAACTTTTATCAATACCTTTGCAGCAGAATATATATCATCAATATGAACACCCAATACAACAAAGCATTCTGGTATATCAGCATCCTTGCTATCTTGATGCTGATACCATTCCTAGGGCTCACCGACTTCAATACGAAGGGCGAGCCACGCGAGGCAGTCGTAGCCTACACCATGTTGGAGCATGGCAACTGGATATTGCCGATCAACAACGGAGGCGACATCCCCTACAAGCCACCATTCTTCCACTGGTGCATCGCCTTCTTCAGTCTCTTCATCGGTCACGTCAACGAGTTTACCTCTCGCTTGCCGTCCGCCATCTCCCTCGTCTTGATGACCATCGGTGGTTTCACCTTCTTTGCCAAGCGCAAGGACACCAAGACCGCCCTCATCGCCGCCATCCTCACGCTCACTTCCTTCGAGGTGCACCGTGCTGGCGTCAACTGTCGTGTGGATATGGTCAACACAGCTTTCATGGTAGGAGCGATGTATCTGTTCTATCGCTGGTGGGAGAAGGGCAAGAAGCAGTTGCCTTGGCTTGCCATCCTCTGCATGAGCGGTGCCACACTGACCAAGGGTCCCGTGGGCATCATCCTGCCTTGCTTTGTGATGGGCGTATTCATGCTCACCCAGCGAGAGAATTTCTGGAGCATCGTCTGGCGCATGGCACTCACTGCCGTGCTGTCGCTCATCATCCCTTTCTGTTGGTATTACGCCGCCTATCAACAAGGTGGTGATGCCTTCTTACACTTGGTCAAGGAGGAGAACATCGACCGATTCCTCGGCAAGATGTCGTATGGTTCGCATGAGAACCCAGCGTGGTATAATCTGCTCACCCTCATCACGGGTTGGCTCCCTTATACCTTATTATTATTGTTCTCCCTCTTCATCCTGCCTTGGAAGCAGTTTGCGAAGAGCAAGTTGGTAGCCAACATGAAGCAAGCCACTCCCCTACAGGTATTCACATGGCTTGCCTTCCTCCTTGTACTCTTCTTCTATTGCATTCCGAAGAGCAAGCGTAGCGTATATCTCTTGCCTTGCTATCCATTCATGGCTTATCTCATCGCCGAGTACATCGTATGGATGATGAAGGAGAAGGTAGGTGCGCTGAAGGTCTATGCTTGGGTGATAGCCGTGCTCACCATCATCCTCGACGTGGCATATCTCGCCGTAAGATGGGGGGCAGTTCCAGACAACATCTTCCATGGTAAGCATGCCGCCGACAATGTCGCCATGCTCCATGCACTCGCCGACTATCCTATCGCCAACTACATCTTTGTCGTGATGTCACTCTACCTGGCATACAGAATCATCGTATCGCTGAAAAAGAAGGATGTGAGGGAGATCTGTGGCAGCACCCTCGCCACCATCATCGGTCTATTTCTCTTGCTTGATACCAGTCTGCAACCAGCAGTGCTCAACACCAAGGCAGACAAGCCACTCGCTCCCATGATAGAACAGCGATTCGACATGAACAAGCTATATTCTTACATCCCTACCAAGGACTTGCATTTCTTCAGCCTCAACTTCTATCTAGGCGACAAGATTCAGCAGTTTGAGAAAGTATTGCCACAAGACGGCGTACTGATGATTCCAGAGGATTGCTTTGAGGAATTCAAGGAGAAATACGGTAAGGGCTATGTCTTCCAAAAGGACTGGGAGATTAAGAAAGCCGTGGAATGGCATAGTCCTATAGGATTCTATCGATTTGTGAAGAGCGAGCCTACACTCGCTCTTCGATAAAGTATCTCGGACGTCGCTTCACCTCTGTATATATCTTGCCAATATATACACCTGTGATGCCGACACCGGTGGTGATGATGCCACCGATAAACCAAAGTGATACGAGCATGGAAGTCCATCCCTGGATGGTCTTCCCTTGGAAGTGCTCCACCAGTGCGAAAATAATCATGATGATGGCTACCAAAGTCATCGCCAATCCCATGAAGGTGATGAAACGTAGGGGAGCCACGGAGAAGGACGTAATACCGTCGATGCTGAAACTGAGCATCTTTGTGAGCGGATATTTGCTCTCGCCTGCCTCACGAGCCTTGCGGTCGTAATAGACAAAGCCCTCACGGAAGCCCAGTTGGCGAACGATGGCTCGAAGGAAGAGGTTGCGCTCAGGATATTGCATCAGGGCTTTCAACGTGCGGTTGGTCATCATACGGAAGTCGGCATGATTATACACCACCTCCTTATCCACGCTCTGCATCAACTTATAGAAAGCCTGGGCGGTGAAACGCTTGAAGAAAGTATCCGTCTTGCGCTCCTTCCGCACGCCATAGATGATGTCCTTACCTTCCTGCACCTGTTTCACCATATCCACAATGACATTCTCGTCATCCTGTAAGTCGGCATCGATGCTCACCATGGCATCGCAATGATCGACCGAAGCCTCCATACCTGCCCAGAGGGCATTTTGGTGTCCTCGGTTGTGGGAGAGTTTGATTCCCTTCACATAGGAGTGCTTCTCAGCTGCCTCCTTGATGAGTTGCCAAGTCGTGTCACGGCTGCCGTCATCCACGAGGAGCAAAGCCGTCTCAGCCCCCGTCTCTTGCTTGATGCGTACCACAAGATTGCCCAAGACTTCCAGGGTCTTCGGCAATACCTCTTGCTCATTATAACATGGAATTACGATATTTATCTTCATCTTCTCGTTGAATCTTTACATCATTCGTTTTATTATTAACGCAAGAACTTCCATTATCTTGCATTGTATCGGCATTTTGTTTACAGAAACACCCTTTGAGTTTGCAGGAAGCCGCTTACCACTTCCACTTCAGTTGAAGTTCCAAGTCTGACTGGCAGGAGCCATTGATTTGCTGCAAGCCAGAGGAGATATGATTGCGATCGAAATATTGAGTCATCGCCCACTTGCAAGCCAGCAGCCAGTGACTGCCGACATCCACCTTCGCCAAGAGCGCACATCGGATGCCCTCACCGAAATAACTCCCGAAACTCATCGTATAGAGCATTCCCGGTTCCAAAGCATACACCCGACTATCATAATCGCTCGTATGAAAATACCCCATTGAGGCTTGAAGTCTCAGCCATCTGTAGCGATAGGCGAAAGCCTCACTCGCCATATAGCCCCGACTGCCCGACAGCCAAGTGGCATCCACCTGCGTCTTGCTGCTCCACGCACTTCGATTCATGCGCAGATATAGGCGAGCACGCTGCGTGGTGGCTTCGTTCTTCCACTTGTATTGATACCGAGCACCCATACTGATGAAACTAGATAGTTGACAGACGGCACTCACCAGATAATCCATGGCATAGGTACTCCCAGTCGCATGATATTTCGGCCAAGCGAAGTAAGCCACATCACCATATGCCTCCACCATCCACTTGGCAGAAGGTGTCCATCTCATACCGACATAGCCACCACTCTCATCCTGCACATCACTGCCAGCCTTGAAACTATTACTGTACATTGCATAGTAGCGGTAAGGATAGAAGCGATAGAGAGCCAAGAGCGACCATTTCTCCGAGAAGAGATAGCTCATACTGTTGACGGTCGCCACCACACCACAATCGCCCATAGCCGTCTCTCCTTGCATCGTGAGCCGATGAGAGACATAACCATAGTCAACGCTCATGTTCCAAAACGATTTCCCTTCGGGGGCGAAGCGCTTATATAGTTGCGACTTGTCGGGATATAGCGGAAGCGAATAGGAATAAAAGATACCCGTCGCCCCGACATGAAACCCCTTAAAAGAATAATGCAAGTTACCACCTGCCAAGAAGGCCTTCGCCGCCCCTTGCTTCTCTATCTCCTGTTCCGTGCGATGCAAACCAGACGTCTGAATGGTAGAGATGGAATCGCTCTTGACGGTAGCGTCGATGGTGCGATAAGACACGAAGGCACTCACATCGAGCCCTTTGGCGACATTCAAGGTTGCCGCAGCCCCTTGCAGATAGTTGGCAGAGGAACGAGAGGAATGCACACGGATGGAGGTTCCCATCCTACCTAGGGAAGACAAAGCCGAGAGTTTGCCGAAGCCGAAGTCATTGTTCAATATCAGTCCCATGCCTTCGCTGAGTCGGTATCTGCCCAAGGTGATGTTCTTCCATCTCCCCCATTTCTTCACTTGCAGATAGAAGGAATAGAAATCATATCCCCACTTGTTCTTGCCGGCGAAGAATGGCTCTCCTGCATCTTGCGAAGCCAAGAAGCCCCATTTCACGTAGTCGCTCCTTCGAAACTGATACCTCAGCCAGTGCTTCAGTGGATACCCCATATAGCCCTCCACGTCACCCTTTCGCTGATAAAAAGGAATCTTGACATCCGCCACCGCCTCGTGCTTGCCATACCTTATTATATTAGACAAGGAGGGGAAGGAAGGCTTCGCCACCTCCCCAGCATAGACGAAGCACGACAAGAGTTGACGCTGATACCAGTTGACGGACTCGATCATCGCCAACTCGCCCAGACTTTTCATTTCCCCATACTGATAGAGGTAGGCTTGAATATCCTCCACCTGCCCAGCCGAGAGAAATGGAAACTGCTCCAGTTCCTCCCTCGTGGCAGTATTGATATTCAAGGGATGCTCAGCATATTCCTCCAACACCGCCTCATAGTCCTCCCAAGCCACGCTCTCGTAATCCTCCATCTCGCTGAGTTGTTCGAGATATGGCTGCCAAGGTCGCTGCGCTGCATTTTGAGCATTCATCACCTGAGCGCCGCCTATCCAAAGCAGCACTTCCATCATTCTCCGATAAGATAAAAGTCTATTCATTGGCTTTCACATATAAATTGTCAGTCACTAAAATTACAATATGGCAATAATCGTCATATCGGGGGCAAAGTTACGATTATTCTCGATAACTACCAAATATTTTCCAAGAAAAAAGACGTACGAGCGCAAGATAACGCCCATACGTCTTTGTATATTGATTCTCAAATGAGTCGAGAGATGATTACTCGATGTCGCTTGCCTCCTTGATAATGTCGGAAGGCACAGCATCGCAACGCTCATAGCGACATACATCGCTAGCATCATCCTTGGCAGTCCAAATCATAGAACCACTTGCATAGAGGTTGGTTACGATGTAAGACTGATTCCAGTCACCTAGATTGTAATCGTAACTGCCACTCACTACATAACCCAAGTATGGGTCTTGTTCTACCTTGAAACTACCTGTGGTATGAACGGCATACATACTGTTGAGGTTGTCGTACATATCCATGGTGTTGTCACGACGATTGAAGACAACATAGCAGTAAGTACCCTCTGGCATCGGCTGACCATTGTTCCAAGAGGTCATCTTCCAGGTACCATTCAGGTTGGCTGGTGTCACAGCCAAAGACTGCTCCTTTGGCTCATCATCATCGCTGCTGCAAGATACAAAACCTGTCGTGAGAAGCAAGGCTGCCAACAAGGTGAAAAGTTTAATTATATGTTTCATATCATTGATTCTTTTTAATTGTTACGGTTCACACTCACCGTGATGGTGCGGTCGGAAGGCTTGGCATCCACGCCCTCCAAGATAATCGGGAAGGTGAAGTCGGGCTTCATCATCGGCGGTATTCTATCCACGAGAAGCGTAATGACCAAATCAGCCTCATCGCCTGGTTCTATCACCTCTGGCTCTGTCTTGACCTGAGCATACTGAGGAAGTACCAAACTCGTGATATGCAAGGCTTTCTTGCCACTATTGCCACAGAGGATGCGAGTCTCTGGCTGAGTACCGGCTTTCACTTCCTTGAAGGCAGCCTTGTTTTGCTTCAGTCGCAAGTCGCCCATCTGATAGCGGAAGCGATACCAAACATCGGCACTAGGAAGCACCATGCCATGCAACCCAATCTTCAAAACCCCTTTTTCTTTCAGATAAATGAAAGCCCTTGTGTCAATGGTACCAGGATAGCCGTTGGGAGTGAACGTGAGTTCTATCTTACAACTATCTCCCGGCTGCAACTTCATCTTGTCAATGCTCGACTTGGTGCATCCACAAGTGGTCTGTATGCGAGCGATCTCTTGCACACTGCCACTCACGTTCCTGGCCACAAAGGTATAGGTACGTGGAGCATCATCCTCGGTCATCGTCCCTGCCTCGATGACCTGCTGGTCAAACTTCAGCAAGCCTTCATTTCTAGACTCTTGCGCCCGACTTGGCAGCACAACCATCGAGAAAAGGACGATGATGAATGTGATTATCTGTTTCATCTCAGTAATGATTTCACTGAATTCAGTAATAATTACACTGATTACATCCAACCGTTGTTGTTAGCCTTCTTACGTACCGTGATGGTAGCAGTCTGTTGGGTTCCATCGGCAGCGGTCACCGTCAAGGTAGTGCTACCTACAGACAAGCCTTTCACTACCAATGTCGTGCCCTCTACAGAAGCAGAAGCCACGTTGGCATCAGCCACAGCCACGGTATAAGTCTGACTGCCACCCTCGAAGTAGCTAGCGAGATTCAAGGAAGTCGATTTCTCGGTTGCCACATAGATGTTAGGCAACTTCATATCCGAGCTATATTCCTTACCCTCTACTCCTTGGAGGAGCTTGGCTGCATCTATCAAACCTGTACCCATCTTGCCGATGTACTTAGACAAATCCATGATGTCAGGAGAAGCACCCACGGTAGTATGGTTCATGTAATAAGTCTTGGTTGCACCATTTCCATAGTAGCCATCCAAGTCCTTCACCGACTTCTTCATCAAGCTAACGAAATCGGCAGCACGATAGTGACGATGCCGTTTGACAGCATAAGCCAAGCCCAAGGCAGCGACACCCGATACATGAGGACAAGCCATGGAAGTACCCTCCATATAAGCATAGGCAGGCTTGCCATTCTGAATCATAGTAGAAAGCACTGCGCCCTTAGCCTCACTGGTCTCACCCCAATACTCCTCGTCGGTCTCACCTATCTTACTATAGTACTCCAAGTCACCACCCGGAGCACTCAAGGTAACGAGTGAGCCATAGTCTGTATAGCAAGCTGGTGTATAGTCTGCAGCAAGAGATGCTACGCAAACGCACTTGGAGTAAGCACCAGGGAACGCAGGATTGCCTGCATACTCATTACCGGCTGCGAAGACAGGAATACCTCCATCGATGACACCATTAGGAGAACCTGCATTGTGGATGAAGTAATCCAAAGCCTCCTTCTCCAAAGGATAGGTCTCCGCCCACTCCTTCTCGGTAGCAGGACCTGGGGTATAGCCATCTACCTCGCTAGACTCAGAAGAGTTGTAACCCCAACTGCACTGCAAGATGACAGCACCATTGTCGGCAGCATACTTGATGGCTCTTGCCTCACCTGCCAAGGTCACACTGCTCTGACCAGAGAATACCTGACAAGACATAATCTTGACACCAGAGTTAGGAGTTCCATCACCACCTGCGATACCACTCACACCTCTGCCATTGTTATTGACTGCTGCGATGGTACCTGCCACGTGAGTTCCGTGACCTGTATCCTCGCTAGCCGTCCAAGAGATATTTCCGTTATCATCGACGAAGTTGTATCCGTGCAAGTCACCCTCGTAACCATTGCCATCGCCATCGGTCTTAGCACCTTGGGTCGTCTCACCTGGATTGTTCCACATATTGGCAGCCAAGTCTGGGTGAGAATACATCACGCCCTCATCGAGCACTGCCACGATGATAGATGGATCACCGGTACACTTCTTCCAAGCCTCAGCGGCATTGACATCACAACCTGCCTGAGCGGTAGCATTGTTGTCGTTCAACTTCTCGAAGTCATAATTGCCCTCGCCCAAGTTGCGGTAGTGCCACTGATAAGCGAAACCAGGGTCATTAGGTTCACCATTGTCCAAGGAACGAGTAGCCTTCGACTGAAGCGCACTCTCGTTGAGGTAGATGCGCTTGGAGTTCTTGTTGTAAGCACGCTGGATATGTCCATTGGTCTGCACCTTGGAGATCTCACCCAACTGCTTGAGTCGCTCGGCAGCAGCCTTCAAGTCGGTGCCCTTGTCAAACTTGACGGTGTACCACAAGTGCAAGCCTGCTTCACGAGTACGAGCCTCGTTCTTGGCATCTACTGGGAAGACACGCTTGAAGCTATAGCTACCCAAGATGTCGAGCACCTCATCGGTAGAAGGGATGCCGGAGCGAGTGCCTACGGCAGCACGAGTCATCGTGCTCTGTGCCTGGTCGAGAATGTCGCTCATCTCAGGATTGAACTTGATCAACAATTCACCCTCGGTAGCATCAGCAGGGATGGTGATGTCGGTCTTTCCCTCAGACGAGTCGATGCCCGACAGGTTGTCTGCACAACCTGTCAAAGCTAAAGCGACCATTGCTATATAGAAAAACTTTTTCTTCATTGTTTGCTTCTATATGTTATGAATATTCTTATTATAATCATCAGATCAGTACCATTCTTCTACGATACTTATCTTCTTGCCTGACGGCTTCTCTTATACTTGGCGAGAACAGCAGCTTCCGTAGCATCATCTACATCGCCAGCGGCAACGTAAGTACGATAGTACAATGGATATGCCACGCCTGGAACTTCCCACTTGGTACCAGGGTCGCTGGTTCCATAATAGTAGTCGTAGCTGTAACTATCTTCCGTCAAGTCGGAGAAGCCTGCGTTGGCACCTGTGGTACTCTTGCCTCGTCCCTGCTGGTTGAACACCATGATGGCAGGGCTCCACTCCACCAAGTGTGGATGGAAGAGCAACCACTTTGGCACACGACCGGTCAGGAAGTTGAGGTTGAGCGTCAGAGAACGGCAGTTTGGCAATACACGTGGCACACTCATCGGATAAACATCCTCATAGAGCACGGTGCCATCCTTGCGCTTGCAAGTAACAGGGTTGTCCCACTGAGAGAGCAACCACTTACAGGTATCGCCTACCAACTTGTCGAGATACTGAGACTTATCGGTAGAGAAGTCGGACGCATTATAGCGTGTTCGCTTGCCTGCAGCTTCCAATGCCACATCCATCTCGTCATCGGTAGGAAGTTCACCCTCCAAGTAGCAGTAAGACAACTCCAAGGCATTCAACTTATCCCAAGTGAGGAGCTTCAAGAGTGCTTGACGGTCGGAAGTGCCAGCACTGATGTTGCCATAGAGACCGATAGGATTGCCATTATAGACGAGGTTGCCATCACTGTTTCTATCCAGTCCGCTGAGGTCGATACATACATCGTTACGACGCTGAGCATAGATAATCAAGTTGCGCAAGCGAGGGAAATTCTCCTCGTTTACAACATCTGTAATGTCTGAGAGCTTGTTGAAGTTGTTACTTACGAGATTGAGTGTCTCCAAGGTATTGCCCAACTTCTTGAAGTTGCTTGGCAAATGGGTCAAACCGTATGCCTGAACGGTCAAGCTCTTGAGATAAGGCAACTCGCAGATGTCCTCGCCCAACTCTACCTCACGTATCTGGTTGTTGGCGTTACTGGTCACTGCAAATGACTCCAAGTACTTCAAGTTGCGTACCTCCTTAGGAAGGCTCTCGCCAGCCTGGAGATTAATCATGCTGAACTGAACACTTCTGACACGACCCAACGCCTGTGGATGTGCTTTCACGAAAGCATCGGTAGCCTCCCAGAGAGTCACGCTAGTCCAGTTGCGCATATTGTCGCTAGTCTCGATGCTGTACATACTGCTCAACTTCTGGTTGATCATGATGACAGAGAGAGAGTCACCGGCACGGTTGTCCTCTATCTTAGGAGCCGCCTTCTGACGAACGGTCAGCACCACGTCGCCTGTTGGATTGCCATCGGCATCGACCAACTGTACATTAGGGTCGGTAGGAACCAAGTGAACCTTAGCCACACGAACAGCAGGAACCACGTTCATCGCCCAGCGGAAGGTGAACTTCACGCTACGAGGACGATCCTTGCGGTCGAGCACGATACCGAGATTGGTACCCGTGAGCTTATCCTCATCCTTGCTGTTGAGCAACCAGCCCTCACGCTCGCTCTCGTTTTCAGCCAACTCGGCATCAGTCAAGTCACCCTCGAAAGAGTAGTCGATGCTACCTATCTTACAAGGTATATTGGCAGAAATCAAACTCTCGAAAGTACGCTCATCATACGTACCGGAGTTTTCGATTTCTACCGTTGGCTCCTTGATATCAATCTGCTTGCCAAAGCCGAACTGCACAACAGATACGGTGCGACGCTGACCATTGCTTCCCAAGAAAGCGACATCGGTGGTACGACGACCAGACATCAAAGTCGTGTCTATCTTCACGGTACCGGTAGTAGAACCGACACCATTGGCAGGAGTCAACATCAACCAAGGCTCAGAGACGCTAGCCACCCAGTCTTGTGATGCAGAGATAGCGAGTTGCTCGCTACCACCTGCAGGCCCCATCGTGATTTCCTCCTTGTCGATGGCCAAGCCACCAGGAATATTCACATCATCGTCATCGCTACAGGATGCTGCTAGCAAACCTGCACCGAGAGCGAGGAGGCATATAAACTTATTCTTATATTTCATTGTTACAACTTTCTGATGAATTAATTTTCGAGATCCAAGGCATCGCAACCACGAATATCCTGTGTCTTATCGTAGAACAACCTATAGGCACCAGCCTTGATGTAAGGACAAACGCTTGTCACATCAATAGAGATGTTAGGGTTGTCCTTGATGTTCACGATATAGAGATGATAGGTCAATTTCTCCTCTACCTTGCGAATATCATTGCTGCCAATCTGGAACTGAATCAAGCTTGGACATTGAGTGATACCTGTAGGCCAAGTGCGCAAGCAACGGTTGTAGTTGGCATCACGCTGATGGTTGATGGCAAACGCACGTAGGTTGGCACTGTTCAATGGCTGCGTTGGCACCTCGCTGAAACAGTTGTAGCTCACGTCCATATTAGTAATGTATGGCAAGGTGGTAGAACGGAAGTCGTCCGACAGGGATGTCAACTTGTTGAATCGCAAGTCGATTACCTGCAAGAGGTAGGCGTTCTTACCCTTGATGCTTCCCTTAGGGATGGTGCGCATCTGGTTGCCACTCAAGTCGATGCTGATGATAGGCGAACCCGCGGTAAACAACTCTGAAGGGAACTTCTCTATCTTGTTGTAAGAGAGGCTCACGGTAGAAGCATTGATACCCTTGTAGGTGCCGTTGCTTGTATCTACGCCCGTGATGTCATTGTAAGAGAAATCCACAGAACCCATCACTCTCACTGAGCTGGCATCGAAGATGTTAGGTATTTTCTTCAACTTGTTGTGAGCGAAGGTCAAGGTCTCCACATCATCCGTGAATCCACAGAGGTTGGCAGGAATCTCCTCTATCTGGTTGTTGTTGAGATAGAGAGACGAAAGGGTTATCTCTTTGCCGAAAGGATGTACCTTCTTGATATTATTGTAAGCCAAGTCGAGGAGACCGAGGTTGGTCATCTTGCTCAATGATGAAGAGCTAGGGAACTCCTCCAAATTGTTGTAGCTCAAGTAGAGAATCTGGAGTGTCTTACCGGTCTTCTCGGTAGCCAAACGCTCCCAGTCGTCACGCAACTGTGCGGCAGAGATACCCTTGCATCGTGCCAAGTTCAATGCCTGCATCGCAGGGAGTCCATAGTAGAACTCTGGCAAACGGGTAATCTTAGGACAGTTGTAAAGCTCCATATCAGTAAGGTTGGTCATGTTGTCCCAAGCGGCATCGGTAAACTCAGCGGCAAACTTGCCGTAAGTTGCATCATCTGCATTATAGAACTTGGCACAAACCTCACCAGAAGTGACAGGAGAGTTACCGATATAGAACTGCTGCAACTTGGTGAGGCGATAGATCGCCTTAGACACACCCGTGATCTGATTGGTCATCGTACCAATCTGTGCATCCTTCAAGTTGATGCGGCTGTCCTTCTTGATACGGGTCATGCCATGTTTCAGATTTTTATCAGAGTTGACACTCTCGATAATCATCTCCGACATGAAGGCACGTGGGTCATACTTCAAGAACTTGTTCTCGTAGTCGTGGCGCATCTCCTTCTTCTTGGCTGCCGTCAGATTATTGGCATCGTATTCGGTGAAGATGTTGGCACCAATCTTCTCATCATGAGAACCGAGGTTGAGCACCTGAAGTTCGGTGAGCTGACCGATGGCATCAGGCACGATACCCTTGGCACCGAAACCTGCCAAGACAAGACCTGTGACACGACCGTTGCTGTTGAGAGTGACACCTGGTTGGTCGCCCCACATATCGAGTTCCTTGTTGAAGTTCCAGTTGGCACCATGGAAGGTTGCATCACCATAGAAGCTCCAGTCCTTGCCATCGAGTGATTCCCAGATTGCCTTCAAAGCCTCATAGTCCTTGATATACTCAGCGGTCTTAGACAAGAGGATAGGCACCTGTGCGCTATCGTTCAACTCATTGTCTTGTACCACGAAAGCCTCGCCCTTCACTGGCTGAGTCTCATACTTGGTCTTCACAGCACCTGTTCTACCATATGTGGTATAAGAGGTAACCTGATAAGTACCTGCTGGCAACCAAACGGTAGAATCGCAGTATGCCTTGCCGATGTCCATGTACTTGTCGTCGGCATTGTCAGGATTCTGGTTTTCCTTGCTATCCTCCTCGTAAGTTACCTTTACATTAGGGAAGGTAACGGTCTCACGAGTGAAGAGGTTGGTCACGCTGATGTCCACCAAGCGGATATTGCTGAAGAGATATTCTTGGTTGGCAGCACGAGTCTTCTCCCACTCCTTCACCAGGTTGAACTTCACCTTACCACGCTCTACGGTTTCCACCGTCAAAGGTTGCTCAGTCAAGCCTCCACCTATCACGGTGAAGGTTTCGCCAGCAGAAGAAGCCAACAGTTCCTCATCCACAGCATCGTAGAGATAGAAACCTATTACTGTATAAGTACCAGAGGCAAGCTGGAGTTTGTCACTTCTCAGTCCGTACTCGGCATTCTCTGCATTGTAAGAGTTGAGCACGAGGGTCTGAGAGACTGTAGTACCATTATGCTCCATGACCACCTTGATTTTCTTGGCATCGTCCAATTTCTCAAGTTTGTCAAGGGCAGCGGCACGGGTGGCTCTCGGCGACACAGACTTGCTGACCTTGAACTGCACATATCCGTATGTGCCGTCCCAGCCTTCCGTCTCATCGTCGGAGCAACTTGTCACTGCAAAGGTCAGGAGAGAGACCAAGAGCAACAAGAGTGCCTTTGAAAATATTTTCATTCTGTTCATTACTTTCTCTTGCTTCTAAATCCCATATTATTGATAATGACTACTCGCTGGCATACTCTCTGCATGTCGTTGAAACCAGCAAGGATAGGATAAGTGAGCTCATCGGCATTCAAGCCAACATAGATACCCTTATCGTCCTTCTGCAACTCATAGTTTTCAACAGGAACAGGGTTTCCTGTACCGTCGTAAATGACTACGTCTGCTCCAGCTGTAGGATCCCATCCGTCAATCTGAGGATAAATGGCTACATAACCACCATAAACTGTTGATTCAAATACTTCTTTACCAGTATAACTGAAGATGCCCTCAGCATATGACTTAAACTCCTCATTGGTTGTCAAGGCACAATCTACATTCATACCCATGCTGGTAACAATAGGAGCAGTAACCTCAGAATCGCCCTTCTTTTTTTCCTTCTGTACAACATCCATCAGGAAGTAACGGTCGTAATCGCTCTTCACTGTCATGAAGTCTTCCTCCAGCATTCCGTCGAGTCCATTCTCCAAACTCTCGAATACGCTCTGTGGCAATGCATAGACCAGGAACTCACGGCTTCCGCTGCCTAATGGAGCGACTGTGAGCTTCACATCACCCTTCTCACCCTGCAACTTCACAGCGCCGGATGTTTCCTCGCGCAGACCATCTTCCTTTTTATCGAAGACTACCAGCTGGTAAGCATCACCCAAGGTCTTGAGGGTGAAAGGAACGAAGTTGTAGAAGGTGAAATCGTTGGTATCACCACCATTCAGACTAGAACCATTCTGAGTGAACACCTTACCATCGAGAGATACATTCCATACTGCCCACTGTGAAGAGGTTGGATAAGTAACATCCATGGTGCTGGTGGTCATACCATTATAGATAACAGGTATGGTTACAGCAGCCTTGCCATCCTCAGAAGTGAAGGTGATGGTGTAGTTGCCGTCCTTAGCGATGGCATACTTAGCACTTACGCCCTGATTCTCCTTGAAGGCAACACCGCCTACAGCATCCTTGTTAGGTGTACCTACCAGGAAGCCGCCTTCCAAGTCTACCCAAGCTGGAGTATTGGTAACCGCAAAACGGTAGTTTGACTTTACGGTAAACTTGGTGTATACATTGTAACCTACAGTGATACCTGTCTTGGTGATATCATTGCCATCCGCATCGTAAACCTTCAGGTCATAGCCGGCAGCCGAACGCTTAACCTCAGCGATGGCAACCTTCTGACCACCCATATTCAGGAAGAGCTGAGCCACGCTCATATCATTGCTGGCATCATCAGCAGTAATCTTAACCTTGATGGTCTGCTTGCCTGCAGTACCATTGAGTACGAAGGCGTCTGCTTTCTCGCCCTGCACCAGTTTACACCAGATTTTGTCTGAAGAAAGGCTCCAGCTCTCGTTGGCATCGAAGGTGAAGTCCAACTCAGCGCCAGCTTCACCGGCGATAGTCTGTACCTGTGGGAACACAGGAGTTACGGCATCGTCATCGCTGGAACAAGCTGTGAACAGAGTCACTGATACCAGCGCCATCAATACGAGCCAATATTTTGAAATCAATGTTTTCATTTTCTTTTTATTCTACGATTAATATCCTTGTTCTTTCAATTTCTCTGCCTCTGCATCGCTAATCCACTCAAACAATGAGATGAAAGTGCCGACATTACCATATGATGAGCCATCCTTGTTCAGCACATTAAAGCTGACATACTGTATCACATAGTTCTGGCAGGTATTAAAATAAGAGGTGTAGAGGCTTGGCTGACTGATGCGCAACTTGCCATCGCCATAGATGGTGCCAAATGCCTCGCCAGTAGTACCAGCCACCTGGTCGTCCATCTCTACCAAAGGCTCCAAGGCATTGCCTGGCTTGAACTTCAGTTTCAAGTCGTAACCCTTGTAGTAAACGTCCTTCAAGAGAACGGTGTTCTCCTCACCTTCCACTACCTCAGTCTTGATCAGACGTTTGGTTACGTTGTTCAGATACTGGCTGTAGAAGGTAGATGTTACCTTACACCAGCCTGAGAAGTTGTGGATATCGAAAGGACAAGACTTCTGCATTACCACGTGGGCATAGTCCTTATAGAGATTTGTCCAGTTATACTTCTCCGGAATCACCAGTTTCAGGGTGAAGCCGAGCGAGTCGGTCTTGCCGATGTTATCATAGATACCCTGAATCTTCACATTTCCCACCAGTTCACCAGCCTTGATGGTCACGGTGTTGTTAAGGATGCGATAGTGCTTGCCCTCTACAGCATTGCTTTCCTTGTCAACGACCTCGACGGCAAAGGTGCGGTCGAAATCAGCCTTTTCGGTAGCAGATACAGGAACATTGAATATCTCATTGCTTTCCTGCACAGGATACTGATAGAGCGTATCAGAGAACATGACATGACTTGGACCCGAATAAGTCGTAAAGTCTTGCGAACAACTCGCAAGGGCGATGAGTACAGCTACCGCTGTCATACATCCCATCAATATTTTCTTCATGATCGTCTCTTTATTAATCATTATTTGTTACTTTCATTAGGCTCAATCTCAGAACCTGGAGCCTCCAGCTCATGCTGAGGGATAGGCCATACGAAGAGTGGATCATCCTTCTCTACCTTGAGGTTGCTCTGCACGAAGTTGGCAGCTGGCTGGTCGGAAGCCTTGCGCTCGAATCCCTTGTGCCAACGCTTGAGGTCGTTCAGGCGGAAGCCCTCCATATAGAGTTCCTTCACACGCTCTGCCTCGATGATGTCCATCGCATTGCTCTTGCTCATAGAGGTGTTGCCACCGTAGGAAGAGTAGCGAGCGGTACGGATGGCAGAGATGTCCTTGCCTGCATTCGTATAATCCTCCTTGTTCACGTAAGCCTCAGCACGTATCAAGTACTGCTCTGAGAGACGGAACACCATTGGCTGGTGTACGTGGTAGATATTGCTAGCACGGAAAGTTGCATCACCGAAGTACTTGGTAAGCAAAGGCCACTGCAATCCATGCTCATAACCTGTGACACGAGTCGTGAAGATGGCTGCGGCACGGAGGTCATTGTTATCAAATGAGTTGATGACCCAAGTCTCTGGTACATAGTCTGGACGATAAGACACGAAGTCGTATTTGTCGAAGATGGTTCCGAGTGCGCCACCATAGCTATTCACGGTGAAGCCCACTTTCCAGATGCACTCACGAGAGTCACCATACTGCCAAATGTAAGCATAGTCGTTCACCCTGTTGGAGTAGGTGTTACTAGAAGCCTTCTCCAAGGTGTAGTACTTGCTCTTGATCACCTTGGTAGCGTACTTGATGGCATCGTCGTAGCGATGCATATATAAGGATACGCGCGCACGCAAGGCATAGCAAACATACTCGTTGAAACAAATCTCATTATAGAGTTTGTCAGAGAAGTCCTCGTCCAACTTCAAGAGTTCCTGAGCCTTGTCGAGGTCGCTCAACACGAAGTCGTAAGATGCCTTCAAGCTGGCACGCTTCTGTGGCTCATTGCCCTTGTAATGCTCGGTGAGAACCACACCCAACTCCTGCTCAGCCTGCTCATCGCTATCGTAAGCCTTGCAGAACATCTTGATGAGTTCCGAATAAGCCAAGGCACGAGCGAAGTAAGCCTCACCACAACACTGGTCGAGCTTGTCCAACTGAGCATCGCTGGTGGTGTTCATCTTCACCTTATCTACGTTGTCAAACAAGTAGTTGCAACGATTGATGACATCATAGAGGTCGGCATACACTGCCTCGATGTCGGTATTGGTTGACTTGATGTCGTTCCAACGGTAGATGTCACCATAAGTATTGGAATTTCCCTTCACACAATACACGAAGTCGGTCTGCAAGTCAGGAAGTATCGTCAAGTTGCCCGAATAGAGGGCACTGCTCTTGAAACTGTCATAGATGCCATACACCAACTTATCGACATCGTCCACCGTGTTGATAGCCTGCTCCATGCGGATGCTGTCCTCTGGATACTTATCAAGACACGAAGAGAAGGTCAAAGCCAAGATGGCTGACAGGATATATGTCTTTATATTTCTAATGTTCATTGTAATCTCCTTTCTTGTTTAGAATGACACTTCCATACCGAGCGTAAACTGACGGGATGCAGGATATTGTGCCTGGTAAACATTGGATGAAACCTCTGGGTCGAGACCATTGAAACCTGTGATAGTGAACAGGTTCTGTGCCTGCGCATAGATTCTTACCAAAGTGAAGAACTTGGTCTTGCTCAACCATGCCTGTGGCAAAGAGTAAGAGAGACTGAGGTTCTTCAAGCGCAAGAATGAAGCATTCTCCAAATAACGGTCGTCCAACTGGTTGACCTCACCCCACTTAGGGATGTCGGTGATGTCACCAGGGTTCTTCCAACGGTTGTACAATACACGACGAGACTGGTTGTAAGCGGTACCGAAGGTAACGCCACCCTCCTCGAAGTAACGGTCATTGTTGATGACATAGCGAGTACCAATCCAACTGAACTGGGCAGACAACTGCAAGCCCTTCCAACGGAAGCTGGTACCGAAACCACCCATCCAAGGTGCATCGTAAGTCTTGCCTGTCATGACCTTGTCGCTCTCACGGAACTCGTTGGTCACGTTGCCATTCTTGTCATACCAGAGCTGCTCACCATTGGCTGGATTGACACCAGCATAACGGTTGAGGAAGAACTCGCTTACGGAGTGACCTACTACATATTTCAAACCTGTGGTAGAGTTCACATACTCAGTCACACCATTGTAGAGTTCCTTCAAGCGGTTCTGGTTGTAAGATACATTGGCGCTCACGTTCCAAGTGAAGTCCTTGGTACGGATGACGTCGGCATCAGCACTCAACTCGATACCCTTGTTGCTCATCACACCCACGTTCTTCCAGCGGTAGCCCTCACCTGTAACAGTGTAAGACTCAGGCACACGCATCAACATATTGGAGGTACGCTTGTAGTAAGCCTCGAAACTGAAGTTGATGCGATCGAGGAAGCCGAGACGCAAGGCGAAGTTGTTCGCCCATGTGTTCTCCCATCCCAAGTCCTCGTTACCACTCTGTGATGGATAGAGACCTGCCACATCATCGTAGTTGGCATCACCCGATACCAAAGCCAAGTGATAGTAGTTAGGAATCTCGGAGTTACCCGATGTACCGGTGCTCACAGATACCTGGGCATTGGTGAGCCAGTTCATCTTCTTGAGCCATTCGGTCTGCTTCACATTCCACATGAAGCCCAAAGACCAGAAGGTACCCCAACGATGATCCTTACCGAAACGTGAAGAGGCATCGGTACGGAGGGAGAAGTCGGCGTAGTAAAGTTCCTTATAGTTGTACTCGCCACGCATGAAGAATGACAAGTAAGAATAATCGGATGTAGAATCAGCCCAACGTCTTGCACGAGTACCTGAAGACACATTGGTCAAGAGGTCGTTGGTCTGTCCGGTGGAATATACATTGAAACCCTCAGAGTGATAGTTCACTGCCTCCTGTCCCAACATCACGTTGAAGGAATGGATGTCCTTCAGGGAGAAGCGGTAGTTGGCGGTAGTGGTCTCTGTGAGGTTGAGAATATCACTGCTCTGGCGTGCCGCTGTACCCTCGCCATTATTGGAAGAAAGGCTTGGGAACGACTGCATGAACGCTGTGGAGTGAGTGAAATCGGCACCAAACTGGGTGCGGATGGTCAAGTTCTCGATAGGATAAATCTCGGCATACATGGTAGAGAGCACCTTATACTTCTTGTTCTTGATAGGGTTCTTAGCCATATATACGATAGGGTTCTCACTCGTACTAGCCCAGTTGCCAGCGGCGAGAGAAGCCAAACTGCCATCCGATGCGTATGGATTCCAGTAAGGGAGCATGAAGCGGCAAGCCGAGATTGGGGTAACGGTGGTGTAAGTACCATCGTCTGCCTGCTGTGCCTCCTCGTAAGCCGCCATGGTGTTGGTACCGATCTTCAACCAGTTGCTAGCCTTCACATCTGCATTGGTGCGGATGTTGTAACGGCGGAAGGTAGAGCTCTGTGCAATACCATCCTGGTCGTAGTAACCACCAGATACATAATAGTTCAAGCGGTCGGTGGCACGGTTGACGGAAAGTTCGTAGCTCTGGAGAGGAGCACGGTCGTTGAACACCTCGTCGAGCCAGTTGACATTCACTCTCGACAAGAGGTTGTAGTCCTTGCCAGCATCCAAGCCCACTTCCTTCTCAAACTGGATGCGCTCGGAGGTATTCATCATGCTCCAGTTGGTCTGTGCCAACTGAGAGAAACCATACTGCGCACGGAGGGTTACCTTCGCCTTGTCCATGGCAAGACCACGCTTCGATGTGATGACAACCACACCGTTGGCAGCACGAGCACCATAGATAGAGGTAGAGGAAGCATCCTTCAACACGGAGATAGACTCGATGTCGTTAGGACTCAGAGTATTGAAATCGGAACTAGAGATAGGCACACCATCCAAGATAAAGAGTGGTGACTTACCAGAGTTGATAGAGTTGGTACCACGAATCTGGAAGCTCGCCGCTTTGCTAGGTTCACCCGAAGAGGAAATGACCTGCAAACCAGTACTCTGTCCCTGCAACGCCTGGTCGAAGCTGGCGGCTGGGACATTCTCAATCTTCTCAGACTTCACGGTAGATACAGAACCCGCGATGGTTCCTTTCTTACGAACGCCGTACGCCACGACCACCACCTCGTCCATCACCTTGGCATTGGTGGAGAGCGTCATGTTCAGCGTATTCGTCTGCGCATTGACAAGGTGCTTCTGCGTTTCCATGCCGACATACGAGAATACCAGCGTGGCCTTAGATGCACCCTTCACCTCGATGGTGTAGTTACCGTCAACATCGGTCACGACACCATTCGTTGTACCCTCTTGAAGGATTGTTGCTCCAATCAACGGCTCGTTGTCTTCAGCAGACACCACCGTACCCTTGACACGGAAAGTCTGTGCCAGGGCTGTTTGGATAGTCAACACAATCAGAGAGACAAGCAATAGGGAAAATCTTCTCATCCTTGTTTGTTTCAAATTGTTGTTTATAAAATGTATTAATACTTATTTTTTTCTCGTTTGGTAAAAGCTACAATCTTTAAACGACTCTTCGCTTACGCCTCGCTATACATTTTTTCACAAATTTGCATACGTGCGTGTACCTATTGATTAAAAACGGTGCAAAATTACGAATAAATTCTTATTATTACAAGACTTTTGATTAAAAACTGCTATTTTTTCAGTAATATGTGTAAGAATATCAGTAATATGAGCATCCTTTTTCTACATTTTCATAAAAAACTAGAAAAAAGGAACTCTCATACAGAATTATTCTGTAACTTTGCAGTCGTTTGCATCGGATGCTCTTGCTTCCGAAAGAAATGGATCATGAGAATGAAATTAGACTTCTAAGATATGAACTATAGATTTTTGTTATGGCTGTGTTTTCTATTGGGCCTCACCTTGCAGATGAATGCCCAGAACGATGAGACCCGCCCTGAGGACAGGGAGGTGGATATGGACAACCCTACCTTCGAGCCGATGGTGAAGGTGGGCAAGGTATTGTATAGCGGCGACAGCATACAGTATGTACAAGTAAATAATGTATATGTCTATCCCCAGCCTACCTTCAAGAACGATAAGCAGCGCCAAGCTTACAATCGCTTGGTATATAACGTGAAGAAGGTGCTCCCCATCGCCAAGGAAGTGAGAAAGATCATCATCGAGACGGGCGAATATCTCGAAACGCTCCCCAACAAGAAGGCGAAGGATGCCCACATGAAGTTGGTGGAGAAAGGCATCAAGGAGGAATACACGCCTAGAATGAAGAAGCTCACCTATGCGCAGGGCAAGCTCTGCATCAAGTTGGTGTATCGCGAGTGCAGTTCCTCTTCTTATCAGCTCATCCAAGCCTTCCTTGGTCCTGTGAAAGCCGGTTTCTATCAAGCTTTCGCCTGGGCGTTCGGCGCAAGCCTCACCAAGAAGTACGACCCCAATGGCGTGGATAGATTGACCGAGAGAGTGGTAAGACAGGTGGAGTCGGGACAGATCTAACGTTTTTGCTCTATCTCAAAAAGCCACACAAACCGTTAAACTTTCATATATTCCCATTATTATACTTGCATTATAAAAGTATTATAATTATCTTTGCATAATAATAGCAAAGATAAGGAAACGATGATAGCAAACCCATTCATACTCCGTGGATATGTATCAGATGAATACTTCTGCGACAGAGACAAGGCTTATCCCATCCGACTGTCATAGGCGAACAGCCAGACTGTCATAGGCGAACAGTCTGACTGCCGTAGGCATGCAGTGAATTATACATAGGCAGCTATTTTTTCCAACTAGAAAGGCTACCTCTCATTTCTACCTCACATATCACTAAGCACGCACTATCACTCTTATTATCAGATATTTACATAGAGTGAGGTGTGACATCAGACACCTCACGCACACCACACGACACCACACGTGAGATAGAGTGAGGTGTGAGTGTGGTGTCAACACCGACACCACACAGCATATAACTATCTATAAAACAATTAGATAGAAGCATCTTAGTGAGGTGTGAGGTAGAAAACAACAGATACGATTATACGTACAATGATAACACAAATAAATGAACTAGCCATATTTTTCGGACCGATTTTCTTGGCTTTTTCATCTGAAAGTGGTAAATTTGCACTTTGAAACTCGGCAAAGGTTGAATATATGATGCAAGAAGCGAAGATACAAGACAATCACAGCTTGGCGCAGATGGAATTTCTCTATAAAAAGTTCTATGTGCGGTTGCATCGTTATGCCCTAACCTTTCTGGGGGATGAGGACGAGGCGACCGACGTGGTCGGAGAAGTGTTCTTGCAGATTTGGGAAAGCTGGCAGGTGGGCGCAACCATCAATGAAAGGAAGAACATCGCCGCCTATCTTTACACTAGGGTGAGAAACAGTTGCCTCGACCACCTGCGACATCGCAAAGCCATCGACAACTACAACACCTTCCTAAAGGCGACCTCCCCTTTCACCACAGATGCCGAGGTGGAAGACTTTGAGAAAAGAATTACTCGCCTAAGGGAAGCGATAGAGAATCTACCTCCTTCCGATAGGCGAGTACTGAAAGCTGTATATTTTGAGCACCTCTCTTATAAAGAAGCCGCCGAGCGACTGGAAATGAGCGAGAATATGATTCACAAACACATGACCAAAGCCTTCCGACAACTTCGGGAGATGTCCAAGAACTACGATTACGTCTTACTATTGCTTATTTCATCAACTTGGCTAACTCGTTGAGCAAGTCCTCGCCACGCAAGTTCTTACCCACGATGATACCCTTGCTATCCACCAATACGTTGGCAGGGATTCCCTTGATATTATAGATAGGAGCCGCAGCACATCCCCAACCCTTAAGGTCGCTCATGTGAGGCCATGGCAACTTGAGCTGTGCGATGGCTTTCACCCATGCCGCCTTGTTGTTGTCGAAAGAAACGCCCACAACCTCGAAGCCCTTCTTGTGATAGAGGTTGTAAGCCTTCACCACGGTAGGCATCTCGGCACGGCAAGGACCACACCAGGAAGCCCAGAAATCTATCAATGTATATTTGTTCTTCTTCACATACTCAGAAGCACGGATGGTCTTGCCCTTAGGATTTGGCATTGCCAAGTCGGTGTAAGGTTGACCTACCGCCGTTGCCATCTCCGCCTTCTTCTCGTCCAACATCTGCTGGAAGTAATAGTAGTGGTGTCCCTCCTCCATCTTCTTCTCGATGATGTCACGCTCTGGCTCAGAGAAGGTTCTACCATTCATCACATAGAGGTAGTCGCTGTAGGCAGATGGGATGTGAGCCACGGTGAAGACCTTGGTCAACGACTTCTTGATGTCGCTGATGCTATCCACGATAGCACGAGCCTTCGCCTTGTCTTCCTTGGAAGATACGCTATCGGTCACGATGCTCCAAGGTTTCTCCATCTCCTTATCATAAGGAGCCATCAAGGCATCGTACTCCTTCTGCAACTTGTTGGCTGCACCTTCGGTCTTGACGATAGGGCGCACCTTTGGGTCGTCGGAGATGGTGAGGTCGATGTCGGCGTTTTCCAAGAGGAAGTCTGCCATTGCAGTGTTCTTGCCATTGTGGATAGGAAGGATGAAGCGAGTAGATGCTCCATCGAAATCACCAGAGAATTCGAACTTGCCGTTCTTGACAGTAGTGGTATCGAGCGGAACCATACTGAAGAAGCCCTGCATCTCACAAAGGAATACAGTGTCTCCCTCCTCCACTCCAGCAGCTGTACCCGTAATGTGGTAACCGTTGGCTGCACTCATTGCCAACCCAGACAAAGCCAGGCTAGCAGCAATTACTAATTTCTTCATTGTACTTATTTTTGTATTTTTACTTTGTTTTTTAGAAAGACTGTTATGCCTTGCAACTATGCGTCACTATTATCTCCTTTCGTTGCTATCTTCTTGACAATCACTATTACTACCGTATAAATCGCAATAGGCAAAGCCATACTACAAAGCCAATTCCAATCCAATGTAAATTTCAGGTGGTAAAGAAAAAAGCACACAGAGAAACTGCTTGAAACATCGAAGCAGAATTTATATTGCTCCTTTCTAAAATAAAAATAACCTGAAACTATCGCAACAATATATGCAATGATGGAAATAATCAAATCTATAGACATAACTTTATCTTTTAATGTTTACACTATACTATTCATACTTCTGCAAGATTTCTCTTACAGCTGCAGGACCCGAAGGAGAACCTAGCACCTTACCATCTGGCGTAATCATCAGATAATAAGGCACTCCATTTCCCACTTGATACTTGTGGAAGAGGTCGTCGTAGCCCTTAGCGGTCGTGATATATTGCGGCCATGGCTCAGGATGCCTCTCCATTGCCTTAGTCCAAGCTTCCTGCTTGGTATCAATCGAAACGCCAATCACAGAGAACTTGCCCTTGTATTCCTCAGCCAACTTCTTGACCTCTGGCATTGCAGCCAAGCAGATGCCACACCAGCTAGCCCAGAAATCCACCAATACATACTGGTTCTTGGGTACTATATTAATAAGGTGGCAAAGTTTCCCATTCACGTCCTTCAATTCCAAATCAACCAGTTCGCCACCCTTGGTCGTCTTCTTGGCATAAGCGATACGCTGGCGGAACTCCTCCATTCGGATAGGATCGCCAGGAACAGATGTGATGGTGCGCTCTAGATGAGCTACCTGCTCAGGAGTGAGGTTGTAGCCTCGCTTCAAGAGGTTATTGGCGAGATAGACGGAAATCACTGACTGAGGATGAGAGTCGATGAAAGTCCAATCAGCCGACCCGCTCTCATTCTTTGCCTTGAGAGCCTGATACTCATTGAAGTCAGTCTGCACCTGTCCTCCCGTCACCTTCAAGTTCTTATCCACAAAGATGTCATCATTTGAGATAAAGACATCCGTGTAAGTCCATCGGATAGAATCGGTAGGCCAGTTGTTCTTACCCACCAATTCGAGATTATTGGTCATCAGCGTACCAGAAAGCGGATGGTCGAGTTTGCCTTTCAGCTCAAACTTTCCTCCCTTGACCCAACCATCAGCAATACTTACCGAAAAAGAAGTATCGGTATGGCAGCAAACTTCCACAAAGTAGCCATCGGGGATATTCACCTCGCCCTTGATGACAAATCCTCTCTGAACTTGGGCGCCCACGGAGAGGCAACCCAAGCAGAGAGAGAGTATAAGAAATATCTTGTGCATTTTACTAAATGTGTTATGATTATTACCTTCTTTTCATTCAGATTGAAGCCGATCATTTCAGCTTCAAGACCTTCTTGCCATTGATGATGTAGAGTCCCTTGCCAGAAATCTTGTCGAGTTTCTTGCCATCCAAAGTATAGATGCCTTGTGCGGCAGCCTTTTCGAGTTTGCCAGCTTGGATAGCCTCGATGCCAGTAGGGTCACCTTCCTGGTTGAACCAATAGATGTCCTCAGGAGCATCCTGCAAGTCGTAAGCCTTGTAAGTCTCAGTAGGCAAAGCCAAGTAAGCCGTATTTGGCTCAATCACAGCATCATCTGCCAAAAGATGGAACTGCTTGTTTTCGATGTCAACACTGTAATACTTATTGGCGATGGTCAAGTCCTTGACATTGCAGCCGTTCTCGCCACTCCACTTCAAGATATTGCTAGAATAGGAGTTCACATCGTAGCTGTCATTCGCCACAAATGTCATCGTGCCTTTTCCATAGAGGATATGAGGCTCATTGCCATAGAGACTCTGCGAATACTCATAGCTATCGAGGTAGTATCCGCTTGCATCATCGGTAGGATGGAGCGAATTATAAGAGATGTCAGCGAAGCTGAACTGCAACTCGTTCACCACCTTGTCTGGCATGTCATATCCCTTCGGGAAATAGACTACCTTGTAGCCACCCTCCTCTGGGAACTCGATGTCGAAGGCTTGCGTGCTCTTGAAGTGAGCCTCATAATAAGCGGAGCTACTGATGTTATTGATGGTGAGCGGATTCGTAGAAATCTTCTCGCCCGTGGATTTGTTCAACCAATAGTCGAACTGGGTAGTCGTTTCATCGTTTGGCGTAGCCGTCAGAGTCACATTGTCGCCTATCTCGTTGCAGACCTTGGATGACTTGACCGTACCCAATGACAACTGACCCGTAGCGATGATAGGAGCCACATGCGTGAAGAGGGCATAATGCAAAGCCTCAGAGAAGAATGGGAAGCTACCCTCCGCCTCCACCTCGCTATCTTTACTGGTGGTAGAGCTAATGTCCATCTGCGCTGGGTTGTCATAGTTGACGATGTCATCGTTGAAGACGAAATCGTCAAACTCGCCATCGTTGACCACCGTTGCCACACTGAAACCTGCCAATATCCATCCCTCGGTAGGGAGTGCATACGCCGTATAGGTAGCGTTGGAGGATGAACTTGAGAGAATGAACTTCACATCCACAGCCTCAGCTGGAGTCTTCATGTCGGCATAGAGGTCACTTGCCTCATCATCCGAAGTCGTGCTTCCAGCTGGTTCCTCAGCATAGACCTTGCCTGCTCCTGTAGGATAAGCCTGCAGGGTGGCATAGAAATCATAATACTTGGTGCCGCCGGCAAACACGCTTGCCGAACTGCTCAATAATAAAACCATTGTGAGGACAAATGCTCTAGCCATTTGCTTTCCCCACGTTGTTATCTTGGTATTCATAAGCCTTTCTATTTATCTGAATTACCCTTTACTTTTTTTGTTTCTTGTTGTTTTCTTTCGATATAACCCGATTGCTATCACGATGATGAGCACAGTCAAGACAAGCGCCATCCATGGTCGGAACCAGCAAGGATTGTCTTGATATACCTGAGGCAGCAAGGTGGAAGGCTTTCCTATCGACAGACTTCTCACCTTTCCCGAAGCATCGGCTATCACCGCCTGTGGCATCACTGTTTCCATCATCTCTGGTGTGAGCAAGTCTTCCGACTTAGCCTCGCCATCCTTGACATTCCAAAGCACGGAGTGCATGATGAGACGTACCCAAGGGGAGCGTCGAGACACATAGTCCATCCACTCTCCCATATCGCCCTTCACCACCTGTGGCAAAGTCTTCAACCTTACTTCGGCAGGGGCAATCGCCTTGTTGATGGCATAAGTCACCATCGACATACAGTTGACGGATGTATAGTCGAATGTCCATACGGAGCCGTTCATCGCCTCCTCGTCCAATACCTTCCAGAGGTTTTGCTTCTCCTTCGGCTGTAGGTTGAGCAAGAACGCCTTCACGCCACGCCCTTCTTGCTTGTAGCTATCCAAGAACTGGCTCGTTGGCACAGGAGCAAATCCCGCCTTCGCCTTTCTCGTGAACACATCCAGGTAAGAACTCTTGTTCATGTCCATCTCGAAGGTAAAGCAATAGTCCAGTCCCTTCTCCTTGCACACCATTCTGAGGGCGGCATGTCCATAAACGGAGTAGAATGCCTTACCCTCGCTGATGACGAGCAAGTATGCCTGGATGAAGTCAGGGTTGGAAGCTGCCTGATTGAGGCTATCCACCTTGACAGAATCCATCTTCTGTGCGGTCTGCAAGGTCTGTCCCATTCCACTGATGCAGATCCCCAGCAATAGCAATATGGTAATAATCTTACTGCGCATCTCTTACGTATCTTACGCTCATTCCCATTTCATCGGAAGTACTCTGGCGATAAACCTGGTCGCTATTGAAGAGGAACTTTCTATAGATGTAGAAGCCATCGCCCTTGCCTTGCTCCCCGTCCTTGGATGCTGTCCAGAACACAGCATAGGTACCGAAGTATCTACACTCTTCCACACCCATCACTGCATGAGGAAAGTACCAACCTGCCATCAACACGTTGAAGTCGTTCTTCTCTTCATAGATGGACATCATGTTCTTAGCCACATGACCTCTCCATTCCCAACTACCAGCTTGAGAGGCAGACATACCCATCGCCATCTCCAAGTTCTGCCAGTCGGCATCGGTAGGCAGTCGCCATCCATCAGGACAAGCCGCAACAGCTGCCTTGTAGGTATAGAGACGCCCATAGACATTCTCGTCAACAGGTCCATTGCTATTGATTCCATTATAAATCATGCAAGTGGATTCGTCGCCCGTGTCATAACGGAAGTTGTCGGCGAGCCATTCCAAGTTGCCATACCTCACCCATCGATACTCATTGCCATCACGAGGGTCGGTATAAGTGCCAGTGGCTGAAGGAGCGACCTTAGCCACGGCATCATCGTCATCGCTGCAAGATGTGAGGCAGAAAGACATCCCCATCAACATCAACATCAGCAACAAATTATATTTTGCTTTCATTTCTATTCTTATTTTCTTATCAGTATTCAACATATTAGAATATATATCCCAAGTTGGTCAACGCCTCCTTGAAGAGTCTTGCCTTCTCGATAATCTTAGGATAGTCGGCATACTTGGTGGCTATCTTCTCATCGGTATAGGTCAATACCATGGAAGCATAGGACTCCACATCCTCCGCATACTCCATGAAGTAAGTAAAATACATATTAGAAAGGAAACCACACTGGCGAACATAGTCTTCTTCGTCTGTACCATCAGGAACTTTGATGTCTTGACGATAATATTTCTCGCTCACCGCCTTGAACTCTGCGAATGCACTCTCATTGCTGGTGGCGATATTGGAAACCATCGCCAACAAGATCTTTCTAGCATACTTGTTCTTACTATCCTCAGTAAGCAGACGATGCAACTGTCCACATGCCATCGCCACACATCTCTCACCCGACACTGCGTATGGCTTGGTTGCGTAACCAAAGTCATCAGAGCCAGTGATGGTACTAGCCAAGAAGATGGAGAAAGGACGAGTGTCCTTAGAGATGTGGTTTAGCACATACTTCTTCAAATATTCCACAGCGGCAGTACGCTTCTCTTCTGTCTTGAGATAGGTGTATGTGTAAGGATTATTGATTGAGGTGGCACCCACCATATAGTTGACATCCACCACTTCGACGAAGTAGCGTGTATTGCCCATGATGTCGATGCCGAGTTCCTTCTTCTGGATGGTATCGTTGAAGAGAAGGTAAGAACCTTCTTCCTCCTTGAACTTTCTTCTCATCTCTGCCGTGGCATCCGTCTCATCCTCACCTGGGATGAAGTTGTCGGTAGGGTCGTTGACATCTACCACTGGTGCATCCTCTTTGCCACAAGAGGTGAAGCACAACGTCATGGCTATCAGAAACGAGGGAAATATGATATTTCTTAATCTTTTCATAATCATCTTTTTTATGGGTTATTTTTCAGCAGATGTGCTCACTGGCAGACGAGTCACATTGCCATTGTTTGGCATACCTGTATTGAAGTTGATGACCTCCTGAGGGATTGGCATCGTCCATGATGGGTCGTCCTCTGGAAGCACATAAGTGCGAGTCTCCAATGGTGCATCTGATGAGGTATCAGACTGATATACTGAGAAATGATGCGTGATGGAAATCTTCTCTGGCTGTACCTTGCACACACGATAGCGACGTAAGTCAAACCAGCGATGTCCCTCACCCAGCAATTCACGCTTTCTCTCGTCACGGATGTCGGTAATCAACTGACTGCCAGATGATGTAATCTGCATATCAGAAGCACCGCTGATGTATCGGTTCTCACGCAAAGTATTGATAGCATTTCTCGCAGCCTCCTCATGTCCCATGTAAGCCTCAGCCTCAGCCAAGTTGAGATAAGCCTCACCAGAACGGAGCCAGAACAAGGAAGACACCTCACGCTGGTAGCCAATTGACTGAGAATACTTCATGTTATAATAGTGAAGATTTTCCTTGGTATAATTCGCTCCCCAAGGACACAAAGCTGGGTCTGCCTTGGTGACACCCGTGAAGTCGCCCATATGCCAAACCCACTGACTCTTACGCAAGTCGTTGTCGGCGAACCAATCATATACCTCATTCGTCATCTGCACAGACTGTGTTCCATAGCTAAGCAGAACTGGCATATCATCACCACCCATGGTGAAAATCGTCTCAGGGTTATCTATCGCAGCAAAATAGCTATTGTCACGATTGAGGTTCTGCAAGTCACCATATCTCTTGATGACCTTCTGAGCATACTTAGCTGCCATCTCCCAATTTTGCATATAGAGATATACACGACTGAGGAGCATCTGCACGGATACAGAGTCTGCACGATAGGTACTCTTGCGACTGATACTTCTGGCGGCTGTCAGTTCCTTCTCTGCTGCCAAGAGGTCTTCCACGATCAAGTCGTAACACTCCTGCACGGTATTTCTGGTGAACTTCACGTCCATTACCTCCTTGCTGGTCTTCACTGGTACACCCAGTGCTGTAGCTGCCGTACTCTCCTCGTATGGCTGACCATACATATTGGTGAGCCAAAAATAATACCAGCCACGCAAGAAGTGAGCTTGTCCCTTCACATAGTTGACACCGGCTATCTCGTCATCTGTACGTTGTGGCACATTCTCCACACTCGACAACACGTTGTTGGCTACATTGATGTACTTATACATCTTAGTCCATGTATTATTTTCTGTATAGTAGGTGGTGAAAAGTTCATCGACACCTACACGAGACTGCCAAGTGAGATAACCGAATTGATAGTGGTGAACACCATATCCCGTAAAACTATTAGTTGCTGTTGAACTGCACTCATCTACCTCATCTGAAAGGAGATGAACAAAGGTTCCGACATTCGCCTCGTTCTTAAAATAATCGCTATTATTGACTGGCATATAGCAGTCGCCGAGCAAAAGTTCATTGAGGTCTTTCCAAGAGCGCACATAATCGTTGTCTTGTGAATATTCCTCCAAGAAGCTGCTACAACTGCCCAAGGTCATCATGGCTGCCAGAGCCAATATATAATGTTTGATATTCATGACTTTACTTGTTTAGAAATTGATAGTTACACCGAGCGTATAACTTGGTGTGTCAGAAAGTTGAACTTCCGTGAATCCTCCCTGTGTTGGTGTCTGTCCACGAAGGGCAGAGTCACACCATGTATGCAGGTTGTAGCCGCTCAATGTGATGGCGAGACGATTGAGTCCCATACGGTCGAGCATCTTGCGGTCGAACTCGTAGGTCAGCGAGAGTGAAGACAACTTCAAGTAGTTGGCACTCACGACACGAGCCGTACTGTAATCATACATCGTCCAATAAGAACCCGTAGCTATTGGCGCACCACTCCACTCTGCTGAAGACCAGTGGCTGTTGTAGAAGTAATAAGAACCATTGCCCTTTCCCATTACGGATGGAATCGTAGTATGATTCTCATCGCCTGGCTTCTGCCATCTGTTGAGGAAGTCCTTGTGGATGTTCTTGTCTGAGTTGAAGGCACTACCGCCATTGCTGACTCCATCAAACAAGCGGAACAAACGAGTCTTGGCACCTAAGTTGTAAAGCAAGGTGGAACTGAGTCGCCACTGCTTGTAGGTGAAAGTATTGTTGATACTTCCCGTGATGTCCGGCTCACGTCTTCCTGATGGAACGAGCACCTTGGTATAGACAGAATATTCGTCCTTGTCTTCTACCTCCTTGAAACGATCCTCGAAATCATCGATGATAGGACCGCCATCGATAGGGTTCAGACCCAAGAACTTATAAGAATAGAACGTACCCACAGCCTGACCCTTTACTACTGCTGTACCATTGAGGAAGTCGTTGAGGGTATAGGTCTCTGCACCTGGGGCAGTCTCCACCTTATTATATACCTTGGAAAGGTTGCCTGAGAATATCCAATAGAAGTCTTTCAACTTGACTGGGGTTGCAGTAATGGTGAAGTTGAAACCCTTGTTGATGATGTTACCGGAGTTGACCACATACGATTTGTAACCATTCACATCGGCGATGGTCTTGTCCATAAAGGCATCGGTGGTCTTCTTGTAATAGTACTCCACCTCAAACTGCAAGCGATTGCGGAAGAAGCTAGACTCCAAGCCCACATTCACGGAGCGGGTCTTCTCCCACTTCAAGTCTGGGTTGGCGAAATAAGCCACAGTGGAAGTGAACTCATCATAGAACGAGTTCATGTTACCCTTCTTGATAATCAACTCAGGGGTTTGGTTGTCAAGCATGTTGCCTTGCTCTCCGTAAGACGCCTTCAAGCGCAAGTCATCAATCTTCTCACTCTTAATCTTGCACAAGTTGCGAAGGTTGAGGTTACCAGACACAGACCAGATAGGAAGCAACTTATCCTTGCTTCGGCTACCAAACTGGTTGGAACCATCATAACGTCCATTCGCATTGAGCGTGAAGAGATCTCTGTAAGTATAAGAAAGTGTGGCGTATGCCGACACCATGTTGGTCTTTCTATCCGTGAGAGAAGGCACATTGGAGCGCATCCAGTTCCAATAGCCCGTAAACTTCTCTGGAATATTGGAAGCAAACGACATACCACGTTCCTTGTAATAACCACGCTGGGTATAGCTGTTGCCCTTATAATGAGATGAACTAGCCTCAAAACCTGCTGCCACATTGATGTTGTGAGCCATCGCCTCACCGAAATACTTATTGTAGTTGGCTTGCAAACGAGCTGTCCAACCCACGTTCTTGGTATTGTTCTTGCTCAGCTCACCGCCGTATGGCAAGGTACAGTTACCGAAATCGGTCACCGTCTCACCATCTTCCACAGTACGCAACTGACTGGCATGGAAAGTTTTCTCTCCATACCAAGTTTCGATGTCGGCATTCTGCACATTGGCAGAGAAGACGGCATTCAGGAAGAAGTCGTTGATAGGCTGATAGCGCAAGTTGAATGTAGTGGTCACTGCGTTCGTCTCCTGATTGGTAGAACTGTTGTCTGCCTCGTTCAAGATATTGTAGTTAAGCCAGTTTTTGCCGTTATAACGCTTATAGAAGCTATAACTACCATCGGCATTGTAGGCAGGGATGGCACGGCTGGTATTATAGGCATAGTTGATGAAGTTGACTTCACCAGCTGCATACTCACGCTTGTTGAGATAACCATTGATGTTGACCTGGAACTGGAACTTCTTCGACAAGTTGAAGTCAATCTTAGCCATCGCCGTATAACGACGGTTGGTCGTATTGTTGATGACATCGTCCTGGTCGGTATAACCTACAGAAGTATAGTATCTCACCAACTCTGAACCACCTGATACATTGACAGAGTGGTCGTGTGAGAAGGAATTGTGGGTGAGCAAGTCAAACCAGTCGGTATTCAAGTTCGCCATCTCATACACCTGCTGCTTAAACTCCTCATGGGTGATTTGTCCTGCATAGTACTGTGAGAGGGCATACTCATAACCTGTCTTTGGCATATCGCTTGGGAAGACGTAGTGAGAATCCACCAAGTCTTGCGAGAAGGCGATGCGCTCGGCGGAGTTCATCAAGTTGATCTTGCTATCCGTATAATAAGGACGCTTACGCATCGTAAACTGGGCTGAGTAAGAGATGATAGGCTTACCCTCACGACCACTCTTGGTGGTTACCACGATGACACCATTGGCGGCACGAGTACCGTAAAGGGCAGTAGCCGCAGCATCTTTCAAGACATCTATACGCTTGATATCCTGAGGGTTGATACCAGAGATGGCGTTACCGATACGGTTCACATAGTCTGGGTCGTTGAGCACATCGGAAGTCAAGTTAACTGGGTCGGTCAGGATAACACCATCGAGCACCCAGAGTGGTTCACGGTTACCTATCAACGTGGAGGTACCACGAATACGAATCTTGTTGGTGGCATTCACCTCACCACTGGCATTGGTGGCTATCAAGTCTGGAATCTGACCTTCGAGCAACTTAGATACATCGCTCACACCACCACGCATCAACTCACTCATATCCTTAGATACGACAGAAGAGGTGAGGTTACGGCGGTCCAACTGTTGATAACCTGTCACGACAACATCCTGAAGGTTTTGGCTAGCATCCTTCATCACAACCAAGGCGAAGTCGCCACGCTTGCCACTCCAACTCGTGTTCTTCATACCTATATAAGATATGTCGAGCGTGATATGGTCGGCTGCCTTCAAGGAGAACTTACCATCGGCATCGGTCACGGTGTTCTGGTTGTTCTTGCGATCACGGATGATGGCACCGATGATAGGTTCACCAGCTTCATCCATCACCATACCTTGCAGTCTTCCATCCGTGCTCTCCCACTTCTGGTTAGGCACATTGCTGCTCTTCACGATGACGATGTACTCGCCCTTGCTCATAGCCTTGAGCGGACGATTTTGGATGATGGCCTCCACTGCCTGCTCGGCAGTCTTGCCACTCACGTTGACCGTCACCTTGAAGTTGACGTCATCGTAATTGTACTGAATCTTCTTGCCCGTCTGCTTTTCCACTTTGTGCAGGGCAGAAGAAGCCTTTTCGTTGACAAACGACATGGTGACTCGCTTGGCAGTCTGCGCCAACACAGGCGTAGCCATAGCAAGCATCATCGAGAATGTCATACACCCTCGTTTCATGTTGTCTAGCTTTCTCTTGTTAAAACTCATATTTTCTCTCTTTTCAGTTGATATTTATTTCTGTTTATCTTTCCTTTTTATATTTTAATATCATACCATCATTATTTCACCAAAATGGTATTTTGCTTCTGCTTGATTTGGATTTTTGCAGAACAAATGAGCTGGAGCTGTCGGATAGCTTCCTCAGCGGATGCAGTTCGCTCCATGCTAAAGTGAAGACGTTCATCCATGTGCAGACTGGAAGCAAAGACGATGCTCATGTTATACCAGCGTCCCATCTCCAGCATGATTTCATGCAAGCTCTGTCCATCAAAATAAAACAGTCCATTCTTCCATCCCAGTACTTGTTCCAAGTCGGCATCCTCCACCGTGACAAAGCCTGTCGCTCCCACAGTTGCCACCTGTCCTGGCTCCAAGATAGTTTGTTGCTTAGCCACCTCCACGTTCACTTTTCCCTGAAGCAAAGCCACACGAGCTTGCTCTTGGTCAAAGTTTCGCACGTCGAAGACTGTTCCCAGCACCGTTACATCCAGTTGCTTTCCATTCACCACAAACGGGTGCTGTTCGTCATGCTTCACTTCAAAATACCCCTCACCTTGCAATTTCACCTTTCTGAAGCCATCCTTGTCGAAATGGCAAGGAAAAGCAAAGGTACTTCCAGCGTTGAGTGTCACCTTGGTGCTATCATCGAGCATAATGGTAGCCATCTGACCATGAGGGACAGTAATGACTGCCTCGTCATGGTTATCCTTTGGAACATCAAACATTCTGATGACATTATCAGATGTAAGCACGAAGCCCGACTTGGAACTTCTGCCATTAGCAGCCAAGTCGATCATTTTGCCATCCACACAGAGGCTAATGACATTTTTCTCTTCCCCTGCCATATAGACGACATCGCCCATCTTTGCCAGTTGCTGTTGCATTCTGCTGGAAGCCATTTTATCTTCCTCTCCCAAAGGCAATACAAGATAGCACAAAGCGGCGATGCAAGCTGCCATTGCCACAGCCAGATAAGGTCGAAGTGTTTTCCACCTAGACTCTTTCACCCCAATGTTTTTCTTGAATTGCATGAAGGCCTTGTCGGCATCAGGCAGAGGCGTATCTTCAAGCAAGGCACGCTTCAGCTCAAAGCCAAATTGATCATTATTATAATTGTCTTCCATCATGGATATTTCGTTATAAATTGTCACTTTTTATTTATAATACGTAAAGGCCAGGAACCTTGTGCCCACAAAAAGTAATATTTTGACATTTTTCGCTTCATTTTGCTCAAAAAAATAAACACGGACAAATTGAATTTGTCCCGGAGGCGACCTTTGCGCAATATTTCCGATTCGTTCAAAAAGATTGTTATCGTAAAAGATAATATATTACCGCGTGTTGACGAAAGTGGTATTGTAACCATTGGGCTGAAAGATTTTTTATTGAATAACGTTAGCATTTAATCTTGCATTATTCGAAACAAACAGAGGAGCAACCATTTCCTAGGTTGCTCCTCCACTATATATATAATAAGGTGTTATTTCTCCGTATAAAGCACTTGAATCATCGTCTGTCCCACTGCCTTCATCACATTCTTGTCGAGATGAGCCATATCGTCACTCACGGTATGCCATGTAGGACCGAAGCTGCTCTGCTGGCAGTCGGGATAATAGGCGATGACGTCAATCGTAGGAATCTTCGCCTTCTCGTTGACTGGGATGTGGTCGTCGGTAATCATGCCACCATCACTCTTAGGGAAGTAAGAGCCATAACCTGCCTGGCGAGCCGCCGACCATACCTTCTTGACGATCGCAGAAGCATACTGCTGCGACATGCCCTCACGATAGAATTTGGCTCCTTGTCCTCCTACCATGTCGAGGAGGATGCCATAGCGAGGGAAATAACCATCAGGCTTGTTCTCGCTCCAATATTGAGCACCCAATGCCCAAGAATCTCCACTGTCTTGAACGTCAGACCACTGAGGTGTTCCCCAGTCCTCTGTATCAAAGCAGATGAAATCGACCCCGATGCTCGGATTGAGTTTCTTGTCTATCTGCAACTGGCGGGCGATTTCCAACATCACGGCGACACCACTCGCTCCATCGTTGGCCGCCATCACAGGCTTGTGCCAGTTGGTGCTATCTGGGTCGTTGTCAGCCCAAGGACGACTGTCCCAGTGGGCACACAGCATGATGCGAGTCGTAGCCTTCGGATTGTAGTGGGCGATGATGTTGGTGTTCTTCAATACCGTTCCATCATATCCCTTCAAGTCAGCCTTCTGAGTTTCCACCTCGCAGCCGAATTGCTTAAACTTCTCCACAATCCACTCGCCACACTTATCATGTGCCTCGCTATTCATCGTGCGAGGACCGAAATCGCATTGCGCCTGACAGAATGCCAAGGCAGAATCTGCATTAAAGGCAGGACCCACAGGGTTCAACTTTTCCGCTTCCTCCACCTCTTCCGTCTCTGGCGAACTCGACGAGTGGGCGTTCTTATAGCTGATGCCGCCTGCCACAACTCCGGCAGCCACCACCAAGCCTAATATCATCTTCATTTTCTTCATTTCTTTCTTTTTCTCGTTATAAAGCATTAGAATTCTTCACTCTTCATTCTTCACTTACCTCACGCTCTGCACTTGCGCCATCACTCTGAGCCAGTTGCCGCCCCAAATTTTGGCGATGTCTTGCTCGCTATACTTACGGCGAAGCAACTGGATGGTGAAGTTGATGAGCTCTGAGGAATCAGCTAGTCCACGGATGCCGCCATCTCCATCAAAGTCGGTGCCGAGTCCCACATGGTCGATGCCCATCACATCGATGGCATGTTCCAGATGAGCGATAGCGTCCATGATGTCAGCCTCTCCCTCCTTCTTCAAGAATCCGTGATAGAGCGTGGTATGAGCTACGCCACCCTTGGCAGCAAGCGCACGCATCTGGTCATCAGTCAAGTTGCGAGGCACATCGCAAAGCAACTTGCTACTGCTATGGCTACACACGATAGGTTGACTGCTGATTTCCAGTGCATCATAGAAACTCTTCTCACCTCCATGACTCAAATCTACCATGATGCCGAGACGGTTCATCTCATGGATTACCTTTTCGCCAAAGCTGCTCACGCCATTGTGGGTGTTGCAGCCACGGGCGCTGTCGCAGATGTCGTTGTCGCCGTTGTGACAGAGCGTGATATAGACGATGCCTCGCTGGGCAAAGTGCTTCACATTGGCGATGTCATGCTCTAGGGCAAGACCATTCTCGATGCCGAGCATGATGCTCTTCCTGCCATTGCGCTTGTCGTTGTAAAGGTCGGCAGGTGTGCGAGCGATGCTCAGGTAACTGCTGTTCTTGCTCACGATGTCCTCTATCTTGTCGAAGATGAGGTCGGCATACTGAGCAGGTCCCTCCACATCAAACGCCACCTTGCTGCTGAAGGTCTCGCCTATCTTAGGCTGCGGCAAGTAAGCCACCATCGTGGTAGCGTCTTGATGTCCATCAGTCATCTTATGCAAATCCACCAAGATGCGGGGATCTCGATGGTCGAAACGGATGCCCTGTGGGAAGAACATCGGGGTATCGCAGTGGGTGTCGAGGGTGAGGATGCGCTTATGCAACTGCTTGGCCTCATAGAACTCGTTGGCTTGTCCCACGAGCCACTGGAATATCTTAAGCCCCTCATCTTCCAACCACTCCGGATGCCATTGCACGCCGAGGATGGATTTATATTCGCTACTCTCCACCGCCTCGATGATGCCATCGGAAGACTTGGCGATGGTACGCAACTTCTTGCCCGGTACGCTCACTGCCTGGTGATGGAAAGAGTTGACAAATATCTTCTCCTGCTTATATATATTAAATAAGGTGGAATCCTTCACGATTTGCACGCTGTGGGTGGGTTCCTCACGATCGGCATCTTGCGAGTGCTTTACCTCTTGGTGGATATCTTGCTCCACCTTTCCACCCAAGGCGATTGCCAAGGTCTGGATGCCACGGCAGATGCCCAGCATCGGAATCTGGCGGTTGTATGCCAAACGAACGAGCAAGAACTCTGCTAGGTCACGCTCACGGTTGATGTTGTGCAGGCGTGGCGAAGGCTCCTCGCCCATCCAGAGAGGATTGTGGTCGCCGCCTCCCGAAAGAATCAGTCCATCGAGATGCTGGAGCGTATTGATGATGACATCAGTATCTGCCACAGGAGGGATGATGACGGGGGTACCGCCAGCTGCAATCACTTGTTTATAATATCGGTCACGAAGGGTGGCATCTACCCCCTCATAGTTGGCAGAGATGCCGATGATGGGTTGGTGCTGTGCTTCGGGAAAAACAGAATAGACACCTTTGAGGTGTGAGTCCAAATCAAATGTTTCCATTTGCTTACCTTATTAATATATATATGTAGAAGTTCTAAAATGACATGGCTAAAGAAACTCCAAGAGTATCCAACAAAAAAATGGGATGCTTGTAGGCATCCCATCATTTTCATATTATTCTTCTTCCAAAATAACAGGAATCTCACGCTTGATACTCTGCTCCAGCGAGATGAGGGTCTCGGTGGAAACCACGCCTGGGATGGCTTGCAACTTATTGTTGAGCAAGTCCATGAGCTGCTCGTTGTCACGGGCATAGAGTTTGATGAGCATGGTGTAAGAACCAGTGGTGAAGTGGCATTCCACAATTTCAGGAATGTTCTGCAATCGCTCCACCACTTTCTTGTACATGTTGCCACGCTCCAAGTTCAATCCCACGTATGTACAAGTAGAGTAACCCAAGCTCTTAGGGTTGACATCGAATCCACTACCAGTGATGAAACCAGCTTCCATCAGATGCTGAACTCGCTGGTGAATGGCTGCACGAGAGACACCACACTCTGCCGCTACGTCCTTGAAAGGGATGCGGGCATTCTTTGACAAGATACCCAAGATCTTTCTGTCAAGATTGTCTATTTTCTCCATTTCTTTTGTTTTATGTTATTGTATCTTTGATGGTATTATCTTATACCAGATAGCAAAATTAAGAAAAAGAATTGATACTAACAACAAAAAGCACGAAAATTTTGTGTTTTTCGTGCTTATTGTTAGTTTTTGTTCTCTTTTTAACCAAAAGAGATAGATTTTCCCTACTTTTTTTTTACTTTCTTCTCTTGCTAGAAGCCTTCTTGGCAGGAGCTTTCTTGGCTGTTGTATTAGCCTTCACGCTCTTAGCCTCAGCAGAAGCAGCCTCCTCCTTGGCATGTTCTTTCACCTCTGGCTTGACAATGCTTACCAATTCGAGGTCAAAGACCAATGTTGAGTATGGAGGAATCTGACCAGCCTGGCGAGCGCCATATGCCAACTCCTGTGGGATGTAGAGTTGCCACTTGCTACCTACAGGCATCGTGGTCAAAGCCTCGGTCCAACCCTTGATCAAGTTGCCTGCCTTAAACTTATCAGACTTAACGCCATGCTTCTTGGTAGAATCGAACACGGTGCCATCTATCAAGCGACCCTCGTAGATAACCTCCACCTCATCGCTCTTCTGAGGCACCTCACCTGTACCCTCTGTAATCACCTTGTACTGCAAGCCGCTAGGCAATACCTTCACACCTGGCTTCTTGGCATTCTCGGCGAGGAACTTCTCGCCAGCACCAGCCAAAGCCTCCTTCTGGAAATCCTCGGCAGCCTTAGGAGTAAAGAAAGTAGTGTCGCTAGCCAATGCTGCCATGAAACCCTCCTGGAAGAGAGCGTGGCTGATAGAGTCGTTGGCACTCTTCAGTTCCTCCTTGGTACCAGGATAGACACGCTTCTCCACCAACTTGGCAATCTCCATACCAGCAGAGTAAGCGATGGTCTGAGGATTCACGCCCATAGCGAGCGCATCCTTGTAACCACGGATGAAGTTCTCCATGTAGGTGGTATCCACCTGATAGCTCTGCTGAACATAGTTGATCAATCCACGAGTGGCATTGACACCAGCAGCATAGCTCAAAGAATCGGCTGACGTTTTCAACTCAACAAGGGCAACTGCCTTCTTGTCCTTGTTCTTGTCCTTCTTGTTTGCAGCACCCACTGTAAACAAAGAAGCACTCGCCACGAGGACGAGTGCTATCATTATCATTTTCTTCATTTTTATCTAAGTCCTCTAATATCTGAGTTCCCACAAAAATTACTTGCCACCTATTGACAGCAACTCAATCTTGAAAATCAAGACAGAGAATGGCTTAATCTGACCCTGGTTGCGCTCACCATAAGCCAACTCCTGAGGGATGTAAACCTCCCAAACAGAACCTACTGGCATGTGAACCAAAGCCTCAGTCCAACCCTTGATCACCTGGTTAGCACGGAGAGAGATAGGCTCGCCACGCTTGTAAGAAGAGTCGAATACCTTACCATCGATGGTCTTGCCCTCATAGTTTACCTTCACCATAGAAGTATCCTTTGGCATAGCGCCGTTGCCTTCCTTGATTACCTTGTACTGAACGCCTGAACGAAGAGTGACAACTCCTGGCTTCTTCTTGTTGGCTGCGAGGAACTGCTCACCAGCCTTCTTGTTAGGACCATACTGCTTCTCCATCTCCTTGGTCTTGATGGCAGTCATCTTGACCTGAACGAGCTGACCAGCCTGCTCCATAGTCATCAAGCCCTTCTTGCCAGTGGTATTGCTAACGAAACCAGCCATGAAGTTCTTCAAAGAAATAGTCTTGGTAGAGTCCTCACCAAATACCTCGTGGTTGATACCCTTTACCATCTGGTTGGAAATCTGCTGACCGATCTGGATACCAGCATAGTAAGCAGCCTTCTTCTTGTCGTCACCAGCATTGGCACCGTCGTTGAGGCCCTTGATGAAGGCATCCATATAAGTTGTATCCACGCCCATACGCTCTACCAAGAACTCTGTCAAGCCCTGAGACTGGGTGATACCCATAGCGTAGCTCAATGTGTCGATGTCATTCTTGAGGTCTGCCTTTGGGGTAGAATTGCCACAGCCTACGAAAGCTGCGGAAGCGAAAGCCAACATGGCTCCGAAAATAATCTTTTTCATTTTTGCTTATTGTTTTAATTCTTTGTTCTAGATTGATACAAATGATAGCCTGCGACGAGAGGGATTACTTGACAGCAACCAACTCTACGTCGAAAATCAAAGCTGAGAATGGAGGGATGGCTGCACCTGCGCCACGCTCGCCATAACCCAACTGGTAAGGGATGAAGAAGCGATACTTAGCACCCTCGGTCATCAACTGAAGCCCCTCTGTCCAACCAGCGATTACCTGGTTCAATGGGAATGTAGCTGTCTGACCACGGTCGTAAGAGCTATCAAACTTAGTACCGTCGATGAGAGTACCCTCGTAGTGGCACTCCACCTGGTCGGTAGCCTTAGGAGCCTTGCCATTGCCCTCACGCAACACCTGATATTGCAAACCACTCTTGGTGGTGATGATGCCTTCCTTCTTACCATTCTCTGCGAGGAACTTCTCGCCAGCCTCCTTGGCTACCTTGCCCTTCTCGGCAGCAGCAGCCTGAGCCTTAGCCTCTTGCTCTGCGAAGAAATTCTGTACCAACTCTTGTGCCTCTTGCTCGCTCATCTGCAACTTGCCTGCGATGGCATCCTTCACAGCCTGTGCGAAATCGTCGATGTTCAAACTTTCAGCTCCCATAGAAGCCAACTGGCGACCGATACCGATGCCAAGAGCGTAACTTACCTTATTCATAAAATCTATTTATACTTTTTTGATTAATAATCTAACAAAATGTCTTAAAACGTGTGCAAAGATACGACAAATCGGGCGAAGAACAAAATTATTTGGGCAGATAACGTTGCTATTTGCGGAAAAATTACTATTTTTGTGCATTCTTAATAGTAAGAAGATTGTTTCTTTTAGAAAAAGAAGCGAGAAAGTTATCAATCAAACCATGATAATTATGAAGAAACTTGTATTTTTGACTGGTGCCGGTATGTCGGTGGAAAGTGGATTTAAGACTTTCCGTGGCAACGACGGCTTGTGGGAGAACTACCCTGTGGAGCAGATAGCCACCCACGAGGGATGGGAAGCCGACCCTACCCTAGTAACCAACTTCTACAATATGTTGCGCCACAAGCTCTATGCCGCCCAACCGAACGAGGGGCATAAGCTCGTCAAGGAACTGGAGAAAGATTTCGAGGTGACCGTCATCACCCAAAATGTGGATAACCTCCATGAGAAGGCTGGCTCCCAAAACGTCATCCACCTGCACGGCGAACTCTCCAAGGTTTGTTCCTCTGACAATCCTTACGACTATCGCTACATCAAGGAGTTGCCAGAGGATGATTGCGAGGTGGAGCCTGGCACCAAGGCAGGCGATGGCAGTCTCTTGCGCCCCTTCATCGTCTTCTTCGGCGAGAATGTTCCGATGATAGAACCTGCTGCCGAGGCGGTGCAGAATGCTGACATCTTCGTCATCATCGGCACCTCCCTCAACGTCTATCCTGCCGCCGGCTTGATTTCCTACACCAAGCCTCACATCCCTATCTACCTGATAGACCCTGGAGCCGTCAACACCAATGGCTACTACAAGATTCATCACATCATGAAGGGTGCTTCCGAGGGAATGAAAGAACTGACCGAGATATTGGAGAAAGAGAAATAAAAACCTTATCTCACTCCCACTCTAGCCTCGGCGACATTGACCACATAGTCGCCGAGCTTCTCACACTCCTGTATGATGTCCATATACATCGTTCCTACACCATAGGTATAGAGGTGGTTATCGACATCATCCAGGTTCTGGTTGCGAAGCTGGTTGCGATAGTTATTGATTTCCGTCTCGATATTGAACGTGTGAGTCATCGTGAGCGTATGACGGTCGTGGGTGAACATATAGTTCATCTGCGTCAAAGCCTCATCCACCAACTTAAACATCTGAAGGATGTTCTGATACTGCTGGTCAGTGAAGTCCTCCTTGTTGTCCTTCTTGCGCTTGATGGTGCGAGAGATATTGAAGCAACTGTCGCCAATGCTCTCTATCTCTGAGATTTCACGGAGCATGGCACGAATCTTCGCCTTGGTATCATCACTCAGATGAGCATCGCTCACCTGGTCGAGATACTTCGCTATTTCTATCTCCATACTGTCGGAGATTCCCTCATACTTCTCGATACGCTCATAGAGCTTGTCGAAGTTCTTGTGATCCGTTGTCCCCAAGAGTTCCATCACCATACCAAACATACGATGGATGCGATCGCCGAAACTGCTGATTTCCTTCTGAGCCTCGAAGACAGATAGTTCAGGGGTCTTCATGATACCCGTTTGGATGAAACGCAGACGGAAATCCTCATCTTCCTTATCTGCCTTTGGTTTGATAAGTTGGCAAACCAACTTCTCTATCTGAGGTATAAACCAGATGAGCACAGCTGTATTACACACATTAAAACAGGTGTGGAACATCGCCAAGACGATAGGCAGCAACGTAGCTTTCTGGGCTGCCGACATATTTCCATCCGGATTATATCCTACCAATGAACACACAAAGTTGACGAAAGGATAGAACAGACAGAGCACCCAAATGACACCAAACACATTGAACACGAGATGAGCCAAAGCGGCACGTCGAGCCTGTGCATTGGCACCCAATGCAGCGAGATTGGCAGTAGCCGTCGTTCCGATATTCTCGCCCATCACCAGCGCAATACCGAGATAGATAGGAAGCACACCGGTAGAACAGAGCAGAATGGTAATAGCCATGACGGCAGCCGAACTCTGTACAATACAGGTGATGACCGTACCTATCAGAAGGAATGTAATAATGGTAAGATGACTCTTCGTATCAAAAGAACTGAAGAAATCGATGACCGAAGGATTGTGTTCCAGATCGAGATCCTTTCCTGCACCACTCAAGAGGACGAGGGCGAAGAAAAGGAAAGCTATACCAAAAAGGAAATCGCCGAAATAGCGTTTCTTCTTGCTATAGATTAACATAATGCCCAAGAAAAACGCAGGGAAGACGACTATCGTCAAATCCACATTGTATCCCAAAGACATAATCCAAGCCGTAAGCGTGGTGCCGATATTGGCACCCATGATGACGGAGATGGCTTGCGCCAAGGTGAGAAGACCTGCGTTGACAAAGGAAACCGTCATCACGGTAGTAGCAGAAGAACTCTGCACGGCACAGGTAATAAATGTACCTGTAAGCATACCCGTGAGCCGATTGGTTGTCATCGCTCCTAAGATGTGTCGCAACTGAGATCCTGCCATTTTCTGCAAAGCCTCACTCATCACTTTCATACCGTAGATGAGCAATGCCAGAGAACCGAGAATCTGAAAAAAAATCACAAGATATTGACTTGTACTCATAAATGTTTTGTTACGTGGAAATACTCGTTACATTTCGTTTGCAAATTTAATAAGATTTCTGCTGATTCCGAAATATTTGCGACAGATATTTCAAGTTGTAACAGGATTGTAACATCTCTGACAAGAAAGAAGAAAAGAAGGCTCGCAGAAACGTCCTCCTATAAGGGAACTTCCGCAAGCCTTCTCCATAGATACCTATTTTAAATATATGAGAGAGAATTACCAACTAATCGTTGTTGTTGTATGTCAAATAGCCAAATTGCATGTCATCGCTACTGTAATTGGTGTTTATGAATCTCACGCACTTCACCTTGCCTGTTCCTTCCATGGTCATCAATGGCTTGCCTACAGGAGCACCGCCATTGGTGTCATAGAAGTAGAGTTTATAGGTGTTCCCTTTCTGGGTTCCCACAATCAAGTAATCGAATGGAGTACCACCACTCAAGGCTGGATTCCAGAACTGGTTAGCCACAAAGTCGATAGTCTCGTCAGCCGGGATACCTTTAGGCTTCACTTCTATCTCTCCCATGTCATCATCCTTAAAGTTCATGGCATACAAACGTCCTGCATCCACACAATATAGATAAGAGGCCGTGACGCCATTGATGCCATAATAGGAAGCATTGGCGGCATGAGAGCCCTCGCGAAGTGGTTTGCGAGCAGTTAGCGTGATACTTTGAAACGAACCCTCCGTGAGATAAATGTATCGCTTTGCTGTTGCATTGTCACGCATGACGAATACACCCGTCGCTCCACTTGGTAAGCGGTTATAGCCACAGCCCAAACACTCATAATTGGCCAAATTTTGCGTTTCTTCACTGCCAGTCATGTTCTCATAAAGCAAAGGAGAGACATCCAAGCTGTAGCCGTATGCCAGCAAGTTATGGTTTTGGGCATCCCACAAGACACCACCACCATACGAATCAATATCTGTAAAGAAATAACGGCTACCACCGCATTCACTCACAGGCATGCCATACTGACCAGTAGAAGGATTGCTATTAGAAATTGGCATTTTCGATTTATAAAATCCATGGTTGGTCAACATGCAATTGGATATACTGCCATTGAAGAAGGCGTAAGGAAACTCTGAATTCTCCATAGTTCCATACATTACATTGTTTCTGGAAAAAGCAGTTTTGAAGTCGGTCGTACGCTTCACCCTAAAATCACCACTCTCAGTCGTCACATACAACATATTGGCAACTTCCATCTGGTCATTGTCAGGGTTGACGTAGTAGGCATTATACTGAGCGCCCATAGAGAGAGGTTTTCCATGCAAGGCCTCACCATCCATGGAGGCAATAATGTTATAGCCCGTCTTTCCATCCTTCGTAATCAAATCCACATCGGAATTTCCATCCGTCGTTTCCTTCAAGACATAGAATCCTTGCGAGAAAGTGGTACGCACCGTCAAGGAAGTCCTCTTGTAGACAGTATAGCCCGACTTTCCCTGTGCTACCAAGCGCACTTGATAGGTACCAGGAGACAAGTTGACCTCATAGTGCAAGTCTTTCTCATGCCCTATCACCTCAGGCTGTATTTCATTTCCATCTTTATCTTTAGAACCTGTGGTAGAGTTCAACAACAACCAAGAATAAGTAACATCCTCCTGACTCTCGACTGTTGGTGTAATATCGAGGGTCTCGCCCATATAAGCCACCTGAGAATAGCTATCGGAAATCCCGGAAATGATAATGTCGCCGACATCATTACCGCTCAGGGAACTGTCATCACTAAAACAAGATGACAGAGAGAGCGTCATTGCCAACGCTAATGCTTGATATATGATTTTTTTCATCATCAGTATTGCTTTATCAAATTAAAACATCATGTATTAATAATCGTCTTCCGACACAAAGGTAACTGGAGTACCATCAGCCTCGCAAAGCGGACCTTCGCCCTTTGCCTCACGCTCGGCGTTCACTTCCTCCAACCGCTGTGTCAACTTTTGAGTCAAGTATGTGAGGTAACTGGAGTCACCATCCATCAGCGACTTGATGTACTCGTCATCCCACTTCTCGCCAGTTTGTTCGATAAGGAACTTGTGCTTGACGACACCATAGGTACCAAAGTAGTTCCAAAATCCCCATGGCCATTCATCGTCACCATAGTTGTAGTTCCACATAGACGGTTCAGACAGCTGGTCAGTAAACTCTATCGTACGCTCACAATATGGATCATATCCATTGGCGAAATACTCATTGGGCTTAATGGCGAACTTCAAGACGACATTCTCTGTTTTCAAAGAAGCATCACGTAACAACACCACAGGAATCTTCGTACGGGCCTTACCTGCTGGCACAACATAATATTTCTGTAAAGAAGGGGTGCTGAAAGACTGATAGTGCTTATCTGCCACAGCATTGTTGGCCCCATCCACCTGCACTTGTTCCAAAGAGATAGGTCTATCATTATCAGCTATAAATCCCATGGTCTCCACTTCAAACCATAGGGTATCGTCCACAGCCGTTTCTGGTCCATAGACAAAAGAATAGGAACTACGAGCCAATTCCGGCCTAAAATTTTTCGTTGAAGAAATATCATAGTAAAAATTCAATCGGCTCGTGGAGTCACTATAAACAGGCAAATCTTTCTCGCAGGATGCCAATGACAGTACGCCTACCCATGCCAGTATATAAAATATAAATCTTTTCATCGTTATTTCATTTTAATAAAGATCACTTGTTACTATCATACTCAGTAGAAGGCAAAGGAAGAATATAGCTATCCTCTGTCATTACGTCATCGTCATTCCACTTCATTTTCTTGGCAGCAGTTCGTTTGTAGACATAGAACATCTGTCCCTCTGCAAACAACTCACGGCGATACTCATTAATCATTTCCTCATGTGCAGCCGCCACCGTCTCGAAAGGTTGATAAAGCGTATATTGACAAGCGGCCATATAAGTGGCGTACAAAGATCGAATCTCTTCCAATGATTTGCTTGTCTCCATGGCGATAAGGTAAACCTCTGACATACGAAGCATAGGAATAATCTGATACTTGGTCGTCAAATACCCATTCTCAGCCTTGGACTCATCATACCAATACTTCTTGATAGAAGGACAAACCTGACCTAAAGGATTCTTGGTCTGACGATTCCACCAATTCAAGTAACGATTGTGAGATGCAGTGCTACCTGGGACGGAAGCATACAAATCAGACAACATCTGGTTTGAGATGTAAGACTCCTCCTCACGTGCCTGTATTGTCAAACCACCGATAAGAACCTTGTTGGCATAGGTGTTTATGTCATACTTGCTGAGATAGAACAAGCACTCCGAAGGCAAGGCATTGTAACCTTTCGTCAAATCAGAAGCACCACTCAAAGCCATCAAAGGTTCGCCATCCGCCCCTTTGGCATTGATAATCTCCATTGCAATATCGTGAGCTTCCTGCGTTTCGCCCAAGTAAAGAGCCATACGAGCATGAAGGGCACGAACCGCCCAATAATTGAGTCGAGATTGACGGAAACACATGTAATCATCCTCTGCATCTGTAGCATAGTTGAGCTGCGAGTAAGTCTGACTGAAAATAGGATCGTTATCCTTCAGCGATGCCTCAGCCTTCAGGATATCCTTCTTCAAATTGCTTACATAATCTGCGAAAGCATAATACTGAGGCATCTCATCAATGCTCGTTGTATAAGAATAAGGCAAAGACACTTGCTTAGTCGCACCTTGAGGTATCTGACCAAACAAACGGAGCACATCAAACTGGCAATAAGCACGAATAGCATACGCCTCACCCGTGATAACGGCACGCTTCGTCTCATTGCCAATGTTCTCTCCGCGTTTCTCCAAGTTCTTGAGCAACACGTTGGCAGAGGAAATCACATTGAACAACTTGCCATAAATAGCCTTGATGGCAGGACGCACATTGTCCTTGTCATACTGATGGTGATAAAGATAATAACGTGTAGGGTCACTATCCTCGTCTATATCCTTAATATACCATAAGTTTGCCAAATCCTCAATATTGGTCATCGTCAGTCGCTGACCATACGCATCTGTGCTTGCCATCTCCATATAGCAACCCGTCAAGGCATCACGGAATCCCTTGTAATTCTCGAATTGATCCTTCTCCTTCTGGATATTTTCACCACGCACGTCTAACCAGTTGTCGCAAGAAGTGACCAGTGCGAGAGTTGCCAGCAAAATCAATATATACTTTTTCATCATTATATTCCTATTTAAACGTTATTAGAACAACAACTTCACACTTGCCTGGATGTTGCGGGCATATGGATAGCTCGTACCACGCTCCATCTTGACAGAACCCCAATGGATCAAGTCATTAAAGTTGACACCCAAGATGAGACTATTCAACTTGAAGGTTCGCTGCAAGTAAGGATTCTTCAACTTATACTGCAAGCTGACGGCCTGAAGCTCCAATACATTGTCGTTCATCACGTATCTCGAAGATGCTTTGCTCGAATAGTTGGACAGTTTTGGGAAGAATACCACATCACCTGGCTGATACCAACGCTGGTTGAGCACGCGCTCATCCACGTTCTGATCCTCAATAGCATACAATCCCACCTCGACACGGTCGCGAAGGGTAGAGTTATACACCTTTCCACCCCAATAGTAGCCAAAAGAAGCATTGAGGGTGAAATCGCCCCACTGGAACATAGTGTTCAAGATGCCACGGTACTTAGGGTCTGCGCTGCCACAATATACCTTGTCCTTGGCTTTCCAAGTGTCAGTGATGTTGCCGTCACGGTCGAGATAGATTTCCTTACCCGTACTTGGGTCGATGCCCAGGGAACGAACGGCATAGATGGCATTCTGAGGACGTCCCTCATAGAAGAGATTCTGAATGCCACTTGCATCATTGTCTTCGGCATCGCTGGTCATATAGGCTTCGGTCTGATCCTTGATGGCCTGTGAAAGATGGGTAATCTTATTCTTATTATAAACCAACTGGGCGCCAACCATCCAGTTGATCTTGCGCTTGGCATCACGGATGATGAATCCCTGCAAAGAAGCCTCCCATCCCACGTTCTTCACTTCACCGATGTTGGCACGATAGGAAGAGAATCCCATGGAGAGCGGTAAGTCCATGGATGAAAGGAGATTGTTGGTCTTCTTGGTATAGACATCGAAGGATCCCTTGATGCGATTATCTAAGAAACCGAACTCTGTACCGATATTCATCTCCTTGGTGGTCTGCCAACTCAGGTTAGGGTTGCCGAAGCCGCCCAACTGGGCTCCCATCCAACTCATATAGCGGTTGTCGCTCACATATTTATAATAGGTATAAGCATCCGTCTCCAAGGCACCAGAGGCAGCACCGGTCTCACCATATGATGCCTTCAAGCGGAGCATATTGACAATACCATTGCCTTTGAGGAACTTCTCGTTGTGGAGGTTCCAACCGATACCAGTGCTCCAGAAAGGAGCATACTTCTTGTCACTTCCATAGGAAGAGTTTCCGTCGATACGGTAAGAGAAGTCAATGTAATACTTGCTATTGTAAGTATAGTTGATATTGGCAGTCACACCAAACTGTCGTGTCTTGGTGTTCGTACCACTCGGCATCTCGTCCTGCTTATACTGGCGAGCGTTGGCGATATTGTTCAATGCCTCGTTTGAGAATCCTTCAAGCGTCATTCTGAAATAGTCGTAGTTCGACTGCTGCATGCTCCAGTTGAGACCAGCATAGAGGGAATGAACCTCATGAAATATCTTGTTATACGACAAGGTAACATCGGCATTGACCGTCAGGCGCTTGCCGTTTCCATAGCGATAGATACCACGACGGAGATAGCCCTCGGAGGTTTGGTATTCCTTGCCAGTATCACTATTGCTGAAATAAGTATCTTCAGGTGAGAGGAAATAGTTGGTCTCAGAATCGTTCTTGGAGATACCCAGCTGTCCACGAAGCGTCAATTCAGGGAGAATCTTCCAATCGACGGAGAAGTTATTGGTCAACTCCTGGTAGCTGCTCTTGTCAAACGAGTCAAGAGAAGCGTTGTACAATGGATTTTCAACAGTTCCAGCCCAAGCCCAGAAGCCATCGAAAGTCTTGCGCAAGTTGCCATTGGCATCATATGGCGCATTGTATGGCTGCTGGTTCACATACGTACTGAAAGTACCGTAAGGACTCTCCTGACTATTGTTGATGCCCACGGAGGTGTAGTTACGGAATGTCAAGTTCTTGAATGTATATAATAAGGTGATGCCACCATTGAAAGTACGGCGCTTGGATCCCTTCATGGCACCTTCGACATCATTATATTGTGCATCGGCTGCCCAACGGAACTCCTGGCTACCACCTTCCACACGGAGGTTGTATCGCTGACCGACACCTGTGCGCAGTGGCTTGGAAAGCCAGTCGGTATCGACACCATTGAGTACGTCACGAAGTCGCTTCTGATAAGCTTCCTTGCGAAGGATTTCCTGCTTATTCTTATTGTCGGCAGACCAAGCTTTGTCATACAAACCAGCCTTCTTCTCCAAGTCCAATTTCTGGGCGGCATTGAGCATGTGATAGCTGGTCAAGTCTGGCACTTCCATCTGGATGCCAGCCTCAACATTCACTCTCAACTTGCCTGGTTCAGGACGCTTGGTGATGACAACGATGACACCATTGGCACCACGTGAACCATAGATGGCTGTAGCTGCCGCATCCTTGAGGATGTTGATGCTCTCGATTTCCTCGTCATTATAGTCCATCAACTTGGTGAGCGAAATCTCAAAACCATCCATGATGACAAGAGGGGTATTGGGATTGCTCTCCTGACCAGCGTTGAACTCCTCCACACTCATTGGCAGAGATGAGTTACCACGGATATTGATATTGGGCAGTTTATTAGGGTTGCTACCATTCAAGTTGTCGATAGAGAAATTGATGCTGGCATCTGCATTCTTCAAGGTTTGAAGAAGGTTTTGACCACGATACTGCTGCAACTGTTCGCTGCCGATGGTAGCCACGGAACCCGTATAACTCTCCTTCGCCTTACGGAAGATACCTGTCACCACGACTTCCTTCAGGGAAGACTCGTCATCCTTCATCTTGATGAGCAAGTTGCGGAAATCCTCCTTACACTTGAAGATATACTTCTCTGGAATCATGCCGATGTAGGAGAAATCGACCTCGACAGCATGTCCTCGATTCAATTGAAGTGCGAAAGTGCCATCGGTATTGGTAACGGTGGCTATCTTGCTGTTCTTGCCAGCCTGGACTGTGACACCAGGCAAAGGATCACCGTTGGAATCCAACACCTGTCCCTGCAAGACCACTGTATTCCCTTCCTTCATCTCTGTCGAGAAATAAATATTCGATGTCTCGGGGGCCTTCATCGAAATGGTCACGAACTTACCATTCACCTTGTATTCCAAAGGCAAGGAGCCTATCGCTTGAGACAATGCCTTGCGCACATCCTTGGAAGTAGGGTTCGACTGAGCCTTATACTTCTTCACATCCTCATAGGAATACATGATTCGGTATCCCGTGAGTTTCTCAATTCTCTTGAACGCATCCACGAGCGAAGTCTGCTCCTTTGCCTTGCCTGCCAAACTTTCCGACCAATCACCTGCGAGCATTGGCAGACCATCAGCCAATGCCGCAAATGCATGGGTAGAAGAGAGAGGAGAGACAAAGGCGGAAATTAACGCCAATGTAGCCATTCTTGACTTAAAATCTCTCATAACAACTTATTTTATGTATTTAACCTCGTTTCTTTAATGCCTATACCCCTTACTTCTTCGGGACGTAGTTGAGATACATATCAAATGTCTCTTGCATAATCTTGGCAGAGCGCAAAGTGCCCCCGGCACATCCCTTGAACTCACCCTTGCTATTGAAGAGCATAAAACCTGGGAAAGACTCTTCCAACTCGTACTTTGTCATAGCGGCATCGCCCTGCTTGCTGTTGGCATCCAAGAACATGCAGACAAAGTTCTTGTTGAGATAGTCGGCAGTGGCATCGTCATTGAAGACGTATTTCTCCACGTAGTCTGACTTATAGTCACTATCAGAGATGAACACCATCAAGTTCTTTTTCTTAGCCTTGGCAGTCTTGATACCCTTCTCTACGTCCGTACCAGCCAAGAACTTCACCTTGGTCTTTGGAGTCGCCTTGGGAGAAGCAGTGAGCTTTGCCTGGCGCTCTGCCTTTGCCTGCGCCATTGCCTCAGACTGCAATCTTTCCATCATCGTAAACTTGTCTTCCTTGCCCAATAAGGCATCGGTCAACGCCTTGGCAAATGCCTCTACAGGATTACTACCTACTACACGATTGTATGCAGTGCCATCAGGATTCAGAATGAGATATGTAGGGAATGCCTTGATATTATACTTGTCCATCAATTCCTTGGCATCTGGATCGTGATCCATATCCACAGAATAGTTGACGAAGGTATAGTTCATCATATTACCAATGCGGGTATCCAGGAGGGTCGTCTTGTTCATCTGGATGCAAGCATGGCACCAGGTAGCCCAAAAGTCTATCAGGATTCGCTTGTTCTCACGCTTGGCTTGTGCCAACACATCGGCAAAGCGCACCTCGGAGCCTTTGATAAACTTCACGCCCTTGCCCTCGTTGATGATTGTATCTTTCTCGGCAGGTTTCTCCTCTTTCTGTCTTTGCTTGATTTTCTCCTTCTTACTTTCCTCTGTGACAGGAGCCTCACCATTCAAGATGCGCTCACATCTCTTCTGGAACTCGTCTTGCATTGCCATTCCCTCGAAGCGGTTCATCTCTTTGCCATCAGCATCAAAGAAAATAAAGGTAGGATAGGCTTTCACCTGGAAAGTCTTGTTGCGCTCGGGACCTTCGCCATGCTCCATATCGAGCTTCATACAGACGAAATGTTCATTCATGTAAGCACCGAGGGTGTCGTTAGGGAAGACGTTGGTAGCCATGAAACGACAAGGTCCACACCAAAGGGTGTAGCAATCTACCATCAACTTCTTGTTCTCCTTCTTAGCCTTTGCCAAAGCCTGCGCAAAGGTTCCCTTGAAGAACTGGGTACCCTTGGTATTGTCCTCAGATGCCTGGGTTTGTTGCACAAGTGGCATCGCCATCGACTTTGCCGATGCTACAGAAACAGGCAGCATCAAAGCGGCTGCCAGCGCATAACTCAAAACTTTCTTGTTCATAGCTCTTTGCTCGTTTTATATGATTTATACTATAAAATCGGGCAAAGAGATACTTCGGGTACCCTAAAAAGGTAAATATTTTAATTATTTCCGAACTTATTCTACCAAAATGGTATTATTATGCAGTTTTATCTTATTATTTGATATTTGATTCAGCATCTTGACCGCTTCCTCCAAGCTCTGCTTTCGATCGTACATATAACGGAGATGCGTACTGAGGGCGGCATCATCATGGCATACCACACTCACATTGTACCAACTGCCCATCTGCACCAAGATGTCACGCAAAGTAACATCATCGAAGAGTTCAATGCCATCCCTCCAACAAGCCACATCGTTGGTATCAACATGAGAAACCTTGATCTCGCCTTGCGCATTGAGGGCAGCATCCTCACCTGGCACGATCACCTTATTCATATGATGGGACACAGAAGACACACTTACACTTCCCTCCACCAGGGTAACGTGAGGATGAGAGGCATCAGAAGCATCGACATTGAACTCCGTTCCCAACACTCGGGTCTGCATATCGCTAGCCTTGACGATGAAAGGATGCTGGGCATCGTGAGCCACCTTGAAGTAAGCTTCGCCTTGCAATGACACCTTGCGCTCCTTACCAGTGAAAGCCGTAGGATAGGTGAAGCGACTATTGGCATTCAACCACACTTGTGTGCCATCGGCAAGCGTGAGTTTCATATCCTTTCCCTCTGGCACTACCACGGTATGGTTCTCCACCACCTGGGCTTGGGCAAGCGTCAACTCGTTGCCCTTGACCACTCGCTCATTCTCTTGTTCGTCGAGGATAACAATGTCGGTAGGCTCTGCCTTCGCCTGATAGATGGAAGACTGATCTTTCTGGATGCCCTTGATATTGAGCAGAACTACAACTAGGGCGATGGCAGCCACCGTTCCCACAACCGTCCACAAGGCACGCAAAGAGAAACGCTGGTCAGGTTCTTCTTGACATGAGGCAGAAGAAGAAACTGCGGAAAGGGTAGAGTCATCCGAGTTGGCACTCATGCGTGCTGCCAACTTCTGCCATTCTGAGCTAGCGTCGGGAGCTGCATGACCGTCTCTCAACAAAGCCTCCGTGACCATTTGTCCCAGACGCTCCTGCTCTTCCATTCCTATATCGTTCATTTCTTTATCTGACATTGCTTACTTACACCTTATTTATAATATAGGCTATCATTACCTAACTATTTGTAACTCATATACCTATCATTGGTTATATTATCTATATATAAATCGACCATCCTCTGCCAATGGGCACCACTCTGCCGTCACTTTAACTTTTTTTGTTGCATCTTACACCTTGCCCATTTTCTCCCGAAACAGTTTCAGGGCTTGCATAATGTGCTTCTTCACGGCGCTCTCACTGATTTCCAGTTCAGCCGCCACCTCACTGTATTTTTTGCCTTGCAGATAATGCGCCTCCAAAATCTGTCGGGTACGTGGGGTGAGATGCCCCATCAGTCGCCTTATCGTTTCCACCTTGTCGTCATGTTCGAGCCAGTCGGCTATCTCCACCTTCTCTGACGTATAAGATATATATTGTGAATACCGCTGATGAACGGCTTGCTTGCGATAGAAGTCGGAGCAACGATTGCGGACGATGACAAAGAGATAGTTGCAAGCTTCAGCTGTCTGCAAGTCGGCATGATGCGAGAAGAGATACTCGAAACTATCGGCCACAATATCCCTGGCAACCTCGTCATCGTGGACAAGGCTGAGCGCCAAGTAATATATCTTCGAATAGTTCTCCTTGAAAAATCTCTCAAATTCCGTTGCTTGCATCTGTTATCTTTTTATCTTAAATCCCTCTCTTTCGGGTAGCGGAAACTTATCATCTAGCTTTTTTCGGGTACAAACTTATGAAAAAAAATCGAAACTTCTGTCCTTTTTGTTACATATTTGCTAAAAAACGGAAAAAAGAGGACTAGAATGCTTGCATTCTGCGTTTTTTTTTGTTTCTTTGCAATAAGATAGATGCATTCAGCCTATAGAAAGCACGCTTTCATTGTGCTCGTTCGCACTATCATCGCATACGATAAGCTATTAACTTTTAGAATTATGGGAAAAGGAAAGAAAGGTGGCAAGAGAATGAACAAGGCGCAACTCACCGAGAAGTTGCAAGAATTCTTTGCCAGTCAGCCGGGCGTAACGCTCAGCTTCAAAGAGATATTCCGGGGTCTCCATCTCACTACCCACCCTCTCAAGATGCTCGCTATCGACATCATGGAGGAGATGGCTTGGGATGACTACCTCGCCAAGGTAAGTGACAATTCCTATCGCCTCAACCAGAGTGTACAGGTGATGGAGGGCAAGTTCGTACGCAAGTCCAACGGCAAGAACTCCGTCATCCCTGACGGCAGCGAGAAGCCTATCTTCGTATCTGAGCGCAACTCCATGGGCGCGCTCAATGGCGACCGTGTGGAGTTCACCTTCCTCGCTCGCCGCAAGAACCATATCAAGGAGGCTCAGGTCAACAAGATATTGGAACGTGCCAAGGATAGCTTCGTAGGCCGTCTGAAAGTGGATAAGGACATCGCTTACCTCGTCACACCAGGCGATGTATTCGCCCACAACATCATCATCCCAAGAAGAAAACTCAAGGGTGGCAAGACCGACGACAAGGCGGTGGTGCGCATCATCGAGTGGCCTGACGGAGAGAACAAGAGCCCTATCGGAGAGGTAGTGGATGTACTCGGACAGACGGGTGACAACGATGTGGAGATGAACACCATCCTCGCTCAATATGGTTTGCCATACAAGTATCCAAAGAACGTAGAGGATGCTGCCAATAAGATTTCTGGAGAAATCACCGAACAGGACTTGAAGGAGCGTGAGGACTTCCGCAAGGTATTCACCTGCACCATCGACCCGAAAGACGCCAAGGACTTCGACGATGCACTCAGCATCCAGAAGTTGGAGAATGGCAACTGGCAGGTGGGTGTCCACATCGCCGATGTATCACACTATGTAACAGAAGGAAGCATCATCGACAAGGAAGCCGTGAAGAGAGCGACATCCGTCTATCTCGTTGATCGCACCATTCCGATGCTGCCAGAACGTCTCTGCAACTTCATCTGCTCCCTCCGTCCTAACGAGGAGAAATTGGCGTATAGCGTCATCTTCGAGTTGGACAACAACGCTGAGGTAAAGAACTATCGCATCGTACATACCGTCATCGAGAGCGACCGCCGCTATAAATATGAGGAAGTACAGGAACTTCTCGAAGCCAATGGCGTAGTGGATGGCACGGGCGAGCCAGCACCAGCCGAGACACCGGAGCATCCATATCAGGGCGAGAATGCCCTCCAGCTCATCACTCTCGACCGCTTGGCGAAGAAACTGCGTGCCGCTCGCTTCAAGAATGGTGCCGTGAAGTTCGACCGAGAGGAATTGCACTTCGACATCGACGAGAAGGGCAAGCCTGTGAGTTGCTACTACAAGCGTTCGAAGGATGCCAACAAACTTGTAGAGGAATTCATGCTCCTTGCCAACCGCACGGTTGCGGAAAGCGTCGGCAAGGTAAAGAAAGGCAAGAAGCCTAAGACGCTGCCTTATCGTATCCACGACAATCCAGACCCACAGAAGTTGGAAACCTTGCGTGAGTTCGTGGTGAAGTTCGGCTACAAGATGAAGACCGAGGGCACCAAGGGAGCCACCGCCAAGAGCCTGAACAAGTTGATGGCTGACTGTGAAGGCAAGCCAGAGAACAACCTCATCCAGATGGTAGCACTCCGTGCCATGATGAAGGCGAAGTACTCCGTTCACAACATCGGTCACTTCGGTTTGGCATTCGAGTATTATACCCACTTCACCTCCCCTATCCGTCGTTATCCGGACACGATGGTTCATCGTTTGCTCACCAAGTATGCCGAAGGCGGCAGAAGTGCCAACGAGAAGCATTACGAGGAACTTTGCGAGCACTGTTCCGACATGGAGCAGATTGCACAGAACGCCGAGCGTGATTCCATCAAGTACAAGATGGTTGAGTTCATGGGCGACAAACTGGGCGAGGAGTTCGATGCACACATCAGCGGCATCACGAGCTATGGTATCTATGCTACTATCGACGAGAACCATTGCGAGGGTATGATTCCGATGAGAGACATCGCTGACGACTACTATGATTTCGATGAAAAGAATTTCTGCCTCATCGGACGACGCCATCACAACAAGTATTCTTTGGGTGATGCTATCCGCATCAAGGTGGCACAGGCCAATCTGGAGAAAAAACAGCTCGACTTCACGCTTGCTGGTGACTCTGCTCCTGTACGCAAGGACAAATCTGCTGGTACTGCCGATAGGAAGAAAGACAAGAAGTCTAAGCAGAAGACGAGAAACCATAAAAAAAATCGATAACGACAAATGAAGATTATAAGCAAAACGATAGCATTTATTTGGCTGATTCTTTCGTCCAGTATGTTGCAAGCCAAGAGTTCACCAGGCTCTTGGCTCAAGAAACTGGACGAAAGCCTTGCTCAAAAAGAGAAATACGAAACCCTGAAGGCAGAGCGCATCAAAGGTTTGGAAAAGCTACTCTTGAACAGCAACAGCCTAAATACTAAATATGATATCTACAAACAGCTGTTCGAGGAATACAAGACCAACCAATACGACTCTGCCGTCATATATGCCAACCGTTGCTTGCAAACCGCCAACCAACTGAAAGATGTCAACGCCATCGCACAAGCCAAATGCGCTGTAGCCTTTTGCCAAATTTCAGCTGGTATCATGATGGAGGCTCTTCCTCAACTCAAAAGCACCAACTCACAAGATCTACGCCTTGACATCCGCCAGCAATACTATGAAGTAATGGCTAAGTTTTGGCGAGAGAATGCCGACTTCGTACACGACAACCCCTATTACGACCGCTACATCACCATCTCCAACAACTACATGGATTCGTTGGTCAACATCTTGCCTGTGCATTCCGCAAAGTGGTACTCCGTGAAAGGTTCGATTGCCATGCGCAAACAACAATTCAAGGAAGCCATCAACTACTTTGGCAAGGCAGAAAAAATGCCCAACCGTGACAAGCATGAGCTGGCTATGGAATTTGCAGAGGTAGCCTGGGCATACCATTACCTGGGAGAAAAAGAACAAGAGCTGATTTATTTCATTCGTTCGGCCATCTATGACAATGAAACGGCGACACACGAAATTACGGCTTTATACTTGATAGCCTTGCAAATATACGATTCTGGGGACAACGAAAGAGCTTGCAAATACCTCAATATAGCTCTCAAAGACGTTATGTCCTATAATTCTCGCCAACGCAAGATAGAAATTGGCACCATTATTCCTATTATAGAGCAAGGACGATACGATGCCGTGCGCAAAGAGCGCAACTGGTTCATCATCTTCATGGTCATCTTTGCATTCATGTCTGTAGGAATCTTGACGGAATTTATTTACATCCGTAAGAAAAACTCCAAGCTCAAGCAAGCCATGAATATCATCAAGTCACATGCACAGGACCTCAATAAGACCAACCTTCGACTTGAGGAAGCCAACAAAATCAAGAACATCTACATCGGAAAGTCATTCTTCATCACCAGTCAGTTTGTCAAGAAGTTACAGCATATCTTCAAGACCATTGATCGCTACATGACCATCAAGAAATACGATGCCGTGAAAGAATGCGTTAGCCAAGAAAACCTCGACAAGGAACGCAACGAAATGTATAATGCCTTCGACGAAGCGTTCTTGAGCCTGTACCCTAACTTCGTGGAGAAATTCAACGAGTTGTTTGACGAGAGCCAGAGACATGCCCGTAAGTCGGAACACTCACTGACCTCCGAGATGAGAATCTTCGCCTTGATTCGCTTGGGCATCAACGACAGCGAACGCATTGCGCAATTTTTGGACTACTCTGTCCATACGGTCAACACATACAAGACCAGAACAAAAAATAGGTCGCTGATAGACAACAACCTGTTTGAGCAGAAAATCATGGAAATCTGATAAAGGTAAAAGAGTAAAAAGGTAAAAGGACACAAGTATCCTTTTACCTTTCCCTTTTTATCCTTTCTCCTTTTTACTTTTTTACCTTTTTATCTTTAAAAACTACCACCTGTGCTTTCTGAGGATGAGCGATACGCCTTCCACCCAAGTCATACATAGGACCATCGGCTTTTTGCTGCCCGACTTCCGTTGCCTTGATTCCAGTGGAAGTATAGTCGAGGGTCACCACACATCCCGCACTTGTTGACACCTCTTTCAGATAAACCTTCACAATTTTCTTTTCTTGGTCGTAAGTCCAATCCGTACCCTCTGTCAGTTCTTCATATCCCAGTCTGACCGACTGAGGTTTGGCTTCTTCGCCCAAAAACTGAATCTCATATTCCTTTTTATCCTGCATACCCTGAAAATAACCTATGGCAGAACCTATTGACAAGATGGTCTGCGAAGAAGTACGCTGCTGACGATAAGAAGTCGTGGCATAATTGCCCAACATGTAATTCTCCGTATTGTTCTCATCTTCATAAAGAGTACCTGTTCCGTCGGAACCAGGAACCACTTGCAAGACCATGCGATTTGGGCGACTCTTGAGATGGGTGATATTGGAGGCATACATAGGAATGATACAGCCCGCCTTATAGAAATAAGGAATCTGGACATCTGTATATCCTTCCTTGATGGTCTGCCCACCTTCACGCATCTTGTTGCAACTTACATCAAACCAACTACCCTCCGGCAACCAAATCTGTCGCCAAGCACGACCATCCGCCCTCATCGGACTGGTAATCGGAGCTACCAATATCTGGTCACCAAACTGATATTCGTCCTCGAAGCTATAAGCCTCATCGCTCTCCGGATAATCATAATAGAGCGGACGGCAAATAGATACTCCCGTATCGTATGCCTGACGAGCTGCCGTATATATATAAGGTATAAACTGGTAGCGCAACTTGACAACGTCTCTGAGTTTATTGAAGTTGCTGAACTTCCATATACGTCGCTCAATACTTGCGTCGTTACAAGCATGGGTGCGGAAGATTGGAGAGAACACACCAAACTGCATCCAGCGAAGATAAAGTTCAGGGTCGTTAGGGTCTTTGGTCGTAGGACCCTGTTGATGACCGCCGAGGTCATGTCCCCAATAGCCAAAGCAGACATTAGAGGCTGTAGAGGTAAAATAGATTTCGTACTCCAATGTAGAATAGTCTATTTTCGTATCACCAGAAAATCCGATGGGATATCGATGGCTTCCAAGTCCTCCCCAACGATGGAAGATAAGTGGACGCACTTCTGGGCGATGTTGCTTCATATCGTTATAGAAGACATGATTGCACCAAAAAGTCTCACTCAGTCCACTCATGCGTGGATTCATTAAGTTCTGCTGCCAATCTATCCACCAAAAATCAACACCATAATCCTCTAACGGATGAATGATATCCTTAAACATGTTGTGATAAAACGTAGGTTTTTCCAATGTCCATGGCACTACCGTTGTTGTTGAAGGCAATCCCATGTCTGTGCGCAATTGTTCAAAACCATCTTCATCACTGTCCACACCATCTGCCGGATGAAGATTGAGCGATACTTTCAGCTTTCTACCATGCATCCAACTAAGCAATGCCTTGGGATCTGAGAATAAACTCTTATCCCATGTCCAGCCCGTCCAGCCCTCTGTATGCCAGTCCATGTCAAGTATCATGACATCCAATGGAATATGGTTAGCTTGTATTTCCGACACCAAGTTTACATAATCGCGCTGACTGTATTTCCAATATCGGCTATACCAATATCCCAAAGCATAGAGTGGAGGCATTGGCTGCTTGCCTCCCACTTGCGTATAATCGCCCAATGCCTTTTTATAGTCATGCCCATATCCCATGAAATACCAATCTATGGCTGTGGCATCCACTTGTTGCGACACCCAAGGCACACCATCCACATTGTCATCGAAAGCAAGGCTACGAGTGCCATCACCAATGTTAAATGTAGAAGACTCATCGATAACCACCCATCCATTGCGAGAAAGAAGTCCTCGCTCCAAATTGCTACGCTGACTATCCCCCAAAGCTCCATCCAAAGTGCGCGTGGTGCCTTTTAGATTTCCAGTATCTTTCAAATCAGGATACCAAGTGACATCCTTATCATTTAATTGAAAATTCACACTGAGCACGGTCTCTTTGGACGTGGAACGAATGGGGGCATTGTTTCTGTACCTAAGTGTCAGTTTCTCGGTTTTAATAATTGTATACATGCCTTCCTGCTCTACGGTATAAGCAGGAACTGGAAGTCGGCGATTAACAAAGCCAAAAGTTGCCCTGTCTTCGAACAGTCTTTGACTACTATACTGTATACGAATCATTTCGGGAGTCAGTACAGTAAAGCGTGCATTACCCACTGTAACAACAGCAGCTGGGTCTGCTATCGGTTGATAGTCAGACTCGGCTGCTGCCCCTGTAGGAAGATTGCCCAGCAACAGACACCCCATTGCGAGCAACCATTTCTTACCAAGTTTACAAACCATACTTACTTAATGAATATTTTTTTAATAGTACCATCAGACATCTTAACGATATTGATACCTTTCTGCATCTTGCCCATCTTGATACCCGTAAGTGTATAAACACCCTCTAAATTCTTGTTAGGATGTGCAACTGCAGTAGCTATGCTTGTAGCTGAGCCATTGGCATAATGTTCACCATCCTTATAAACAGTCTTGTGGCTTGAAAGAATAACAGGATGAGCATCCTCGCCCAAATTCTGATAGAAATTAGTACCATTATCTACAGCCCCATTGAGTAAGTAGCAAAGTTCACCATTAGTCACTTGCTGTGCATCGACTGTCGTTACTTGACTGCCACCAGTCTCATAACAGTTATTAAAGGTGACTGTGCCTGCATAGCGCGCAAAGGTATTAGTACCATCCACACCACTTAGAGTAATTGCACCACAATTATAAACATTGTTCAGAACAGCATTTTTCGTTAGCCAACCACTGATGGCTGCACTTTCCTTACCACCAGTAATCGTGCCTGCATTATAAACATTGCTCATAGTGATGAGACAACCCTCAGCTACACCAATGATACCAGCAGCATTAGGGCCATCGGTCGTTACAGCTGCCTCATTGCCTACATTCTCCAAGGCAACCAAGCCACCATTGTTGATGATAACTCCAATGATACCGCCAGCCCAACCTTGCTCTGCATAAATATCACCTTCTACCACAACATTCTTGATAGTGGTTCCTCCTGTTACGTGTGAGAACAAACCTACATTCTTTTCTGTGTCTATTTTAAGGTTCTTGATAGAATGTCCCTTACCATCAAAGGTACCCTTGAAAGGCACACTTCTTGTTCCAATACCTATATAGTTGGCAACACCAATCATATCGATATCATTGGCAAGTTCCACTACTACATCCTCAGGAAGCAATTCCGCCTCACAATCATTCCTGAGTGCTACCAACTGATTGGCGTTGGAGAGCACACGATTACCACAAACTGTACACTCACCATTCTCATTGAGGTTGTGAGAAGCTCTTACTAGCTGTCCCTCCTCATTGCTATAATTGGTCTGATTGGTTGGTTTTCCATCACATGCCACATTGCCAGCCAAATAAACTTTTTTGGAAGTAGCAAAAGGCACAGGGAAAGCATCTTTGGCAAGTGTCTGATACCAAATATCGCCACCATTCTCTTTGTTGAGCAAATAGCAAAGTTCGCCAGATGACAACACAGAAGCATCAGTAAGCTGGGTAGCACGAGAGTCGGCTGCGGCATCTTGATTATCAAACTGGCTATCCATAGTTATGTAATAACAATTGTCGAGAACTACAGCCTTTCTATTGACGAAAGAACCTTTTGCCATATTCAAGCGAGCAGCTACGAAACTATTGCTTATCAAGATTTCCTCTCCACCATGGGCATATCCAATAAGACCAGCACTACCTTCTGCTTTTGGCGCATCTATAGAACCAACGAAAGCTACATTGTCCATACGCAAGTTATTGGCAGTATTAGAAGCGATTCCTCCCATAGTTACATCGCCTTCAGCAGAGCACTTGATATTCACGGCACTGACTACATTTTCTACCAAACCACCATTGGTAGAAACACTGAACAAACCGCCAGCAAACTTACCTGTGGTTTCGATATTACCATCTACCAATAGGTTTTTAATCGTTGCATTGTTTGTAAAGCCAAAGAGTGCCGTATTGTCAGTGTAAGTACTGAAATTGATGGTAACACGATGTCCTTGTCCATCAAAAACACCCCTATATGGGAAATTTTGGCTCATCGCAATTCCAAGATCCTTGCTCGTATAGTCAATGTCCGCAGTAAGCAAGCCATTCAGACTATTGTCACCAGCATTTACCTTTTTAGCAAACCAATAGAGCTGTCCAGCATTTCCTATCTCATAATAACCATTGGCATTTTGGGTAAGATAATGTTCATCGAGCGCACCACAAACAGAGCAAATACCTTCTACAAACTGATGCGAGTCACGCAGAGAAGCATTTGTATTGGCATAAACAATGTGTGAGCCTGGTTTTGCCGTACCATCACAATTAAGCGATCCATTGGCATAAACCACAGGATGATTTTTGAATGGCACTGGATGCTCATCAAATGAGTCATCATTCAAACTCTGATACCAAATGGGCGATTCACTCTGCATACCATTCAACTTATAAGTAAATGCTCCACTATAAAGTTCCTCCTCATCAATAACAACTCCTTGCTGCCCCGTATTGTCAAAAAGAGTGCCCTTGACAGTGGCAGAATTACGATAGAGTTGCCGTGAACCATCACGACCTATTACGGTGGCATTGCTATAACAATTCTCCACTACAGAGCCGCCTCCAAGCCATCCACAGAAAGAAGCACTCTCAAGACCGCCAGACACAAGACCTGTATTAAAACAATTGACAAGATGAATAGCACAATTACCACCCATGCTCACTCCAACAAGTCCTGCAGCATTGGCACCTACTGCCGATACATTTGCCTCATTACCCACATTTTCCAAGGTAATAGAGCCACTACCATCGGTACTACCCACAATGCCACCAACAAAGGCATTGCCACTAATACTGCTACTGGCATCCAAGATAACATTGGCGATGTAGGCACCATTGGCAACAACACCAAAGAGTCCTACCTTATCCTTGTCTGGGGTACTGATAGTGAGATTACGTACATAGTGACACTGACCATCAAAATGCCCTGCATACTTACTGTCCATAGAGCCTATTGGTGAGAACTCCACACCAGTCATATCTATGTCTTCAGTCATCACAGCATTGGCTGTATGGTTGCCACTTGCCACAATACTCTGTGAGAAATCCACCAAATCTTGTGCTGTGGCAATCTGGTACACGCCATCTTTTACATCAATGGCAAAAGCCTGTCCTCCTAAGAGAAGCATACTTGCCACCAATAAAGTTCTTGTTCTTTTCATATTCATAAAATTTAGTTAATAGGTTTATATTATTCCAGTTTCTTTGCAACACACTTAGTTGCCCAAGTACTGTGCCTTTATCGTCTCGTACAACAAATCGACCGTTAAGCGATAACGACCGGCTTTCGTAAGTTTCCACTTTGTGTCCGCACCTCCAAAGCGAAAGTGAGAAGATTGCAATACATCCTCACCATCTACAAGAGGATGCAGTTGCTTGGGTCCCCATGCCAATTGCCCCTCTAACTTAAAGCACAAGGGCTCCTCTGATTTTTCGTTAGGTCGCAACTCGCCAGTCCAAACCCAAAGATAAGGATTCTTGCCATCTTGCTTGAAAGGTTGCATCTTAAGACGGTCCCAACCATACAGAGTGGCACCTCCACCTATAAGCAACTCTCCCCAAGGTTTCACGATTTCGCCTCGCAAGATCTTGGACTCTGTATCGATAGACACACGATAATGTGGGTCATCAAACAGCACTTGCCAGCCAGCAGCCTGTGCATCGTCCGACTCCTTCCAGCTCATACCGTCAGTTATCAAGAGTGCGTCGGCTTCTGTGGGAACAAGAAACTTAGTCTGGGCATTTACCTTTTCGGTGGTCTGTAGCCTCACCTCTCCTGACCGCAATCCCCCTATCAGCCTAAACTGACGGTCGGGTGTGCAAGTCAGCTTCTGCACTCCATTGGGCACAGCACTCCCACTTGCCCAAAGTTCCTTCAACTCCTGCGAGAATGATGACAAAGAGAAGAAAGCGAGGATTGCCATCAAAGTATATTTAATCTTTTTCATTATTATACTTATTATACGATTGAATATTAATATTTGAGGGATACAATATATTTCTTATCAAGACGACAATTGGACAATGACACATTCACGGTCTTGCGACTTGCATCATACGACCACTTGGTGGCATCAACCTTCCGCTTGTCTATCATAACACTCTTGGGACATTTGCTTGCCAGGAAAGTGATGACATAATTGCGCTTGGCAGGCATCCCGGCGAATTGACCGACTCTTGGCATCAGGCTCAGAGAAATATCTGACTTAACCACCTTGAGCAAGATGTCTTGGGTGGTAAACTGTCCACTCTCGTATCCATTGTCATCGCCTGCATCCTCGTAGTAAGCCAACTTGCCATTCTCTCCTGGCACCACTTGCAAGAGAAGTGTGTCTGGACGCTGGCTGAGATGAAAGACATGTGGATAGTTAGGAATAATGGAGCCTGCCCTATAGAAATAAGGAATGTCCTCCAACTGATACTTTCCCTTGAAAGTACAATTTCCATCAATCATCTTGCCCATCACAACATCGTACCACTTACCCTTAGGCAACCAAATGCTACGAGTGGCAACTCCCTTGTCCGACCTTGTCACGATAGGTGCCACCAAGATGTTGTCGCCAAACATATACTCGTCCTCCACACTGTATGCCTTATTATCCTCGGGATAATCATAGTAGAGCGGACGACAGATAGATATACCAGTATCGTAAGCCTGACGGGCTGCATTATAGATGTAAGGCATCAACTGATAGCGCAAATTGACAGTCTTGAGGAGAGATGAGAAATTGCCATATTTCCAGATGCGACGCTCTATGCCCTCCCAATTAGTGGCGTGGGTACGGAAAATAGGTGTAAACACACCATACTGGCACCAACGCAGATAAAGCTCAGGGTCATTGTCTAAGAATTGCTGATGACCTCCAAGATCATGTCCCCAATAGCCAAAGCACACATTAGAGGCAGTGGCAGTAAAGTAAGGTTGGAAAGCCAATGTGCTGAATGTGGTAAAGGAATCGCCTGAAAAACCAATAGGATAACGATGACTACCCAATCCTCCCCAACGATGGAAGATGACGGGGCGACGATTGGTGCGATGAAGTTTCATGTCATTGAAGAACACATGATTGCACCAGAATGTCTCGCTCATGCCATCCACATACTTGCTGGTGAGGTTCTGCTGCCAGTCAAGCCACCAGAAATCAACACCCAAAGCCTCGTGCTTGCGAAGAATATTACTAAACAAGGCACGATAGAAGGTAGAGTCGGTGAGTTGCCAAGGCACGACCTTGGTGTCAGCACTCATACGCATGTCACGCACCATATCTTGGAATCCTTCCTCATCATCATCCACACCATCAGCAGGATGCAGATTCAATGCCACCTTCAGTTGCTTGTGGTGCATAAACTTAATCAAGCCCTTGGGGTCGGGAATGATGCTCTTATCCCATGTCCAGCCAGTCCATCCCTGAGTATGCCAGTCCATGTCAAATATCATGACATCCAAAGGAATGTGGTTAGACTCAATCTCATTGGCTATGTCCATAAAGTCTTGGGCTGTATAACGCTGGTACTTGCTGTACCAATAGCCAAAGATATAAAGTGGAGGCAAAGGCATCTTGCCACCTATCTTGGTAAAATCGCCCAATGCCTTCTTGTATTGGTGACCATATCCCATGAAATACCAGTCCACAGCATTCTTATCTATGGGATAAGACCACCATGGAATACCATCCACCGACTTATCAAAGGCAAAGGTGGTACTGCCATCCCCACGGCGTGCCTTGGGACTCTCGTCTATCACAGACCAACCTGCCCTTGAGAGCAAGCCTTGCTCCATCTCTGGGCGTTTGTTGTCGCCCATACTGCCATCCAAGGTTCGTGTAGTGCCCTTCAGGTTAAGTGCATCTTTCTTTCCAGGAAACCAAACCACCTGATGCCCATTGAGCGAGAAAGTGATTTTTAGATTGTCCGCAGTCTTGTCGGCAGGATTTATCACAGAGCCTATCTTATAAGTCAAGGTCAAAGCCGAGGTCTGAATCTTAAGGTAGCCATTTTCCCTAATCGTCGTAAACTGGGGCACAGGCAAATTGCGGTTCACCACAGCGAAGGTGGCACGATCCTCAAAGAGTTGCCTATCACTATACTGGATACGAATTATCTCAGGTGTCAGCACCGTAAAACGAGCATTTCCGACTTGCACCACAGCCTTAGGGTTGGCTTTAGGATTAGTTGTCATCTCAGCATGAAGCCCTATCGAAACGACAAAGCAACAAAGTAATAATATTATTTTTTTCATAAATAGATTGAGCGAATTTATATAAGTTGGTTCGTAATTACTCTCAACAAGACTTGATGATTTTCTGGCTGAGCACTCCCAAAGGTCCTCTCACTTGAAGGATGTATATCCCAGCAGAAAGGTCGTTGATCCATAGCTCCTTATTTTCACATCCTGCGCCAGTTCTCACCACGTTTCCATTGGCATCGAGTATATTCCATTCAAACTTATTCTTATCGGGACTATAAATCTGATAATAGTTACCAGAACCCTTGGTGATACTATAGCCCTCAGTACTTGCTTGTATATCCTCAATGCCTGTCACATTATGGTAATCCTTGAAATAAGGAGCCTCCGCCTCCCCTGAAGGTTTACCTTGCTCGATATAAGGCCACCCCTGCTGATCCCATTTCAGTTCATCAAGATAAAGCACACGACCAGCATCAGGATCGGATGCCTGAAATCCATGGTACAAAATCCAAGTCTTTCCATTGTCATCTTCTATTACCTCTGAGTTGTGTCCAGGTCCCAGCACCTTGTCGCTCTTACTCAATATTGTCTCATAAGGATGATTCATGATACTATAACCTGCTCGATTGACATAAGGACCAGTAATTTTCTTGGCACGAGCCACTACTAAATGATAAGTGCTGTTGACACCTTCGCAACAAGTACCAGAAGAACCTATATAGTAATAATAATCTCCTCGCTTGTAAAGCATGGTTCCCTCGGTATTGTCCACATTACCATCACAGCCTGGACCTATTTGGAATTTCTCAGCTCCTGGCTTCAAACTTAAGCCATCTTCGGTCAGCTCTATACCAAAAATACCCCTAAAACTACCCCAGAATAAATAATTCTTTCCATCAGCATCATGATAGAAACAAGGGTCGATGCTATTCTTCACACCTATCTCTGAACTGATAAACAGTTTCCCATGATCAGTAAAAGGGCCTTGTGGCACATCAGATGTTGCTATGCCTATGCCACATTCCCATTCACCACCCCATGTTGACATAGAGTAGTAAATCACATACTTTCCTCCCACATAAGCTATCTCTGGAGCCCATACGCTACCGTCCTTCACAAAGGAAGGACGATGAGCGTCATCTTGAAAGGCAGCACCAGCCAATCGCCAGTTCACCAAGTTCTTGGACTTATAAATAGGAACGCTCTGCGACCCATTTTCCGTAGCATATACATAAAACCATCCATCTTGTCCATAAATAACCGAAGGATCAGGAAGATTAGTTGCCTTGACAGGATTCTTATAAGTATTTTGTCCCAGCATCACCATACTACTTAGAAGCAGAAAACTTCCCAAAATCATTTTTTTATTCATCATATACATTTTACTATTGTTAATCATATTTACTGTACTGGCTCAAAAGAAGTCCACATATCATCTGCATCAAGTGAAAGTGTGAACTTGTATCTGCCAGAAGTCTTAATCACCCATTTCAAGTCGCCACCAGCACTCTGATAACGATAATTATAGAGTCGATGGTCTGTTGCTGGATCTGCATTTGCTACTGGAGCAAAGAAGAACTGGTCATTGAAGGTGGTACCTGTATTCACCTTGATTTCTCCACCCTCATTAAAGGTACCTGTCCAAGAATAAAGCTGAGGGTTACGTGAATCCTCTACCTCGAAAAGTCCTTCGGCAGAAGAAGGCTCCCAACCAATAGAGCATCCATTTCCACAAATATACAATGTGTTAGGAATTGGCAAACTGATGATGTTGAGCAAACGACAATCATTATACTCATCATTCACATCTACAATGACTGTACGTTTACCTGTTATGCTATTCTCAAATTTCTTGACCACACCCTCGGTTACATATTGCATTTTATCTCCATCAGCCTGTCCATAGGCAGGATAATCCTTATCCTTGGACGTGGTAAAGTAGTAGCTACCAGGCTCTATATTGACTGAAGCCTCATAGATGCCCGTGCCAAGGTTACGCTGACTGAGTCGCTCAATGCTCGTGGTGCCAGAAGCAGAAATCATGTGCATATAAAGGTATTGAGGATATTTCTCATAACCCACAGCCTGAAATTCAACAGAAGAAACCTCGGGCTTGATATATTTCACCTTATTATGCACTGTAGCCACCACCTCAGCTGTTACAGAAACCCTCGTGTCTGCATTTACCCACTTGGATATGATAGAATTAAGTTCCTCATGGGTGAGCGAGAATTCTGTCTTGTCGCCCAACTCATAATAAGCTGTAGAATTGGCATTTTCTGTTTCTGTAGCATAAAGGCGGAGAGCATAAGTGATGCTCTCATAATTCTCTATAGGACTAGTCGCCTCACTCCAGTTAAACGTAATTGCGACATTATTCGCCTTGCCTTTGTCGAGCGTTATCTCACTTACCGAACTCTTGATGTGCATTTCATCAGGTTGGTTGGGCAAGGTGTACATTTCATCATCCTTATTACAAGAGGTGATGAATAGCAATATGGTCAAAAGACTATATAAAGAAAATTTCATTTTCATAATCTAAAAATCTATATAGGTTTTTACTCCCAGAAAGGAGCTTGCTTAAGATTCTTGTTTTTCTCATATTCATCAATATATACAGGCATCCAGTAATATTGACGCTTCCAAATACGTGTTTGGAAAACAGTACGCTTATAGAAGGTTGATGAGGTGGCACCCTCTGAATTCATACCGTAGCAGTCGCCCGTCATCTCTGGTAGGCTTTCTGCTTCTTTCCAGCGGCGTATGTCGTACCAGCGATTGTCCTCGAAACATAATTCCACACGGCGTTCTGCATGGATAGCCTTGCGAAGTGCCTCCTGTGAATTGTCCAAGTGTATATATTGCTCATCAAGAGGATCAACATTATCAAACGTATATTGCCTTACCCCTGCACGCTCACGTATACGATTGAGGTAAACCAAGGCTTTCTCTCGTGCGCTTGCGTCATCATAAGCCTCATTCTCTGCTTCTGCATAATCCAAATATGTAAATGCCAAACGATAAATGAAACCTTGGCGAGATGTAACCCTACCAGTCTGTATATTGTCTGTCATGCAAAGAGACTTACGAAGCAGATAGCCATTCTGGGGGGCATCGTGAGGCGAAGAGGTACGGATGTTGTCCGCATGATTGTACATCATGTCAGCTTTGCGATTCACATAAGGTAGCCAAGCACCATTATAGGTCACCGCATTATAGAAGCGAGGCTCACGATTACAATACATTTTATAAGTACGAGCGGCTGTTACCTGTCCCACCTTGCCTGTTCCATACTCCCACTTCGTATTGCGAGTATCCACAGCAGTAGAGAAACCTTCTTCCACATAATTAGAATTTGGGTCGTCGATAGGCAATCCATTCTTGGTAAAGAAAGCATCTACCAAGCCTTGATACACACCAAGTCCATTACCGCCACCTACCTCTCGCACAGAAGCCCAAGTGAGTATTCCCTCGGCTGCTGCATAAGCATTGGATCTGGTGACAGGGAAAGTAATCTCATGATTACCCTCTGTCCATCGCTTAATATGAACATTGTAAGTTGACATGAATGGATCTATGGTACCATCATCATTATACTCCTTGTAAAGTTCGTAGCCTGCCTTTTCAGCCTCGTCGATACAGAGTTTGCAAGCTTCGGCAGCCTTTACCCATTTCTGGGGATCATAAGTTGGATTGAAAATATTCTCCCCATCCACATTCTTATAGTCCTTGTACCAATCATTGCCGTTAGTCAATGGAGATGCGGCGAAAAGCAGCATACGTGCTCTTACGGTCAGAGCCATTATCTTGTTGATACGACCATACTTGGATGGATCCTCATATACGGCAGGGAGCGCATTGGCTGCCTCCAACATCTGTTTGTCGCAATAATCCACTACATCGTCGAACTTGCTTTGACCTATCATCAAGTCTGACAGAGTAAAATCAGTCGGAGCAATATAGTCGGGCTTAAAAGGTATGCCTCCATAAGCCTCTGCCATCTGCCACCATCCATAAGCTGTCAAGAACTTAATCTCGTTCTTTATGTTCTCAACCTCGGCTGCTGAGAGATTCTGTTCTGACAAAGGCTTAATACCATCGCGCAGTATATAGGCCTGACGAATACGCTGTGGAGTACGCTCCCATAAATTGCCACGCCATTTTGAATTAGCTGTCCACTCGCCAAAAATCTTAGGCAACACATCGCCCCAGTTCCATTGCTGCCAACGCTTGGAAGCGGTCAGGTCATCGGCAAAGCCTTCATAACCATAGTCTATAAGGCGATACTTGTCAGGATTGTCTATAATGGAGTAGGAATAAGCTAACATCTGATACACTTTGTCACGGTTGGTGAACACCATACTGAGATCCAACTCGGTATCAGGTTCCTTGTCCAAGTAGTCGGAACATGATGTAGGGACAGTCATCAGGAGCAGACTGGCTGTCACGTATTTTGCTATTTTTATTTTTTTCATCATTGTGTTGTCTTTTTAAAAATTGATGTCTAAACCAAATTGGAAAGAACGATTCATCGGATATTTTAATCCATCGCTGGTACCTAACTCAGGATCCCATAACTTCCATCCAGAAATGCAGAAGAGGTTATTGGCACTCATATATATACGCAGGTTCTTCACATAAAGACTCTTCAGCCAATTGGTATCAAACGTATAACCTAATTCCAATGTCTTGCAGCGCAAGAAACTCATATCTTTCTTCCACCAAGTAGAAGCCCGATAGTTATTTAGATTAGGACCGTAAGTAAAACGAGGCCAAAATGCGTATGGGTCAGGATTTTCTGCCGTATAAGTATCGGTAATGTTCTTGGCATAAGCATTTCCTTGTACGGTTGTACCACTACCAGGGATAAAGTAAGCAGTGCCACCTACCATGCGATAAGTATCGGCTACTCCCTGGAAGAAGAAATTGAAGTCAAAATTCTTATAGGCTATGACTCCGCCAAAACCATATACCTTACGAGGGTCATTGGTTCCGCCTATGAACCCGGCATCCTCCTCTGTAATGGCACCATCACCATTCAGATCCTTATATTTAATATCACCTGGTTGGAGATTGGTTCCACCCACACCATCTTGTCTTGGGATGCCAGGGAGTAAGTTGCCATCTGCATCAAAATCCTCAGGCAAGAACAAGCGTTCTGCAGTCAGTCCTAACAATTCATTCCGAGAGCGACCAGTCTGCGCACGATAAGTGCCAATCCTTGATGCTGGTTCATCATATTCATCTACTCTATTCTTGGCATAGGTAAAATTCGCATAGGCTGAGGTAAACAAGTCTTTGGTCCACTGCTTATGGAAATTTAGGCTTATTTCTAAACCATGATTGGTCATCTTACCATAATTAGCCCAAGGAGCATTGATAAAACCAGTCTGTGTTGGGATGATGCTTCGTTTCATGAAGATGTTCTTACGCTTCTCCTTGAATATGTCAACATTCAGATCGAGCATGTCCAACAAACCCAATTCTACGCCCACATTGTATTTGGTAACCGTTTCCCAAGTAAGGTTAGACACACCAATATCACCCTCTGTAATACCTTTGGAGGCATAGTTCATCTGTCCTGTCGTTCCCCAAATATAGCCATCTGCATCAGTCTTCACGGTTGTGAGGTAGGCGAATCGTCTTCCGCCGATGTTATCATCACCAGCCTGACCAATAGAAGCCCTAAACTTAATATTGGAGAACACCTTCTTCATTTTCTCCATCCATGGCTCCTCGCTCATCAACCAACCTATGGCAAATGAAGGGAAGAAACCAAAACGCTTACCTTTGGCAAAGTTCTCAGAGCCATTATAGCCAAAATTAAACTCTCCCACATATCTATTGTCGTAAGTATAAGAAAGGCGACCCGCAATTCCTTGTTTGCGATAATCCTGGTAAGAGCCATCATCGTATGCCTGCTGGTTGTACAATACCATCGCATCGATATCGTGTTTACCAAAACGCTGCTTATACATCAAGTCTCCCTCAAAATAGACACGAGTATTTCCATATTCGCTTTCCTTGTAAGCTGTCATGGATTCATCTCCCACTGTACCTTGAGTATAAATCAAGTTGCCCCTCTCATCACGACCAGTAGCTGGGAATACCGTGGCACGCTGAGATATACGTCCACGCTTGCTGCTATTCCATCTGTCAAAGCTGAAGAGGCCCTTAACTTTCAGACCAGGCAAAAGCATCTTGAGATCTTGCTCCAAAGAGAACAAAGTTTGTATCTTAGAGGAAGTTGTGAAATCGTAACCTTGTTGAGTTACTGTAGCCCATGGATTGGCCCTATTGCTCTCCACAGGTATGGCTCCATCACTATATCTTACAGGATGTACAAATGGCAAGGTAGCAAAAGCCTGCGTAAATGCCTCGTCAGTATTGCAACGCTGCTTCTTAAAACGATTCAGATAACCACCAATATTAACACGAAGCAAGGTTGTCTTGGTCAAGTCCATGTCTATATTCGTACGCAAGTTGAATTGCTGGTTATTGGTAGCATTATCCACATCAAGAGACTTATCTTGCTCCAAAATACCAGTCTCCTTGAAATAAGAAGCTACAACTGAGTAACGCAAGAAATCTGAACCTCCACTTACGTCAAGATTAGCACGAGTAGTATAAGCATAATCTTTTGTAATGGCATCTACCCAGTTTACATCTGGGTATAAGTCTGGATCGTATCCACTACGAGTGTAATCTATACGGTCTTGTGTAAAAGGGAGTGGCGAACCATCTTTCTCAGCAAGCTGATTCAATAAGGTCATATAGTCTGGAGCATTCAAGAATTTTGGAAGCTGCGTAGGCTGATTGATAGAATGTTCCAAATGCACCTTGATGGATGGTGGTCCTATCTTACCATGCTTAGTAGTAATCACAATCACACCATTGGCTCCTCTTACACCATACATCGCACTCGCAGAAGCATCCTTCAATATAGAGAAACTTTCAATCTCTGCCACATCTACGTTATTCAGATCACGCTCCACACCATCTATCAATACCAATGGCTTACTATTGCCAGAAAAAGTGCTTATGCCACGAATCCAAAAGTTGGAATCATCGTATCCAGGCTCACCTGAACGCTGAATACCTATCACACCAGACAATTTTCCAGCCAAATTATTAGAGAGCGTTCTCGTAGAACCAAATTGCAGTTCGGCAGGCTTAATCGTTTCTATCGCACCAACTATGGAAGCTTTTTTCTGAGAACTATAACCTGTCACAACAACCTCGTCAAACGTATTTGTTTCCTCTTCCATCAGTACATTAATAACCTTAGAGGAAGAAACTCTTTCACTATGCTTTTTGAATCCCACATAAGAAAATACGATAGAATGTGCGCCACGAGGTACATCTATAGAGAACATACCATCCAGATCAGTGGTAACCCTAATGGGATGCTTGGTATCCTCTACACTCACTACGACACCTATCAAGGGCTCCTTATTGGCATCTGTAACCTGACCTCGAACTTGATAGGTAGATTGCTGCTCAACAGATATGTTCATCACATCTTTTGCCAAGGCAGGTAAAGGTATGAGAGAAGATATCCCAAGCATGAGACAAGTACCACTAAAAAAATACTTGATTAGTAGTTTTTCTTTCATAAGTTTTAATTTCATATTTAAAGGTTTAAAATATTATTAAATTTCGAGTACAAAGTTATCATTTTTAAGCAACAATACAGATAAATTCATGCATTGTATAAAGTTTTAAGAAATTATATAATTCCGTAACACCTGATTACCAAATACTTACATAAACCCACAATAGGATTTTGTATAAAGGAAACAAAGAGGAATATAAGCTTGTTTTTCATGTTCACACGCAATCCAGTCACTAAATGTATGCCATCCTTAAAAAGAAAGTCAAACAAATTTCCTATGTATTATATAAATAGGTGTTAAAAATAGGGAAGTTCAAGGATGTACATGATTCTCATGCTGCTCATCCAGGAACTTCCCTATTTATATTTTCTTGTTATTTTCCTATTTTTCCTTGTAAGACTTTTCTATAATGCCACATCTACAGATGCAGGGAAAACACGACAAGGATCAAAATATTCCATACAACTGGTAATCATATCTTCCATTCGGGGAACGATCTTTCCTTCGAAAACTTTCCTATCATTGATGAAGACGGTTATCGGTCTGTTCATATCTACCAGTTGATCATTCAGATAAATCTTCCATTTACCACCACTTGCCTGATGGTAACTCTTAGTAAACTTCAGATCTATACCATAGACAGGATCACGTTCTACAGTCTGATAGGTTACTTTCCTGACGGATAATCTGATTACGTTATCCTGGATATCCATCTCATAATAGTCTCTATCTTCTCCACTTGCATCCTTCAATCCATCTGCTGCCTTCGGTCTCTTCATCACATAGAGATTATAAAAGCCCTGACGGCGCTGTCCGTCCATCGGATAATCCTCCCACATAAATGTATGAGGATAAGGATTGCGCTTGTAGGTCTTGAGCCAAGGAGTAGTCAAAGAATAATCGATGGAATGACCGCAATTAGGTATCAATTCGATACGATGACGAAAGAGACTGTCCGCACTATGATTCATGAGTCTGCCAGCATATTTCGCCTGCAACGAATCGAAGGCCGTCTTGGTATAACCCGTCAGTTTGTTGCGATAGAAACCTTCATCCATTGCACCCGTCAAAAACGAGAACGCAAGATTGGCACAGTTTTCTACAGGGGCATTCTTCAAAGGTTCTCCACCAGCCATCGGACCAACACCAGCCCAATAGTCAGCATAATAGGATGCTAACCGCTGACTGCCATAACCGCCCTCAGAGATGCCAAATACATAAAGTCGATTGGCATCAACATGACCAGAGGCTAAAGACTGGCGCAAGAGTTTCTCCCATGCATACAACTTTGCTTTCTGCCACCAGCGATAATACTCGCCTTCATTAGGAATTTGCGGAATAAAATAAATAGAAGGAGCATCATTGAAATATTGCGCCCACATCAATCCATATTTCCATTCCTCCTCCTTGGGGCCAGAACCATGGAGATACAAATACATCGGAAAAGGCTGGGCTGCTGCGATGCGCTCATCTGATGACTCAGCATCATTACCCTGGAAACCATTGCGATAATTCTGTTGTATCTCGGCAATCGTCAGAGGTTTCCACTTGATACCCCAATAGTAAGGCATCACGGCAGATGGCTCCAGCGAAGCAGGCAAATGCCACATTCCCTTGTTCTTAGGACAGAGCGAACGCAGCGGAATCAGTTTTTCCTCATCCATTTGTGCATTGGCTTCCTGCCAGGCTTTCCACACTAAAGTCTGGTACTTCTGAACCTCTTTCCACTTCAGGACTTTCTTCTGAGAAAAAGCATCCGAAGACACTTCAGACTTCTTTTCCAACTGATGCAGGAAATAGTTCTTCAGACTTTCCTTCAATCCTGCCGGCTGGGCAGAAAGTGAGGATGAAAACAAAAGGGCAATACACCCAGACCATATTTTATTCTGATTCTGCATGACTCTCATTGTATTTCGACGCTGCATGATTCTAAGATATTATTTCAAGCCCTCCAACAAAGGTTTCAGGCGCATATCACTTGGGCGATAAGCATTATACTTATACAGTTTGCCCTCCTTATCATAAATGAGGAAGAAAGGAATACCGCTTACATTCAGCGATTCACAGAGTTTGTTGTCTTGATTGTTCAGCAACTCTCCCTCCAGTCCAAGGGCTGCAACTTTCTTCTTCCAGGTTGCCACATTGGTATCGATGGAGATGGACAGAAAAACAACATCCTTGTTTTGCAATTCTTTCTCCAACTGTTTGAGATGAGGAATCTCCTTGATACATGGAATGCACCAGGATGCCCAAAGATCGATGAACACATACTTGCCACGATATTTGGCAAAATCTACTTTCTTACCTTGTAAATCCGTCAACACAACATCTGCTGGGAAAGGAGTTCCTGCAATGGATGATTTGCGCACCTTGAACTCGCCTAGGTACTTCTCATCGAGTTGAAAACGCTCCGTCAAAGCGGTAAGTTCCTTCAAGCCCTCCTCATACTTATTGTTATAATCAAAAGAGGAGATGTATTGGCTCAGCAGAACACCCTCGGCACGAACCTTCAAGGAATCAGTCTTCACCTTTTGCTCTATGCCAGCGATACGGTCGGCTAGATTGCCCTTTGGGATGGTAGCCAATACCAAGCGAGGAGAAGAGTCGAAAGCCGATGACATCTCGTTATCCACACCTGCCACCAATTGCGCCATCACAGCCTTAGCATCAATGCCTAGGCTCTCCGCCGTGCGACCTGTAGCAAACTTCAGACTCTCTATTCCCTCGAAGGTGAGGGTGGAAGCCCAAAGGCGAAGATACTGGGCGGTAGGGGAAGTTGGGCGATACACCTTGACCAAACTATCCACCGAAGCGACATATCCCATCAGCAATCCCTTCAACTTGCTTGCCTCCATCTCCTTGCCCTGCATCCACATCTGCTTGCTGCGCTCCACATTGAGGTCGTTGAACGCCATCAAAGCCTTTGTGTCTGCATCGGCAGGAAGGATATCCAAGTCGCCAGTGCTTTTCATCGCCAAGTCAAGTTGCGCCGTGGCATTGCCATCAGCAGCAGCCTTGGTCTCCAAGTGGAAAGGCACGATGACCTGGTGCTGGTTGGCTACTCCCACCAACTTGTAGATGTGGTAAGGAGATGCTTTGGTCTGCACTTGATAGCTCTTGTCTTCAATGGCGACCTCGTCTGGTTTTACCCAAGCATCTCCCACAGGCATCACATAGAGTTTCAAGTCAGCAGGCAAGTCACCTTGCAACTCACCTGCTATCTTTAGCGACTGGGCTAAGAGAGAGGCGCAAGCTCCCATCATCGCCACAGCCATGAATAATCTCTTCATCATAAGTGAACTTATTACTGAATACTTGGCTTATGTATCACGTAAGAGATACGACCTGCACAGTTCTTATGTGACTCCTTAGGCTGTACATTGCCAGCATTATCGGTACGCACATCTGCACAATCATAGATATAGAAGCTACCACGCTTCGTGTTCTTATCGTATGTAGCCACATAAAGTTCATTTGTTGCCAAATCAACATACAAATAAGTAACTTCCTCATTGGCACCAAACTGGATGGCATACTGGTTCTTGTTTGGCAAAGAGAAGGTGTTTTGAGGCAGGAACACATATACAGCATTATCCACAGCATAATAATAACGACCATAAGTAGCAGTAACCACAAAACTTGCTCCTTGGGCAGGAACGGCAGTATTGTCAGTGATTGCCATTTTCTGAGATACAAAACCAGCAGGCTCCATAAAGTTGGTAGAACCATTCTCCCACAAATAAAGTTCATTGGAACTTTCATCCTTTGACAAGATATAAACTGGAGTAATATAAGAGTCGTTAGGCTCTACTCCTGAGAAAGCAGTAATCAACTTCTGCCCATCAAGTAAGTTCTTACAGTCAGGGAAGCTGTTGTCAAAACCATACCAAGACGCATAGGAACTAAATATGGCAACCGTATTCGCAGAGTAATTCAGAAAGAAAGTCTTCTCTGTAGGCGTTCCCCATTGGCTAAAATAATTTTCCACCATTTGCTCAGGCTCACATCCATGGAAATACTGGTAGTCGTAAGGGAACATGAACTGCAAGTTGATATGTGCAAACTTCTTCATATCCTTGTCATACGCATACGGCATATAAGAATCTGGCATAAATGCAGAGGCCTTGAAACCAGGATAAAGACTAGCATAATCTATAGATGTCAAAACCGTGAAGTTGTTAGGGTCCAAGAAATAGCAACGGTCCTGTGTAGAAACGAGCACACGTTTCAAAACAGAAGAGTGACTTCCATCCCACAAGTTGGCGGTTGCAACGAAGGCCTTGAGCAAACCATCTTCCGAAACATTTTCATTGATTTTTTCCATACAATGCTCTACGACAACTTCCTTTTCACCAGCTGCAATTTCCTCTGGAGTCAAAATCTTGACGAAACTCAAGTTACCTTTACCATCAGCATCCGAAGAGGTTATCAGATAACCATTCTCGAAAGTACGGTTGACATTGACTTGATAGTTGACCGTCTTTCCGACCTTGCCATCTGTCACATTCAGATGAACATAGTAAGAACCACCCGACGTGAAATTATACTTCAGTTCTGGCTCTGTGCTCACCTCTTCCAAATCTCCCTTTTGACCATTGGTATAGGTGCCTACCATCCATTGATACTTCAAGTCCTCGGAATTACCATTGTAAGAGATAGCAGGCTTGATGACACATTCATTGCCCAAGTATATATTGTATTCAGGCATGGTCGTGGCATCACTTCCCTCAATCGCAAGTTGAGGGATTGCCTTGTTGCCGTCAGTACTGTCGTCGCTGATACAAGATGCCAAACTCAAAGAGAGCATCACAGCAACTGTCATGATTGAAAATATATTCTTCTTTTTCATATCTTACGATTCTTTAAATTAATTGACCTTTGGCTCACCACCCGTCCAGTTGATCTGTCCTTTCGTGTCATTATACAAAGGTATCAACACATATTTCGTCAGGAACGCATCATACATGGCCAATGGACCCAAGTGGCTCTTAGCATCCACGAAATAATCTCCATATCGATTAATCATCTCGTAGTAAACGTCCTTGTTAGCCTTTGGAACCAACTCATAGAAATACTTGAAGAACAACTGAGCATTCTCAAAGCTATACTCTGGCATAGTAGGATAACCACTGACAACCCACCAGTCTGGACGCTCTGTAGGACGAATATCAGAATACTTAATGGTAAAGGTAGCCTGACCAGTAGGACGAAGTTCACCATTATTCACAATCTCTATTGTCAACTGCTTGGTCTTGGTCAAGATTTCTTCATCTTGCCCACGGAGCAACTTAATCACAACCGTATCCTTCACATCGTTGGCACCTATCTCAGCACGCTCAATGGTATAGTTCACATTTTCCACCATATCGGTTTTATCTGTGACAACCTTCAATTCTATCAGACGTGCCTCATCCTTAGGCATACCCATCAAGCACACAGGAATTTTGATTTCATGGTCCTGCGCAAAATCATAACCGAAGTTATAACTTATCTCAGAAGCAGACTTGCTGGTGCTTTTGTCCGTATAGTCGAAGAATACCGAGTCGGTCTGTGTCGTGTCATAAGTCTTATAATCATCCTCGCAAGATACAGTCAGCATTGCTATCGCTGCCATCGCAAGCATATAAATCTTCTTTTTCATAATCGTGTCTCTCCTTTCTTTTAGTTTCTGTAATCAAACTCTGCCTGTGGGATTGGGATGACATAAATATCCTCACTCGCAGGAATTACCTTGACATCCAAGTTAGAGTTAATGTCCTTGTTGAGTCGTTTCATGTTGTACCATACCTGACCCTCACCAAACATTTCCTTGTGATACTCATTGAATATCATCTCCTTGGTCAGTGTCTGGTCTGCTCTCAATGAAGGTAAGCCACGAGAGTTGATTTCCTTGTTGTAATACTCTAAAGCCTTGGCATAATTAGTCTGTAGAAGCGCCTCCGCTCCTATCAAGTAAATCTCAGACACATGGAGCATATTGATACCAGAGATACGGTCTGCCCAATCTGTTGGCGCTACAGCTCTATCATTCAAGGAATAGTAATCCACAATTTTGTTGCAACGTACATAGCCTGTACCCTCCACAAACCAATTCTTACGGAAATCCTGATCTACAGAAGTTACATCTTGCTCATAGATTTTATCATAAGCCATCAAGTGAGCAGAGCCTGAACCGTCATAATATGGGTCATAACTTCTATAAGACTGGTAGGTGTAAAGATAAGAACCAGCATTATCGCTAAAGGTATTGGAATACAAGCCCCACAAAGTCTCTTTATCCGACAACTTGCCAGCAAAGAGATCCTTGATTTCAGAAACATCCGCCAATGGGAATTTCTGGCTATCAACAACCATCTGCGCATACTTGGCAGCATTTTCCATGTCACCCTTCATCCAATACACCTTGGCGAGCATACCCAATACTGCATAGTAATTGCAGTGTGTCACACGATAGTTTTGGAACTTGAAGTAGAATTCATTATTGCGAGGATAGACGATATTGTCCTTCTCCTCACTGAGCAACTGTTCTGCCTCCAAGAGGTCCTTTGTAATCAAGTCATATACCTCGCCAACCTTTTTAAATGAATTCTCACTTGGTGAATAAGAAGTAGTATATGGGATACCTTGCTTCTCCAAGTCGGTAGAACAGAAGAATCGCAGCAAGTCGAAATGCAAGTAAGCACGCACTGCAAGCATCTCACCTTTGTAAAGGTTGTAAAGAGGCAACTCTGACTTAGAGCGTCCTTCCAAATTCTTCAATACATTGTTGGCATAGCCGATACTGGTGTAAGCATTAGACCAAACTGAGGCGAAGCGAGTGCGCAACTCATCATTTGTATCATATTGATAACGCTCCAACGCCTTAGAAGACTCTATGTTTTGGTTAAAGTCCTGAGCCATCAGGTCTGTCATACCCCATGAAAACTCCTTACCATAAAGATTGGTTGACTGAAGCGAGCCATAGACACCGTAAATTGCCGACTCAAAACCATCGGCATTCTCAAAGAGTTCGTCCTCCAATTTCTCTCCTTTCGGACGAACATCCAAGAAATCATTACAAGAGGTCAGCATTGTGGCACCCAGCAACAAAGCGAACATCCATCTTGTAGCGTGTATGTTGAAATGTTTATTATACATCTTATTATCGTTTAATTGATTGAACTTATATGAAGTCTTACTTCATTAGAATGTCACACTTGCCGACATATTCAGGCTACGGCTGTATGGATAAGAGGTTCCACGCTCATACTTGGCAGATGTCACACGGAAGAGATCCTCCATACCTATGCCCACGTACAACTTCTGAACATGGATCTTCTTAAGGAAGTTGACTGGCACATTGTACTGCAAGTAAAGACTAGACAACCAAAGTTCATTGTCTTTTTCTACAAATCGGTCTGTATATACTGATGTGTTACCACTTGCCAAAGCGATATCAAGGTAAGGTTTCACATCACCAGGAGCATTCCATCTCTCGGTAAATGCACGCACATCGCAGTTTTGACGAGGATTGATATTCTCCACCTTCAAGGCACGAGTGGAGTTATACATCTTACCTCCGAAACGATAAGAGAAGTTCGCACTCAACGAGAAGTTCTTATACTGTAGCAAAGAAGAGAAACTACCCTGCAACTTAGGATTGGTGTCACCACAAGCCATCTGGTCGCTGATGTCGTAAACATAGGTGTAGCTGCCATCCTTCTTGATGAAAATCTCCTTACCTGTCGCAGGGTCAATACCTGCTGAACGAACAGTATAGATAGCCGTTGGAGACTCACCCTCACGATACTGGAAGAGTGGGGTTGCAGAAGCTATCGAATTTGTGCTGTTCTGCTTCACACCCGTAGCATTCTGTTCATTCATACGCTTCATAGCATCAGAGATGCTATTGATGGTAGTCTTTGAGTGCAAACCATTGACAGAGAGATTCCACTCCCAATCCTTAGTACGGATAATCTTACCCCATACAGAGAACTCAAAACCATTACTGGTCTGTGAACCGAGGTTTGCCTTAACGGATGTTGCACCTGACGAAGGTGGCAAAGAACGGTCGATCAACATATCCACAGTCTTCTCATTGTAGTAATCAAGGTTCACGTTCAAGCGGTCGCCCAAGAAGGAAGAAGTGATACCGATATTGAACTTCTTGGTAGTCTGCCACTTCAAGCCAGGATTTGCCATACCCATTGGGATAGCACCAACACCCGTATAGCCCAAGAAACTACTATTGTACTTATAGGTTGTCACAGCTTGGTATGAATCAAACTTCACACTACCGGTATAACCATAACTGCCACGCAAGCGGAGGGTGTTCACCCAACCGAGTTTCTTAATAAAGTTCTCGTTGTGCAAGTTCCATCCTGCACCCACTGACCAGAAAGGAGCATAACGATGGTCGCTACCAAACTTAGAAGAACCAGAGAGACGATAAGAACCATCTACCACATATCTATTCTTCCACATAAAGTTGGCTGCCAAGAAAGCACCCACACTCGTTGCCAAGGATTCAGAACCTTTTGGCATCCAACGATTGGAATAAGAAGTAGCATAAGCGATATCCGACTGATTGTCATTCAAGAAACCTGAAGCATACAAAGTACTGCTGGTACCTTTGTCACGCTTGATTTCACCTCCCAAGTTGAGAGTCAACATAGTTCCCTCTTTATCGAAGTTCTGGATATAGTTACCCACCAACTTTCCTGCCCATTGGTCTGAGCCTGTGTTGCCTAATTCATAAAGACCCTTCTGTGACAAGGAAGAAATGTCGTCAAACTGGTGAGAGTCTGGTGATACAAAGATGTCACTGGTTCCACGACTTGTATTATAAGAACCTTGTGCTGTGACATAGAGATTTGGCAAAATATTATATCGAATGTCAAGAGATAGTTGCTGAGTACGAGTCTGTGACTTATTGAAACTGCTTAAAGATGCCTCATAAAGAGGGTTATTCATGTTGTAAGACAAACTGCTACGATAGTTGCCAAACTCATCGTATGGAGAGTCGTATGGGTTGCAAGCCAAATAACTGGAGAAAGAACCATACTTAGAATTCTTGACATCCAACTGCTCATGAGAAGCACGAAGGGTCAAAATCAAGTTATTGATAGCAGTATAAGACAAGTAGATGTTCATACCATAACGCTTACGACCATCATCCTTCATCACACCTTGTGTATTGGAGAAGTTACCTGTCACATTGTAATCCAAGCCAGAACCGCGTCCTGAAACAGAAAGAGAATGTGTATGTGAGAAACTGTTACGTACTGGTTTCGACTTCCAATCTGTATCAACACCACTGCTGACCAAGGCCAACTTATCATAATAACTCTGGTCAAGACTGCCGTCAGTAGTCGTATAAAGCTTCGCCATCTTCTCCAATTCTAGCTTTTGCGCAGCATTGCAATAGTCGTAACTACTCAAATCTGCGAAACTGAACTGAGGAGTAAAAGTATAGCGGATTCTAACAGGTGACTGGCTCACACGCTTACGCTCAATGACAATCACACCATTAGCAGCATTCTCGCCATAGAGTGCTGTAGCAGAAGCATCCTTCAAGATATCTACACGCTCGATGTCGTTGATGTCGATGTCATAGAGGGCAGTGAGACTCTGCTCCACACCATCGATGACGATAAGAGGTGCATTCAAGCCCACCTTGTCATTGGTAGCGAGTGAAGTGGTACTACGAATCACAAGATCAGGCACAGCATTAGGGTTGGACCCCATCGCATTGTTCTGCTGGATGTTCAAACTAGGATCAAGTGTTGCCAATGTCTGCATGATGTTATTAGGGGCAATCTTCAGAATCTCGTCACTAGAGATAGTCTTGGCAGCACCAGTAAAAGTCTGTTTCTTTCGAGTAAAGTAACCATTGACAACAACGTCGCTCAAGACTTTGTCATCATTCTTCATGATAATCTTCATGTTATGACCAGCAACAACGGTCTGAGTGGTCATGCCAATGTAAGATACAATAAGTTTTTGCTTGTTCAATGGAACCGTTTTAATGTTAAAACGTCCATTCACATCAGTTATAGTAGCAACATTCTGATTCGCTACTTTAACCTGTGCTCCAATAAGAGGCTGATTATCTTCGTCCAAGATAATACCGCTAATACTGTTGCGCGTTTCTTTGCCATCATTATAAACAACTGTCACATCATTCTGCGCTAACGCAGTAAGAGGCAGATTTGCCCCCCCAGATATGAGCATGGCAGCTAACAATACGTTTTTGTGCATATTATAAATATTATAAGTAAAAAAATCTCAACAGAGCTAAATTCGGTTTAAACGTTGCAAAGATAAGCAAATATTTAATAATATTAGCATAAAGATTCAACTTTAACACTTGAAACGAGAAGAAAGTGATAATTAGAAAGAAAGAATGGTCGTAAAGAAACTAAAAGTATCAATTAAGAAGGGGTTACATTTCATCTAAGCACTAACAGTACGATAAATGAAAGTCAAGAGAAAAGGTACATACGAGACGTGTAAAACAAAAAAGCCCCGACTACTTACGTAATCGAGGCTTCTCTATTGAAAGGAGGCGGCTACCTACTCTCCCGCATTGCA
>ERZ1023641.15-NODE-15-length-96626-cov-33.747968_pt1 | contig 96626 bp, 68 predicted proteins | sample MGYA00380335_ERZ1023641 | MGnify/ENA primary metagenome ERZ1023641 (study PRJEB33179, sample SAMN07448970) | human gut metagenome | biome: Human-gut; feature: Human associated habitat; material: Faeces | host: Homo sapiens | place: India: Bhopal | collected... | reverse complement strand
CGCTCTCCAGGAAGCGCACGATGGTGAACTTCTCGTTCAAGAGAGAAGTCATCAAGCCCTCCAGCACGGCATGGTTTGCCTTGTCGCGCAGCACTCGTTTCATCGCCCAATCAAAACTAATCAAATTTGTCATTTTCGCTTGATTTTTAATGTTAAACTTATATGATGGATTTCTTATCCGTAATGGACCTTTAAATCCGTTTCATTCCATGAATTTGCAAATCTTGTACAAAGATACGATTTATTTCTCGGATTCGCAAGGAAAATGGGGAATAATTTGGAAAAATAAATGAAAACTAGCAAGGAAAAGGAAAGTTTATGATTCTCCCGATGTAATTAGTTTTTTTAATGAAAAAAACTTGGAGATTATCGTTTTTTTATATATTTTTGTAGCCGCTAAGTATTAATACAAACACATTAATTAATGCAAAAAAATATGAATCAGCAAAAGAACAATCCACAACAACAAGAATCGGGAGTTCATAAGTTATTCCGCGATGTCATCAACCTAGCGTTTTATTTCTTTTGTGCAACAACTGTCTTTATGGTAATGGCTTATTCGGATTTTACCGTAGAGCCCCAGATGACGGCAAGTAGAACAGATCAAACTGTCGACGTATCCATAGAGGTGAAAGACAAAATTTCAGATGGATATATCATTTCTGATTTTGATTGCGATACTTTCACACCCACGGCATCAAAATATGGTGTTCGTGAACCTGGCACCTTGGAAATGGGGTATCCACTAATGACGGAAGAAAATGTGGCAAAGCTTGCAAGCATGACGATAGAGCATTACAAGAAGAAAGCCATGCTCGTTTCCTTGATGAGCGGTGCCATTGCTATAGCCCTTTTTACCTTGCGCAAAAAAATAAAGAAATCCTAACATTTTATCCTTTAAAGATTTTGCTTTATGAAATATTGTACAGCATGCGGCAGCAAGAATGCTGACGAGGCTAGATTCTGCACCTCTTGCGGAAAACCGTTTTCTCATAGGGAGACTGCGAGTAAAAAGACTTCCCCATCGGGCAATGTTATCTCTGATTTTTTCACGGATTACATTGGCACGCAAAAAAGTGAATTGAATTGGAAAATCTTATTTACAGACATTTTCAAACAGCATACTCGCGAGGAAGCTGAGGAAATCTTCATTTGCGGCACAAAGCAAACCACTCCTGCCCCATCTTCCGTCCTCAGTGAAATGCCCAAACCTTGGCTTTACAGCAGAGTATTTGCCGTATTCTTCATAGCAGCTGTGTTCCTATGGATTTGTTGTAGTGTTTTTCAAAATTCCAAAACTCTGCCCGGTCTTATTATGCTTGGCTCCTTGACGGTCCCTCTGTCTGTGATGATTATGTTTTTGGAGTTGAATGTGTGGAAAGATTGCAGTGTCTATAATGTCATCATCATATTTCTAATTGGAGGATGCGCATCGTTGACTGCCACCTTATTCCTCTTCGCATTTTCCCCAAATGGCGACTCAGACTATATAGAGGCAGCCATTATAGGTTTTGTAGAGGAAGCAGGCAAAGCCATCATCGTGTACTTCTTCTTGAAAAGCGTCAAACATGCCACGATTCTGCGCGCCCTGCTCATCGGAGCGTGTGTGGGTGCAGGATTCGCAGCCTTTGAGTCTGCTGGATATGCATTCGAGATATTTTTTGCGGGTGGATTCGACAGTATGTTGAGCAACATATTTTTGCGCGGTTTCTTGTCGCCTGGTGGTCATGTGGTCTGGGCAGCTATATCGGGAGCAGGAATGGTCATCGCGTCCAAGGCTGTGGGCAAACCTATCGACACTTCCATCCTTAGCGATGCCAAGTTTCTTCGATTGTTTGCCATACCTGTAGTGTTGCACGCCCTTTGGGATTGTCCCTTGAACTCTATGATACTTCCAGAACTTTACGCAGGTCCAATATTTCTCCTGATTTGCGCATGGATTGTTATCTTGATATTGATTAATATGGGACTTGCGGAAGTGAGACAAGCTAATAAAAAATAAACAAGAAGTTGCGCCCGGCACGAATAAGGGTATCATATCATGTATTGTCCTAATTGTGGTAAAAAAAATGAGGAGGGAAGTCGTTTTTGCGAGTTTTGTGGTACTCCACTTTCCCAAAGGACGCAGAGGACCTCAAATAAGGAAGTTGTTCGTCCGCAAAATAAGGAAGAGGTTTGTTCACAGACAGCAGAAAACTTGTCTCCACAAAAGACAGAAAAGACTGTGCGCAGCGCTTCGCTAGGAGATAAGATTTTATTCAACACAAGTCGTCTATTGGTAGGGCTTTCGATATTTGCTACCATCTTTTTAGCCATTTCGCTATTTGCATACAATTATCATGTACGTGATGTCACCGACGATGATTATTGGGAACCAGGTGAGCATTGGATTTGTGTGACGGCCAAATCTGCTCTGATTCCACCTGCATTGATTGGTCTCAATACTTTCAGTAGCTCTGCTTCGGATGTTGTGGATGAACATGAAGTGCAGGCTGCCATCGAAAGGTTGAAAGAACCAGCTTTAGAACGTTATTTGGATAAGGAGAGGGAAGGCTGCATGTGGTGCGGAGCTGGAATCGTCCTTACCCTTGCCTTTTATTTGTATGTCAAAAGAATTTGTCATAAATAACGAAGCAAGCAAGAGAATAGGGGCGATATATTTGCCCATTTTCTCTTGCTTGTCTTTATGTTATAGCCTCGAATAGATGAAGACAAGGCTTAGTTCTTCAAACGATTGATTTGCTCTTGGGTCAAGCCGGTGAAGGCGATGATTTGAGCATCAGGCAATCTTACCATAAGCATTTTCTTGGCAACTTCTACCATTCCCTCAGCTTTACCTTCTGCAATACCTTCAACTCTTCCTTCCGCTCTTCCTTTCTTGATGCCATCTTGCATGCCATCATCATAGCCCGTGCTGATGACGCTGCGCTGGTATGCCTCATTCATCTTATGGCGTTGATACACCAGCAATTCCTCCCTCGACAACTTGCGTACATCGAGACATTCCTTGGCATCTGCCAAGCCTGGGGCTGTGTCGCTCGCCTCTATCTCGCCCGTCTTCAAGAAACGAATCCACTCGTCGAGATGTGTCTTCGCCACCTTGTCGAAGTTGTTGACGCACAAGAGGTAATACTCTGGGAAGATGTCGCCCGCCTCACGCTGTGACTTCTCGTCCTTCTCGAAGGTGTCGCCGAAGAACACCTCGTTCTGTCGGTTGGAGAGTTTCAGGATGTCGTGAGGGTCGTGCAAACCTTGGAACACGGTCTTGCCATGATACACATAGTCCTTTGCCTGACCAAGGGTGAAATATACGATGTTGATGGAATACACCTTGCGCACCTTCTCGTAGTCTTCGCCCAGGTTGATGTAGTCGGTGATGGCCTTCGACACGCCGTAGAGGATGCGATGGAAGTAAGCCAGCTCACGGTTGTTTTGAATCTCGAAGATAGTGAGCTCGCCCTTCTCGCTCTCGGCGAGGATATCCACACGATTGAACTTGTCGTTTTCGTCTTCTTGATTGGACTCGCTCTCCAGGAAGCGCACGATGGTGAACTTCTCGTTCAAGAGAGAAGTCATCAAGCCCTCCAGCACGGCATGGTTTGCCTTGTCGCGCAGCACTCGTTTCATCGCCCAATCAAAACTAATCAAATTTGTCATTTTCGCTTGATTTTTAATGTTAAACTTATATGATGGATTTCTCATCCGTAATGGACCTTTAAATCCGTTTCATTCCATGAATTTGCAAATCTGCTGCAAAAATACGATTTATTTCTCGGATTCGCAAGGAAAATGGGGAATAATTTTGGAAAACTGCAGTTGGAGAACGTAGTACGCCGCTAAGCATGGCTACACCTTGCTCGGTATGAGCAAGAAAGAGAGAGAGAATTTAATGATTAAATGAAATTTTGTCACACGTCACAGTTGTCACAGTTTTTATAAACTATGGATATAGAGAGAAAGCTATCTCAGTTCAGAATCTCAGTTTTTTTTTCAAAGTGTTATCAAGGTGATATCAAAAAGCAATTAGCTGGCTTCCACAAAAACGCAATAGGGTATGTCCAAAGCGGACACACCCTATTTTGTATTTTCAGCAAAACTCCCCCACTACCTCGTCAGCGAGAACTTGATGCTCAGACCGAAGTCTTGCGTCGTCGTCGGATAGCTGCTGCTCGAAAGCAATGGCGTGTTCGTCTGACGATCATAGTAGAAACTCATCGTGAGCAACTTGCTGAACGTGTAATCTGCCGAGAAACTCAGCTTCAAGGCATTGTTGCCACTGCTCGCACTGCTCACCATCGAGGCGATGTCTCTCACGATGGCTGCCTGCTTGCGGAAGCTGAAGTCGAGGCGCAAGTTGAGGTCGTGGTTGGTGCCATACGAACGATTGCGACTGCTTGACGAACTGCTGGAGCCATTGTTGTTGGACGCATTCTTGCCCGAAGCCGAACCATTCTTGCCCTTCGACTTGACCACCTTGCGCTTGCCACCTCCGAAGAGGTTGAAGTCGTTCAGGCGATAGCCCAAGCCTACCACCCAGTCCTTGCTCACCGCCTCGTTGAGCTGGATGCTCGTCATGCTGAGGTTCAGCACGCGCGTCTGACGATACTCGCCCTTGAGGGTCATATTGTTGTTGAGCGTGACATCGAGACCGAGCAATGGCGAGAAGGACTCGTTGATGCTCACCTGGGAGATGTTGAACATGCTACTAGGCGAAGGATTGCCCGTGGTGGCATCCTCCACGAAACCGAGACCGTTCATGTACTCCTGGAACGTGCTGTAGCTATTGTAGCTACCCACGGCGAAGACACTCTTGTAGGAGTGGTTGATGTTCACACTCTTGAAGTGGTCACGGAACCAAGGCAACTTGCTCAGTCCGCTGTAGCGGATGGTCCAGTTAGGCAGCAGTCGGCTCAGAGCCGGGAAGAGCGAGAGCGACTTGCCACCCATGCTCGTATAGGTATTGAGGAAGGCTGGCACCATCACATCGGCACTGTATGGGTTGACCGGTGTGCGTTCGGCATCAAACTTGCCTCCTGCCAAGGCGGAACCAGCTGGATAGGTCATACCCTCGTACTGCTGTTCCACACGGCTGCGGAAGCCATCGAGCGAGGCGACAAATTTCTCGAATGTCTTGCTGCGATAACCACTGTTGGCGCTGCCCATTCCCTCGAAGGCGGTGCCCAGCGAGATAGTGGTCATCTGGAAGGTTCCGCTCTGCGTGGTAGGCGTGCCCTCATACATATATTGTATGCTCTTCTGCGTGGTCATCGTGCGAGAGGCATTGAGGTCTATCTTCAGGTTCTTCACTGGCTCCAGTGTCATGCGAATCTGCAGGTCCTCGGTCTTGCTCGTGGTGGCAGGGGTGGCGATGGAGTCGTTGAGCAGCAACCAGTCGTGCTCCCTAGCCTTGCTGATGTAGTTGTCGTTCACCATACCAAAGGCGAAGTCGAGACCTGGCGACATGATGCCCTGCTTGGTCTGTCCGAAGGCATCGCCGATGGTAGGCAGGAAACCCGGAAGGGTAAGCTGATAGTTGTTGCGATAGCTGAAGCTGGCGTTGCGTACCATCATCGCCACACGGGTGATGGCTTGCATCGTCTTGTACCAGCCCTTGTCCTCCAGCGGCTCCTTGGCGAGCACGGTCACCTTGAGTTTGGTGAGGCTATCCACCTTGGAGGTGATGCGGATGGTATTGTTGTCGAGCGTCTTGTATTTCAGATGGAACGCCTTTCCGTCGGCGGTCTTGGCAGAGACGATCAAGCGCTTGCTGTTCTTGCCGTGCTTCACATCGACATACTTCTTCGCCTCGTCCTTCTTGGCAGAAGCCTCAGCATTAGCATTCTTCACTCTTCGTTCTTCACTCTTCACAGTATCGACTTTCGCCAAGATCGGCTTCAGCACAATTTCCTTCTCGAAAGCCTTCTTGTTGAGCGGCAGGTTCTTCTTCTGTTGCTGCGCCTTCTTGTTCTGCTTGCTCGTCCACTCCTTCTCAGCCTCATCAGGGTCCTTTCCAGCGTCGATGGCATCCTGGCGCACCTTGGCTAGCTCCTGCTTGCGCTTCTGCGCCTCCTTCTTGGCTTGGTCCTTCTCCTGCTTTTTCTTCTGAATCTGCGAGCGAGAAGGCTCCTTGTCGAACTTTTGGTTCACCTTCTTCAGGAAAGGCACGTGGTTGTAGAGCTTCACGAGATTGAACGTACCATTGATGTTCAGACTGCGGTTGGTGTTGATGGTGTTGCCATACGATACACCGTCCTCGTCCTCCGTGCCACGCTCCCACGAATAGGTGGCGTTGTAGTTGGCATCGGCATTGATCCAGTCGAAGGCTGGCAAGAGGTTGAGCGGCAACTGATAGGAAGCCGTAAACGTCTGGTTGTAGTCGAGCGGCGCACCCCAGTGCTTGATGCTCGTCCACACGGAGTCCTTCCAGGCATGATACTGGTCGGCATAGAGGTCCTTGTTCACTGGCGTGTAAGGCTCCTCTATCTGGGCGTGGGTGGCACTCTGGAAGTTCATGTGCAGGTTCTTCGTCAAGTCCCAGCGCATCGAGAACTCTCTGTTCCACAAGAACTGTTCGCTGAACGAGAGCGGCAACTGCGAGTTCTCGGTCGATTCCATGTCTCGCTCCTGCAACTCATAGTAGTTGCGCGTCATCTCGGTGTTGAAGGTCACGTTCTGCGGCAACCAGTTCAGTCCGAATCGCTTCAGGATGTCGAGCCACTTGCTCTTGTTCTTCAGCTTCTTGAAAGGCTCCCAAGCCTTATACACCGGTGTCCACGAGTAGTCGAGCGAACCACGCCAGTTGTCCTCGTTCTCATACACGGTGGTCTCTCCCTGCGTATGCTGGTGGGAGTGACTGTAGGAGAAGGAGAAGTTGGCAGGGTCGTAAGGCATCGGATGGCGCTTGGTGGCAATGCCGACACGAGCGTTGGAGATGGAGAAGTTGGTGTTGGTCACCTTCGTCACGGCGATGTTCTCGATGGAGTCGCGCTCGTGCTTCGAGCCAGCTGCGTCGAGAGCGTCCTTCAGCTCCATGTCGGTGTCGAGCGGATTGTACTTAGGAGAGGTCTTCTCCTTGGTCACGCTATAATATAAAGGTATGCTCACCTTCGCCTTGTCAGGGAAGAATTTTCCTAGCTCCAAGCTGGTGGTCACGCTGTAGGTGCCGTAGCTGTCGGTGCTGCGGCTCGCCACCTTGTCCTCCAGTCCGCCGAATCCCTCGCTGGTATAGCGACCCGTGGCATTCACGCTACCGAAGTCGGAGAGTTGCACGTTCAGATTGCCGTTGGCAGCCCATCCACCCTTGTTGTTGTGCTCCAGCAAGCGAAGCTCGTTCACCCACACTTCGCCGCTCTTCACCTCGCCTGAGTTGTTGCGCACGCCGATCATCATCGTCTTCACCTCGCCCAGGGTAGGGTTGCCCACGAGCGTCAACTTGTTGTTAGGGTGACTGCTGTCGTAGGCGGTATAAGGCTGCGAGTAGGAAGCCATGCCCATCGCCTTCGCCTTGTTGCGCTCCTTCTTGAGGGCGGTGAAGACGGAGAGCGGCACGTCGAGCATGTTGTCCTCAGGCCATACCGCCTTGCAGTCTTCGAGCGAACGGCGATTGTACTTGCCTTCCGGTGTCAACTTGAGCGGTATCTCATACTCATAGTAGTTGTTCTTGTAGTCGCTACCCAAGCGGATGAACACAGCCAGCTGGTTGTCTTGCAGCTCGGTGGTGTTCTGTGCCAAGGCATTGGCATGGGTAAACATCTGTATGCGCTTGTACTGGCGCAAGTCGAGGGTGGTGTTCTTATACACTGCCTTCGCCTCGCCCGTATTCATGTTCTTTACCACGAGACTCAAAGCCTGCTCGTTGTCCTCCACGAGCTGTGCCTGCGATGGGTCCTGACCACGTCGGATGCCTGGAGGCAAGACGTAGTTGACTGGCTCCTTCTCGGCATTCTCCTCGATACTCACGGCACTCGCCTCCAAGGTTCCGCCATTGGCAGCGCTGAGCGGCTGGTCGTAGGTACGCCAGGTGCCACGCACGAGGTCGAGCGTACCGAAGCGCATGATGATAGGCTTCTCGAAGTTGGTGAGGAACATGCGCATGAAGCGGATGCTGGAGAAGTCGTTGATATTGCCCACCTTCGACTCATACTGATCCACTGGGATGCGGAACTGGTACCACGTCACGGTCTCCTTGTTGCCGTTCGGCAAGCTCGGGGTGTATTCTCGCTTGTCCACGATATAGTTCTTGCCCACCACGAAGTCCTCAGGGCGCACGCTCACATGGTACTGGAAGTACTTCTCATACTCATTGAGCGTATAGTCTTGGTTGATGTCCTCCACGTCGGGCGTTGACTTGTAGGAGGTATCGTATCTCTCCGTGCGGCTGTCGCTGTCGGGCGAGTTACCTTGCGGATTGTTGATATACTTGTAGCGGAGGAGGATAGGCGCTTGCTGCTGGTCCCAGTCGGTGCCACGATAGTAGTGGTAGTCGTCGTGGGCTGGGTCGGCAAAGATGCTGTCGAAGACGGCTTGGTTCACCTTGCCTTGTATCTGGTCGAGATAGGCAGAGCGATAGAACTCTTGCTCCTCGGCATCGGTGAGACCATTGAAGCCGACATCCTGCAAGGCACGGCTGCCACTGGTGGTGGCGAAGGCATAGGTCACGGTGCTCTGAGTAGGTATCTTGCCCCACTGGGTGTAGGTGAAGCTGTTGCTGCCATCCACTGGCATGCCGCTCTCATAGAACTTCTTGCCGTCTCTGAGGATGTCCTCGCTCACCTCGCCCAGGTTGATGTAGAAGTCGCCGCCATAGCGATTGGCATCGGGCTGCTGACTGCTATAGATGAATGGGTCGAGGAGCCAGAACTCGATGTACTCCACGTTGGCTTGCTCGAAGTCGTTGGTGTCGAGTCGGCGCATCATGCCACCCCAGTGCTTCAGAGGGTTCGCCAGGGTTCCGTCCTGCTGCAGGTCGTTGACATTGAAGTTGTACGGACCACGCTCGTTAGGATAGTAGGCGATGTTCATGGCGTTCACCGTGCTCGTCTCCGTGCTGTAGGTCTGAGTCTGGCGCAATGGGAAGAGCTCTCTCATATAGACCGCTCTCACGTAGTGGTTGCTCAACTGGTTGTAGTCGCCCTTGATGTGTCCTGGCGTGAGCGTGCTTCCCTTGCGATTGAAGAGAGGGTCGATGGTGTACCATGCCATCTGGCTACGGTTGAATCCACTCGTCAGCCCCGTCTTGTCCTTGTTCTCAGGGAACATGGATGGCACGCTGGAGAGAATCCACGAGGTAGGTGTCATCACGTCGATGCTGGTCTTGGTGCTCTCGAAGTCGTCGAGGTAGGAGGCGTTGTCTTGCGTGCCGCCCGCCTGTCCGGCTATCAACTGAGCGAACTCGCCCGTGAAGGAGATGTGGGAAGGCTGCGTGAGGTGCAGGAATGGTATCTTGTCGAGCACATTGGTGAGCCACTGGCTCTCCTTCTTCCAGTTCACGTTGATGCCCCAGAGGGTGTTGTTGAGAGGCTCGTCGCCCATCGACACCTTGGTGAGCAGAGGCTGCTCGCTCAGGTGCTGGAAGGTACCGCTCAGCTGGAAGTTCTTCGAGAAGTCGTACTCCCAGTTGAGACCGAACATGGTCTTTCTCGTCATGCCATAGTCGGTGTTGCTCTCCAGCGACACGTTGACCGGCGTTCCGGCATCGATGATGCTCTGGTTGAGGATGGTCACCTCGCCAGCATTGTAATCCACCGAGTAGTCGGAGCCTTCGCTCAGCGTAACACCACCTGCCGTCACCACCACGGAACCCTGCGGCACATTGACCGCTCCGAGCGAGATGACATTGGCAGAGGAGCCCTTGAATTGTCCCACCAAGAGATACTTGTTCTTCTCGGCTATCTGCTTCGCCACCGTCTTGGTGCTGTCGTAGAGTTCGGTGAAGGCGTAGCTTCGGGCTTTCTCATCGTCGATGCCCTTTCCCTTCAAGTACTGGTAGATATAGCTTCCGAATGGCTCCACCTTCGGGATGAAGACGCTACCACCCGACACGGTGTAGCCCTCCACATAGTCGAAGTAGCCATTGCTGTGGGCATTGTTGTTGTTGTCGAGTCGATCGGCACCGAGCACCTTGATGAGCGGTGTCTGCTTCACCTCCTTCTCAGGGATGTAGGTGAGATAGACGCCAGTGGTATCGCTCTGGAACTTGACGTCGAGTCGGAACTTCTCCTTCTCCACCTGCGAGGCGAGGTTATAGACGTTCTTCATCATCAAGTCCCAGTTGCCCTGCTGCGGATTGTTGCTCGTGTTCTTGAGCGACTTCACGAAGAGGCACTGCTTGGTGTCGGTGATGTCGCTGGCGAACTCGCCCACCTGGTAGGTCACTCCGCCATAGGTGTATTCGTAAGCCACGGCAAGCACCTGGTCGGTCTGCAACTGGGTTCTCAGCGAGACATATCCCATGGCTGAGTTCACGGTGTATTCGGAGGAGTTGAGGAGGCGTGCGCTCTCCAGTTTCTCGAAGTCATCGCCGCCCACGAGTCCCGCTCCCTCCAAGGTGGAGGAAGTCTGGTTCACGTCACGAGCCGAGGCATACTGGCTCACCATGGCATCATACTCGGTGTTGGCTCTGTTGGATGGCACGGTACCGCCAGCCGCCCACATCGGGTTGGAGAGTTTCTCGGTCTCGCCCAGGTCGGTGAGCGCCACAATGTTGCGAGTGTTGTCGGTGGAACCGGTCTTGTTGGTCACCCAAATCTCCACACGGTTGATGGTGATGCCGGTAGTGAGGTTAGGCAACTTCTGCATCCATCCATCGTATCGGTTTCTGAAATATCTGGAGAGGAAGAAGTGCTTGTTCTCCTCATAGTCTGCCACGTTCTTCTCGAAAGGCGTGAGCTGCACGCCGCCCTTGGAGGAGACGCTCTTGGAGGATGACTTCTTCTGCGAGATGACGGTCTGCAACTTGAGCTTGCCAAACTGCATGTCGGTACGGATTCCGAAGAGGCTGCTGGCTCCTCGTATCAAGGAGGAGTTGGCTGGGAACGACACGTTACCCGCCTCCACGAGCTTGATAATCTCGTCTTCCTTGCCATCATACTTCAACTTCATGTTCTGGGCATCGTAGTCGAAGGTGGCATCGGTGTTGTAGTTGAGGTTCAAGTTCATCTTGTCGCCCACACGTCCGTTCACGTTGAGGTTGATTTTCTCATCGAAGTCCATCATCGTGGTCTTTCGGTTGCGGATAGGCAGCGAAGGGTTGTCGATGCTCTTGGTCTTCACGCCAAACTTGAGTTCGGCGGAGCCTTGCGTCTTGACACGGATGCCGCCCGGACCGAAGATTTTCTCGGCAGGTCCGAGGTCGAAGTGCATGTCGGTGAAGTCAAACTTCTCCTTGCCTTTCGCCTTGTATATCTCGTCGTTCTGCTTGCGGAAGTAGGCGTTGCGCTCCTGCATCTCGCTCCATGTGCGATACTCGGAAGGCGTCATCATGATAGGCGTGGAGAGCCACGTGTTGCCCATTCGATTGCCGATGACGTAGCGGTCGAGTGTATCGTTGTACTCCACCTGGTATCTCATGTTCTCAGGACGGTCTAGGTCGAGCGGACTCTGATAGAGGTCGGAGAGGGTGATGGGCTGCGTGCGCTGGATAGGCCATCGAGGGTGCAAGAGACTATCGGGGATGCTGTCCTCGTCGGCGAAAATCGGTTGGGCGGTGATAGCGTTCTTGCCATTGGCATTTTTGCCAGAGGCATTGGCGCCCTTGCCAGCCGCCCGCTTTCCATCCGCTGAAACCTGCTGCGAGGAAGCGTTGCGCTGTCTATTTCGGGTTCTGTTATCCTGTAGGTATGGCACAGCAATGGCATTACCAACAATAAAGATTGCCAGCAATGCCATTACCCAATAGCCATATTTATATTCTCGTCGTTTCAACATCTAAAATCTATTATTTGATTTGTTTCAAGGCGAGCTTGATTACTTCCTCGACTTTCAAGTCAGGCTGCGCCTTCAGAATCTCGACCACCACCTTGGCAGAAGGTGCAGGCGAGAAGCCGAGCATGGTGAGTGCGCTCACTGCCTCTTCCTTCACGTCGTTGTTGACCATCTCCACGTTGCCGCCATTGGCAGAGAGTTCGTCGGCGATGCCGAGCGTCACAATCTTGTCCTTTAGGTCGATGATGATGCGTTGCGCCGTTTTCAGTCCGATGCCCTTCACGCCCTTGAGCATCTTCTCGTTGCCAGACGAAATCACATTGCAGAGTTCGGCAGGCGAGAGCGAGGAGAGAATCATCCTCGCCGTGTTGGCACCCACGCCCGACACGGTGATGAGCTGTCGATAAAGCTCACGCTCTTGCTTGCTGGCAAATCCGAAGAGGGTGAAGGAGTCGTCTCTTCCACCAGCCACAAGCACCTCATGGACATAGAGCTTCACTTGGGCCTTGCCCTGTATGGCGGTATAAGTGTTGAGTGATATATTCAGTCCATACCCCACTCCATTCGTTTCGAGTACGGCCATGGTCGGAGTCAAGTCGGCGAGTTCGCCCTTGATGTATTCTATCATTTCTAAGTCTAAATTTGAATTAATGTCATGCTTTCCTGCCTCAATCGAGCAGTTTTTATTAAATAATTAATAAACGCAGAATAAGCGGCTTTATTGCAAGGAAGGGGAAATATCATAAAATTTCTCTATCCACCGCATGATGACCTCCACCACGTAGGCTTGCTCATCGGCAGTCAACGCCCTGCCCTTCGGGATATGGTGCCACTTCTCCAGGCAGCCACGGCAGCAGCAGGCGGTAGCGTGCTGGGCGATGAAGACGGGGGAAGTGCCATGGCGCATCGGGGTCTGCCGGCCATCATTGGGAATGACGGCGGGAGCTAGACGCTTGGCGATGATTTGGCGAGCATGCTCACGTATCGTCGCCATCCCCTTGTCGGCGATAATCGCCCGGTCCTTCTGATTCAGATAGAAACTGCTGCGAAAACGTGACTGGGAGAGACGCAAGAAGAGGGAGGCGACATCGGATGACATCACCGAAGCGACTTCGTCCTCGCTCGCCTCATTCGACTTTGCTTCATCAGTCTTCGTCACCTCATCAGCCTTCGTCGCCTTGGCACTCTCTTCCTCTCCAAAATCCTCAGGAGCAAATAAGTCTAGCTCCACCACGTTTTCATTCTTCGATGCCTTCTTCATTGTCTCTTATTTTTATTGCCTTGCATATCTCAAAAAACACCACCTTTTGTATATTCAGTACAAAACATTATATATACGCAGTACAAAATTATAAATTTCCACGAAAACGAGCAAACTTTCTGACATATTTTTGTACCTTTGCACACAAATAGCAAACAAAAGCTTACAAGCAAATCTTGATTTAAAGAAGGAGAAATACAAGACATGAACATAAAGACTTTACGACTCGGACTGCAGAAATGGCTCGGAAGGATGAAATGGGTGGAGCAGAGAAAATGCCTCAGGCGACTGAAATGGAGACACTGGGTACTGATTGCCCTGCTCCTGCTCATCACACTCACCAAGACGATACCGACATGGGCCATCATATACACCTTCTTCGTCTATCCACTCATCGGGATGGCACTCTCCCACCTGTCGGGTTGGATTCCCTTTGCCGTCGGCGACCTCTTCATCGCCCTCTGCATCGCCTGGGTCATCCTCTACCCCATCTACCACCTCTGCATCCGAAAAACGCTCGTAAGGAAAGAAATCATCAAAAAAGGGATTGACGGAAAAGGAATCGTTGGGAAAGAAAAGAAAGTTAGATTCTTGAAGAAGCGAGTGGTATTCGGAAGAGTGGCAGAATACCTGCTTTGGGTATATGCCTGGTTCTACATCGCCTGGGGATTGAACTACTCCCAGCCGAATATCTATGATAGAACAGGAATGAAGCCAGTGAAAGTAAGCGAAGCTAAATTCAAGGCATTCGCCTATCAATATGCCGACAGCCTTAACGCTTTAAGCATTTCTGAAAAGAGTTTTTTCTCTGATAGCATCGCAGATGATGGTTTGAAAAATCGGGTATGGGATGCTATTCTGAAGGAATATAATAAAATAGGTTATAAGGAAGGTATCAATGCGCCTTTCAACCAGCATCCTCATGCCAAGACGATGGTATTCACACCCATCAGTTCGATGTCGGGCGTTACCGGAAGCATGGGGCCTTTCTTCTGCGAATTCACCCTAAATGGCGATATTCTCCCCCACGATTATCCAGCCACCTACGCCCACGAGTTTGCCCATTTTCTGGGTGTTGCCAACGAGGGTGAGGCGAATTTCTACAGTTACATCGTGTGCACCGCATCGGCGGATAAGCAGGTGAGATTCAGCGGCTATTACCACATCTTCTTCCATGTATTGAACAATGTCTTTGATATTCTTGGCGAAAAGGAAGGAGAAAGATTCCTGAAATACATCCGTCCCGAGATAATCCAACTGGCAAAGAGCGACCGCCACTACTGGCTCAGCAAGCAATGCAAGGCTTTGGATGCCGCCCAGGATTTCATCTTCGATTTCTACCTCAAGGGCAACCATGTGGCAGAAGGCAGAAAGAGCTATTCAGGCGTCATCGGATTGATTCTGGCATGGAATGAAAAGAAAGAATAGTGGGGAAAATTAAGCTGAGGATTATCTTTTTTTCAGTTCATTTTCTCCTAAAAAAGCGGGTTCATAATCTTCTATTTATCGATTTTATTCGGCGACAGCGAATAGTATTGCGCCATTTTATTCGCTGCCACCGAATAAAAAATGTCTTTTAATTTTGTAGTATCAAATAAAATTCGTACTTTTGCCACAAAAAGTAAGTATATGGAAAAGGAATTGTTTCGAACGATAATAGCTGAGAGCCAAGAATATATAGGTCGTATTCATTTGGTACAACGTCCTCTAAACTTAGAGGAATATGGCAATTATGTGTTTGTAGGAGTAAGACAAGCAGGAAAATCCTATTTGCTATACCAGAGAATACAGCAATTGCTGGCAAATGGAGTTGATATAGAAGATATCGTGTATATCAACTTTGACGATGAACGTTTGCAAGGAATGTCGGTAACAGACTTAGATTTCATATTGCAAGCCTATCATAGCATGTATGAAGGCCAACCCATCTTCTTCTTTGATGAGATAAGGGTGGGCGAACTTTGCACGCCGTCTAGCCAACCAAAAATATCGTGTCTATATAACTGGCAGCAATGCCAAGATGCTGAGTCGTGACATAGAGACTGTATTGGGAGGAAGATACCTGGATAACAGCGTGTTTCCATATAGCTTTTCTGAATATCTGAAAGCTGTTGGAGTCTTGCATTCAAAGAATTGGCAATATGGCCGAAAAGCAAATGAACTGCAGCGCCATTTCCGAACTTACTTTGATTGGGGTGGTTTCCCTGAGCTTGTGCATTTTCAAGAAAAGAGAATATGGCTCAACAGCTTATATAATCGTATTTTCTTTAATGATCTAGTGGTTCGGCACAAAATAAAGAACGAGGATGCCTTACGCCTTTGTGTAAGAAGATTGGCAGAAAGCGTGAAACAGCCATGCTCCTTGAATCGTTTGAGCAATCTGATAAAAGCAACCGGTACTCCATGTAGCCCATCAACGGTAATGGAGTATGTTCGCTATCTGCAAGAATCATGTTTGTTGATTTCTATAGACAATTATGTCTCCAAGTTCGTAGAGAAAGAAACAATTAAAAAACATTATTTTGTAGATAATGGGCTGCTGCATCTCTTCATCAACAATCCGAACACCTCTTTACTAGAGAACCTTTGCGCAATTACATTATATAAGAAATACGCCAAGGGCTTATACTATTATAATAGAAACATAGAGGTTGATTTCTATGTGCCGGATGAGGGGATAGCTGTTCAGGCGAGCTATCAGATGAGCGACGGGGAAACCATAGAGCGAGAAGTGAAAGCATTAGTAGCCTTGCATGGTTTGCATCCTCTGAAGAGAGCTATGATAATTACCTATGAGGATGAAGGGGAGATTGTGCGTGATGGACTCAGAATAGAAATAAGACCTGCATGGAAATGGGTATTGGAAGGTTTGTAGAATATAAAGAACAGAGTTTTATTCGACCATACAGATTGAAACTATTTCTATTTCAAAACATGACAGTATATACGAGGAATTATCATACAAGTTATTATATATAAGGAGATAAGAAGATGAAAGAAATATTGATAGTAAGCATCGGCAGCTTCTTCGGGGGCGGCATGAGATATTGGATTTCCAAGATGGTGCAGTCGTGTAGCCTCATCGCCTTTCCTTTCGGCACGATGACAGTGAATGTATTAGGCTGTCTCATCATCGGATTCCTCTCCGGCTTGAACTGGAATGGCGGGGGATGGATGTCACCTTCCACCAAACTGCTCCTCACCACGGGCTTCTGCGGCGGTTTCACCACCTTTTCCACCTTCATGAACGAGGGTTCGGCACTGATGAAAGATGAGCATTACACCTATATGATGCTCTATCTCTTCGGCAGTCTCGCCCTCGGTCTCATCGCCGTGCTCTCCGGACATCAACTGGCGAAATGGGTATAAATGATGAAAATCACACCTTTTTCATTATTTTATATCTTCAAATAGACGGAAATAGAAATATTCTTTGTATTTTTGTGCCCATGAATTCATTAGATACCAACAACATCAAGTGGAGTGAGAACGTCATCATTGCTGATGCCGACTACATAGATAAGGTGGCTTTCAACCTTATCGTCAACTTCGAACGAATGATCAACCGACGCATCCAACCTGCCGACATGGCGCAATGGGCGGTGTGCATCGCCCTAGACGGTGGACTTCGTGAGGGTGAGCACGAGACGCAAGTGGTGCTCATCCATGACAAGCAGTCGATGGCAATGAAGAACTTCCGACCTTCCAACTACGAGAAAGACTTGAATGCCCAAGCCTTCAAGGACGAGAAACTGGGCGAGTTTGTCATCTCCTCCTACCCTACCGAAGAGAAAATGGTGGGCAAGGACGACTTCCTCATCGACGTGGCTCGTACCGTAAGCAACGCCAAGGAGGTGAAGCGAGTGATGATCATCCCCAACTCGGAGGATGGCGATGCCTACGACCGCTTGCGCGACATGCTCCGCAATGTGGATGACGAGAAGCGCATCACCCTCTTCGCCATGCAACCCCTGCCTGGCGGCAACTTCCGACAGGAAATCCTAGGCTATTCGCTGATGAATGCCCTCGGCATCTCGGCAGACGAGATTAAGTAAATATTATTAATTATACATTAAATAAAAAATGAGCAGAGTTTTAATGATTGGCGCAGGTGGCGTGGCTACCGTAGCAGCCTTCAAAATCGTACAGAACCAGGACGTGTTCACTGAGTTCATGATTGCCAGCCGACGCAAGGAGAAATGCGACAAGCTGGTGAAGTCTATCCACGACAAGGGATATAAGATGGACATCCAGACGGCAGAGGTTGACGCCGACGACGTGGAGCAGTTGAAGGCACTCTTCAATAGTTATCAGCCTGAGCTGGTCATCAACCTCGCATTGCCATACCAAGACCTCACCATCATGGACGCTTGCTTGGCTTGTGGATGCAACTATATGGACACCGCCAACTATGAGCCTAAGGACGAGGCTCACTTCGAGTACTCTTGGCAGTGGGCATACAAGGACAAGTTTGAGAAGGCTGGTCTCTGCGCCATCCTCGGTTGTGGTTTCGACCCAGGCGTATCTGGCATCTTCACCGCATACGCTGCCAAGCATCACTTCGATGAGATTGAGGTGCTCGACATCGTCGATTGCAACGCCGGCAACCACCACAAGGCTTTCGCCACTAACTTCAACCCAGAGATCAACATCCGTGAGATTACCCAGAAGGGACTCTGGTACAAGGACGGCGAATGGATCGAGACCGACCCACTGTCTATCCACAAGCCTCTCACCTATCCTAACATCGGTCCTCGTGAGAGCTATCTGATGCACCACGAGGAGTTGGAGAGCTTGGTGAAGAACTATCCTACCATCAAGGAGGCTCGCTTCTGGATGACCTTCGGTCAGCAATACCTCACCTACCTCGACTGCATCCAAAACCTCGGCATGAGCCGCATCGACGAAATCGAATACGAGGCTCCATTGGCTGATGGTTCTGGCAAGACCGCCAAGGTGAAGATCGTGCCATTGCAGTTCTTGAAGGCTGTGTTGCCTAACCCACAAGACCTCGGTGAGAACTACGACGGTGAGACTTCCATCGGTTGCCGCATCCGTGGCAAGAAGGACGGCAAGGAGCATACCTATTATGTATATAACAACTGCAAGCACCAGGAGGCTTACAACGAGACCGGTATGCAGGGCGTAAGCTATACCACCGGTGTGCCAGCCATGATCGGTGCGATGATGTTCTTGAAGGGCATCTGGAAGAAGCCGGGCGTATGGAACGTAGAGGAATTCGACCCAGACCCATTCATGGAGCAACTCAACAAGCAGGGTTTGCCTTGGCACGAGGTGTTCGACGGAGACTTGGAAATTGATTAATAATCTTGAGATGTTAAGGATTTTAAGGGAACTCCCTTCAACTCCTTCACTCCTATAACTTCATAAAAAAATGGCGAAAAAAGAAGAAATGCAAGAGGGAACTTTGAATCCCAACGAGGGCAAGTTGAAAGCCCTCCAGGCAGCCATGGCGAAAATCGAGAAAGACTTCGGCAAAGGCTCTATCATGAAATTAGGTGACGAACACATCGAGAATATAGAGGTGATTCCTACGGGTAGCATCGCCCTCGACAATGCCCTGGGCGTAGGTGGCTATCCTAAGGGACGTATCATCGAAATTTATGGTCCTGAATCATCTGGTAAGACCACCTTGGCTATCCATGCCATCGCTGAGGCACAGAAGGCTGGCGGTATCGCTGCATTCATTGATGCAGAGCACGCCTTCGACCGTTTCTATGCAGAGAAACTCGGCGTGGATGTGGATAACTTGTGGATTTCCCAGCCAGACAATGGTGAGCAGGCACTCCAGATTGCCGACCAGTTGATTAGCTCTGCTGCCGTTGACATCGTGGTCGTTGACTCTGTGGCAGCCTTGACTCCTAAGAAGGAAATTGAGGGTGACATGGGTGACAACGTGGTAGGTCTGCAGGCTCGATTGATGAGCCAGGCACTCCGCAAGCTCACTTCCACCATCAGCAAGACCAATACCACCTGTATCTTCATCAACCAGTTGCGTGAGAAGATTGGTATCATGTTTGGCAACCCTGAGACAACTACCGGTGGTAATGCCTTGAAGTTTTATGCTTCCGTGCGTCTCGACATCCGCAAGGCTTCTGCCATCAAGGACGGTGACGACGTGGTAGGCAACTTGGTAAGAGTGAAGGTGGTCAAGAACAAGGTGGCTCCTCCATTCCGCAAGGCTGAGTTTGAGATTACCTTCGGTGAGGGTATCAGCAAGATTGGTGAGATCGTGGATTTGGGTGTTGAGCACAACATCATCCAGAAGAGCGGTAGCTGGTTCAGCTATAATGGCTCCAAGCTCGGTCAAGGTCGTGATGCCGCCAAGGCTTTGCTGAAAGACAACCCAGAGTTGGCTGAGGAAATCGAGGCAAAGGTACGTGAGGCGATTGCCGAGAAGAATCAGAAGTAAAGATATGTCATAATATCCATAAGAGAGACTTGTCCATTAAATTGGGCAAGTCTCTCTTTTATTTCCATACGCATCATTTCACAAACAACGCTTGGACTCTTGAAGAAAAAGTATAGGAGCGAAGGGAGATACATATAGGGGCGAAGGGGCACACTTTTTCTGTAGTAAGACATGTTTTCAAAAGATTGATATATCTGACCTCTGTTTCACCTTCACAGATGACCAACGCTATTTTTCGCATCCGTCTATCGGGTGCCTTTTCTCTTTTGCTTGCCATAGTTTATCCCTCCAACAATTGTTTGATACTGTCAACAGAAGAGTCAACGTATGGTACTGCATTGAAACGACCTTGGATATATCCCTTCTCTGCATCCATATTTTCACGGAAGTCCTTGAAGTCATACAATGAATACACTTCCGTAGTTCCATATTCCGACTTGTTGACAAAGACAATTTGGTCTCTTCTCAACCTCTTAACATCAATCAGATTGGTGTTGTGGGAGGAGAAAAGAAGCTGACTTCCGTCTGAAGCATGAATCAGGTCGAGGATGAAGTCTGCCAACCGAGTATGCAATCCCATGTCAAATTCATCCATCATAATACTCTTTCTATTCTTGACAACATCAAGAAGGCGTATCAATATCTGAAAAAGTTTTCTGGTACCACTTGATTCTTCTAGATCCAAATCGAACATCACATCTTTGTTGTTACGATGAAATGTCTTAAACTTCAACACGTCAACCAACTTGAATGAAACGTCTCCCTGCCCAGGAACCATCACTGGTGCCGGAATCTGTTCCTTTCGCACTTCTATGTCGGTAATATCCGTGTCACAAACCTCAAGAGCTTTGAGAATTACATCTTTGTAAGTATTGAAACCATCCAGAATCATCATATCGTTTACGTTTACCAATCCCAAAAGGAATTGATTCATAAAATAACGATAGAGTTTCTGTGCGATTTCTCTGTTCATAGAACTAGCCCTGCTCAAGAAGAGGTTCTTATTACTGGTGTTCAATACCACATCTGCAGGCTTACTGATACCTCCTGTGCCAAAACTGTACTTTCCATCTGCATTGCGAACAAATATCTTTGCACGCCTACCGAATGGATAATAGTAGAGACTTTCGGAAATTATCTTTGTCTTTGTTAACTCAAATGAATATTCATACTCAACATTGTCGCAAACAAAATCTATCAGAAAACAACTTGGCTTTTCTTGCCAGCCATCAAATTTGAATGGCCCAAAATTGAATACGACACCTTCATTATTAAGATGTGAATCCAAGATCATTCTACAGCAGAAGTTGATTGCTTTTAGAATATTCGACTTGCCTGAAGCGTTTGGACCAAACAAGCCAAGAGATTTCAAGACAGGAACACCATTCCAGTCTATAACATTATGTCTCAATTCACGAGCAAGCTTAGTATTTATATTAGCTGCCCGAAAATCAATTCTTATTCTATCTCTAATGGAGAAGAAATTCTCAAATTCAATTTTCAGTATCATCAGAACAAGTATTTTGTAGTTTCTCTGCAGAATTAGTCATTTATTTTGATTTTGCATCTAATTAAAGTGTTAAAACTGCATTCTACTATAGCTATTTAACTATTTTATGGAAATAATGCAGCACCAACCAACCATTTACGCATTAGACAATGCATAGGAGCCAAGCGATTGTCAGACAAATGTCAGCATGGAAAAGCCACCTCTGTCATTACATATTCTTACCTTTGCATCAAAAACAAGAACTATGATGCAAATGAAAAGAAATCTCACATTATCATTACTCATCCTATCATCACTGTGCGCTATGGCTCAGAATGAGGACAAGACCATCACGCAAAGCGAGGAGAAGACCATCACTCTCGGCGAGGTAGTGGTGAAAGCTGCAAAGGTTGTCAACAAGATGGATGGAATGGAACTCTATCCCACCGAGGTGCAAAAGAAATCATCGACCAATGGTTATGAAATACTGCAAAAGCTGTCACTGCCCAACATCAAAATCGACGCTGCATCGCATCAAGTGTCTGCCGCCGACAACAAGGGCGAAGTGCAAGTCAGAATCAACGGCATCGTCGTTGGACGCCAAGAGATGCTATCGTTAGACCCGAAGAGCATCGCTCGAATCGATTTCATCAACAATCCCGGCGTGCGCTATGGCGACAACATCGCATACGTCATCGACATCACCACCCGAAGAGCCGACAACGGTTACACCATCGGAACCGACATCACCTCCACCCTCACATCACTTCAAGGTGACGGAACGGTATTTGGCAAGTGGAACAAAGGCAAGAACGAGCTGTCGCTGTCGTATGATTTCAACGGCTACAAGCTGAAAGGAATGCGGAACGAAGAGCGTGCCGACTATACGCTTAACGACGGAAACATATACACCATCAGCCGAAACGATATTGCCACACAACGAAAGCAACTAGGGCACGACATCAAACTGACCTACAACTGGATGGATTCCACGGCTTGCGTGTTTCAGGCATCATTGAGCGGTTCGTTCTATCGCACACCCGACAACTACAACATCAAGGACATCTCCGATGGTGACAACCACTACACTGCCACAAGCCGTGAGAGCGGCAATAACAGTTCGCCAGTAGCCGACCTTTACTTCTTCCGTCAACTCACCCCACGGCAGTCGATTACTGCCAATGCCGTAGGCACATACATCTCTACGAAATCCAGTAACTATTACGACGAAGGTACACCTTATCTATATGATGTCAATGGCAAATCAGCATCAATTCTTTCTGAAATCATTTACGAGAATCGCCTCAAGCCTTTCACTCTCTCCACAGGACTAAACTACCGCTTCAAACACATCAAGAACGACTACACGGGCGATGCCGCTGCATTGACAGAAATCAACAACAGCACTACATACGCTTTCGGCGAAATCAAGGGCATGATACGGGCATGGCAATATTCCTTTGGAGCAGGAGCCAGTTACATCCATTATCGCCAGGACACCCACAGCTACAACTATTGGACTTTCCGTCCTAAAGTCAACTTGGCATACGATCTCATGCAAGGTATGCAACTCAGCTACTCGTTCCAGATGAGCGACCGAGTATCACGAATAGCGATGATAAACGATGCCACCATACGCAACAACAGTATGGAATGGACCGTTGGCAACCCAAACCTGAAGCCTAACCGTGACCTGGAACATACGATGCAACTCGCATACAACAACGCTCGCCTTCAGACAAACCTCAATGTCTATTACAAGCATTGTATCAAACCGAACATGGCATTGTATGAACGCACCAACGACAACCGTTTCATCTACACCCAAATCAACCAGAAGGCTATCAACGTATTGCAATCTTACGGTTATGCCAGCTATTGGATAGTACCGGAGAAACTGCAGATTACGGCATACGGAGGTCTGTATCGCTGCTTCAATTTCGGCAATGACTACACCCACTGTTACACATCGTGGTTCTATGCCGGTAACATCGTGGCATATCTCGGCAAATTCACCCTTGTGGCAGTGGCAGACAACGGCAATCGCTTTCTAGAAGGCGAGAACAAGGGATATAATGGGGGCATCACAGCCTTGCAAGCATCCTATAAACTGCACAACTGGCAATTCAAGTTGACCTGGATGAGTCCGTTCACACCAAGATACAAGCAATACGAATCGGAGATTCTCAACCGAAACCTCCACAAGCATGCCGTCGGTTTCGACAAAGATAGCGGCAATCGGCTCACGCTCAACATTGCTTGGCGCATCAGCCAAGGCAAGAAACGGCAGGCGGCAGAGAAGACCATCAACCTCAACGATACAGATAATGGGATTATGAAATGAGGAAAGAGATAAAAGAAAAGAGAGGCTAGCTTTTTATTGCCCTAGCCTCTCCTCATTTTCGCATATCGGAGGACGTTTCGCATACATTTGGTATCGCAAATATGTCGAAAACAATTTAATATTCCTAAGGGAAGCCAGGCATTTTTCAGCCCGGCTTCATTCCAGTCTTCACATGTATTCCTGAAGCCTTTATTTTTAGGGTGGTAAAGCTTCGATCCACCATTTGCAAAGTGAAATTTATCAACCCATTAGGATTTGTTATATCATCCGGTAAGGATTCGTTTTTTAAACTGATGCAAAGATAGCTCCATATCCCTATACTTCCAAATTATCTTCCCCAATCACCCCATTTTGTAACATTCATTATATTTCTCGTGTACAAAATGCACATTTCTACGAAAAATGCACATTGATTTAGCATTTCAAAGAGCATGAGAAATGAAGCAGATATATCATAAAAACGCCCATGATAAAGGGAAAAGAGCATAGTCGTAATCGGCATCATACCGAAAAAACAAAAATGTGTATTTTTCATTCTACTTTGAAAAATGCACATTTATCGATATAAAACTCAAAGACCTCTCTGGTGCGCTGGTCTTCGGGAAACATGGCCTATCCCTAACAAATCCTCCTCGTCCAGGATTCTCTTCATGTCTCGTTTTGCCTCCAAGCGATTATAGCTTTCGCCTTGGCACATCCAACAGCTACAAGGAGTACCTGTTGTGCGATAGACTTGCGCCCAGTGTGCCTTAGCCAAGTCAAACCAAAACTACGAAAAAAGGTGTACAACTCAAAACTCTTCGTTTCCCGTTGTACACCGATGGACGGTATTGGTTTCTTCTGTGAAAAAACCGTCGAAATTCGACGAAAATCACATACTTCCGTCGAAAATTCGTCGAAATAGTTTCAAAATCGTCGTAATTCAACAGAATTTATAGCGAAAACATCCAATTATAGAGGACACCGTCAAAAAGCAGACCGATTTAGTTGAACTTAAAATGCAAAAGATATGTTATTAGGAAACAAGATAAGGTCTCTTAGAGACGAAAAAGGAATATTGCAACGCCAAGTGGCTGCATATTTAGAAATAGCCTTTTTTCTCAAGACAAAAAAAGCACACAACCGAATCGTTTCCTTTTCAGTTGTGTGCTTTAATTATATATTAACTTAACAACTCTCTTTTGAGAGAGAGGAGCATCAATGAGAGGCTCCTCATCGGCAGGAGATATTACTTAACCTCCTCGAAGTCAGCGTCCTGAACATCCTGAGCGCCACCATTGCCGCCCTGTGCCTGCTGACCGCCCTGAGCACCTTGTGCGCCCTGAGGACCAGCCTGCTGACCGCCCTGGTACATCTGCTGACTAGCTGCCTGCATAACAGTGTTGAGGTTGTTGATGGCAGTGTCGATAGCTGCTACATCACCGCTCTTATGAGCATCTTTCAACTGCTGGAGAGCCTGCTCGATGCCTGGCTTCTTGTCAGCTGGAATCTTATCACCATTGTCCTTCAAGAAGTTCTCGGTAGTGAAGATCATAGAGTCAGCCTGGTTCATCTTGTCAATCTTCTCACGCTCAGCCTTATCAGCAGCAGCATTCTGCTCAGCCTCAGCCTTCATGCGGTTGATCTCGTCCTCGCTCAAGCCAGATGAAGCCTCGATGCGGATGCTCTGCTCCTTACCGGTAGCCTTATCCTTAGCTGATACGTTCAAGATACCGTTGGCATCAATATCGAAGGTAACCTCAATCTGAGGAACACCACGACGAGCTGGAGCGATACCTGTCAAGTTGAACTGACCGATACTCTTGTTCTGAGCTGCCATTGGGCGCTCACCCTGCAATACGTGGATGGTAACCTCTGTCTGGTTATCAGCTGCTGTAGAGAACACCTCGCTCTTCTTGCAAGGGATAGTAGTGTTAGCATCGATAAGCTTTGTCATCACACCACCCATAGTCTCGATACCGAGAGTCAATGGAGTAACGTCGAGCAATACGATGTCGCCTACACCTTCCTCCTTGTTCAAGATGGCACCCTGGATAGCTGCACCAACTGCTACAACCTCGTCTGGGTTCACACCCTTAGAAGGCTCCTTGCCGAAGTAGTTCTTTACGAGAGTCTGAACGGCTGGGATACGGCTTGAACCACCTACCAAGATAACCTCGTCAATATCTGATGTAGAGAGCTTAGCATCACGGATAGCGTTCTGGCAAGGTACCAAGCAAGCCTGGATCAAGTTGTGAGCCAACTGCTCAAACTGAGCACGGGTCAAAGTCTTAACCAAGTGCTTTGGCATACCGTCAACGGCTGTGATGTAAGGCAAGTTGATTTCTGTAGATGTAGAGCTTGACAACTCAATCTTAGCCTTCTCAGCAGCTTCCTTCAAGCGCTGCATAGCCATAGGATCCTTGCGGAGGTCAACACCTTCCTCGTTCTTGAAGCCATCAGCCAACCAGTTGATGATTACCTGGTCGAAGTCATCACCACCGAGGTGAGTATCACCATTGGTAGAAAGTACCTCAAATACGCCGCCACCGAACTCCAAGATAGAGATATCGAATGTACCACCACCCAAGTCGAATACGGCGATCTTCATATCCTTGTTAGCCTTGTCAACACCGTAAGCCAAAGCTGCGGCTGTAGGCTCATTTACAATACGCTGTACGTTAAGACCAGCAATCTGACCAGCCTCCTTAGTAGCCTGACGCTGTGAGTCTGAGAAGTAAGCAGGTACTGTGATGACAGCATCTGTAACCTCCTGACCGAGGTAATCCTCAGCGGTCTTCTTCATCTTCTGGAGAACCATTGCAGAAATCTCCTGAGGAGTATATTTACGACCCTCAATCTCAACACGTGGATAACCACCCTCGTTTACTACAGTATAAGGCATTGCCTCAGCCTCTTTCTGGCTCTGAGCGTATGTCTCACCCATGAAACGCTTGATAGAATATACAGTGTTCTTAGGGTTTGTGATGGCCTGACGTTTAGCAGGATCACCTACCTTACGATCACCATCCTTTACGAAACCTACTACTGATGGAGTAGTACGCTTACCTTCGCTGTTAGCGATTACAACTGGTTCGCTACCTTCGAAAACGGCAACACAACTGTTTGTGGTACCTAAGTCAATTCCAATTACTTTTCCCATAATTATATCTTTTTTTATTTTTATCGTTGTTAATAATGTGATTTATCTGATGTCCCATTTAACAAAGCGTGTGCCAAGGGGAAGGGATATGACAGTTTGGCAGACTTTTCTGATTTTTGTGACAAGATTAGCCTTCTATACCTATTATTATATAACGTCAGAAACGATTTTCTCTCTTGAAATCTTGGTATTGTCAAGGATTATCATTAATTTTGCAGCCGATATAGAGATGACACCTTATTATATATATAAAGAGTTATCCAATTATATATAAAGCGTTATCCGACATAGACAAAAATACAGTCAAACATTTATTGAATGGGAAGAAACAAATACTCAGCAGGAGAAATCAAGGAAATCGGCAAGTTGCTCCGACTAAAGAATGCTGGCAATAGATTGCAGCAGAAACTGATACGTCACGACCTTCGTGTGAAATATGAGTTCAACATCTCCGACTTCAATGAGCCGGGCAAGGCTTTCGGAGAGGAAGAACTGCAAGCTGCAGTGAAACGTGGTGCCATCCAGATACTCGATGATGCCACCATCGAGGCAATGAAAGCTAAACGTGCCAGAGACAAGGCTCGTGACGAGGCTGAAAGACAGAAGGAAGCCGTAGCCAGCGGTGAGCAGACCGACTGGAAGGAGGCGATGAAGGAATGGAACGAGTATTATAATGAATAATTATACATTGTACATTATAAATTATACACTAAATCATTATGGCTAAGATTATCATTAAGACGACAAAAGGCGACATCAAGGTGCGCCTCTACGACGAGACTCCCCTGCATCGTGACAACTTCATCAAGTTGGCGAAGGAGGGATATTTCGATGGCACACTCTTCCACCGTGTCATCAAGGACTTTATGATCCAGGGCGGCGACCCAGACAGCAAGGGTGCTCCCAAGGGTAAGATGCTCGGCACAGGCGGCCCAGACTATACCATCCCTGCCGAGTTTGTTTATCCGCAACTTTTCCACAAACGTGGTGCTTTGAGTGCAGCCCGATTGGGCGATGAAGTCAACCCTAACCGTGAGAGCAGCGGCAGCCAGTTCTATATCGTTTGGGGCAAGACCTACAAACAGAACGAGCTCAAGCAGATGGAGAAACAGATGGGGATGCAAATGGAGCAAACCGTCTTCAACCAACTTGCCAAGGAGCATCATGATGAAATCATGAACTTCCGCCGCAACCGTGACCGTGAGGGATTGATGAAGCTACAAGACCAACTCATCGACGAGACCAAGGCGAAGTGCAAGGAGCAAGGTTATCCTAGGTTCACCGAAGAACAAGTGAAAGCTTATACCGAGACTGGTGGCACTCCTTTCCTCGACAACCAATACACCGTATTCGGCGAGGTAGAGGAAGGTTTGGACGTAGTGGAGAAGATTCAGAACTGCGAGACCTTGCGTGGCGATCGCCCAAAGGAAGACATCAGTATGGGGATTCAAGTAGTCGAGGAATAACCCCGACTACCCAATTCCCAGCTTCATATACATTATTATATAGAGTACCTCATTAAGTAGCCTAGACTATTCATTCGTATTAAATATAAAAACAAATCAAAACTAAAGATGAAAAGCAACTACATCTCAAAGGGCATCATAATGCTCTTGGCATTGGCTGGTTCTAACTACAGCTATGCCCAACAAGCCACCGTTGTGGTCAACAACCCCACCGACGCCCAACGCCAAGAATTGGTGGAAGTCAACATAAGTGACGTGAAAGCCAAATTGGCAGGCATCGCTCCCAAAAAGGGCGAGGCTTACATCGTCAAAAACAAGCGAGGGCAGCAGATTGGTTCACAGATTACCCACGATGGCAAACTCCTCATCGATGCCAGCATCCGTCCTCATGGCTCTGCCACCTACTATATCAGCATCGGCAAGCCATATCCACAGAAGGTGTGGACTACTGGAGCACTCTACAAGATGCGAAAGGATGACATCGCTTGGGAGAACGACCGATGCGCCTATCGTGTCTATGGCCCTGCCCTCCAACGTACTGGAGAGCGTTCCTTCGGCACCGACATCTGGGCGAAGAACACACCTGACACCGTGGTATATGAACGATATGTAATGGACAAGCAAGGCAATGTCGATGGCGACAAGGTCGATGAGAAAGTGAAGAGTGAAGAACGAAAAATGAAGAATCTCTCAGGTGCAGCCCTCGAAGCACAGAAAGCAAAGATCAAGGCTTTGAAGGCAGAGTCGTACGAGATAGATGTCACCACCTCCTTCCACCTCGACCACGGCAATGGTCTCGACCCTTACCGTGTGGGAGCCACCCTCGGACTTGGCGCACCTAGCCTCATGATTGGAAATCAACAATTCTTGCCTTACTGCTACAAGACTTACAAGATTTTGGACAATGGTCCGCTTCGCTTCACCGTAGAGCTCACTTACAATCCTTCCACCATAGGAGATATGCAAAACGTGGTGGAGCATCGCATCATCTCGCTCGACAAAGGCAGCAACTTCAACAAGATGACCGTTTGGTACGAAGGTCTCACCCACCCTACCGACTTCGCCACTGGTTTCCCTATCCACGAGGAAGACACCGAGACCAAGACTTTTGCCAAGGACTACGTGAGCTATGCCGACCCAACCGACAACATCGAGGTCAACAACTCCCAAGTCTTTGTAGGCGTTCTCTTCCCTAACGGTATCGACAACACCTACTACCAGCTCTTCGACAAGAAGCACGATGGAGCGACAGGCCATGCCCTCGGGTTGAAGCGTGGTCTGAAGAATGCCGAGAAGTACAGCTACTACTTCGGTGCAGCCTGGAGCAAGTATGACGTTCGCAGTTACACCGAGTGGCAAATCCGCATCAAGGAATTCTTGGAGGCATTGAAGACTCCACTTCAAGTCAAGCTATAGTTGAAAAGGACTCCATATCAAGCAAAACTATAATTGACACCCCCCATTCAGAAGAAACTCAACATTCATTTAACAACTAAAAATATAAAGCCCTGCGTCTCTTTCTAAAGGCGCAGGGCTTTCTGTTATATCTTGCCAAATAAAAAACGATGTCTTACTTTGCCAAGTCGAAACCGACACGTACACCATCGTAGTTCTTGGTGATATTGCCGATGGTGCTGAGGGTAGAGTTGCCACTCAATGCTGTCAAGGTCTGAACCAAGGTCAAGAGTTTCTTCGACTCAAACAAGAGGCTCACACCACTCGTCTTCTTGGTTGCGAAGCCAGAGATGCTGAGCAACAAGCCCTTCATCGTGATGGCGTGGGTCTTCTCATCGAAGGTATAAGTACCCTTCCAAGACTTGCCATGAATCTTTGACTCGAAAGTGCCGTCTGTATTAAACTTGAAATAAGTATTGGAGCTAGTGAAACCAGCCTTGGTATAATAAGTGCTCAATTCACTCTCTATCTTGTTGGCTGCGATATCACCACCTGCCTTAGCCAAGAGATTCTCGGATGTAAAAGCGCAACCTGGCTTATTGTATTTCCAAGTAGAAGCACAGAGGTCTGCCTGCTTGAAGGTAGAAGAGCCAATGACATTATCCAAGATGCCATTGATGATGCTTCCAGCAGTACTGCTACTACTACTGCCACCACCAAGCAAACCACCCAATACGCCTGCTATCGTAGAACCGGTAGAGGTGGCTGAAGAAGCGGTGGAAGAAGTTGTGGATGTTGTAGAAGTGCTAGTAGATGCAGCCGTCGTAGCAGCTGTGGTCGTGCTAGACTTGGTTGTCTTAGAACTAGTTGTCTTCTTGGTTGTTGTCTTTTTAGTTGACTTCTTGGTTGTTGTCTTTTTAGTTGACTTCTTGGTTGTCTTCTTCACAGGGCAACTTGTCGTCTCTGACAAAGAAGTCTCATTCATCTCAGTTGCAAAACTGCCTATTGCACCAGCGAGCACAAGGGCAACCATTAAAAAAACTTTTTTCATACCTATCTTATATATTATTTAAAATTCGAGTGCAAATTTCGCAAAAAAATAGCAAATAGAGAAAGGTTTTTCCCTTTTTCTTGTGGAAAATCCCTATAAAGAGAGTTAAGAGTGTGAATATTCGGTTAAATCGGGATGAAGATTTGCCAATTGTTTGATGTATATCAAAAAATAGGGCAACGACCTTGCATTTTTATCGGTTTTTCTTTCATTTTCTCTGAGAATGCTCTATCTTTGCAACGTATTCAAATCACAATAGGTTTATCAAAACACAAAAGGTTATGAACGATTGTTTAGTAAAGGTTAACGAAGAGAATCAGAATCAGGCTATCAGCAGATGCCAGAGCATTCTTCGTGATCGCCGCGAGGCTCTTGCCTCTAAGGCTAAAAGCAGAAATTAAAGAGATTATCTTTTAAGAGAGATTCTCGTGTGCAGCTTTGTTTTTCTTCCAAAGGGAAGGCACTCGTATGTGGTAAATTCCATTGATAAGGAAGAAGGCTATGCTGTAAGATTATGATCTTTATCCCCCGCTCGATAGAGAGTCGAGGACATCACGAAAAAGTCCCGCTGTAAGGAATTTCATCCTAACAGCGGGACTTTTTTGGTTTCTGAAGGCAAGTTTACATTAGCGAGAAATTTGCCAATTTCCTTGATGGTAGCATTGGCAATTATTCCCAAATATTGCTTTGCTTTTCTTCTTCCTCGTCGTCAAAGTTCCAAGTGTTAAATTGCTTGGCTTGCATATCCGTGGAGGCATCAGCACCTAGAGAAGCATTTCCGACTCCTGCGCCTTCTTCCAGGACAGAAGAGGAAAGGTTGAGCTTGATGGTCTCAGCCATGGGGGATATATATGTCCTTTTCATCTTTTTACTTTTTTATTTGATTATTATCTTCTTACCATTGATGATGTAGATACCTTTCTGGGTAGGACTTGTTACTTTTCTTCCATCCAAGGTGTAATAGGTTTTGCCACTGGTGACCTGTGATGGAGCAGTCATGTCATGGATACCTGTGGTATCGCCAAACCAGTCCAAATAAATGACGGTCTTGGCATTGGCATTGCTTGGATTCTTCAGCTGCAAGTATGCGAAGTTGCGCTTGGCATCGCCTCTTACCCATTTATAGAAACACTGTTGGGTGCCATCTATCACCTCGCCCGTCTGATTCTCATCCTTGTCCAAGTGGAAATACCTGGTGGTCAAGATGTAGTTCTGGAAGCCCTCTTTCTTCGCTGTTGCAAATTCAGTCGCTTTGTCACCTGTTGTTCCTACCAAGGCATTACTTGTGAGCTTTTGGGGAGTAGTGTTGACATCCGTGGTGAAGATAGGATGGCTCTCGCCTAAGTTTCCGGAAGTCTTCAAGATGACACCTTCGCCAGAATCGGATTGGTTGTTCGGTAATTCCGTGAAATTCACAGAGGTGGCATCCGACTGATAGTTGGTAGAGACACTGTAGGCAGTGACTGCCGTTCCGTTGAGCCTCTCGTTCAAGCTGTAATCTACAGGGTAGCTCTGGCTATATGTGGCATACTTGATGTAATCATTTTCGGCACTTCCTATAGTCTTGTTGTCCTTGACGATGGCTATGCGGTATAGTTTGCAGTTCTGTACACAGAAAGTTAAGTCCTTGGTCGTATTCCCGAGTTGATAGACTGAAACGCAATTATTATTACTGTTTGTAATTGTTTTGATGCTCTTGACGCCTAATGTGTTCAGATTGAACATCTCCTTATCGCCGCCATTGTGTTCTATGTAAACCATTGCATTGGCAGGAACCGATTGAATGGTGACGTAATGTGTTCCACCTTTGAGGTCCAGATAGGTGTCACCTTTGGCTTCTGACTTATTTTTACATACTATTTGGAATCTGTCGCTATTGTTTTTCACTAAGTTGAACAGCAAGCCTTTTAGTTCTGGCAGAATGGTATTGCTTGCACCTGCTTTTATCTCTTGTCCTTGTGCAAAGCTGCTCTTTCGTTTGCTACTTCCGTATTCATGATCATTGCCTTCATCTTTCTCCTCCCAATAGGTATTTTTATCATTTACGCTTTCTCTGATTTTATCGAAAGTGGTGGATGAAATATTGGTGAAATCCCAGGTATAAACATCTTTTCTATCACGAGAGTCAGAGGCCTTTACAGACTTAGGGGTCTCGAAATAGAACTTGATGTTATTCTCCATTGGCTGCCCGCCATTTCCTACAATGGCGTATGTAGGAATTGTCACCTCATAGCGCATGCCATAGAATAAGTGCTGGCCAGAGTAATCAAAACTCAATTCGTTTCCTTTGGCATGCTGAATAGAATTATAACTGTTGCTTCTTCCACTGTAGTATTCTATAGATTTATAGCTTTCGCTACCACCCATAGGGCGACAGAAAATCAAGGCACCATCCAAAAGTTGGATGTCTTCATTGAATTTTATTTTTATCTGCTTGGATGCACTCGGCTGAACATCGTCCACTGGTATGGTAGATCCTGCTGCAGGGGACGTAGATTCTACTATTGGTGCGTTACCTATCACTTTGGCTGTTGTAAATACAAAGGTGTCATCGTCCAACGCTCCCTCTTTAAGTTCTGCCTTTTTGCTCAATTTTAAAGTATAGGTATAGTTGGGACGAAGCTGCTGACCTTCTTTGGGCGTAAATACAAGTTTGTTGCCATTTGCGATACCCGTCACAGTTCCTATGTCGTGGATCTTCTGGCTTCCGTCTGCGCTTTCTCCCTTGAGAGTCGCTTCTACACTGTTCAGGATATCTGTATTTTTTCCATCTTTGGTTGTGGCAGACAAGATGATACGTGTGGTGAGAGGAGCCTCGTCCTGATTGTATGGGGTGGTCATACTCAGGTTTATACCCTTCAAGGAACTAATCAAGTGCAATACAATCTGATTGTTCTTCAAGGTAGAGCCTTCTGTAGCATCTTTCAATTTCAAGCTACCGGCAGTAATCTTGATGGAGTAATACTTACCTGCTTTTAATTTAACTGGCACGAAAAGTGCCCTGTAATCAGGGCTAATGGCGCATTCATCCTTGGTATATGTATTTACTGTCGTACCGTCGGATACGATAACTTTGAAGTTGGCTGTTTTCTCAATATTTTCTTTGAAAGCAAACGCCACTTGGTTGTTGTCGAGTGTGGAAACTGTATATGGATTATCTTTAATTTCTGTTGTTCCATCGTATGCTCCCAAATAGTTCAATCCCTTGGTTAAGAATGTGAAGCTGCAGTTCTTGTTGCCCGTACCCGAAGTCTCCATGATCACATTTGCAGGAATATTCAAGGTATATGTGGTAGCTGACTCCAACTGCTTGCCTTGGGGTAGTGTAAAGTAGAGTTCTTTCACGCCAGTTTCATCTGCGGTAAAAGTGGCAGTTACTTCCATGTTGTTGGCTTCGTCGTCAGAGGTCAATGTGGCCTTGATGGTTTGCGCCGTAGGAGTCTTGGTTCCATCGACATTGTAAGCCCACAATGCTTTTTCAGAAGTCACCTTGATGGATCTGAGGTTAGGATCGACTCCTGTTTCTTTGTTCGCAGGTGTTGTCATGGTAAGAACAGGTGCGGCATTAAGTACAGAGATTTGCGAAATCCATACTCCCCAAACTTCGTTGTAGCTCGGGTCGTCAATGGTTAGGGTGGCATTACCATCTTGAGTCACTTTGTATATTTCTATATTGCCCGTTCTTTCTTGAGAAACTTTCAGGTTGGTCGTCGGAAGAATGTCTACACCCGTATAAGAAATCTTTACCTTCTGTCCTTCATGAAGAGAAGGAATGGTGATGGTGGCTGTTCTTGGAAGGGAAACGCATTTTCCTCTTCTATCTGCGCATACGTGATTTGTGAAGCGAAGACCACGAAGTAAGTCCACATCATAACCTGTGGCAACAGTAGGTGAGTTTCGCCATTCATCGGCTCCTTCTTTAGTGCTATATGTCCAAATTTCAGATACGAATTGGTTTTCTGATTTTTCCCATAGGCTCTCGTCTCTGAAATTCCATGTGTAAGGGTAAGCCTGTACCGTATGATTGTCCAAGCCACCTGTTTGATAAGTGATGTCAATGGATGTGATGTAGGCTTTATTTTTTGTATTATTACTGGTAAGGGATACAGAACTTGCACCTTGGTCTGATGACCAGGTTTGTGTGGTGACATAACTTGTGGCTTCCGTTGGGGCTAAAGTGCCGCCTGTAGTTGAGCTTTCAGCAAAGTACCCTTTATTATTGGTTTCAAAATTGAATACAATTTTTGTAATCTTCATTTCTGCTGATGAGCTTGAAATCGTGATGTTGGCACTTGCCTTTAGCGCAATCGTTTGTCCATGGTTAGGACCTGCAGCGGCAGGGTTCCAACTGGCATTGTCATCGCTTGCTGCAGTGATTTTCAAAGTAATGCCTCCGTGTGCAATCGAATCGGAAGTTCCTGAGAGAACGCTCAGTTTGGTTAGGTTACAATCGCTTGTCGGTGATGTGGCACCGAATGTCATCGTCTTGTCCGCCCAAGCATTGCTTCCCCAGAATACCATCAGGAGAAGCAAGCAAAAGTCAATCAATCTTTTCATTTTACTTTCATTTATATTTATAATGTTTTTTGTTTTATTTAATCATCGTTTTCTTGTTGCCTATATCTATTGAATGTGATTTATCAAAACAAAGAATGAATCTCTGTATTGCACTCAAATGTTTTTCAGATACGGTTTGACAAGTTCATTTTATTATTATATTTTATTATTATATTGCAAAATTACTTTTTCCCATATAGATAAAGGTGCAATATTGAAATTTTATAGTGGACAATAATGAAAGTGTATTCGAATTCGATTCATAAACTACATTTTTTTCTTCTCTTTTCGTGCATTTCCACCAATTTCTATTCAAAAATCCACCATGCCGATTCTTTTTTGTTGTAGTTTGTTATCACAGAAAAAATAGTTCTATATAATTCACTGAGCCCACTTAAAAAAAGGGGGCTCAGTTTATTACTTTTCTACTTTGCAACCCGCATTGCGGAGCAACTGGAGAAGACCATTCTCACCACCTAAATTGGCAGCGTCAACAACAAAGAATGTAGGCTTCTCTGCCATCACAGTCTGCACCTTTGCAGCCCAAGCCTCAAGAGTTGCCTGAGAAACATGAGCGCCTGTAGCCTTGGCTGCTGCATCAACATCTTGTGCCTTAAAAGCACCTACAGCCTTATTCAACTTGGCCAACTCTGTAGGCTCATTCTCCAGAAACTCTACCAAGCGTGCCACTTGCTGCTTCAGATCACTCTTATAGGTAGCATTGATATAAGCATCCACATCACTTAAACCGCCTACGGTCTCATTGTTAGCCTTGGCCTGTGCCTCGAAATACTGGTCGAAAGTATGGGTTGGATCATACTGTCCCATGTGGTTGGCGACAAACAAGAGTTGCTCCAAGTCCTCCATCAAGGCGGCAGGAGTCAAGTTGCCATATTTCTTCTGAACATAAGAACTACGGAAATCCACCTCCATATATTTCTTCAAGAAGGCGTTCAGCTTCGTTTGCTGGGCAGGAGTCAAGAGGCTTAGGAGTGTCTTGCCATTCTCCAACTTCTTGGCATCCTTGAGCGAATTGGCGTAAGCCGCCTTGTTCACCTCAAAATACATCTGGTCTGTATAGGTCATGGCATCTCTCAGCTCACTCACCTGAGTGATGGTACCCATCGGATTGATCAAACGATTGGAAGCCACGATATAAGAAGGCTTCACGTCGGAACTGTCTTTGCTCACCTTATACAAGAGCTGAGCCTGACTTCCCAAGACACATCCACACAAGAGTGTCAAGGACAAAATAAACTTTTTCATCTGGTAATCAAATTAAAACATTAAAACGGCGGCAAAGTTACGAAAAAATCCCGATACAACAAGATTTGTATCGGGATTTTTACTATTTCGGGTGATGTTTACTTATTTTCACCAGCCTTTGTTGCGTGCATGATGACCTCGATGTGGTTGCCATCCTTCATCACAACATTCTTCAAGAAGTCCTTCACAGCGTTGGCATCTACTGCACTTACAGTCTTTTTATAGTCAGTATGAGTATCCATGCCATAAGTCAAGTACTGGGAGATAACACCCATCCAGTAACCATTCTGCTTAACGCTGACATCAGCCTGCTTCAAGAGAATCTCCTTTACCTTCTGGAGGTCCTCTACATTAGGATTTTCCATGGCAGTCTTCAAACCAGAATAGAAGCAAGGGATTGCATCCTTAGACTTGTCTGGGTTCATCATCGCATTACCTACGAGACCTACTAACATAGTCTTGCCATCCATTCTCAAGCTTGCCATGCCATCTGCTCCTGCATAGTAAGCTGCACTGAGGGTCTCACGGATGTTACGGTTGTAATCCATACCTACCAAACGACCCACGATGTCTGACAATACAGAGTTCTTCAATGTATAAGGAGCCTCTGAACACCAAATCTCAGCTGCGATGTCCTGTGGGTTCTCCATTGCTTTGGTAAACTTGTTGACTACCTCGCCCTTCACTGGCAATGTCTCCTTATTCTTAAACTGCTTACCATTGCTTGGCAATGAAGCGATATACTGCTCGATCAAAGGAAGAATCTGCTTCTCATCGAAGTTACCTACAAAGTAGAAGGTATAATCCTTGGCGTTGCCATAGAGCTGCTTGCCGAGTTCGAGCGCACGGTCATAGTTGACACTCTTCACTTCAGCAGAAGTCATGGAACGATAGAACTTCTCACCGTGATACATCGTACTGCTCAATGAATCCTGGAACACAGCCTGAGGGTTGTTGCTCTGGTTGTCAAGGGCATTTGCCTGAGTAGCGATGAGGTTGGCCACGTTCTTCTCGTCCTTGCTGATATTGGTCAAGTTCAAGTAGATGAGCTGCATCAAGGTCTCCAAGTCTTTAGGAGTAGAGGAACCGCCCAAACCATGGCGATACTTAGAGAGACTGAAGCCGCAAGAAGCAATCTTACCAGCCAAAGCCTTCTCCAAATCATGGTTGGAGAAATTGCCCAAGCCACTAGCATTCATCAAGCTAGGCATCATCTTCACCTCACGATAGTCCTTCTTGTCGAAAGCAGAGCTACCACCCAAGGCAGATGCAACAAACTGTACCTCGTCGTTCTTGTAATCAGTCTTCTTCAATACGACCTTGGCACCATTAGAGAGTGTCAAGAGTTTGAATCCGAACTGCTTGTTCTCTGTAGTCTTCTTGATCTTGCCAGCCTTAGGAAGCTGTGCCATCAAAGGCTCCTGCTTTACGTTGTCAACATAAGCCTCCAACTTCTCGCCACGTACCTGCTTAACGACATTGGCGAGCTGCTCTTGGGTAGGATAAACAGCACCCTCAGCATCACGCATCATCACGAGAGTAACAAAGTTGGTATCGGTCTCACAAATCAACTTCTTGGCATAAGCATTCACGACATCCACAGGGAGGTTTGGCACCATCATCTTATAGATCTGATATTCATCCTCCACTGATGGGATAGGCTCGTTGGCGATGAAGTTATCCACATACTGAGTAGTGAACTGCTCGTTCTTCATCTTATCACGATTAGAGTAAATCTTGTCCAAACCGCTCAAGAAGTCATCCTTGAAGCGCAAGTACTCTGTGGCTGTGAAACCGAAATCCTTGGCACGCTTAGCCTCACGGAGGGCAGCACCGTAAGCCTCCAACATCTTGCCTGGCTTAGCCACCACATTGATATTGAAAGCATCCTTGGTACGAGAAACCAAGTACTCGCTGTCATCGCAACCAGCCTGCAAGAATGGGCAGTCAGACTCCAATGCCTTCTCTGCATAACGGGCATTCAACATAGAAGAGAGAGCACTCTTGACATAAGAGCTAGCCAAGTAGTCGATGCCACCCTTCAAAGAGTCAGGAGTAGCCTCGTGCTTCATGCTGACCATAGCCACGTCATAGTTCTGTTCCTTATCCTTGTCAATCACATAGATAGGAGTATTGTTGTCTGGCACGGTCTCAGGAATCACCTTGGCAGCATTGGCAGGAACCTTGATGCCACTGAAGAGTTTCTTGATCTGAGCCTCGATATGATCCACATCCACATCACCTACGATGATGATAGCCTGGTTGTCTGGACGATACCACTTGCGATAGTAAGCACGCAAGGTCTCTGGATCGCAACCGTCGATGATGCTCATCAAACCGATAGGCATACGATAACCATACTTGCTGCCAGGATAGAGAGCAGGGAGAGAACGTTCCAACATACGCTGCTGACCTACCATTCTCATACGATACTCATTGTGAACGACATCACGCTCACCCTCTATCGCCTCCTTCGTCAGAGAGATACCATTACTCCAATCCTTGAGAATCAACATGCAGGAATCGACAGCGGTGGCACGGGTAGTAGGAACATCCGTGAAATAATATACCGTCTTGTCGATGCTAGTGTAGGCATTCAAGTTCTTGCCATACTCCACGCCGATGCTCTGGAGATAGTTCTGGAGACTGTTTCCCTGGAAATGTTCGGAGCCATTGAAAGCCAAGTGCTCCAAGAGGTGAGCCAAACCACGCTGGTCGTCATTCTCATTGATGGAACCCACCTTCTGTGCAATGTAGAAACTAGCTACATGCTCAGGGAAATTGTTGTGACGAATGTAATAGGTCAAGCCATTGTCGAGGTGACCGATTCTCACATTCTTGTCAACAGGTATCTGTGGCATCTGCTGTGCCATCATACTACCTGTAGCAAGCAGCATCATCGCTGCTACGAAAATTTGCTTTAACTTCATTGTTATAGTTGTAAATTAAATATTTTCCTCGTCTTTCGAGCTGTTTGCCATGTTCCTCCTCTATACTAAAGATACGTAATACCCTTCATTTAGGTAACTTTCGGGGTGCAAAAATAACATAATTAAAGAGACGTTGCAAGTATTTAGAGTGAAAACATCCTAAATACCTGCTTTCTTAACATAAAACTAACATTTGCCTCGATGCGCTCTAACGTTCCGTTAACACACCTTCATCGGCTCACGTTGAAACTCTTCGTCCAAGACCCACGGAAGAGTCGCACCAAGAAGAGGATGCCTCGGAACGTCAGCTCCACTGCCATGGCTATCCAGACTCCCTCCAAGCCGTAACTCTTCGACAAGCCGTATGCCAAGGTGAGGCGCACAAACCACATCGTACTGAGGTTGATGGCAGCAGGCTTGAAGGTATCTCCTGCTCCCACACAGACACTATAGGTGACGATGCTTGCCGCAAAGAACGGTTCGGCGAAAGCTTCGATGCGCAAACAGGTGGTACCCAACTCCTGGATAGATTCCACTGGCGACAACAGACCTATCATCTCTGGAGCGAAGACATACATCACGACTCCCATCAGAGCCATCACTGCCATGCCCAAGCCCACCGTCATATAAGCGAAGTTCTTGCACAAGTCCATTCGGTTGGCTCCATGCGTCTGTCCCACCAAGGTGGTAGCGGCATCACCGATACCATACCCCGGCATATAGCAGAGACTCTCCGCAGTAATGGCAAAGGAATGGGCGGCGATGGCGATGTTGCCTAGCGGAGCCACAATCATGGTGCTCACTATCTGCGCACCACTCATCAAGATGTTTTGGATGGCAATAGGAATGCTAATCTTGCAGGCATTGCGAACATACTCCTTCACCCAATGGAAACGAGCGGCATCCTGGCGAAGATTCAAAATCTTGTTTTGGCACGCCGCCAACCAGAGGTTAGGCAAGGAGATGCAGATGTATGCCAAGGCTGTGCCATAAGCTGCCCCGACCACTCCCATCTTGAATATATATATAAACAGGTAATTGAAGACCACGTCACAGATGCACACCAATATCGCCATGACGCTCGGTGTGTGCATATTGCCAGCCGACTTGAGCATCATCTCCGAAGTATGATAGAGGAAGATGAAAGGCAAAGCCAGCGCATAAATCAAGAAATAGCGAGAGGAATTGCCTGCGATGTCGCTGCCGCCACCCAACCAATAAGGCAAGGGCAGATGGATCGCCACTCCTATCAAGGCAAGACAGACACTAAAAAGCAAGCCACAAATCAAGGCATGACGAAAAACCTGTCGAGCCTTGACAAAATCGTTGGCACCGATGAAATGCGCCACTTGCACCGAGAACCCCGTGGCTGCCGCACTGAGCAAGCTGCCTATCAACCAAGTGGTAGATTCTATCAGTCCGATGCTAGCCGAAGCCTCAGCACCGAGATGCCCCACCATAGAAGCGTCGATGAAGAACATCATCACCGTGGAAATCTGCGCCAACATAGAAGGGATGCTCAGCCCCACAATCAGGTTGAGTTTCTCCCGGCGAGCCATGTCACGCCCCAAGCGGATGGACTCCATCAAATAATCAGTCTTTTTACTATATAGCATAACTTTTATCAATCGAATGATATTCCATTATCCAGCAAAACGAACGCCAAATAACAGAAAATGGCGACCCCAATTTGAGGAATCGCCATTTTTTATAAACATAAAATAATTACTTTCTTTTCAATCATTATTCCCAAAATACTCACTAATTACCTTTATAAGATAACCAAACCTATTTGTCGTCCTTGAATAAACAATCTTTTATTTACCTTTCTAAACCTAATACCTGTCGTCCTTGAATAACAATCTTAATTTTTACCTTCAAACTAATAACCTAGAACAATCTATTACCTAACTAAAAACCTAAAACTTATTTTTTCTGATGCAAAGGTACAACTATTCCTTGAAACTGCAATGATTTTATGAATAAATTTGCAAGTTTCTAACATTTTTTTGATGTACGTCAACCAAATGTGTGCGAACACAAACACTTGTTTATCCTTTGCAACATATTTTTAGATTTGCTTTCTCACCCTAGCCGTTCCCCCATCATATACAAACAAAATCGCCCTGTCAGCCTTTCCAGCCGACAGGGCGATTTGATGTATTATTTCATTACCCAAGCACCATTACCATGCTTGACACCGTTCAGTATCAACTCGAAGCGGAGCATGGAGTAAGCTGGGATGCCAGTTTTCACCTCTGAGCCGTAACCCAAATTCTGAGGGATGAACACCTGCCAATGGTCGCCAACGTGCATATTCTGCAAGGCAGTGGTGAAGCCATCTATCCAACTGTTTGCCACTCCCTTGGTAGGAAGAGCCTTGGTGGCATCGTATGCACCAGAGAAAGTCTGGTCATATACATATCCATCCTTGTAAGAGGTGGTAGGAATCAATCTTCCACGATAACTCATCTGGATAGAGTCGGTATAGAGAGGAGATACCTCGCTGCTACCTGTGCCCAAGACATGCACTACGATGTATTCATCATCCTTGTAGGAAGGAGTGTACTGGTTGCCAGCCTGGTCCTTGTTGCCCGTCTGATTATTGAGCGACCAGTTGCGTATCACCTTCCACTCTTTGCTACCGGCATTCATCTGCTGCCTGGCAAAATCCAAGGTGTCGGCGAAAGCCTGGTCGTTACGTGCCTGCCAGTTGGCGAACTCAGCCTGTGAGTCATCGTCCGTCTCGCTGCATGATGACAGCACCAACGCCGTCATCAGCAGAAAGAACATATATTTCAAATTCTTCAAATTCATCTAGATGTATTTGATTACAGATATTAATATACCTATTTATATATATAGATAGATATACGATTAGAAGTTCTTGATTTCCTTACCAAGCTTCTTCAATACGCTTGTGATGCTCACACGGTCCTCGATGATGCTGCGGAGGTCGCTGATGGCAACACGCTCCTGCTCCATCGTGTCACGGTAACGGAGAGTTACCTTGTGGTCGTTAGGAGTCTCGTGGTCAACGGTGATACAGAATGGAGTACCGATGGCATCCTGACGACGATAACGCTTACCTATGGAATCCTTAGGATCGCCATAGTGAGTATTGAAGTGGAACTTCAACTCGTCAACAATCTCGCGAGCCAACTCTGGCAGACCTTCCTTCTTGTCCAATGGGAATACAGCGCACTTCACTGGTGCCAATGCCTCTGGCAACTTCAAGACAACACGTGTCTCACCATTCTCCAGCTTCTCCTCGCAGTAAGAGTGGCACATCACGCTGAGGAACATACGGTCAACACCGATAGAGGTCTCCACATCATAAGGTACATAGCTCTCGTTCTTCTCAGGGTCGAAGTACTTGATAGAGCGACCGCTGAACTTCTCATGCTGAGAAAGGTCGAAGTTGGTACGGCTGTGGATACCCTCCACCTCCTTGAAGCCGAATGGCATCTTGAACTCGATGTCGGTAGCGGCGTTAGCATAGTGAGCCAACTTCTCGTGGTCGTGGTAACGATAGTTCTCGTTACCCATGCCGAGAGCCTCGTGCCATGCCAAACGAACCTTCTTCCAGTACTCAAACCACTTCATCTCTGTGCCTGGCTGGCAGAAGAACTGCATCTCCATCTGCTCGAACTCTCTCATACGGAAGACGAACTGGCGAGCTACCACCTCGTTACGGAATGCCTTACCTATCTGGCAGATACCGAATGGCAACTTCATACGACCGGTCTTCTGAACGCTCAAGTAATCTACGAAGATACCCTGGGCTGTCTCAGGACGGAGATATACCTTGCTGGTAGCATCACTGGCAGCACCCATCTGGGTAGAGAACATCAAGTTGAACTGACGAACGTCTGTCCAGTTCTTGGTACCGCTGATAGGACAAACGATGCCCTCATCAAGGATAATCTGCTTCAACATCTCCAAGTCTGGCCCCTGCATAGCCTCGGTATAGCGAGCATGAAGCTCATCATGCTTCTTCTGGTTCTCCAACACACGAGGGTTGGTAGCACGGAACTGAGCCTCGTCGAAGCTATCACCGAAGCGCTTCTTAGCCTTGGCGATCTCCTTGGCGATCTTCTCCTCATACTTAGCCATGTGATCCTCGATGAGCACATCGGCACGATAACGTTTCTTGGAATCACGGTTGTCAATCAATGGATCGTTGAAGGCATCTACGTGACCAGAGGCCTTCCATACAGTAGGGTGCATGAAGATGGCTGCATCAAGACCAACGATATTCTCGTGCAACAATACCATGCTCTGCCACCAATACTGCTTGATATTATTTTTCAGCTCAACACCATTCTGACCATAGTCGTAAACGGCAGCCAAGCCATCATAAATTTCACTACTAGGGAACACGAAGCCATACTCTTTGCAATGGCTTACAATTTTCTTAAAAACATCTTCCTGTGCCATGATTAATCTTATTTTTTTCAAATTTTCGGCAAAGATACGCCTTTTTCTCGAATTTTCTTTGTATTTTTGCCATAAATTATCAAAATTAGTATTAAAAGCTATCTATGAGCGACGAAATTAAAGACAAAGACGGACTCGAAGAGGAGATTTCTGCTGATTTCATGGAAAACGAGCAGAACGACGACACATCCACTCAACATTCAGACTACAAGCCGGTGAACCGATTTGACGCCTCCGCTGTACACCATCTCAGCGGCATGTACCAAAACTGGTTCCTCGACTATGCTTCGTATGTCATCCTGGAGCGTGCCGTTCCTCACATCGAGGATGGTCTCAAACCTGTGCAACGACGTATCCTCCACTCCATGAAACGAATGGACGATGGAAGATACAACAAGGTGGCGAACATCGTGGGACACACCATGCAGTTTCACCCTCACGGTGATGCTTCCATCGGTGACGCCTTGGTGCAGATGGGACAGAAAGACCTCCTCATCGACACACAGGGCAACTGGGGAAACATCCTCACCGGCGACCGTGCCGCTGCCCCTCGTTATATCGAGGCTCGTCTTTCCAAATTCGCACTCGACGTGGTCTTCAACCCGAAGACCACCGACTGGCAACTCTCTTACGATGGCCGTAACAAGGAGCCTATCACGCTCCCTGCCAAGTTCCCGTTGCTCCTCGCCCAAGGTGCTGAGGGTATCGCCGTGGGACTGAGCAGCAAGGTATTGCCGCACAACTTCAACGACCTTTGCGATGCCGCTATACATTATTTAAAAGGAGAGCCGTTCGCCATCTATCCCGACTTTCCTACCGGCGGTGCCATCGATGTGAGCAAGTACAACGATGGTCAGCGTGGCGGTGTATTGAAGGTTCGTGCCAAGATAGACAAGCTCGACAACAAGACGCTCATCATCACCGAGATACCATATAGCAAGACCACGGGAAGCCTCATCGAGAGCATCACCAAGGCGGTGGAGAAAGGCAAGATCAAGGCTCGCAAGATAGAGGATGTCACCTCCGCCAACGTGGAGATTCTCGTACACCTCACTCCAGGCACTTCCTCCGACAAGACCATGGATGCCCTCTATGCCTTCAGTGATTGCGAAATCAACATCTCGCCCAACTGCTGCGTCATCGAGGACAACAAGCCTAAGTTCCTCACCATCAGCGATGTGCTCCGCCACAGTGTAGATCGTACCATGGGACTGCTCCGCAAAGAGTTGATGATTCGCAAGGGCGAACTGGAGGAACAACTCTTCTTCTCCTCCTTGGAGCGCATCTTCATCGAGGAACGCATCTACAAGGAGCGCAAGTTTGAGCAGAGCAAGACCCAAGACGAGGTGGTAGCCTTCATCGACTCCAAGTTGGAGCCATTCAAGGACAAGCTCTTCACCGCCGAGGTGGATGGCAAGGGCATGGTGGAATATGCCTTCCATCGTGAGATCACCCGTGAAGACATCCTCAAGTTGCTCGAAATCAAGATGCAGCGCATCCTTAAATATAATAAGGATAAGGCAGACGAGCTGCTGATGAAGATCAAGGCAGAGCTTGCCGAGATAGAGAACGACCTCGCCCACATGACCGATGTCACCATCAACTGGTTTGAGTATCTCAAGGGCAAATATGGCAAGTTGCATCCTCGCAAGACCGAGATTCGCAACTTCGACACCATCGAGGTAACCAAGGTGGTGGAAGCCAACCAGAAGCTCTACATCAACCGACAGGAAGGTTTCGTGGGAACTGGCTTGAAGAAGGACGAGTTCGTATGCAACTGCTCCGACCTCGACGACATCATCATCTTCTATAAGGATGGAAAGTTCAAGGTCACCAAGGTGGCAGACAAAATATTCGTGGGCAAGAACATCCTTCATGTCCAGGTATTCAAGAAGAACGACAAGCGCACCATCTACAACTGTGTTTATCGTAACGGCAAGCAAGGTGAGTATTTCATCAAGCGTTTCAACGTGACCGCCATGACCCGTGACAAAATGTACGACATCACCCAGGGCACACCGGGCAGTCGCATCATCTACTTCACCGCCAATCCAAACGGCGAGGCTGAGGTCATCAAGGTGACAATGGAGCCAGACTTGACGAAGAAGCGTCAGAGCATTTTCCTAGAGAAGGACTTCTCCGACATCCTCATCAAGGGACGTGCCGCCAAGGGCAACCTTCTCACCAAGCGCACCATCCGCCGCATCGGTTTGAAGAGCCACGGACACAGCACCTTGGGTGGCAGAAAGGTTTGGTTCGACCCAGATGTCAACCGTATCAACTATGATGAGAACGGTCGCTTGCTCGGCGAGTTCTTCGATGACGATAGTATCTTGGTGGTACTCGACAACGGCGAGTTCTACATCACCAACTTCGACGTGAACAACCATTATGAGGACAACATCCTTCGTTTGGAGAAGTGGGATGAGCACAAGATTTGGACCGCCATCCTCTACGATGCCGACAACGATGGTTATCCATACATCAAGCGATTCACGATGGATGCTACGAAGCGTCACCAGAACTTCTTGGGCGAGAATCCAAACAGCAAGTTGGTCATGCTCACCGACACGGTATATCCTCGCATCAAGGTAACCTACGGTGGTGTGGATGCCGTCCGTCCTGCTGAGGAGATTGATGCCGAGCAGTTTATCGGTCAGAAGAGTTTCAAGGCAAAGGGCAAGCGATTGACTACTTGGAAGATAGACACCATCGAGGAGTTGGAGCCTACCCGCTTCCCTGAGCCGGAACCTGCCGAAGGAGAAGGTGACGAGGATGCTGAGCTGCAAGCCGATGGCGATGCTTCATCCGCTTCGAAAGATACAGTTTCTGAGAATACCTCTTCACAGAATACAAACGAGCCAGAGGAGAATCTCGACCCTGATGCCGGCAAGAGCGAGCAGCAGGTCATCGATGAGCTGACCGGTCAGACCAACCTCTTTACGGATGATGACTTCAAGGATGACGAGAAGGACAAGGACTGGCTGTCGAAGCAATAAATGAGAATATGATAGAAGAATGGCAATATGAATTGAAACTAGGTAACGAGAAGGCTCTGCAAAGAGTCTTCTCGGAATACTACACCACCCTCTGTTCCATCGTTTTCCAATACGTCAAGGACAACCAAATCAGCGAATCTATTGCAGAAGATGTCATTTTCAACTTATGGGAAAAGCGCGAAAAGATTCTACCTTTGGAATCTTTTAGAAGTTACTTGCTTCGTATGGCACGTAACAAAAGTATCGACTATCTTCGCAGTCAACATTCTACATTAGAAATCAATGACATCATCCCACATCGCCTGATTTCAGACGAAGACATCTTCGAGACTTATATCAGCATAGAGCTACAACAGTTGATAGACCAAAAACTCAAAGAGCTCTCCACACAATGCCAAAGAGTATTCTATCTCAGTAGATACGAAAACCTTAGCTACCATGAGATTTCTCTTCAACTTGGCATCAGCGAAAACACCGTAAAGTACCACATCAAGACAGCCCTTGCCTATTTACGCAAGGAGCTCAGCCCTTATATTCTTTCACTCCTCGTAGCCATATTATCTGCCAAGTAAAGCATCTATGGATTTCTACAAAGCCAAGCCTCATCTTGCTTTTTCCTACTTTTCTCATAAAAAAATAGGTTTCTGACTACACAACGCCATCATCCATTACGTTACCCTATCAAAACGTAATGATTATGGACGAACAAGATATTATAAGACTCATACAAAAGCAAGAAGAGCAAACCATCACGGCAACTGAATACCAACAGTTGAAAAAATGGTTTGACGAATCAGCCGACAACCAGAAAACTTACAGGGATTACTGCGTCATATACCAAGGGTTGAAAATAGAAGCAGACAAGCAACGATTCGAAAGAAGCAAATCTGCCGTATGGAACCGCATCAAGCATCGCATCAATCCTTTCTCCGAACAGACTCAAGTATCGCATAAGATTTATGCTTTACTCCGATATGCAGCTATTATCATTTTTGCATTGATGATAGGAGGCTTCGTCGGGCATTACCAATACCAATATCATAGCACTAGTAAAAATATCGTATCCATCTATTCTCCCATTGGCTCCAAGTCATTCGTCACCTTACCAGATGGTAGCCAAGTTTGGCTCAACTCAGGAAGCAGCATCGCTTACGATGGAGACTTCGGGAAAAAAGAACGCCACGTCACCATCAATGGCGAAGGCTATTTCTCGGTGACCAAGGACAAGGAGCATCCTTTCATCGTCACCTCGGAAGGAACCAGCATCAAGGTCTTGGGAACCAAGTTTGACATGAAGGCATACAAAGGCGACCCATGCAAACGCATCACCCTCGTCGAGGGTAGCCTCTGCGTAAGCCACCAAGGAGAAGAGCGAATCATCAAGCCTAACCAACAAGCATTGATATTGGACAAGGGAATTCACATCAAGGACGTGCCTGCCAAGGAATACAGCAGTTGGATAAAAGAAGCGAGACCTGAGCAAAACTTGGTCGCTACAGCTCACGACAAGCAACTGCCTAGTATGATTGTGCCAACACAGCAAAGCCGCACCTCCTTGCTCTTCGACAACGAGCCGCTTTCACAAATCGCCAAGGACTTAGGCAGAACCTTCAATGTCAAGATTCTAATCGAAGGCAACATCGCTGACGAAGTATTCTATGGCGACTTCAGAAATGGTGAGAACCTCTACCAGATACTTGACATCATCTCGCTCACAGGCGATATGAAGTACAAGATTCAGCAAGGAAAAGTCACCATATATAAATAATGTATATATAAAAGAGAAACATATATCAACAATCAAACAATTAAGAGAGAATGAGAAACTACAGAAAAAATGCCAAGCATTCAGGTATAGCTTGCCTGATGCTTTCCGCACTCTTGACTTGTCATGCCCCTCAGGTCTTCGCTACGACTAGCGAACCCGTCAAGGAGCAGACTGTCAGTGCCGCACTCAACTATGTGAAAAGCAAGTGGGGTTACTCCATTTGGTACAATGTGAGCGATGTCAACCTCAATCGCAAGGTTTCGGTAGATTACGCCAAGGGCAAGTCTATCAATAGCATCTTGAACGAGATACTGGCTGGCCAAAACCTAGTTTGCCAAATCAAGGGCAAAGCCATCGTCATCAAGAAGAAAGAAAATGCCAATGGGAACGCTAAGGCAACTGCCCAGACCATCATCGGAAAGGTGACAGAGACAGGCAGCAACGAGCCAATAGTAGGTTGCATCATCAAGGTGAAGGGCAAGAAGAACATGGCTATCACCGACATCAATGGCAACTACTCCATTAACGCAGCACCAGGCGATGAACTCGTCTTCTCTTGCCTCCAGTATGACTCGGTTACCAAGAAGGTAAGCCACTCGTCCGTTGTCAACATCAATATGACAAACACCTCCATCGACTTGGGCGATGTGGTCGTCACAGGCTACCAGACAATGAAGAAGTTCAATATGACAGGTGCCGTTAATGTCATCAGCAAGGAGCAGATCGACTTGCGCTCTACCAACTCATTGGAATCTGTATTGGAAGGAGCCGTACCAGGTCTTACAGTCTATAACGACGAATACCGCATCCGTGGTGGTGCATCTCTGAACGCTGGCAACAGCCCTCTCTTCATCGTTGACAACTTCGAGGTGGAGCAAATGCCTACCAACATGGACCAGATAGAGACCATCACCGTATTGAAGGATGCCGCAGCCACAGCCATCTGGGGTTCGAGAGCTGCCAATGGTGTCATCGTTATCACCACCAAGAAGGGCAAGCAAGAAGCACCTCGCATCTCTTACTCAGGCAACTTCAGAGTGAATGCCAAGCCCGACTATGACGACTTGCACCGTGCTAGCTCTGCCGACATCGTCAACTACGACCGTGACGCTTTTATGGGGGGATATTACTACCCAGGGTTCTTCGACTATGGAATCAATGGCTATTCCCTATCACAAGAAATCTTGAAAGACTATCTTGCAGATGACGTATCCACCATCCCTGCTACTACATTGGCAGAAATGAACAGTCGCCTGGATGCACTCGCCCAACGAAGCAACAAGAAGCAGATAGAAGACAACTTGCTACGCAATGCTTTCAGACAAAACCACATGGTATCGATCTCTGGTGGTGGCGAGCGTGTCAACTATTTCCTATCGGGAAGTTACACAGGCAGCAACTCCTCTTACAAACAAGGCGACCAGAACAACTTGTTTGAAATCAACTCTCGCATCTCCTACAAGTTGCTCGACAACCTCACCTTGCGCACCAACATCTACAGTGCCTTCGCCAACAACAAGAATGGATACACCTCGCTCAGCAGCGACATCTATAATATGTATCCTTTCCAAATGCTCCTGGATGAGAGTGGCAATCGAATCTACGACTATTCAGGTTTTAACCATGCCTTCTCCGACAGCATGGTAAAGGACTACGGCTACTATAGCCAGGGCAAGAACCTCTTGGAAGAAGTAGATTTGGCAAGCAACAAGACGAAGACCAATGATTACAAGGTGGCTTTCGGTCTCGATTATAGAGTATGGGATGGCATTACCCTCTCTGCTGATTATCAATACGAGAAGTATCAAAGCACCACCAACCAGGTTCGCTCCAAGAAAAGTTACTATGGTAGAAACCAAATCAACTATATGGCTGTACCAAACGACAATGGCGGCTTAACTTACAACCTGCCAAATGGTGACATCTATGACCACTCACAGAGCAATGCCGATGCATGGGTGATGAAGTTGGGTGCTACCTTGAACCGCAACTTCGGTACCAATGGCGAACATTACGTCAATGCCGTAGCTGGCTTTGAGATGCGTAGCCGTCACTCTTACTCTGACAAATATCGCAAACTCGGCTATGATGGTCAGACACTCTCTTGGCAACCTATCGACCAAGTAGCCCTCAAAGATGGTGTCACTTGGTGGAACGGAGATACTCACCGCTACTATGCAGATAACTATGATGGCTTCGGAGATGTGGAGAACAAGGAGTTATCTTACTTCCTCTCTGCCACCTACACCTACGACAACCGTTATACAGGTAGTGCCAGCTTGCGTTTCGACGAGTCCAACCTATTTGGTGTAAGCCATAAGTATCGTCGCAACCCTATCTATGCTTTCGGTGCAAGTTGGAACATCAAGAATGAGAAGTTCTTCCATTTCGACCCAATCACAACCTTGTTGCTCCGTGCATCATTCGGATTGACGGGTAACTTCGACCGCTCTGGAGCCACCACTCCTGTCATGGTAGGTCGCAAAACGTACTTGCCTGCTATCAACGACTACGTGGTTCGCTTGACCACACCACCTAATCCAAAACTGAGATGGGAGCGCAACCGCTCCGTCAACTTATCTCTCGACTTTGGAGTATGGAATCGTATCAATGGAACTCTCACCTATTATAATAATTATTGTTACGACCTCTTGGGCAACACGCTCGTTGACCCGACCAATGGCTATGAGTCTGCTACCATTAATGCAGCCGACATGCGCAACCATGGTTGGGAGTTGGAACTGAGCGGCGATGTCATCAAGACCAAGGACTTCGACTGGAACTTGCGTTGGATATTCTCTTATAACAAGAACAAGATTACGAAGAACAATACACAAGAAAGTTCACCAGAAATCAATCGTGTTACGGGCACTACAAAATTCATAGAAGGCTATGCCAGAGAAGCTGTTTGGAGTTATCGTTGGGCTGGTCTTGATGAAAAGGGCGAGCCAATGGTCTATAAGAAGAATGGTGAAAAGACATACGACATTTCTGAGTTAGGTGCAGAAGACTTGGTATATAGCGGAACTTACCAGCCAAAGTATAATGGCTCTTTGACTTCCTCTATGCGCTACAAGAACTTCACGCTAAACTTGATGTTCACTTACAACTTCGGTCATGTCTTCCGTGCTGAATATCCAAGTATGAACCCTTACGAGACCTCACCAGACCTCAGCGACAAAATCGCCAATAGATGGATGAAGCCTGGCGACGAAGCCTATACCGACATCGCTTGTCTTCCAACTATGGAGAACTTGTGGGCTCACACCTACTATCGCAATTACCCTATCCAGTACTCATCCAATAGTATCAGAAAGGGTGACATAATCCGTCTGAGAGAAATCTTGCTCAACTATGAGTTCCCGAAATCTCTGTTGAGAGGTACATTCGTCAAGCGTCTCTCGCTCACAGCACAAATGAACAATGTATGGCTGTGGACAGCCAACAAGGAAGGTTACGACCCAGAGGCACTCGACCCACTGACTGGTAGCCTCACCCTCCCTGCCCCATTCTCATTCACCGCAGGAGTCAAGATTGAATTCTAAAACAACTTTAAGATATCAAGACAATGAAAATAAATCATATCATAACAACAATAGCACTTGTCACTTCCTTGACAGCATGTAGCGATTTCACCGAAACCACTCCGAAAGGAAAGGTGATTCCTACCACAACAGAAGACTTCAAGGAGATGGCTATCGATGTCAGCAACTCTAGTTCTGCATATCCCCTACCCAACATTTGCAGTGATGACGTATATAGCGATGACCAAAATGAGCTCACATCTTATGGGAAAGCATATTTTTGGTCTGAAAACTTCTACAAAGCAAATGAAGGAGATGAAGCCTGGAACGCTACCTATAAAAGAATCTATGTGATGAATGTCGTCATCAACAACATCATGAGTTCTACTGAAGGAACTGAAGCTGAGAAGAAAGCAGTCTTGGCAGAAGCCAAGGTTTGGCGTGCCTACTATTACTGGTATCTCCAGTCACTGTACGCCAAAGACTACAACGAGAGCACTGCTAGCACCGACCTCAGCGTGCCACTCTCGTTAACACCTGACCTAGAGGCAGAGTTGCCTCGTGCTACCATTGCAGAAGTGACCCAACAGATATGGAGCGACCTAGAAGGCGCAGAAGACTATCTGCCAGATGTGGCTACCAACAACTACCGTCCTACCAAGGGGGCAGTGTATGCCTTAAAAGCTAGAATCCTCTTCTACGAACATAAGTATGACGAGGCTGCCGAGCAAGCCAAGCTCGCTTTGCAGACAAACAGCGAATTGCAAGACATGCGTACTTGGTCGTTCAAGAACGAGGGCAAGCCTTCATCAGGAATCAATGGAAGACCTACCAACTACTATCAGTCTCCAGAGAAGATATGGTATATGTCTAATGGATTCCCTAGCCTCATCACCTCCTTCTGCATCAGCGATGATCTACAGTCACTTTTCAAAGAAAGCGACTTGCGATTCAAGTTCTATTTCAGCAACAGAGACCGTCGAGGCAATCTTTGGGAAGACGGACGTTATCGCTATCTACAAAACCTTGACTATAGCTTTGGCGTACCAGAGATGATGCTCATCGAGGCTGAGTCGTTGGCTCGCAACAACGACAGCAAGGCTCTCGACATTTTAAATGCGATTCGCCAAAAGCGTTTCACCGACGCTGACTATCAACCACTCACAGCTGCTGATGGTGAAAGTCTTCTAGACATCGTACTCAAAGAGCGTCGCCGTGAACTTTGCCTCAACAGCCTTCGTTGGCTAGACATGAAACGTCTGGCAGCAGAAGGCAAATACACCAAGACTCTGACAAGAACGTTGAATGACAAGACTTATACCTTGGAACCAAACTCCAAGCTATACGTTTTCCCTATTCCTGCACAAGTCTTGGACCTCAACCACAAAATCATTCCTAACGATCGTAAGCAATGAATATAAAAACAAAAATCTCTCTCATCTTTTGGGGAATCTGCACATCTTGCTATGCGCAGACCCCTTTCACTTGCCACGTCAAACTCGACAAGCCTTTCCATGGCAAGGTCATCGTAGCCAAAATCATCGACAGGCTCACAGGGCTTGACACCCTAGAGGTCTCTGGCAAAGACTTTACCGTCAAGTATAACATCCAGCAAGCAGAGGAATATCGCATATTGTCCCGTCCATTCACTTTCGACATATCTGTTCTTGCCGAACCGGGGTGTCATTACGAAATTTCTGCCAATGGACGAGAAAACGACATCACAACAGTGGATGGAAAAGAGCAAAACCTCTATACAAAACTCTTGAAGCAATGCGCTCCTATCAGTGAGAAAATGAACAAGGTGGGCAAGGAGTATATGAAACTAAAGGAAGCAGGAAAGCTGAAAGAAGCAGAAGAAGTGCTAAAAGCCAATAATGCCTTGTTTGAAAAAGAAAATCAAACCAAATTAGCTTTCGTCAAGGCCCATCCCAACACATTGGCTGGCATGAAGGCTGCAAGCGAATATTTGTCGATGAGCTACAAGGATATGAATGACATAAAGGAATTGCTTCGAGACAATCCTTATAAATATACCTATTCTTGGCGTTCGTTCAACAGCAAATACCAAGAACTAGCCGACAAATGGATAGAAAACAAGCAAGCTCCAGACTTCACCACCACCGACATCAACGGCAAGATAGTACGCCTGTCCGACTTCCGTGGCAAGACGGTACTCTTGGACTTTTGGGCTTCTTGGTGTGTACCTTGCCGTGCCAAGATGAAAGAGTTGCGCAAGGTTTACGACCAACTCAAGGAGCGCAACATCACCGTTCTCAGCATCAGCATGGATGAAAAGAGAAGTGCTTGGGAGAAAGCATCCAAGGAGGATGATGTCATCTGGACAAACACTTGCGACCTCAAACCTTTCCGGGAGAACAGCATCGGCAAGGCATACAAAGTCACCAACGTGCCTCAGTTATTTGTCATCAGCCCAGAAGGAGTCATTGCCACACAAAATCCTAGCTTAAAAGAAATCTTGAAGACTAGTCCTAGCAAAACCACTTCCAAGAAGCACACCAGCTATTCCGATGCAGAAACCATCGCTCTCTAGAGACTCCTTGCAAATCACAACATGAGTTTTGCGGAGTATCTTACGGACGAAAAGTTTTTTCTTCGAGAAAAGTATCATTGTATCATCATTCCGCTTTACTTCCTTCGCTACACTCTGATAATCAGATAGTTTGTCATAATGATGCTTTCCATATACCTCTCAAAAAGTATCATCAATGTATCACGATTTCGGACTAAAGTATCATCATTTTGGCATATGAGGCAAATTTTCCACCCATTTTTTCGCAATCGGATTTGCATTTTCGTATAGTTTTCTTCTAACTTCGAACGTAGCGCTTACAACTCTTAGTTTGAGAATATTCTCTCCGAGCGTGATTGTCGCCATTGGGGAGTTTACCCGAGTGCCCGACCTAAGGGCAATGAGTGCCCAGGCTATGGGCATCGGTTGCCCATCCAGTGGACTCCATTCGAACGCTAGGATGCGAGCCGATTTGCAAAGGTACGAACGTTAGAGAAGAAAAGCATACTTTTTACGATAGGAAGACCGAAATCGTGATACTTTACTTCAAAATCGTGATACATTGATGATACATTACAAGGGGTATATGGCAATGTATCACTACAGCAAACGTGTTGATTATCAGAGCATAGCAAGGAAAGCAATGCTGAATAATGATACAATGATACTTTTTTGAAGAAAACATTTACGTGTGCGAGAAAGAACTCCTTATATAGGCTTGCGTTTCTAAGAAAGATGAAAATCTGCATTTTAGCGAATTAGAGAGACGCAAATTTTGCATTTTAGCGAATTAGAAAGAGTAAAAATCTGCATTTTAGCGAATTAAAAAGAGTAAAAAATCTGCATTTTAGCGAATTTTAGCTATTCTAACACGTTATATATCAAGTATTTTTCATATATTTGCACCATCAAACAGAATCAAGGACGAAAAAGCAACACATTATGATGGACGAAAAGTTAATACTCCAAGTCTTGGCTGAGCAAAAAGAATACGTAGAAAACTATCAACCTAGCAAATGGGTTGATAGGAACGAAGAACGCCTCTTCGAGTTTGACAGCACACTAGCACAAGTCATCATAGGCGTACGACGAAGCGGAAAATCAACGTTATGCCACAAGGTTCTCTTGGAGCACCAAGTCAAATATGGCTATGCCAACTTTGACGACGACCGACTGGCGAAGCTGAGAGTAGAAGACCTCAACACCGTCCTCTCCTGCATCTACCAAATATATGGAACTGACATCAAATATATATTTCTCGATGAGGTGCAAGATGTGGAAGGATGGCATCTGTTCGTAAACCGCTTGCTTCGCACCAACTTGCATGTTGTCGTAACAGGAAGCAACGCCAAACTTCTGAGCGGCGAGTTGGCGACACATCTCACAGGGCGATACAACGAGATACACCTTTTCCCCTTCTCCTTCCGAGAATATTGCAATTACCACCAGCTTGACACGAAAGGCATCACAACAAAGGATGTGGCAGACATCAAGCGTGCCTTTATGGAATACATCACCATAGGAGGATTCCCTGAGATTCAAAGCATTCGCAATAAGCGAGGCTATGTGCAAAGTCTTCTGGAGGCTATCATCACAAAAGACATCCAACAACGTTTCAACATAAGGCATACGGATGCCTTGCGCAAGATTGCCAACCATTTGATCAACAATGTATGCCAAGAAGTCAACTATGACGACATTGCAAAGTTGATGGGCATCACAGACCAAACAGCAAGGAAATACGTGGACTATCTGCGCCAGGCATTCTTGATACAACTTCTCACCAAGCATTCCTACAAGAGCAAGGAGAGAATCAGAAATGCCAAAGCGTACATCATCGACCCAGGTCTTCAAAACAACAGGGACAACTCCTTTGCAGGCGAGAACATCGGTTGGCGACTAGAGAACGTGGTGTATATCGAACTGCTTCGAAGATGTGCCAATGAGTACTTAGACATCTATTATTATAAGGACACGCCCCGTTCCAAGGAAGTGGATTTCGTCATTTGCAACCAAAACAAGGCGGTGGAGTTGATCCAAGTGTCATACGACATCGACAACAAGAAGACGTTCGACAGGGAGGTAAATGCCTTGCTGAAAGCATCCGCCGCCCTCAAATGCGACCATCTATCCCTGATAGCCTTCTCACCGACAAGAGACATCGAGATAGGCGGCAAGTGCATCCACATTTACTCTGCCATAGACTGGCTTCTGAAAGAGGGGACGGAGTAAAAATCTCCTCCATTTACCATACATAACCATTATCATTTTATCCAGCAAAAGCCATTCTGCGAAAGATTTTTGCGTAAATACGCAAAAATCTTTCGCAGAATCAACTATTTTACGTATCTTTGCAGAAGAAAAATGCGTATTTACGCAAAAATATGTCACCGGCAGCAACGCCAAGTTCCTATCCAAGGACATCATCACAGAATTCAGAGGGCGTGGTTACCAAATACACGTTTCACCCCTCAGTTTCTCTGAGTTCATGACGACCTACAATGGCAGCAAAGAAGACGGATGGATCGAATATCTCCAATACGGCGGCCTTCCACCTGTCGTTCTCCAACCGAACGATGAAGAAAAGATTAAGTTTCTGAAAGATCTCTGGCAAGAAACTTACCTCATCGACATACTCAACAGAAATCACATCAAGAACAACGCTGAGCTAGAAGAACTTCTCTGTATGTTGGCCTCAGGCATTGGCGGACTCATCAATCCCCAAAAGCTATCCAACACCTTCAAGACCAACAAGAATGTGTCCATTAGTCCTGCGACCCTGAAATCATACATCAGCTATTGCTCGGACGCATTTCTGATAGAGGAAGCGAACAGATATGATGTCAAAGGACGAAAATACATCGGAACCCCTATGAAGTATTACTTCTCCGACTTGGGATTGCGCAATGCTTTGCTCAATTTCCGCCAGGTAGAGAAAACTCACCTCATGGAAAACGCCATATATTGCGAGCTGAGAAGACAAGGATTCAACGTGGATGTTGGCGTTGTCACCATAAATGGAAAAGATGAAAATGGTTCCAGCTATCGCAAGCAACTAGAAGTGGATTTCGTATGCAACAAAGGCAGTCGCCGTTGCTACATCCAATCCGCCCTCAGTTTGCCTTCACAAGAAAAGATAGACCAAGAGACCAACTCTCTCCGTCGCCTGGACGATGGTTTCGAGAGAATCGTCATCGTAGGTGACCACATGAGTTGCAACCACGATGACAATGGCATCCTCTTCATGAGCATCTATGATTTTATGACGAAAGAACTGTGACGCTACCGAAAATCAGCTCATACCCTATTATCAAAAAGTGGTAAAATTACCACTTTTTGTCACTAGGACGAATAAAGCAGAAATAGGAATTGAGAGAAAACTAGGTGAAGGCAAAAACGGTGCAGCAACTTTTCCATTTACATCTGCTTTCTAGTACAAAATGAGAAAAAGTAACCAAATCTTTTGGAATATCAGAAAAATATATTAATTTTGTGCCAAAGTATTAAATTCAAGCAAATTGTAAGATGGCAGCATTGAAACCATACCCTGTGGGAATCCAGACATTCTCGGAGATTATCAACGATAATCTTCTGTATGTTGACAAGACGGAATACATCTATCGCATGACTCATAGCGGTAGCTACAGTTTCTTTTTGAATCGCCCCCACAGGTTCGGCAAGTCATTGCTAATTTCTACTTTCAAAAGTTATTTCGAGGGAAAGAAGGAACTCTTCAAGGGCCTTGCAATTGAGAAGTTGGAGAAAGAATGGACAGAATATCCAGTGCTTCACTTTGATATGTCTGGAGGGAAGAACATGGATAAGGAACAATTACAGCGTTACCTTCTTCATATATTGAAGAATCATGAGGAAAGATTTGGCATCGAGAGCGACCTTCAAATTTCCAACATCCGCTTGATAAATCTGATAGAGACTGTTCATCGGAAAACAGGCAAGCCAGTTGTCGTGCTCATTGATGATTATGACGCACCTTTACTGGATGTTGGGGATGAGAAAACATCACTTGAAACGCTTCGCAAAGTCATGCATAATTTCTATAGTCCACTGAAAGGTTGCGAGCCACACCTCCGCTTCGTTTTCCTGACGGGCATTACCAAGTTCTCACCGCAGAGCATTTTCAGCGAGCTGAACAACATCAACAATATCAGTATGTCGCCGCAGTATGCTGGCATTTGCGGTGTCACCAAGGAAGAACTGTTGACACAGATGTCTGAAGACATTGATGCTCTTGGCGAGAAAATAGGCAAAACAAGGGAGGAGACCATTACTGCCTTGAAAGATTATTATGACGGCTACCATTTTTCAGGAGAATCTCCTGACATTTTCAACCCATTCAGTCTTCTCAATGCCATGTCAAAAGGGAAGTTGGACTACTATTGGTTTACCTCTGGCACACCAACTTACCTCATCAACATGATGAAGAAGTTTGACACAGCATATACCGACTTTGCTGAAGGTATGGAGGCTGACGCTTCCGACTTTGATGCGCCAACGGATGCCGATTTGATGACTACCCTCACTCCACTCCTCTATCAGAGCGGATACATCACCATCAAGGGGTATGACAAGGAATACGACTCCTATTTCTTGGGAATACCCAACAAGGAAGTGCGCCTCGGGCTGACCAAGGCCCTCATACCTTATTATGTGACTTCCAACACCGTTGCCACCAATAACACCATTCGCAACATGGCTCGTGCCTTGAACAAGGAGGACTTGGATTTGGCTTTGCAGCATCTCCAAACATTCCTTGGTACTGTACCATATTGCGACAACACAGATTACGAGGGGCATTAACAGCAGATGCTGTTTGTCATCTTCTCCCTGCTCTCAGCCTACATGGCGGATGTCGAGGTTCGCACTCCAAAGGGTCGTGTGGATATGGTGCTCCGCTCCAAAACTCATCTCTACCTCTTTGAGCTGAAGCTAAACAAGAGTGCTAATGTGGCGATGAAGCAAATCAACCTAAAGGAATATCCGAAGCGCTTCGCCCTCTGCGGCTTGCCTGTCGTAAAGGTGGGTGTAAACTTCGACATGGAGAAGCATACCATCACCGACTGGAAGGTGGAGGAAGAATAAAAAGAAGGTAGGCGCTCTCCTACCTTCTTTTATTCTAATAGTTGTCACCTTAGCTTCTCAACACCTCCAACTACTGTTTTCTATTTATCTTCATAGCAGTACGTATTATCAAAAAGTGGCAATTTTACCACTTTTTGATAATAGATTAATAGCAAGCTGACAAGATATCGACATCAACAAAATAAGTCATCCATCGTTATGACTCTTTGGATTCTAGAACTATATTCATTTTTTGCCAGTCCATAAGTTGTAACTATCACGGGATGAATCGCCTTTCTTCCACGAACGGTATCCATTACCACTTGTATCTTATTACGGATGCTTTCATCTGCCTTCTTATCCATCCGATAAGTATTCACGCAAAACTTCATTTCGCAAATATCGACAATACGATCAGGACCTCAGCGTACCTCCTGATGACATATTCAATAACTTAGCAATATCCTCTCGCTTCAATCCTTCTCTATAATCTGCCAAGAGACGAATAACTTGCTTATAAGGTTCTGGCGAAGAAAAGAGCGAGCCAAAAAGACGGCCAAACTCCAAAGTCAACAAACCATTTCTGGTAAAAAGCAAACGGTCTATATTTCGCGCCAAACTATATTCTGGATCTATGAAAGACATATAATAAGGTATTCCACCTATCGCCATATAACATTGCACTTGGTCGTAACGATCCATCACCACTCCATGCTCTCGATAATATTCCTCACACTCCTTCAAAGTAAATGGCACTAAATGCATTTCTTGAGTCACTCGATTGTACAATCCTCCTTTGTTAGACAACAGTCTATCTACTATCCAGGTAGTCGCAGATCCACATGCCACTAAGAGCAAATTGTCTTGTCCTGCAGCCCAGCCATTTCAAAAATGCTCAAAAGCTGTTACAAATCCAGATTTCGGCGTATCCAACCATGGCATTTCATCAATGAAAACGATAATTTTCTCCGTCTTGGGCTTACCACTCAAAAAGTCAATCAGTAAATCAAATGCCTCAAACCAACTTTGGGGTGCAGCATCAATTTCCATTCCACTCCGTCGTAATGATGAAGTGAAATTCAGTAATTGAGCTTGAAGCAACTCACCCTCCTTTGAATCTAGGAGATGTTCCAACTGCTGTTGTTCTTTCTTCCTACTATTTTTGCCATAATGCACATCTTTTATGTTTTGCGTTCAAATTTAAGCTTTTTTATTGAAAAAAAGCAAGAAAAAAGCAAAGAATAATCAGCCACGAAACGACTTTTTGTGCGTTCGTGGCTGATTATTTCTAAATTTAAAGGCTTAAACACCATATAACAATATGATTTTCACCAACTTATATATATACAAAGAAAGCTCAGCCACGAAACACCCAAAAATAGCGTTCGTGGCTGAGATCATTTTAGTTGAAAAAAAGCGCAAACGGCTCCCCTTATCATCAAATAAGAGAAGCCGTTAATATTCTAATTGATTTTTAAGTTTAATCTTCCCACTCGAAGACAAACTGTAAAATGAATCTTCCGAAAAAGATTCGGTATGTTGGTCGAAGATTACTTCAAGTTCACCTTCTTGCCGTCAACGATGAAAGTGCCTTTGAGATTGTCTGTAGAGCCATTCACCTTGACACCATCCAATGTGTAGATGTTCTGTGCCTTGGCAGCAGCACCCTCAATGCTGTTAATACCAGTTGCATCAGGGTCAACTGTAATGTGAAGAACAATCTCTGGCCAAGCTGCACCATTTACAATGAAGTAACCAGCAGGCAAAGTCAAAGTATAAGTATCTGCTGCTGTAATAGTTGAAGGATCCCACATATCTGCTGATGGATAAACAGTAGCGACATTACCCTTTGTTTCCGTTACAGAGCCTCTATTATTCTTCTTATTATTAGTTGCCATCCAGAATGGTGTGACACTTGAACAAGAAACAGACTCTGCACCCTCGAAGGTAACTTGCAAACTCTCAACCTTATCAACTGTAGCATTATCCTCAATGCTCAACTTAGCTGTAACAGCATCGATAGAACCAGCCTCAACGGTAAACTCCTTGATGATAGCACCTACCCAAGTGTATTCGAGTTCTGAGTCACCATCGCCACCACTAAGATCAGCACCCCCCTTAGCTGCTCTTGCCTTCTTAGCAGTCAAAGCCTTAGCATAAGCATTCTCATTTGAAATAACCAAAGCATCCTGAGGTAGAACCAAAGTATATTTACCTGGTTTTGTGACCTCTTGCTTCAATTGAACATACATAGAGTTATTCAATGAACCATACTCAATAGTACCATTAGTTACCAACTGATTTTTCTCATCAAAGAGATATGCTGGTGTACCTGTTGGTGCATCAAGAAGTGCGGCTTCCTCAACCTGTAACTCAATCGTCTTCAACTTAGAAATCTTGCCTGTAGGAGTCAATACATTTACTGTATATTCAGGCAAGTCTTCCTTAATTGTATATTCGAAATCCATAGCTGGGCTACCCTCAGCAAACATGTTAGAACCATATATGAAGTAGTTTCTTGGGAAACTAACTACATAGTTACCTGCCTTGTTAATTGGTTGGCTGAGGAAGATACGTACCTGCTTAGGAACCTCTTCACCAGACTCTGGATCCTTCAATGTACCAATCTCCACATTTGTATTGCTAACAGTAGCTACCTCTGTCTTCTCACCATTATCTGCTACCTGATAAACAACAGCTTGCTCTGGAATACCAGCTACAGAAATACCACGGTCGCCACCCTCAACTACGAATGAGTAGAGAGAATTCAAATACTCATTGTCCTTTGTAGGAGTCAAGGAGAAGTCCTTCTTACCATAATCATTAGAAACGGTAAATGTATAATAGCTAAACTCATCTGCACCAGTAGAATATTCTGTACCCTCACTTACGTGAAGACCAGCCTTGTCGTATGCATTGGCTGACAAAAGAACGTCAGTACCATCACTCATGGTAGAGAACTTAACAGTCAAAGTCCAAGAAGTACTGTAAGTCTTCACGTCCTTTTCACCACTAGGATACTCCGTTGTCACAATCTGCTTGTCAGCACCTGGAGTGATGGCCTCCAACTCCTCAGAAGTACCAGAGCCAGTATTGACGAAAGTAGTAGCCTCATCCAAAGTAACCATGCCACTGAAGTTCAATGTGACAGAACGCTTAGAAGCATCTTTCTGCAACTCCTCAGCAGTACCCTTGATGATGTAAGAGCTCAAGTCTGGAGTGATGTTCAACAACTTGAAACGGCTACCGATGTAAGCAGGAGTTGCACCCACATACTTGATGGAACCAGTAGCCAAAGGCTCTCTCTTGCCAGCAGCAGAAGACTTGTCTGCATAAGCATAGAGGTTCAAGCTGTAGGTATGTCCCTCAATCATCTTGGTGGCAGAATGGCATACGAAAGTGAAGTGTGGCTCCTTCTTGGTCTGAGGAGCAGTTGTTGTCACTGTACCATCACCATTGTTGTTGAAGTTTGGATCATACACTGTGGTACTTGACAAGACAATCTCTCCCTTAGTCTCATCCTTGATTTCACCCAACATATAACCAATCTCTGAGTCCATGTTGGTGTTGAATGTGATTTGCTGGTCCTGAGCCAAGGTTGCCACCTGACTTCCTGGAGCCAACGACACATTACTGAATGTCAATTCTGCGGCAGCGTTGATACCCAAACAGCAGAACAACATTGCGAACAATGTTAAGAAATAAAATTTCTTCATACTTTTAAAGGTTTTAATTAATATTGTTGTTTACTCTCTTATATATAATGTTGTGATTTAAGAGACTTGGTTATTTCAGAACGACCTTCTTGCCATCGACAACATAGATGCCACGCAAGTTCTTGGCATCCTTGCTTACCTGCTGACCATTGAGGTTATATACCTTAGCAGCCTTGTTGCCATTCCAAGAGATGTTCTCGATGCCATCAGTTACGACATTGTACTTAGCAGCGATAGCATCAGTATAGTCCTTACCATCTGCACAAGTTACCTTGTAGAGAGATACGGTGACGTTCTTCATATTCTTCACCTCTGCTGGGATTGGAACTGTCAAAATGTAAGCATTATCCTCGATAGCGTCCTTATCCTGCTCCACCTTGATGTCCTTCATATCAACCACTACATCCTTGATGATATCTATATTGTCCTCAGGCTCGATACCGTTCTCCTCTTGGTCGTAAGAGAAAGATACACCTTGGAATGTCAATGTTTCATAATCGGTAATCCAGATTTCCACCTCATCCTGATCCTTGATGCTAGCACCATTGCCAGGAGTAAACTCACAAGATACATTGGTCTCAGGCACATCCAAAGCGAGGCTATAGTTGAATCGACCCTGGGTTGTACTAGATGTAGTAAAAGCACGAATGCCATCAGTATCTTCGATATTAGAAATTTGGAGATTGATTTTGGTGAAGTCAGCGCCACGGATACTCTCTGTACTAGAAACCATGTCATTGACTGCACGACGCTTGCCAGAGAAGTCCAAGATTACTTGGTTGCCTACTACCTTCATATTGAAAGCATTGGCATCGCTAGCATCATCATTGTCCTCACGATAATAGCCACCATTGTCCTTATCATCGAACGAGCCAAAAATCAGAGAAGCATGTCCCGAAGTAGGATCCAAAGCTTTACTAAAAGTAAGAACCAACTTACCTGTACCAGGAGCATAATAGGTCAAGAACTTGGTATCAGCTGTCACTGGCACACCATCCAAAGTAGCACCTTGGAGCATAGCAGGAGCCTTACCCATCTTCACCTTCACCTTGATTTCACCATCATAAACAAGAGGGTCTGCATCGCCGGCACTTTCCTTGATATTTCTCAAGATAATGGTAAGATCATCACCTTCCTTAATACTTCCTGCAGTGACCAACTTAAGCAAGCCTTCCTTCAAGTTAGCAGTTGCAGTGCAAGACCAAGACGAGAAGTTGGCAGTTACACTCTCCTCTTTATTATCACCATAGGCGATAAAAGCAGAAGCTGTTACAGCACGATTAAACTTAAAGCTTACTGTATTATTAGAAGTTGGGGAAACCACGATGCCATCTTCTTCTACAGATGAACCGTAATATTCAATCGTCTTTGGCTCCATCTTAAAAGTAACATTTACTGTTCTACCCAATGAGTTGGATCCACACATATAATATGTGGTACCTGCTTTCACTAGCATTTCATAATCATTATTAGAATAGCCTGTCTTAGCCTTTATTTTTGTATGAGAATACTCATTATCTTTCAATGCCATCGTTTCCTTGGCAGTTCCCTTCCACTCCTTGAATGGACGGAATATACTAGAACCAGATGTATAAACCTGGAGATAACCATCTTTCTCAGGAGTGAACGTACCAAAGAAATTATTACCTGAAGTCATCTCATACTCCTTGTTCAACTCCATTACTCCGTAATCAACCTCTTCCTCAGTAGCAGCAGAGACTGAAACTACGCCCAAAAACAAGCCCGCTACAAGAGCCATCATAAAAACGTAGAAATGTTTCATCGTTTTAAGTTTTAAAGGGTTTATAAATCATCCTTCTCTGAATGCGTCATTTTCTTCAAAGGACTGTTGATATTTCGTGGGAAGTCGGGACTATGCCCCAACTTCCCCAATGATATTTACTTGATCACGTACTTCTTACCTTGGTGGATATAGAGACCGGCAGCCTTTGGCTTCTGGTTCAACTTCAAACCACTCAATGTGTACCATGCGTTATCGACATTTTTGGCATTTTCCTTGTCAACAACAGCATTGATGCCAGTTGCGTCACTCAATAAGTCGGTACGTACGGCATTGATGTACTTGCCTGTGTTGGCATCAAACATCATCACAACTACCTGGCAGTTCTTCGGATTGATCTTTGCAGCCTCAGGCAGCTGGAACTCGATGCCATTCACCTCATAATTCTGACCAGCCACGATGTTGGTAGGAATCAAACCGCTATTGCCCAAGAAAGTAGAGCCCCAAGTACCACGGCAGACATCCTCAGAGAGTACGCCGACAACGTATGGCTGCGCATACTCACCACCACTAGCCCATGGCAACAAGATATCTTGCTTAACAGAAGAGAATCCATTCTGCTGATAGATGTTATCTACCTCCTGCTCCAACAAGACAGCGAAGATGCTGATGTTTTGATTCTCAGCGTTCATAGCATAACGTACCACAGTAGGAGCCGTAATGGTGCGAGTAGCCTCGTCATAGTTGATGGTAGCAGATACCTCAGACAAAGCAGGTTTCAAGATTTCCTCCTCGACCTTATCAGACCACAAGTCATCTGTGGTATAACCAGTAGCACTCTCCAAAGCCTTGGCACTCAAGTAGTAGGTATTGTCTGCGTCCTTCACCATAGGCGACATGATGCTATCGCTACGATTGATGCGAGCACTAGGTGCTGCACTCAAGCCAAGGTACTTATAGTAATCACTCAAGCCATTGCCAAGTGGGTCGCCAGTATATCCATGGATACCGATTGGCAAGAAGCGATTGCCGAAACGTTTCTTCAAGTTGTCGATTGCGACAAGACCCAAAGGACAGTTGGAACAGTCACGACCCGTAAACTCTTCCAAGACAACACGTGTCACTGGCTGGAAAACGAGGTTGTTGATGGTCTGTGCCACTTCGGTCTCTTGACCATCCACATTCATCAACACCTTGAATCTATTGGCTACACCCTTCTTCAAAGGAAGCTGCTTAGTGAAAGCAAACTTGGTATATTTACCCTTGGTCATACCAAGACCTGTCTTGGTCCAAGTATCGATAGTCTTGCCATCGCCGTCAACCAAAGTCAAAATCACGTCATTGACAGGTTTGTCCTCCAAGTTGGCTGCAATAGAACCACTTACGTTCACGGCATCCTTGCCTACTACAGACTCCTCGTTGTCGAAGCTGATGAGTGCAGGCATATTGTGCTTAACGAATACATTGTCAACAAACACAGCACTTTGATCTTCATTGTCATTGCAGAAGGCAATATAGACATTCTTGCCAGCATACTTAGCCAAAGAAACAGAGTTAGCTCTCCAGTCACCTTCGAGTTTATCCTCGGAAGCACCAGGCTCTTGCACCTCGTTATAAACCAAGTCACCCTCAGTCTTGATACGCTCGATGCGTTCTTTGTTCATCGCAGAATACACATTGTCGCAAGCCCAAACATATACCTTCAAGCGGTCATCCTTATTAGACTTGTAACTCTGAGAGTCGAAAGTCAACTCACAAACTTTGTCTGGAATATAGAGTTGTGGAACCACCATCCAGTCATCACTCTTGCCAGCAGGAACGTACATAGAGTGAGATACCGCAGCAAAGTCCTGAGAAGAATTATCGGTTCTACAGAAGTACCAAGGCAAGCTATAGTTGAATCGCCAAGCCTTCATCGCATCAGTAGGTTGCTTTTGGTCGCCATCATAAAGCATGAAGGCAGTTGTGATGTCCATACTGTTGAAATCGTTCTTGAAGAGATAAGCGTCATCGAAAGATACGGTACGCTCATAAGCACCCTGATAAGTAACAGAGATTTCCTTATTAGCTCCATTACCAGCCACATCAGTGATGATACCTTCCGGAATAACGACACGATAAGTGTTGTCCTTGAAGAGGTTGACTGTTGTAGAAGGAGCCAAAGCTACTTGATTCTTGCCATAATAGAAGTTCAACTCTGCGTATGGCTCAGTCTCAGCGTTACGATAGATGTAAGCCTTGCGAGTTTCCTTAGGGTCGATAGTGATATCGGTATCGAAATCGAAGGTGATAGGGTTGGTGTTCACATCCACCTTTGCAACACCCGTGCCATCACTAGGAGCCACCTTTGTACAAGTTACAGGTGCATTCTTTCTACCCTTCAACTCGATATAGATGTCATCATTGGTCATTTCAGGAGCCTCTACTACGGCTATGGTGTTGGCAGGAATGTGTACATAGCAAGTCTTGCCTTCTTCCAACTTGGCTTTTGTACGACGGAAAGCGATACTGAGCGTTTTGCCGCCATCTGCCATATTTCTTGTAGCAGTAGCGATGACATTATCATCCTCGTCTTCCAATGTTACGACATTACCTGTCACAATGGTCTTCACATTTTGAGTGAAGGTAACATTCATACTTGCCAAAGCAGAAACCTCAGAACCTTCGGCTGGTGAACAGGTGTATGAACCCAAGAGAGATACTTGGTCATTGATAAGACTAGAAACTGGATCAGAGAAGTCGATGACGTATGAGTCACCATCCAAGTAAGTTGGAGTAGCCAATACACGCATACCATTATCAGAAATGGCATCAGGTGTACCAGTATTGTCGTAGCTATTCAACTGCAACAAGTTGTATCCCCAACGCTGGCTCAAGATGTCCTCGATAGCATACCAGAATCTCTTGCCATCATAAACAAACCAATTACGATATGGGCTACCCTCAGGACTTGCCATCAATGGCACACCGTCATTGGTAACTGTATAAGCTGTATTGCTTCGGGTTGACTCATCCTCGTAAGCAGTAAACTTATCGTTTTCCACATCATAAAGATAAGGAATATAGTAATCGGTAGTCTCATCGGTAGCACGCCAAATACGGCATGCACCAACCACGTACTTACCATTGTTGCTCATATTTGCACCATCGACTACGAAACAACCATCATAATCAGGAGTCCAACGCTGAGTCTCACTCTCTGTGAAACCAATGACCTTGTAAGACTTGCCTGGAATGTCATATACAAAACTGAACAAACCACCTAAGGCAGCCTCGTCATCACCCTCGCTAGAAGAAGGCAAGTAAGACATAGACATGGTAGCACAGATATAACGACCATCGGCAGAGATGGCATCGAAGCGCATCTGGTTCTGGTCTTTGTGTGCCATATCATGGATAGGCAAATTAGGAGTGATGATGGTCTTGCCTGTCTTCAAATCCCAAAGAGCAGGTGCAATCATATAAGCATTCTCTGTGGTCAATTCACCGACAGCGTACTTACCATCAGGAGTTACACTGATTGCCACACCACCTTTCACAGCAATAGGGAAAGCGGTCTGGGAACTTTTCAACTCCAAGAAGTGCCACTGACCATCAGCCTTGCTCCAATAAGCAGGCTTTCCTTGGCACGAACCTACTACGATGGTACCATCATCGGTCACATCGCTCGTTCCCTCATCATTTGTGGTAGAACCAATGTTGATGTCCTTGCCACTCGTGAGATCAATTAACTTAGGTGTACAGATGATGTCCGCATTAGCTGGAGCAGTCACCGCCCACTTACCATTGTCCGACATCTTACTGATGTAAGAATGATCGGAGAAGGTGTACTTCTTGAGAATAGGACTTTGTGCATAAGCCAAGACGCTTACGACACAAGCCATCAAGAAGAGTACCGATTTCTTAATGATATTCATAAGTGATATTATAATAATGTTGATATTACTTGATGATGTCCGCTTACTTGATGACTACCTTCTTGGTAGTACCATCTGCATATTTCACGAGGGTTAAGCCATTATGTGAAGCAGATACCTGCTGACCTGCTGTATTGTAACGAGCCACAATCGCCTTCTTGCTATCATTGGCTTTTACACCAGCGATGCCAGACGCATTTTGGTCTGTGGTATAATATACCTTGATAGTACTTACCTTCTGGTCGTTGACCAAGAGAGAGTAAGTGGCGGTGAAACCACCTTTGTCCTTATCGGAATCGTATGTACTCTGACCGAGGGAATTCAATTTCCATTCAGTCTGAAGACCGACAACATCACCAGCCTTCATTGAAGTTGATGATGGTGAGGTCCAAGGTCCCTCTGCGGCAAGATTTGCTTGAGTAGGCTTATGAGTTGGATAAGTTCCTGTAAAATCACCAATATTAACCCAACAAGTACCTGGGAAACAGAGAGCGAGCTGTCCGAAAGGAAGATCGGTTACATTAACTTGAATCTTCACATTTGCAACAGAGCTAGCAGATGTGTTCTTTGCGCTGATTCCCGAAGGTATTTGGTACATCTCCAAAACAGGGACTGGCTTTTCTACAGTATTTCTAACTACAGTAGAGCCATCAGGAATCACATTTTTATCTGCATCCACGAACTCCACTTGTGCGAAGGCACCTGTTGTCATCAACAAGCCCAAGGCTAATGTAAGTAAATGTTTCTTCATACTCATTTTCCTTTCATATTAAATTGTTAATTGTTTGTATTCTCACTGATGATTGCCTTCTTGGCAACTTGCAATACGCCACTGTCATCATAGACAAAGGCGACCACTGATACATTACCTGCCTTCCAATTTGCAGGAATCGTATAAGTGTGGGTAGTCTCGGTAGGCGTACCTTCCACCATACTTACCTCCTCACCCCAAGTGCCATTCACTGCATCACGGAACACATGATTGTGGGTATAAGTCATATTGTAGGAGTTGTCTGGCATCACCTGAAGAGATGTGATGCCATCCTCAACCAACCATAGTTGCAACTTGCCGCTCACTCCCTCAATACCTTTCACACTTTCCATCTTGGTATGGATGGTCAACTGGCGAGAAACCTCAGCATAGTCATTGGAGATGCCGATGGAAAGCAAGGCCGTCTTTTGCAATTCACTGCGCACTGCGGCTGTCCATTTTGCATGTTCCAACTTGCCACCTTTATCCACAACTCCTTGTGGTTGGTACTCTATACCATATTTATTATAGTACTCGTTGCCCAAGTCAGTCATCAAGCCTGGCATTTCCGCCGTTCCTCCCTTGAATCCCTGAGGACCACTATGAATAGCCACAGGAATAATGACATCAGAGCCATAGGTTTCCAATAAGCTCTCAATGACAGCTGCGGCATTAGGACAGTTAGAGCAAAACTGCCCTGTAAAGTCCTCGATGAGCACGGCACGTTGAGCTTGTGGCTTATCTACCTCTATCAATCGTTCGCTCTCATCAATAGGAGTACAGCCACCAAAGGCGATTGTCATGGCAGCCAAAGCCACCGTATATATCATCTTTCTGATTTTCATATCTTCTAGAAATTATAATTATAAGACAATGTGAAACCTTTGCTAGCTGGTACATAACGGCAAACACCACCTGAACAGTTGTAGCCAGCTCGTGTTCTGCCATATCCAGCCTGAATGCGATGCGAACCTGTCGTGAAGGTCACGAAACCCTGATAATAATGAAGATGAGTCTCACCTGCATTATACATATCAGATGCGGTAATCATGAAATGTGGCAGGATGCTCAACTCCAAAAGTCCATAGAGCCAGTCGCCCTGTGCCTCACCAGTAGTCAGATACTGTGCCTCGCCACGAAGCGTATATCTCTTGTTGAAACGGTATTTGCCTTCTGCTACAAAGATATTGCTATGCACCATACCTACCTCAGCCTTGTCCTCACGGTCGATGGTTTTCAAGACAGAGTTGTTATAGAACTGGTTCATATACATCAAGTTCAACTGGAAAGACTTAGTGAACTTCTTCTCCACCTGTACGTTCAAATCCTGGTAATACATTTGGTCGCCCCACTTCCAGAAAGAAGAGCTATATCCCTCTGTACCCTTGCCACCTTTCTCATTACGATTGATGGCACGAACATGAGAGTAGTTCAACTTGACACTTGTGCCATACTTGCCACCCAAGAAACTATTGCGCTTGAACTTATAGCCCAACTCAGCCTGATATGCCCATTCACCATCTGGCTGGGTAGCATAAGGATAGAGAGCTGCCAAGGCGTAAGTCTGTTCCATCGTGAAGGCAGGCAAATGGTTGATGAACGAAGAAGTTCCTACCACACTGCGCTCACTGCGGAACGACATATTGTCACTGCGCTTGGCTTGCAAGAGAATACTCATACCCTTCTTAGAATAAGAGGTAGAAAGCATAGCCACCGTACCACGGCGATATATGTAACCATTGTCGAAAGAAGGATCATCCGTCTTCCAGGCATATTCACCCAAGAGATTGAAACCACCCTTTTGGAAATTGGCTCTTACATCAAAGGCATTCACATTGGAAGGAAGATTCAACTTATGGGTAGGGTCGGCGAAGATTTCCTCGCCTGCCTTCTGATATTTGTTGACCCAAGATGCACCGAGGGTAATCACGGTACCTGAGTTTGCCAAGCCATTGAACCACTGATCCAAGCCCAACTCGATGTCGGCACCGCTTACACAACTCTTGTTGAGTCGCCAATACTGGCGTTGCTTTCCTGCAAGTGCCTTGATTTGCACACCTTTCACAGGGCGAGTTACCAAACGAGCACCAACCAAGGAATTGTCGATACCCAAACTGCGCTCTTCATAGGTACGAAGGATGAAACCAGAGCCAAACTGCTCATAGAAACTACCAAATGTAATCTCTGTCGTCCCGAAGTGTCCCTTTACATAAGCGAAAGGAACACCCCATCCCTTGAAGTTATTCTCAAAACCCGGGAGTGGATGCTGTAAGTACTCGAAGCGAAGTCCCGCATCCACATGTTCACTCATAGCGTTCAATTCGACATAAGTGTTGGTCAACCCCCAGTCATCAGTATCTTCCGTATGAATCTTCTTATCATTCTGAGGTATCAAAATATCACTCTGGATACTTCCCGATAGGGTTAAACCATTACTGCCGCCCAAGTTTTCTTGGGCAGCAGCGTTGGTCACCAGCGTACTGGCTATGAGAGAGAAGATTATTCTAGAATGTCTCATAAATACGTTATTCAGCCTTGATTAATTCACGTACTTTCTCTATCAACTCGTCTTCAGCACCATCGGTATAACCATTGTGCTTATAGACAATATTGCCCTTGCCATCCACGATGATGGTGTAAGGAATCATCTGTACACCGAGAGCACGCTTGAAGTCGCCGTTAGGGTCGAGCAACACCTCGAAAGGCCAACCATGGTTATCTACCAAAGGTTTCACCTTGTTGATGTTTTGTGCCTGGTCGATGGACACGGCGATTATTTTCACTCCCGTTTCCTTCTGCCATTCCTCATACACTTCGCTGATGGCAGTCAACTCACGGTTGCAAGGCTTGCACCAAGTAGCGAAGAAGTCGATGATGAAAGGCTTGCCATTATTTGACAATGTGTCTGTCTTGACTGCCTTGCCATCAATATCCTTGATGACTACGGAAGGCAACTGAGCTGCGGCAACGCCGATATAGCAAAGGGCGATTGCCAAAGTAAGCAATAACTTTTTCATATCTTTACGCTTTTAAAACGTGATTATTTCTCTTTCTTGACAAGTACCATGTCATATAAAGAAGCCCACCACTCATTGTTGATGAGGTACTTCTTATATGGATAAGATTCAGAGAAAGCTCCAATGTACATACGCTTGAACTCTGCCGAATAACCGCCCTCATTGTAAGCGAGACCCGAGAAACTGCCGTATGTTCCCTTCTTCTTGTCGTACTGCATTTGGGCTGTAATGATACCACTCTTGTTGAGCAAGAGAGTATCGCCATTAGCATCCACCGAAGGAAGAATAGAACCAGTAGGTGAAGCGAAGACGGTGAAGAAATAAGTCCACTTATTTTTCTTGTCTTTATAACTAGCCACCTGATCTCCACTGTTAATACTCAAACTGATACTGTCAGAGTCAAAAGAAACTGGGAATGTCAATGGCACTGTTACTTTACCATAAAGAGCCGAGAACTTCAAGGTGACGAGACCATTGGCATTTTGTGCCAAGACTGCATCCACCTTTCGCTCCATCACATCAGTGATTGGGTTGTAGCCAATCCACAACTCATAGTCTCCCAAGATGTCCTTCTCGAAATCATACTGAGTCACCTTGACTGAGTCTTTGAAGTTACCGCAAGAATATGCAACATAACCCACACGGATATGTCCTTCCTCATTGGAAGCCACATTTATTTTAAGACGTGAATCCTCAAACTTAGCAGTTATCCAATCAGGAGTAGATACCACCTTACCTTCATAGTCAGTCTTAACATTGAAGTAATAGTTGTTGGCATCGTCATTGATCTGCATAATATCGACCTTGTTCTGCACGATGAATATCATACCGAGCTGATCCACATTCAGCATCACAGAATCATTGGCACTCTTCTTGATGGTAAGCATCGCATTACGTGACTCTGTTGTCAAATTCTGCTTGGCATAGAACTTCACGCTATCACCCTTCACCTCTACTTTCAACCAAGACTGGTCAGCGTCGCTGACGTATGCCTTGACAGGCTCGCAATCTACAACGACGCTACCCGTATCAGGACGTGCCTGAAGTGAAGTCTGGGCAGAAACCACCTTGATGGTACTCAATGGTGTAGCAGAGTTACCATCGTCATCACTACAAGAAGCCAACCCGAAGAGGCAACTTGCAGTAAGCAACATAGAAAATATCTTTTTCATCTTCATTGTTTCTTTCTTTATTTGACACGTGTCATACGAGTTAAATATGTAATCTGAGTCAGCATGATCAACTGTCCGTCAGAATTATAGACAGGTGAGCCTGCTGCATTGGTAGCCAAGAAGACATAAGAGTCGATAGCTGCCGCACCTACTTTATCCCAAGCGAAATCCACCTGGTTAGCTTCCTCGTTCCAACTACCCAAGAGGTCGCCAGTCCAGTTGAAGCGTCCACCTGCGTCAAAGCTTACAGGAGCTACATTGGCGTAGCTATATTCCTTGGTTGGATCATCAGCATACTGCTGAACCAAAGAGATAGCACCCTTATCACGATAATATCTGAAATAAAGGTCGAAGTTCAAGCCATCGATGTTGATTTTTCCCTTTAAATAGATAGGGTTGTAATAGGTAAACTCGATACGATACTGCTGAAGCGTATTGGTCTTTTTATAGTCAGCATCCGCTCCGTAGCAATCCAATGTCCAAGTACCCTCATAGAAATCAATCAACTGATAGTGAGGTGGATAATACCCTTTTACAGAAAGTGTACTAGCGGCATTGTCACCAGCCACCTTGAAAGCATGAGTATCCTCATTATAACTCAGTTCGCTGATTTGCTGACCATTGACAGTAATAGGACTTTGGAAGCGAACACCCTTGCTGGTCACGAAATAAGGAACATCAGCCTTGTCATTACCAGCATCGAGCACTGCTCTACGAGTATAGTCATCAAGAGAAATATAACCGATAGAGTCATTGCCGTTCATCACCTTATTATTATAGCGGATGTCATTTGCCACACGAGTGATGCTATCGAGATGCTCTTCCCAAGAAAGATTCTCTGGCACACGAGTCATCACCATCTTGTTGCCCCACTTCTTACCTTCCAAGTAGATGGAATCATTGGTTACCTTCTGGATGAGGAACTCATAGTCGCCTTGTTCGCCATCAATGGAACTGCTGGTTGGAGTGGCAAACTTGTGCATCAACTCATTGAAGGTATTAAAAGTAAGCACAACGCTCTGGTCTGTGATGATGTCATAACTAGACTTTGCCTCCTGATAGCCATCGCTCATATCACCAGCGACGATGACACTACCATTCTTAAACTTGCAGAGATAGGTATAGCCACCACCTGTATATTCCTCACCAGTATAGTAAACAAGTTTCCAACCATTGGTAGCACTTTCAAGCACCTCCTTATCATGAGCCACTGCCGCATCAATGCGTTCAGAAGCCGACTGGTCGAAGATGTTGGTATCTTCATGCAAGCTACAGCTCTGGATGCCAAATCCAGCGAGGACAACTGCTAATGTATATATTATCTTTTTCATTTTGGAGATTCTTTTAGTTTAAATGTTCCAAGTCGAGAGATGACAACTCATTGCCACGATGCAAGACTGCATCACGCAACTTGTCGATGTCAAGTCCCCATGATTTTGACATATAGTCTCTTACAATAGATAACTTCTGCTCTATCGCTTGACGTGCTGTCAATGTTTCATCAACCATGTTTGCACCTGCCGTTGACAGAATCTTCTCCCACTGTGTAGGAGTCGAAGTTACGTAGGTAGAAAGCATCTCGGCGAAATCTTCCTTGCCCTCTTCCATTGCATAGGCTGTAACGAAGCCCTTCTTCTGGGCATCCACATCCTCTACGTTCGTCCAGTCACCGCTCACATAGCCAGAGGCGGTAACCTTATCAAAGCTCTTGTTGTATGCTATCTTCTGGTTCAGGATATGAGTGAACTCATGGTGCATGGTGTGGAAGTAATAGTCATTGAGATAACTATAGTCTTTTAGATTCTCATCCGTCAAACTGTTCACTGTATAAAGTGTCACCTTCTGACCACCCTCAGCAGTACCCAACACGATGGTACCATTGCTATTGAAAGCTGGCGAACCAATCAAATGGATAACTCTTGGCACATTCTCCTTGATGAAGTCTGGGCCAATAGCCTCAGCGTATGCATCAAACCAAAGGTACTTGATGATGATAGCCAACTTAGTGGATTTTGCCGAGTCGGCAGGAACCAAGTTCTTGGTCATATCACTCTCGATATCCTTCATCTTATATAAGAATGATACATTATATGGATAGGTGAAGTTCTTCAAGAGCCATTGGTCAAAGGCATTGCGCTCCACCGGTGTCGTTGGGAAGTTGGTTGGGTCGGATGGGGCATCTTCAGAACAAGAGCCTAGACCCAAACATACTGCCAAGCCTAACATGGCGATATATAAATACTTTTTCATAAGTTTCAATAATTATTATTTTGACGCATTGGCTATATTTCTAGGATTAGCAGGCAAGCCTACCTTGATGACATCCTGTGGCAACTGGATGGCGAGACGTGGGTCACCTGCCTTGATGCTATCTGTCAACTCGCTCACCTGGTCGTCATTGACGATGGTGCGGCGATACATAGTCATACCATAACGCTTCACATCCTGTAAACGGAAACCTTCATGCATTGTAAGGATTCGCTTCAAATGTAGAATGCAATCCAACAATGGTTCCTGTGTCTCAGGCTCAATAGGGAAGGATGTATGGAATGCCTTCTTTGGTGTAGCTGCGTCTGGCTCATAATACTTCAAGTTGCTGCCATAGAATGACTTCACACGATTCAATGTATAGGAGAGTCCTGTGTTAGCGAAGACTGACAACTCAGTATTGATGTCCTTCATCGCCTTCTCATACTCACCCATCAAGGCATAAGCCTCAGCACGCTCAATGAGCGAAATATCAGTGGTAAATACGGCATACACTGAGTGAGGAGCACCCGTATTTGCTTGGATATCATAATACTCGAAAGCGTATGGTATCTTAATCATCATATACTTAGAGGTCACCTGTGTATTATACAAACAGGTAAAGTTCAAGTTCTCATTGGTCTTACCCCAGAGTCCATTAGACAGCAATGTTTCTTTCTCTGCGATAACCTTATTGTGAGAGAACTTGTTGCCAATAGCTGGGAATGGTCCACCAATAGCCCCCCACATGGAATAGCAAATCTGCAAAAGCAAGTTAGCCTTGTTGCTAGAGTTGACAAAGGCATTTGGCTGAATCTGACCACTATAGCTCATAGCTGACCAAGAAGCCCAGTCACGCAAGCTGGCTCTTGGGTCTGAGCCTAACACCTCATTAGCGTATGCCACTGCTTTGTCATACTGTTGATAATAGAGGTAGAAACGCTCCGCAAAAGCTGCAGCAGATGATGGTGTGAAGTGGAACTTAGGCTGCGTATAGTTATCTGTCAACAATGGAATTCCTGCCTTCAAGTCTGCCTCGATATTGGCATACAACTCTTCCAACGTGCCACGTTCATACTGAGTATCAATAGTCTCATCCACATGTTTTGGATAAGGCAAGCCCATATATTGGTCGGCTGTTGTCTTATCGTATGCCATACAGAAGACGTTTGACAACTGGAACATGGCATAAGCACGACATAGCAAAGCCTCTCCCTTCTGAGCAGCATAAGAACTCTGCTCTTCTGCTGAAAGTTTTTCTATATGGTCGAGTACTTGGTTGGCTGTAGCTACAGCTGCATAATGAGTCGTCCAAAGATACTTAGGTGACTCATAGTCGGTGGTCTCTGTGATATCCTCCCAACGATAAGCCTGTCCCTGGAACTTATTGAACTCCGTCCAACCGGTCTTGTCATTCTGGTCGGTATTGTCGGAATACATTTCGAGCAAGTAAGTGGCATTCGTCTCAGGATAAGCAGTCACCAAAAGCTTGCTGCACTCCTCTGGTGATGTCAACTCCATACGGCTGTCTGGGTTCTTGTCGAGAAAGTCGTTACAAGAAACCAAGGCAAGGGAGAGACCCAACATCGAGAAGCCTATATATTTTCTAATTGATTTCATAATTTCCTTATATATATAATAATGTATATATTAGAATCCAAGTTTCACGGTCAACGTAAACTGTCGAGGCATTGGGGATGCCACACCACCGGCATTGATGAACTCAGGATCCTGACCATTCAACTTCTTGTCAGCATAGATCAAAAACAAGTTGGTAGCTTGCAACTTAACCGACAAATTGCCGATTGGAGTATCATGGAACCAAGCCTGAGGGAAGTCGTAAGCCAAAGAAATCTCCTTCATACGGATGAAGTCACCCTTTGCTATACGCTCCGTTGAATAGTTGTAGGCATTGTAACCATAAGTCAACTCGTAGTTTTCCTTCACATCACGATATGCCAAGATGCCTGGCACATGGGTTGTATTCTCGTCTCCACTGACCATCCAACGGTTCTTAAACACTTGTGTCATAGAAGTCAAGTCTGTGTATGAACCACTGAACACTGGGTTGAGACGCACCACATTACCAAATGCGTATGTCATAAAGATGTTCAAATGGAAACCCTTGTAATTGAAGATATTGCTCAACGAACCAGAATAAACTGGGTCGGATGGACCTTCATACTTCAAGAAGTCAGTCAAGTCACGCTCTTGGAAGTTGATAGAGGATGTAGTTATCTCACCTTTCTCATTGATAAACTGAGGCCTACCCTTCTCGTCCAAGCCCACGAATGGGATAGAGAAAATGGTACGCACAGGATAACCCTGCTTAGCAAAACCGCTACCACTAATCATATCCATCACCGTTCCCTGATTGAAGAGGGCAGTAATCTCAGTCTTGTTGTGCGAATATACGAAACTTGTATTCCAAGAGAAATCCTTCGTCTTGATATTGGTAGAAGAAATACTCAACTCCTCACCCCAAGACTTCATCTTACCTGAGTTGGCAAACATAGTTCCCTTCAAATAGGTGAGCTGAGGCACCAACTCATCGAAGTTACGGCGCTGATAAACATCGAAGGTTACGTTCAAGCGATCATTCCACAAACCTGCATCAACACCTACGTTGAACTCGTTTTTCTTCTCGTAAGTCAAAGCTGAGTTACCATACTGATAGATGGTTATACCACTCTCCTTATCAGATGCTGTAGGGCGATACTGAGTCATCGCTCTCAACACGGTAGAAGAAGAGGCATAAGACGCATCAGGAGGAGTACCAGTCAAGCTATAAGAGAGACGCAATGTTAAGTGTGACAACGGTTTGAGTTTCTCAAAGAACTTTTCCTCATGTACATTCCACGCTGTAGAAATATTCCAAGTAGGCATCCAACGAGCACCACTATTCTTACCCAACTGGTTGGAACCTTCATAACGGAGAGTGCCATTGAGTACATACTTACCATTATAAGAATAGGTAGCGTTACCATAGAATGCCACGGAACGAGAGTCGGTATTCTTCAAAGAGTAGTAAACGGTATTCTCTTCCTCACTCTTCTTGAAGAATTGATATACATAGAATGGAATCTCGCCAGATGTATATTGCATACCCCAACCATTAAACCAAGTACGGTTACGGTTGATGCTGTTGGTCTCCATACCACCAAAGAGGTTCAAGATGTGAACACGATTAAACGTCTTGTTGAATTGTGCGGTAGCACGGAAATCATAGTTCAACATACGGTTGTCTGTACGCTGATAGATACCACCTTGTGGCAAGATAGTAATAGGCAATGAATACACATTGTCAGGGTCAGTATATAAATACTTATTATCGTCACGAATCTGAGTTGTACCCATTGCACGATAAGCCTCTGCCTGATTGGAAGAGTCCATAATCTTGTGCTCCTGTGTAGTAGCACTATATTTCAAAGCACCCAATACAGACAATTCCAAGCTCTTGATAGGCTTCCACTTAAACTCTGCCTGGAACTTGGCATCGATGACATTAAGGTCGATATAATTGGTAGCCAACTCATGCTTGATATTGAACGGAGCATAGTTAGCACGGTAATACTCATTGGGATCAAGAGCACGAGAGGTGTTCAAGGCATAAGAGTAAGGGTTGATATCGAAGTCACGCTTCACCTGACCAGACACCACATCCACATCCTGACCCAATGTACCAGGAGCCTTCTGCTTACGATAAGAAGCACCACCAATCACGTTCACCGACAAATTATCGAGAATATGATGTGTGACGTTGGCATTGAAAGTATAACGATTTACCTTGCTATCCACATACCATCCTGGATCAAGCATGGCACTCATGGAAGCATAATAATTAGACTTGCTTGTACCACCACTCAAACTAACAGAGTGGTTTTGCATGATATTGGAAGAGAACAACTCGCTAAACCAATTGGTATTGCGGAACTCAGCCTGCTGCAAGTAGGCATTCTTTGCCTCTTCAGTATTTTGGATACCAAACATACCACTGGTCTTATCGTAAGTTGCAATCAATTCATACATCTTACCATAGACGCCATAGTTGCTACTATTCAAAATGGTAGAAAGATTCAACCAACCTTTCTTCTCCATCTCCTTATAGATAGCCATTTGGTCTTGCGAGTTCAAAATATCGAAATCGCTATAAGAAGGAATCAGACGAGTAGTAAACTCACCCGTATAGTTGACATGAGCCTGACCTTGCTTACCTTTTTTGGTGGTAACAACGATGACACCAGCCATCGCACGAGCACCATAAATAGAAGTTGCAGAACCATCCTTCAGAATTTGGAAACTCTCAATATCATCAGAGTTCAAGCCTGCGATAGCTGAAGAAATCAAGGTTTCTGGGTCACCAGAAGAGAGGTCATCGGCATTGACATCAGATACGTCTTCCATGATGACGCCATCCACAACCCAAAGAGGTTTGGAGGAACCATAAATAGAAGTAGCACCACGTACACGAATTTTAGGAGCAGTACCGAAAGTACCGCTCACGTTCTGTACAGACACACCTGCTGCACGACCTTCCAAAGAACGGCTAATATCTGCGACACCATCCAACTTAGCATCGGCGGCATTAACCTTGTCTGTTGCTCCTGTAAACAATCTTCGGTCTGTACGCTGCAGACCCGTAACAACCACCTCTTGCAATTGCGCCTCAGGTTTCAAGGAAACCTTCATATTAGCAGTTGCAGGCAAAATTTGTGTTTGCATTCCAACGTAGCTAATCTGCAATTTGGAGCCACTTGGAACATTCAATTTAAACTTACCGTCTATATCTGTGACGGTTCCTGTCGAATTACCCCCCCCGAAAATCACAACGGAAGCACCAATGACAGGCTCACCATCATCCTGAGATATGACAGTTCCAGATACATCTACCTGGGCAAACGCCACCCTTAGGCTCATCAACAGACAAGCCAGGAACAGCGTGAGTCTCTTATCCATATTTTCTCGTCTTATAAAATAAAAATTATTAATATTAAATATCGTGTGCAAAATTACAACTATTTCCCGATACACACAAAGAAAAATGAAAAAAAAACTATATTTACCCCAAAATACTTTATATTTTATACTAAAAGCATACAATTCCTTACATTTTATAAGACACTCTGTTCATTTTTGCTAAAAGGCTATATGATTAGGATGCCCCTAGCACTTTTCACTAAAGACAAATAAACCAAGAAAAAAACTCAGCCACGAAACACCAAAAATAGCGTTCGTGGCTGAGTTTAATTTATTTCTTAATGGTAAATTCAAATTTCAAGCCGCCTTCGGACAGATTGCTCACTCGGATGGTGCCTCCATGCAGGAGGACGGCATTCTTGACGATGGCGAGACCTAAGCCAGTGCCTCCCATCTTACGGCTTCTGCCCTTATCCACACGATAGAAGCGTTCGAAGAGGCGAGGAAGATGTTCCTGAGGCACGCCCTGTCCGTTGTCACGGAAGATGAAATGCCACTTGTTGCCTTGCTCCCTCCCCTCCAAGGTCATCGTCGTTCCCTCACCGGCATAAGCGATGGCATTGTCTGTGAGATTGCGGAACACGCTGTAGAGCAAGCTGCGATTGCCTTTCACCACGATGCGCTCTGGCAACTGGTTGACGAAGGTCATCTTGCGCTCCTCTCGCTCCAAGGTGGTCTCCCTGGCGATGTCTGCCACCATCTTGGTGATGTCCACCGCCTCAAAGTCTATCATGTCGGAACCGTCATCCAAGCGGTTCAGCGTCGAGATGTCACGGAGCAAGGAGGTGAGTCGCTCGCTCTGAGCATAACAACGCTGCAAGAACTGCGCCTTCATCTCGTCATTGATGTGCGGATTGTCGAGGATGGTCTCCAGATAACCCTGGATGCTTGCCACTGGGGTCTTCAACTCATGGGCGATGTTCTGGGTAAGCTGTCGTTTCAAGATGTCCTGTTCCTTTCGGGTGGTCTGGATACGCTTATACATCTTGATGATACGCTCGGCGATCTCGCCCAACTCATCGTTTGGGAACGAAGCCAAGTCTTCTATCTCCAGGCTCTCGTTGTGGTCAGCCTTGTAGGCGAAGATACGAAGCTTGGCGATGTTCTTGCCCAGTCGGTTGGTGAAGCGATAGAGCACGATGGTCAAGAGGATGATGGCGCCGATGGCAAACCAGATGTAGTGCTGGTCAGCTTGCAACGACTTCGAGAGGTCGTTGTTGTATGGCAAGGCACTGCGGATGATGATGGAGTCGGCAGGGAAATAGGATGCCACATAGAAGTAGTCCTGCTTCATCGTCTTCGACTGGCGATCGACACTCGAACCTTGTCCGCTCTTCAGCGCCTCCTGTATCTCCTTTCGGTTGATGTGGTTGGCGAAATGGTCGTAGTCCTTGCGCATATTGTCGTACACCACCTTTCCATCGGGGCGCACCAAAGTGACACGCAAGCCCTTGCTCTCGTGGTTCCTGACGAAGGCATCCAACTTGTCTTCCACCACAAAGATCTTGGATGTACCAAGACTGTCCTTGGATGCCAAGCTATCCGCAGGAGTCAAGCCTTCCTTCAGGATGATTCCCTTGTCATGAGCCAGTGCCAAGTCCTCCTCCAGCAGTGCGTTGTATCCTTCCAACTTCATCGTGAGCGTACTGATCTTATATTGTTTCTCACGCATTTGCTGGAAGACGATAAAACTGACGGCGAACACGAGGAACACCGTCAGCACCGTGAAATACAACTTTCTGCCTACTCTTGATTTTGTATTCTGTACTTTTATCATCACTATTTCTCCATTAGAAAAGCATTTGAGAACTTCACTTACCCTTATGCGTCGAAGTAATATCCGAAACCGAGTCGAGTGACGATGCACTTGGCAAACGGACCTATCTTCTTTCTCATTCGGGTGATGTTGACATCCACCGTACGGTCGAGCACCAACACATCCTTAGGCCATACTCGGTCGATGAGTTCCTGGCGAGAGAACACCCTTCCCTTCTCTTCGAGCAAGAGGCGAAGGAGTTCAAACTCGGTCTTGGTGAAAGGCACATTTTCGCCGTCGATGCTCACGGTCTTCTTGTCGAGGTTGAGCACCAAGCCTTGATAAGAGATGGTGGTAGGTTCGGTAGCCTTGCCATTCTTCTCAGCGGTACGGCGAAGCACGGCACGAATGCGAACCAGCACCTCACGGATGGAGAATGGTTTGGAGATATAGTCATCGGCACCCAGGTTGAATCCTGTCACGGTATCGTTCTCCGTATCACGAGCCGTGAGGAAGATGATAGGGATTTGCGCCGTCATCGGGTTTGCCTTGAGTTGCTTAGCCATTTGGAAGCCGCTCATGCCTCCCATCATCACATCGAGCAACAGGAGATTGAAGCCTGCGACATCTTTCTCCAAAGCCTCCTCTGCCGAGTTGGCGGTCTCTACTACATACCCCTCTGTCTCAAGATTGAACTTGAGAATCTCGCAAAGGTCTTGCTCGTCATCTACCACGAGAATCTTGTAATTGTTCTCTTCCATCGTTTACGATTGAAATCTATATATATATAATAAGGTGTAGCTTTCCTATGAAAGCTTCATCTCACTGAGGTCTTTCCTCGGGTGCAAAGATACGACTTTTATTTTGTAACACGCATTTCATTCGATTACAATTTCATTTCATTTTCCTGTGTTTTCGCACACATCAGAAAAAGCGTAGAAAAGTGCAGTTCAAGGCGTTAATAAACGTTAGAAAACTTGCTATTGCGGATTGTTTTCCCTATCTTTGTGGTCAGAATCATCTTTTACTTATACTTAAATATGCGATAACCTAAAAGACCTAGATACCCAATTGTGCAAGACACAAGAAGCGGAGAGCAACTTGTCATCAGGCAAGTGCTCTCCGCTATATATAAAATTCTACTTTTTCTTTCGGGTTTAATACTCGTCCCAATTTTCCCAAGAAGAGAATTGGTTATATTTGGCTCCGGTTTCACCAGGCGTCTCTTCACCGTCTCCTCTATCAATTACCTGTTTAGGATCACGGCCAACACCAGAAGAGCCTGATCCTGGCGATCCTGCCAGTATAGGGGTTTCCGATATATGCCTAACCAACTCAACACTTGGTCTTATATATTTTTTTCTCATCACATTTTACTTTACAATAAACTTTTTGCCATTCTTTACATAGATACCATTAGGCAAATGATTTGTTTCTCCATTGCGATTAACAACTTGACCATCCAAGCTGTAAACAATAGCTTCTGCATTTTCACCAGCAACGATTTCTATATGTTCTACGCCAGTTGTATTTCCCTCAAGTTCCATATCGCCAAACAAAGAAGATTGCTTAGCAGAAGCACTCTCACCTGGACGAACATTGAAGAAAGACTCTGCATCTTGCTCTCCAATCTCAGTATCTTCCTGCTGAATGATGCAACTATTGGCATTCCATTTCACAACTTTTTTACCATTATAAAACCAGAACTTTCCTGGATCAGAAGCCTTCAATCTACCGAAGTAATATACATTAGGAGCCAAAGTATAAGTACTTTTTGTACTTGCCTGATAGTGACCGATGAAACGATAACGACAAACATCATCATCAGCAGCCTGCAACTCAAAACCGTTTACGATTTCTCTGTTCTTTGCACAAACATAAGTTGGAAGTGGACTACCTGGCTCTGCTTCAAACATATCAACCAAGAATGCCTTTGGATCTTCATCTGTTTTAGTAGGCTTTACCATATATGCCTCATGAGCATAAATCACGATGTCATCATCCTCTGGAGCCTCAGCGTTAGCATCAAACTCTTCATACTCACCATCAATTTTCACGGTCTTATGCTTATAGACATCGTTTCTGAACAACAAAGTGATGTGGTTACCTGCTTTATTATCAAACTTACGATCTACAAAAGAGAAACGGCAAACTTGAGTACCTTGACCCAAAGTTTCATCTACCATCTTCTTAGTCATATTAAAAGGTACGCACAAGGTATTCCACTTGCCACCCTTTACATTAATAGTATAGTCATGGCCTTGGCTCTTTACATCATCATTGCCCAAAACAAACTGGCGAGTTCCTACGAAAGCAATCTTAGCAAGGTCATCTACTGAGTATTCTGCCTCAGAATAACCAGCCTGACGCAATAAAGCAATCTGCTCAGCAGTAAGGGTTGGCCTATAAGCAGTAACGCCATCCCAGCAAACACCATTAGAAGCTGTCAAATAAGAACGCATCCACTGTGACTGACTAGGCCAAACCAACTGCTCACCAAGATATGTATCCTTGTAACCAGGATGAACCATATTATATGAACCATTAATGTTTGCTATTGAAAAGTTGCCAAAAGACAAAGAAACATTTTCCTTGCCAACTTGTCTTGGATTCCATTCATAGAACTTGGTACGCTCTACTTGCTGACCATTTTCCCAAACCATTTCAGTCTTTGACCAAGACTCATACTTCTTAGTAATATCAGTATATTTAGCCTCTTGCTCTGCTGTTAAATTAGTTGGATAATGGAGGATGCAGAAATATGCGCCACCATTGATATAGTTCTCACGGTTAGCATAACCATTTGCTCTAACATCAGCTGTTGGATGAGTATATTGACTATCCTCCAAACCATTGTTACCCATCAATGTCTCTGCACCGAAAGTACCTTGAAGAGGATAATAAGGCTGAGCAATTGACTTGCCAATTGGACACATAGGAGCCTCGACGCCTCTGAAGTAAACTTCCTGATAACGACGGCACAAGAAAGCGGCAGGTCCCATGTACTTCACACTTGCTGGAATATCCAATGTTTTATTGGTTTTTGCTGCAGTCAAAGCAAATGCAGAGTTGCCAATAAACTCAAGGCCGTTATTCAAAGTGATAGTTTGGCAGTTATTCAAGTTAGCAAATGCCATATCACCAATCACCTTCAAAGAGTTAGGGAAAGCAACGCTCTCCACTTTATCTTGACCATTGAATGCATAAGCACCAACCTCAGTATAGCCTTCTGGAATAACAATAGAGGTGAAAGGGAATGAACCATAAGAACCTACAGTAGTAAAAGCATCAGAAGGAACAACAACTGCACCCTCAGCATTAGCTTTTACCAAAGGAAGAGTCAACTTTCTCAATGCTAACTGACCAAACATCCAAGTATCGCTAGCACCATTACGGAATGTACCAACAGTCCAATTTGAAAGAGTTACACCCTTCATATCTAATTCTTCCAATGTCTTATTGACACCGTTGTTTGGATACAAAATAGCATGAACAAAGGCATCACCAACAATACCACCACCGTCAACAATGACAGAAGTTGGATTGTCAGACGAGATACGAGCTGCAACATTGGCTGCAACTTCTGCACTAGTCATGTCACCAGCAGTTGTAATAGTGAGAGTCTCACCATCTGCGGTAAATCTCTGTGCCCATGTACTTGTACCAGCAAGCAACACGAACATTGAAAATAGAATCTTTTTCATCTTAAACTTATCTTTTACTTATATACAATATACTTATACTATCATCATTACCAGCTTCGCAGAAATATCATCATCTTTTACTTATACAATACTTAGTCTCTGAAAACTTATGTAGCTGTGTAATGTTTCTTTTACTTTTTCTTCTACAACTGATATAATCAGCACTTTTACTTTTGATGGTGCAAAGGTACAATAAATAATAATAAGTTGTACTTTGATTTTTGTCCTAATTATTAAATTATACGCCAAAAACTGGTAATTTAACGAGATTTAACCATGACAACTTAACATTTAGGCAAACTTTGCTACGCATACATGACAATACAAATACAATAGAAACACAAATTGGACATAGACATAATATGGACATAGAACCATCATTCACTCCTACATTTACATATTTTAATAACGTGTCGCTACATTAGCTACCAAAAAATTCTTTATTGTGCTACCTTATTTCGTAATTTTGCATCTGTTATATAAATTATTAGTATTTACAAAAGGATTAAGGAAATGACACATTATGGTAACAGCACCTTGGTCATTGGTGAACGTATAAAACAGGAACTCAAAAGACAAGGTAAAACATCAGTATGGCTCGCTAAACAATTAGGATGCCATCGCACTAACATTTACAAGGTTTATGCAAAGTCATCCATCGACACTGGAATGCTTTTGCATATCAGTAGAATCTTGGGGTACAACTTCTTCAAGTTGTTATCCGACGAGTACGAGAAAAACCCTAACGCATAATCATTGTGCGATAGAGACGGGATAGGACTAGAGTATAGGTTTTCTATAACTATATATAATAAGGTGGCTACAGCTTGCAAGAAGCAGTAGCCACCTTATTATATACTAGCCCAAACGTTTTTCCAAGCGTTCACGGATGGCGGCGATGAAACCAGCCGAGTTAACTGCCTTCGCCTCTACGCCTTCCATCAAGTTGACGAGGTCCTTGGTGGCGATACCATCATTCAAGGTATCGAAGCAAGCAGCCTCCAACTGGTCGCCGAAGTCTTGCAAAGCTTGAATGCCATCTAGCTCGCCACGCTTTCTCAATGCTCCACTCCATGCGAAGATGGTAGCCATTGGGTTGGTAGAGGTATCCTCACCCTTCAAGTAGCGATAATAATGACGAGTGACAGTGCCATGGGCAGCCTCATACTCATACTTGCCATCAGGGGATACCAAGACAGAGGTCATCATCGCCAAGGAGCCAAAGGCGGTACTGAGCATATCGCTCATCACATCACCATCATAGTTCTTGCAAGCCCAGATGAACCCACCCTTGCTACGGATAACACGAGCCACGGCATCATCGATCAATGTATAGAAGTACTCGATGCCCAACTCGGCGAATTTCTCCTTATAATCACTCTCATATACCTCCTCGAAAATCTTACGGAACTGAGCGTCGTAAGTCTTGGAGATAGTGTCCTTGGTAGCAAACCAAAGGTCTTGCTTGGTGTCGATGGCAAACTTGAAGCAGCTATGAGCGAAGCTACGGATGCTCTTGTCGGTATTGTGCATGCCCTGGATAACACCAGTGCCATCGAAGTTGTGGATTTCAATCTCCTGCTTCTTGCCACTCTTGCCCTCGAAGACAAGCTTGGCAACGCCTGGCTCATCGGCACGAAGCTCCACACTCTTATAGACATCGCCGTAGGCATGACGAGCAATGGTGATTGGCTTCTCCCAGTTTTTCACACAAGGGTGAATGCTTGGGATGGTGATAGGAGCACGGAACACCGTACCGTCCATGATGCTGCGGATGGTGCCGTTAGGGCTCTTCCACATCTTGTGCAGATGATATTCCTCCATACGCTGAGCATTAGGAGTGATAGTAGCGCACTTCACTGCCACACCATATTTCTTAGCCGCCTCAGCGGAGTCGATGGTCACCTGGTCATTGGTCTTGTCGCGATAAGGCAAGCCAAGGTCGTAATACTCAGACTTCAAGTCAACGAAAGGAAGGATGAGTTCGTCCTTGATCATCTTCCAGAGGATTCTTGTCATCTCGTCACCATCCATCTCCACAAGAGGAGTGGTCATTTGAATCTTTTCCATAAGCGATTATATATAATAATGTATAATTAATAATTTACAATGTATAATGGATAGCTTACAATTTACCACATCACAAGAGGGCATTGCTTCTATTTTGTCTGCAAAAGTAATAAAAAATATTCTATAAAGAAAGAAATAAACGAATATTTCTTTCAAAATGATATATTTTCATGGTTTTATGCTTGTTTTGTGTATATATATACGAGAAAGGCACCAATGAGGAATCCCCATTGGTGCCTTCATTATTAATTTTTAATTATTAATTTTTAATTATTAATTATTCTCTGGAGCCTTGTCGATCAAGTCCATGAACTGGTCGAGCTTAGGAGTGATGATAATCTGAGTGCGACGATTGCGCTGCTTGCCTACCTCAGAGTCGTTGCTTGTCACAGGGTTGTACTCACCACGACCACCAGCGGTCAAACGCTTAGGATCTACGCCGAAGTGATCCTGCAAGTACTGAACGACAGAAGATGCACGGAGAGCAGAGAGGTCCCAGTTGTTGCGGATGTTCTTCATCTTGGCACTGGTAGTGCTTACTGGAACATTGTCGGTGTTACCCTCTACGAGCACGTCGTAGTCCTTGTAGTCCATGATAATCTTGGCAATCTTGCTCAAAGTCTCCTGAGCACGGCTGTTTACCTCATAGCTACCGCTCTGGTAGAGCATGTTGTCAGCCAAAGAGATATAAACCACACCCTTCATCACCTGCACGTCAACCTCCTTCAACTCATCCTTGCTGAGAGAGCGGGTCAAGTTGTTGGTGAGCACCATGTTGAGGGAATCGCTCTTGCTCTTCACCTCTACCAAGTGGCGGATGTACTGGTTGGACTCATTGATCTGGTCAACGAGCTTGTCGATGCTGATATTGTTCTGGCTAGCATTGTTCAAACTCTTGTCAAGGGCAGCCTGCATAGAAGAGTAATCCTTCTTCATCTGAGCGAGCTGGTCTTCGAGAGAGGTAACACGAGCCTGAGAGGCAGCCAACTGCTCCTTGGCGTTCTGATAGTTGCCAGTCAACTCCTTATTCTCGTTCTGACAATTCTGGAGTTCCTTCTTGCTAGCGCAACTTGTAGCCAGCAAAGCGCCAGCCATCAAAGTCATCAATAATAATTTACTCTGTTTCATATTCTTTCCGGTTTTTAATTTCTTTTGTTATTATGATTTGATATAAATAGTTGATTACACGTTGCTTCGTGTGCAAAGATACGAATAAGACACGAATAAAGTTGTTTTGTCTAACCTATTTATGGAATTTTAACCACCCATCTTGCTTTTCCTCTCATTTTTAACAAAATACGGCCGCTTAGTCCGCCTTAGCATCATCTCATCCCACTTCTCAACTAAAAAATCAAAAAACTCCTTATTTATTTTGTCCTTTTTCTAAATTGTATTATCTTTGCACTCGAAAAGAAATACATTAACATATAAAAAGAGAAAATAGTATGATTCTTTTTTTCAGAACTCCATCTAAGAGTGTGATTGCGACCGAGATTGACCACAAACCTTCTCAGGACGAAATCAATGAACTTTGTTGGCTTTATGGTGACGCTACTTTAGAGGACGCCCAGCAGTTGCAGGGCTTCTACGTAGGTCCACGCCGTGAAATGATTACTCCTTGGAGTACGAATGCCGTTGAGATTACTCAGAATATGAGTCTTAACGGCATTTCGCGTATTGAGGAGTACTTCCCTGTTGACAGTGAGGACGCTGACCACGACCCTATGTTGCAGCGTATGTACAACGGCATCGACCAGACTGTCTTCACTGTCAACCATGAGCCAGAACCTATCAAGTACGTCGATGACCTCGAAAAGTACAACGAAGAAGAGGGTCTTGCCCTCAGTGAGGACGAGATGGCTTATCTCCACAAGTTGGAGAAAGAGAATGGTCGCCCTCTCACCGACAGCGAGATCTTCGGTTTCGCACAGATCAACTCTGAGCACTGCCGTCACAAGATCTTCGGCGGACAGTTTATCATCGACGGTAAAGAGATGGAGTCATCTCTTTTCAATATGATCAAGAAGACCACCAAGGAGAACCCTAACAAGATTCTCTCTGCCTATAAGGATAATGTGGCTTTCTCTCAGGGTCCTGTCATCGAGCAGTTTGCCCCAGCCGACCAGACCACTAGCGACTACTTCCAGGTGAAGGACATCGAGAGTGTCATCTCCCTCAAGGCTGAGACCCACAACTTCCCTACTACCGTGGAGCCTTTCAATGGTGCTGCTACTGGTACGGGTGGTGAGATTCGTGACCGTATGGGTGGTGGTGTCGGTTCATGGCCTATCGCCGGAACTGCCTGCTACATGACAGCTTATCCTCGATTGAAGGATGACAACGGCAAGAGCGACGTGGAGCGTGACTGGGAAGACATCATGCCAGTACGTAAGTGGCTCTATCAGACTCCTGAGCAAATCTTGATCAAGGCATCCAATGGTGCTTCTGACTTCGGTAATAAGTTCGGTCAGCCACTGATCACGGGTTCTGTGCTTACATTCGAGCACGAGGAGAACGGTGAGAAGTATGCTTACGACAAGGTCATCATGCTCGCTGGTGGCGTAGGCTACGGCAAGAAGCGTGATTATAAGAAAGGTGAGCCTCAGAAGGGCAATAAGGTGGTTGTAGTAGGTGGTGATAACTATCGCATCGGTCTTGGTGGTGGTAGTGTATCTTCTGTAGATACTGGTCGATACAGCAATGGTATCGAGCTCAACGCCGTTCAGCGTGCCAACCCTGAGATGCAGAAGCGTGCTTACAACTTGGTTCGTGCCCTCGTCGAAAACGATGAGAACCCAGTGGTTAGTATCCACGACCATGGTTCAGCAGGTCACTTGAACTGCCTCTCTGAGTTGGTAGAGGAATGCGGTGGCGAGATTGACATGGCTAAGTTGCCTATCGGCGACAAGACCTTGAGTGCCAAGGAAATCATCGCCAACGAGAGCCAGGAGCGTATGGGCTTGCTCATCGACGAGAAGTATCTCGATGAGGTTCAGAAGATTGCCGACCGTGAACGTGCTCCAATGTACGTGGTAGGTGAGACTACTGGCGATGCTCACTTCAGCTTCAAGCAGGCTGATGGTGTGAAGCCTTTCGACCTCGACGTGGCTCAGATGTTCGGTCATACTCCTAAGACCGTAATGGTGGATGAGACCGTAGAGCGCAAGTATGAGGATGTCACTTATTCAGCTGATAAGCTCGATGAATACTTGAGCCGTGTGCTCCAGATGGAAGCAGTGGCTTGTAAGGACTGGTTGACCAACAAGGTCGATCGTTCCGTAACAGGTAAGATTGCCCGTCAGCAGGGTCAGGGTCAGATTCAGTTGCCTCTCTCCGACTGCGGTGTCGTAGCACTCGACTATCGTGGTGAGAAGGGTATCGCAACAGCCCTTGGTCATGCACCACAGGCTGGTCTTGCCGATCCTAAGGCTGGTTCTGTTCTCTCTGTAGCTGAGTCATTGACCAATATCGTTTGGGCTCCATTGGCAGAGGGTATGGATAGCCTCAGCCTCTCAGCCAACTGGATGTGGCCTTGCCGTAGCCAGAAGGGTGAGGATGCTCGTTTGTACGAGGGTGTGAAGGCTTTGTCTGACTTCTGCTGCGCCATCCATGTCAACGTACCTACTGGTAAGGACTCCCTCTCCTTGACTCAGCAATATCCTAACGGTGAGAAGATTATCGCTCCTGGTACTGTGATTGTCAGCGCAGGTGGCGAGGTTTCAGATATTAAGAAGGTAGTAAGCCCTGTTCTCGTCAACGACAAGAACTCTAGCCTCTACCATATCGACTTCAGCTTCGATGAGCAGCGTCTCGGTGGTTCTGCCTTCGCTCAGAGTTTGGGCAAGGTGGGCAGCGATGTTCCTACCGTGAAGAACCCTGAGTACTTCGTAGATTGCTTCAACGCCGTACAGGAGTTGATTAACCGTGGTTGGGTCATGGCTGGTCACGACATCAGTGCCGGTGGTCTCATCACTACCCTCTTGGAGATGACATTCGCCAACGTAGAGGGCGGTATGAAGATCAATCTCCACGACATCGCCGACGAGGACATCATCAAGACACTCTTCGCAGAGAACCCTGGTGTTGTCATCCAGGTAAGCGATGAGCACAAGGCTGAGTTGAAGGCATTCTTGGATGAGAATGGCATCGGCTTCGCCAAGATTGGTTATCCTGCACCAGAACTTCGCAAGATTATCATCAAGAAGGAAGGCTTCGAGCATGAGTTCGACATCAACGCTTTGCGCGATACTTGGTATAAGACTTCTTATCTCCTCGACCGCAAGCAGAGCATGAATGGTATGGCTAAGAAACGCTTCACCAACTATAAGAAGCAGCCTATCGAGATGAAGTTTGGTTATAGCTTCAAGGGCACCTTGTCTAGCTATGGTCTCGACGCCAACCGCCGTAAGCCATCAGGCATCAAGGCTGCTATCATCCGTGAGAAGGGTACCAATGGTGAGCGTGAGATGGCATACTCAATGTATCTCGCTGGCTTCGACGTGAAGGACGTAATGATGACCGACTTGATTTCTGGTCGTGAGACCTTGGAGGATGTCAACTTCATCGTATTCTGCGGTGGATTCTCCAACTCCGACGTACTCGGCTCTGCCAAGGGATGGGCAGGTGCATTCCTCTACAACCCTAAGGCAAAGGAAGCATTGGATAAGTTCTATGCTCGTGAGGACACTCTTTCACTCGGTATCTGTAATGGTTGCCAGTTGATGGTAGAGTTGAACCTCATCAACCCTGAGCACAAGCATCGCTCACACCTCTGCCACAACACTTCCAAGAAGTTTGAGAGCAGCTTCCTCGGATTGACCATTCCTCAGAACGACAGTGTGATGTTTGGCAGCCTTAGCGGCGACAAGCTCGGTATCTGGGTAGCTCACGGCGAGGGGCGTTTCTACTTGCCAGAGCCAGAGGATCACTACAACATCATCGCTAAGTACAACTATGCTGAGTATCCAGGCAATCCTAACGGTAGCGACTACAACGTGGCAGGTATCTGCTCAGCCGACGGTCGCCACTTGGCTATGATGCCACACTTGGAGCGTGCCATCTTCCCATGGCAGAACGCTTGGTATCCAGCTGATCGCCGCAACGACGAGGTAACTCCTTGGATTGAGGCATTTGTCAATGCACGTCAGTGGATTGAGGAAAGAGTAAAGTAATTTACAATGTATAATTGATCATTGAATGAAAGTTCAATATTCCACATTATTTAAAACATTTATGAAGATTGGCATAGTCACCTTTGGGGGTGGCTATGCCATGATTCCTATTATAGAGTCGGAAGTTGTTGACAAGCATCAATGGATGACGAAAGAGGAGTTTGTGGATGCCATTGCCACCACCCAGATATGTCCGGGAGCCTTGGCTATCAACATGAGTTCCTTATTGGGGTATAAGTTGGCAAAGGCACCAGGAGCCATTGTTTGCACCCTCGGCGCTTCGTTGCCTTCCTTCCTTATTATATTAGCGATTGCTATGTTTTTCCATCAGTTTGAGGACAACAAGGTGATAGCCGCCATGTTTGCGGGCATTCGTCCTGCCGTCGTGGCATTGATAGCCGTACCTACGTTCTCGCTTGCCAAGAGTGCCCGTATCTCCTTGGTGAATTGTTGGATACCTATCTTCACCGCCATCTTGATATGGCTGATGGGTGTCAACCCTATCTGGGTTATCATCGCAGCTGCCGTAGGTGGCTACATCTATGGACAGTTTATCCAGCCAACGGAATAAAGGTAAAAGGGTAAAAAAGTAAATAGCTTAAAACATAATGATGATATTTTTTCAGCTTTTCATCGTATTCATTCAGATAGGCATCTTCGGATTCGGAGGTGGCTATTCCATGATATCCCTGATTCAGGGACAGGTTGTTACGCAGTATCATTGGATGACGATGCAAGAGTTTACCGATGTGGTTGCCATCTCTCAGATGACACCGGGACCTATCGGTATCAACACCGCTACCTATTGTGGCTATACAGCTGTCCATAATGCCGGCATGAGTGGCATGATGGCTGTACTCGGAAGTGCCATGGCGACCTTTGCGCTGGTTCTCCCATCCTTGGTTTTGATGATTCTTATCAGCAAGATGCTGTACAAGTATATGAACACCTCAGCCGTCCAGAGCATCTTCATCGGTCTTCGCCCAGCCATTGTTGGCTTGGTAGGAGCCGCAGCCCTGCTTCTGATGAATGGCGAGAACTTTTCTACGCCAGCCAATCCCTGGCATTTCTACATCTCCATCGCCCTCTTCTTCGCCACCTTTATAGGCGTGAAGGTGATGAAGATTAATCCTATCCGCATGATACTCTACTCGGCTTTTGCCGGACTGGTATTACTATATTAAACAAAATTAGGCCATGACATACTCACAGGCAGATATTACCGTTCCATATGCTGTGGCGAACTTTGCAGAGATTCGCCACAAGGGATATTATTATGTGGACAAGACCAACTATATTCCACTGCTTTGGCAATGCCTCCAACATGTTGGTTGAAGTATGCGAGTTTATCTCTTCCCATAATCTTCCACCTCTTTATATATTAATAGACGAATACGACAACTTTACCAACCAGCTACTAGTTGTCTATAAGGACTCGCTGTACCAGGACCTGACCACAGGGGAAAGTTTCCTACGAACATTTTTCAAGGTTATCAAGGCAGGCATTGGCGAAGGAACCATCCGTACCTGCTTCTGCACAGGAGTACTGCCTGTCACCATGGATGATTTAACCAGTGGCTATAACATCGCAGAGATGTTGACACTGAAGCCAGAATTTACCAACCTATTAGGCTTTACCCATGAGGAAGCAGCCCAATATCTGAAGTATGTCATCAATAAATATGGCCCTCAAGCCTCTTTCGAGGAATTATGGACTCTGATACTCAACAATTATGATGGTTACCACTTTTTACCAAATGCAGAACCATTATTTAACTCTACCATTCTGACTTACTTCCTCAAGAACTTTGCAGAACTGAAAGGCGGTATCCCTACGGAAATGGTAGATGAGAACCTACGCACTGACACTAGTTGGATAAGAAGATTGACCATCACGCTTGACAATGCCAAGGAAATGCTCGACAGCCTGTTGATGGATGGAGAATTGTACTATTCACAAGCCGATTTACGCAGCAAGTTCAACAAGCAAAAGTTCTTCTCCCCAGAGTTCTACCCTATCAGCCTCTACTACTTGGGTATGACCACCCTGAAGGACAATTACAAAATGGCTTTGCCAAACTTGACGACCAAGAGTGTATCTATGAGTTACTACAACGAATTGAATAGTATCAGCGACAATGCCCGTAAGTTTGTTCCTGCATACGAGGCATTTGTCAGAGACAGAGAACTAGAGCCATTATTCCATAACTATGTTAAGGAATACTTAGGTCAGCTTCCAGCCCAAGCCTTTGACAAGATGAACGAGAATTTCATTCGCTGTTCATTTTTCGAGTTACTGAGCCGCTACTTGAGCAATTGCTATACATTCGCCATCTAACAGAACTTACCATCAGGTCGTGCTGACTTAGTGCTGACCGGCATTTCTGGCACATCATTCCACAACGACTGCCGCATCATTGAGTTTAAATATTACAAGTCTAAAGACGCAGGCATTGTTGATCAATTGGAAGAGGCACGCTTAGAAGACGACAAACAAGTGAAGGCTTATGCCGCAGATATGCAGAAAGCCTATCCTCACTATCAAATAAAAGCATACGTAGCTTATATCGCAGGAAACAAGGCTTGCAAGATTTTTAAAGTGAAAAGTACTGATTGATTATAGCAACCAATAAGAACGCACTGTTCTTTCGCACCTTGATCGGCGTGAAGGTAATAAAGACAAATCCTCCCGAATTTATTTACTGGCAATAAATAAATTCGGGAGGATTTTGTTTTATCCTAAAATCCGCAACTATCATCCAATACACGATTAAGGGTAGATTTATGA
>ERZ1023641.14-NODE-14-length-101487-cov-31.729080_pt1 | contig 101487 bp, 81 predicted proteins | sample MGYA00380335_ERZ1023641 | MGnify/ENA primary metagenome ERZ1023641 (study PRJEB33179, sample SAMN07448970) | human gut metagenome | biome: Human-gut; feature: Human associated habitat; material: Faeces | host: Homo sapiens | place: India: Bhopal | collected... | reverse complement strand
ATGCCAACGGCAAACCTGCCGACACCCGTACCCTCGCCCAGAAGGTAACGATGGAGGAACTTCTCCGCAGCCTCTGCCTCGACTACCCGGATGCAGAAGTCCTCGGCCATCGTGACCTCCCTGGCGTGCGCAAGGAATGCCCTTGCTTCGACACCAAGAAATGGCTCGAAGACATCAAATTCCATATTTAGCAGACGAAAACTGCACCCGACAACGTCCCTCGCCCCCTTCTTTGGAGCGAGGGACTTTTGCTTTAAAATCATTAAAAAAGCCAAAAATAAAAGCAAAAGCATAGAAATATCCTATACTTAGCTGTACCTTTGCACAAGGTAAAAAAATAAAGACATGACAGAAATATTATTTTTAGGAGGATTCGTTGTTTTCATAGCAGCGATATTAGTTTTGGATATGCTGGTGATTGACCGCAAGGCTCATGTCGTTTCCATCAAGGAAGCGGGTACGTGGACTGGTGTTTGGATTGGTCTTGCCCTGCTCTTCTCCGTGTTTCTATGGTTCCATGGCGACATGGTGCATGGCATCGAAAACATGCAAGACTTACAGGCAGTTGCCGCTCGCTACGCTGCTCATCTAAAATTAGACGCCAGCGATTTCGAGGCGAGCCTACAGCAATATCGACACTATATGACGATTTCCTATATCTCTGGTTATCTCATAGAGAAAACGCTGTCGGTAGATAACCTCTTCGTCATGATGATGATCTTCACCTCGTTCGGAGTCGGCAAGAATGAGTACCAGCATGTACTCAACTGGGGAATCCTCGGTGCCATCGTCCTCCGCTTCATCTTCATCTTCCTCGGTGCTGCCATCATCAGCCGCTTCGACTGGATTCTCCTCGTATTCGGAGCGCTCTTGATTTATAGCGGCATCAAGATGTACGTGAACAGAAACAAGAAGGAAGAAATCAATGTGGAGAAACATCCGCTAGTCAAGTTCTTGACCAAGACTGGCAGAATGTACCCTAAGTTTATGGGTGATAAATTCTTTGTCAGAGAGGCTGGCAAGTGGCTCCTCACCCCTCTTTTTGTGACCGTCCTAGTCATCGAGTTCAGCGACTTGATCTTTGCCTTCGACAGTATCCCTGCGGTCTTCTCCGTATCACTCGATCCATACGTGGTATTCTTCTCCAATATCTTTGCCATCCTCGGTTTGCGTGCCATGTTCTTCTTGTTGGCAGCCATCGCCGACAAGTTCAGATACTTGAAGACGGGTGTCTGCGTGCTCTTGGTATTCATCGGTGTCAAGATGCTGATTCACAAGTATTTTGAGATTGATGCCATCGCCTCCTTGCTCTTCATCATCGCCGTCTTGATCATCAGCATCGGAGCTTCGCTCATCATTCCGCAGAAGAAAGATTCTCCCGTTTCAGCGTGATAACCGTCATTTCGGGCCAAGCTCCCAGTCGGAATGGGAAGGAACCGCCCAATCCGGCTGATACATAAAGCATCTGCTTGCCTTGGCGGTAGATGCCACCCCACTCCTTGAACGCCATACGAGCAGGAGTCAAGCGACCAATCTGTATCTGACCGGCATGGGTATGTCCCGATAAGGTGAGCTGGATATGCTCAGCCAATGCCTCCTTGCGCCAATGGTGAGGGTCGTGAGTGAGCAGTATCTTGAAAGATCTTGACTGCTTCACATGATTTTCAGAAGACTCATTTGTTTGAGCAGAAAGATGGGCTGTCATTTCATCAATGCCCTTCATCGCCTTCTTCAGATTGGCTCGGTTGGAGAATGGAGGATTGCCGGCATTCTCCACACCGATGAGTTCTATGCTTGCCAAACCATGCGATATGGTGACATGCTCGTTCATCAACTGCTTCCATCCCAACTGGCTCTGGAAGTCATAGAGCATCTTACGATTGCGCTTCAAGGCACCTATCGAATGGTTGTTGTCATACTCGCAATAATCATGGTTGCCCCAAACGGAATAAATGCCATCAGGCGCATGGAGTTTCTTTAAGGTATCGAAATAAGGACGAACCTCTTCAGCGGAATTATTGACCAAGTCGCCTGTAAACACCATCATCTCAACATCTTCCAGGTTAGCCTTCTCCACCACCTTCTCTACGAAGTCGGTGCCTTTGGGAAATGTTCCTAGATGGAAATCACTGAAATGCAAAATCCGATAGCCATCGAAATAAGGCGGTAAGTCGGGAGAAGAATAAGTGACCTGCTTCACCTTCAATCGCTTCCAACCATGCGTAAAACCATAGAGAAGACAAAGCATCACGATGAACGTAGGAACCAATGCCATCCAATAAGGCATCACGAAGTCCAACACGATAAACAAGACCTTGGGAAATACGGAAAAGAGTATCATGGTAAACAAGACCCTAACGGAAGTTTTGTGATACATTCCCAACTGCAATCCGAGTTCTGCTAAAAGAAGCAGTCCTGTAGGCAACCACCATAAGATTTTCAGTGGCAACATCCACTCACAGACTCCTAGCTGCCAAAGCCATGCATCAGGCAGAAACGCCATGCACAACACCATGATGAAATATAATGTAGATCTTAAAATCTTTTTCATTTTACCTATTCTATATATGATGACAAGCATAACAATAAGCCGATGTCACGATACCCGATGCAAAGGTACAACAAAAAATCCCAGCTACCAAAGATAGCTGGGATTTTTATATTTTAATCTTTGCTAAAGGCTTTCTAATTCTCTAATTAGAATCCTCTGCACAGAAAATTAAGCTCCGACTGCAACTGAAATCCAATCGTAAACGCAAGAACAGATACCGAATGCTACGATACCTACTGTGCAGATAGCGAGAGCCAACTTGGTAGAGCATGCGCTCTGGAAGGTTGGCAATGGATTGTCGCTGTGCTTGATAAACATAGCCTTTACGATGAGCAAGTAGTAGTACAAGCTCAATACGGTGTTAACCAAGGCGATGAATACTACGCCGTATGCCCAAGCACCGAGTGTAGTGTGGATGTCGTGTGTACCAACGGCAGCCATGAACACGAAGAACTTAGAGAACATACCTGCGAATGGAGGAATACCACCCAATGAGAACAACGCCAAGGTCATCAAGAATGCCAAACGAGGATTTGTCTTGTAAAGACCATTGTAGCTTTCCATCTGTACAGTACCATTATTGTGCTCCTCGATAGAAGAGATAATGGTGAAGACGCTCAGGTTGGCTACTACGTAAATCAACACATAGTATGTCAATGCTGATACGCTCATTGCTGAGTTGCCTACTACTGCCAACATGATGTAACCTGCCTGAGAGATAGAAGAGAATGCCATGAAACGCTTCAAGTCGCTCTGACGGATGGCAAAGAGGTTGGCGATGGTGATAGACAATACGATGACGATGTACAGAAGTACGGTCCAGTACTCTACCATTGGAGCAAATACCTTCATCAAGATAGCGCAGAGAGTGAATGCAGCAGCGCCCTTAGATACTACTGAGAGGTAACCTGTCACGGTAGTAGGAGCACCCTGGTATGAATCGGCTGTCCAGAAGTGGAATGGAACCAAGGAAATTTTGAAGCCCAAGCCACTGAAGAAGAATACCATACCAGCGATGGTCAATGGAGATGCAGAGATTGCTGTAGCCATATCGTTGAAGTACAAAGTACCACAAGCGGCATAGAGCAATGAGATACCATAGATCATCACGCCACTTGAGAATGTAGCGGTGAGGATGAACTTAGCACCTGCCTCTGCTGAATTGTGGCGATACTTGTCGAAAGCCACCAAACAAGCCATTGGCACAGATGCCATCTCAAGACCGAGGAAGAACAAGAGGAAGTGGTTGGCACTAACCATCATGTTCATACCGAGCAAGGTAGAGATGATGAGCATATAGAACTCACCCTCCTTGAAAGCAGTATCCTCGCGGCTCAACCACTCCTTCGCCTGAACAATGACGATGAGAGTACCGAGCGCTAAGATAGTCTTCAATACACCAGCAGCAGGACTGGTAGCATACATACCACCGAAAGCCTCCGCAGCTTCTGTAGGACAAATGTTGATGACGATGTGAGCCACCATCAACAGAGATACCAGAGGATTGAACCACTTACGTTCCGCAGACTTAGAGCTACAGAAATCAGCAATGAAAGTTATGATCAAAACTGCCATCAAGGTAGCCTCTGGAATCATATTTAAAAATTGACTGTAATTCATTTCTTCTGATAATTATTACATGATTACACTAAAGATAGGACCTACGGCGTCCATGATAATCTCCTCTGCCCAAAGTGGGAACATACCGAGACCTGCCACGCAAGCGATCAAGCCTGCTACAGCGATACGCTCGTCCCAAGTAGCATCGTGAAGCTTCTCCAACTTTGGATTTGGAACCTTCTGGTACAAAATCTTACCTACGCAACGCAAGATATATACGGCGGTGATAACGATAGATGTACATGCGATGATGGTACATACACGATGGAAGGTATCTGCATTCTGGAAGGAACCTACGAAGATGGTCATCTCGGCTACGAAACCTGAGAAACCTGGCAAACCGAGGTTAGCCAAACCAGCTACTGCATAACCTACTGAGAGGAATGGGATAATCTTCATCAAACCACCCAAGTAACGTACGTCTCGTGTACCTGCCTGGTGATAAATCATACCGATGACTGCGAAGAAGAGGGCGGTCATCAAACCGTGAGACAACATCTGGAGGATAGCACCTGTAGCGGCTGTCTCGGTCATCATACAGAGAGCGAAGAGCACCATACCACAGTGAGATACTGAAGAGTAAGCGTTGATGTACTTCAAGTCGGTCTGTACACATGCTGACAAAGCACCATAAACGATAGAGATGGTAGTCAATACCAAGAACACCTTGATCCAGAATCCGTGAGTAGCGGCTGGCAAAAGGAACATGGCGATACGGAAGCAACCGTAACCACCAAGCTTCATCAACACACCGGCATGCAACATAGATACGGCTGTTGGCGCACTAGCGTGACCATCAGGAGACCATGTGTGGAATGGGAACAAAGCTCCAAGGATACCGAAACCGATAAAGAGCAATGGGAAGAACACGTTCTGTACGCTCTCAGGGATGGCGTGAGCACCACCTGTATGATGAGCGATGTCAAGAATCTCGAATGTCTGAGCACCACTGTAGAAGTAGATACCCAAGATACCGATGATCAAGAGTGCAGAACCACCCATCAACATCAAAGTCAACTTCATAGCTGAGTACTCCTTCGCACCACTACCCCATACACCGATCAAGAGGTACATAGGGATGAGGGCTACCTCGTAGAACATGAACATGGTGAACATGTCGATAGAGATGAAGAAGCCATATACACCGATGCTCAACAAGGTGAACCAGAGGAAGTATTCCTTCTTCATAGGCTCCATCTGCCATGAAGCAAATGTACCTGTGAACACGATGACAGAAGTCAAGAGAATCATCACTACTGAGATACCATCCACACCGAGTGAATAGTTGATGTGCAATGGCTCAAACCAAGGCACACAGTAAGTGAAGAGCATAGGAGCTTGGGCGGCTGGCATTGTCTCACGAGCTTCGAGAAATGCAAACACCAAATAGATGGAGAGTGCCAGCAAAGCAGAGGCACCTACTACCATCACACCACGAACCTGCTTGTCGTTGCGTGCCAACCAGAGGCCGAGCAACATCAGGAGTGGTACTATGACGAATATACTTAAATTCATTTCTTTTCTATTTATTTCATTGTGAGACTTTTATTAAAGAAGTGCGAGCAAGCAGAGTGTCAATGCCACGGTACCTGTGAGGAACCAGATAGCATAGCTGCGTACGTCGCCGCTCTGCCATGGACGGATAGTCTCGCCTGCCTCCTGTGCGCTCCAAGCCATGAAGTTGAAGGTGCCATCGATGACGCGACGGTCGAACCATGCGATTGGCTTTGAGAACAAACCGAAGACAATCTTGTGAGTGAAGAACTGCCAAGCATCGTCGATATAGAAACGATTCAAGGCTGCCTTGTGCAACTTAGGCATCTTCTTAGCCAAGCTATCTGCCAATGGAGTCTTCTTAGGAGCATACATATAGGTAGCCAAACCGATACCGATCAAAGCGACTACGATAGAGGTGCAAGCCACCTGAGTATCAATGTGGATGTCGTAGCTCTGACCTGTAGCTGAGATGAAGTGACCGAATGGAATCAAACCGCAAACACAAGAGATGGCTGCGAGGAATACCAATGGACCCCACATCACGAATGGAACCTCCTGTGGCTTACGACGATGCTCAGGATCAAGCTCGTAGTAGCTCTGTCCCCAGAAGATCACGTAGTAGAGACGGAACATATAGAATGCTGTCATACCAGCTACCAATGTCATGAAGTAACCCATGAATGGAGAGAACTGGAAGCATGCTGTGATGATCTCATCCTTAGAGAAGAAGCCTGCGAATGGAGGAATACCTGCAATCGCCAAGCAACCGATCAAGAAGCAGATGTTGGTGATAGGCATGTACTTGTGCAAGCCGCCCATGTAGTCCTTGAAGTTGCTGCCGATGATGACGATGATAGCACCAGAGCAGAGGAACAACAAAGCCTTGAACATAGCGTGGGTGAACAAGTGGAAGATACCTGCCATGTAACCCAAACCACCCTCATGGTTATCAACAGCGAAGCAAACGCCGAGGGCAACGAGCATGTAAGCGATCTGAGAGATGGTAGAGAATGCCAAACCACGCTTGATGTCACGCTGGCAGCAAGCTACGGCTGCTGCATAGAATGCGGTGAACGCTGCGATGTAAGCTACATAGTGCAAAGTGTTAGGAGCATACTCCACCCAGATTGGGAAGAGGCTGGCTACCTGATATACACCCGCTACGACCATGGTAGCAGCGTGGATCAATGCAGATACAGGAGTTGGACCCTCCATGGCATCTGGCAACCAGATGTGCAATGGGAACATCGCACTCTTACCAGCACCACCGATGAACATCAAGAACAACGCTGTAGGCATTACCCAAGCAGCACCTGCCAAAGAGCTCTGAAGCTCAGGCTGTGCATTCAAATCATAGTTGAAGGTTCCTACGTAGAAGCTGTAGAACAAGATACCAATCAAGAAGAAGAGGTCAGCGAAACGAGTTACGATGAACGCCTTCTTGCTGGCATGTACGGCAGCATGCTTTGGATAGTAGAAACCGATGAGCAGATATGAGCAAACACCCACCAACTCCCAGAACAAGTACATCTGGAAGATGTTGGTAGCTACTACCAAGCCCAACATTGACATGGTGAACAAGCTGAGGTAAGCGTAGAAACGCTGCATACCCTTCTCATAGCCCTCTACCTTGTAGTTCTCATCACGCTCAGCCATATAACCGAAACTATAGATGTGAACCATGAAGCTGACGGTGGTAATCACGATGAGCATCAATACAGAGATTGGGCTCAGACGGAAACCAATGTTGAAAGTCAGCAACTCGGTAAACTTCAACCATGTGAAATTAAATACGGTAACAGTTGGGTACAAGCCAGAGGCTTCACGACCAACGGCAAAGAAGTATTCGTAAGCTGTATATACAGACATAGCGAACACACAGCCCATCAATACGGTACCGATGATAGCTGCTACCTGCTTTTTCATCTTCATACCCGCAAGTCCCAGAACCAGGAAGCTCAGGAATGGGAGAAGAAGTATCAAAAATGCATAACTGTAATTCATTGTCTTACTTTAGAATTTCATGTTTTCAATACTGTTCACCTGGTCACTGTTATAGTTGCGGTAAACGTTAATAATGATAGCCAAAGCTACGGCTGTCTCGGCTGCTGCCACTCCGATGGAGAACAATGTGAAGAAGAAACCTTCCAACTGTCCTGGGAAGAGGATGCGGTTGAACACAGCGAAGTTGAGATCGGCTGCATTCAGCACCAACTCGATGGAGATGAGCATGGCAACGAGGTTACGACGAGTAACAAAGCCATATACTCCGATGAAGAACAAGAGTGCTGAGAGCACGAAGAAACATTGTACTGGAATCATTTCTTATCCTCCTTTCTTGCGATTAAGATACCACCGATGATACATGCCAACAAGAATACTGAGATAAACTCGAATGGCAATACATAGCCGTACTTGTCAGCACCTACGAGTGCAGAACCCACCTGGTCCATAGGGACCTCGCGGTCAGCAACGGTAGCTGCCATGTCGATGAAGTGGTTCTTGAGCACGATGACTGCCAAGGTAACGAAACCTACGAGGCAAACCAAGGCGCGACCCAATACCTTGCTACCCTTCACGTGCTCCAAGAGCCCCTGGAGTGTACGCTTAGATACCAACTGGATGGCGAAAACATAAAGCATGGTGATACCACCTGCGTAAACTGAAATCTGAGCTGCACCAAGATATGTGTAGTCGAGCAAGAAGAACATGCCGGCAACACCGAAGAGCACGAACAACAAGAAGGTTGCCGCTCTCATGATACGCTTGGTGAATACGCACATCAAGGCTGAGCCAAGGATGACAACTGCCAAGACGACGAACATGAATAAATTTGCTGTTATCATTGTCTATAGTCCTCCTTACTTAGTCTTGGTGTTAAACTTACCGATCTCCAATGGTGCGCCACCGTCGATGAGGTTTGGCAGGCTACCGCCCTTATATACCTCCTTGTCAAGGTGCATCACCAACTTGTTGCGGTCGAAGACTGCATTCTCGAAATCGTTGACAAACTTGATTGCACCGAAGTTACATGCGTTGACACAGAGCTCGCAGAACATGCAGTCGCCCAAGTCGTACTGGTAATCCACCAACTTGCGCTTCTTCTTGCCTGTCTCTGGGTCCTCCACCATCTCGGTTACGATCTTGATGGTGTCGTTAGGGCATGACTTCTCACACAATGTACAACCCACACACTTGTAAGCCTCGTTCTCATCACGAACGAAGACCAGGCGTCCACGGAAACGTGGAGAGATGTGGAGTGTAGTCTTGCGGTTCTCAGGATACTGCTCTGTGCTCTTTGGTGTGAAGTACTCCTTCATGGTGACCTTCATACCAGTAGCGAGGGTCTTCAAACCCGCTGCAATACCGCCGAAATATGAATTGTTAGACATACTTTCTATATTATATATAATAATGTGTAAATTATCCGTGGAAACCAAATGCTACGCATACGGTCATCATGATCAAGATAACCAATGACAATGGCATCAAGTACTTCCACTCCAACTTCAAGATCTGGTCGATACGGAGACGAGGGAAGGTCCAACGTACCCACATCAAGAGCCATACTACGGTGAAGGTCTTACCGAAGAACCAGATGAAACCTGGAATCATGTTCATCAAGTTGTCGAAGCCCTCAATACCGATGTTCAATGGAGCCCAACCACCGAGGAATACGGTAGAAGCGATACCAGAGATCACGAAGAGGTTCAAGTACTCAGCCAAGTAGTAAAAACCGAAGCCCATACCAGAATACTCAGTGTGGTAACCTGCGGTCAACTCACTCTCAGCCTCAGCCAAGTCGAAAGGACCACGGTTGGCCTCAGCGTTACCTGCTACGAGGAATACCAAGAAAGCCAAGATAGCTGGCACATGACCCTTGATGATCAACCAGTTCCAAGCACCAGTCTGAGCCTCTACGATACCGCTCACCTGCATAGTACCTGTGAGTACCACAGCAGAAATCAAGCAAAGACCGAGAGACATCTCATAAGAAATCATCTGTACGGCACCACGCATAGCAGATACGACAGAATACTTGTTGTTAGATGCCCAACCTGCGAGGAACACACCCAGCACGCCGATAGAACTTACGGCTGTGATGAGGAATACACCTACGTTGAAGTCAAGAATATGAGCACCCATGTTCCAAGGAAGGAACGAGAAAGTACCCACAGAGGCAATGATCACGAGGAATGGTGCCATATAATAGAGCAACTTATCCGCTCTATCCACAGCGAAGATCTCCTTGATCAACATCTTGAGCACGTCGGCGAACACCTGGAACACACCCCAAGGACCTACACGCATAGGGCCCAAGCGGCACTGGAAGTAGGCACACACCTTACGCTCCATGAAGATGAGCACGATGGCAATCAGCGCATAAGCAGTCAAAATGCAGACACCGACGAGCACGCACTCTATCAAAATCGACAAGAAATCGCCCAAACCCAAGGTCTGGCGAAGCAGATTGTCGATGAATGTTGTTACTATACTAAAATCAAACATAATTATCTATCAATATCAGGGATTACGAAATCGATGGCAGCACCTGTTGTAATCAAGTCTGCGATTTTCTGACCACGAAGCATTGGATCGAGAGCACCTGTCAAAGACAAGCCCATTGGGCGCATCTTCATACGGTATGGACTCTTGTCACCCTTTGAGTCGAGATAGACACCAAACTCACCGCTGGCTCCCTCTACTGAGAAGTACCACTGTCCCTCTGGAACCTTGATGATAGGCTTCTGCTTGATGTAGAACTCGCCCTCTGGGATGTTGTCGATCAACTGCTCGATGATGTCCAAGCTCTGATACAACTCCTGGATATGCACATAGTAACGATCCATAGAATCGCAACCTGTCAGCGTGATTTCCTTCCACTCCACCTTGTCATACATATCGTATGGGTGACGCTTACGGGTATCGTTCTTCCAACCTGATGCACGACCAGCAGGACCTGTCACTGCATAGTTGATACAGTCTTCCAAGTTCATAGGACCTACACCTTCGAGACGGTTGTGAGTAATCACGTTGTCACCGAATACATCGAGGTACTCCTGAATCATTGGACGAAGATACTTGCAGAGAGTCTTCACGTTCTGAACGAAGTTAGGGTCGATGTCAGCCTGGCAACCACCGATGCGGTAGTAGTTCTGGATCAAGCGACCACCTGTAGTCTCCTCCATCACGTTCAACACATGCTCACGGTCACGCATACAGTAAAGGAATGCTGTCAAGGCGCCCAAGTCCTGAGCGGTACAACCGAGATACAACAAGTGAGAGTCGATACGCTGAAGCTCGTCCATGATGGTACGGATGTAGTGGATACGATCAGAAAGTTCGATACCCATACCCTCCTCGATCACACCTACCAAGGCATGGCGATGCATCATGGCAGAGAGGTAGTTCAAGCGGTCGGTCAGAGCCAATGTCTGAGGATAAGTCATACCCTCCCACATTTTCTCGATACCACGATGGATATAACCGAGGTGAGGATAGATGCGCTTCACGGTCTCACCATCGATGACAGTCTGCAAACGGAGCACACCGTGGGTAGATGGGTGGTTAGGACCGATGTTGACTACGTAGTCATCCTCATCGAAGCGACGCTTCTGGGTAGCTACCAAGTGACCATCCTGGCTCAAGCTGTACTCTACGGTGAAATCATCCTCAGGCTCATCGGTGCAAGGGAACTTGTTGGCCTCAGGGCTCATGTCGAAGTCCTTGCGGAGAGGATAGCCCTGGAAGTCGGTGCGGAGGAAGAGACGGCGCATGTCTGGGTGACCCAAGAACTTGATGCCGACGAAATCGAATACTTCACGCTCCAACAAGTCAGCTACCTTCCAGAGATTGATGACTGTAGGGATGACGTCAGAACCATCCACCTTCTTGGCGATAGTCTTGACAGAGCAACGCTCATTGTTCTGAGTGTTCTCAAGGATATAGATACATCCGAGACCTTCCTCACCGAAGTCTTCACCGATGATGGTAACAAGGTAGTCGAAATGCTTCTCGTTCTTCAACTTCTCCATCTCCTTGGAGAAATTGTCAAAACTCAATTCAATATTATTCAGTTTCATGTTCTTATACCTTATTATATTAATCAGTTAGACCTTTCTGAGGGTCGAAGTCCTCAGGTACTTCAGTTACGATAATAGGCTCCTTGTGTCCGAGCTTCTCAGCATCAGAGAGGTTCTCGTTGCTCAAGCCGCGAAGACCACCCTTGCTCATAGAGAGTTCTTTCTCCTCAGAGGTCATCTTGTGGTTGGCACCACCGAAGAATTTCTCTACCTTTACCTTACGTTGCAACTGCATCATACCGTAAAGGATAGCCTCTGGGCGTGGAGGACATCCAGGGATATACACATCCACAGGAACCAACTCGCTGATACCTCTTACTACGTTGTAGCTTTTCTTGAAAGGACCACCAGAGATGGTGCATCCACCCACAGCTACCACATACTTAGGCTCAGCCATTTCATCGTACAAACGCTTAAACACTGGTGCCATCTTATTGGTAATCGTACCGGCACACATGATCAAGTCGGCTTGGCGTGGAGAGTTACGAGTTACCTCGAAGCCAAAACGAGAGAAGTCGTAGCGAGCACAACCCACAGCCATGAACTCGATACCACAGCAAGAAGTACCGAAGGTCAAAGACCAGAGAGAGTTACTACGTCCCCAGTTGATGGCTGCATCGAGAGAACCAACTACCACGTTAGCACCACCCTCATTGAGCTCTTGCGCAATCTTTTCGAGGGTATCGTTGTCCTTAAACTCGTCGTAAGGAATACTCTTGATAGAGGCTCTTTTGTTTACTTCCATTCCAATGCTCCTTTCCGCCAAGCGTAAGCAAGGCCAAATACCAATACCAACAGGAAGAAGCCAATGCTCACGAGAGCCATTGCTCCAAACTGCTTAACTACGACTGCCCATGGGTAAAGCAATACAGTCTCGATATCAAACATCAAGAAAAGGATGGCGAAGAGGTAGTAGCCGATGTGTGATGGCAACCAAGAGCTGCCACGTGTCGGAATACCGCACTCAAAAGGTTCACCCTTTACCGGATTGTATGAACGAGGACCGATCAACTTCGCGATGACATAAGCAGCCACCACCAAGGTTACAGCCGTCAGCAAAACGGTGATAAATAGTGTAAAGTTCATAAAATTGTTATAACGTTATTTGTTTAAATGCTTCTAAGCGACTGCAAAGGTAACAATTATTTTGCAAACAAGACGTAACTTTTCGGAAAAAGTTGCAACCTTTGCCACTTTTCGTCCGTCTAAGAGACAAAATAGAGTATAAATATTTAAAATAAGAAAGGAAATAATTATGATTTTAAGTACAACTCCGACCATAGAGGGTCACCCTATTCGTGAATATCGTGGCGTGGTGACTGGTGAGACCATCATCGGCACCAACTTCGTCAAGGACTTCTTTGCCAACATCCGTGATGTCATCGGTGGCAGAAGCGGTTCCTATGAGAGCACACTCCGTGAAGCAAAGGACACTGCGCTCCGAGAGATGAGCGACCGTGCCGCCTCCCTCGGCTGCAATGCCATCGTCGGCATCGACCTAGACTACGAGACTGTAGGCAACAGCGGCAGCATGCTGATGGTGACGTGCAGCGGAACGGCTGTGATACTATAACAAATAAGCCATTCATCTCTATGGGACGGCAAGCTACTATATCAAGTAAACTGCTCTTTGAGGCTTCCAAGAAAAAGGACGAAAAGATTGAAATAAAGGTATTAAGATACAAGTTTTCCCTCCAAGAAAACGCTTATTGAAATTTCCTACGTTTCGAAAGGTCAGAAGAAAACGTATAGCAAACGTCTTTCTTATTATGATAGGCCAAACCACCGATTAACGCCAGCAACTCATTGCCGACAATCCGTAGGATGACAGTACAAAAGTAATAAAAAGAATTGAGACTTGCAAGAAAATCTTTAAGTTTCTTGCAAGTCCCAACAAAATTGACTATTTAAAAAGGTCAGAGTGAGAACCAGTATCCAATAAACACAAGACCAATTCATCATTATCATAACGCCAAACCAAAATCCAATCTGGAAGAATATGACAATCATTCCAGCCTTCATAATTACCATGTAAAGGATGATTCTTATATTTTTCCGGAAGTTTATCGCCTTTCATCAAAACTGCAACAACTTCCTCAAACAAAGACTTGTCGTAACCTCGTTTCATACATCTTTTATATGATTTCTTGAAACGCCCAGACAATCGTAACTTATACATCATCAAGCCTCCAAATAATTCATCATTTCTTCCAATGTATCAAAGTTCTTTACATCGCCCTTTTCTACATCCATCAAAGCCTTATCCAATTCCGTACATTGGGATTTGCGCAAGGTCTTTACACTATTGTCTTCACGAAGAACTTTTACGCCCTTCATGACACTCAACAGTCCTTTCAAATGCTCCAATATCGACGGACTTTCAACCTGTAATGTCAATGTTGCCATAATTCTTTGTCTAATTAAACACCGCAAAAGTAATAAAAAGATTTGGGACTTGCAAGAAAAAGAACGAAAAGATTGTAATAAACGTAATAAGACATATGTTTTCCCGCCCGAAAACTTGCATTTATCATATAAAAGCCGTATCTTGCGAACCCTACAAGTTTTGCGGAGAATATGACATCTATACTCCGCAAATATCATCATATTTTTGGGAGTTGAATATATTGAGATACAAAAATATCCTTTCACTAGAAGCTGCTGATAATCAAGATTATCTCGCTAAAAGTGAAAGGACATGACTACTGTACAATCTTGAAGCGGATACGCAAGGAGTGAGAAGCCTCATCCCAATTGGTACCGAGCATCACAAACTTGCCGATCTGAGCAGTGGAGCGAACGTGCTTGCCGATGCAAGGACACACATCGTAATCGCCAATGCGTACCAAGCGCAAAGTCTCACTGGCATCCTCTGGAAGACGATCGAGCTTGACATCTGCTGGGATATGGTCACGATCCACAAACTCGTAGGTCACTGGCATATCTGCCTCTATCAAGCGATTCATCTCCGCCTCTATCTCCTTCTCTTCCTGGCGACTTGGCTTATGATCGATGACGAAAGTCATCTTACTCTTCTTGCGCTCGATATGGGCATTACGACTACGCTCGCATCCAAACATGCGAACCATCAACTGGTTGAGCAAATGCTCTGCCGTATGAGCAGGTGGGAATTCCTCCTTATGGTGCTCATTCAATATGAATTCACTCTCTTCCATCTTGACATTGAATTTATAGATTCTTACTCCGTTAGCCTCGATAGATACTGGGAAGATACCGTCTTTCTTCAGTTCCACCTTGCGTCTGCCACCCGACCAAAGTTCGGTGACCGACACCTCTTCCTCCGGCAAATGCAAGAAGTCGAAGGCATGACCTGGGATGCAAACACCCAACTCGCGTGCGTCAATAGAGAAATTCAACACCACCAAGAGTACCTCTTCTTCTTTCTTGCGAAGGAAAGCAAAGTTGGTACGTGGGTCGAAATGATCGCTGCCTGGATTCACATACATCAAGTCGAAGGTATCACCCTCACGAATCGCCTTCTCCTCATTGGCAAGACGAAGCATCTGGCGATAGGTGGCAGCCAAGTATTTCTGCTCTGGAGTCAAACCATCCGTCTTTCTGCCAGCTCCCGTCTTATTGGCCGTCTTAGGAAGAGCATGTTGATAGGCTTGAGCCAACGTCACAGGACTCCAATAGTCGAAAATCGTGGTACGTCCATCCACGCCACTGAATCCCTCCTTGTCCATTCCTCGCTCACCAAACTCCTGTCCGCTATAGAGCATGAAAGGATTCTTCTGGAAAAAGAGGCTCATGGCTGCAGCTGGTATCGCCTTCATGGCATCACCGCAGAAGAAATCACTGGCGATGCGTTGCTCATCATGGTTCTCCAAGAAATAGAGCATGTGGTCACGAATATCGTCCACCTCTTGCCACTCGTGGGTGATGCTGGATGCAGGACGTTTGCCACGGATGACACCACGCAAGCAATCATACATGCCCACCTTGTCATATAGATAGTCAAAACCAGCCTTCACATAGTTGCGGTACTGGCTAGGATCATACACTTCGCCAATGACGATGATCTCCGGATAACGAGATTTCAGTATCTGTGTGGCATACGACCAGAAAGCCGTAGGCACCATCTCCGCCATATCGCAGCGGAAGCCATCCACTCCCTTGCTCGCCCAATAGAGCAATATGTCCGTCATCTTACCCCATGTACTTGGCACTGGCTCGTAGTGATAGCTACGTCCGCCAGCATCACAATAGTCGATGCCATAGTTAAGCTTCACGGTCTCATACCAGTCGTTGCAACCGGGACGGTTATCAAAACGGTCATTGCCCGTAGCCCTGGCAGGACTCTCCACGTATAGCTCATAGATGGCAGCATCCTTCTCCGCATAAGCCTTGAACTCAGGTTTCGACTGGCGCACATCATTCAAGTCCAAGTCGCCCCAAGCATAATAGAAGTTATTTTTAGTAGAGAAGTGCATATTCTTGTCGTCATCCTCTCCAAGATCTCTCACACCAGCAGGCTTACAGATAGAGTGATATTCACGAGCCACATGATTAGGCACGAAATCCATGATGACCTTCATGCCTGCCTTGTGGGTACGCTCGATGAGACTCTCCCACTCCGCCATACGCATACTCACGTTTTCAGCCAAGTCGGGATCGATGTCATAGTAGTCGGTGATGGCGTAAGGCGAACCAGCCTTGCCCTTCACCACCTCAGCATGTTGAGTTGGAATGCCATAGGAAGAGTAGTTTGTTTGCGTAGCATGACGAATGACACCGGTGTACCAAATATGCGTGAAGCCCATATCATGAATACGAGCCAAGATGGTGTCATTAAAATGATTCAGTTTTCCACAACCGTTTTCCTCTATCGTTCCGTTCTCCTTTCGGTTTGTATTCTTATTTCCAAAGAGGCGTGGAAGAACCTGATATATTAATACCTTTTCCTTCATTTAGCGGTTTACTAAGAAAATGAAACGTTTTATCCCCTGGACAACGCCCTGTCCAGAAGATAAAACGCTATATAATGTTGTTGTTTGATTAAGCAATGCCGTGAGCAGCAACAGTCTTGTCGATGCGGCCAATCATACCCTGCAAAGCCTTGCCAGGACCACACTCAGTGAAGTCATCAGCACCATCTGCAATCATAGCCTGTACTGAAGAAGTCCAACGAACTGAGCTTGTCAACTGAGCAATCAAGTTCTGCTGAATCTCAGCTGGGTCAGTATGAGGCTTACCATCTACGTTCTGGTAAACTGGGCACTTAGGAGCAGAGAAAGTAGTCTTCTCGATAGCTGCCTGAAGTTCATCCTTAGCTGGCTGCATCAATGGAGAGTGGAAAGCACCACCTACCTTCAAAGGCAAAGCACGCTTAGCTCCAGCAGCCTTCAACTTCTCGCAAGCTGCGTTGATAGCGTCTGTGTTACCAGAGATGACGAGCTGACCAGGGCAGTTGTAGTTAGCAGCAACTACCACGTTGCCCTCAGAGCTAACCTCTGCGCAAATCTCCTCTACCTTCTCGTCTGGCAAACCGATGATGGCAGCCATTGTACCTGGGTTAGCCTCACAAGCCTTCTGCATAGCGTTGGCACGAGCTGCAACGAGCTTCAAGCCATCCTCGAATGCCATGGCACCAGCAGCAACCAAAGCAGAGAACTCACCGAGAGAGTGACCAGCCACCATAGCAGGCTTGAACTCATCACCCAAGCAGAGAGCAGAGATAACTGAGTGGAGGAATACAGCAGGCTGTGTTACCTTTGTCTCCTTCAACTGCTCATCAGTGCCAGCAAACATGATATCGGTAATCTTGAAGCCGAGAATCTCGTCAGCCTTATCGAAAAGTTCTTTTGCCAATGTGTTGTTGTCGTAGAGGTCCTTACCCATACCTACGAATTGTGAACCCTGACCAGGGAAAACAAATGCTTTCATTTTATTTCTTATTTTAGTTTGTTATTATTTATATTCCTTGAAGATATTGCCGTCAGCAACAGAATTCATTCAATGCCAATGAATTCGCGTGCAAAGATACAACAATTTTTCGAGAATCAAACAAGGAATATTCAAAATATATAGTTATATATTCTAAATTACCACAAAAGGAGCAGAAGCCAAACATAAAAAAATCCCAAATGCCAAGAGGCAGATGGGATTTTTATATTGTTTTGCTTTACAGTGCGAAAAAATATCGTACTTAGCGGCAGTGAGTATTACTCAGCTGCTGGAGCCTCCTCCTCAGCTGCAGGAGCAGCCTCAACTGGAGCCTCTTCTGCTGCAGGAGCAGCAACAGGAGCGTTCTCAGGAACAACGTTTACTGGAACCTTAACCTCAACCTCCTTGTGGAAGTGTACAGTAGCCTCGTATTCGCCTACCTTCTTAGCGTCCTTCATTGTGATGATCTTGCGGTCGATCTCGATGCCCTTCTTAGCGAGCTCCTCAGCAACAGTAGCAGCGTTAACTGAACCGTAGAGCTGACCAGTAGCGCTCACCTTAGCAGCGATAGTAAGAACTACGCCATTGAGAGCCTCACCCTTCTTAACAGCCTCAGCCTTGATAGCCTCAAGCTTGTGAGCCTGCTGCTTCAAGTCCTCTGCCAACTGCTTCTTAGCAGATGGAGAAGCGATGACAGCCTTACCTGTAGGGATAAGGAAGTTACGACCGTAACCACTCTTAACATTCACGATATCGTTCTTGTATCCAAGACCGATAATATCTTGCTTCAAAATAATTTCCATTCTTCTTTTCCTCCTTAAATTACTTCATCAAATCGGTTACGTAAGGAAGCAAAGCGATCTGGCGAGCACGCTTAACAGCCTGTGCTACACGGCGCTGATACTTCAAAGATGTACCTGTGATACGACGTGGAAGGATCTTACCCTGCTCGTTCAAGAACTTCTTCAAGAACTCTGGGTCCTTATAGTCGATATACTTAATACCGCTCTTCTTGAAACGGCAATACTTCTTCTTCTTTGTGTCGATAGAAGGAGCGGTCAAATAACGGATTTCTGATTTCTGATCTGCCATGATTAAGCCTCCTCTTTTTTACCAAGCTTTGCACGACGCTTCTCTGCGTAAGCGGCAGCATACTTGTCAAGTTTAACAGTCATGTAACGAATTACTTTCTCGTCACGGCGATAGCCAATTTCGAGCTTGTCAATCAAAGTTGGTTCAGCCTTGAACTCAATCAAGTTGTAGAAGCCTGATGTCTTCTTCTGGATGTTGTAAGCCAACTTCTTCAAACCCCAAGCCTCTTCATTCAAAATCTCAGCACCGTTATCGGTGAGCAGCTTCTTGAACTTAGCGACCGTTTCCTTCATCTGTTCATCAGACAAAACGGGAGTCAAAATGAAAACGGTTTCGTATTGATTCATACTACTTAAAATTAAATAATGTTATTAATAAATTCTCGTTGCTCTTCGAGTGATTTCGGATACCAAAAGCACCCTTTTCTCGAATTGCGGTGCAAAATTACGACTTTTTCTTCAATCAACCAAATATTTTTTGTACTTTTGCACTAAATATCAGATACTTTTATTGTATTTTAAAGATTTTACAGAGAAATGAGCAAGTTTAATTACCCTAAAATGTACGGAGCGACGAAAAATGTCCTCCAAACTGTTGCCGCTTCGGGAATCACTATGATTGTGCTCGGAGTGGTCATCCTAGCCTCCTGCTTCATCTTCAATTTCGAGAGCAATCTTCCTCTCCTGGCAGGTCTCTTCCTCATCATCGCAGGATGTGCTGGCTTCGTCTATTCCATCAAAAAGGAAGACAAGCATTAACATCCTCATAAAACCAGCAATCCGTGCAACCTGTGCCCTATCATTTTGAAGACACGGATTACACGGATCAATTGGTTTTATTTTCCCAGGTACTTCTGATACCCTATCTTTCTCTTAGTCCTGCTCAGGAGCGATCAACTTATAGCCCTTGCCATGGATATTGATAATCTCAATCTGAGGATCCTCTTTCAAGTGCTTACGCAACTTGGTGATATACACATCCATTGAGCGAGCGTTGAAATAGTTGTCATCTATCCAGATGGTCTTCAAGGCGAAGTCACGCTGAAGAATGTCGTTGGCATGAGAGCAGAGCAATGACAAGAGTTCGTTCTCCTTGGTTGTCAACTTAGTCTGCTTGTCATCGATGGTAAGCAACTGCTTCTGAGTATCGAAGGTGAAGCGACCGATGTGATACAAGGTTGACTCCTTGTTCTTCTTGCCACGTACGCGGCGAAGGATAGCCTCTACACGGAACACCAACTCCTCCATAGAGAATGGCTTGGTGATGTAGTCGTCGGCACCCAACTTGAAACCTTCGAGGATATCCTCCTTCAAGGTCTTGGCGGTCAAGAAGATGATAGGAAGGTCGGCATTAGACTGACGAATCTCCTGTGCCAAGGTGAAACCATCCTTCTTAGGCATCATCACGTCAAGCACTGCTATATCAAACTTATTTTTAGAGAACTCTCTGAAACCTGCTTCTCCATCAGGGCAAAGAGTGGTAGTATAGCCCTTAGCCTCCAAATATTCACGGAGCAACATACCCAAGTTCTCATCGTCTTCACAAAGAAGCATCTTTATTTTCTCTTCCATAGTCGTATATGTTTATTGTTAATATTCTATTTATCATTTTTCATTTATAATTGTTCGTTTACCTAGTCATGTATCACTGGCAACTTGATGGTGAAGGTTGTACCCTTGCCAAACTCGCTTTCCACCTTGATGTCGCCATCGTGCAGGTCAACGATCTTCTTGACATATGCCAATCCGAGTCCGAAGCCCTTCACGTCATGCACATTGCCAGTGTGTACGCGATAGAACTTATCGAAGATTTTCTTCAAGTTCTCTTTCTTCATACCGATACCCGTATCCGTGATGGACAGGTAGAGATACTGGTCATCATTCCAGGTCTTCATCGTGATGTTGAGCGCCTCATCAGGCTTGCGATACTTCACGGCATTGTCCATCAAGTTGAAGATGACATTCTGGAAATGCACCTCATCGACATAGATAGAGGAGTCGATAGCCTCAATGTCGGTATAGACCTTTCCGCCGGTATGCTCTACACGAAGGGTGAACGAGTTGGCGATATTCTCCACCATTTCATTCAAGTCGAGTTCCTTCTTCTTGAACACCGCCTTCTTCTTGTCAAACATACTCATCTGGAGCACCTTCTCGACCAAGAATCTCAAGCGTTTCGACTCATCATTGATAACCGTGCCCAAGTGTTTCTGCATCTGCTCACTCTTGGAAACCGATGGGTCGTTGAGCATCTGGGCTGCCAACGAGATGCTGGCGATAGGTGTTTTCAACTCATGCGTCATATTATTGATGAAGTCATTCTTGATCTCCGTATATTTCTTCTGTCGGAATATCACGACGATGGTGAAGATGAAGGTAATCAACAACACGATGGTGAAGATGATGCTCGGAATCATAAACCTCACGCTGGAGAAGATGTAACTGTCCATATTAGGGAAGTGAATCTTCACGACACCCATCTTCGACTGTGGGTCGTTGCGGAACAACACTTGCGAATAACTATATTCCTCGCCCTCGTCGGTATAGTCTGGGCAACGATAGACCTCTCTGCCATCCTGCGTTGTCACCGTGAAGTGATAAGGGATGTCGATGCCATTGTTCATCATCTCCGCCTTGAGGTCTTGGTCAAGTTGCTTGAAGTTGATGCGTTCCTTCAGAGGTTTGTCGGATGCCGAATAGAGGATGGAATAGACCACCTCGTCGAGCAATGCCTTCTGATAGACATATCTATTCTTCACGATTTCCTGTAGAGACTTCTGTGTCTCATTGATGGAATTCTTGTCGCTACGCAGAATCATCGCCTTTGGTGTATTGGCAGGGTTGGATGCGATGGTCTTCAACTCGAAGGAGGAATAGACCGTGCCGTCCTTGCCGGTGACCGAGTACTGATGAGAATGCTGAACCGTACCATCTGGCTGTCCACTTCTCGTGCCCACAGAGTCCTTGCGGTTAGCCCTGCGCTCCGTCTCGTTGACATCTTTCTCCAAATAGCGCAACGTCTCGTTTAGCTCCAAGTTTCTTGAAGCTTGATACAAGGCTCTATTGACCGACTCGTCAAATTGTTCCTTCTTCATATCCACCATTTCCTGGATATATCCCAACTGTAGGAACAGTAAGGCGAGGAACGAGAACCCCATGATTATAGCGATTGTCCAAATAGTTCTTTTCTTCATGGGGGCAAAGATAGGAAAAATCTTAATCGGTTAACACTTTTCCGTTAACAAATTCAACGCAATTAAAGAATATTAAGAAAAGAAAAGGTAGATGATTATATATTTAAAACTAAACATCACCTTTGTGGTAGAAAAAAGAGAAGAGCGGGATATGCCAGCCGACACATCTCGCTCTCCACCTTAATATTATATATATCACTGCAAGAGATAGAATTTCTCTCTTCCAGAAATCATTTTTTTTACTCAGCCTCCTTTGCCAACTCAGCCTCGTGGTCAGCAATCAACTTGCCCTGAATATCATTAGGTACAAGCTCGTAGCTAGCAAACTTGGTTGTGAAGGAAGCACGACCACCCGTCAAGGAACTCAAAGAGATAGAGTAATTGGAAAGTTCCTTCAGAGGAATCTTGGCACTCAGCTTCTGGTAGCCAGCCTCGCTGTCCATACCCATAATGAGAGCACGACGACCTTGCAAGTCGCTCATCACATCTCCCATGAAGTCGGCAGGTACATAAACCTCCAAGTCATAGATAGGCTCCAAAATCTTAGGACCAGCCTGCTTGAATGCATCGCTGAAGGCATGGCGGGCAGCCAACATGAATGAAAGTTCATTGCTATCTACTGGGTGCATCTTACCATCATAAACGATGACACGCACGTCACGAGCATAACTACCTGTCAAAGGACCATGCTCCATACAATCCATGATACCCTTCAAGATAGCAGGCATGAATCGAGCGTCGATGGCACCACCCACTACAGAGTTAAGGAATACCAACTTACCACCCCACTCCAAGTCAACTTCCTCACGGCTCTTGATGTTCATCTTGAACTCCTGACCATTGAAAGTGAATGAAGTTGGATCAGGCATACCCTCTGCGTATGGCTCAACGATGAGATGTACCTCACCAAACTGACCGGCGCCACCACTCTGTTTCTTATGACGATACTCTGCACGAGCCTTCTTGGTAATAGTCTCACGATATGGGATGCGAGGCTCCTCGAAAACGACATTGAGTTTTTCGTTGTTCTCCAAACGCCACTTCAAGGTACGAAGGTGGAACTCACCCTGACCACGTACAATCACCTGGCGCAACTCCTTGCTCTGCTCCACGATCCATGTAGGGTCTTCCTGGCGCATCTTCAAGAGAGCAGCCATCAACTTCTCTGTATCTTGGGCATTGACAGCCTTGATAGCACGAGAGTACTTAGGGTTAGGATATTTGATGAAGTCGAAACGCCACTCAGCATCCTTGCCATTCAAGGTATTGCCCGTCTTCACGTCTTTCAACTTCACGGTACAACCGATGTCACCAGCATTCAACTGCTCGACAGCCACACGGTTGGCACCAGCGCAAGCATAAATCTGTCCGATGCGCTCCTTGCTACCACGGTCGGCATTGGTCAAGTCGTCACCTGGCTTGACGCAACCGCTCATCACCTTGAAGTAACTTACCTCGCCGATGTGAGGTTCCATACCCGTCTTGAAGAAGTAAACGCTCTCAGGGCCATTGCTGTCAGGAGCAATTTCCTCACCACGAGTATTGTGCAACTTAGGCATATCGTCAACGAAAGGAACCACATTGCCCAAGAACTCCATCAAGCGGCGAACGCCCATCGACTTACCTGCGCAAACACAGAATACAGGGAAGATGCTACGAGTTACCAATCCCTTGCGGATACCCTCACGCATTTCATCCTCTGTCAAGCTCTCGCTCTCGAAGAACTTCTCCATCAATCCCTCGTCGTTCTCAGCAGCAGCCTCGACAAGAGTCTTGTGCAATTCCATCGCCTTGTCCATCTCCTCCTCAGGAATTTCCTCGATGATAGGAGCACCGCCCTCTGGCTTCCAAGAATATTTCTTCATCAGAAGTACGTCAATGAGAGAATTGAAACCAGGACCTGTCTCTAAAGGATATTGAATCTGTACGCACTTAGGACCATAAATCTCCTTCATGCTGGCAATGATATTGTCGAAGTCACATTTGTCGGAATCCAACTGGTTGACCAAGAAGATGACAGGCTTGCCCAACTTCTCGGTGTAACGGAAGTTGTTCTGTGTACCTACCTCAGGACCATACTGTCCGTTGATGAGGATGACAGCCTGATCGGTCACGTTCATAGACGTGATAGCACCACCCACGAAATCATCACTACCTGGGCAATCAATGATATTAAGCTTCTTGTTGTTCCACTCTACATGAAAAACAGTAGGGAATACCGAGTAGCCGTATTCCAACTCAACAGGGAAGTAGTCGCTCACCGTATTCTTCGCTTCTACAGAGCCTCTACGTTTGATGACGCCTGCTTCAAACAACATACTTTCGGCAAGTGTAGTCTTGCCGCTACCCGCACTGCCCAGCAGCGCAATGTTTTTAATCTCGTTAGTCTTATAAACTCTCATGACGCTTATAGATTTTAAGGGTTATACATTTATGTCAATAAGTCAATAAGGAAAGGAGGGACAACGTCCCCTTTTTCTATTTCAGCCTCTAAGTTAGGCATTTTTTCTGAGATAAGCAAAATTTCACGCCAAAAAATGCACTTCTTTTAAAACATATTAGTAATTTTGCACCTTATTAAAGACTCTTTTCACCCTTACACCTTATTATATATAGGGGAAGAGACGAGTTTGATATTTGGAGTTACAAGCAAAGAGAAAATGACTGGACTATACATACACATCCCCTTCTGCGAGAGCCGTTGCATCTACTGCGGCTTCTACAGCACCACATCCCTCAAGATGAGGGACACCTACGTGGATGCCCTCTGCCAAGAGATGGCTATCCGACGCCAACAAGAATACGCTGACGAGAAAGTAGCGCTGAGCACCATCTACCTAGGTGGTGGCACACCGAGCATGCTCCATGGCGGGCACTTGCGCCAAATCTTCAAGCATATCCAGGAGAACTACACCCTGATGGATGACATGGAGGTGACCATGGAATGCAACCCAGACGATGTCACGCCAGCGTTCTGCGATACCATCCGAGAGCTGCCCATCAACCGGGTCAGCATGGGCGCACAGACATTCTCCGACGAAAGACTTGCCTTTCTGCATAGGCGTCATCGCTCCCAGCAAGTACCTCTAGCCATCGAGCGCCTACGTGCCATCGGCATCCACAACATCAGCATCGACCTGATGTTTGGCTTCCCTTCCGAGACCCTCGAAAACTGGGAGAAAGACATCGACACCGCCTTGTCGCTAGGCGTGGAGCATATCTCGGCATACAGTCTGATGTATGAAGAAGGCACACCACTCTATAGGATGCTAGAGGAAGGAAAAATCAGCGAAATCGATGAGGAAGTGAGCCTAAAGATGTATGAGCGACTCGTAGAGAAGCTCACCCAAGCAGGATTCGAGCATTACGAGATTAGCAACTTCGCCCGCCCAGGCTATCGCTCACGTCACAACAGCAGTTACTGGCACGAAATTCCTTACATCGGTCTAGGCGCAGCAGCCCACTCCTACCGACGACTTCAGAAAGAAAATGGAACATGGGACATCACCAGGAGCTGGAACATCGACAACCTCCAAACATACATCCACGAGATCCAATCGGGCAATCTCCCATCAGAGAAAGAGACTCTCGACCTCTACACTCGCTACAACGACATGATCACGACAGCCCTGAGAACAAGCGATGGAATAAATATGCAAAAAATGAGAAATGAGTTTGGCGAGAAATTGGCAACAAGACTGCTCAATGAGGCAAAACCCAAGATAGAAAGAGGACTCATGGTATTAGAAGACAAAAAAGGCTCACCTTCATCCCTACATTTGAAGCTGAGCCAGAAAGGTATATACATCTCAGACGACATCATGGGCGACTTTATGATAGTCTAGCCCAAACAACGTCTAATTGGACCATGGTTGATTAGTCACGCCATGGCTCCAGTTTTTCCAAACTATGCGACTTTTTGTAACGCTCATAATAATACATCTTGATTCTCTCAACTGCTTCTGCCTCAGATTTTTTCTGCGACAAATACGGCTTCACCATCTGCATCAGAGCATAAAGCAAAACCACGACCACAATCGTGATTCCCATCGAGACGATCGTGCTGGCTATCCCCATAAAAGTTTGGAGAAGAATACCCACGGCGATAGGAATGAGAAAACAAATCCAATCGATAGGCGTATCCAGTCGGTTGGAGTCAAAATACTCTTTTCGTAATCCCTCAGGAGCATTCAATATCAAATGATTTTGGTGCTTATTCCAATAATCTACAAATTCTTTTTCCATTCAAATGACAGATAAATCTATGATGATTAGTTATTCACTTGCAAAAGTAGCATAAATATTCATTCCTTGCAAATTTTCTTGCAATTTACCCCCCAATTAAGTCTATTTAACAGTTTGAAGTGTATTTTGCCCAATTATCCCATAGATTCATCCTCAAAAAACTCAAAAAACTTTTTGATTATTGTCCATTTTGGTGTAACTTTGCAGTCAAATAGAACATTCAACAAAAACAGAGAATCAAAAGACAATGCAAAATCAGTTTTCGCGTACCCAATTATTGATGGGTAAAGCTGCCATTGATACGCTCATGGGAAGCCGTGTCGCCGTATTCGGCGTAGGTGGCGTGGGAGGTTATGTGGTCGAGGCGTTGGCACGTAGTGGTGTCGGCGAGCTGGACATCATCGACGACGACCGTGTATGCCTTACCAATGTCAACCGCCAGGTTATCGCTACCCTCAGCACCGTAGGAAAGCATAAAGTAGATGTATGCGAGGAGCGTGTACATGACATCAATCGCCGCTGTATCGTTCATAAATACCAAATGTTTTACCTCCCAGAGACTGCCGATGCCATCGACATTTCTCAATTCGACTATGTAGTGGATTGCATTGACACCGTCAAGGCAAAACTCGACCTCATCAAGCGATGCCACGACCAGAAAGTGCCTATCATCAGTTGCATGGGAGCAGCCAACAAAATGGATGCCACCGCCTTTCAAGTCACCGACATCAACAAGACGAAGATGGACCCACTCGCCAAGGTCATCCGCAAGAAATTGCGCAAGATGAACATCCATAAGCTCAAGGTGGTATATAGCGAGGAGGAGCCTTTGCGCCCTATCGACGACCCCAATATCAGTTGTCGTTTCCACTGTATCTGTCCTAACAAGGATATGCGCAAGTGTACCGACCGCCGTGACATCCCTGCCAGCAACGCCTTCGTGCCTGCTGCCGCCGGACTGATCTGTGGCGGCGAGGTCATCAAGGACTTGGTTCGTATCGCAGGCACTTGGCGACTCACCCCAGAGATGATAGCAGAAAACCCTGAGGCCAAGGCTGCCGCCGAGAAAGCTGCCGCCAAAGCCGAGGCACACCAAGAGAAATATAAAGCCATCGCACTTGCCAAGAAAAACGGCACGTGGGAAGACGACACCGTCAGAATGGCATTGCCCTTCGACTAATTACAATATAGTTACGCTATCATAAAAACCTCGGGACTTTTTTATAAAAACCTCGGGAGGAAATTACAAAAAAGTCCCGAGGTTTTTTATCATACATCGAGATGCTTATACAAGAGAGAAACGATTAGTACTCTCTTTCTATGAGTTCCAAGCACATACGGCTGTTGTGGTAAGGACACTTCCAGAAGCCAGCCTTGTCATCATCAAGATTTAGGCTACCATCTTCGAGCACTGCCCAGTGCCACTCTCCATTCTTGGCATCCAAGAGATGCTTAGCCACATAGTTCCAGCACTGGATGGCAACCTCCAGAGACTCCTCCGTACGGAAATACTGGTAGAGGTCGATATGTCCGATGATATTCTCACACTGCACCCACCACTGGCGTTGCAAGTCATATTTGTCATCATCCTTCCAGTGTTCATATACCATACTGCCGTCTGGACGCAAACCTTCGTCAGCAGCATCAGCGATACGGCGGATAATCTTCTCTATCTTCTGAAGCACTTGTTTGTCGCCCAAGACCAAAGCTGTCTCGTGAAGCAACCAGGATGCCTCGATGTCGTGACCGAAACTCTCGATATTGCGCTTGCCCTCCCACTCGTCATTGAAGAAGAGGTCGAGATGGTAAGTCTGCTTGTTCAAGAGTTTATCTGTGAAGATGTCGAGCAAGTTGCGAATACTCTTCTCCAGTTCCGGAGTCTTCCACACACGATAGAGATTGGTGTAAGGCTCGATGATATGCAAGTGCGTATTCATCGTACGGCTGCCATTCTCGTCCTTGTCGCTCAGTCGCATGTCGGCGATAGGTTGCCAGTCACGTTTCAACGCCTCAATATATCCATTGTTCTTACTGTCGAAAGCATGGTTTTCGATGTCATGATACAGAGAGATGGCGATGTCGAGCGCCTCCTTGTCACCGGTGGCACGAGCATACTCCGACATACCATAGATGGTGAATCCAATGGCGTAGGTCTGCTTCTTGGTGTCCAAAGGATTGCCCTTGTAATCCACACTCCAGAAGACGCCACCCTGCTCCTTGTCGAGGAAGTGATCACGCACGTAGTTCTTAGCTCTTGTGGCAGCCTCCAGGTACTCAGGCTTACCGATAACACGATAGGCAGCCGAGAAAGCCCACAAGATGCGGGCATTCATGATGGCTCCCTTCTCTGCCTCAGGGTGTACCTGCTCTCTGCCATCCACACGACCATAGTAACCACCATTCTCATGGTCGGTCACACGGTCTATCCAATAATTGAGGATGTTCTTCTCTAGCACATCCCTCATTGCTTGTTTCAAATTATCCATAGCGGTATTTAGTTGAAAGTTATTTCTTGATAGGGAACAACCAGGTGAGCACCATCAGCAACAAGGCGATGACGGCTGGGAACAAGGAGAACAATGACCATACCATCGTCAGCACAGAGTCGGTGACAGAGGCTGGGTCGATCATCGTGTTGCCCATCGCATCCGTAATCATATTAGCTCCCGCCCAACCCAACAAGAGGGCGATGAGAGAACCGGAGATGGCGGTACCAAACTTCTGTGACATCGTACCAGAAGAGAAGATCAAACCAGTAGCTGAAGTTCCAAACTCCTCAGTATGGTAGTCAGCCACATCGGCATACATAGACCACATCAAAGGAGAGTAGATGCCGATGCCAATGGAAGTAAGGATCACCAAACCTATCATCACCCAGATATAGTCAGGACTCATCGGGATGAAGAAGAAGAGGACGGAGAGGACAAAGCAAAGTGCTGAAGCCCAGAAGAAAGCCATGCGCTTGCTGCCCACCTTGCGAGTAAACCAAGGAGAAACACCACCAAAAATCATACAAGTAACCTCACCGAAAGCCATAAACACGGTATAGTTGATAATCAAACCCTCGACAGTGACGTTGCCATGCAAGCAGTACTCAAACATATAACCAGCTACGGCATAGCGGAAACCATTGAAGAAGTTGGTGCATACGGCGATAGCAGTCATATAGAGCCAAGCCTTGTTGCGAACGAGATCGACAAACTGGTGGAAGGAGAACTTCTCCGCACGCTTAGGCTGCAGACGCTCCTTGGTCAAGAGTCCACAAGCCAAGGTCATCACAGCAGCGATGATACCGAGCACGGCACCTATCACAGCATACTGATGCGCATCCGTGCCCCCTACAAACTTCTGGAGATAAGGGAAAGAAAGCAAGGTGATGAAACCCATGGCATAAGCACCTACCATACGGAAAGATGAGAACTGGTTCTTCTCGTCATCATCCTCGGTCATCACACCCAGGAGCGAACCGTATGGCACATTCACCATCGTATAGACAGCCATCATCAGGAGATACAAGGTATAAGCGTAGATGCGCTTGCCCACAGGTCCTAAGTCTGGCGTATAAAGCAACAAGGCGAAAATCAATCCAAAAGGAATAGCGCCAAAGATAAGCCATGGACGATACGTACCGAAACGTGACTGGGTACGGTCTGCCAAGCTACCCATCAATGGGTCGGTAACCACATCAAACATACGTGCTATCAACATCAGAACCGCAGCGTCGGCAAAAGAGAGACCGAACACATTGGTAAAAAACAGTGGAAAAGCGATAGACATCACCTTCCATACAATGCCACCCGCAGCGGCATCACCCATAGCATACGCTATTTTTTCTTTTAAACTTACCATTTATCTACTATTTATTATTTATCATTTATTATTTTATCATTTCTATCCATGCCACCGATGGGCATACGCAAAAGAACCTTCTTCCTCACTCCCGAAGAAGCGAGAAAGAAGGTATCCCGAATATCTTTTTCCTAAAGACGACTAACCTTTCCTCCCGCATGGAGGTATATAACTAATCATCTTTTACTCTTATACACGAAAACATTACTTGCCCAAAGTCTTCTTGTTTTTGGCTACCAATGCCTTGATGGTCTCCACGCTCAAGGCAGTGCGATAACCATCTGCTGGAGTATTCATGCAGTAGTCCACCAACTTGTCGATGGTAGATGTAGCCACATGCATACGAGTATCAGAGGAAGCATAGTAGATGAACACCTTGCCATCCTCGTCAGCTATCCAACCATTGGCGAAGACTACGTTCATCACATCGCCGATATACTCGCCACCCTCAGGTACAAGCAAGTAACCACCTGGCTCAGCGATCACCTTGGTAGGATCTTCAAGGGAAGTCATGTACATATAGAGCACGTAGCGGAGACCGCTGGCGCAACCACGTACACCATGTGCCAAGTGCAACCATCCCTTGTCGGTCTTGATAGGATGAGGTCCCTCACCGTTCTTTACCTCCTGGATGGTATGATAATGACGGGCGTTGATAATCTTCTCCTCTGTAATCTCAGCGTGGGTGATGTCGTCAACGAGTGCCCAACCGATACCGCCGCCTGAGCCTGTATCAATGAAACCATCCTGTGGGCGAGTGTAGAAGGCATACTTGCCATCCACAAACTCAGGATGCAATACCACATTGCGCTGCTGGCTCTTGGTCTTCAAGTCAGGAAGACGCTCCCAGTTGACCAAGTCCTTGGTACGGGCGATAGCAGCTGTAGCAGTGGCAGCGCTGAGGTCGCCAGGCTGGCTATCGTCGTGACGCTCCGCACAGAAAACGCCATAGATGTAACCATCCTCGTGGGCAGTCAAGCGCATATCATAGATATTGGTAGCAGGCACGATATCCTCAGGCATAGTGATAGGCTCATCCCAGAAACGGAAGTTGTCGATACCGTTAGGACTCTCAGCCACAGCGAAGAAACTCTTGCGGTCGGCTCCCTCCACACGTACCACGAGCAGATACTTGCCATTCCACTTGATGGCACCAGAGTTGAGCGTAGCATTCATCATGATGCGCTGCATCAAGTATGGATTACTCTTCTCATCGAAGTCGTAACGCCACTCCAATGGAGTATGCTCTGCCGTCAAAATAGGGTTCTTGTACTTCTCGTAGATGCCGTTGCCCCACTCTACAGGTTCGTTCTTGCGGCTCAACAACTCCTCGTGATGAGCACGCAATGCCTTTACTTTGTCTTTAAACGTTGTCATATACTAATTATTTTATTATGATTCGTACTATTATGATGTTTTAAGGATTAGTCCTTCTTGCAGCAAGATTTTCCTTCCGCTTTCTTGCAGCAAGGCTTCACTGCCTCGATGTCCTTGGCGAAAAGCACCTTTGGCTCCTTATAGAACTTTTTGAAGTCCTTGACGATAGCTCCATCCTTCACGCCAGGCAGATAAGCTTCCTCTGCAGGCTTGTCCCAAGCATTGCGCCAGAAGAGCACATAACTGAGTTGATAGTTCTGGAGCACAGGCCAAAGTGCCTTGGTAAACCAATCTTTCTTCTGAGAGATGCCACGACAACCAGTCTCTGTCAAGGCTGCCATCTTGCCCACCTTCTCCGAAGCGAGCTTCATGACATCCAAGGTCTCCTGCAAGTTCTTCTGATAGTTGGCGTCATCATTGTCAAACTCATAGATGTCAACGCCGATGAGGTCAACGAAGTCACCTCCTGGATAACGCTCCAAGAAAGCTTCCACTGTTTTCTTGTCACTCAGATTAGGTGACCACGCCCAAACGATGTTGTTGCAGCCAGCCTTTATTAAAGTCACATAAGTCTTGATATACAGCATATTATACTGGTATGCAGTGCAACTATTGGCACCCCACCAGAACCATCCGCCGTTCATCTCATGCCATGGTCGAAATATCACTGGTACTTTCTTGCCATCGGCAGTCTTCAAAGAATTGATGAACTGACCCACCTTGCCGAGCCAAGACTCAAACTTCTGTTGTTGAGCACCGCCTTCGAGCACCGCCTTGACCGCATCGCCCTTAGGATCCCAAGCATTCTCGCCAGTCACCGGATTCCAAGGATGCCAACTCAAGGTGACGATGCCACCACGCTGATGCTGAGCGATGATCTCTTGGCGCATTCGACCAAAAGGCACGCCGTCAAGATTCTCCTTGCTATCCAGTTCGAGCTTACCCAAGTCGAAACCCATGATGGCAGGATAATCACCTACGGTCAAGAGCACGTCACTCTTTCCCTCGTCCCATTTCCAAGTAGTGCCATACACAGGATCGTCCTGGTGTCCGAGCATGATACCCTTCTCTTGCAAAACGCTCAAGCGCTTCATCAACTGTTTCGCTGGAGAACAACACTGAGCATACGCTCCTTGCAAAGCGAGGCAACAGAAAGCCCCCATCAACATTCTTTTGATTGTCATATTGTATATATTGAAGTTTAGTAAATATTCTATTTCATCAACTGCTTGGTCAAGAAATCTTGCCACTCATCATACTGCTCCTGATACCAGTAATGACCCGTCATCTGATAAACGCTCAACGACTTTGGAGCCTGAATAGTATTATAGAGTCCATAAGCAGAAGTTGGAGGAACCACCTCGTCATTGTAACCGAAGCTAAACCAAGCCGGAACAGTGATGCGACGAGCGAAGTTGACCCCATCATAATAACGAGCACCAGCCACACGAGCCTTCTCCACCTCCGTGAGTTTCACTTCCTTTTCAGCCAAGCCAAACTTACCCTCAGCCTTGTAGAAGTAGTGAGGCCAACCGCCTGCAACTCCGTGAAGCTCAGCCTCATAGTCGCACATGGCATCGTGGATAGCACCAAGGAAAGTGACACGCTTATCGAGGGCTGCCACTGCGAGCGAGAGGAAACCACCTTGTGAAGCACCAGTCACACCGAGGGTTTTGCCATCCCACTCGTCAAGGGAAGCAATCATATCAACACCACGTACAGCACCTGTCACAATACGCTTGTAGGCATTGCGATCCGGGTCGTCCAAGTTGGTGTTCCAATATCCTTGCAAAGCACCATTGGCAAGGTCATCATAAATCTTTTGCTCCATCGTCACGGGTACGCCGTGTACACCAATTTCCAGCACGATACACTTGCCTGCAGCAGTATAGTTATCGCCATAGTAAGGGCGAACGCCAGCACCGGGCACACGGAGCAAAGCAGGATATTTGCCTGGCTTCACAGGAATGCTCAAGATACCATACATCTTGGAGCCCCAACGGTTGTTGTTATAGCTGATTTCATATACGTTCACATCCTGTGTGCTACGTTCAGGGAGAAGTCGTTTGGTAGGATTCAATCCGGTCTGACGAACCTCGTCCAAGGCTTTCTGCCAGAAAGCATCGAAATCTTTAGGTTCTTGAGCGAAAGGTTTGATTTTCTCCGGAGAGAAGGATGCAGTACAAAGTCCCTCATAGTCCTTACCTCCCACATGAGCAATCACTTTCAAGCGATAGAAGCCTGGAGTCTTCATAGCACCGCTCCATTTCATCGTTCCATCCTTTAGGGTGATACTTTTCTTCACGTCTGGATACATCACTGGTCCCGCCTCGAAATCAACCTTTACATTGTCGAGCAATGTGCCTGACTTGCGCACATTCACCACGAAATGGGCTTTCTCACCCACTTTGTAGTTCCAGTCCTGATGGTCAGGAGTCACGCTCACTACGATGTTGTAGCCTCTTATCTGTGCGCTAACGCTCAAGGAGCCAAGCACACAGAAGAGGATACCTATAATTATTAACCTAAAATCCTTCATAGTTGTTGTTTGTTATTAAAATGATTGGCAAATAAATGCCAGGTTAGACATGTTTGTTATCTATCTTTGTTATTCGGTTGCAAAGATAAAGCAAAAATCAGAAATATCTTTGTACTATTTTGCTAATTGTTTATACTTTCTTTGCAAGTTGAAAAAAGTTGTGGATTTTGTCTAGCAAACGATAGAGCCAGAACATGACTCAAGCAGAGAAATCACCAAAGAGAAGTTATCGTTTTCCTGGTTTCATCCAAACTGATAGCTCATGAATCACACATGAATATCCTTCAACATGGGCAACCTAAACAATCTATGTGAGATTTACGCCCCATCCATCTTGCATATATAAATAAGAACGGGTACATTTATTATACTCTGCTGCAACACACAAGAGGTATTATAAAAAAATGGCACAACTGATACAATAACAACACTCAGCACATGCCCCAATCTTGAATAATAAGTGTAGCGAAACACCCTATACAACAAAGAAAAGAGTCAAAATTGCACTTTTGCAAAAAAGTATCAGCAATAGGCAAAAGATATGAAATGAAATAAGCAAAAATGTAATAACTTTGCAACCGAATACAAAAGCCTAAATAAGAAACTTAAAGAAAATAACATAAACAACAATATAAATAATCACAACAATGAAACAAAGTAGAATAACCTAGAGCTTCTCTCCTCGCTTTCCAAGCCCTATCAGAGCAAGGAAGACAACAGAGAATCTTACTTAATCTTGGAACTCTAAATATGAGTACCAAGAAGTTTTAACCAACTAACAAAAAGAATGTATGAATTCAAAAAGTAGAGAAAAGTTGCTTGCTGGAATAGCTGCCTTGAGTCTCCTCGGCATCTCACCTCAGCAAACTTTCGCAGCCCAGATTACAACCAATCAGGCTGTTCAACAAACCAAGAAAATCACTGGTACCGTCACTGATACCATGGGGCCTATCATCGGTGCCAAAGTAAAAGGTACAAGCAATGCTACCGTTACCGACATGGACGGTAACTATTCTATCAATGTGTCTGCTGGTCAGACGATAGAAATTTCATACGTAGGCTATGTCACCAAGACCTTTAAGGTGGGGGGGCAAAACAAGTACGACATTACATTGGCAGAGGACAACAACAGCCTTGACGAAGTGGTTGTTGTCGGTTATGGTACCATGAAGAAGAGCGACATCTCTGGCTCATCAGTTAGTTTGGGCGAGAAAGCCATGAAAGGCTCTATCATCACCTCTCTCGACCAAAGCTTACAAGGTCGTGCAGCCGGTGTTACCGCAGTCAGCACATCTGGTGCTCCTGGTACCGCATCTACCATTCGAGTACGTGGTACAGCTACTATTAACTCCAACGCAGAACCTCTTTACGTTATCGATGGCGTTATCTTCCAAGGTGGAAATTCCAGTGGCAGTTCCCTTGGATTTGGCGACGCACTCGACAATGGTTCTGCTTCATCCGTATCCCCACTTTCAACCATCAACCCTAACGATATCGTTAGTATGGAAATCTTGAAAGATGCTTCAGCCACCGCCATCTATGGTGCACAAGGTGCAAATGGTGTTGTTTTGATTACCACAAAACGTGGTAAGGCTGGCGAAGCTAAGTTTTCATATGACGGCATGGTTGCTTGGAGCAGACAGACCAAAAGACTTGATATGATGAATCTCCGTGAATTTGGAGATTATTATAATGACTTTGTAAGTGCAGGCTTTGGCGGTGTCAAGGAAGACCCATATTATAGCGATGTTTCATTATTGGGAAAAGGTACCAATTGGCAAGATGCCATATTCCAAACTGCATTCCAACAACAGCATCAAGTAGCAGCTCAAGGTGGTACTGATAAAATACAATACTACGTTTCTGCTGGATATATGAACCAAGACGGAACTATCATTGGCTCAAAATTCGATCGTCTCTCTGTAAGAACCAACCTTGACGCACAGTTGAAGAAATGGCTGAAACTTGGCTTAAGCGCAACATTTACCGACTCAAACGATGACCTCAAACTCACCGATGGTGCAGAGGGTATCGTTGGATTTGCATTGACGTCATTGCCAGAGGCTCCAATCTATGATATCAATGGTAATTATGCTTCTTTCGCTCGTGAGAACTATAATATTCACAACCCTATCGCAAAGGCGATGGAACAGAACAACATGTTGAATCGTAAGAAATTGACAGGTAACATCTATGCCGAAATTACCCCTATTCAACATTTGACATGGCATGCAGAATTAGGCTATGACCTCAGCTATAGCAAGGCCGAAATCTTCAACAATACAATAGACCTCTATAACTGGCAAGAGCCTAATGAGAGTAGCATTCAGAAGAACAACAGTACATTCTGGCAACTCAAAAACTACGTTACATATAACAACACGTTCGCAAAGAAGCACAATGTTACAGCAATGATTGGTCAAGAGTGCTGGGAAAGTAAGTGGGATTATATCAAGGTGGCAAACGACAAGTTGCCTTCCGATGCTGTCCACAACCCTATGCTCGGTACTGGAACAGCAACTATTGGAGCTGGCTTCGGTAGCAGTTCTATGGCATCTTTCTTTACTCGTTGGACATATAGCTACGACAATCGTTACAATGCGACATACACATATCGTTATGATGGAAGTTCCAATTTCGGACCACATAACCGTTGGGCTGGTTTCCACTCATTTGCTGCAAGTTGGCGTTTCTCTAACGAGAAATTCATACAAGCCATTGCTGGCAAGTGGCTTAGCAATGGTAAAATCCGTGTAGGTTGGGGTCAGACTGGTAACGCCAATATCAACTCTTTCGCATGGGGCGTAAACATGCAAAAAGTGTACACATCATTGGGTTCTGGATATCGTCCTCAGAACATTCCTAACCTTGATGTAAAATGGGAGAAACAAGAGCAGATCGACTTAGGTATTGACTTGGGTTTCCTCAATAACCGCATTAACTTAACTCTTGACTGGTACCAAAAGGAGTCAAAGGATATGTTGATGGAAATGCAAATGCCTTCATACATGGGTACAAGTGGCAATGGCAATTCAAAGCTAAAAGCCCCAATGGGTAACTATGGCCACATTCGCAACAGCGGTCTTGAGTTAACGCTCAACACTCATCCATTGATTGGTAAGTTCCAGTGGGATTCCGAATTCCAAATTTCTTGGAACAAGAACAAATTGGTAGCCCTCAATGGAACGGCAAGTTCCGCTATCATGGGATACGCACAATGGGAACAGACACAGGTAAGTAAGACGGATGTAGGTCAAAGCCTTTATAGTTTCTATGGTTACGTAACTGACGGAATCTATCAAGACTTAGCAGACATCGAGCGTTCTCCAAAACCAGAGAAATACCCTACCAATGGAGTATTCAATGGTTCCAATACTGTCTATGTAGGCGACATCAAGTATAAGGATTTAAACGGTGATGGAGTCATCAATGAGCTTGACCAGACCAACATCGGTTCACCAATGCCTAAGTTTACGTTCGGTTGGACCAACACATTCCGTTATAAGGACTTCGACTTAAACATCTTCATTAACGGTAGCTATGGCAATAAGGTAATGAATCTTACCAAACGTGGTTTGACCAATATGAGTAGCGTATGGTGCAACCAACACACAGATGTACTAAATCGTGCTCGTTTGGAACCAATAGACGCTTCCATCGTTTATGCTGATGGTAGCAAATGGTACGAACACATTGAGAATGTAAGAGTAGCCAACCCTAATGCATCATTACCACGTGCCATTATCGGTGACCCTAACGACAACGACCGCATCAGTGATCGTTACGTTGAGGATGGTTCATACTTAAGAATGAAGAATATCTCACTCGGATATACATTCCCTAAGAAATGGATTGGTAAGTGGGGTATAGAGAACTTGCGTGTATATTGCAACATTCAGAACTTGTTCACCATCACAGGATACGATGGATATGACCCAGAAATTGGTGTCAGCACCATGTCGCCTAACGTTTATGGAGTGGACTATGGTCGATATCCATCACCAACTACCTATTCATTTGGTTTGAACATGTCATTCTAACATTTAACAATTACGAATATGAAATTATCAAGCATTAAATATATCGCATTTGCACTGTTGTTGGGTGGAAGTATCACTTCTTGTGACGACTTTCTCGACCGCCCAAACGAGGATAGTTACAATGACGGCAACTATTATGCAAATGATGCACAAACAAAAGTGAGTACAAACTCGCTCTATGGTTCACCATGGTATGACTTTTTAAGTCGTGGCTACTACAAGATACCAGAAGTTATGTCTGGCAACTTGTACATGGGACAATCTCCATACCTTACATTTACTGTAAATGGTAGCGACCCAGATATCACCTCCACATCCAATTCATTGTGGGCAGTCAATGCACAAGCCAACACCATCTACAACCGACTGAAATCAGCCAATGCTTCGGAATCCGTTAAAAATACTGCCATGGGCGAGTGTTTGGCATGGAAAGCGATGGCTTATTTCTACATGGTTCGCATTTGGGGAGATGTGCCTATCGTACATGATAACAGTACCGAAATTGCAGCAGGAGACTACAATAGCAAATATAAGGTAAAGGCTGCCGATGTCTATGAGTACATCGTCATGACTTTGGAGAAAGCCATTGAATTGTTACCTGAGAGCAACGACCCTGGAAGAATCGATCGCTGGGGAGCGAAGGCTTTGTTGGCAAAGGTATATCTTGCAAAGAGTGGTATCAATTGCAATGGCAACGGACAGCGTGATGAAAACGATCTTGCCAAAGCCGCACAATATGCAAAAGACGTAATCGATAACTCTGGCAAGAAGTTGATGGAGAACTACGAAGACATATTCAAAGGTGAGAACAACAACTGCGAGGAGAGTCTCATTGGTTGGCGTTGGACTGCTGAACAGCAGAATTATACTTGCGGTAACTGTCTAACATCAGAGTTAGCACCAGCAGGATTCTGCGAATACCAGAGTTGGGGTGACTGGACTGCACCATCTGCCGATTTGGAAGAGGCATTCGGTGTTACACCATTACAAAATCCAAGTTCACGTCCTGCAACAGATACACGCCGTAAGGCTACAATGATGATGGCTGGCGACACTTACAACCAATGGTGGTCTGACAAGGGTGGATTTGATTATATCAAATTCCTCTATGACAAGAACTATGCACCAGGTAGCAATGAAGGTCTTCAGTCTGCAACAGGCGCAAACATCGCCAAGCATCTTTACGGAGATGACGCTGACCACGTAAAAACATTTGGTATTAGTGCTGGTAAGCAGACATCCTCTTTGAGTACTCATGTACTTCGCCTCTCTGACGTATATTTGATTTACGCAGAGGCTAAGATTGGTAACAATGAGTCAACAACAGATGCCAGTGCCATTGATGCCTATTATGAGGTATGGCACAGAGCAAGACCTACCCTCTTTGACAAGCCAAGCAGCATTTCTTTGGACGATGTCTTGAAAGAGCGCCGTCTTGAGTTTGCTTTCGAAGGCGACTATTGGTTTGATCTCGTTCGCATGTCTTACTACAATGTAGAAAAGGCGATGAACATCATCAAGAACCAAAAGCGTAATGGTTATGAAGGACTTGGCGATTTGTATAAGGCATATTACAACAAAGGTGCTGGCAATGGTCCATGGAACGTAGATGAGAGCAAGATGTACTACTCTACCTATACTCCAAAGCCAAACGTAACTGCGTCTATATTTACTTTGCCATATCCACAAGGTGATGTAGTTTACAATCCTCACTTGATGGAAGATGCACAGCATGTAGATGTAAGAGAAACCTTCGCGTATTAATGAATCATCAAAAAAGAAAGCAATATGAAACTAAATAAAATTTTCAGTTGGTTGTTTGTAACAATGATGGCAGTTTCCGCCACTGTTGTAACTTCATGCGAAGACCAACCTGACAAGTTTGAGCTTACAGGAGGTACTCCTACTGTAAACTACATTCGTATGCCATATTTAGCCCAAGCAGACTCTCTGATTGACAAGGCTAGCCTTTCATCAGTTATTTGCTTAGTCGGTAATAACTTGACAAGCATCAAGGAACTTTACTTCAACGACCAAAAGGCACAATTAAACACAAGTTACATCACTGACCATACTTTATTGGTTCAAATACCTGCTACAATACCAGCAAAAGTTACCGACAAAATCTATATGGTAACTAGAGACGGTGCCAAAGTGGACTACGACTTCCATGTCACAGTACCAGCACCAGCAGCCTCATCTATGTCTTGCGAATACGCAGCACCAGGTAGTGACGTCACATTCTATGGCAACTACTTCGTAGATGACCCTAATGTTCCACTAAAGGTAACTTTGCCTGATGGACAGGAAGTCACATCTTTCAAGAGTATTACCCAAAGTGCTATTACATTCACTTTACCAGAATGTACAACAGAAGGAGCATTCAAAGTACAGACTGTATATGGTGAGTCTGAGACTCCTTTCCACTATCTTGACTCACGTGGTATGCTCTTCGATTTCGATACCCCATGGGATGGAGTACATGTACTTGGAAACCATGGCTGGCACGGCAGAGACATTATCAATGATACCTACTCTCTGAAGGGCAACTATGTACAACTTGGCAATGGAGAAGTCAAGATGACCGAAGATGGTGGTTGGGAAGACAACTACTTCTCTTTCGAGTATTGGTGTGGTTCTTGGGACGACCCTCAAAACGTAACAAGCGGTGATGGTGTTGCCTTGCAATATGTAGCAGATTTCACAGACTACAAGAATATGTCTCTTAAGTTTGAGATGTATATTCCTTCATCAAATCCTTGGTGTGCAGGAGGTATGCAAATTGCATTCATGGGATACGATAAGGTGACATTGAATGGTGAGACAGGTGGACCAGGAAAGCCAGTCAACGACGGCTATACAGGCTATGTTTCTGGACCTCATGCTTTTGTTTTCAATGGTGAAGGCAAGAGAAAAGAAGATGAATACGGACGTGCCATCTATCGTCCTTGGACAACAACAGGTTCATACGACACAGGCGACAAATGGGTTACCGTAACTATTCCACTTTCTGATTTCAACCTCACAAATAAGGGAGCATCCACAACAACTGTTCCAAACAAACCAAGTGACTTCTCTAGCTTTACTATGTTTGTTGTAGGTGGTGGTGTAAACGGTACAGAATGTAAACCTATCATCAAGATAGACAACATCCGTGTAGTTCCTAATAAATAATCCTTAAATAGAAACAGACATGAAAAAGATCAAAAATATATTAGCACTATTAGTGGTAGCCCTCATGGGGCTATCACTGACAGCCTGCAGCGAGGATGATCTCGACACCAATCAATATCAGAAAGGTGTTCACCTCAATGTATATGGTCCTCAACCAGTGATGCGTGGTGGTCAACTTCGCTTCTTGGGTAGCAACCTCGACCAAATCGCCCAAGTAATCATCCCTGGATGTGAACCTATTACCAACTTTGAAGTAGTAAAAGCTGGTATTCCTAGTGAAATTAAGGTAGCAGTTCCTAAGGACGGACCTGAGGTAGGCTACATTACCCTTATCACTAAAACGGACGAGGTGATCAAGACAAAGACTGAGCTTACTTACGAGGAGCCTATCATCTTTGACAAGTTCTCTCCTGCCAGCATTATGCCTGGCGAAACATTGACCATTGAAGGTGATTACCTCAACCTTGTTCACATGATTGAGTTTGCAGATGGTATTCAAATTCCAGAAAAAGACTTTGTCTCTCACTCTCGCTACAAGATAGAAGTAGTAGTTCCAGAAGAAGCACAAACTGGTAAGGTAAGTCTATTGGATGTAGATTTAACCACAGTAGAAAACCCAGCTCAGGCATTCTACAACGTTATCGAGTCTGAAGATGCATTAACCATTGGTACTCCTACTATCACAAAGTGGTCTTCTCCACGTGGTGAGGCTAAATTGACTGGCAACGTAACTGCCAAGATGGGCGAAATGATCACTGTTTTTGGTGAACACTTTAGCCTTGTCAGCAGCATCAAGTTCTCTCCTAAAGAGGGTGATGCATTAGGTCAGGAATACGAGACTAAGAAATTTAACATTAGCGAAGATGGCAAGACTTTGACTTTTGCTCTTCCTGAAGAAGCTGCCGATGGCGATGTCAACTTGATTTGCCGTTCTGGCGTACCAGTTCCTGTTGGTACTTTGGAAACGGTCGCTCCTAGTGAGTGTGTAGCAACTCCTTCTCCTGTTAAGGCTGGTACACAGTTGCTCATCACAGGTAAGGACTTGGATGTAGTCAACTCTATCGAGATGCCAAACGTAACTGACAACATCGAGTTCATCAAGAATCCTGATGGAACTAAGTTGATTATCAAGAGCGTGCCAGAAACTGCAACTGAGGGAAACCTTGTATTGCGCATGAAGAATGGCAAGGGCGTAGAAGTACCTTTCACTCTCGTTAAGCCTGTTGTTACGGGTTACGACCATAACCCAGTTAGTGCTGGTGGTGTTATCACTCTCCAGGGTACAAACCTCGACTTGGTAAAGAAAGTTGTATTTGGCGAGGGTTCTGATGAGGTTGAAGTAAAAGCAAACGAAGATGGTACAGCTATTACTGTTACTGTTCCTATGAATGCTGTTTCAGGCAAGCCTACCCTCATCTTGGCTAATGGCACAACTGTTGAATGCCCTGAGTTGAACGTAGAAGAAGCTGTATTCTGTTACATTACAAAATTGCCAGACTTCTCAGACAAGGCAAATATGCCAGAGGCTGGTAGCACATTCTCTGTTCATGTAAAGAATGGCGACAAACTTGAAAGCGTAGAGGTTAATGGTAAGAAGGTAAATCACATCTATGCAGAGAAGACTTCCACCTTGGTTATCTCTATTCCATCAGATGCAAGTTCTAGCTCAACCGTGAAACTTATCTCTTCTAATGGTTCTATCGAATATGCCATCTCTGTCATTCCACAAGGAACTGTTACAAGAACATTGTGGACTGGCTCACTCGACCTTGCGGGATGGAGTGCCAACACACAGGGATTCCTTGCACAAGATGCATTGGACAATCTTCCAGAAGGAGCCAGTGTTGTATTGAAGGTTGCATACACCGCCACAGGAGACAATGCGCAATTGAAGGGACAAGATGGTAATTGGAAGGCCATCGACCTTGACAATGGTGAGCAAAAAGAGCACGTTTACGAATTGGATCCTAAAGCTAAGGAAATCTCTATTCCTTTGTCTGCTTCAACCATTGCTGCACTCAAGGAGAAGTCAACCAATTGGGGTGGTCTCATCATCTTCAATGGTCAGAACGCTATTCTCACAAAGATTTCTGCAGAGATTACAATCCCAATGGAGAAGAATATCTGGACCGGTTCATTTAACGGAGCCGGTTGGGAAGGCAACAAAGACCTCGCTTGGGGCGGTTACGACTGGAACAGTGTAAAGCCTGGCACAATCGTACGCTTCTACTACACAAAGAACAATGCTGACGCATGGGCTTGCATCAGCCTTCGTCATGGACAAGATTGGGGAAATCTCCCAGACCCGATTCCTGGTCAGTATGATCTTGACGGCAACACAGGAAAGGTAGAAGTTACATTTACCAGTGCTATCCTCAAAGACCTCGTTGACAATGGTGGACTTGTTATCACTGGTGACAATTACACATTGACTAAGGTAACAATAGAACAATAACCGAATTAAACAAAGATAACTATGAGAAAGAATCATATATTATCAGCGTTGGCAATGGCAGCAGTGACCTTCGGGTTCACTGCCTGCGCCGACACAGATGCTCAATACACAATTCCTGATGTTGCAGCACCACAGTTTGTAAAATCTACTCCTGAAACTGGTGCAAACAACGTAAAGCGTGGCGACATCACCGTAACAGTGAAATACGACAAACGTGTCTTCTTCGCCTCTCAGGACAAAGACAAGATTGAAATCACTGGTGGAACTATAACGAATGCACTCGTCTATGGTACGGACAGTTTGCTCACTATGACTGTCAATGCTCCTCAACGTGGTCAAAACGTAAGCATTACCATTCCTGCTGGTTTGGTAACCAACGGACAGGGTAAGCCTGCAGAGGCTGTGACTGTTAATTTCCAAACAACTGATTTGGACAAGACTCCAGTAATGGCATCAAGCACATCTAGTAAAGCACTCTACAATTATCTTTTAGAGAATGTAGATACCAAGATCATCTCTGGTATGATGGCTAACGTAGCATGGAACCACACTTGTGCTGACCAAGTAAATGAGTGGACAGGAAAGTATCCTGCTATCAATGGTTTCGACTATGGTCACATGCCAGCTAGCAAAGCTGGTGCCAACTGGATCAACTACAAGAACATCACTCCTGTCAAAGAATGGTACGACAACAATGGTATCGTTCAGTTGATGTGGCACTGGAATGTTCCTAAGACCAAGCCTGAAACTGCAGGCACAAGCATGGCTAGCGATTGGAGTTCCTCCCTCATTATTTCACAGCATTCATTTGACTATATTGATGCTCAAGTTGGTGACAAGGTAGTAGCTACTATCGCAAACGTAGCAGATGGTGCACAAGGATCTATCAAGAATTCTTCTTGGACAGGATTTGTTGACGAGTCTGGCAAGTCTTGGGAATACTTCGACATCAGTGGTTCACAATTTGAAATGACACTCGATGCATCTACTCTCGCCGACATAAAAGCCAATGGTTTCATCATTTCTGGTCACGATTATACTCTTACAGGAGTTTACCTCGTACCAGCAGGGAAGGAACTGGCTGACGGCATGCCTCTCTACACTCCTTCATCTAATCTTGATCCTAATTCCGACTACGCTTTCTACAAGAAGACAGACGACAACGATGGCACGACATTCGATGCTGCCAATGCTTTGACTGAAGGTACATGGGAGAACGAGGTTTGGAAAGATGACATGAAGACGCTCATCGAGTACCTCACCCTCTTGAAGGAAGCTAACATTCCTGTACTTTGGCGTCCATTCCACGAGGCTAGCGGCAAGTGGTTCTGGTGGGGCAAGGATGCTGAGAGTTTCAAGAAGTTGTGGATTGAGATGTTCAACGAGTTGAAGGCAGCAGGTCTTGACAACCTCGTTTGGGTTTGGACAAGCTGCGGCAAGGACAATGACTGGTATCCAGGTGATGCATACGTTGACATCGTTGCTCGTGACCTCTATGGCGACAAGGCTGCATCTTGCGCTACAGAATATTCTGACCTCAGTGCTACATACGGCAACAAGATTGTCACTCTCGGCGAGTGCGGGTATAGTTCTTATGCTAAGAGCCGCATCGCTAAGATTAGCGAGCAATGGGAGGCTGGTGCAAAATGGAGTTGGTTCATGGTATGGTATGACAACGAAGGAAGCACTACCCCACATGCTAACCAAGAGTGGTGGCAGGATGCTATGTCACAGCCTAACATCATTACTCGTGACCAAGTTCCTAGTATGAAGTAGGAAGTTGACAGGCAATAATTGTAGAATACAATTCAAATAAAAATATAAACGCAGAGGCACGAATGGTTATAATAATCCTTGTGAATCTGCGTTTATTCTTTGTATAAGATCTCACTAACAAGTTATTTTGCAATGAACAAACTGAAATGTATGATGGTTTGCCTTATCATTTGTAGCCTCTTCTCATGTGGCAAGAAAAAGGCAGACGACCCTATGGGGGAAAATGGGAGAACCAAACGTACAGAGAATCTCCTTGAAAATCTGAAAGTAAATGCAGCTAAAGGCTATCTATTCGGACACCAAGATGCAACACTCTATGGAGAAGGTTGGGCTGATGACAGTGCGAGATCAGACGTGGAAGTCATTACTGGTGATATGCCCGCCCTCGTAGGTTTTGAGATTGGTGGCATCGAGACAGACGATTCGCTTAACATCTACTCTACCCCATTCGACAAGATTCGCAAAGAAATCATCAATCAATATGAAAGAGGTGGTGTCGTAACCATCAGTTGGCAATGTAAAAATCCAGCAAAGGGTTCTTCTATTTCAGCCATTATGGAAGGTGGAGAAAAGCACGAACTGTTTCTAAGTTGGATTGACAAAATTGCCAACTTTATGAAATCGTTAGAGACTCCATACGGAGTTAGAGTACCTATTATCTTCCGACCTTGGCAGACAAATGGTGAGTCCAAGTTCTGGTGGGATGCTACAGTTTGCAGCAAACAAGATTATTTGGCTCTTTGGCAAATGGTAAAGGAGAGATTTGAAAAGAATGATGTTGTCAATGTGCTCTACGCCTATTCTCCATCTGCATCGGAAGACGCATCTGCAAAAACCTACCTTGACAGATACCCAGGAGATGAAAAAATAGACATTCTTGGCATCAATGCATATTGCCATGCAGAGGAAGGCGACAGTACCGCATTGAATACTTTTGCTCAAACATTGGATAAGAACTTAAAAATGCTTGCCACACTTGGCAAAAAAGCAAACAAACCAATCGCCCTAACAGAGACTGGTTACAAAAGCATTCCATGTGACAACTGGTGGACTCGCATTCTTTCACAAGCTATTGGCAACACCCCTATCAGCTATATCATGATTTGGAGAAATGCGCATGAAGTACCCAACCTATATTATGTTCCATTCCCAGGTCAACGCTCAACAGAAGACTTTGTCAAGTTCTACAATGAGAAAAGAACATTGTTCTTGCATGACATAAATGGTTTGTATTTAGAAAAGAAAAAAGATAATTCTAAACAAAACGATAAATGAAAAAGTTTGCATTAACCCTTGGAATACTCCTTTGTAGCTTGATAAGCCATGCTACCAACGAGAAATCACTCTTCGTGACATTCGTAGATGGCAACAAAGTGGAGTTCGCCCTCTCTGACTTCCCAGAAGTTTCATTTGGCAATGATATGATGAATGTGAAGACCTCCAAGACCAACGTATCATACGAACTTTGGACAGTAAAAACATTCACATATGCGACAACAACAGGAATCAATCAAATAACTTCCCATAAATCCTACTCCATCAAAGGGAACAACTTGATTGTAGATGGCACTGCTAATCACATAGAATGTTATAAAGCAAATGGTGAAGCCATCGACTTGCCATCATACATATCGAATGAAAAGACTCTCATCAACATCGACAAGTTGAAGCACGGAGTATATCTTATCAAGCTAAATGGAAAAGTAATCAAAATCGCTAGACAATGAAAAGACTTATACTTTCACTCACGGCATTGATATTGTCGTTGACTACATTGGGACAACAAGCAGGCGATAAGTTTGTCATCAAGACCACGGAAGCTGGCAAGAATGCAGAATGGAACCTAGAAGGTGGAGATGTTTTTAGTGATATTTCCATCATCAAACATAATGGTGATAAACTAGAGCTATTTGCCAAAGGATATGAAGATGCCGGAGTTTGGGCTACATACGACATCAACAAGATAGAGAGCATCACCTTCTCTGTTTTTCATAAAGGTGACTACCAAGAGGAGAGCGCAGCGCAAGCTGTCAAGAACATGGGACTCGGTACATGCTTTGGCAACTGCCTTGACGCAGTTGACATCAACAAGACCATGGAAAAAAACTCGGTAACTGACTTCGAGAAATGCTGGGGGCAAGAGCCTACCACCAAGCCAATGGTTGACTTTTTGAAGAAGAACGGCTTCAACTCAGTCCGCATCGCAGTCACTTGGTTCCAACACATGAAGAAAGATGGAACTGTAGATGAAGCATGGATGAATCGAGTACAGGAAGTAGTAGATTATGTCATCGACAATGGTATGTATTGCATTCTCAATGTTCATCACGATACAGGTGCAGATCCAACAGACAAGTCTTATACCCACTGGATCAAGGCTGACTTGGACAACTACAATGCCAACAAAACAAAGTTTGAGTATCTTTGGACACAGATTGCCAATCGTTTCAAGAACTACGACCAGCACTTAGTATTCGAAGGGTACAACGAGATGCTCGATGCTAATAATACTTGGAATGCGCCAAAAAGCACTAACAGCTACACAGCTCTCAACAAATATGCCCAAAGCTTTGTAAATGCCGTTCGTGCTACTGGTGGCAACAACGAGACTCGCAATCTCATTGTCAACACTTACGCTGCTGCATGTGGGGATGAAGTTTTGAATAATCTCACAATTCCTACCGACAAGGTGATCGGTCACATCGCTGTTGAGGTTCACACCTACGCACCATGGGATTGGTTCGCAACTAAGGGGGCATGGGATGGTTCTTGCAGCAATGAAATCAAGAGCATGTTCACTCGCTTGAACAACAAGTTCATCAGCAAGGGCATTCCTTGCATCATCGGTGAATATGGTACACACGGAAGCAAGAGTGTCAGCAAGAACAGCACAGATTCTCAGAAGAAAGCTGCTGCCGACCAGGCTGCCGACATCGTAAAGCAGGCTAAGGCATACGGCGTTGCTACTTTCTATTGGATGAGCATCTTCGAGGGAACGGACCGCACCGTTCCTCAGTGGACACTCCCTACTGTAGTAGAGGCTATGCAAAAAGCCTATAAGCAATAAAAAATCACAAAACCGCCCCACAAGAGTCAAATCTTGATGGGGCGGTTTAGTTTTTAATATTCTTGGAATTGAATAATCTACATGACTTCACTTCTGTCTTTCCCAAACTGATGGTTCAGAAACCATTGCACCATCCAATGAAGACGAAAGCAACATTCTCTTTACATTCATTTCTGCCAACTTTGACAACTTTAGTTGAATCATCATAACAGCTGTTTTTTGGGCTAGCCCCCTATTTACTAAAGAAGTCAATGGTTGACCTCCTACCAACTTTTCCCCATTGACAGTAACAAAAATGCCTGCGTGGGATTTCATTTTTATATTGTCAACTCCAGATACCAAGAACTTTACTTCATTAGGAAGTAATTCGGGCACATTCAACTTTTCTACTTGTTCTACAAACAAGGAAGCATAAGAACAATCTATATTCTTTTTACAAACGGCACACAAATCTGCCATGAAATCAACATGATTTTCCCTTAACACAGAAATGTAATCCTCATGTAATCTAGGGCGCAAAGCAAAGGCTTCTGCAGATATTTTTCCATTCGAATACCAAATTGTTTTCAAAACCCTCGCTACACTTCCTTCATACAACTTATTATCATCATGCATATTTTTTCCCTTTCACCATTTTGATTAGTTCCAAGATTTCTGTAATAGAAAAAGGTGCATTGTCTATTGCCTTCACAATTCTACCATCTGAGGCAAAGACAAATGAAAAATCGTCCTCGCCGATGCTCAACATAGCATCCTTATTTTCATGCTGAAATGTCAATGTTCCATTAATTGCAGGAAACAAATTCCAATATGCTAAATCTATATCATTAGCAGCATCTATCAATGACTTAGTATGTTGAAGGACGAGGGGACAAATAGGCAAAGCACCTTCATCATCCCAATCTTCAGGTAACTCGCTCAAAGCCTTCAATCTTTCAAGCAACATTCCACGATTGATTTCATTTGTTGGTCTTTCACCAGATAACAATTTATCTACCAGCCATTGACGATTCTGAGAAGTCAATGGCAAGGTCTCAATATAACGCCACAAATTATTCAAAGCAGCTGTTTCCATATAAATAATATTTAATCTTGTTTCGACTGCAAACTTACACAAAAAAAATGAGAAAAAGATATTTTCATCAGGAAAGTTTGAGATAAATTGCAAAATAGCACAAAAAGTCCCATCAAGAACCAAGCCTTGATGGGACTAACTTTTTATTTAATATCTATTCCGAGAAACGTAAATGTGTGTATTACTGCACGTATTTCTTTCCATTCTTAATCACAACACCCTTGTAAGAGGCATCTACCTGCTGACCTGCGAGGTTGTAAATCTTAGCATCCTGTGTAGCTGGAGTAACTGTGGCATTGGAAATACCAGTTGGAGTAGAAGTTTTCAAAATTGAAATCTTCTGAACAAAGATTCCATGACCTGCCAAACATACACCACCTTGCTCTTTCAAGACTGCCAAGTCAGCTTCGGTTAGAACGACAACTAGAACGCCAGAACCATTCAAATTATAAATAGCATTTCCATTTTTAACCTGATCAGCCGTTTCTAATGTGGAAGGAAGAATCGTCCACCAAGCACCCATTACTTGAACCTGAGAATATCCCTCTTCTGGGTCTTTTTTATATTCTATACGAAGAGTATTCCCTGGAACCAAAAGAGTCTTGGCAACATCTGTGAGAGAAGCCTTTACGATATCAACAGGTCCTTTGTCAGGATCACCATTCCAACCTAAAGAAATGGTAGAAGGTGTATCAAAGAATACAACTTCCTCTGGTGCTGGTGCAGCATTTTGGAAATAAGCAGACTTAAATGTAACTGTCTTAGGAGCATCTGCTGAAGCATCAGAACCTGTGTATTGCAAATAAATCTGTTTTACACTATGCTTGTGATCTGCGTCAAGCGACAAGACGATTTTATCTCCATCACCTTGTTGAGTTGTTGTATAAGTATTTTCTTTACCCCCATCAAGATAAGTATCATTATACTCCAACGCAATCTGAATCTTAAGTTTGTCTGGATTATCAAGTTCTAAGACAAACTCATCATAAGCAGAAAAATCCACCCCATTAACACCAGTCCACCAACCTGGGCGATAATCCCACTGTTTGTAGAAAGTGATGACCTTTGTTGCAGGGTCGAAAAACACCTGATTAGCTTTTGTGTCCTCGGTATTATTATTAGGCCCACCAATGTCCAAAGTAACGGCATTAGCACACAAGGCGAACAACACGCCAAACACGAAAGTAAATAACTTCTTCATAAGCTTTAATGTTTTATTAGGTTTATAATAAAGATTTATATCTTCATCTTTTAGCGATTTCTGCTGCAAAGATTATAAACATTTCGGGAAACAGATGATACTATTTCACCAAATACAGATATTATTCTGCTAACTTTCAAATCACACTGCAAATTTAGCAAGAAAATGAATAAATATAACGTATAAATTGTAAAAAACTAACGTATAAATTGTTCTTATATGCATTTTTTAAAGAAAAAAGCCCCCCGACCATCACGGCGGAGGCTCCTCTTAACTAACTAAAAACCTATTTCAAAAATCCATTCTGTTACATCATATATAACTAAACCTTTATAACTATTTCTTTCCTATTCGATTCATTCTATCGACTTGACTCTTCACAACCCGCAAAGTAGAATGGTCGGAAGAGAAAACGGAGTTCAAGCCTTGTGCCTCTTGAGCTGGGTCGCCGGTGTAGTCATCACCCACCTGCCATTGCTCATGTTTTGGATTGGCGAAGCCGCCCCATCCCCAGAAGTTGCAACCAGCAAAGTAACCGCCCGTCTCGGCATTGTCACCCACCAAGCTGAACACATATTTATAATAGCCATCACGACCCTCGGTAGTAGAGGATGGAGAGAAGGAGAATCCATCACGAGGATAACCGAACTCCTCCATCACCAATGGTTTCTTGATGCGAGCGCATACCTGCAAGTGATCGTCAATATATTCCTTGGTATTCTTGCAAGCCACGCCTAAGTCCTCAATGAGATGGTCGGGACGAGCCCAACTCCAGTTGTATGGCCAAAGATGGATATTGCAATAGTCGATGTTCTTGTCGGCACAAATGCGCTCATAGCATTGGATGTCGTTCTCACATCCCCAACTGCCCTCGCTACCGATGCTGATGAGGTGATTTTTGTCGAGCGAGCGAATTAACTTGCTTGCCTCAGCGAGCCATTTCTCAAAGGCAGGAAGTGCCTCCTTGCTGAAAGCACGAGGCTCGTTACCTATCTGCCAAGACATGATGGCAGGGTCATCCTTGTACTTTTTCTTCGTATAACGATTGGTTCTGGTAAGGATAAATCTCACATAGTTGTAGAACAACTCGTGCGCCTTTTGACAAGAAGCATACTGAGATACGAAATTCATGAAGGCAGGATAACCATCCTCATTAGGACGAGGAGCCTTGCCCATACCAGCATGCTCTAGATAGAAGCCATAGCCACCACTCCATTCCCAGGAATTGTTGAGGTAGAGCACAGCCACCATCTTTCTCTTACCCATCTCCATCAAGAGATAGTCGAGACCAGCGAGGATGGTATCATTATATACGCCAGGAGCTTCCTGCAAAGTTGGTTCAGCCTTGGTCTTCACGCCTCTCTTGCCATCAGAGCCCACAAGAATGCGTAGGTTGTCGATACCCATTTTCTTCATCTTGTCAAGTTCCTTGCAGAGTCGATCTCGGTTGCCGCCCTGTCCTTCGGAGCCTAGGATAGCACCATACCAGAAGTTAGTGCCGACATAATAATAAGGTTTGCCATCACGTACGAAATGACCGTCTTTCACCTGCACGAAGTTTGACTTCGCCAAGAGATTGCAAGTTGCCAAAGCCATCATCAGTAAAACAAATATTTTCTTCATTTGTAGTTGTTTAATTAGACAAATAGATTTTGAGGACAAAGTTACGCAAAAAAGCCTAGAAAGCCTCATACTTTTTTGCCGATTATCTATATTATTCGGTAAAAAGAGAAAAAAGAATATCTTAGAGAACTAGTAAAAGAAGGAAAACTCGGCTTTACAGGTACATTCAGAAACAGAAGCTATCATATTATCAACAAGGACTAAAAAGCAAAGGCGCACATCTCGCAGAACTACGAGCATGTGCGCCTTTTCTTTCACATCAAAAACTATGTTACTAAAATTAACGATTAAAATATTTTTTACCATTAATTATAACAATTCCTTTTGTAGTTGGAGCAACCAACTGCCCTTGAAGATTATAAGCTTTTACGGGCATAATAGTAGCTTCACTTTTGACAAAATCAATACCTGTAGCTATCGTCCACCTTCCACTACTGGCACCTTCCGTAATACCTTCCATTGCTGGAGTACAGAACACAGAACGACTACCACGATTTATCACAGTCATAACACCAGTAGTACCACTTTGGTTAGCCACATTTATATCCCATACCATTGGAACCATTCCACAATTAATTGCATTTTGAACGACTAACTTGTTAAACAATTTGATACTAGCATCATGCTTTTTCTGAGCAGCAATATTGCCAATGGAACGCCAATTTGCACCAAACTCACCTAGGAGAACCGGAATACCCTTGTCAGCAAACTTAGCCTTCATCTTATTAAACTGAGCTGAGAGATCAGACTCTTCTCCCCATGTTGAGTTATAATTCTTATAAGAACCACTGGGGACATGATTGGCTGCGCCCCAAAAATAATAAGGTTTACCATTTTCCCACACACCAGTAAACTGAGAAGGGCTATAATAATGAACTTCAACCATCAATCTATTAGCAACTGCATCTGTTGGCATTGCAGAGAAATAGTTTACAGTCTTGTCAATGTCTGTACTAGGACCTTGAACGATAAGCGTTCTTGTCTCATTATTTCCACCAGTCGCACGTACGGCATCCACAAAAGTTTGTTCGTATTTCAACAAAGCATCTGTTTGCTTCTGATTGCTAACATCTGGTTCGTTAAGACCAGCAAACAAAAGATGCTCATCATAGTCCTTAAACTCGTTAGCTATTTGCGTCCAAATCAATTTCATTGTGGCTGAGTTTTTTGTTATTGCCGCATCAGAGATATCACCAAAACTTCTTTCAACCCAACCACCATCGTAATGGTCATTCAAGACGACATAGAGACCATCAGAAATACAATAATCCACAATTTCCTTGACACGAGCCATCCAAGCGGCATCAATAGTACAAGCAGAAGCATCAGAAATATGTCCACAAACCCAATTACAAGGGATACGAACAGACTTAAAACCCTTAGACTTCACAAAATCGATAATAGCCTGAGTAGTTTTTATACTTTGCCAAGAAGTCTCACCTGAAAGACCAACATTATTAGAGAAATTAGTTCCATTATTGTTTGCTTCCATAGTATTGCCCAGATTCCATCCTGGATACATTTTACTGGCAACCTCTGAAGCTGTTGGCAACTGAGCAAAACATGCAGAAGACACCAACATCAAACTACCTAAAAGTAAATGTTTTAATCTCATAAAAACTTATTTTAAAATTACGTTTTACATATTAACTGTCAAATTAGATGTATCTACACGACCTTTCTTTTGCCCATAGGTTGTCTTAGAAAAACGAGTAGAACCTTTCAAAGCAATATACTGAACACTATCTGCTTTCATTGTAAAGTCAATCGATTTCAAATCTAATTTAGCCATTAGCATTTTATGGAATGTGACATTTATATCAGCAACAGCCAAACAAGCATTTCCACGAAAGACATTACATTTTTGAACATCCAAAATAAATCTCTTGCTCCTCAAAGTATCACCACTCAAATTTGCCTCACCGCAATCTTTCACGACATACTTTTCAAGCGTTGGAGTATAAATACGAACAGATTGTATAGAAGATTCTGTTGACTTATCTATTGGAGAGACATGAAGAAGACCATTTTTAATGCAAATACGAGGATCACCATTTTCGACATGTACCCCATCAATCATTACAGAAGTGGAATCACGAATGAAAACAACAACTTTCGTCACACCAGACACGTCAATACTATGAAAAGGTTCAATTCCTTGCCAAGTACCTTCAACTGAAGTGTCGGAACGATCATCACTCTTCCCATTTTGCTTTTTATTTCCATAATGACAAGCCATCAATAACGGCAACATCAAGACGAGAATCAAGAGTTTTTTTATCATTGTAACAGAGATTAGCGGAAGCCATGCCATTAAGGACATGACCTCCGCAGAATTATATTAAATTATTCTACTCGAATGCAAGCTATTCGTACCTTAACTTTGTCTGCACCAACAGCTTCACCAAGTTTCAAAATATCAATAGCACAAACTCCAAAGCCACTACCTGAACCTGCAAGACTAATAGTATATGTACCATCACCCTTGATGATGCAAGAACCATTGCCATTTTCATTGTAGCCAAAATTTGAAGTAGCCCAACCACTATCAGCAAAAGTCAGATATGCTTGATATTCTTTATCATCTGTACCTTCAACCGAGAAGGTCACACCGATACGTTTCGAGAACACTACCTTGCTAATATCTACACCGCAATGGTCTTGGTCGCCAGTATTGGATCCATCCCACTGATTATAGATGTCAGCACGCACATTACCATTTTCTTCGATATCACCAACAACTAATTTAGCATTGTCAAATGGAAGTTTAGTTCCCCAATCATCCATGACACACTTAACAATCTTCACATTCAGATTATCAGCACCAGCCAGTTTAGACAATCCAACGAAATCAAGCGCGAACACACCAAGTCCACTTCCTTGTCCCTTGAGCGTCATTGTATAAGTGCCATCGCCATTGATTTTACAAGAACCATTTCCATCAGCATTGTAAGCCCAATTCTGAGTTGCCCAACCACCATCAGCAAATGTCATGAAAGCCTCACAAGAGTTACCGCCCGTACCAGTAATACTGAATGTAACGGAAATAGACTCATTAAACTTAACCTCTGATGGAATAAGAACTGAAGTTTCATCAGTTCCTGTATTTGAGCCATCCCATTGGTTATAAATATCAAAGCGATAATCACCATTATTTTGGATATCACCCTGAACACCATTATAGTTACGGATTGTGATACCCTCCTCTACAGGTTCTTCCTCACGTACAGAACGGATAGCCAAGCCCAAATTACGAGCAGAGATACCTACTGAACTGCCAAGAGAATTTAAAACCAAAGATTTAGCAAAGCCCTCATCAATAGTACTTACAGTTCCACTCCAATAATAGCCAACAGCAGCTTCAGTTGTGACATCACCACTACGATAACCAGTCAAAGGCAAGAAAATAGAATTGCCATTCTTAGCTGTGAATTTAACGCCAGAGACACCATCCACTTCAACTATACTCTGAGTTGTTTTGCTTACCAACTCATTAATCTGCTTTTCAGTTGGCATAGTACTCTTCATCTTAGCATCACCATCGATGTGAAGATTGTAAAGCATATCTTCTTCTGTGCCAGCAATGTCCCATGGGGTATAGTCATCATTGCTTGTAGAGCGATTATAGAAAGATTGATCACCGAAACCAGCTAAGATACCAATCTCACTTTCTGTCTCAGCACCGATGTTGCACTTTGCCCAAAGAACGCTAACACCCATATCTACATACTCCATAGACTGCGCCTTTGTTGTAAAGCTTTGGACATTTCCAAAGATATATCCATCGCCCAACTTGGTATAAGCAGCGTAATAATATGTAGTTGAAGGGAGAAGTCCCTTTACAACCTTACTAGCAGAAGCAGAAGCTTCATCCAATGGAACATCAACACCTTCTTCAACTCCCTCTTCTGTAGTGGCATATCTAAAGCCTACACTAACAGAAGAAAGAATATCATCAACTCCAGCTGCTTGCGCATTGAAGGTAGCATGGCATGATGTTACATCAGTAGCAGCTAAAGTTGCCACATCAGCATCAGTTGCGACGAAAGACTTTACATCGCCGTACTTAGTCACCTTACCTTGCAAGGTGACATAAGTTGCGTAATAATAGGTTGTACCTTCTGTCAATCCGCTCAGCTCAGCTGTTACGTTGCCCAGTTCATCTATAGCACCTATTTGTTTTGTACCTGCCGTAGTAGGGTCAGGATTAACACCATAGACAGTACCTACAACATATCTATCAGAACTCATTCCAGACAAGTCTTTTACAACTCCATGAGTCGTCGCAGATATGGCAGTAACAGCAGCATCACCAGTAGTAATGCTTTTTACGACTGCATCAGTACTAGCATTATAGTCATCATCACTACAAGCCGCCATGAAGACAACGGACAGTAGCAAAACGATGCTTGTCAATATTTTGTGTTTCATATCATTAATACATTAAATTATTATTTGAGAACAACTTCACCAGCATCATAAGTTACATGGAAAGTAACCTCAATACTGTTGCTGAAAGCAAATTTAGGAAGAAGATCGGCATAGACATAATGTCTTGTATCTGTTTCATTCGATGGGTCACCCCATGGGCTTAGGACATAACGTCTTCCTGTTGACGGATCATCAGCCACACTACGAGGAATGTCTGTGTCTGTGAACAAAGAGCCAAGCAACTCTGTACCATCTACCTTCACACTCTTGATAACAATGTCTGCATTTGGATGTTTCTTCAACAACTTAGGGATGTCAAGATACATCAAATGAGGATCCTTTGTATTGATAGTACCATCAGGAACGACAGTTAGAGTATAATCACCTTCTCCCGTAACATAAGTTTCTGCCGCAGGCAAGAATTTAAAATCTATAGCAGCAAAATTGAGGGAAGCAGTAAAGCTTTCAACTGTACCGCCTGCAACTTGCTTAATCAAGTGATATGCCAAATAGTAAAGCGCATTGCCTTGTGCATCATATTGCTTTGAACCAAGATAGATGTCGGTAATGTCACCTGTCATATCGTTAACCTCATAACCCAACAACTGCAAAGTCTTGTCCTTTGAACCAAATTGTACATCTGCATTCTCTGAGATATTGAATTGTGGAAGAGATGGAATGGTAAATAGACCGCCACCAGAGCAGAGAACATTGCCATCCTTATCAGTAGTATATTCACCATCAGAAACAGTAAATGAACTTTCTGTTTTGTTTCCATCAACATCAGTCACGGTAAATGCGTTTTTTGCACTATTGATTTCAATCAATGCATCGCCAAGATTTTCGTTGGCTTTATACTTGACTGGACCATCTTTCAATTCCTCGCCACTCAAACTAAAGTAGGTGTAAGGATTTTCTGTATCAAATGTATAAGAAGTCTGCTTCTGATTCATTGGCAACACAAGATCTTTCCATAAAGCAGGAAGATTAATGACCGTATTTACAGGAGCAACATAGTTATCTTTATAATCCTTAGAGATGAAGTTCAATGTGAATGGTGTCTCATTGGCACCATCGAAAAGAATCTGCATACCATTATCTGACAAATAGAGAAGCTTATATGTACCAGAAGGACACTGAGCTGCAACTGCATTTTGGTCAATAGCCAAAGGCAAAACACCAGTAAACGTAATAGTGTGGTTATCTACATCCATTGCGAACGAACCCTTTTCACCATTAACATCTACATTAGCACCTCCAATCAAATCAAAGGTCATCGTACCATAATCCTTAGCATCACAAATCCAGCTATTACCAGCCCAATCTGCTAGCCAATTCCAAGCTGTAGAAGGCTCAATAGCGGTAGATGCATCCCATGTCTTGGAATCAATATAGTTAGCTCCCTTAGAATTGTGGAAATTATTCCAATTTGCTCCAGTTGTATAGAAATACTTAGGACCAACAAATTTAATAGATTGACCATCAGCATCGATGTCAAGCATCCAAGTTTTAGAATGATCTACACCACCTGTAAGAAGAGTCCAAAGTTGATCAGACAACAAAGAAGTATTCAACTTATCAATACTGAAAGGAGCACGGTCACTAAAGACTATACCTCCTCTAGTCTGAACACCCATACGGACATAATAATTGCCCTTGAAAGCAATGCCTAACTGATATACATCATTTGTACTCGTTCCTGAAATAGAAGCCTTATCACCCTCAGCAGGCATAGGTCCATATTCCCAATAAACAGAATAGCTCTTAGGCATCTTACTGGTAAAAGTCACTTGGTTGGTGTTTTGATCTACATCAATAGTAAATCCTTCACCTACCGCAAGCTGTTCTGGAGTCACGTCAACGCCTCCTAGCTTGTCATCGTCTGGCGAACATGCCGCAAACAGCATAACAACGCTTGCGAGAACTGAATATAAAAAATATTTTAGTTTCATTGTTCATCAATTTTAAATGTTATCATTTCCAGCCATCATTCTGAACAAGTACACCATCAGAAAGAGTAATTTGCTCTTGTGGTATTTGGCACAAACCTTTCTTGGCTTTAAAGTTCTGTGCATTGATAACTACCTTATCGTCCACACCACCAGACTTCACATTCACACCAGAAGTTGCAATCTGAGAAGCTGCGTAGTCAACTCCTTGACGGAGAAGATCCCAGTAGTTGATACCCTCAAATGCAAATTCAAATTTACGCTCTTTCAAGATATTCTCTTTTGTTGCAGCTACAGAATTCAATCCAGCACGATTACGTACCTTGTCCAAATAATCCTGAGCTTTTGAGCTACCCAATTCAGCTGCCATCAACAAAACATCAGCATATCTTACGATAACCCAATCTTGATGGTTCTGAGTTTGGAAGTCACCACTACCATCTATCTTTGAAGCACTTGTACCATCTGCAAAACAGAGTGGAGAATATTTCTTCACACAATAACCAGTATATTCTCTCCAATCCAAGTAACTAGCTTCAAATGCATCCAAAGAAGTAACACCTTCACCTGCCAGATCAATAATTGAGGCTTCCTTGCGAGCATCATTAGGCTCATACTGATTAACAAAGTTAGGATTCACAGTCATAGCACCCCAACCCTTACCATAAGGAGCAGAGTTGAGAGAGCGCATACCAATCATTACTTGCCAACGATTGGAATCATTGTTGCCATCGTAATCTTGAGTATTGGTGAACTTCTGAGACAAGACCGTCTCTATATTGCCATCACCAGCATAAGTACCAAGCAATGTTGTAGCATCACCTACTTTAGCCTTTCCTGCAGATGCAGCAGGCCACAAGTTCTTATATGGTCTAACCAAATCATATTCATTACTTTTGATGATATCCTCACAACAAGCCAAAGCCTTATCCTTTGTGACACCTTCCAATGTTCCACCAACATAACCTGTATAGAACAAATAAGCACGTGCATAAATAGCTTCCGCTGCATACTTAGTGATACGACCATCATTATTAGCAGCATCCTTCTTAGGATAAGCATCAGCAGGAATATTGTCAATAGCGAACTGGAGATCATTAAAGATCAAAGTATAGACCTCATCAGGAGTTGCTTGTGGTACATTTTCCTTTGTAGATGTCTCCAACAAAGGAATATGTCCAAACAAACGAACCAAATCAAAATACATAAAAGCTCTCAATGCGTGAGCCTCACCAAGGCAAGTAGCTTTTGTTTGGTCACTTGCCCAAGCAATCTGCTCCGCTCTATTGATCAACTCATTACAACGGAAAATTCCCTCATAATATCTAGCCCAATCTTCTTTAAAGATGTTCAAGTCAGAAGATGACTCACCCTGATCAAAGCGATCTATAACTTGGTAGTTACGAGCATCATTATTACCTGTAGCACCAAAGCATTCCGATCCCATGACCTCAGCAGCAACGAGAAATCCTATTCCAGGGTTAGAAGAACACTGTCTCCAACCATCATAACAACCAATAAGTGCACGGTCTGCATCAGATTGGGTTTTATAGAATGTTTGAGTATTACCTTGTGTCTTTGAACTTACATCAAGAAAGCTATCGCCACAAGAGCTAACCATACCTGCCATCAAGATAGCAGCTGTCGTTATCTTAAATATTGAATATTTCATATGAATCCTCCTCATTTTAGAATTTAACATTTACACCAATAAGGAAAGTACGAGGACGAGGATAATAGCCATAATCCACACCTGATACCCAACCTGATGGGCCATAGCCAATCTCAGGATCCATACCATTATACTTAGTAAAGGTCAAGAGATTCTGTGCTTGTACATACAAACGAAGTTGTTTTATTGCCTTCAACGCAATGATACGAGCGAAATCATAACCAAGAGTTACATTGCTCAAACGCAAGTAATCACCATCGTGAACATAGAGGTCTGAGAACTGCCAGTTAATATTGGTAGTAGTTACACGAGGGATTGTATTGCTAGTACCCTCACCGGTCCAACGATTCAAGATTTCCTTTGTATAATTAGCCTGTGAATTTGCATGGTTTCTGTAGGTCTGTACAATCTGCTGACCACATGCACCACTCCACTGCATATTGAAGTCCAAACCTTTATAGTCAAAGCCAAGATTGAAACCGAAAGTAAAATCAGGAATGCCATTACCCAAATCTACCTTATCATTATCATCAATCTTACCATTATGGTCAATATCATAATACTTCACATCACCAGGTTTTACATCAGACTGCAAAACACCATTTCCTGCTGCAATCCAATCATCAATCTCTTGCTGATTTTGGAAAATACCTGCAGTTTTAAAGCCCCAATAATAACCGATGGCATGACCATTCTGTGCACGATAGAATTCAGGAGAGTTGTCATACAATTCGCCTGTACCGCCATGAATAGTACCATCCATAGTAGGAATATTACCTACCTTATTACTATTATATGCACCATTGAAACCAACATTATAATTGAAGTCCTTACCAATATTATCACTCCAGCTCAAGTTGAATTCAAAACCTTTATTCTTCACATCACCACCATTGATAAATGGTGCACCAGTACCAGCTGTTGCAAGAATAGGAGCTTGTACCAACCAGTCCTTTGTAGTCTTGATATAATAATCAAGATTAACATTCAAACGAGAGAAGAAACGTGCATCAATACCGATATTAAGCTGCTCAGATGTCTCCCATGTAAGATTTTCATTAGCCAAACGACTTGGGAAAGCACCATAGTTATTGCCCAAAATAGTAGAAGACTGTGCATCGTCATATCCCGATGTACCAAACAAGTAATGCGTATTAGCTGTCTTGATAGGAGCCAAATACTGATAATTATCAATATTTTGGTTACCAACCTGTCCCCAGCTTGCACGAACTTTCAAATAATCCATCCACTTGGCAGTACTCTGCATCCACTTTTCATTGGTTACTGTCCAACCTGCAGATACAGAAGGGAACCAACCATAGCGATGACCATGTGCGAAACGGCTAGAGCCGTCACAACGAAGAGTTGCGTTGATCATATAAGTTTCCTTCCAGTTCCAACCCAAACGACCGAAATAAGAAATCGTACGAGTCTCGTCATGAGGATTACCCGAAGCACTCAAACCATCAGCTGTAGAAGAAGATGTACCATTAGAAACATAAGCATGACTCCAATCAGCAAAGCCATCCTTCAAATTACCACTACTAGCACCCAAATAAGTACCTTCATAGCGACTAGTCTCAGTACCGAGCAAAGCACTGAATTCATGTTCACCTAAACTCCAATCATACTGTGCAGTATTGGTCCAAGTAAGAGTCAAACCATGATTCATATTCTGACTAGCAGAGGTTCTAGTATCCTGATATGAATATGGGCTGAAGTGATAAAGAGGAGTATAACCTCTATATTCGCTAGTACCATAAACAGCACCAAATACTGTACGGAACTTAAAGCCCTTGAAAGGAGTCAACTCCGCATAAGCATTACCACTAAATGTTACATTCTTAGTTTGGTTGTTGCTATTAGTCATCATGGCACCATAAGGGTTACCATCATACTTATACCAATCACTACCATCAGTAGCATTATAAGGGCTACCATAGAAACCATTATACTGACCTACCAAAGCCTCAGCATAAGCGCCTGCATATGGATTAGATGCATAAATAGGTGACAAAGGTGATGTACCAAAAGCTCCACGCAATGTATTGTTATAGCTATTACCTACCATAACGCCATTGCTCTTCTTATAAATAAAGCTTACCTGCTCACCTACCTTAAGAATGTTGTCTATCACTTTATGTTCCGAATTGATACGGAAGTTATAGCGCTCATAGTTGCTTACCTTCTTGCCACCAACAACACCTTCTTGATCCATATAACCAAGAGACATTGCATAGGTAGAAGTTTTACCACCACCAGTGATACCCAAAGAATAGCTCTCTACTTGTGCATTATCCTTAAGCATAGAACTTACCCAATCAGTATCAATCAAGTTACCATCAGTATCATAAATACTCTTGAACGAAGACCAATCATAGGGCTGACCGCCAGAATTGATACGTTCCTCATCCATAATAGTCATGTACTCCTTAGAATTAAGCAATTTAGCTTTTCGAGCAACAGTCTGCCAACCCTTATAGGCATCAAAACTGATTTCTGCACGACCAGCCTTACCACTCTTTGTTGTGATAAGAACAACACCATTGGCAGCCTGAGCACCATAAATAGCAGCAGAAGCGGCGTCCTTCAAGACATCGATACTCTCAATGTCGGCTGGATTCAAGGTTGAGATGTCACCACCAATACCATCAATAAGGTAAAGAGGAGAAGCATCACCTACGGTACCCAAACCACGAATTTGCACTTTCATGTCTGATCCTGGCTGTCCAGAAGTAGAACTGATACTAACACCAGGAGTCTGACCCTGCATAGCTTGAAGTGGGTTAGTAGTGTTCAACTTGGCAATGTCATCACCTTTCACTTGTGCGGTAGCACCCGTCACCAACTTTTTCTTCTGAACGCCGTAACCTACTACAACGACCTCATCAAGTGAGTGCTTGTCTTCTTGTAGGGTAATGTTCAGCTTCTGTCCATTCACCTTTACTTTTTGGGTAATGAAGCCTAGATAAGACACTTCGAGAGTTTGTCCGTTCTTTGCGTCGATCGTAAAGTTACCGTCGAGGTCGGTCACTGAACCCACCTTTGTACCCTGTACCATGACACTTGCACCAATCAATGGTTCATTGTCCGATCCGGAAATCACGGTACCCGTAACTTTCTGAGCATAGAGGACACCCGCTCCGATTCCTAACATTGCCTGGAATGCCAAAAGGATGGCTACCAAAGCAACTCTACAGAGCAAGTTACTCTGCAAGAATTTTTGAGATGTTTTTCTCATAATTACTTAGGTTTTAAATTTAATTTATAGGTTATATACTAAAATTTCGTTATTAGTATCTGTTATACATTATTATATATAGTCATTTGCTTTAATTGATGTTGTGATTATAATATTTCGGTGGCAAAAGTAGCGAAAAAACGGATATGGGGGGGTATCATTTGGTTAAAATCTTATGTACAAAATGTTACTCGCATATATTTTTCTCGTTGTGACTGTGGTTGTATTTGTTATCCCTTAAAACGAAAAAAGCTGAGTATTTCTTCCTAATACCCAGCATGATAGCGTATCAATCCCTCCATCGGAGACTTCAAGACTTCACCCATTTGGAAGCCCAACTCATGCAATGCGTTTGCTATCTCATCATGGAAGTAGTGGGCAATGCTCCCCACGAAACCTACTTTTACGGATGAGGTCATTTCTGAATCTTCTTTCGCACCATCCGCTAACTGGGCATAGAACGAAAGTATCTCTCGGCAGAAATCGCCATACACCTGATGAAGCATCGCTGAGAGAAGTTTTTTCTCTATCTGCTCATCCTGAGACAGATGTTCTTGGGCAGAAAGAGAAGAGAGATGTTCTCCCACAAAAGTGGAGACAGATGCCAGATAAGTATTGGCTAGAGGCTGACGATAGATACGCTCGATGACGGCAGCATAATTCTTCCCCGACCATGCCTCAAATTTCTCTCGCAAGAATGCAGCCTTGGGGTTACGATAGATGAGACGGAAGAAAGCCTTGCCTATCGCCGTGCCACTTCCCTCATCGCCAAGCACATAGCCCAATGGTGGAACACCTCTCACGATATTCTCCCCATCATAATAGCAACTATTGGAGCCTGTACCGAGAATGACGGCAATGCCACTCTCATGTCCCAGCAATGCCCTTGCTGCCCCCAGCATATCGCTGGCAGCATGAGCCTCGACACCAACCAAGAAGCCACAGGCAAAGAACGATGCCACTAGCAGGCGTTCCATCTTCGGAATCATGGCATCAGTCACGCCACTTCCATAGAAGTAGATGACGATGGAAGGTTTTGGCGCATCGCCAAGTTGACGCTGCTTTTCTCCACTTATCAATAAGGAGGGTATCACCTCGTCGGCGAGTACCTGGGTAATCTGTTCATCCGACAAATGATAAGGATTGAGTCCTTGCGAATGGCAAGTACCCAACACTCCACCCTCTTCACCGAGGAGTGTCCAATCGGTCTTTGTACTGCCGCTATCGGCTATCAATTTCAACATAGTCTCGTTTTTTTCTTGCAAAAGTAAGCATAATGGCATATATTACCAAACAAAAAACGAAAAAGTTGCCTATTTTTTTTGCGTTCTCTGTGAATTTGAGTAACTTTGCAGTCAAATTAAGAAAAGCAAATGAAAAAGAAATTATTCTTCATGCTCATGCTGTTGATGGCTTATCTGCTACCAACCCACGCCGTGCTCAAGGAGGCTAACCTTGACACCACCCTCTACATGCTCCGCACCGAGTTGAGCCAGTATCACCTCGACCTGGAGAAGCAGAACAAGTTGGCGAAAGAACAGCAGCAAGCTGTCATCAAGGAACTTGTCAGCATCGTGACACAAGCCGACCAAAACTCCATCATGCTCTATTCTCAGCGCAATGGCTACATCTTCGACTTGACCTACGCCTGCCATGAGGCTACCGACCAGTTCCATAAGTTCAAGTCAAAGGCGGCTCCGTTCCGTGGCATGATCCAGAAGAACAATATCGAGGTGGCTCGCTTCGACTCACTCATCAACTACCTTTATAATATGAACACGATGTTCTTGAGTGACGAGGCACAGTTGAACCGTAACGTGGATTTGACCCTAGCCGTCAACATCCGCCGTCAACTCGTGGAGAAGCAGGCTCAGCTCAACGAGTATATCAAGGCTTACGACCGCACCGAACAGAAGTTGAAGGCGCTCAATGACTACGCCAACCACCGATACGAAGACATCCAGACTAGTATCTTCAACAATGGTGGCGACAACTATCTTCGCATTCTCAGCCAACTGGGCACCAACTACAAGGAGGCGAAGACTTCCGTGACGGAGAAATACCGACCCGCCCCTGGCATGATGTCGCAATGGGATGTGAGAATCATCTTCATCCTCTTCGGTATCATCATCTTCTATGGTTTGATTTCCGTGGCTCTCAACTTGCTAACCATCCGTGTGGCAATGACTTATCTCGTAAAGCGCGGTCTCTTTGAGAGCATCAAGGAGAGTTTCATGGCGAAACGTCCTTGCATCGTGATGGCGATGACCATCGTCACCTTCGCTGCCATCCTTGGCATCATCCGTATGATTGCCCACCAGAACTTCGTCATCATGGCGAGTGGCTTGTTGGTGGAGTTTGCTTGGTTGATAGGCGTCATCTTGATTTCACTTTTGCTCCGTGTAGGCAACGACCAAATCAAGAGTGCATTCCGCATTTATTCCCCATTGATGTTGGTGGGTTTCATCGTCATCAGTTTCCGTATCGTCTTGATACCAAACGACTTGGTGAACCTCATCTTCCCTCCTATCCTATTGCTCTGCTCATTGTGGCAGTGGAATGTCATCACAAGACACAACAAGAAGGTGCCTCGCAATGATATGATATACACCTGGATATCCTTGGCGGTATTCGGCACCAGTACCCTCTGCTCTTGGATAGGTTTCACGCTGCTCGCCGTGCAGATTATCATCTGGTGGATGATGCAGCTCACCTGTATTCTGAGCATCACCTGTATCAAGGACTGGCTCGATGTCTATGCCAAGCGTAAGAATCTGAAGCACGTGCCTATCACCGACAAGTGGGGCTTCCGCTTCATCAACCAGGTGCTCCTGCCTATCTCTGGCGTGCTCTCCTTCATCATCGCCATCTACTGGGCGGCTGATGTCTTCAATATGAGCGACACCACTTGGATGATATTCAACAAAGACTACATCAAGACCAGCAACTTCACCGCCTCGCTCTATAGCGTGACACAGGTGGCTTGCTTGTACTTCCTCTTCAAGTATATCAACATCACCGCCAACGACTTGATGCGCCATCACTTCGAGAAGCAAGACCCACAGTCGGCTGCTTCCAAGATCGTGATGTTCAAGAATGTGCTTCAGGTGATTATCTGGGGTGTATGGTTGATGATAGCCCTCAACCTCTTCCAAGTAGGTAAGTCTTGGTTGCTCGCCATCTTCGCCGGTTTGTCAACCGGTCTCGGTTTTGCATCCAAGGACATCTTGGAGAATATCTACTATGGCGTCTCCCTGATGATGGGACGTGTGAAGGTAGGCGACTACATCATCTGTGACGGCACCCGTGGACGAGTAAGCAGCATCAACTATACATCCACCATGTTGGAGGCTACCGATGGTTCCGTCATCGCCTTCCAAAATGCCCAGCTCTTCTCGAAGAACTACAAGAACATGACTCGCAACCATGGTTATGAGTTGGACATCTTGGAAGTAGGTGTGGCTTACGGCAGCAATGTGAAGCAAGTGAAGAAACTGCTCGTAGAAAACCTCTCCAAGCTCGACTGCATCTACCACGAGAAGGGTGTGAAGGTGGTCTTGAAGAGCTTTGATGACAACAGCATCACCCTCAAGGTATTGGTATGGGTCAATGTGCTCACGCAATATGCCGACGACGGCACCATCATGGAGTGCATCTACGATACGCTTAATGAGCATGGCATTGAGATTCCATTCCCACAGCGTGAGATTACCATCAAGAACGTTACACCAGAGATTCCAACTAAAAATTAAACACAATGGCAACATTCATAGCAGGTCCTTGCGTCATCGAGTCGATGGAACTATTGGAGACAGTAGCCCAGGAGCTCGTGCGCATCAACCAAGAACTAGGTACAGATATTATATTCAAGTCTTCGTTTGACAAGGCAAACCGCACTTCCATCCACTCCTTCCGTGGACCGGGTTTGGAGAAAGGTCTCCAGATGCTCGGCGACATCAAGGAAAAGTATGGACTCCGTGTACTCACCGACATCCACGAGAGTTATCAAGCAGAAGCAGCTGGCGAGGTTTGCGATGTGCTTCAGATACCAGCTTTCCTTTGTCGCCAGACCGACCTCTTGGTAGCTGCGGCAAAGACAGGCAAGGTGGTCAACATTAAGAAGGCCCAATTCCTCAGTGGCAGAGACATGCGCTACCCTGTGGAGAAGGCTTTGGAGAGCGGTGCCAAGGAGGTATGGCTCACCGAGCGTGGCAACTGCTTCGGCTACAACAACCTCGTGGTGGATTTCCGCAACATCCCAGACATGAAGGAGATTGTACCTAATGTCATCATGGACTGCACCCACAGTGTGCAGCGCCCTAGTGCAGGTGATGGCAAGACGGTGGGCGACCGCAAGTTTGTGCCTGCCATGGCAAAGGCTGCCAAGGCATTTGGCGCCACGGGATATTTCTTTGAGGTACACCCAGACCCAGACAATGGCAAGAGCGATGCTGCCAATATGCTGGAGCTAAACAAATTGGAAGGACTGATAAAGGAATTGATATAGGAGTTTGGCGCAGATGATACAGCGTTAGCCTCATGATTATTTCTTAATTATTAATTCTTAATTATTTCATGGATAATAAGACGATAAGAGCGTATGGCGAGCAGGCCTTGAGAGACGAGGCACAAGCCATCCTCGACCAGATACAATACATGGACGATAACTTCGAGAAGGCAGTGGATATGATGTTCCATTGCCAAGGCAAGATTATCGTGACAGGTGTAGGAAAGAGTGGACACGTGGGAGCCAAGATTGCCGCTACCCTCGCCTCCACCGGCACTCCTGCTTTCTACATCAACCCACTGGATGTTTATCATGGCGACCTCGGCGTGATGACCGACAAGGACGTGGTCTTGGCGTTGAGCAACAGCGGTCAGACTGATGAGTTACTCCGTTTCATCCCGATGGTGCTTCACATGAACATCCCTATCATCTCCATCACGGGCAATCCCAACTCCCTCCTGGCGAAATATTCCAACCATCACATCACCGTGAAGGTGAAGAAGGAGGCGTGTCCGCTCAACCTTGCTCCTACGAGCAGTACCACAGCGGCACTTGCCATGGGCGATGCCTTGGCGATAGCCCTCATGCAGGTACGCCACTTCAAGCCTCGTGACTTCGCACAATTCCACCCCGGTGGCGAACTGGGCAAGCGACTCCTCACCACAGCTGAAGATGTGATGCGCAGCGACGACATGCCTATCATCCCTCAGGAGATGCACCTCGGCGAGGCGATCATCCACGTGAGCAAGGGTAAGTTGGGACTCGGCATCTCGCTCGATGAGCAGCAACGTGTCATTGGTTTGATTACCGATGGTGACATCCGCCGTGCCATGGAAAAGTGGCAGGCAGAGTTCTTCAACAAGACCGTGAGCGACATCATGACGACGACACCGAAGATGGTGACACCGAAGACCAAGATTTCAGAGATACAGCGCATCATGCACAAGTACAAGGTACATACCGTACTCGTGGTCGATAAGGAGAATCACCTCAAGGGCATCGTCGATCACTATGCATGCATGGTTTAATTAATAAATAATAAATTACAAATTATAAAATAATTGGGCTAACGCCTATGAGATTAAGATACATATTTTTAGTAGCGACTATATGGCTCTTTAGTTCGCTGTGCAGCGCACAAAGGAGCGATTCTTTGATAGTAAACCAACTTCGTGGGAAAGGGGTTACCTTTTCCCACGATAATTCCGTAACACTACTGATGAGCGGACAGGAGAAGTTTGACGACTTGTTTCAAGCGATTCGACAAGCTAAGAGTAGTGTGCATCTCGAATACTTTAACTTCAGAAACGACAGCATCGCTGGTCTTCTCTTCGACCTCCTCGGCGAGAAGGTCAAGGAAGGCGTGAAGGTACGTGCCCTCTTTGATGGTTTCGGCAATGCCTCCAACAACCAGCCCCTCTTGAAGAAACATATCAAGAGCATCCGGGAACGAGGCATCGAAATCTACGAATACAAGCCGATGAAGTTCCCTTGGATCAATGCGGTCTTCAACCGTGACCACCGCAAGATCGTGGTCATCGACGGACAGATAGCCTATACAGGTGGCATGAACGTAGCCGACTATTATATAAAAGGTACGGAAGTGGTCGGCGAATGGCACGACATGCACTGTCGCATCGACGGTTCGGAGGTGAACACTCTACAGAAAATCTTCCTCAAGATGTGGAACAAGGTGAGCGGACAGAACATCCATGGTGCAGAGTACTACCGTGCCGTGCGCAAGGACTATCTCGTGGAGAACCTGAAGCCAGACACCACAGCCACCGCTTATCACAAGATGGTGGGCATCATCAACCGTGAGCCACATATCTCGAAGGACATCATCCGCTACTTCTATGTCAATGCCATCAACGACGCACAAGACAGCATCAAGCTCATCAGTCCCTACTTCACTTTGAGCCACAAACTGAAGAAAGCATTGAAGAATGCCGTGAAGCGAGGCGTGAAGGTGGAGATTATGTTGAGCACGAAGAGTGACATCCCATTGACACCCGACTGCGGTTTCTACAACGCCCATAAGTTGATGAAGGCAGGTTGCCAAGTATGGATGTACACGCCAGGCTTCCACCATACCAAGATTATCATGGTAGATGGCAAGTTCTGCACAGTGGGAAGTGCTAATCTCAATGCCCGTTCCCTCCGCTGGGACTATGAGGAGAATGCGGTCATCGTCGATTCTTGCACGACCCAACAGCTCGTCGATCTCTTTGATGGAGAGAAAAAAGACAGTTTCTTGCTCAACGAGAAGAACTGGCGAGAGTGGCGCACAGGATGGCAGAGATTCAGAGGTTGGTTTGCAGCCAAGTTGCTCACCCCATTCCTGTAAAGAATTTTCTCCCAAGAGCTAGCCAAGGAGCAGAAAATGCCTAGCCAGGGATTTTCTCACGCCTAACTAGGTAAAATTTCACGCATAGTTAGGTAAGAATTTTTTCCTAGTTAGGTAAAAATGAAAGTGGGGGTAGGGATAGAAAACGCCCAAGACGAGGCAAGAAATCATAAATAACGAGATTGTAATGTTAAAATCAAGAAGAAGATGAATGGCATGAATGAAAGAATGAAAATGAAGAAGCCTAAGTTGGCAATTGTGGAGAGCAACACCCTTGCGGTGATGGGGCTCAAACAATTGCTGGAGACCGCCATGCCTTTTGCCGACATCGAGGCATTTGGCACCTTCGGGGAGTTTGAGGCAAACGACCCCAAGCAGTTCATGCACTACTTCGTGTCGATGCAAATCGTACTGACCAATCGCCCTTTCTTCCTCGACCACAAACAGAAGACTATCGTGCTGACTCCTAGCAACGACCCGAAGAGTCAGATGAGCGACTTCCATTGCATCTGCGTCAACGTATCGGAACACATTCTCATCAAGGAACTAATGAGCTTACAGCGCATGGGACACCCTCATGGCGAGCATTTGCCAACGATGGATGCCACCAACAAAAAGCCCAATGCCCTCACCGATCGTGAGACCGAGGTACTCTCGCTCATCGCACAAGGAAAAATCAACAAGGAAATAGCCGATCAACTGTGCATCGGACTGACCACAGTGATAACACATCGCAAGAATATTCAAGAAAAATTAGGATTCAAGTCGGTATCAGCCCTCACCATTTATGCCGTTACACACGGATATGTCGATATCAATCGCATATAAACCATCCCCATTAGTGAGTAGGCTATCCCCATAAATGAGTATAAAAATCGAAACAAAAGCAAAAAGCCGTTCATCAGAAATTGTGATGAACGGCTTTTTTTAGTACATTTTCACAAAAGGAATCTTATCTTTTTGCCGAAGAAACTCTAGAGTTTCACGGAAGATATATCTACGAGATTGTTGACGATGGCATAAATCGTCAAACCTGCCGGTGAATGAATCTGTAATTTTCGGGCGATATTTCTGCGGTGGGTAATCACCGTATTGATGGAGATGAAGAGGTGGTCGGCTATCTCCTTGTTGGTCATTCCCTGTACCAAGGCGACGATGACATCCTTCTCTCTATCGCTCAACTGCTCATCGCTCTGAGGAGCAGAATTGATCATATTGGTTATCTTCACGCTTACGTCGTTTTGCTTCAACTTGCGCTCTTCGTTTCTCACCGCAGGGATGAAGATTTCCTCCTCTACCTCGGAGTGATGAGCGAGCCATTCCTCATTATTATAGATGTCGTAGAGGGTGGCACTGAGCTGGTTGTTGTGCAAGCCATCGGAAGGCAGATATTTGATGATGATGCTCTTGAGCTCCTTCAGTTTCTGATCTACCTGGACATGGTGTTTAGAGAAGGTCTCTATGTCGAAAGTGGTTTTGGCATTACCATCGATAAGTGCCTGAACATAAGGGAATACCATCTTTTCCTCATACTTCATGTGGTTGGTGATGCTATGGGCATAGTCATCGTAGAGTTTGAGGATGAGACGGGCGAGATTATCCTTCTCGTCGAGTGCCTCCACAAGTTCCTTTCGGATGAAAGGCAACTGGAAGTCGATATAGTAGGCATGGGAAGCCTTGAGATAGTGCAAAAGCGTAGGCAGCGACAAGCGGTTGGCATTGTCGTACTCCTTATAGCCATTGATGGTAAAGTTGACCACCGCCAAGAAAGTATAGGTATCCACCTCTTGCTCCTCACATACCTCCTTGACTGTCTTGTCGCCGAAGCCCAGGTTGATGCCGAAGCTACCGAGGCTCTGCAATATGTTGTAATTGTCGCGAATGATGCTGATCATCTTGTCGTCAGCTTCATACATCTTCTGATTCTTCATCTTTCTTACCTTATTTTAGATAAACATTCATAATGTTTCCTTGTCAGCGGCAAAGTTACAAAAAAGTTTTGAAACGTGCAATACCTAGAAATGGGGATGCCACAGTTTACCAACTTTTAAGTATTGCAAGAAATTTTAAAAGTCAGTACCTTTGCAGCCGAAATCGAAAAGGTGCGGTGATGCTTGCCATTCTTGAGTGGATAGGTCTGAACTGTTCATCTGAGTTAAATCGACCTTGAAGTCGAGAGCGCAAACAGATATCCGCACTTCTTTCTTTTTCGTATCGCTCCAAAGCGATAAGGTAGGAATTCTTTCCGAGCCTTATGACGAGGAAACCATTCTGAATAAGAATTCTAAAGCAAAAAGAGAAAGATAACAAAAAATATAATATAAGATGAACAGTTTAAGAATTGGTTTGATGTCTGCAGCCTTGGTTGCTGGTTTTGCAACTGCGAGCGCACAGACTGTTGCTGCTGATAGTGTGATGCAGCATGTAAACGGCAAACGCCTCAGTATCGGCGGTTATGGCGAGGTAGCTTATAGCAGAAACTTCTATAGTGACAGTGGTAACAGATATAGCACTGCCTCTCTCCACAAGAACGATCCAAGCCATGGTCGTTTCGACATTCCTCATGCAGTCATCTACTTAGGTTATGACTTCGGAAAAGGATGGTCGCTCGGTACTGAAATCGAGTTCGAGCATGGCGGTGCTGGTTCAGCCATTGAATATGAGGCAGAGGAGTCTATTGAGTTCGAGCAAGAGCAAGAAAGAGGTGGCGAGGTTGAACTAGAGCAATTCTGGATTCAGAAGTCTTTTGCCAAGTGGGCTAACATCAAAGCTGGTCATATTGTCGTACCTGTAGGCTTGACCAATGCTTACCACGAGCCATTGAACTTCTTCACTGTTTATCGTCCTGAGGGCGAGAACACCATCCTTCCTTGTACTTGGCATCAGACAGGTATCAGTTTTTGGGGTCGTCATGGCGACTTCAGATACGAGGCACAGTTTGTAGCAGGTCTGGATGCCTACCAATTCAGTTCGCTCAACTGGATTCAACCAGGTACCACCAAACCTTTCGAGTTTGAGACAGCCAACAAGTATGGTGTTGCAGCACGTGTTGACAACTACACCATCCCTGGCCTTCGCCTAGGTTTGAGTGGCTATTTCGGTCAATCCATGCACAACTCTGTACCTCACGATATGGAGAAAGGCAACAACAAGAAGTTGAAGGGTAACATTTTCTTAGGTAGCTTCGATTTCACCTACAAAGGTCACAACTGGATAGCACGTGGTAATGCCGACTATGGCTACGTTAGTGACGCTGCCGCGATCAGTCGTCTTGTAAAACCAGGTGTTCAGTATGTAAAGCCATACCAAACTAATCAAGCATTCGGTAGTCATGCCATCGCAACAATGATAGAAGTAGGTTATGATGTGTTCTCACAGATAGAAAAGCTCCGTGCAGCCAAGCAGAAGATGTATGTATTCGGTCATTACGAGTATTATGATTCTTATCTCAATAATACGACCAAGCAATACACCAAGCGCCAGATTTTAGCAGGTGGTATCAACTACTACCCTATTAAGCAGATTTGCGTAAAGGCAGAATACAACTATCGTAAGTTCAGAAGCCAGTATAACAACGAGCCAGCTCTCAATATTGGTGTTGCTTACCAAGGCTTCTTCCTATAAGGAAATAACTATTTATCCAAAATAAATCGAAACAAAAAGATGAAAAAGATTCAGAAATTCGCCATGGCATTCTTTGTAAGCGCCTTGGCTCTTGGTTTCGCTTCTTGTAGTAGCGATGACAACGAAGGTAAATTTGAACTTCCTAGCGTAGGACAGGCTACAACAGCCATCAGCAGCTCTGACTTAGAGATGCAGAAAGTAACAAAGAGTTACGTGCAGAACGTAATATATCCTACCTATCAGGCATTGGCAAAGAATGCTCGTGACCTCTACTCTACCTGTACTACCCTTTATAAGTCAGCAGAGGCAGGCACAATGACACAGAGCCAGATCAACGCAGCTTGCGAGGCCTTCAAGAACGCTCGTCGTGAGTGGGAGCGCAGTGAGGCATTCTTGTATGGTTCAGCTAGCGACAACAATATCGACCCACACATCGACTCCTGGCCACTCGACCACGATGGGTTGGGATCAGTATTGAAGGACAGCAAGTTGATCGCTGGTTTCAAGAGCGAGAATCCTGAGGAGTTCGTTTCTTCAAACAACGAGAAGTTCCAGTCTGTTCTCGGTTTCCATGGTATGGAGTTCGTTCTCTTCCGTGAGGGTCAGAACCGTACTGTTGCCGCTCTCCAGGCTAACGAAACAGAAGAGGGTTTGACATCCGTAAAGGGTATCGATGAGTTAGCATTCCTTGCTGCCGTTGCTGGTGATGTAAAGAACATGACTGCTTTGCTCGAATACACATGGATGGGTGATGCTGCAAGCAATGAGACTAAGAGTGTATTGCAGAACAACAGCTATGTATTCAACTCATTGCGTAACAATGGCTTTGCAGCCAATGGAACAATGTGCTTCGGTCAGAACTTATTGACTCCTGCACAGAACACAGGTTATCGTACATGGCCAGGCACTATCAACCAGATTTTCGTAGGTGGTTGCTCTAACATCTGCAACGAGGTTCAGGAACAGAAGTTGGGTCAGGCTTGGCGTGTAGCTAACCATCTGGGCGGTAACACAGAAGAGGGCGATCCAGAGTCCATCAACTACATCGAGTCTCCATACAGCCATCGTTCTTTCGTTGACTACAAGGACAACATCTACTCTATCAAGAACACATTGTATGGCACTCGCAACGTAGATGCAACAACTCCAGAGAGCAACTCTATCATGGCACTCTTGCAATCACTCAACTATTCTGGTTATTCTAACTTGCAGAATGCTCTCACAGAGGCTTTGAAGTCACTCGACGATGCTACAGCCGCTCAGGGTTATTTTGTTGCTGACCCTGGTTCAGATGCAGTTAAAAATGCCATCGACAAGATTAAGGCACTTGACGATGAGTTGAACGCAGCAGGCCAATGGATCAACAAGCAGAACGCCAAATAAAAGACTGAAAAGAAAAACATTATAATTTAACATACACGTAGTTTTGCAAGCTCATTTGCAAAACTACGTTATGTGCTTTAAGAATAAACATTATGAAGAAAAGACAGTATTTATGTCGGTCTTTTGCTGCAGCACTCGGAATGTTGACAATGATCAGTTGTTCAGATGACAACGTTGAGCCACAGCAACCAGACAACTCTATGGAATCAGATGCCCAATATGTGGGTAAACCCCAAGGTGACTTCTTGGCAGAGGAGTGGTATCCAGGAGGCGAAGCCGGTACTACGGAAAATGTAAACTCCAGTTGCTACGAAGATGAGGCACCAGCGGTCAACAATCAAGGACTTCACGACAACTTCAAGACAGGCGAATTGTTCTTCGAGCGTCAATATACCATCAACAATGGTGCTTTCAAGGGAGTAGGTCCTGCGTATCTTCGTAAGTCTTGCCTCGACTGCCATCCTAGCTATGGTCATGGCATGCGCCAAAAAAACAGCTATCCTATAGCATACGGTAATGGAAATGGTTACTTAATGGCCATCTATCATCCAACAACTCCTGGAAGCAATGATGGACCTTATATTGGAGAGGTAACGGCTATGCCACAGACGGGAGCTACCGAACCTTTCAAGGCACCTATTGAAGCTGACAAAATCAAAATCCATTGGGATCATATCACTGCCATGGAAAGCGGATTGCCAATGCAGTTCCCTGATGGTGAGAAATACGACTTGATTTACCCAGAGGTCACTATCCCAGCAGATGCCTTCCATACTAGTCCTGTTCCTACCAACATCGACATTCGTCTTGAATCTACCATCGGTGTCATCGGTACTGGTTTGCTCGATGCCATCCCACAAGAGGAAATCGAGAAGCAATATGCTTCCGAAGCAGCTTACTTCAAGAGTGCAGGATTGGATGTCGCAGAATGGCTCAATCCTAATTTCTGGGATGCAAACAACGAGAAGATGGCTTCTTCTGCCTATTATGTTACTTGGGGTTCTGATGGTAAGTTGGCTAATGGCGGTGATGGTTCAAAGGCCAAGTATAAGTCTCTGAAACGTTTCACATACGCCTTGACACGTGCATCCTTGCAAGATGGTCCTGGCGCAAACGCTATTTGGAACATCACCAACGTGAGCCGTCCTGACCGCCCATACCTTTATACAACAGATGCTTGGGCTAAGGCGATGTCGGAAGACCATGATGTCATCGCCAAGATCAAGGCTGACCCAACCTCTCCTTACTATGCAGATACAGAAGAGGGCATTAAGGAGAGAGTGCTTAATTTGCTCAGTCATAAGACCAACCAGTTTGACAACCCATGGCACAACTTCTCTCCAGAGATGACAGCCGACAACTTCTACGACTTCATGGTATGGCACAGAGGTCTGGCCATTCCACGTGCCCGCAACTTGAACGACAAGGACGTACAACGTGGTAGAAAGTTATTCTATGAAATGCAATGTACAGCTTGTCATCGTCCTAAGTGGAATACTGGAGACGACAACTACTGGACTCCAAACATGATAGCAGACAAGCCACTTCCTAGATACCAGAATCAGACCATCTACCCATATTCAGACATGATACAGCACAAGTTGTATATGAAGAATGACATCCATGGTTCTTGGTGTCGCACCACTCCACTATGGGGACGTGGACTCTCCAGAATGTGTACAGGTGCAGAAGACCGCTTGCACGACTGCCGTGCTCGCAACGAAGTTGAGGCAATCATGTGGCATGCATACAGCAAAAACAGTCACGCTTACGCATCTGCCTTGAAGTTCTACAACTTGCCAAAGGCTGACCGTGACGCAGTGGTCAAGTTCCTGCAGTCTATCTAATATTTCTTGAGAAACTATTCCGCAAGAAATAAGTGAATCTTCAGATAAAGGACAAAGTGAATCATATAGATTCGCTCTGCCCTTTTTCACGTTGAACAAGACCTTTCTACTTAAGGATAAGAAATCAACCAATAAAAACAAACATTTATGAATCAATTATTAAAGACAAGTGTGTTTTTGATGAGTTCCGTCCTACTACTAGGCTCATGCTCTGATGAAAACACGCCAAACGAAGAAGAAAAGAAAGAACCTATTGAGTCTGATGCCAAATACGTCGGACAAGCGGTAGGCAACTTCAAAGCAGAAGAATGGCTTCCTGGTGGTGAACTGGGAACTACGGAAAACGTTTCCTCCAATTGCTACGAGGATGAAACACCAGCAGTAACCAATCAAGGCTTTACAGCACGTTTCAACCAAGGCGATTTGATGGCTAGTACACCATACACGCTGAGCAACGAGCCTTATAAGGGATGGGGACCTTGTGCCTCACGCCGTGCTTGTGAATACTGCCACGCAGGCGGTTATGCTCATGGCCATAGCCGCAACGACTTCAAACCTGTGATGGGCAATGGCTACATTGTATCTGTCTATCATCCAGACGCACCAGGCAGCAACAATGGCGAACCTATCGACCAGCTCACCACATTTACCATGACGATGGCAGACTCCCCATTCTTGCCACAATTGAATCCAGACAAGGTAACCATCACTTGGAAAGACGTAACCTCTATGCCAAGTGGACTCGCCATGAGATTCCCTGACGGAGAGGCATTCTCATTGCGTTATCCTGAGGTGTCTATTCCACAGGATGCCTTCAATGCAGATCCTCAACCTAGCAATTATGCCGTGCGCCTCATCGCATCTTGCAACTTCCAAGGTTTGGGTTTGATCGATGCCCTCTCCAATGAGGACATTGAGGCTCAATACAAGGCTGAGAGTGAGCACGTAGAGTTGAACCCTGAGTTTTGGGACAACAATGCCAAGAAGTTGAAGGACGAAGCCTATGCAGAGGATGCTTTTGGAAAGAAATTCGTGAAGCGTTTCAACTATGACCTCTTGGAGGGATGCCTCCAGAACGACGTAGCTCTTTGGGATGAGTTGAACATCTTACGCTCAGACATCAAGCATATCTGCTCTACACCAGCTTGGGCAAAAGCCATGTCAGAGAACAAAGATGTCATAGACAAGGTGATGGCTGAAGGCAAAAACCCTTCCTCACGCTTGCATCCATACTATTATGACGGTACAAGAGAAGGTATCAAGGAGGCTTTGGCTTACTTGCTCTCACCAGATGACAATGTCAACCTCTATGATAACAAGTACTACAACTTCAAGCCAGAGATGACAGACGACCAATATCACTCTTTCATCGTATGGCATAGAGGTATCTCCGTACCACGTGCTCGCAACTTGAACAATCCTAGTGTACAACGTGGCAAGGAACTATTCATGAGCATGGGTTGCACCAATTGTCACAAGCAATCTTGGACAACTGGTCCTGACAACTATGGTCGTTCCAAGATCATAGAAGGCAAGGATCTTCCTCATTATCCAGGACAGAAGATTTATCCATATTCTGACTTTATCCAGCACAAGTTGGATATGATCAACGACATTCATGGTTCATGGTGTCGTACCACTCCACTTTGGGGACGTGGTCTCTCACTGATTAACAGTGGTGCCGAGGATCGCTTGCATGACGCTCGTGCTCGCAACGAGATAGAGGCTATCATGTGGCACTGCTACAGCAAAAACAGCCAGGCATACAACTCTGCAGTGAAATTCTACAACTTGCCTAAGGCAGACCGTGACGCCGTAGTGATGTTCTTGCGCTCCATCTAATATATGTAAGTTTATTGCTATATTAGATTGCAAAACATTATCAATAAAGAAGTTGCCAAGTTCCATGGTGGACTTGGCAGCTTTTTTACATCATATCGTGTAAATACTTGTCTAAAAAGCATTGTCTTCTCAAAAGAAAATCGTAACTTTGCAGCAGAAATACGAAAATCAACAAAAATAGGAGGTAAAATTATGAACATCAACAAAGAAGAAGCTGTAAAAAAAATTAAGATTCTTTTGCAGCATAAGAAGGAAATGCAAGAGAAGGCCGAATTATACCTGAAACAAGAATACAAGTTAGAATTTGGTCAAGCATGAACAGTTTATCCATTTCGAGAATAAACAAAAAAGCACCATACGAGGTAAAACTATCCCGCAAAAGCTTTGTCTAAATAACAAAATGGTCAAAAAGATTATTTTCACCCTTTACATTCTTGTACTCATTAGCATGGCTGTCGCCACCATTGTGGAGAAGAGCCAGGGTACAGACTACGTCCATGCCCATTACTATGGTGCATGGTGGTTTATATTGATGTGGGCAGTAATGGCTGCCCTCGGTGTATTCTATATCATCAAGCGAAAGGTGAAGCGTGCCTCTACGCTTGCACTCCACCTCTCCTTTATCATTATCCTCGCAGGAGCAATGCTCACGCATATCTCCGCCAAAAGAGGAATGATTCATCTACGTATCGGACAACCTACCGATACCTATATGGCAGCTTCCGATTCGCAAGATGGCATGGGGATGCAAGAGGAGAAACTACCTTTCTCGCTCTGCCTGCAAAACTTCGAGGCAAAGATGCACGATGGCACACAGGCGGTCGCTGACTACTCTTCCAAGTTTACTGTGACCGACGGCAATGAGAAGAGCGAAGGACAGGTGTCGATGAACAACATCTACTCTCATCGCTCCTATCGCTTTTACCAGTCTTCCTATGATGAGGACGGCAAGGGAAGCGTGCTCGCCATCAACGCCGACCCATACGGCATCCCCATTACCTATACGGGCTATGCCCTCCTCTTCATCTCTCTCATTTGGATGCTAATCGACCCTAAGGCAAGCTATCGCAAACTATTGGCTAGTCAGTTGCTGAAGAAGGGCGCATTGATGATGTTGATGCTTATAAGTATGGGAAATCTGCAAGCAGCAGAAGTCTTGCCAAAGGCTACCGCAGAGAAGTTTGGCGAGTTGAACATCCTCTACAACGATCGCATCTGTCCTGTTCAAACCTACGCACTCGACTTCTGCAAGAAGATATATGGTGCTAGAAGCTACAAGGGACTGACAGCCGAACAAGTCTTGACCGGTTGGATATTCTACGGAGACGAATGGGCAAGCGAACCCTTCATCAAGGTGAAGAGTGGAGAGTTGAAGACGGCGATGAACTTGCCGGATTATTGCTCCATCAACCAGTTCTTCAACAAGGAGATGGGCGGTTACATCATCGGGCAATATGTGCAGGAATCTTACAATGGGGCACAAGACAAGTTCCATCAGCAAGCTGCCGACATCGATGGAAAGATACAACTCATAATGGACTTGCGCCGTGGCGTATCGCTCAAGGTATTGCCTTATACCTTCCCTAAGAATGTACGTGCCACCAAGGAGAATCCATTCATCAAGGTTGGTACCACCACTTGGTTCTCGCCTTCCGACCGATTACCTAAGGCAGTGGAACATCAGCATGCGCTCTATATCACCAACGTTTTCTCGTTGCTCTATGGCGACGTAAAGGCTGGAAACACGGAGCGAGTAAACATCTTCTTCGACAAGATGAAGAAATACCAGGAAGTGAGCGGTGGCAACTCCTTGCCTTCGAAGACCCAATATAAGGCAGAGCGCATCAACAATGCCTTCCCATTCGCTACCATCCTCTTCATGGTGAACTTGACGCTGGGCTTCATCGCCCTCTTCTATACTATCTATCGCATGACCAAGAAACGCTGTTTCAAGGTTTTGGACATCGCCCTCCCTATCCTATTGAGCATCTCCTTCCTAGCCTTGACCTTCGGACTCGTGCTGAGATGGATCATCAGTGGCAACGTACCTCTGTCGAATGGATATGAGAGCATGTTGAGCGTAGCTTGGCTTGTGATGCTGATTGCCCTCTTGATGCAGTTCAGAATCCGCATCGTGATGGTATTTGGTTTCTTATTGTCAGGCTTCTTCTTGCTCGTAAGCCACATCAACCAGATGGACCCAGCCATCGGGCAGATGATGCCAGTACTGAACAGTCCGCTGCTCAGCATCCACGTTAGCATCATCATGATGAGCTATGCCTTGTTGTCACTCACCTTCATCTGTGGCATCATGGGCATCTGCATGCGCAGCCACGGCGAAGAACTGCAAGCATTGAGCCGCCTTTTCCTCTATCCAGCCTTGACCTGTATGGGCTTCGGTATCTTCATCGGTGCCATCTGGGCAAATGTCAGTTGGGGCAACTACTGGAGTTGGGATAGCAAGGAGACTTGGGCGCTCATCACCTTTATGATATATGCTGTGGTAGTTCACACGCAGAGCTTGCCTATCTTCCGCAAGCCCCTCGCCTACCACATCTATATCACCCTCGCCTTCCTGAGCATCGTGATGACTTACTTCGGTGTCAACTACTTCCTTACGGGTATGCACTCGTATGCTTAAAATATAAAAAAGCCGCCCCCGATAACGAGGACGGCTTTTTATATTTCTCAAGAACGAAAGCTATAGAATTCTTCACTCTTCGTTCTTCACTCTTCACTTAAATTTACTTTGCGTATGCTACGCTACGTGTCTCACGAATCACAGTGATCTTCACCTGACCAGGATAAGTCATCTCATTCTGAATCTTGGTAGCAATCTCGTCAGAGAGCTTTGTACTCTCCTCGTCAGTCATCTTATCAGCACCAACGATGACACGAAGCTCACGACCAGCCTGGATAGCGTAAGTCTTGGTAACACCAGGATAACTCATAGCGATAGCCTCCAAGTCGTTCAGACGCTTGATGTATGCCTCTACAATCTCACGGCGAGCACCAGGACGAGCACCAGAGATAGCATCACAAACCTGTACGATAGGAGCCAACAAGGTATTCATCTCCATCTCATCGTGGTGAGCACCAATAGCGTTGCAGATGTCTGGCTTCTCCTTAAACTTCTCTGCTATCTTGGCACCATAGAGTGCGTGTGGCAACTCGCTCTCCTCGTCTGGCACCTTACCAATATCGTGGAGCAAACCTGCACGCTTTGCCTTCTTAGGATTCAAGCCCAACTCAGAAGCCATCACAGCACAGAGATTGGCAGTCTCACGAGCGTGCTGCAAGAGGTTCTGACCGTAAGAAGAACGATACTTCATCTTACCTACAATACGAATCAACTCTGGATGCAAGCCATGGATACCCAAGTCGATGGCTGTACGCTTACCGGTCTCAATAATCTCGTTCTCCAACTGCTTCTTCACCTTGGCTACCACCTCCTCGATACGAGCTGGGTGGATACGGCCATCGGCTACCAACTGGTGGAGAGCCAAGCGACAAACCTCACGACGGATAGGGTCGAAAGCAGAGATAACGATAGCCTCTGGGGTATCATCCACTACGATTTCAACACCGGTGGCAGCCTCCAAGGCACGGATGTTACGACCCTCACGACCGATGATACGTCCCTTGACCTCATCATTGTCGATATGGAATACAGATACGGAGTTCTCGATGGCTGTCTCAGTTGCCACACGCTGAATAGTCTGGATGACAATCTTCTTAGCCTGTTGGTTGGCATTGAGCTTGGCATCGTCCATAATCTCATTGATGTAGCTGGCAGCATCCAACTTAGCCTGGTCTTTGAGGCTCTCCACCAAGCGCTGCTTAGCTTCCTCTGCACTGAGGCCAGAGAGCTCCTCCAACTTAGCCTGCTCCTGCTTCTGCATCTTCTCCAGTTCCTGCTGCTTTACGCTGAGGAGTTTCTTCTCGTTATCCACACGCTGCTGGTACTGTTCTACCTCCTGCTTGCGGCGACCGAGTTCCTCCTGGCGCTGGTTGAGGGAGATCTCACGCTGCTTAAGCTTGTTCTCACTCTGCTGGATGCGAGAGTTACGCTGTTGTACCTCTTTTTCCAACTCAGCTTTCTTATTGAGGAATTTCTCCTTTACTTCGAGAAGTTTCTTTTCTTTTACTACTTCAGCCTCCTTGTTGGCGGCCTCAATCATTTCATTATATTTTCCCTTAATGACATAACGGAAAATGAAAAACCCTATAGCTCCACCGATGACGAGGGCTACAAGAGCGGCGATTATTGTTATCATTTATATTATGTATTTATTAGTATTCTCACTTCAAAGCCTCCTCTATCTCGGCAGTCAACTTGGTGAGAATATCATCATAAGGCTTGGTGTCGTTCTTTCCCGACTCCTTCTCATATCTCAAGGCGATGTCGATGAGCGCCATATAAAGTATCTCCTTGTCGCTCTTACGTCCCTTGAAAATCTTGGTGTATGAATTGACAATATCGTCGATCAGCTTACCCGACTTACGATAATACTCCTCGTCCTCCCGTGGTATTCTCACGGTGAGGTCGGTATCATACACATGCAATCTTATCGATAATTTCTCTTCACTCTGATCTGCCATGATGCTTTGTTTTAATTATCACTCAAGAGCGTGATACACTTGTTCACGTCTCTGATCAACTTGGCAATGCGCTTCTGTGTAGCCTCCATGTCCGCATCCGAGATGGTCATCATCTTTGCCATCTTGAGACTCTCATAATCATGCTTAGCCTGAGTCAACTGAGACTCAAGCTGCTTGATCTTGGCATCACGCTCATCTACCATCGCATACAGATCGTTGTTCTCCTGTTTGAGTTCATCAAACTTGAGTATCATCTGCCTTACTCTAGTAGCAAACGTATTGATGTTTTTCTCATTAGCACTCATCACACTTCTTTTTGGCTACAAATATAAGGGAATAATTTGAAAGAGACAAATATTCGCCCCATATTTTTATTAAATTTAATGAATAAGAGGGTTACTTGCCCATCTTAGCCTTGGCTTTCTCTACCTCCTCATCTGAAGGACGTGGCTCTTTCTTCGCCAACATCACTACCTGGTATGTGAAGTCAGTCACCCACTTCTGGCTGAATCCGAGACGATGATTCAACTGGCGTAACTGTACGACCGTCTTCAGTACGCTAGGATCGGAGAAGTCATTCTTGTTGAAGATGTCATCCACGGTCTTCTGCGTCATTTTATAGAGCGCTTTCTTCATGAAGGAAGGAAGACGGAGCTTGAACTTCATCAAGTTGCCCATCAGCATCATCAAGTCTTGCGTGAAGGTCTGGAACTGTATCAAATATACATTGACATCTTGCAATTTCTTGCAATTCTTACGGATGCTCTGGTCGATTTCCTTGAAATAGTCATCGTCGGTATTGTAGATGCTAGACATCATCTTCTTGACCTGCGACTTCTCGCCGATACCCAATCGGTTGTTGACGGTAGGAACGTGGAAAGTCGTTTTGAATACACGGAGGTCGGGTAGCATCGCCAAATTGGTAATGCCCAACTGAGAAGCCAAGGCTGCCTGGAAATAGACACGAACCAAGGTCATGTAATCTTCCATGCCACCTACTTTATTCTCTTCAGTTTTACGACCGAATAGTTTTGAAAATATTCCCATTTCTTATTAATCTTTACTTTTAAATTCTGTTTTATTCTGCAAAAATACAACAAAATCGCAAAATATCAAAATTCAGAGCTTGTTTTTTGCGCCGTATGCATATATTTCTTGTAAAAATGAAACTTTTTACCTTATTTATTTTAAGATATGGAAATATTTCACTACCTTTGCATCGTTTTTGAATATGCAAACACAACACAATAAATTGTTGCAAATCAAAGAAGCCCATGAAAGAGGTTTACAGAGGAAGTGATCTAGTAAGATGGTTGGTAATAGTCGCAGACTTTATCATCCTCAACATTCTTTTTGTCATCGCCGTCAGCTGGGACAACATCTCAGTTCCGCATATTTTTTATCATACCCACAAAATAACTTTGTTCGTACTGAACTTCTCTCTTTTCATTGGAGAGTTTCTGTTCTCGTCTATCATCCACTTTAGAAGAGTGAAGTTCTACCAAGTCTTGGGACGTACCTTCAAGTTACTGCTTACCACGATGGTATGCTTCAACTTGACGATGGCGTACCTACTCAAGAGTGGGTATGAACTCATTAAGTTCAGCTTTTTCTTTGCCGTCGCTTTCTACATCATGTTGCTCATATCCCGGTTCGTCGAACTTCAGATTTTGAAGATCCTTAGAGCCAAGGGCAGAAACAGCAAGACCGTGATGTTTATTGGCAACGACCCAGCTATCATCGAAATGTACACCACCCTGATAGAAGACCCTTCGGCAGGCTACCGTGTACATGGATATTATGCTGATACAGAAATACCAAATGCACCCAAGAACCTGACCTATTTAGGCAACATGGAAGTCTTGGACCAAGTAATGGACAACACCATTAACAATACCATCAATGGCATCCCAACGAATATCGAGGAAGTATTCTGCTGCCTATCGCACGACTATTCCGACTACATCGTTCGCCTGATGCAGTATTGTGACAAGAACGTGATTCACTTCTACTACCTGCCTCGACAGTTTGGTGAGTATAAGTTGCGCTTGGAACCTCAGTACTACTTGGGCAAGAGCGTATTTACGAATCACCAGGAGCCCTTGACGAGATTTGGCAATCGTGCCGCCAAACGCACCTTCGACATCATCGTCAGCTCCATCGTCTGCCTAGGTCTGCTTCCATTCTTGCCCATCATCGCACTCATCATCAAGATTCAGAGTCCGGGACCTATCTTCTTCCGTCAGGCAAGAACGGGATTGAACGGCAAGACTTTCCAGTGTTTGAAGTTCCGCTCCATGCACGTCAACAAGGATGCCGACTTGGTGCAAGCCACCGAGCACGATCCTCGCAAGTTCGCCTTTGGCAACTTCATGAGAAAGACCAACATCGATGAGTTTCCTCAGTTCATCAACGTGCTGAAGGGAGACATGAGCATCGTAGGTCCAAGACCTCACATGCTGCATCACACCGAGATATATGGTTCCATCATCGACAAGTACATGGTACGTCATTTCTCCAAACCGGGCATCACGGGATGGGCACAAGTTACGGGTTATCGTGGAGAGACCAAGGAACTCTGGCAGATGGAAGAGCGCATCAAGAGAGACATCTGGTACATCGAGAACTGGAGTTTCTGGCTTGACATCCGCATCATGTACCTGACAGCCAAGAGCATCATCATCCACGACAAGAACGCATATTAACAACATAATCCATTATAGAATATGAAAGGAATAGTACTAGCAGGAGGTTCTGGAACACGCCTCTACCCCATTACGAAAGGTATCAGCAAGCAGTTGATTCCTATCTTCGACAAACCGATGATATACTATCCAGTCTCCGTACTCATGTTGGCTGGCATCAAGGATATTTTGATTATCTCCACCCCATTCGACCTGCCTGGTTTCCGCCGTTTGCTCGGTGATGGTAGCGAGTTGGGCGTTCACTTCGAATACGCAGAGCAACCTTCTCCTGATGGACTTGCCCAAGCTTTCATCATCGGCGAGAAATTCATCGGCGATGACAACGTATGCTTGGTATTGGGCGACAATATCTTCTACGGAGCAGGCTTTACCGGACTCCTGAAGGAAAGCGTGAAGGCTGCGGAAGAGGGAATGGCTAGCGTCTTTGGCTACTACGTCAACGACCCTGAGCGGTATGGCGTGGCTGAGTTTGACAAAGACGGCAACTGCCTGAGCATCGAAGAGAAGCCTGAGCATCCTAAGAGCAACTATGCGGTGGTAGGTCTCTACTTCTATCCGAACAGCGTAGTGGAGATAGCCAAGAACATCAAGCCTAGTGCTAGAGGCGAGTTGGAAATCACCACCGTCAACCAAGAATATCTGAACAAAAAGGCACTCAAGGTACGTACCTTGCAGAGAGGTTTTGCATGGCTCGACACAGGTACACATGATAGTTTGTCGGAAGCCAGCACCTTCATCGAGTGCATCGAGAAACGCCAAGGTCTGAAAGTGGCATGCCTGGAGGAGATCGCTTACAAAAGAGGTTGGATTACAGCCGAGCAGGTGAAGGAACTCGCCAAGCCGATGCTAAAGAATGGCTACGGTCAATATCTCATGGAACTGGCTGAATCCAAGAGGTACTAGTACCCTCAGGCTCAACTTTTTGGCTACCCTATATATAAAAGGTGTAATCCCCTATATATATAATAAGGTATATAACAAGTAGAAATACAAACATCTAAAATAATGGAAGAAATCAAGAACTTAGAATTAGAGAGTATTCAGGAAAACGAAGAGAAGTCCAGCTTTGACTTCGCCGTGATCTACACGACGCTCATCCTGAACTGGAAATGGTTTGTGCTCTCTTTGATTATCTGCTTGGGTGCAGCGCACATCTATCTGCGCTATGCCACACCTATCTACCAGGCAGCAGCGAAGCTGTTGATCAAAGAGGAGCAAAACGGCAGAAGAGGTAACTCCATACAAAGCTCTGCCAACCTGGGTATCATTTCCAACAGCAATGGTATCGACAACGAGATGGAGATTTTGAAGTCTAGAACTTTGGCTCAACAAGCTGTCTATGACCTCAAACTCTACACCACCTACCGCCATGAGGGTAGAATCAAGGACCACTTGATCTATGGTGAGCAGGAAGTCAATGTAGATATGGACTATGAGCACTTGAAAAAGCTCAATGCTCCTATGAGCTTCAAGATTACACGAGAAGGCAGAAACTATCACGTGGTAGGCTCTTACTTCGTACCTATCGACGACAACTCTTACAACCCCGGCCCTGTCACTGTTGACAAGGTTATCACCGCACTGCCAGCCACTCTCGGCACACGTGTCGGTATGGTCAAGTTCACACAGAATGGCAACTATATGTTGAGAGATGGCGAGAGCCTGAAGGTGACCATGATTGCACCAGAGATTGCTGCAGGCAAATATGTGGGAAGCCTCAGCGTAAGCCCTTCTACTAAGGCGACATCTATTGCGCAACTCGTCATCACTGACGAGATTCCACAACGTGCCATCGACTATCTGAAGCAACTCGCCATCGTCTATAACAGACAAGCCAACGAGGACAAGAACCAGATTGCAGTACGCACAGAACAGTTCATCAACCAACGTTTGGAGAAGATCAACGCAGAGTTGGGTAACACCGAAGGACAGTTGGAGAACTACAAAAAGCGCAACAATATGGTACAGTTGAGCATGAATGCCTCTACAGCCTTCAGCAACGCTGACTCCTATGCACAGAAATTGAACGAGGCGAACACACAAGTTGCCTTGCTCGATGAATTGACCAAGTACATGAACGAGCCTAGCAACAGACACCAGCCTATCCCATCCAATGTAGGTTTGAACGATGCTAGCGCCACTTCTCTCATCAACAAATACAATGAGATTGCCTTGCAGCGCAACCAGTTGTTGCACAGTGCCAGCGAATCCTCTCCTACCGTCACTCCATTGACATCCCAGTTGGACGACTTGCAGGCTAGCATCAAGCGTGCGATGTCTCAGGCTCGTGCCGGCTTGAACATCCAGCGTAATAGCATCGCTTCTCAACAGGGCAAATACCAGGGACAAATCAGCAATACCCCTGAGCAAGAACGTATCTTGACACAGATTGGTCGCCAGCAGGAGGTAAAGTCTGGCTTGTACTTGATGTTGCTCCAGAAGCGTGAGGAGAACTCCATCTCATTGGCAGCTACAGCCGACAAGGGTAAGTTGATAGACAACCCTGTATTCGCAGGCAAGGTAACTCCAAAGGATTCCATAATATTGATGATCGCCTTCGGTCTCGGTTTGGCTATTCCAGCCCTTATCCTCTTCTTGTTGGCATTCTTCCTCTATAAGATTGAGGGTCATGATGATGTAGCAAAGTTAACCAAGCTTCCTATCATCGCCGATGTAGCCATCGCCAGCGACCGTGCCAAGACCAAGGCAGACATCGTGGTACACGAGAACAAGAACAACCTCATGGAAGAGATTTTCCGTAGTCTCCGTACCAACTTGCAGTTCTTGATGAAGGAGCACGACAAGGTCATCTTGATGACATCTACCACATCAGATGAAGGTAAGACTTTCATCGCTTCCAACGTTGCCATCAGTTTCGCATTGCTTGGCAAGAAGGTCGTATTGGTAGGTTTGGACATCCGTAAGCCTCGTTTGGCTGAGTTGTTCGAGATAGACGACCATCACCATGGTATCACCAACTTGCTCATCAAGGACAATATCACATGGGATGATGTCAACAAACAGATTGTCAACTCTGGTGTCAACAACAACCTCGACCTCTTGATGGCTGGTCCTGTACCACCTAACCCAGGTGAGTTGGTTACAAGAAAGAGTTTGGAGGAGACTATGGACATATTGAAAGAGCACTATGACTATATCATCATTGATACAGCTCCTGTAGGTCTCGTAACAGATACCTTGGCATTGGGTCGCATCGCAAACGCTACAGTTTACGTTTGCCGTGCCGATTACACCCAGAAGTCAAGCTTCGGACTCATCAATGGTCTTGCTTACGAGAAGAAGATGCCAAATATGAGCATTGTCTTGAACGGTGTCGATTTGTCTAAGAAGAAGTATGGCTACTACTACGGCTATGGCAAATATGGTAAGTACGGCAAGTATGCTAGCTACGGCGCATACGGCAAGCAGTACGGCTATGGCAGCTATGGTTCATATGGTGCTTACGGTACCTATGGCAGTTATAGCAACAGTCACTATGGTGACAAGAACGACGACAGTGTAAAAAGATAAAGAAAGATGGCAACAATAGCAGTAGATTTTGATGGCACCATCGTCACTCACGAATATCCTAAGATAGGAACTGAGATACCTTTCGCCATCGAAACATTGAAAATGCTCATCAGAGACCACCACCGCCTCATCCTATGGAGTGTGAGAGAAGGACATCTCTTACAAGAGGCTGTGGATTGGTGCAAAGAAAGAGGCGTGGAGTTCTGGGCTATCAACAAAGACTATCCAGAGGAGAGTCTTGAGAACAACAACCACTTCTCCCGCAAGTTGAAAGCAGACTATTTCATTGATGACCGCAATATCGGTGGCCTCCCCGACTGGGGACAGATTTATCAAATCATCAGTCAAGGAAAAAGCTATCGTACCATCATCAAGGAAAGCCTTGGTGCAAGCCAAGAACCACCTAAGAAGAAACATTGGTGGAGCCGAGGATAAGGAATATGATAAAGATGTAGAGCCTATCAGCTCTCACATCATTCAAGAAAGCGTACAGACGTAAAGTTTGTACGCTTTTTTATTACCCACAAATAATTGTTTTATATATGAAAAAATGGACTTAGGTTAATTAGGCTATGAAGTAAGGTTCATTGGGCAACGAAGTAAAGTTCATTGACCAACGAAGTAAAGTCCGTTACAAAAGAGATAAAACGTCGTGCAGAGCGTGTGATAATGCAGTGCAGAGAAGAAGCTGATGCCGTGCAGAGCAGACAGATATGCGACTAGGAGTGTAGCCTCATGCGACTAGGAGTGTAATCCTACGCCATAAAAGAAAAAAAAGCGTGGCTTCAAAAAGAAACCACGCTTCAAAACATATGATATGATTAATTATATCTTTCTTATTAGAAGAAGAGATAGCGATTATCAACAACCTTTGCGTTGAGATAAAGCTCATTCATGAAGTTGCCAGCATACTGCATTGACTTCTGACGGCACTTCTGCTCCTGAGACTTCTCATCGAACTTAACAGGACGATTAGACTTGCCTGTTACCAGGAAGAGATAAACACCAGCATTACCCTTTACTGCGTGAGCAGAGAAAGCACCCTTCTTAGTTGCAGCAACTGCACCAGAGAGAGCAGGCTCGCTAGCACCACTTGAAGCAACGAATACAGGAGCGGCGAAAGTAATCTGGTTAACATCAGATACCTTAGCACCCTTAGCCTTAGCAGCAGCGATGCTCTTCACACCTTTCAACTTAGTCTCAATCATCTCAGCCTTCTTGTCTTTGATAACCTCAGCCTTGATCATCTCCTTTACCTGTGGATCATCCAAGCCACGGTAACCAATGCGATGAATCTTATCGAGTACAACTACCAACAAGTGGTCGTTGTCACCACACTCATACAATGGAGATACAGCACCTTCCTTAGCCTCAAACAACCACTTCAAAGCCTCACGAGTAGCGTGGATGTTTGCCAAGTAGTGAACAGATGTTGTCACATCCTTCAAGTCCTGTACATTGTAACCACTCTTAGCTGCGTTCTTCAAGATATCGTCAGCTGTCTGGTTAGCACTTACGAAGCTAGAGAACTTGTTGTAAGCGGTACGATAGGTATCCTGAGAGAAATCGATGCTCTTCTTGATAACAGCAGCGGTATATTTCTCAACCATTGCCTTACGATCGCAAACCTGGAGGATCACATAACCCTGACCCAACTGAAGTTCAGAAGTAGCATTCACAGCCTGAGTATTCAAAGCATTGATGAAAGCCTTGTTGTCCTTATCCATAGTCTGAGCATACTCATACTGCTTAGTTGTCATCCAAGCCTTCTCACCAGTCTGACCATACTTCTTAGCGATTGCCTCGAAGTCAGCACCACCAGCGATAGCACCCTGGATAGAGTCAGCCTTGGTCTTAGCCTCAGCTACTGAAGGAGCAGCAACCTGGATAACACGGTACTGAACAGAGTCTGGCAACTGTTGCTTAGCAACCAACTTCACGATGTTCAAAGTGTTGTCTGCTGCATTTGCCTTAACAGCAGAAACCTGACCTACGCTCATAGAATCGAGCTGAGCAGCGATGTCTTGTGGATAAGCCTGCTTGCTGACAGGGAGACCCAAGTAAGAAACTGTAGATGCAGCCTTGCGTACTACCTCAGTAGGATCAGCAGCTGCTACGAGTTGATCGTGGAAACCAGCCATCTCCTTGTTGATAGCAGAGCGGTCTGCCTGAGAAGCACTCACCTGAACATCAACGAACTTGATGTCGCGAGTCTCAACAGGCTGCTTGAAACGAGCCTTCAACTCATCATACTTAGCCTTCAAGTCGCTCTCCTCTACCTTCACCTTATCATCCTGGATGTCTGAGTAAGGGAAAGCAGCCAACTGGATCTTGCTCTCCTCGTTCTCCTCCTTGAAAGCCATCTTAGCCTCTACAGGATTTGAAAGGAAGCAGTGTGCGAGCAAAGACTGATACTTCTGAGCCAAAGTCTGCTGACGAAGTGTCTTCTCGATGAATGACCAATAGTTGTAAATCTTGGTATATTGCTCCATCATCTGACCATTAGCTGAAGGATTAGCCTTCTGAGCCTTGTAATCAGCCAAGAACTTCTGCAAAGAAGCTACGTCGAAACGACCTGTCTGCTGATTGACAAAAGGAGTCTGCTGAAGCATTGGGTTGGTACCTGTCTTCAAGATGTCCTGAAGTTCGGCGTCTGTTACGGTAAGACCAAGTTTCTCTGCCTCGTGAGCCACGATCTTGTTCTGTACGTAAGAGTTCCAAACCATGTCCTTTACTTGGTTCATCTGCTCCTCAGGGAGATTGTCTTGTCCCTGCTGCATCTTAATCACTTCGGTGTACTCATCAATGAGCTTCTGGAATTCCTGCACATTGATTTTCTCACCATACACCTCACCGACTTGCTGACGTTCGTTGTTCTTTGCAGAATCACAAGAACGGAAAGCTTCCTCGGCGATGAATGCGAAGAGGCCGAAACTGATAATACATACCAGAATGACACCTCTTTTTCGAATTGTTCCTAATGCTGCCATTACTTTTTTGTTTTTATTTTTTATTGTTTTATTTTCTTTGTTTCTAAGATGGCTCGACAACGTTTCCTTGGGAAAACAGATGACTAGTAGCCAATTGACTGCAAAAATACAAAGAAAATCGCAAATAAGGGAATTTTTTGCCACCTTTTTTGTCATACAGTAGCAAAAAGTAGCAAAAAAGGAAAGAATAAAAGCACTTATCCACAGGAATAAGTGCTTTTTGACGTATCTCATTGATATTCTTTACAAAATATGCAACTGTACCAACTCTATCTTGCGAGAGGTGGATTTGATAATCTTAAACTCATATTTGTCGAACTTCACGACCTCATTGAGCTTTGGAAAACTCTGATATTCATGGAGTATCAAACCGCCTATGGTCATGTACTCGTCGCTCTCAGGCAAGTCTAAGTCAAACATCTCGTTTACTTTGTCTATCTCCAAACGAGCCGACAGGAGATAATCTCCATCTGCTGTTTGCTTGGCAACATATTTCGTAGAGTCGTGCTCATCCTCGATGTCACCAAAGATTTCCTCCACGATGTCCTCCAAACTAACCAGTCCACTGGTACCTCCAAACTCATCTACGACAACACCAAGCGTCTTCTTCTGCTGCAAGAATATCTTCATCAGTTTCTGTGCCTGCATCGTCTCTGGCACGAAAGGCATGGTGCGGATATGGTCTTGCCATTTCTTAGGACTGCGGAAGAGTTCGGAGCTATGGATATAACCCTCGATATGGTCGATGTCCTCCTTATAAACAACAATCTTAGAGTTGCCACTCTCCACAAATTTCTGTTGCAACTCTTCCAAGGAGGCATCCCAATCCACCGCCTGAATCTCGGTACGAGGCACCATACAGTCCCTCACCTTGGTATCAGAGAAATCCAAGGCATTCTGGAATATCTTAACCTCGTCATTGATGTCGGAATCCTTCTCTGCATTGTCGATACTTGACTGAACCAAATAGTCCAAATCCACCTTTGAGAAGCCATCATCAGCACTCTCATCATCCATCTTCAAACCGAATACACGAAGAATCACCTTGCTCAAGAAAGTACTGAACTTGCTAATCGGCCACAAGACCACATAGCAGATATAAGCAAACGGACTAAACACCGCCAACAAGCGGTTAGGGTTTGCCTTGAACAAAGTCTTTGGAAGGAACTCGCCGGTGAAAAGCACAATCAAAGTAGATAATATGGTATCAGCAGGCACCGTAAATCCTGCATCCATACCTGCGAATATCGTATTGTCGAAAAGACGAGCTATCAGAATACCATAGATAACAAGAGCGATATTGTTGCCCACCAACATGGTGCTGACGAAGCCATTAGGATGGGCATAAAAGAGGGAGATGATACGCTGCGTAAAGCCGTTTCTCTCCTTATCCATCTCTGCCAACATACGGTTGGAAGAGACAAAAGCAATCTCCATTCCGCTAAAGAAAGCGGAGAAGACCATTGTAATAATAATACCAATTATAAGACTAACACCTACTTGTTCCATTGTCTATATTGTTATATTAGTGCATGAGCGGGACAGAATTCGTCGCACTTCTCGGTGTAGCCTGAGGGCGCATATTCCGCTTAACGGAATCAGGTTGCGAACTCAAAGTATCATTCTGAGTACCAGCCACATCACCCTTCTCGAAGCTACCTTTCGAATTGCTCACGAAGTATCTTGTCATCTTCTCATCACTCCAAAAATGAGACCCCTGCAGTGTTCTTTCAGGGGTAACCAACTTACTAAACACATCACTGGAAAGCTCATGCTTGTTTTGGTCCCAAGTGAGTTGCTCGCTGGTGAAACGGAGTCCATCCTTGGTCAAGATACGTACTCGCCCATAGAGTTTCCACACCTTCAGTTGGTCAAAATAGTAAGCCGTATCACTTTGGATATAGCTATTGATATGAAAAGTCTCATCAAACTGTTCGAGCAAGATACCTTTCTCGAAAGTCCAACGTGACGGATTCTTGGCAGTATTGACCTCCCATCGTTCCGTGACAATGCGATATTTCATCACTCCAGAGTCGCTGACAAGCGTATTGACACCATACGAAGTCATCATCGCCACCGAGTCTTTGGCGAGGATAGCAGGCGCAGTATGCTCCACCTGTTCCTGGCAAGCCTCCATGAACAAGAGCATCAACCCTCCGAAAAATACGTTTCTTAATCTATACATTATTATATATGTAAGACACTTACTTGACTTTCATACCAAAAGAGAGGAGAATTACTTCATTCTCCACTTTCTGAACCACTCCTCATTGAAAGTAAATCCAATGTTAAGACGGAAGGTATTCTCTGAAATCAAATCCTTGGCAGAACTCTTCACCCACTGACCGCTGATGTTCAAGAAAGAACGGCGGTTGTAACCATTGACAATAGGAATGCCGAAACCTGCGCTAACAGACAGTTCCTTAGGACCATCATTTCCATTCACCTTGAAATAAGGAGTGGCATAGCTGACACCGGCACGGTATCTGATACGCTTGAAGAAGTGACGGTTGTACTCGCCATAGCAATACTGCATACCGAGATTGAACTTACTGCGATTGCTATATTCACCTCCTACATTATAGGTTTCTCTGTCATCACCCACCTTCTTATAGACTGCAGGATAATCGGTGTTACCCCACTGCTGCAAAGTGTAATCGAAGCCTACCTTCCACTGGTCTGCATGATTCCACATCAAACCCACTCCATACATATTAGGAAGCTTGAAAGCCTTGTCGATAGCGAAAGCGGCTGTATCAGCAGTACCCGTCTGAGAGTTGTTGGAAATCACGCTCATATCAGCAGATGCGCCTAGGTTATGACCAGGAGAGAAAGTCGCACCCACGGTCAACCAATCTTTCTTAGCCACCTTAGCTGTATATTGTACACCGAGGTCAATCTTATAGCTGTTTACCTGTGTAGAATAGGTACGAGTCAAAGTATTATAGTTGGAATTACTATAAGCATTGCTAGCATACTTATTGTAATCACCCCAAACATAACTTACATTGGCACCAATAGAGAAGCCCTTCACTGGCATCCAACCAGCACCGACATATACCTGATGAAGTCCACCCTCACCATTATAAGTATTGGTATAGGTAGCACCATCGAAGTTAGGACCTACCTTACCCGTACTGGTATAATTATATCCCACATTGGTAAAAGGAAGGATACCGAAGCTGACACCGACGTGTTTGGCAACTCGCAAACCAGCTACCACATACTCGAAGTTAGCATTCTTGGCATTCTTCTTCACACCATTCTCATTGAAGTTGGTAATCTGTCCGGAGATACCAGCATCAAGAATAAAAGACAAAGAATCTATATTGGAATAGGAAGCCGGGTTCAAATAGTTGACTTGGTTGTGCTCATGAAAACCAAGACCCACGCCATTCATACCACGATTGAAACCAGAAGTTTGGTCAGACAACACGCCAAGACCATACTGGCTGTATGGAGAATTAGTACCACTTTGGGCATTTACCATAAGAGTCGAACCCAACAAAAGGGTTGCTAAGATAAGCTTTCTCATTTAGTATAAATCAGTCAAAATTATATTCAGAGTGCAAAAGTATTGAAAAAAAACGAGAAAAAAGAAGGAAAATCCAAAATAATAAGGTATTTTTGCATCGTGAAACGTTTTAAGTACATTTTTAGAGCAATTTTAGCCGTTTTGTTAATCATTTTAACGACTAACGCGGCTGCGCAGGATTTTCCAGGTAATCACTCAAAAGAATCTTCTGCTGGGGCAACTAACGCCCAATCCGAAACTAGCAACATCCCTGGTCTAGCCCCCACATGGTTAGACTCTGTAGATATATCTCTCCTGACTTGCGGACCAGGACAAGAGGTATGGTCATACTATGGTCATACCGCTCTCCGCATAGAGGACAAGGTACATGGCACCGATCTCGCCGTCAACTGGGGCATGTTCTCTTTCCAACAAGATTTCTTTATCCTTCGTTTCGTATTCGGTCTCACCGACTACCAGATAGGCGTCTTCCCGATGCAGCATTTCATCGCTGAATACACCTACGAGGGAAGATGGGTGAAGCAACAAAGACTGGCACTCACTAGAGACGAGAAATGGAAGATACTCACCGCTATCGACGAGAACAATCAAGAGGCTAACCGTACCTATCGCTACAATTTCTTCTACGACAACTGTACGACAAGGGCACGCAATATGATTATCCAGCATCTTGCCTACCACACCACCGACTTCAAGAACGTGGATGCGCACTCCACCTACAGAGAAGAAATCCACCGATGGAATGAGAACCACAGATGGGCACGATTCGGCAACGACCTCCTTTTGGGTTACCAGTCCGACCTTCCTATCAACAAGGAGGAATGGGAGTTCTTACCTGAGAATCTCTACAACGACTTCGAGGTCGAAGCAAGAAAAGACACAGTCCAGCAAGGCAAGCTCGTGAATGTCTATCCGACTAAAACGCCATACATCAAGTTGGTAGATAGCACGTTCTACATAGTTGCCCCACAAGCAGAGGTCACCACTACGGAAAGCATCACTCCCCGCATGGTGTCAGTCATCTTGGCTATTCTCATCGGCCTCATTACTGCATGCGAAGTGGCAAAGAAGAAGAACTTTTGGTGGATGGACACCCTGTTGCTAATCGCCACAGGACTGCCAGGACTCATCTTATTGGCAATGGTATTCTCACAACACCCTACCGTGCAGGTCAACTTCCAAATGTTGATACTTAACCCTCTCAATCTCCTCTTCATTTACAAGGTGAGCAAGAGGATGAGAAAAGGCGGAATGCACTGGTACTATAATGTATGGGGCACCTTGCTCGTCATCTCCCTCTTCATGCAAATATGGCAGGATTACGCCGAGGGCATGATCATCTTGGCATTATCTTTGCTAATGAGGTACGCATTGAAAATGGCAGCCTACCAATTGAAGCATTAAGCAATAACAAAGCAAGCATTAGAATGCCATAATACAAACAAAAGACAAACAAAGAATGATGGTAAATAGATATATCACAGCCCTTCTGGTTGTCCTTGCGGCAACAGGCATGGAAGCGCAGACTTATCAGCAGGCACTGAAGTTTGCGCTCACGGATATATCCTACGACGAATTCATCCAGCAACCGGAGGCGAAGGCGTTGGAGGAAGACCTCCTTTGCGTCATCAAAGCCATCAAGGAAGCCTCAGAGGATGAGTCTATCAAGACGACATACCACCTATCATCGGCACTTCTGTCAGCCGATGCTTCTGACAATCTGACAGACCATACACGTTATATTTGTTTTTACCCAGCCGTGGCACACAAGTATCGTGCGCCATACGGCAGCATTGTTATTCGAGGACCCGACACTTTCACTGTCAAAATGTAAGCAAAATCAAGGAATATACCCTCCTATCGGGCTTTTCTTGATGAAAGATTGCTGATTTACAGATATTTTTCGTAAATTTGCAACCAATTTCAAACAAAGTACAACATCGAATAACAATAAAAAAGATAAATATACAATGAACTTTAACAAATTTCTCCAGTCATTGTTCGGCAACAAGTCAACTCGTGACATGAAGTTGATTCAGCCAATCGTAGAGAAGATTAAGGCAGAATATGAAAATATCAAGACCTTGAGCAATGACGAACTCCGTGCTAAAACAAAGGAAATCCAACAGTATGTACAATCAGCTGCCAAGGAAGAAAAGGCTAAGATAGCAGAACTCAAGGCTAAGATTGAGGATACTCCTATCGACGAGCGTGAGGCTATCTTCAACCAGATCGACAAGTTGGAGAAGGAAGCACTCGACAAGTATGAGGTTGCCCTCAACGAGGTTTTGCCTACAGCTTTCAGCATCGTCAAGGATACCGCTCGCCGTTTCGCAGAGAACGAGGAGACTGTGGTTACAGCCAACGACTTCGACCGTGAGTTGGCAGCCAACCCAGCCAACGACTTCATCACCATCGATGGTGACAAGGCTATCTACCACAATCACTGGACTGCAGGTGGCAACGACCTCAAGTGGGAAATGATCCACTACGACGTTCAGCTCTTCGGTGGTGTTGTTTTGCACCAAGGCAAGATTGCCGAGATGGCTACTGGTGAGGGTAAGACCCTCGTTGGTACCTGTCCTGTATTCTTGAATGCCTTGACCGGCAATGGTGTTCACGTCGTAACTGTCAACGATTACTTGGCTAAGCGTGACTCTGAGTGGATGGGACCTCTCTATATGTTCAATGGTCTCTCTGTAGATTGCATCGACAAGCACCGTCCTAACTCCGATGCTCGTCGCAAGGCATACATGGCTGATATCACCTTCGGTACCAACAACGAGTTCGGTTTCGATTACTTGCGTGATAACATGGCTACCAGTCCTGCCGACTTGGTTCAGCGCCAGCACAACTATGCCATCGTCGATGAGGTTGACTCCGTGTTGATCGACGATGCCCGTACACCTCTTATTATATCTGGTCCTATTCCAAAGGGTGATGACCAGATGTTCGAGGAGTATCAGCCATTGGTAGAGCGCCTTTATGAGGTTCAGCGCAAGCAGGCTACTGAGTTGCTCGCCGAGGCTAAGCAGAAGATTGGCGAAGGTACCAAGACCAAGAACCAGGAGCTCTTGGATGCAGGTTTCTTGGCACTCTATCGTTCATTTAAGGCGCTTCCTAAGAACAAGCCATTGATCAAGTACCTCTCTGAGGAAGGTATCAAGGCTGGTTTGTTGAAGACTGAGGAGTACTACATGGCAAACAACAACCGTGAGATGCCTAAGGCTGTAGAGCCTTTGTACTTCGTTGTAGATGAAAAGTTGAACTCAGCCGACTTGACCGACAAGGGTACAGACTGGTTGGCTAAGCAGGTAAACGATAAGGAACTCTTCGTGTTGCCAGACATCACTACACAGTTGAGTGAGTTGGAGGCACGTACCGACTTGGACGACCAAGCTCGCTTGGACAAGAAGGATGAGTTGATGGCTCACTATGGCGTACAGAGTGAGCGTGTTCACACCTTGCAGCAACTCTTGAAGGCTTACACCATGTTCAACAAGGACGACGAGTATGTTGTCATGGATGGCGAGGTGAAGATTGTCGATGAGCAGACAGGTCGTATCATGGATGGTCGTCGTTGGAGCGATGGTTTGCACCAGGCTATCGAGGCTAAGGAGCACGTCAAGGTAGAGGCTGCCACACAGACCTTCGCCACCATCACTCTTCAGAACTACTTCCGTATGTACCACAAGCTCTCTGGTATGACCGGTACAGCAAGTACAGAGGCTGGTGAGTTCTGGGACATCTACAAGCTCGATGTAGTGGAGATTCCTACCAACCGTCCTATCGCCCGCAAGGACTTGGACGATCGTGTATATAAGACAGCTCGTGAGAAGTATCGTGCCGTTATCGACGAGATTGAGGAGATGCGTAATGCAGGCCGCCCAGTCTTGGTAGGTACTACTTCTGTCGAAATATCAGAGTTGTTGAGCAAGATGTTGAAGATGCGTAACATCCCTCACAACGTATTGAATGCCAAGTTGCACCAGCAGGAGGCTCAGATCGTAGCCGAGGCAGGTCGCTCAACCAATGGCAAGGGTGCCGTCACCATCGCTACCAACATGGCAGGTCGTGGTACCGATATCAAGTTGACTCCTGAGGTTAAGGCTGCAGGCGGTCTTGCCATCATCGGTACAGAGCGTCATGAGAGCCGCCGTGTTGACCGTCAGCTTCGTGGTCGTGCCGGTCGTCAAGGTGACCCAGGTTCTTCAGTATTCTACGTATCATTGGAGGATAAGTTGATGCGTCTCTTCGCCAGCGAGCGTATCGCCAAGGTAATGGACCGCCTCGGCTTCGAGGATGGTGAGCGTATCGAGAGTCCTATGATCAGCAAGAGCATCGAGCGTGCTCAGCGCAAGGTAGAGGAGAACAACTTCGGTATCCGTAAGCACCTCCTGGAGTATGATGACGTGATGAACCGTCAGCGTACTGTTATCTACGAGAAGCGTCGCCACGCCTTGATGGGTGAGCGTATCGGTATGGATATCGTCAACATCATCTGGGACCGTGTGCTGAACATCATCAACAACAACGACTTCGAGGGTGCCAAGGAGGAGTTCTTGAGAGTACTCGCCATGGAGATTCCATTCAGTGCCGAGGAGTATGAGACCGGTAAGCCAGAGGATTTGGCTGAGCGTGCATTCCAGGAGGCTATGGCTTCCTTCAAGCGCAAGACCGACCGCATCCAGACGACTGCCCTCCCTATCATCAAGCAGGTGTTCGAGAACCAAGGCGATCGTTTCGAGCGCATCATGGTTCCATTGACAGATGGCAAGCGTATGTACCAGATTCCTTGCAACCTCAAGGAGGCTTACGAGTCTGAGTGCAAGAGCGTAGTCAAGGAGTTTGAGAAGAGCGTGGTACTCCACATCATCGATGATGACTGGAAGGAGAACCTCCGCAAGCTCGATGAGT
>ERZ1023641.11-NODE-11-length-107774-cov-26.872947_pt1 | contig 107774 bp, 91 predicted proteins | sample MGYA00380335_ERZ1023641 | MGnify/ENA primary metagenome ERZ1023641 (study PRJEB33179, sample SAMN07448970) | human gut metagenome | biome: Human-gut; feature: Human associated habitat; material: Faeces | host: Homo sapiens | place: India: Bhopal | collected... | reverse complement strand
TCATAAATCTACCCTTAATCGTGTATTGGATGATAGTTGCGGATTTTAGGTTAATAATGTGCCGAGGAACAGTCTGCTAAATGGCTAGACTTTAACCTCTGTTATTGAAATATGCTGCAAAATTAATTAAATTTTTCCATATTGTTGTTACGGATTTGTGAAAAAATGACTTTTTACCCTCATTTTTTCGAAGTTTGTCCCTCTGTGTTTCCTCTTGGTTTTCACAACACTTCCCTTAACTTTCTTCTAAAAGAGCATAAATATGCATCAATTTTATCAAAAATGCAGAAAAACGCTACCAAATTGTAAAATATTCGAAGATATTTGCTGCAATATGAAAATAATTTCGTAATTTTGCAAACACAAACCTATTAGTTAGTGAATATTAATTTTAAAAGTGAATAAGATGATACTGGACATTGAAATGTTGAGAAGCTTCTATGCTTCGTATTCTGCAAATGTAGCACAGGCTAAGGCTACCGTGAAACGACCTCTCACTTACGCAGAGAAAGTTCTCTTTGCGCACCTTTTTGATCCGTCGCAACTCCGACCATATAAAAGAGGTGTAGAATATGTCGATTTCCGACCTAATCGCGTGGCGATGCAGGATGCGACTGCCCAAATGGCGCTCCTTCAGTTCATGAACGCAGGCAAGGACAAGGTCGCAGTGCCTGCTTCCGTACATTGTGATCACTTGATTCGTGCCGATGTGGGAGCTACGCAAGACCTACCTGAGGCATGCAAGACTAACAAGGAGGTGTATGACTTCTTGAAGTCTGTTTCTCAGAAATACCATATCGGTTTCTGGGGACCGGGCGCAGGTATCATCCACCAGGTGGTATTGGAAAACTATGCTTTTCCTGGCGGTATGATGGTTGGTACAGACTCTCATACTCCTAATGCCGGCGGTCTCGGTATGGTGGCTGTGGGCGTAGGTGGCGCTGATGCCGTCGATGTGTTGACTGGTCAGCCATGGGAATTGAAAATGCCTCGCCTCATCGGTGTGCATCTCACAGGTAAACTCTCTGGTTGGGCTACTCCTAAGGATGTCATCCTCGAAATCCTCGGAATCCTCACCGTAAAGGGTGGTACCAATGCCATCCTCGAATATTTCGGCGAGGGCTTGGATAGCATCTCTACCACGGGCAAGGCTACTATCTGCAATATGGGTGCCGAGCTTGGAGCTACTTGTTCCATCTTCCCATTCGACGAGAATGCCGATGAATATCTCCGCAAGACGGGACGTGAGGAAATCGCTGTCCTCGCTCAGCAGAATGCCACCGAACTTCGTGCTGATGATGAGGTGCTTGCCAATCCTTCTGCTTTCTACGACCAAATCGTAGAAATCGACCTCTCCAAGGTGGAGCCACATCTCAATGGTCCTTTCACACCTGATGCTGCAACCCCAATCTCTCACATGAAGGCGAAAGGTCCTGCCAACGATTATCCGATGGTGGTGGAAGTAGGATTGGTAGGTAGTTGTACCAACTCTTCTTACCAAGACTTGGCTCGTGCGGCAAGTATCGCTCGCCAGGCTTACGAGAAGGGCATCGAGGTGAAAGGTCAGTTGATTATCAACCCTGGTTCTGAGCAGATTCGTTATACAGCAGAGCGTGATGGTATCTTGGACGACTTCAAGAAGATAGGTGCCTTGATTATGACCAATGCTTGTGGTCCTTGTATCGGACAGTGGAAGCGTCATACTGACGACAATACTCGCAAGAACGCCATCGTTACTTCCTTCAACCGTAACTTCCGCCGTCGTGCTGATGGCAACCCTAATACATTCGCCTTCATCGGCAGTCCTGAGTTGACCGTCGCCTTGACCATCGCTGGTCGCTTGGATTTCAATCCTGCTACCGACACCTTATTAAATAAGGAGGGCGAAAGCGTGAAACTCGATGCGCCAACTGGCTTTACCTTCCCTCCAAAGGGATTTGCCGTAGAAGACAAGGGCTTCATTGCTCCAAGTGAGGAGAATGCCAATGTCGAGGTCGTGATTGCTCCCGATAGCAACCGACTCCAGAAGCTTGCTCCATTCGCTCCATGGGATGGCAAGGACTTGATCGACATGCCTTTGCTCATCAAGACGCAGGGTAAGTGTACCACCGATCATATCTCCATGGCAGGTCCTTGGTTGAAGTTCCGTGGTCATCTGCAAAACATTTCCGACAACCTCTTGATGGGTGCCGTAAATGCTTTCAATGGCGAGAGCAACAAGGTGAAGTGCCAGGTTTGTGGCAAATATGAAGAGGTTTCTACCGCAGCCAAGAGTTATAAGGAAAAGGGTCTCAGCAGCATTGTGGTGGCAGAGGACAACTATGGCGAGGGTTCTTCTCGTGAGCATGCAGCCATGGAACCACGCTTCCTCAATGTGAAGGTGATTCTCGCCAAAAGTTTCGCTCGTATCCATGAGACCAACTTGAAAAAGCAAGGTATGCTCGCTTTGACTTTCTGCAACAAGGATGACTATAATAAGGTACAGGAGGATGACCGCATCTCCTTGACTGGTTTGAAGGACTTCGCTCCTGGTAGCAAACTCACTGTCACCTTGAAGCACAAAGATGGCACAGAGGATAGCTTCCAGGTAGAGCACACCTATAATGATACGCAAATCGCATGGTTTAAGGCAGGTTCTGCACTCAACTACGCTGCGAAGAAATAATTAATCATTTATTCATTTTAATTTTGAAGTATGAATAAGGAATATTTAATATATAAGCTGAGCGATGAGGTTAAGAACTCATGCAAGATAGATAAGGAGGCATTCAAGAAATTCAATGTGAAGCGTGGTCTTCGTAATGAGGATGGCTCCGGTGTGTTGGTCGGTTTGACCAATATCGGTAACGTCGTGGGTTATGAGCGTGATGCCGATGGCAAGTTGTGTCCTACTGAGGGTAAACTTTACTACCGTGGTTACGAGTTGGACGACCTCGTTACTCCTCTCTTGAAGGAGAAGCGTTTCGGTTTTGAGGAGGTGGCATTCCTCTTGCTCTCTGGTCAGTTGCCAGACAAGGAGGAGTTGGATGCCTTCAAGGAACTCTTGAACGACAACATGCCGCTTGATCATCGTACCATCACTCATATCATCGAGTTGGAGGGTAGCAACATCATGAACATCTTGGCTCGTTGCGTCTTGGAGATGTACACCTTCGACCCAAATCCTGATGACATCAGCCGTGACAACCTGATGCGTCAGAGCATCGAGTTGATCGCCAAGTTCCCAACCATCATTGCCTACGCATACAACATCTATCGTCATTCAGTGCAGGGACGAAGCTTGCATATCCGTCACCCTCGTGAGAACCTCTCCATCGCAGAGAACTTCCTCTACATGATGAAGCATGAGAACTACTCCGAATTGGATGCCCGTATGCTCGACTTGCTCCTCATTATCCAGGCTGAGCATGGTGGTGGTAACAACTCTACCTTCACCGTACGTGTCACCTCTTCTACTCGTACGGATACCTATAGCTCTATCGCCGCAGGTATCGGTAGCTTGAAGGGTCCTCTCCATGGTGGTGCCAACATCAAGGTCATCAATATGTTCCATCACCTGAAGGAAGCCATCAAGGACTGGAAGAACGTACAGGAACTCGACATCTACTTGAAGCGAATGCTCAACAAGGAGGCATACGATAAGACTGGACTCATCTATGGCATCGGTCATGCCGTATATACTTTGAGCGACCCACGTGCCGTAGAGCTGAAGCGATTGGCAGGCGAGCTTGCCAAGGAGAAGGGTAGGGAGGACGAGTACGAGTTCTTGAAGCTCATCGAGCAAGAAGGTATCAAATGCTTACAGGAGCATCGTGGCGGTAGCAAGCCTGCTTGTGCCAACCTCGACTTCTACAGTGGTTTCATCTATGAGATGATCGGTTTGCCACAGGAGATTTACACTCCAATCTTCGCCATGGCTCGTATCGTGGGTTGGACTGCGCACCGCATTGAGGAGTTGAACTTCGAGGGTCGTCGTATCATCCGTCCTGCTTACAAGAATATCTTGGGCGAGTTGGATTATACGCCTATTGATGAGCGATAAGACATCAGATGTTGTTCTCTATATGATAACATCGTCTTATACATTATTATATATATAAAGGAAAGAGGTGAACTCGAATAAAATCGGATTCACCTCTCTATTTTTTTGCATGATAATTTGTGTATTTTCTTCCTTTTTATTACCTTTGCACCCATATTTCTAACATTAAACTAGATTTTAACTCTTATGGGAGGCATTTTCGGAACTATTTCCAAGAAAAGCTGTGTCGCAGACCTTTTCTACGGCACCGACTACAACTCGCATCTCGGCACTCGTCGAGGCGGTATGGCAACCTACAGTCAGGATAAAGGCTTCGTGCGCTCTATCCACAATCTCGAAAGTTCTTATTTCCGTACCAAGTTTGAGGCTTCGCTCGACAAGTTTGAGGGAGCCACATCGGGTATTGGCGTTATCAGCGATACGGATGCGCAACCGCTGATTATGAACTCTCACCTTGGTCGTTTCGCTATCTGTACAGTGGCGAAGATAGCGAACATTGAGGAACTCACCCAGTACTTGCTCGACAAGAACATGCACTTTGCAGAGATGTCTTCGGGTAGCACCAATCCTACGGAACTTGTGTCGCTGCTCATCATCGAGGGAAAGAGTTTCAAGGAAGGTATCGAGAATGTCTATCACCACATCAAGGGTTCTTGCACCATGATGATTCTCACCGAGGATGGCATTATCTGTGCTCGTGACAGTTGGGGACGCACCCCTCTCATCATTGGCAAGAAAGACGGCGCTCATGCAGCGAGCAGCGAGACCACTTCTTTCCCTAACCTCGACTTTGAGACGGAATACGAGTTGGGACCTGGTGAAATCGTGAAGATGACAGCTGATGGTATCGAACAGATTCGCCCAGCCAACAAGAAGATGCAGGTTTGTTCATTCCTTTGGGTATATTATGGCTTCCCAACTTCCACCTACGAGGGTAAAAACGTGGAGGATGCTCGTTTTACCAATGGTTTCAATCTCGCCAAGACCGATGACGTAGAGGTGGACTGCTGTAGTGGTATTCCTGACTCTGGTACGGGTATGGCGATGGGTTATGCCGCAGGAAAGGGTGTGCCTTATCAGCGTTGTATTGCTAAATATACACCTACATGGCCTCGTTCCTTTACACCTAGCAACCAGAGTATGCGTTCCTTGGTGGCAAAGATGAAGTTGATCCCTAACAAGGCGATGTTGAAGGGTAAGAGAGTATTGTTCTGTGATGATAGTATCGTGCGTGGTACCCAGTTGCGTGACAACGTGAAGGTGCTTTTCGACCAGGCTGGTTTGAAAGAATGCCACATGCGTATCGCTTGTCCTCCTTTGGTTTATGCTTGTCCTTTCATCAACTTCACCTCTTCCAAGAGTGCGATGGAGCTGATTACCCGTCGTATCATCGAAAAGTTTGAGGGTGATGCCAATAAGAATTTGGAGAAGTATGCTACCACCGGTTCTCCTGAGTATCAGAAGATGGTGGATGAGATCGCACGCCAGCTCGGTTTGACTTCCTTGAAGTTTAATACCATCGAGCAGTTGGTCGAGGCAATCGGCTTGCCTAAGTGCCAGATATGCACTCATTGCTTCGATGGCAGTAGCGAATATAGCTTGCATGAGTGTGCGGATGAATAAAAATGATAAATTTGCTGTATTCGTGCAGCTATAAAAAATGCCAAGGCTTAAAACAGACCTTGGCATTTTTTTGTAAGTGCTTTTCCATCCCAGTCCTTTAGTATAGATGATTGTTGTACTTAGTAAGAATGACTCCAGTACTTAGTATGGATGATTGTAGTCCTTAGCATGGAGTACTTTTGTTACTTACTGCCTCGCTCTTTTCTTCTTTTTCTTTGATGACAAATGCTCGATAATCTGTTGGCGAATGCCAAACAATCTTTTGGCGACCGCCAGACAATCTTTTGGTGACCGCCAAACGATTGCGTGACATATGTCAAGCAATGTGCAGAACCGAGTTCGCACATGTCATGAATGGGGGATAGAAGGGTATTAGAAAGGGGTATGTCATCTAGTGTGATGGCATACCCCTTCATTTATTGGTAGCAGTATCGGACTTTTGATGGTGTCCAATACTCCTTAATAATTATTCTTTGATGATTTCCTCCGCACGCTTCAGTGCCTTGCTGATATGGTCGGTGATGTTCTCCTTGCCAAGCAAGTTGTAGAAGCCAGCGTGCTCCAACTGGGCATTGACCTTCTCGCACACGCCAGAGAGGACAATCTGGATATCTTCCTTCTTGCTCATCTCGCAGAGGTTGGTGAGGTTGTGAATACCGGTGGAATCTACGAACGGAACCTTGCGCATACGGATGACACGAACCTTTGGGCGGTCGCCGAAGGCTGCCATCACTTCCTCAAACTTATTACCTGCACCGAAGAAGAAAGGACCATTGATCTCATATACCTCCACGCCCTTAGGGATGGTGTAGTGGTCGAGGTTGGTGGAAAGGAAGTCAAACTCCTTGTTCAAGTCAATCTCGTCATCGGTGATCGCCTTGACATCGGTAGTCTCTGCCATTCGCTTCATGAAGAGCAAGCAAGCACATATCAAACCTACCTCGATGGCAATCGTCAAGTCGAAGATGATGGTGAGGAAGAAGGTAATCAAGAGGACGGTGATATCACTCTTAGGGTTCTTCATCAATGCGAGGAATGAACGCCAACCGCTCATGCCGTATGATACCACTACCAAGACACCAGCCAAGCAAGCCATAGGGATAAACTTGGCAAGAGGCATCAAGAAGAGGAAAATGAGCAACAATACTACTGCGTGGATGATACCTGCGATAGGGGTCTTACCGCCATTGTTTATGTTGGTCATGGTGCGGGCGATGGCGCCAGTGGCAGGAATACCGCCAAAGAGAGGAGAGGCGATGTTAGCCAAACCCTGTGCCACCAGCTCGGTGTTGGAGTCGTGGTGGTCGGCTATCACACCATCGGCAACGGTAGCAGAGAGCAAACTCTCGATGGCACCCAGAATGGCGATGGTGATGGCTGGAGAAACAAGGCTCTTGATGGTTTCCCAGTTCATCTCTGGCACTTGAGCGGCAGGCAACTCATTGCTGATGGAGAAGCGGTCGCCGATGGTCTCGATGCTGCTCACTCCTGCGTATTGCTTGAGAAGCAAGGCAACCACGGTCATCAAGATGATGGCAATGAGTGACCCCGGAATCTTCTTGCTGAAGCGAGGGGTGATGGCGATGACAATCACGCTCACCACGCCGATGAGGGCACACCAAGGGTCGATGGTGTCGAAACACTGGAAATACACGCCCCACTTCTCGATGAAGTCGGAAGGGTTGCTGGCAAGCGTCAAACCGAAGAGATCCTTGATTTGGGTAGTGAAGATGGTGACAGCGATACCACTGGTGAATCCCACTACGATAGGGTAAGGGATATACTTGATGATGGTGCCGAGACGAAGCAATCCGAAGAGTACCAAAAAAAAGCCTGCCATGAGGGTGGCGATGGTGAGACCTTCCATGCCATACTTCTGGATGATGCCATAGATGATGACGATGAAGGCGCCTGTAGGACCACCTATCTGAACCTTGCTACCGCCAAATACGGAGATGATGAGACCTGCCACAATGGCGGTGATGATTCCCTTTTCGGGAGTCACGCCTGAAGCGATACCAAATGCGATGGCCAGAGGCAGGGCTACGATACCTACGATGATACCTGCCATGAGGTCAGACATGAATGTTTTCTTGTTGTAAGTCTTCAGACAAGAAAACAAGCTTGACTTGATTGCTAATGCTTTCATTACCTTATTAATATATATTCTATTGTTTGTTATCCGAATATTGATGAATAGTCGAACTTTCGGCATGTCGAGTATCTGTATTCTTTCTCGATTCCAAAAGATGGGTGCAAAGGTACTCAAAATATTTTATATACCAAAATGTTTTTTAATGTTTCTTAATTCTTGTGTGAAGAAAGTCGATTCTGCCCCCTTTCTTTTCTTTACTTCGATTTTTTGCCGTACCTTTGCGGTATGGCAAAAGATAAGATAGCATACGTTTGCAGCAATTGTGGGCAGGAGTCGGCGAAATGGATCGGCAAGTGTCCTAGCTGTGGACAGTGGAATACTTTCAAGGAGATTCGTGTCGCTGGAGATACGGGCACGCAAGCGGCTCGCAATGCGGGTATGACGATGAGACATGGTGGTGCCGCTACTATGTTTGGCGGCGTGCGTACCGATGGTTCGTCGGCTCCGATGAAACTTCGTGACATCTCGGCGCATGATGAGCCTCGCATTGATATGCACGATGCGGAGTTGAATCGTGTGCTCGGTGGTGGTATGGTGCAGGGAAGTATCACCTTGCTTGGTGGTGAGCCGGGTATCGGAAAGAGTACGCTTACTCTCCAAACTATTCTCAATATCCCAGAGAAGAAAGTACTCTATGTGAGTGGTGAGGAGAGTGCGCATCAGATAAAGTTGCGTGCCGATCGATTGGCGGCATCCATCGCCTTGAACCAAGGAACCATTGGCAGTCAAGGTGCAGCCTTGGGTCAAGCGGGCTCTTTCGACCATATCTCCATCCTTTGTGAGACATCCTTGGAGAAGATATTCTCGCATATCCAGGAGGTGGCTCCTGACATCGTGGTCATCGACTCCATTCAGACGATTGCCACCGAGGACGTGGATAGCAGTCCGGGTAGCGTATCGCAGGTGAGGGAGTGTGCGGCAGCCTTGTTGCGATTTGCCAAGACGAGTGGCATCCCTGTCATCCTTATCGGACATATCAATAAGGAAGGAACCTTGGCGGGTCCTAAGATATTGGAACATATTGTCGATACCGTCATTCAGTTTGAGGGTGACCAGCATTATATGTATCGCATCCTTCGTAGCATCAAGAACCGCTTCGGAAGCACTTCGGAACTGGGAATTTATGAGATGCAGCAAGGAGGTCTCCGACAGGTGAGCAATCCGTCTGAACTTCTGTTGACGGAAGACCATGATGGACTTTCGGGTGTTGCCATCAGCAGTGCCATCGAGGGCGTTCGACCATTCTTGGTAGAGACGCAGGCGTTGGTTTCCACTGCGGCATACGGAACTCCTCAACGTTCTGCCACAGGATTCGACCAGCGCCGACTCAATATGCTCTTGGCGGTATTAGAGAAGAGGGTTGGCTTCAAACTGATGCAGAAAGATGTGTTTCTCAATATTGCGGGTGGTCTGAGAGTCACCGACTTAGCGATGGACTTGAGCGTGATAGCTGCCGTGCTGAGCAGTAATGTTGACACGGCGATAGAAGCAGGGTGGTGCATGGCAGGCGAGGTTGGCTTGAGTGGCGAGGTTCGTCCAGTGAGCCGTATTGAGCAGCGCATCGCTGAGGCAGAGAAACTCGGCTTCCAACACATCATCATCCCGAAATACAACTACTCAGGCTTCGACCACAAGAAATATCAGATTGAGATTCATCCTGTGAGAAAAGTAGAGGAGGCTCTGAGATACTTGTTCGGATAACGGCGTGAGCCCATTTATAATTTATAATTTGTAATTTATAATTTATCAAGATGAAGGATTCAGTTATAATTGTGAGCGGCGGTATGGACAGCATTACCCTGCTCTATGACAAGAAAGACGAGATTGCTTTGGGTATCAGTTTTAACTATGGTTCCAATCACAATGCCAAGGAGATACCTTTCGCCAAGATGCACTGCGAGCGATTGGGTATCAAGCATATTACCATCGACTTGGGCTTCATGCACCAATATTTCAAGAGTAGTCTCTTGGAGGGAGCGGATGCCATTCCTGAAGGACATTATGCCGATGATAATATGAAATCTACCGTGGTTCCTTTCCGTAATGGCATCATGCTGAGCATTGCCATCGGAATCGCAGAGAGCAATGGTTTGAAGAAGGTGCTCATCGCCAACCATGGTGGCGACCATACCATCTATCCGGATTGTCGCCCTGAGTTTATCGATGCCATCGACAAGGCTGCACAGGCAGGTACATTCGTGGATGTTCATGTCAGTGCCCCTTATACCAACATCACCAAGGCGGACATTGCTCGTATTGGCAAGAGTTTGGGCATCGACTATGCCGAGACTTGGAGCTGCTATAAGGGTGGTGAGAAGCATTGTGGCAAGTGCGGTACTTGCGTGGAGCGCAAGGAGGCGTTGGCTGAGGCTGGTATCGAGGATACAACCGAGTACGAGGGTTAAAGTACGTTAAGCTTTGTACCTCACGGCTAGCCCTTTACGTTATATCTTACGGAAGATGGTTCTTGGCAACTGTCTCTAAGCAAGAAAATAATATTAATTTAAACAATAAAATGAATAAGAATTTGATTTTGACTGCTGCTCTGATGCTTTCTGCATCTGGGGCAATGGCACAGAGTGGCACTTTCCAGTTGAAGGCCAACTTGAAGAACATTGGTGACACGGTACTTGTTTGGAAAGGTCGTGGCGCTAAAATGGACACGGTTTTGGTAAAGAAGGATAAATTTACTTATACCACAACAATGGATAAGCCTGCCAACTATTACTTTGTTTCTCCTGATGCGCTGCGTGGTAAGAGCCGCACAAAGTGGCAACTCGTTTGTGTTCCAGGTGAGAAAGCAGAGTTGAAGGGTGATATTAAGAGCCGTTTCGATATTACGGGTAGCCAATTCTACCAGCAGTATCATCAGCTTGATATGATGAAGGAAGCTACTCAGAAGAAGGCAACTGCATTGAGTGATTCTCTCAACAACTTGATGAAGAATGGTGCAAAGCAGGAGGATGTCTATAAGATTTATAGCGAGAAGATGCCTGCTATTCTCAAGGAGCAGAACGAGAAGTTCTTTGCTTATATCGCTCAGCATGCTAATGAAGAGGCTTCTGCTGCTCTCGTGACAGAGTTTGAGTCACCTGAGGATATGGAAAAGGCTAAGAATTTACTTTCAGAGTCTGTGCGCAATGGTAGAATGAAAGCTCTCTATGAGCCTATCTTCGAGCAAATCAAGAAGCAGAAGGAGATGGAGGAGAGATCTGCTAAGTTGCAGGCTGCTGGTATCGAGGCTCCAGACTTCACTTTGAAGGATATTGAGGGCAACGACCTTGCTCTCTCTAGCTTGCGTGGCAAGTATGTCATCCTCGACTTCTGGGGTTCTTGGTGCGGTTGGTGTATCAAGGGTATGCCTAAGATGAAGGAATATTACCAGAAGTATGCTGGCAAGTTTGAGATTCTTGGCGTTGACTGCAATGATACTGAGCAGAAGTGGAAGGATGCTGTCAAGAAGAACGAATTGCCTTGGAAGCATGTTTATAATCCACGGGCTAAGACAGAGGAAGAGCAAGCCAACAACGTTTGCGGCAAGTATGGTATTACTGGTTTCCCTACCAAGATCATTATCTCTCCAGAGGGTAAGATTGTGAAGACTATCGTAGGTGAGGATCCTGCATTCTATACTTTGTTGGATGAATTGTTTAGCAAGTAATTATCGTGTTTGCTTCGTGTATAACGTGGCAAAAATCGAGTATTATATGATAAATCGCCAAATATTTGCCAAAATATTTGGCGATTTCAGAAAAATGTAGTACCTTTGCATCGCTTTTATAAAGAAAGCAAGTATGCGGTTGCATTTAGTGAAAAATTGTTGGTTCCGTAGCTCAGTTGGATTAGAGCAACAGCCTTCTAAGCTGTGGGTCTTGGGTTCGAACCCCAACGGAATCACAATTACTTAATGCTACAAAGCACAAAATGAGGATTTAGCATTTAGCTAAGTCCTCTTTTTGTATTTGTATGTTTCTTCTTTTTACATACCAAAAAAGGCTCCGAAGCTTACTGACAGTAATAAGCTTCGGAGCCTTTTTATTTTGTATATAGAACCTTTTCTTTACTCATTCATCAAGAAATTCTTGAAGGAAGCGAAGTCTTTCGTCATTTCGATGCTCTGCTTCTTGCCCTTCATAAACTCGGCGAGGCGAGCTGGTATCTCGATGTCTGTGCCAAGGATGCTATCTACCTTCTCCTTGAACTTGGCAGGATGGGCTGTCTCCAAGAACACACCTACCTCGCCTGGCTTCAACTGCTCCTTCAAGGCACGATAACCGCAAGCTCCGTGAGGGTCAAGCACATACTTCGTGTCATTGTAGCATTGCTTCATCGTATCGGCAATCTTCTCATCGCTGTAAGTGGCACCACTGATATAGGCTGCGATGGCATCGTGGTTGCCCTTGTAGAGGTCGTAGATACGAGCGAAGTTGCTTGGGTCACCTACGTCCATGGCATTGGCGATGGTCTGCTTGCTAGGCTGAGGGTTGTACTCGCCAGTCTGTAAATAGTTGTAGAAGATGTCGTTGGCATTGTTGGCTGCTATGAAGCGATGGATAGGCAAGCCCATCTCATGACCAAACAAACCGGCTGTGATATTACCGAAGTTGCCACTAGGCACACAGATGACTAATTTGTCTGCCAAGCCCTTCTCCTTCATGCGAGCGTAGGCATTGAAGTAGTAGAAAGCCTGTGGCAAGAAACGAGCCACGTTGATACTATTGGCAGAGGTCAACTTCATGTGCTTGTTCAACTCCTCGTCCATGAAGGCTGACTTCACCAATGCCTGGCAGTCGTCGAACACGCCATCTACCTCCAAGGCAGTGATGTTCTGACCGAGTGTGGTGAACTGGCTTTCCTGAATCTTGCTCACCTTTCCCTTAGGATAGAGCACATAGACATGGATGCCATCGACACCGAGGAAACCATTGGCTACGGCAGAACCTGTATCACCAGAAGTGGCAACAAGCACATTGACTTCCTCCTTGCCCTCCTGACGTACGAAGTACTGCAAGAGACGAGCCATAAAGCGAGCACCTACATCTTTGAAGGCGAGGGTAGGACCATGGAACAACTCCAGGGAGTAGATGTTTGGCTCTACCTCTACGACAGGGCAATCGAATGCCAAGGTGTCATAGACAATCTTCTTCAAAGACTCTGCATCGACATCATCGCCGAAGAAGGCATCAGCCACCTTGTAGGCAATCTCCTGGAAAGAGAGTTTCTCGATGTTGTCGAAGAAGTCCTGTGGCAACTTCTTGATGATTTCTGGCATATAAAGACCACGATCTTCTGCCAAACCCTTGACTACCGCCTTGTGAAGGTCTGCGATAGGTGCTTTCTTATTTGTTGAATAGTATTTCATATCTTCTGTTTCTTATTTAATGTTCATAAAAGTCTGCATAAACTCTTGTAGCTCAATCAAGCCATAGTCGCCTCTTACGCAACTTACCTCGTCATACTTCTCTACCTCGTCTGGCTCAATGCCTGGGTAGTAGATGATGAATGGCACAGGCTCCTTAACGTGGGTGCGAATCTCCACTGGGGTAGGATGGTCGGGGAGAACGGCGATGCAAACAGGCTCATCCCATTGGCTTACTTCATCATAGATAGGCTTGATGAGACGACTGTCGAGGTTCTCGATGGTCTTGAGCTTCAGTTCAAGGTCGCCATCATGACCAGCCTCATCACTGGCCTCTACGTGAACATATACGAAGTCGTCACCTTCTTTGAGTGCGTTGATGGCAGCTTGTGCTTTGCCCTCGTAGTTGGTGTTGGCAAGACCAGTGGCACCTTCCACGATGATGTTTCTCAATCCGGCATAATGACCGATGCCACGAATCAAATCGACTGCAGAGATGACTGAGCCTCGCTTGATTTGAGGATACATCTGGGAGAGGGTGAGCATGTGAGGTCGATAACCACCGCCCCAAGGCCAGATGATGTTAGCCATACGTTCGCCACGCTCTTTGCGTGCCACATTGAATGGATGGTTCTCCAAAATCTCCTGACTCTTCAGAATCAACTCGTTCAGCAAGTCAGCTGTCTCTTGTGCGCTCATGCGATATTCATCGGATGTGGCAGCAAGGGCGTTTCCTTCTCCATCCTTATAGTGACCTTCCAAGAGAGAGGCATCCACGTTAGACATCGGCTTTACCAAGAGAGGTTTCCATTCCTCGTTTGGATGGTCGTGAGGTGGGGCGCAATCCACATACTTGTTACCTCCCTTGATAATCAAGAGATGGCGGTACTGGATGCCCGTGATAAACTTCACGATGCCAGGATATTGGCTAGCCAACTTCTCGTTGAGGTATTTGATGAGAACATCGGCATCCTCAGTCTCCAGGTTACCACCATTGTGGGTGATGATGATGCCATCATTCACGTTGATGATATTGCAACGGAGGGCGAAGTCGTTGGGCGACATTTCATAGCCGATGCTGGCTGCCTCCAAAGGTCCACGTCCTTCATACACCTCGTTTTGGTCATAGCCCATGATAGAGCTGTTGGCTACTTCCGAACCGGGATGGAAGCCATCTGGCACAGTCACTAATCTACCAGTCTTGCCGTTCTTGGCAAGCATGTCCATATATGGTTTCTTGGCATATTGCAGCAAGGTCTTGCCACCCAGTCTGTCCACTGGGTGGTCTGCCATGCCATCGCCAAGGATGATAATATGCTTCATATTTGTTATCCTTGTGTGGTTATTAAATGTTAGCGATACTCATGATGTTGGCGAATACACCGGCTGCTGTTACGCTGGCACCGGCTCCATATCCCTGAATCATCATAGGATATTCCTTGTAACGCTCGGTGGTGAGCAATACGATGTTATTGCTACCTTCGAGGTTGTAGAAAGGATGCTCAGGACCTACTGCTTGCAAGCCTACGCTTGTCTTTCCGCCATCCAATGTTGCTACGAAACGCCAGCGCTTGTGCTCGATGTCGAGTGTCTTGCGCTTAGCCTCGAAGTCGGCATCCAACTGAGGCAACTTAGCCCAGAAGTCTTCCAATGTACCTTCGAAGTATTCATCAGGCACGAAGAGATTCTTCTCTACGTCATCTTGTTCCACACGGTAGCCAGCCTCACGAGAGAGGATGACCAACTTGCGAACCACGTCCATACCGCTGAGGTCGATACGTGGGTCTGGCTCGCTGTAACCTTTCTCTTTGGCGAGACGTACAGTCTCTGAGAATGGAACCACACCTGAAATCGCATTGAAGATGAAGTTGAGTGTACCTGAGAGGACTGCCTCAATCTTCAATATCTTATCACCTGAGTTGCGGAGGTCGTTGATGGTACCAATGATAGGGAGACCCGCACCTACGTTGGTCTCGAAGCGGAATACCACGCCACGCTGGATGGCTGTCTTCTTCAGTCGCTCATAGTTCTCATATTCGCTAGAAGCAGCAATCTTGTTGGCTGCGATGACGCTCACGTTGTGCTCCAAGAGAGTTTGGTAGAGACTAGCCACCTCCTTGCTTGCGGTACAATCCACAAACACGCTGTTGAAGATGTTCATGCTGAGAATTTTGTCTCTCAACTTCTCGTTGTCGCTAGGCTCGGAAGCCTTCAACTCCTCACGGAAGTTGTCGAGGTTGAGACCATCACGATTGAAGATGGCGTTGTGGGAAGAAGCGATGCCAACGACATTCAACTTCAACTTGTTGCGCTCCTTCAACTCCTCGTACTGGTTCTTGATTTGCTCGATGAGCTTGCCACCTACAGTACCCACACCACAGATGAAGAGGTTGAGCACCTTGTATTCTGAGAGGAAGAAACTATCGTGCAATACGTTGAGTGACTTTCTCAAGTAATCGCTCTTAACAACGAATGAGATGTTGGTCTCTGATGCACCCTGGGCACAAGCAATGACGGAAATACCGCTACGACCGAGAGTTCCGAAGAGCTTACCTGCGATACCGGCTGCATGTTTCATGTTCTCACCCACGATGGCGATGGTGGCAAGACCACACTCAGCGTGCATAGGGAACATAGCTCCGTCGGCAATCTCGTTCTTGAACTCCTCGTTCAATACACGAACAGCCTCCTCTACGTCCTGCTCGCGTACACCGATAGAGGTTGAGTTCTCAGAAGAAGCCTGGGAAACCATGAAGACAGAGATACCTTCGTTGGCGAGGGCGGTGAAGATACGGCGGTTGACACCGATGACGCCGACCATCGAAAGACCAGTTACTGTAATAAGAGCAGTTCCGTTGATAGAAGAGATACCCTTGATTGGTTTGGAGTCTCCATCAATCTTGTTCTTGATGATGGTGCCAGGGGCATCTGGGTTGAAGGTATTCTTTACCTTGATAGGTATATTCTTGACACAAACTGGGTAGATGGTAGGAGGGTAGATGACCTTTGCTCCAAAGTTGCAAAGCTCCATCGCCTCGATGTAACTCAGTTCGTTGATGGTGTAAGCTGATTTGATGACACGAGGATCGGCTGTCATGAAGCCATCCACATCGGTCCAGATTTCGAGCACCTCGGCATCCAGGGCGGCTGCGATGATGGCAGCTGTGTAGTCACTACCGCCTCGTCCGAGGTTGGTGGTGCGCTCTGTATTCTTGTCGCGGCTGATAAAACCCGGAACGAGAGATATGCGAGGCAACTCAGCGAAGGTCTCCTTCACCAGTTGATTGGTCAGTTCACTGTCGAGGGTATGTTTGCCCTTGCCGTTGATGCGCTCCGTCTTGATGAAGTTGCGCGAGTCAAACCACTTGGCACCACGGATGAGAGTGGCGACAATCTTCGAACTGAGCCTTTCTCCATAGCTCACGATGGCATCCTGTGTCTTCTCGCTTAAATCGTGGATGAGATACACACCGAAGTAGATGCTCTTCAACTGCTCGAAGAGGGCATCGACTGATTTGAAAAGATTTTCTCTGTCTGAGGTGTCGGTGATGATGGTATCTATCATCTTGTGGTGGCGATCAACCATGGCGTCGAATTCGACTCTCCACTGTTCATCACCCTTGAGGGCAAGCTGGGAGGTTTGCAAGAGTTTGTCGGTGATACCGCCAAGTGCGCTCACGACAACCACTACACTCTGTTTCTTGGCCTCATTCTCTACGATACGTTTTAAGCTGAGGATGCTTTTTACGGAACCAACAGATGTTCCGCCGAATTTTAATACTTTCATGTGTTATTGAATTATGTTGGTAATGTGATGCCACCCCCGATACGACCGGGGCCGAAGCAAAACTTGGTCGCAAAAATAACACTTTTCTGTCAAACTGCCAAGAAAAAAGAGAAAAAAGTAACAAAATGTAGTAGATTTCTTCTCGCCGGCTCTTGGATAGACTAGCTGATGCCCCCTTATACCTTATTATATATAGTAGATATTTCCATGTATCTCGTTTAGTGAACTCCACTATAATAAAAAAGCAGCATGACTCCCGTCATGCTGCTAATGTTATCTCCATTTATAATATATAGGGATAGTCCGAAGACTAGTCCTATGTTCTTTATTTTCCAAGATTCTTCTTTTTCTCTTCCAATTCTGCCTTCTTGCGGGCCATCTCAGCTTGCTGCTGCTTCATTTGCTGCTGTTGCATCTCCTGGAGAGCCTGCATACGAGCCATCAAGCCATTGGCTTTCTTTGGATTGTTCTTGTTCTCCTGGTAACGCTTCTCCAAGATAGCGAGGAGTTTCTCGTCGTCTGTGGTCTTGCGAAGTGTCCACATGATAGCGGCACTGAAGAACAATGAGATGAAGTAGTAGAAGTTCAAACCTGATGAGTAGTCATTGAACATGAAGAAGAACATCAATGGCATGAGGAACATCATCCATTGCATCATCTTCATCTGCTCTGCCTGCTGACCTACCATCTGGTCTCTCTGCTGACGCATGGTCATCCAAGAGTACAACAAGTTGGCTATACAGAAGAGAATACAAGTCAAGCTCAAGTGGTCGCCAATCAACCAAATGTTGGTATTCCACTCAAAGATTGGGTCGTATGTGCTCAAGTCGCTCATCCAGAGGAAGTTCTCGCCACGTAGTTGGATGGCGTTAGGCACGAAGTTGAACATCGCAACCCAAACTGGCATCTGAATCAACATTGGGATACATCCTGACAATGGACTGACACCATACTTGGCGTACTCAGCCATCATCGCCTGTTGCTTCTGCATCTGGTCCTCAGGCTTATTGTATTGAGCTGTAGCTGCCTCCAATTTTGGTTTCAGCACACGCATCTTGGCACTGCTCATGTAGCTCTTCTTCACCATAGGATAGGTGATCAACTTCAGCAACAAGGTGATGAGAATCAATACGACACCCATAGGGAAGACCTTGCTCAACCAGTCGAAGACATAGAGCGTGAAGAAACGGTTGATCCAACGGATGATAGGCCATCCGAGATAAACCAACTTCTGGAACTCCAAGTCCTTGTTGAAAGTACTTTCCTTCTCAGTGTTCTTCAGAATCTGGAAGTCGTTAGGACCATAGTAGAACTCAAACTCAGATGCCTTCTTGCCAGTAGGGTCGAAGGCTGTCTTCATCTTAGCCTGGAACTGCTTCAGATAGCCAGAACCTTTCTGCTGAGGAACAGAAGTCATGAGGGCGTTCTTGTCGAAGTTGTCCTTTGCCACGATGATGGCAGAGAAGAACTGGTTCTTGAAGGATACCCAGTCGATGCTCTCCTCGATAGCCTCGTCGATTTTCTCGCTTCCCTCGTTGAGGTGGTCGGTGCCGCCCTCTACATCATGATAGGTGAGGGTGGTGTAGCGATTCTCGAACATGAAGCCACGCTCCTGTTGGCGAGCCTTGTCGCTCCAGTCCACGTCCATCTTGCTGTAGTTAGGTGAGAACAAGCCTGCCATACCTTGTGCCTGCAAACTCATGTGGAGCATGTAGTCCTTGCCGAGGGTATAGGTCATGTTGAGTGTCTTGCCTTCGCCAGCCACTGCGGTCATGGTGACGGTAGAGTCGGTCACGTTGGAAGGAGTGAAGTAGAGGTCGCTGGTGATGATGTTGGCTTCCTTAGCCTCCAACATGAACTTGAGGCTTTGGTCTGCGCCGTCAAAGAGGGTCACGTCCTTGGCGTCAGCCGAGCCGTCCTTCACCTTGATGTTATGACCTACATAACCCTTGATGACAGCCTTCTCGACTGTACCACCCTTGGTGTTGAGGGTCAATTCTACTTTCTCGTTCTTTAAGACTACCTTCTGAGCCTGACCTTTGAGTGCCGAATAGAATAGGGCGGTTGAGTCAGCCTCAATCTTAGCCTTAGCATCAGCCTGGCGCTTCTCTGCGGCAGCCTTGCTGGTCTTTTCCATCTCGGCATGTTTAGCCTTGGCGATGGAATCCTGAACGAAAGCCGCTCTTTGCTGCTCGGCTGATGGCTGGGAGTACCAGCTGAATCCGATGAGCACGAGGGCAATCAGGAGGAAACCGATAATGTTGTTTTTGTTCATTATTATTTTTGTTCTTGTTTATTCTCTTGTAGAGAGACGGCTATTTCTTGTTGGCGATAGCTGTCTTTACGAAGTCAACGAAGAGTGGGTGTGGCTTCAATACCGTGCTCTGGTACTCTGGGTGATACTGTGTTCCGATGTACCACTTCAAGCCTGGTATCTCCACAATCTCCACCAAGTCGCTTTCTGGGTTGCGACCCACGCACATCATGCCATGCTTCTCAAACTCCTGTTGGAACTCGTTGTTGAACTCATAGCGATGGCGGTGACGCTCCTGGATGTGCTCCTTCTTATATATATTGAACACGCGCGAACCTTGTTTTAATACGCACTCGTAAGCACCGAGTCGCATGGTTCCACCCATGTTGGAGATGTTCTTCTGCTCCTCCATGATGTCGATGACATTGTGTGGAGTTTTCTCATCCATCTCTCGTGAGTTGGCATCCTTGTAGCCCAATACGTTGCGGGCAAACTCGATGACAATCATCTGCATGCCAAGACAGATGCCGAAGGTTGGGATGTCGTGGGTGCGGGTGTAGTGAGCGGCGACAATCTTGCCCTCGATACCACGCTGACCGAATCCAGGACAGATGACTATGCCATCTTGGTCCTTCAACTGCTCTGCCACGTTGTCCTCTGTGAGGTATTCTGAGTTGATGAATGTAATCTTCACCTTGTGGTCGTTGTAAGTACCTGCATGAGAGAGGCTCTCACGGATGCTCTTGTAGGCATCCTGCAAGTCGTACTTGCCCACGAGACCGATGTTGACAGTCTCTGTCGCCCTGTTGCGGCGGTCGAGGAAAGACTTCCAAGGACCGAGTGCAGGAGTCTCGCCGATAGGCTCACCCATCTTGCGGAGGATGGCGGTGTCGAGACCTTGGTTCTGCATGTTGACCGGCACCTCGTAGATGCTAGGGAGGTCTTCGCTCTGAATCACGCAGTCGAGATCGACATTACAGAAGCTTGCCACCTTCTTCAGGATGCCTTGCTCCAGGTGCTTCTCGGTGCGGAGGATAAGAATGTCTGGCTGAATACCTACGCTCTGTAGCTCCTTCACGGAGTGCTGGGTAGGCTTTGTCTTCAACTCGCCTGCTGCCTTGAGGTAAGGAATGTAGGTCAGGTGAACGTTGATGGCGTTCTTGCCCAATTCCCACTTCAACTGGCGGATGGCCTCCATGAAAGGTGCGCTCTCGATGTCGCCGATGGTACCACCAATCTCGGTGATCACGAAGTCGTAGTGATACTTCTTGCCGAGCAACTTCACGTTGCGCTTGATCTCGTCGGTGATGTGAGGCACCACTTGGATGGTCTTGCCCAGATAGTCGCCGCGACGTTCCTTGTCGATGACCGCCTTGTAGATGCGACCGGTAGTGAGGGAGTTGGCCTTTGTTGTCTGAATACCTGTGAATCTCTCGTAGTGACCGAGGTCGAGGTCTGTTTCCATACCATCCACCGTGACGTAGCACTCACCGTGCTCGTAAGGGTTCAGGGTACCCGGATCAATGTTGATGTATGGGTCAAACTTTTGAATTGTAATGTTGTAGCCCCTGGCTTGCAGAAGCTTACCGATGGATGAAGAGATGATTCCTTTTCCCAATGAAGAAACCACACCACCAGTAACGAAGATGTACTTTGTTTCAGCCACGATATTTATATTTTAAATTAGAATAATCGGTTGCAAAGTTACTATAAAATTATGAATTAGCCAAAAATATTGCAAATATTGGCATTGTTTTATGAATTATTTATTACCTTTGCGGCTAAAATGGAAAAATCATATTGCTTTATCCTTTCTGCTCCTTTGGCTTTGGGGATGGAGATTCTTATCTTATTGGTATGAAATTGAGAATTAGTTTGTTGATATTCTTTTTCGCCGGCTTGCTGGCGGCGCATGCCCAAACGAGGGCAACTAGGATGGGGAAGAGTTTGAAGAAAGAGACTGCTCTACAAGAGTGGGTAAAGAATTATGAGGATTCTTTGCTCATTCAGCGTCATCGTATCGACTCCCTGCAGTTGGATGCCAACGATATTCGCTATTCTAAGCTTTTCACTCCGCTTACTTTCTATCATGCTCCTGCTCATCGTTTCCTTCGCTTGGATCCTCGTGCGAAGGGTGATTCCTTGGATGTCATGCTCGACCAGGCGTTGATGAACGTGTATCTCAACCGTCCCGATTTGGTGAAGAGCAATGAGTCGAGACTCGATCTCGTGGGAGCGCCTATTGCGGATGATGCGCCAAGAAAGTCGAACATCAACATCGTGGAGGAGGTGGCTCCGAAAGCGATGGAGGCTGAGGCTGCTCCTGTCAGCATTGTGGTCAAGAAACCTAACTTCTGGAAGTTTAGTGGGGATTACTACTTGCAATTCTTGCAAAATTATGTGAGCGACAACTGGTACAAGGGTGGTGAGAGCAACTATTCCATGCTCGGTAGCATCACCTTGCAAGCCAACTACAACAATAAGCAGAAAGTGAAGTGGGACAATAAGTTGGAGATGCGCCTTGGCTATCAAACTTCCAAGGGTGATACCATTCATAAGTATAAGACTTCCGAGGATTTGCTTCGCTATACTGGTAAGTTGGGATTGCAGGCTACCAAGAAGTGGTATTATTCCTTCCAACTCATCGCTCAAACGCAATTTACTAAAAGTTTGAAGAGCAATGATAAGTTTGTGTATTCCGACTTCATGTCACCATTCAAGTTGAACCTGTCTGTCGGTATGGATTATTCTATCGACTGGCTCAATCATCGTCTGAAAGGCAGTGCACATATCGCTCCTTTGGCTTTCAACTGGCAGTATGTGGGACGCTCCACGCTGGTTACCCGATATGGATTGGAGGAAGGGCATCATGGGATGACCGACTATGGTTCTGAATTTACGTTGGATTTCACCTGGGCATTTGCTGACAATATCCGATGGAAAACTCGTTTGTATGGTTACACTACTTACGAGCGTGCCGAACTGGAATGGGAGAACACCCTGTCGTTCCAGTTCAACAAGTACATCTCTACCAACATCTTCCTGTATCCTCGTTTCGATGATGGCGCTAAGCGACAAGAGGGTGAGAGCTATTGGCAGTTTAAGGAATATGCTTCAGTAGGTTTCTCTTACTCTTTCTAAGTATGAGGACGGATGTCTTTCTGTAATTCGAAGGGCTGCTGTTTGGTAAAGAAAAAGGGTTTGTCCTAGTTAGAACAAACCCACGTAATGGTCGTAGAGATTAATGGCGATGATGATCGCTGCAATAATACTCAAGAATATGAATAGGAGGTTACTGAGCAACCTCCTTCTTTTTTGCGATTTAGTATGGCGATTGTGCCCTGATCTGCGGCTGTAGTGCACCTCATGATGATGGTGATGATGATGCACTTGTTTCTCATCTGTATCCATTTGCTTTGTAACTTATATATAATATATTAAGAATAAATCGCTATCTTTTACCGATGTGATTCGGCGGTTGTTGCCTTAGAAACGGAAGCACACTTCCACGTCTGCCATAGAGTAGTTGTGGTCGGCGAGTGTTCGGTCGTTGACGAAAGCATACTCAGACAAAATGGTGAAGTTCTTGCTGATGTTGTAGTTAAGACCTACTTCATATTGGGTCTTCATCATGTCAGTCTTGCCGTTTGCCTCATACATGTCGTAACGTGCCTTGGCATAGAGTTTCTTGCTGACGATAGGAGCGATGACGAGGGCATATACACCTTGTGCCTTGTTGCCAATCTTTCCATTCAAGTTGCAGTTTTTAGCATCTGCATCATTGAAGTTGTTGATGCTCTTGGCAAAAGCCATACCTGTTGAGTGGATGTACTCTGAACGGAAAGTCCAGTCGTTGGCTTTGTATTCTGCTGAGAACGCATAACGATACAGTGAAAGTTTGCGGGTGCCGGAGAAAGTCTTGGCTTGCATCACAGGATTTCCTTCGCTATCAATCTTTGGATTTCCATTTTCGTCCATTGAAGGCTCATATTGCGTTACACCAGCTTCGTTGTCGTTCCATGTACCTTTGCGAGCATAAGAACCCGTCCAACCGAAGGCTCCGATGCGCATACCTTTGACAGGCATTACCCAAACGCCACCGATGATATTCTTCTGATTGTCAACATCTTTGGTGTTGATGCCTTGACCATTGAATACGCCTATCTGATAGTGCAAGAGGTTGCGTCCATTGCTGTTCTTGAGGAAGTCGCCCTGGAACTGCAAACCGATGTCACGTCCATTGGATGAGTGTTCGCCAGCTCGGTCGCTGAAACCTGCCAGCTTGCTCACGTTCTGGGCATATCCCATGAACCCTTGGTCGATAGGGTTCATCGGGTTCTCAAAGGTGAATGGGTTCTTAAACTGTCCGATTTTCACCTTGAAGAACTCATATTTCTGCCACTCGGCGAAGAGATCCACCATGCGTGGGCTGTTTCCCAAAGTCGAGGTGTTGCCATTGAACTGTATCTGGGTCTTCCAGTAGAAGTCCTGTGCGATGCGACCTTCCAAAGAGATACGTCCCATACGTACATTGAAAGAGTTGGACTCTGCTCCCTTTTGACCACTATATTGGTACTGGAGCATACCGTAGCCCGACAGTTTCACATTGCTCAACCATGAAGGCAATTGGATGCCTTTTTTCTCTTGCGCACCAGCTGTAGTCAATGCCGCAGCCATGAGTGCCATGATGAATACTCTTTTCATCTTTTGCTTTATTAATTATTAGGTAATAGTTTAATCCTCAGATTGTTGCAGGGCTTTCTTCTCTTCTTCAGTCAAGTCCTCTGCTGCTTCAGCTTGCTGCTGTGCCAGTTTTTCAGCTTCTTTGGCAGCCTTAGCCTCTGCGATGGCTTTTTCTTTCTCAGCCTGTTCCTTCTTTTTCCGTTTGATGTCCTCATCACTGCGCTTTTCGAGCAATACGACATTCTCTACATGTGGGGTGTGAGGGAACATATCGACTGGTTGGACGGCTGCCACCTTATAATATATGTCCATCATCTGGAGGTCGCGAGCCTGTGTGGCAGGGTTGCAACTTACATAGACGATGCGCTTAGGGGCTGCGTTCAAGATGACCTTGATGACATCAGGGTGCATACCGGCACGAGGTGGGTCGGTGATGATGACGTCTGGGCGACCATGCTGAGCGATGAAGTCGTTGGTGAGGATATCCTTCATATCGCCTGCATAGAAGAGGGTATTGGTGATGTTGTTTACCTGGGAGTTGACCTTGGCATCCTCGATAGCCTCAGGTACGTATTCGATACCAATCACCTTCTTGGCCTTGTGAGCCACGAAGTTGGCGATGGTTCCGGTACCGGTATAGAGGTCATAAACGAGTTCGTTGCCAGAAAGGTTGGCAAACTCACGTGCCACGCAGTAGAGGTGGTAAGCCTGCTCGGTGTTAGTCTGATAGAAACTCTTTGGTCCTACCTTGAAACGCAAGTCCTCCATCAACTCGAAGATATGGTCGTTGCCCTTGAAGAGGCTGAGCTCCAAGTCGTTGAAAGTATCATTTCCCTTTTGGTTATCGACGTACATCAAGGAGGTAATCTGAGGGAACTTGTCGGCTACGTGCTGCATCAGCTCCTGTGCTTTCAGCTCGTCGCCTTCCTCATCGTAATGGAATTGGAAGACGAGCATCCACTCGCCCGTATTGCTGTTGCGAATCATCATGTCGCGGAGCAATCCGTGCTGTTCACGGAGGTCATAGAAGGTGAAGTTGTGGGAGTCGGCGTACTCGAAGACATCATTGCGAATCTCGTTGCAGAGGTTGTCCATCAACCAGCATTTCTTGATAGGATAAATCTTGTCGAAAGCTCCCGTGATGTGGAAACCGATGGCATTCTGGGCATGACGCTCCTTCAAGGAAGAGATGGTATCGTCTTCTTTCTGAGGGAGTTGAGCCAATTCCTCTGAAGTGAACCAACGCTTGTTGCTGCATCCGAACTCAATCTTGTTGCGATACTCCAGGGTCTTCACGCTACCCATGATAGGGCGAAACTCTGGTAGCTCCACCTTGCCGATGCGAGTCAACTGGTCTTCTATCTGCTTCTGCTTAGCCTTGATCTGCTCCTCGTAAGGGAGGTTCTGCCATTTGCAACCGCCGCAGATGCCGAAGTGCTCGCACATCGGCTCTTGGCGCACGTCGCTCTTCTTGATGAATCTCACGACTTTCGCCTCGCAGTATTTATGTTTTTTCTTGACTACTTGAAGGTCAACCACGTCGCCAGGTACACAGAAAGGTACGAAGACAACTTGGTCGTTGACACGGGCGATGCACTTGCCCTCGGCAGCCACCGCTTCAATCGTGATATTTTCTAATAATGGTAATGGTTTGCGCTTTCTAGCCATAATTTTAATTATTTTGGATGCAAAGTTAATACTTTTTCGGAAATAATGAAAAATATTTAGAATTATTTTGCCATCAGCGCTACTTGTTTGCAATTTTCTTACACCTTATTATATATAAGGGAATGAAAATTATTAAAATACATCTTTTAAAAAGAGAAAACATGATGATTCTTGTGTTTTTTGAAAGTTCATGGAGTTCAGATTTGGGACTGCCAAGTTTTCTTCCGTTGGTGGCATGTTAAGTCACGGTCTAGTACCACTTTTCGAGTTTTCTGAAGTTTTCATGTTTTCCTGACTAGCTTCTAAAGAAATATAGGTGTGTGTACGTGAACAACCAAAAATGTAAAGTCGAGATAGCAAAAAGATGGTGAAAAGTTTGGTGGTGTAGAAGAAATGTTGTATATTTGCATCATAATTAATAAAAACAATAACTAATACATTAGAACCTGTTTGATTATGGACGAAAAAAGAGTTTATACCTTTGGTAACGGTAAGGCAGAGGGCAAGGCCGACATGAGAAACTTGCTCGGTGGTAAGGGTGCCAACTTGGCTGAGATGAACCTGATTGGAGTTCCTGTGCCACCAGGCTTTACGATTACAACAGATGTTTGCAACGAATACTTTGAAAAAGGCAAGGACGATGTTGTTGCTCTTCTCAAGGAGAATGTTGAGAAGGCTGTCAATCATATTGAAACTTTGATGAACTCGAAGTTCGGTGACGTGGAGAACCCTCTCTTGGTCAGCGTACGCTCTGGTGCCCGTGCTTCTATGCCTGGTATGATGGATACCATCCTCAACCTAGGCTTGAACGACGAAGTAGTGGAGGGTTTGGCTCGCAAGACCGGTAATGAGCGCTTCGCATACGATAGCTATCGTCGCTTCGTACAGATGTATGGTGATGTGGTGCTCGGTATGAAACCTGTCAACAAGGAAGACATCGACCCATTCGAGGCTATCATCATGGACGTGAAGAAGCAGCGTGGTATCTCACTCGACAACGAGATGAACGTTGAGGAGTTGAAGCAGTTGGTATCTGCCTTCAAGACTGCCATCAAGCAGCAGACGGGCAAGGAGTTCCCTACCAATCCTATGGATCAGCTTTGGGGAGCTATCTGCGCTGTGTTCGACAGTTGGATGAACGAGCGTGCCATCCTCTATCGTAAGATGGAAGGCATTCCTGCAGAGTGGGGTACAGCCGTTTCTGTCATGGCAATGGTGTTCGGTAATATGGGCGAAACTTCTGCTACAGGTGTTTGCTTCAGCCGTGATGCCGCTACCGGTGAGAACCGTTTCAATGGTGAGTACTTGGTCAATGCACAGGGTGAGGACGTGGTAGCAGGTATCCGTACTCCTCAGCAGATTACCAAGGAAGGCTCTATCCGGTGGGCAGAGCAGCAGCATATCGACGAGGCAACTCGTGCTTCTAAATATCCTTCTATGGAAGAGGCTATGCCTGAGATTTATGCTCAGTTGAACGACATCCAAGATAAGTTGGAGAAGCACTACCACGATATGCAGGATATGGAGTTCACCGTTCAGGAGGGTCACCTCTGGTTCCTCCAGACTCGTAACGGAAAGCGTACGGGTACAGCGATGGTGAAAATTGCCATGGACTTGCTTCGTGAGGGCGAGATTGATGAGAAGACAGCTCTCTTGCGCTGTGAGCCAAACAAGCTCGATGAACTTCTTCATCCAGTATTCGACAAGACCGCACAGATGCATGCTAAGGTGTTGACACGTGGTTTGCCAGCTTCTCCAGGTGCCGCTTGTGGTCAGATTGTCTTCTTCGCCGACGATGCACAGAAGTGGCATGAGCAGGATGGTAAGAAGGTAGTGATGGTTCGCATCGAGACTTCTCCAGAGGACTTGGCTGGTATGAATGCTGCAGAGGGTATCTTGACCGCTCGTGGTGGTATGACTTCTCACGCTGCCGTTGTGGCTCGTGGTATGGGTAAGTGCTGTGTTTCTGGTGCAGGTGCCATCAATGTGGACTATAAGGCTCGCACTGTAGAGATTGACGGCGTGGTTCTCCATGAGGGCGATTTCATCTCTCTTAATGGTTCAACCGGTGAGGTTTATATGGGTGAGGTGCAGACCAAACCTGCAGAGGTAACAGGCGACTTCGCTGCCCTGATGGATCTCTGCAACAAATATACGAAGTTGGTGGTTCGCACCAATGCTGATACTCCTCATGATGCAGAGGTGGCTCGTAGCTTCGGTGCTGTAGGTATCGGTCTCTGCCGTACTGAGCACATGTTCTTCGAGAACGAGAAGATTAAGGCGATGCGTGAGATGATTCTCTCTGACACTAAGGAAGGTCGTGAGAAGGCTCTTGAGAAGTTGTTGCCTTACCAGAAGCAAGATTTCTATGGTATCTTGAAGGCGATGGATGGTCACCCTGTGAATGTTCGCTTGCTCGACCCTCCTTTGCATGAGTTCGTACCTCATGATTTGGCTGGTCAGCAGACGATGGCAGACGAGATGGGTATCTCTGTAGAGGAAATCCAAAAGCGTGTGAACTCTCTGAGTGAGGCCAACCCTATGTTGGGCCATCGTGGTTGCCGTTTGGGCAATACCTATCCAGAGATTACAGCGATGCAGACCAAGGCTATCTTGGGTGCAGCCATCGAGTTGAAGAAGGAAGGTTTCGACCCTCAGCCTGAGATTATGGTGCCTCTTATCGGTATCGTCAATGAGTTTGATATGCAGGAGCAGGTGATTCGCTCTACAGCCAAGGAACTCTTCGAGAAAGAAGGTGTGGAGATTCCATTCAAGGTGGGAACCATGATTGAGATTCCTCGTGCAGCCTTGACTGCTGATTATATCGCCAAAAAGGCTGAATACTTTAGCTTCGGTACCAACGACTTGACACAGATGACCTTCGGTTATAGTCGTGATGACATCGCTAGCTTCTTGCCAGTATATTTGGAGAAGAAGATCTTGAATGTCGATCCATTCCAGGTACTCGACCAGACTGGTGTGGGTCAGTTGGTTGAGATGGCAGTGAAGAAGGGCCGTGGCACTCGTCCTGAGTTGAAGTGCGGTATCTGTGGTGAGCATGGTGGTGAACCTTCATCTGTGAAGTTCTGCCATAAGGTTGGCTTGAACTATGTGAGCTGCTCTCCATTCCGTGTGCCTATTGCTCGCTTGGCAGCAGCACAGGCAGCCGTTGAGGAATTGTAAATGAATAAATTAGAATAAGGTAGAGGAGTTTTTTCGTGTCAAAGCGAAAAAACTCCTCTTTTTTTTGCTTTCTCGGAAATATTCACTAACTTTGCACTATCGTTTATTGGATGAGGCAAGCTAGAGTGGCGGAATTTGCTCCTACGTCTTGCCTTCGTTCACATAGTAATTAAGGTATGTTTCGATTAAAAACTTTGAATATTCTGGGCAGCAAGTCTGAACTGGCTTCGCTGAAAGAGGGTAAGTTGCTCATCAACACCATCAATGCCCATTCTTATAATACAGCTCGCAAGGATGCCCTCTTTGCCGAGGCTTTGTCATGTGGTGATGTCTTGATTCCGGATGGGGTGAGTGTCGTGAAGGCATGTAAGTGGATTCATGCCAAGAGTCAACCGAAGGAACGTATCGCTGGCTGGGATCTCTTTACTTTCGAGATGAACAAATTGGAGAAAGAGAGTGCCAAGGATATGGAACAAGATAATGGAGCTGGCAAGAAAACGGTGATGTTTATGGGCAGTTCGCAGAAGGTGCTCGATCTCATCGTGAAGAAGGCGGCTGAGGTTTATCCTCATCTCAACGTGAAAACTTATTCTCCTCCTTATAAACCGGAATTCTCGGATGAGGATAACCATGCCATCATCGAGGCAATCCATAAAGCCAATCCTGATTTGCTCTGGATTGGCATGACGGCACCAAAGCAGGAGAAGTGGACCTATTCTCATTGGAATCAACTCAATATCCATTGTCATGTCGGAACAATCGGTGCAGTGTTCGACTTCTTTGCCGGTACAGTGGAGCGTGCGCCAGAATGGTGGCAGCAGCATGGTTTGGAGTGGCTCTATCGTTTGATGAAAGAACCTAAGCGTATGTGGAGAAGATACATCATCGGAAATACATTGTTCTTGTGGAATATGCTGAAGGAGAGTTGCGGAAAGAATGTGTTGCTTCTGCTGATGCTCTTGACTTTTGCCACTAATATGAGTGCGAAGTCATTGAATGAACTTTGGGTTTCGATGCCTGATTCCTTGATGCCGATGGTCAACAAAAGTCAGCGTATCGAGTTCTTGGACTTGAAGAATTTGGGTGTGAAGGCAGAGGTTGATAATCTCTTGGGAGAATCTTGCCAGTTGGATTCCGTGACGTCAGATTATCTTAAACTGACAACCAGTCCGTCTTCTTTGTATGAGATGAGGCTTTTGCCTCAAACTTCCGGCGATTCTTTACTCTGTATCGTCAGAACCTTCTCAGCCCCTGAAAAGGAGAGTGAGCTGAAGTTCTACGACCAGGAATGGAAGGAGTTGGAAGGAACGAGCTTGCTGCCATCCAACCTTTCTGATGTCTCTCTTTACATGCAAGCCAAGCCTGATACGATGAGTCTGGAGAGATACCACGAGTTGCAAGCGATGATAGAACCCCAAATGTTTCACTTGACATGGTCTGAGGACGGAAATGAGCTTGTTTCTCAGCTCTCTTTGCCTCTTCTCGGAAAAGAGGAAAAAGCGCAAATGCTTGCACTTTTAATGCAAAGGAAGTTTAAATGGGATGGAGAAAAGTTTAAGGAAATATAAAAATAATACGTTTTTTATGCAAAAGTATTGTAGTTTACAGAATTATTACTACTTTTGCATCGTGTTTTTCATGGTATTAGATTATTAAGGTTAATAAAAGATTGGTTGTCGTGAGACAATCAATTTTTTTTTGTGCCTATAGCAACAGGCCTACGATACCACAAATCAGCATGATGAGTATCGGATTTGTCTTCTTGAATCTTGTAAAATAGAAGGCAAATGCAAACAACGCTATGCTGATGCAAAACATGGTTGGATCCTCTTGCCATGAACCAAAGTTCTCCTTATTCATCAACAACATCGCTGCGGCTGCTATCAAACCGATGATGGCAGGACGAAGACCTGTAAATATGTCCTTCACAATCTTGGAGTCCTTATGTGTGATGAGATAACGGCTGATGAGAATCATGATGATGAAAGGCAACCAGATGATAGAGAAGGATGCCAAGATGGAGCCAAGGCATGCTGCCCACTCAGGATAACCAGCATGGAGCACAGATGTGTAGCCTACATAGGTGGCACAGTTGATGCCGATAGGACCAGGAGTCGATTGACTAATCGCCACGATGTCGGTAAACTCGGCATTGGTCAACCAGTGGTTCTTGACTACTGTCTCATTGTGAATGAGGGATAGCATGGCATAACCGCCACCAAAGTTGAATGTTCCTATCTTTGTGAATATGATAAATAACTTTAGGAATAGCATTGAGTTTAATCTATAATTAACAATTTATAATTTTTAATTGGGCTTGTTTTTATCTCTTTTTTATTCTACCTCTTTCTTGACATACTTGCCGTAGAGCCATCCCAATACGCCGGCGGCAATGATGATGTAGATAGGGGAGACGCCTAGCAAGGCAATCAAACCACAGCAAACTATGGGAATCCAAATATTGTAGCGATTGATGTTGGCAGTCTTTGCCATCTTGAAGCAAGGAGCTGCAATCAGCGCTACCACGGCAGGACGAACGCCCGTGAAGAACTTGGCTACCCAGTAGTTGTCCTTGAATTGTTGGAAGAACATGGCAATGATGAGGATGGCGATGATGGAAGGAAGAGCTATGCCTACTGCTCCCACGATGCCTCCCCAGACACCTTTCAGTTTATATCCGATGTGACTTGCCATATCGATGGCAAAGATACCCGGTGTCGTCTGTGCCACGACCATGATGTCCATAAATTCTTGCTTTTCCATCCAATGGTTCTTATCCACGAAGTCCCTTTCCATGATAGGAATCATCGCATAGCCTCCACCTAACGTGAAGGCACCAATCTTGTTGCAAGTTAAGAAAAATTTCAATAGCATCTCTTTTATAAATTTAAATTTGGCTGCAAAATTACACATATTTTGTTAAATATTGGCAAACTAAGGAGCAGAAAGTTTACATTTCTTGCCTTATTTCAAGAATATTCAGTATCTTTGCAGAAAATAATGATAAAAATAACAACATGAATCTAAAGGTACGTCTAGCAGTGATGAACTTCCTGGAATTCGCAGTATGGGGAGCTTATCTGACATCTATGGGAAATTATCTTGGCAAAGCCGGAATGGGAGCCGAGATAGCGTGGTTTTATGCCATTCAAGGCATTGTCTCCATCTTCATGCCTACATTGATAGGGATTGTTGCTGACAAGTGGGTACAGCCGCAACGCCTCTTGGGCTTCTGTCATCTTTTGGCAGGTGTTTCCATGTGTGGTCTCTTCGCATTGGGAGAGATGTCTGCTCATCCTAATGAGACCTTGTTCATGGCTATCTATACCTTTAGCGTGGCATTCTATATGCCTACTTTGGCACTGTCCAATACTACAGCCTTTACCATTTTGAAAGACCATGGATTGGATACCGTCAAGGATTTCCCACCGATTCGTGTTTTTGGTACAGTGGGATTCATCATTATGATGTGGATTGTCAACTGTGCTACTTGGGATAACGGTTCGTTCTCTTTCTTGTTGAGTGAAAACGTCCATAAGTTCCAATACACCCACTTCCAGTTCTTGGTGTCTGGCTTGATGAGTTTTGTGCTCTTCTTGTATTGTTTCAGCTTGCCTCAGTGCAAGATTATCAAGAAAGAGAACCAAACTTTGTCTGAGGTTTGGGGCTTGGATGCCTTCAAGTTGTTCAAGACCAAGGAGATGGCGATGTTCTTCATCTTCTCTTGTCTCTTGGGTATGTCTTTGCAGGTAACCAATGGTTATGCCACACCTTTTATCACGAGTTTCAAGGGCGACCCAGCGATGGTGGATACATTTGCTGCCAACAACGCAACCTTGTTGGTATCTATCTCACAGGTGGCTGAGGCTCTCTGCATTCTCTTGATCCCTTTCTTCTTGAAGCGTTACGGTATCAAGATTGTGATGATTATCGCCATGTTGGCTTGGGTTTTAAGATTTGGATTCTTTGGCTTGGGTAATCCAGCCTTCCCTGGTGTCATCCTGTTTGTACTTTCTTGCATCGTATATGGCGTGGCATTCGATTTCTTCAATGTTTCGGGAGGCTTGTTTGTTGACCAAAAGTGTGATGCCAAGATCAGGGCTTCGGCTCAAGGCTTGTTCATGCTGATGACCAATGGCTTGGGCGCAACGGTCGGTACCTTGTTGGCTGGTGAGGTCATCAATCACTATTGCCAATTTAATGCAGATGGTTACTTGATGGGTGACTGGACGAGCTGCTGGTTGATATTTGCTGGCTATGCCTTGGTGGTTGCCATCTTGTTTGCCTTGCTTTTCAAGCCAAAGAAGAATTGAGTTAGAAAATAGACAATCATCGATATGCCGCTCAGCCAACGACACCGAAGGGATGTCGGTAGCTAAGCGGCATGTTATGGTATAAATGAATCAGTATATTTATAGGAGAAATAGAGATGGAAAAGGTAAAATTGAAGTTATTCGGTATATCTGAGATTGTGGGTGTAGATGATGTCGCATTGTTAGGACTTTTGGACGAGCGACAGGAACGCCAACTGATTGTGACATGTGATGTGGAGATGCGCAAAATCATTCAAATGCACATGATGAAAAAGCCTGAGACGGCTAAGCTATATCCTCAGGTGATGGCTAACATCCTTCACAGTCACCCTTTCTCTGAGTTGGAAGTACGAATCAACGATGTCGAAAACGGTGAGTATAAGACAGAGATTTATGATTCTGTATCTGATGAGCATTATCCTATTCGTTGTAGCGATGGTATCCTTTTCTCTATCGTGTCTGATGTGCCAATCTATGCTACGATGGACTTGATGTTGCGTCAGTCGGTACCTTTCAAGATGGGAGAGTCGAGAGTGGGCTTGCCATTGTCCGTATTGAGTGAGGAATTGCTCAAGACTTCTTTGGAGAAAGCCATCGAGACTGAAAATTATGAGATGGCATCCAACTTGCGTGATGAATTGAACAAGCGTCATACCAAATAGAATTGTACCTCTATTTCCAAAAGTGTTTATCTTAATGCAAACATGACATGAAAGAGACTAGATTTTTTTACGTTCCCAATGCTGGACAGGAGAACGAGATGCCTACCGAGGAAGCTTTGCATGCCTTGAGAGTCTTGCGTATCAAGAGTGGTGATGAAATCAACTTGATGGATGGCGTGGGCAACTTCTATCGTGCTGAAGTTACCTTGGCTGCTACCAAGCGTTGCCTCTATGAGGTCAAGGAGGTCTTGCCACAGCAACCAGCGTGGCATGGACACGTGCATTTGGCTATTGCACCTACCAAGGTGATGGATCGTATCGAATGGATGGCGGAGAAGGCGACGGAGATTGGCTTCGACGAACTCTCTTTTCTCAACTGCAAGTTTTCTGAGCGTAAAACTATGCGGACGGTGAGACTCGACAAGATTGTGATTTCTGCCGTCAAACAGAGTCACAAGGCTTGGAAACCTATCGTCAATCAAATGGTTTCTTTCAAGGAATTTATAGCTCAACCTCGTAAGGGACGCAAGTTTATCTGCCATTGTTACGAGGAATTTGAGAAAGTCGATTTGATGACGGAGTTGCAGAAGCCTTATGGCGAGGATGCTGACGTGACGGTTCTCGTAGGTCCAGAGGGAGACTTCTCCGTGGATGAAGTGAAGTTGGCAATAGCCAATGGATATGAGTCTGCTAGTCTAGGTACCAGTCGATTGCGTACCGAGACTGCAGGTTTGATGTCTGTGGCTATGGCGAATTTGACACGACGTATATAGTAGTATGGTTTATGAAAAAGATAGTATTTAGAGTATTTGTATTTTGCATGGCAGCTTTTGCCATGCTTTTGAGTTCTTGCTCAGGTTCTGATTATATCAATGCGATACCAAAAAGCAGTACAGCGCTCATTTCCATTGATATGCAGAAAATGGCAGAAAGGAATCATCTTTCCGACAAGGCTTCCGTCTTGAAATCTCTGCTTCATGTGGATGATGTTGCTGATTGCGGTATCGATGCCACCGAGAAATTGTATCTTTTCGAGACAGCCGATGGAACTTTGGGACTTTGTGCCAAGGTCTCTAGCGAGGATGATTTGGAGAACTGGCTTTCCCAATTGGCGAAAGAACAGAAAGTTTGCCAACCTGTATCTGAGCGCAAGGGCTTTCATTTCAGTGTCTTGAAAGACAACTGGTTGATTGGATTCTCAGACAAGTCTCTCTTGGTGATGGGTCCTGTTGTCGCCGACGCTCAGTCGGAGTTGCAAAGACAGATGGTGAAGTATCTGAAGGCAGATGAGGAACAAGGTATTCAAAGTTCCCGTTTATTTGACTCGCTTGACTCCATCACTTCTCCGATGGCAATGGTGGCGCAGGCACAGGCTCTGCCAGAGAAGTTTATCGCTCCTTTCACCTTGGGTGCTCCTAAGGGAACGGATGCCTCTCAAATTGTCATTGCAGCTGAAATGAACATCAATAATGGCTTGCTTCGTATCAAGGGCAAGACCTTCTCTTTCAATTCGGAAGTCAATGCTTCCTTGGAGAAAGCCAATCAAAACTATCGGCCTATCAAGGGCAAGTATGTGATGTCGATGCCTGATGATGCCATGGCAGGTATCTTCATGAATGTCAATGGCACACAGTTCTTGCCGATGATGCAGAGCAACAAGGGTATTCAACAGCTCTTGCTCGGTATCAATGCAGCGGTAGATATGGATAATATCATCAGAAGTGTGGATGGAGATATGGCGATTGTGATGCCTTCCTTCTCTGATTCCAACTTGAAGATGACGATGGCGGCTCAACTCGCTCATTCTAAGTGGCTTGCTGATGTTGGCTATTGGAAAGAATCATGTCCGAAGGGAAGTACTATAGCCGATTGGGGCAAGAACGCCTATTATTATACGGATGGAAAAACTTCTTTCTATTTCGGTGTGACCGATGACTCACAGTTCTATAGTGGAAGTGACGAACTCCTTGCCACTTATGCCGTGAAGGAGTCCAATCATCCATTGCCAGCTGAGATTAGAAAGGAAATCGTGGGACAGAAATTGGCGATGGTCATCAACTTGGGCAAGTCGGTGAGCAGTAATGCCGCCATGTCGGCAGTTACCTCACTCTTGACGCCTATCTTCGGCAACTTGAGTTCTGTAGTATATACATTAAAGTAATTATAAAGCATTAAAGAAGTGGAAACAATTCAGTTTCATTCGGTTCTCCCTCAAGTCTTCTCGCAACGCACAGACTTGGAGTCGGAGATTTGGAATCAAGATGTCTCTTTCGAGAAGGGACATCTTTATTTAGTTGAGGCAGACAGTGGAAAAGGAAAGAGCACTTTCTGCAGCTATATCCTAGGTTATCGTCACGACTATAGTGGAAGCGTGATGTTTGATAATGAGGTGACTGCTCAATATCAGGTGAAGGATTGGGTGGAAATGCGCAAGCGCCATATCAGCCATCTCTTCCAGGAGTTGCGCCTCTTTCCTGAACTGACCGCGATGGAGAATGTGGAAATCAAGAACAAGATAACGGATTTCCAAAGCAAGGAACAAATCCTGAAATGGTTTGATATGCTGGGCATCGCCGATAAGGTGGATGCCAAGATTGGTCGTATGTCCTTCGGGCAACAGCAGCGTGTGGCGATGATTCGTTCCCTTTGTCAGCCTTTCGACTTCATCCTTGCCGATGAGCCTATCAGTCACTTGGACGACAATAACTCTCGTATCATGGGTGACATCATGATGACGGAGGCGAAGCGCCAAGGAGCGGGTGTTATCGTAACAAGTATCGGCAAGCACATGGATTTGCCATACGAAAAGGTCGTAAGACTGTAAGAGTCTGCTTAATTCTTAATTATTAATTTTTAATTATCAAAGGAATCAAGGATGAATTTAGTTTGGAAATTACTTCGACAACATATTAGCATACCTCAGTTTGCAGGCTTTGCTTTTGCCAATCTCTTCGGTATGCTCATCGTCCTCTTCGGATTTCAGTTCTATCAGGACGTGCTTCCTGTCTTTACCCAGCAGGACAGTTTTATGAAAGCCGACTACTTGATTATGAGCAAGAAGATCGGTATGGGAAATACCATCAGTGGGCGTACCAATACCTTCAGTGGGAGTGAGATAGACGATGTTTCTTCCCAAAAGTTTGTGAAGAAGGTAGGTAAGTTTACCTCTACTGAGTATAAGGTGGATGCCTCTATGGGTGTCAATGGTGTCAACGTGCTCAATTCGGAATTGTTTTTCGAGAGTGTACCAGATGGTTTCGTGGATGTCCCTTTGAAGGATTGGAAATATGAGCCAGGTTCTAAGGAGGTTCCTATCATCTTGCCTCGTACCTATATTAATATGTATAACTTCGGCTTTGCCCAAAGTCACTCCTTGCCTAAGATTAGCGATGGCTTGGTCGGAATGATCGATTTTGAGATTTTCATTCAGGCTGGAGGCAAGAAAGAGCAGTTCAAGGGCAAGGTGATCGGCTTCTCTTCTCGACTGAATACCATCCTCGTGCCACAGGCATTTATGGACTGGAGTAACCACGAGTTTGCACCAGAAGACCATAGTGATCCTACTCGCCTGATTGTGGAAGTGGGCAATCCTGCGGATGAAAATATCAGCCAGTATCTCGATGAGAATGGGTATGAGGTAGAAACAGACAAGCTTGATGCAGAGAAGACCACTTACTTCCTTCGTATGATGGTAACCATGGTGATGGTGGTAGGATTGGTGATCTCCATCTTGAGTTTCTATATCTTGATGCTCAGTATCTATCTCTTGGTGCAGAAGAACTCATCCAAGTTGGAGAATCTTTTGCTGATAGGTTATAGTCCTGCCAATGTTTCCAAGCCTTATCAACTGTTGACGATGGGATTGAACATCGTGGTGTTGATTGTCGCTTGGGTCGTTTTGTTCTTCTTGCGTTCTTATTACATGGACTTCATCGAGACGCTCTTCCCTGATATTGACGAGGGCAGCATGCTGCCAGCCATCCTCTTGGGATTAGTACTTTTCTTCATCGTTTCGGTATTGAATATCATTGCCATCCGAAGAAAAGTAATGAAGATTTGGAACCGTAAGGAATAAGAAACAAAAATGGGTCAAATTAGCAAGTAAACTTCGTTTTCATGTACAATATAACGCCCCCAAAAGTCGATGAAAGACTTTTGGGGGCGTTTCCTTTTTTATAGGAACAGATCCCTCTTCGGCATATTTGCCATATATTTCTTTCTCAGCTTTTCGAAGAAAGCCATCGAATCGTTGGAGAAACCATGTCCTTTCCAAGTAGAAGTATTGGTGATGAGAATCCAACATTGACCATCAGGATATTTCAGAACCAAGGCTGACGTTCCGGAGAGTGAACCCGTACGAATCCAAGGCTTTCCCTTTGCCGTATAGTTCCAACCGAGGGAGAAATGATGGTCGGGTTGCTCACGTGTCATGTATTCCACGCTCTTCTTGCTGAGGATGTCTTTGACATGAGGCATGCCATCGATGGAGGCGATGAGACGTGACAGTTCGGCGGCTGAACCGCACCATGCACCGGCTCCTTCCAGTCTTGGCACGTCATTCTCTCCATAACAGCGAGGTACCATCCTGCCACTGTTGTTGTACTCATATACATTTACCGAACCTTGGTGCATATAGTATTTTACCTCGTTAGGTCGTCTGTCCTTGTAGTAGGTGCCAGCGATGTGCATATCGAAGCAACCTGCGGGGTGGAGCACGTATTTCTGCATGAAGTCTTGGTATTTCATGCCCGACTTCTTGGCGATGATTTCAGAGAGTATCATGTAGCCCAGGTTGGAATAGCACTTGCTTTCACCTGGCGTGAAACCTAGATTTCTTTTCAGAAGAATGCGCAATAAGGTCTTGTGGTCGGGTGGCGTCTTGAGATGATTCTGCATGATGATGTATCGGGTGGAGAACATCGGGTCGCCAGCCCTATTGGTGAAACCTGCTTGATGGCGCATCAGTTGCTCTACTGTGATGTCGTAGTATCTTTTGTCCTTGATACTGTTGCAGTAGGTAGTATCATTGAGGATGCCCTTCGGACCAAATGCCTTGTCGCTCAAGCGGAGTTTCTTCATCTCGTATAGTTTCATGATGCCCACTGCGGTAATCAACTTAGATACCGAGGCAAATCGCATCACCATGTTCGGTTCCATCTGGATGCCTTTCTCTTTGTCTGCAAAACCAAAACCACGGGCATAGAGTAGGGAGTCGTTGCGCGTGATAACGAGTTGGGCACCATTGATTTCCCAGCGTTTCAAGTATCGTTCGATGAGTGAGTCCATCTCGTGGTATGCCGGTCCTTCCGTCAGTGCATTGCTCAATGAATCATTGAGATGGATGGTCGGGATGGTGTCCTTTGATTCGGTATTGGGTGACGTGCAACGCTGGAAGCATCCTCTAAAGGAGAACCCAACGATCACTATGATGATGACGCATAAGATGGCGATGCGATCTTTTTTCAGTCTAGTCTTCTTATTCATATTATTTTTTTTCTAATTTCTTGATTCTTCTCTTTGCCTCTGGGTGATATGGACAGAGTTCCAAGGCTTTCTTGTAATTGTTGATGGCGGCTTCGTCCATGTGTTCTTTCTCGCATTCCTTGCCGAGCACCACATATTCTGTGGCAAGTCGCTTGAGAAATTCCTCTTGCTTTTTCTTTTCCTCGTTTTTCTTTGCGATGACTTTTTTCAGATGTTCGTTCTCTGCTCTCAACTCATTCACAACGTTCAGTTTCTTGCGCAGGAATCGCTTGGCGATAGGCTTCTCAATATCATAACGACTGTGGATGGCGAGGAAGAAGTTATCCAAGGCTCCTTGCATGTCGCCCTTGTCGAAGGCTACCGAGGCATCGTGATATTGTCGGTCTGCCTTGCTTTGTTGCAGTGCGTTGTTGATGATGTTGTGGTCATTGTATTGTCGGGCAAACTGCTTGACCTCATTTCTCACAAACACCTCGTTGTGTCGAATCGGTTCTTGCAGACTGATACCCTCCAGGCTTGTGCAGCGAGACAGTGCCACGTAGGTCTGTCCTCCGGCAAAGACACCGCCAGTAAAATCTATCTTCACTTGGTTGAAGGTGAGGCCTTGGCTCTTGTGTACGGTGATAGCCCATGCCAGTCGGATAGGGTATTGCAGATACCTACCGATTTCTTCTTCCTCAATCTTTTTCTCCGTCTCATTGAAGTGATAGCGCATATTGCTCCACGAGGCAGGCTCTACCATCACGTCTTCGCCATTTTCCGTTCTGACATAGATGCGACTGTCTTGGTCGTCATCGAATCCGATGATGGTTCCCAGCGTGCCGTTCACCCATTGGTGGTCGATGTCATTCTTGATGAAGATGACTTGCGCTCCCGTCTTGAGATAGAGTTCGATAGGAGTCGGAAGACTGCTCTCCGGGAAGTCTCCCTCGATGGTGCCACGGAATAAGGTGGGTTCTCCGGGTAGCTCCCTCAACTTGTTTTCGTTGATGAAGTCAACGGTGTCTCGTCGTGTCGATAGGGTGATGGCGAGTTTGGAATCTCTTTCATCCAACTCAGCCCCCACTCTTTGGTTCAGTCGCATGAGGTCGTTGGTCGCCACCTGACTGGTTCGGATATGGTCGAGAATGTTGATGAAAACCGGGTCGCTCTGCCTATACACCTTCTTGAGTTCGATGCTCACCAACTGGAATTGTGAGAATATCTTCGCATCGAAGAAGAAACTGCTAGGGTAGTAAGGGCTCAATAGTTTCCGGTCATCTTCCTTCACCACAGGTTCCAACTGATAGATGTCGCCCACGAGAAGCAGTTGCTTGCCCCCGAAAGGTTCCCTCATGTTGCGGTTATAGACGCGGAGCACCTTGTCGATGAAGTCGATGATGTCGGCACGCACCATACTGATCTCGTCAATGATGATAAGTTCTACCTCTCTGAGAAGTTTGATCTTCTCGGAGTTGTATTTCAGCGTGTTGCGTAGGTTGCGTACACTATACTTGCTATCATTGGGGAGCAGGGGATAAAAGGGGAGTTTGAAAAAACTATGCAATGTCGAACCGCCTGCGTTGATGGCAGCGATGCCCGTAGGAGCCAGCACCACGTGTTTCTTCTTGGTGTTGGCGGCAATATATCTCAGGAATGTAGATTTACCAGTACCTGCCTTTCCTGTCAAGAAAAGGGAACGACGGGTATATTGTATGATTTGCAATGCGTTTTGCAACTCTTCGTTTTCTAAATCTATATTCTCTGCCATAAGTTCTCGGTAAAATAAAAGAATCGACAGCTTCTGTCTTCTGAGAGGGAAGTCGCCGATTCTCTGTTTGTTATTGTTATGGGAGTGATGGTTTTAATCACACCCGATTTCTTTCTTTTTCCTTGGAGGAGCTTAGAGATCATCGAAGTTGATGACTTGCTCAGAAGGTTTAGCTTTCTTCTTTTCCTTCTTTTCCTTCTTTTCTCCAGTCTCTTCACCCTTCTTCTCTTGAGCATTGCTTTCGCCTGTAGGAACCTCACGGATAATTGGGTTGCCGTTCTCGTCCAGGATGATTTCCTCTTCTACGGCGGAGCTATCTACACGAGTAGTGTCAACCCTTGCCTTAGGTACATAACTTGCACACTCATACATATCTCGTGTGATGTCTGCGTCCTTCGGCTTATCAAACTTGCCATGATATTCCTTGAAGGCTGGGTCCTTGAAGAGGGCTTGCAGGAAGTAGCCACATACCGGCAATGCCGTTCGAGAACCTTGTCCCAATGCTCCCGTTCGGAAGTGGATGCAACGATACTCGCCTCCTACCCACGCACCGACCACGAGTTTCGGACTGACGCCCATAAACCAAGCATCGGAGTGATTGTTGGTAGTACCGGTTTTACCTCCAAACTCAGTGTCTCTGTAGTCACCCACATAGCCCCAAAGACTCTGTGACGTACCACCTGGCTCACGCATACCACCTTGTAGGAGTTGTTGCATCAAGAAGGCACTCTTGTATGGGATGACTTGTTCGGCGGTAGAAGGACCCGAATAGACCTCCTTGCCATCACGGTCCACGATTCGTGTTACCAAAACAGGGTCGTGGTGCATACCATTGTTGGCGATCGTGCTATAGGCACATGCCATTTCCAAGAGGTTGACATCGCTAGAACCTAGTGCCAAGGATGGTTGGTCATCCAATGGACTCTGAATACCCATCTTATGGGCGGTTTCGATGATTCGCTTGATGCCCATCTCCTGACCGAGGCGTACTGCCACAGAGTTGATACTCTTGGCGAAGGCACTCTTCAGAGGGATGGAGTCTCCAGAGAAGGAACCATTGGCATTGGATGGAGTCCATTTCACCATCTCGTGCTTCTTCTGGTCATACACATCCATGGAGATATATTCGTCACGACGCTTGTCGCATGGAGTCAAACCTTGATTCATCGCCTCGGTATAGACGAAGAGCTTGAAGGTTGAACCAGGTTGGCGCTCTGCGGTCACCTTGTCATATTTCCAAGCGTCGAAGTCGATGTCACCCACCCAAGCCTTCACGGCTCCAGTCTGTGGTTCCATAGCTACGAAAGCACAGTGCATGAAGGTGGTCATGTACTTGATGGAGTCCTCTGATGTCATCATCTTAGTCACCGAACCCTTGTCATAGTCGAAGACCTTGACTGGATGAACCCATTCCTTGTAATAGTAGTTGACAGAGTCTGGGTTGTTAGGGAATTTCGCTAACAGACTCTTATAGAATGGTTGTCTCTCAGCGATGCCTTGGATGAAGTTAGGAATTTCCTTGTGATTCTCATCCTGCCAAGGATTCTCACCGAGCCATTTTCCCTTGCCAGCCTGGGTGCGATGGATGCTCCAGTGATTGTTGAAGTTCTGCTGTACTTGCTTCATCTGTTTGCGAGCAGCATCCTCGGCATATTTCTGCATACGGGTGTCGATGGTGGTGTAAATCTTCAAACCACTGGCATAGAGGTCGTAACCTTCCTCCTTGCACCAGTCTTTCAGATAGTTGGCAACAGCCTCACGGAAGTATTTCGCCTGTCCGTCGTAGTTCTCCTCTACCTTGAAGTCGAGCTTGATAGGCATCTCCTTCAGTTGGTTGTAACGATCCTTGGTGAGGTCGCCGTGTGTCATCATATTATATAATACGGTGTTGCGTCGAGCCAAACTGTTCTCAGGATTGGTGCGAGGATTGTAATAGGTTGTTGCCTTCAACATACCCACCAAGACAGCACCTTGTTCGGTAGTCATCTTGGCTGGTGTCGTATTGAAGTAAGTTTTGGCTGCAGTTTTGATTCCGTATGAATTGGAACCGAAATCCACCGTGTTGGCATACATGGTGATGATTTCCTTCTTGCTGAAGACGGTCTCCAACTTCACGGCGATGATCCACTCCTTACTCTTCACGATGAGGATGCGGAGCAATGGAATCTTGCCGAGCAGACCAGTGGAGTATTGAGAGCGAACACGGAACATGTTCTTCGCCAACTGCTGTGTGATGGTGGAAGCTCCACGAGCGTCATGATGCAAGAAAGCATCCTTTGCCGCACCAAACACGCCAATAGGGTCGATACCGATATGCTTGTAGAAACGCTCGTCCTCCGTGTCAATCAAAGCCTTGAAGAAATCAGGGTTAACTTCCTCATACTTAACAGGAGTACGGTTTTCGTTGAAGTATTTTCCAATCAACTTTCCATCTGCGCTATAGATCATGGAAGCCTCGCTGGTCTGTGGATTCAAGATACCAGAGAAATAGCCCGGTGACTTACCGAATAACCACAGGAAGTTGATATCGACAGCACCCAGATAGAGGATGAAGGCGACAATGCTGCTGGCTATTGCTACCAATGTTTTCGTGTACCATGCTCTTCCTTGGTATAAACTCTTATACCATGGCCAGAAAGAACGGATTTTATGCCACAACCAGGCAAAAAAGGTCTTGAGTTTGTTCATATTGTTTCTTGTTGTTGCTTTCGCGAGGGTTTCGATATACGTAACCCCGTTGCGAATGGCAGTTTTTATTTGCAAAAATAGCAAAATTATTTATTATGCAAGCAAGGAATCTATATAATTTATGATTTCTTTAATGTTATCGGGATGAAACCATGTGATTTCTTCATCTCTCTTAAACCATGTCAACTGTTTGCGCATATATTCCCTGCTGTGCGATTGTATCTGTCTGATGGCTTCTGCTTGGTCTATCTCCTCATCGAAATAGGCAAACATCTCCTTGTAACCTACGGTTCTGAGTGCAGTCAATCCCTTCTTCGGATATACTTTGCGAGCTTCCTCTTCCAGTCCTTCTTCCATCATCATGAGTACTCGCTGGTTGATGCGGTCATAGAGTTCGGCTCGGTCTCTGTTGAGTCCGATTTTGATGATGCGGAAAGGACGCTGTTTCTTTTCGGCGGTGCGGAAAGACGTGTAGGTCTTGCCTGTCTGATGGCAAATCTCCAAGGCGTGTACCACTCTTCGTGGATTCTTCTGATCGACGATAGCCCAGTGCTCAGGGTCGAGTTGGTGCAACTCTTCAACGAGTGCTTCGAGTCCTTCCTTTTCGAGTCGTTCCTTCATCCAGGTTCGGATGTCGTCACGCACAGTCGGTATATCATCGATGCCCTTGCAGACTGCGTCGATGTACATCATGCTGCCACCTGTCAGGAGGGCAGTATCGTGCTGGGTGAAAATGTCGTTTTGCAGGAGTTTCATCACGTCAGCCTCATACATGGCTGCACTGTAATAATCCTCGATGTGATGGTTGCCTACGAAATAATGCGGCACTCTTCTTTGCTGTTCTAGGGTAGGAGCAGCTGTTCCAATGGGTAATTCTTGGAATATCTGACGGGAGTCTGCATTGACAATCGGGGTTCCCAAATGTTCTGCCAACGTGAGGCATAGTTCAGTCTTCCCGACACCTGTAGGTCCGAGAACAACAACGAGAGTCTTCATTTTTAATTAAGAATTAATAATTAAGAATTAATAATGAGCATTCTTGTTTGCGTCAATGCTATTTCTTATTTTTGCGAAAACAATATGCGGAACCTTGGGCTATGTGATGATAGTCCAAGATTCCGCATGTTATGTGATTTCTGTTTATCTGATGATACCACGCTTAGATGATTCCACGAAATCAATGATGTATTGAATCTCTGGAGTTATCTGCAGGTTGTTCTTGATTTCCTGGATACCTTCCTTCAACACGCCTTTGGAGTATAGTAAGCGATATGCCTCGTGGATGTGCTGAATCAACTCATTGCTGAATCCACGACGGCGCAAGCCTACGAGGTTCAAGCCAGCATAGCGTGTAGGCTCCTTGCCTGCGATAACGTATGGAGGAATGTCGAGTGAGAAACGGCATCCACCCTGAATCATCACGTATCCACCGATGCGGCAGAACTGGTGACAGAGTACGGCTGCACTCACGATGGCATTGTCATCTACCACAACCTCACCAGCAAACTTGGTGGAGTTGCCGATAATCAAGCCACTACCCAACTCACAGTCGTGAGCCACGTGCATGTTCTCCATCAAGAGGTTGTTACTGCCTACCACTGTCTTACCCTTGGAAGCAGTACCACGAGAGATGGTCACGTTCTCACGGATGCTGTTGTTGTCGCCCACCTCACAGGTCGTAACCTCGCCACGGAACTTCAAGTCTTGTGGCTTGGTGGAGATGCTGGCACCTGGGAAAATCTCGTTGCCGTTTCCGATGCGGGCACCTACGTTGATGGTGACACTGTTCTGCAGAACATTGTTGTCGCCCAATACTGTGTCCTTGTCAATATAGCAGAAAGGACCGATGATATTGTTGTCTCCGAGCTTTGCCTCAGGATGAACGTATGCTAAAGGACTGATCTGATTCATTTTCTATCAATTAATAATTTATAATTAAGAATGAATAATATATCCCCTCACTACTTGTTTTTTACGATTTGTGCAGTGAAGGTTGCCTCTGCCACTACTTGGTCGCCAACGAACATGTAGCCCTTCATCGAACTAATGCCGTGGCGTACTGGAGCGAGCAATTCTACACGGAAGAGGAGGGTGTCTCCTGGCACTACCTTCTGACGGAACTTCACTTCGTCGAGCTTCATGAAGTAAGTGCTCCAACGCTCTGGCTCCTCCAACTGGTTGAGCACGAGCAAGCCACCACACTGTGCCATTGCCTCAACCTGCAATACACCTGGCATCACTGGCTCCTCTGGGAAGTGACCTGTGAAGAATGGTTCGTTGCTAGTCACGTTTTTCACGCCTACGATACTGGTTGGTCCCATAGCTATCACCTTGTCCACCAACTGCATAGGGTAGCGGTGTGGAAGCAACTGTCGAATGCGGATGTTGTCCATGATAGGTGCCTCGTTAGGATTGTAGATAGGAGCCTGCACCTCATGTTTGCGAATCTCCTTGCGCATCAAGCGAGCGAACTTGTTGTTGATGGTATGACCTGGACGAGTAGCGATGATGCGTCCCTTGATAGGCTTGCCAATCAATGCCATGTCACCGATGATGTCGAGCAACTTGTGGCGGGTACATTCGTTCTCCCACTTCAATGGCTTGTGCTGGATATAACCAAGTTTGGTGGCATCCATGTGAGGCACCTTGAGGTGGTCGGCGAGCTGGTCGAGCTGAGCCTGCTCTACCTGGCGCTCGTAGATGACGATGGCATTGTCGAGGTCACCACCTTTGATGAGGTTTGCCTGGAGCAATGGCATGATGTCACGTACGAATACGAAGGTGCGGGCATCTGCAATCTCCTCGGCATAAGTCTCCATCTTGTCGAGGGTGGCAAACTGGCTGTTGATAAACTTGCTTTCGAAGGAGCACATCGCTGTGATACTGAACTCCTCGTCTGGCAGGATGGTGATGACAGAACCATTGTCATCCTTCACCTCTATCTTATGACGGATGATGTAGTAGTCTTTCTCCGCATTCTGCTCCTGGATGCCTACGCTCTTGATCTTCTCCACGTACATGGCAGCGGAGCCGTCGAGGATAGGGAACTCAGGACCATTCACCTGAATCAAGCAGTTGTCGATGCCGAGGGCATAGAGTGCTGACATACCATGTTCGATGGTAGAGATGCGTACGTCGCCTTTTCCTACGACAGTACCACGTTGTGTCTCCACCACATTCTCTGCGATGGCCTGGATGATAGGCTCACCTTCGAGATCAATACGCTGTATCTTATAACCGGTGTTCTCTGGGGCTGGGTTGAAAGTCACTGTAAGACTCAAACCTGTGTGCAAACCCTTGCCGCACAAGGAGAAACTACCCTTTAATGTTTTCTGTTTTGACATAGTGCTATTTATTCTTTTTCAATTCTTCAATTTCCTTCTTCAACTCATTCAGTTCCTTGTACATCTCAGGCAAGCGACGGAAGATGGCTTGCGACTTGAAGTAAGAACGCTGGTCCATAGGAGGAGTTCCGATGAGTTGCTGTCCATCCTTGATGCTGCCTGGCACACCGCTCTGTGCTCCGAGGAACACCTTGTTGCCGATGTTGATGTGACCAGCAATACCTACCTGACCGCCAAACATACACCATTGACCCACCTTGGTAGAACCGGCGATGCCGACTTGTGAAGACATCACGGTATTCTCGCCGATGTCGGTATTGTGGGCAATCTGAACCAAGTTGTCGAGCTTCACACCCTTGCGTACATAGGTGCTACCCATGGTAGAGCGATCGACGCAAGTATTGGCACCTATCTCCACATTGTCTTCGATGGTGACGATACCAATCTGTGGAATCTTGTCGTAACCATCAGGACCTGGAGCGAATCCGAATCCATCGGCACCGATGACACATCCAGAATGCAAGGTGACATTATCGCCGAGACGGCAACCATGGTAGATACTTACGTTAGGGTAGATGAGAGCATTCTTGCCAATCTTGACACCTTCTCCTACATAAGCGTGAGGATAAATCTGGCTTCCTTCACCCACCTCGGCACCATCGGCGATGTATGCGAAGGCACCCACATAGACATTCTCAGCCACCTTTGCCTTAGGAGAAACAAAGGCGAGCGAGTCGATGCCCGTCTTCTTCGGTTTCATAGACTCGTACATCTGGAGCAACTTAGCCACGCACTCGTAGGCGTTCTTCACACGAATCAAAGTGGTGCTTACTGGCTTCTCCAACTCTACGGTCTCGTCGATCAAGACCACACTCGACTTAGTGTCGTAAACATAATGGGTGTATTTCGGGTTAGAAAGGAAAGAAATTGCCCCTTCCTTACCTTCTTCAATCTTAGCGAAGGTGTTGACTTTAGCGTTCTCATCACCTTCCACTTTGCCCTGAACGAATTGGGCAATCTGTTGAGCGGTAAATTCCATATCTATCTATTCTTTTTGATTCTTAGCTAGCAAAATCGCAACTCGGAATCTGCATGCTATTTCGTTTATTTGGTGCAAATATAGCAAAAAAGATTCAAATACTTGTCATTCATTTGTAATATTTTACTTTTTTTGCTCACAAACCGTTCTTTTTTAGGATAAAAAGGCATTTTCCTAGTACGATAAAGGCGCAAAGCCACTTTCTACGGTGAAGCTTTGCGCCTTCTTGATTCATTCATTTTTATGGGAATGAATGTCTGATATTATCTTTCGATTTTTGCCAATTCCTCAGCCATCTGCTCCTGCAGTTCCTTGGCTTTCTGACCAGCCACCTCGGCGAAGTCCTCGTCATGGCTAGCATAGATGATGCCACGGGATGAGTTGACTAGCAAACCGCAGTCCTTGATCATGCCGTACTTGCATACCTCTTGCAAGCTACCGCCCTGGGCGCCTACGCCTGGAACGAGCAAGAAGTGGGTAGGGGCTACCTTGCGGATGTCCTCAAACATCTGTCCTTGTGTGGCACCTACTACGTACATCATGTTCTTGTCGTTGCCCCATTCCTGACTCTTCTTCAGTACCTTCTCGAAGAGGCGAACGCCGTCCTTGTCCTCGGTGAGCTGGAAGTCATGACTTCCCTTGTTGCTGGTGAGGGCGAGCAGGATAACCCACTTGCCTTCGTACTCTAGGAATGGCTTCACGGAATCCTCGCCCATGTATGGAGCCACGGTGAGAGAATCGAGGTCGTACTCCTTGAAGAAGGTCTGGGCGTACATCTTGGAGGTGTTGCCGATGTCACCACGCTTGGCATCTGCGATGATGAAGTGGTGAGGATAGTGAGCCTTCAGATACTTGATGGTGTTCTCGAAGGCGATCATACCCTCTACACCACGGCTCTCGTAGAAAGCCAAGTTAGGCTTGTATGCCACACAGTAAGGGGCTGTGGCATCGATGATAGCCTTGTTGAATCGGAACATCAACTCAGGCTCTGCACCCTGGATTTTCTCACTCTCGATGATGCACTTAGGCAACTTGTCAATATCTGTATCGAGACCTACGCACAAGAAGCTCTTCTTGGCGAAGATTTGCTCTACTAGTTCTTTTCTGTTCATATTTTTACAATTCTGTTTCTTTTAGTTTTTCAGCATTCTCTGCCACGGTCAAGGCATCGATCATAGCCTGGATGTCGCCACCGAGGAATCCACTCAAGTCGTGAGTGGTATAGCCGATGCGGTGGTCGGTGACACGACCTTGTGGAAAGTTGTAGGTACGGATCTTGGCACTGCGGTCACCGGTAGAGACGAGGCTCTTACGGCGGCTGGCGATGTCATCTACGTACTTCTGATGCTCACGGTCGTGGATGAAGGTATAGAGTCGGCTCAAGGCACGCTCCTTGTTCTTTGGCTGGTCACGGGTCTCGGTACACTCGATGAGGATTTCTTCCACCTCGCCTGTGTTAGGGTTCTTCCAAGGGTAGCGGAGTCGAACTCCAGACTCCACCTTGTTCACGTTCTGACCACCTGCACCTGAGCTTCGGAAGGTATCCCACTTGATGTCGCCCTCGTTGATGTTGACCTCAAACTTGTCTGCCTCTGGCAATACAGCCACGGTAGCTGCTGAGGTGTGCATACGTCCCTGGGTCTCGGTGGCTGGCACACGCTGTACACGGTGTACGCCCGACTCATATTTCAAGGTACCATATACGTCGGTACCGCTTACGGCAAAGTCGATTTCCTTGTAACCGCCAACGGCTCCTTCTGAAACGGAAGTCACGCTCACGGTCCAACCCTTTGACTCACAGTACTTCTTGTACATGTTGAAGAGGTCGCCAGCGAAGAGGGCAGCCTCATCTCCACCTGCACCGCCACGGATTTCCATCTGTACGTTCTTGGCATCCTCAGGGTCCTTAGGTACGAGGGCAATCTTGATTTCCTCTTCCAACTTTGGTTGGAGCGCCTCGTTCTCGTTCAGTTCCTCACGAGCCATCTCCTTCATCTCAGGGTCGCTCTCATTGGCAAGGATGTCCTTGGCTTCCTTGATAGCGTTGAGACAGTTGATGTATCGCTTGCGAGCATCCATGATGTCGCCGAGGTCTTTCCATTCCTTGGTGAGCTTCACGTATCTGCTCTGGTCTGCGATGACGTCTGGGTCGGTGATGAGGGTGCTTACTTCCTCATATCGGCTCTCTAAGCCGTCTAGTTTCTGTAATATGTTGTTATTATCCATTTTAGTATTTTAGTAATTGAATTCTCCAAATTCGCTCTTGATGGTCAAGCTGCGCTTGCCTTCCTCGATGTGTCCTACTACCTGGGCATCGATGTTGAAGCTCTTGCTGATGGCGATGACCTTTTCGGCAATCTCTGGACGAACATAGATTTCCATGCGATGACCCATGTTGAATACCTGGTACATCTCCTTCCAGTCGGTGCCAGAGCAGTCGTGGATTGCCTTGAAGAGAGGAGGTACTGGGAACATGTTGTCCTTCACTACCTTGCAGTTCTCGCCTACGAAGTGGAGCACCTTGGTCTGTGCACCGCCTGTGCAGTGTACCATACCATGAATCTCTGGGCGCAACTCATCGAGCAACTTCTTGATGACAGGGGCGTAAGTACGGGTAGGAGAGAGTACCAACTCACCTGCATTGATAGGGGAACCTTCCACCTCATCGGTCAACTTGTACTTGCCGCTATATACCAACTCGTCTGGTACGGCGTGGTCGAAGCTCTCTGGGTATTTCTCAGCCAAGTACTTGGCGAAGACATCGTGGCGAGCGCTGGTCAAGCCATTGCTACCCATACCACCATTGTACTTCTTCTCGTAAGTAGCCTGACCGGTAGAGGACAGACCCACGATGACATCACCCGGACGGATGTTGGCATTGTTGATGACATCGCTGCGCTTCATGCGGCAAGTCACGGTAGAGTCAACGATGATGGTGCGTACAAGGTCGCCCACGTCTGCTGTCTCACCACCAGTAGGATAGATGCCGATGCCCATCTCACGCATCTCGTGGAGGAGCTCATCGGTACCATTGATGATGGCGGAGATTACCTCGCCCGGTACGAGCATCTTGTTGCGTCCGATGGTAGAAGAGACGAGGATGTTGTCAACGGCACCTACACAGAGCAGGTCGTCGGTGTTCATCACCACGGCATCCTGTGCGATTCCCTTCCAGACGGAGAGGTCGCCTGTTTCCTTCCAATACATGTAAGCCAAGCTAGACTTGGTACCTGCACCATCGGCGTGCATGATGTTACAATACTCAGGGTCGCCGCCCAGGATGTCTGGTATAATCTTGCAGAAAGCCTGTGGGAAGATACCCTTGTCGATGTTCTTGATGGCGTTGTGCACATCTTCTTTTGCTGCGCTCACACCGCGCATCATATATCTATTGTTGCTCATTTTCTTAATTTACTTAAAGTTGTTCTTTGCCTCCCCAGAAATCCCATGATGCGAATGCTTGGAGGAGCAGCATTTCTAGACCATTCTTGACGGTAGCACCATGCTCCTTTCCCTTCTTCATGAAGAGGGTCTCGTCAGGATTGTAGATAAGATCATATAATAAGGTGTGACTGTCCATTGCCTCGTAAGGCAATTCTGGACACTCATCCACGTGAGGATACATACCTACAGGCGTGCAGTTGACAATGACATTGTACTCCTTGATGACCTCAGGGGTAATCTTGTCGTACTGGATGGTACCAGGACGTTCGTATCGGCTCACGAAGACGGTCTCAAGACCGAGCGACTTCAGACCATAGTTCACAGCCTTCGACGCACCGCCCGTGCCGAGAATCAAAGCCTTCTTGTGGAACGACTCGATGAAAGGCTCGATGCTCTGGGTGAATCCTATGACATCGCTGTTGTAACCTCTCAGCACAATGTCCTTGCCCTTGTGGATGACTCTGATCACGTTGACGGCACCGATGGCATTTGCCTCGGGACTGACATAGTCTAGATAACTGATTACCTTCTCCTTGTAAGGGATGGTGACGTTGAGACCTTTCAACTCTGGGTTGGAGTCGAGTACCTCGGTGAGGTCTTCTATGCTAGGTATCTCGAAGTTGATGTACCTGGCATTGATGCCTTCGTTCTCAAACTTCTCGTTGAAGTAATTCTTGGAGAACGAATGCCCCAAGGGATAACCTATGAGTCCATACTTGTCCATAATATTTTTGTTTTTAATGATTATTTCGTTGCGAAATACAGGGTGCAGATGCCGAAGGTGAGACGCTTGAACTCCGCCTTCTCAAATCCAGCCTTCTTGAGTACCTCCATCATCACCTCGCCCTGTGGAAAGGCGGCGATGGTCTTGTTGAGATAGTCGTAGGCACTCTGGTCTTTCGAAATCAACTTGCCGTAGATGGGGAGCACGGTACCGGAGTAGATGCGGAAGAGCTGCTTCATAGGGAAACTGACCGGTGTGGTAAGTTCTACAATGCAGAGATGGCCTCCCTTCTTCAGCACTCGGCACATCTCGGAGAGACCTTGGTCGAGGTTCTGGAAGTTGCGTATGCCAAAGGCGGCAGTGACGGCATCGAAGGTCTCGTCTTCATAGCCCAGGTGCAGACAGTCTTGCTTCTCGAAACTGATCACCTTGTCCAGTCCCATGCGCTTCACCTTCTGCCTTCCTATCTCCATCATGCCCTCGGAGATGTCAGCACCCACGAGTTGTTCGGGATGGAGCATCTGAGCGGCGAGAATGGCGAAGTCGCCCGTGCCGGTAGCGATGTCGAGCATCTTCTTGGGAGCGTAGGGGAGGAGGCGCTTGATGGCTTTCTTGCGCCAGCCCTTGTCGATGTCCCAAGAGAGACGATGGTTAAGGGTGTCGTAGGTAGGGGCGATGTTGTCAAACATCTCCTCTACCAACTTTCCCTTATCTCCTGTGCCCTCATAGGGCTTGATTTGTTCTTGCTTATACATTATTTTCTTGTTGCAAGCCACTCACTTACGTTCTTCTCGATGCGAGCGGCGATGTCACCTTCCTCAGTAGCCTTGTCGAACTTCTCGCCAGTGATGTGCTCGAAGAGTTCGATGTAGCGATCTGATACGCTCTCAGCGTACTCGTCAGTGATCTCAGGCATGGTCTGACCAGGCTCGTTCATGAAGTTGTGCTCGATGAGCCACTGGCGAACAAACTCCTTGGAGAGCTGACGCTGAGGCTCGCCCTTCTCAAACTTCTCCTCGTAGCCATCAGCGTAGAAGTAGCGGCTAGAGTCTGGAGTATGAATCTCGTCGATGAGATATACCTTGCCGTCACGCTTGCCAAACTCGTACTTGGTATCGACGAGAATCAAGCCCTGCTTAGCGGCAATCTCCTGACCACGCTTGAAGATGCGGCGGGTGTAGTCCTCCATGATGGCGTAGTCTTCAGCACTAACGATGCCCTGGGCGATGATCTCCTCCTTGGAGATGTTCATGTCGTGACCCTCGTCAGCTTTGGTAGTAGGGGTGATGATAGGCTCTGGGAAACGCTCGTTCTCACGCATACCGTCAGGCAACTTCACGCCGCAAAGCTCACGGCATCCCTTCTGGTACTCTCTCCAGGCACTACCGGTGAGGATGGAGCGGATGATCATCTCCACACGGAAGCCCTCGCACTTCAAACCTACGGTTACCATTGGGTCTGGGGTAGCCAACTTCCAGTTAGGACAGATGTCGGTTGTGGTATCCAGAAACTTGGCTGCAATCTGGTTGAGCACCTGTCCCTTGAAAGGAATACCCTTAGGCAGTACAACGTCGAACGCTGAGATTCTGTCGGTAGCGACCATCACCATGAGGTCGTCGTTAATGTTATACACATCACGTACTTTACCGTGGTAAACACTCTTCTGTCCATCGAAATGGAAATCTGTCTTTGTTAATGCTTTCATTGTTTATTTTGATTTTTGAGTTCTTTTTCTTTGTCGTAAGCATCGTAGGCATTGACGATGCGGGTGACGAGCTTGTGCCTTACGATGTCCTTCTGTGCCAGGTGAACCACACCGATGCCTTCCACGCCATCGAGTATCTTGAGCGCCTCCTTCAGTCCGCTGCGCTGCTCACGAGGCAAGTCGATCTGCGTGAGGTCGCCTGTGATGACCATCTTGGTGTTCATTCCCATACGGGTGAGGAACATGCGAATCTGTTGGGAGGTGGTGTTCTGTGCCTCGTCGAGGATGACGACGGCATCGCTGAGGGTGCGTCCACGCATGAAGGCGAGAGGCGCTATCTGGATGATGTGCTTCTCCATCATGTCCTGTAGCTTGACGGCAGGAATCATGTCTTCGAGCGCATCGTAGAGAGGTTGCAAATAAGGGTCTATCTTGTCTTTCATATCACCCGGCAGGAAGCCGAGCTTTTCGCCAGCTTCGACGGCAGGACGAGAGAGGATGATTTTCTTGGCGGTCTTTTCCTTGAGTGCCTTCACGGCGAGAGCGATGCTGAGGTAGGTCTTGCCCGTTCCGGCAGGTCCCACGGCAAACACCATGTCGTTCTTCTCGTAGGCGTCGATGAGCCTCTGCTGGTTCTCGCTTCGGCTCTTGATAGGCTTTCCGCTGATGCTATACACCAGCACTCCCTTCACCGAGTCCGCCTTGGTTTGCTTGCCCTTCACAATGTCGAGGATGTCTTCCTCCGAGAGCATGTTATATTTGGCCAGGTGCTTGCGCATCTGCTCAATGTCTTCCTCCGCTTTCGCCATTTCCTCCTCGTCGCCAAGCACACGAAGCACGTTGTCACGTGCCACGATACGCAACTTCGGATACAGTGACTTGATCATCTGCAGGTGAGCGTTGTTCACTCCGTAGAACATCACTGGGTCTATGTCTTCGAGTACAATATGCTTCTCTATCAAAACTTAAAATGTCAAATAGTTTAAACTCAATTATTATATAACGCTTGCAAAAGTACTACTTTTCCGTGAAATGAGCAAATTTAAGTTCTCAAAATCATACTTTTGTTGGTAAAATTTGGCTTTTAAAATGATAAATAATATAAAAAAGTGGGCAGATGGCTACTTTTTGCTTTCTTCTTTTGCCATTTTTCGTTCCTTTTTATTACCTTTGCGTTTGCAAAACCCAAGGACAGCGTGCCTTGTGATCAGTTGCTTGTAAAATGAGTGTCTTCATGTTTAGACTTTGATAAAATGAAATCGAAATATACTCTTCAGGAGATTATACATATTATTATAAATGGGCTCAGGGTGATGTCGGGCAAGAACCGATTCCTCTTGGGCTTCATCGTCGTAACGTTGTTGCTGGCGATGGTGAGACTCTGTTGCCCTCGTGTGGCTGAATCTCGTGTGGCTACACTTCCTGCCAAGGACAGCGTGGCAGTCGATTCTTCTGTCTCGGCTGGTAAGTGTTCTGCCTCGGATGAATCTGTCAACGAGATGGAGTCGTCCGCCTTGGCGGATACTGCCCGACAGGATGGCTCCTCCATCTTCTTCGACAAGGAGGGCAAGGAGGTGAAGCATCGCATCTTCTCCGTGCCTCACTTCGGCAATACCTTCCCAGACCAACAGGATGTGCAGATCCTGGCAGCCAACCAGCATGGTGTGTCGCCCGTCCAAAATCGTGATGAGGCTGAGCACAGCAAGGGTAGGTTGGTGTATGTGGGGAGCAATCCTTTCTTCTACGTCGATAAGTTGAAGAACAGCATTCCGTATCTCGTGCCCCGTGCCTCAGTCTTGTTGCAAGACATCGGTCGTGCTTACTTCGATTCCTTGCAAATCAAGGGCATCCCACTGCACAAGATTATCGTGACGAGCATCCTCCGTACCAAGGACGATGTGGCGAAGCTCCGTACTCGCAATGGCAATGCCACCGAGAACTCCTGTCACCTCTATGGCACCACCTTTGATATATGTTATAATAGGTATAAGACGGTGCAGACGGCTGAGCAGCCTCGCCGACAAGTGCGCAACGACTCCTTGAAGTGGGTGCTGAGTGAGGTGCTCCGCGACTTCCGTGAGCAAAACCGTTGCTATATTAAATATGAGGTGAAGCAAGGTTGCTTTCATATCACGGTGAGATAGTAACGGAGGAAAATGATAAATTATACATTATAAAAGGGCTGACGCCTTTGAGATATTTTCGATATGATGAAAAGATTATTTCTAGGTTTTCTGCTGAGCCTTTCTTTCGGCTCGGCGATGGCGCAAGACGTGATGAACGCAGACAAGGTGACGGTGCTGAAGGGCATAGCCGTCGAGGGTGTAGATACAGCTGGGGTGCATCAGGACAAGACTTGTACGGAAGTACTCCTCGAAACGACGATGGGCAATATCCGTGTCGCTCTCTACAACGATACGCCACTGCATCGTGACAACTTCCTGAAATGGGTGAAGGAGGGGTATTATAATGGTTGTATCTTCCACCGTGTTATCAAGAACTTTATGATTCAGGCTGGCGACCCTACCACCCGAAAGGTGACGCCGGGCAAGGAAGAGAAGTTTGATACCGCCTATACCGTACCTGCTGAGATACGCTATCCAAAGTACTATCACAAGCGTGGTCAGCTCTGTGCGGCTCGTGAGGGTGACGACGAGAATCCGAAGTTTGCCTCAGCTCCATGCGACTTCTATATCACTTGGGGACGTAACTTCTCGCCACGTCAGATGGAATATACCGTGGAGAAGGAGAAGCGAGAGGGCAAGGCATACGTGTTGCCCAACAAACAGGTGATAGATGGCTATATTAAATATGGTGGAGTGCCTCATCTGGATGGAGGGTACACCGTCTTTGGCGAGGTCTTGGAGGGAATGGATGTAGTCGATAAGATACAAAACGTTGCCACCGACAAGGGCAACAACGACCGCCCATTGGAGGACATCGTCATCACGAAAGCGGAAATAGTAAAGGAATAATTATACATCCTAAATTGTTAATTATTAATTAAATACACGATGGTAATAGATTTTGAGAAAATTGCGGAAGCCCACTTAGAGGGTTTCAAGGGTGGACAAGGCAAGCTCGACACCCGTAACTATGTGGACGACAAGGTGAAAATCATGTATTCCACTCTTCGTCCGGGTGCATCCACCGGTCTTCATGTGCATGAAGGCAACTGCGAAATTATCTATGTGGTGAGCGGCACAGCCACCTTCCATTATGATGATGCAGTTGAGGAAGTACGTCAGGGACAGGTGCATTACTGTCCGATGAACCATTCTCATTACATGGAGAATCTCACCGATCACGACTTGGTGTATTTGGCGATTGTTCCAGAGCACCACTAAGAATTACTTTAGCCTTTGTAGGAAAATGCCCATACCTATGGGCAATGGATTCCCAGCCTACGGGCATTGACTGCCCAGCCTATGGGCGGCGATTGCCCATAGGCTGGGATTTTTGTATGCCTGCCTTTGTAGATTTTCATCCTAAGCACCGCCTTTTTTAAAGAAAATGAGTGTTTTGGATAGCTGTTATCTACCTAAGTACATGGTCGATCCAAAGATTTGCTTTTGTTGCGAGCAAAAAGAAAGTGACCTGCCTGGCCTTGGAGTTCTCCAAGGAGAGTAGGGGATTGAAAGACTGGGAGGTAGTGGAATAATAGCAAATATTTTCCTCAGTTTCTCTTGATTTATCTGCAAAAACAAACAAAAAAGGTCGAAACCTTTGGCGTTCTCGCAGAAAATGCTTATTTTTGCAGCGCTAACAGAAAGTTTTTTAATCAATTATGATGATACAAATAGCAAATCCTATTTATGATTCAGTCTTCAAATACTTGATGGAAGACGAGCGAATCGCGAAAACATTGCTTTCTGCATTGTTGAAGAAAGAGGTTGTGGCAGTAGAAATGCGCCGCAACGAGTACACAAATGGCGTGCGAGACAACATCTCCATGTTTCGTATAGACTTCGGTGCACATGTGAAGGAACCTGATGGAACCATCCGCTTGGTTCTCATCGAACTTCAGAAGACGTGGCTAGAAACGGAGACCTTGCGTTTCCGTCAATATCTTGGTGCGCAGTACAGCAACCCTGAGAATGTGCCGAGCGAGAAAAACAATGACGGCTATGCCATTCCGATGGTAGCCATCTACTTGCTGGGACATCGTGTCGGTGACATCAATGTGCCAGTGCTCTATGTCAAACATAAAGCGTACGATTATGACGGCAATGTAGTGACCGATGGTATTCCCGACCCATTTGTGGAGAGTCTAATCCATGACAGCATCATCGTACAGATACCTCTCCTTCATGGTCAAGTAAATAATCGATTGGAGAAAGTATTAAGTGTGTTTGACCAGTCACAGAAGAATGGCTCGGACCGTCATGTCTTGAATGTCAACGACACACCGTTTGATGATGACGATGACATGCAGTATTTGCTTCGTCGTCTCTTGATGGCTGCCGCCAATGCTCAGTTGCGTCAAGAAATGAATGTGGAGGATGAGTACTTCAAGGCTCTGGAGGATCGTGACACAGCTTTGATGATGAAAGACAAAAAGTTGGCGGAGCAGGCAGAACAGTTGGAGCAGAATAAGGCTGAGTTGGAGCAGAATAAGGCTCAGTTGAGAACAATGGCTCTTTTGTTGTCAAATTCTGGAATGAGTGTTGAGGAGATAGCCAAGTCGGTAGGTATGTCTCAAGATCAAGTCAAGCTCTTGCTAAATAAGTAAAATACGGAGGATTTTAATGGTAATAAATATAAGCCGCCAGGAAGGGATGCGTCATCATCTCTTCCTGGCGGCTATTCTTTTTCTGCCAAATTTCTCAGAACTTCTTTCCAAACACGATGTTGATGAAGGTCTTGACGAGAATCTTCGTATCAAACCACCATGACCGATGCTCCAGATAGTAAAGGTCAAGCTCCAGTCGGCGCAGCATCTTCTCCATGGTGTCGGTGTATCCATTGTAGAGCGTGGCGTATGATGTCACCCCCGGACGAATCTGGTAGAGATACGGATAGCGAGCATCATGCTCCATGATTTGGTCGATGTAGAACTTGCGCTCCGGACGAGGACCGATGAACGCCATGTCTCCGATGAAGACATTCCAAAGCTGGGGCAACTCATCGAGGTGATGTGCTCGCAAAAACTTCCCCACCTTGGTGAGGCGAGGGTCGCCACTTACCTCCAACAGGTCGGGACCATCCTTCTCGGCATCCACCCTCATGCTACGAAACTTGTAAATGAAGAAAGGCTTGCCATGCAGTCCGATGCGCTCCTGCTTGTAGATGACAGGCATGCCATCCTCCATGCGGATGGCAAGAGCTATCACCAGGCATACAGGCGAGAATATCACCAAACATAGTGCAGCTATGATGCAATCAATAATTCTTTTCATGCCTTATTTCTCATTGGTGATTTCGCCAGAAGCAATGGTGCACTGCTGGATGCGTTTCGTCAGTACTATATGGAATATCGTGTAAATCACAACGTCTATAATAAACATATAAGTGATGTTGCAATTCAGATAATCAAAACTAACTAAGTTGATGCACACAAATAATAGTTCAAGACAAAGAATGCCAACGAGAGCTTGGTGCTGGTTGAGCCCCGCTGCCATCATCTTGTGATGGATATGGCTCTTGTCAGCATCGAAGATAGGCTTGTGTGCTCTCAAACGATGGATAATCACTCTTACCACATCAAAGGTTGGAACGATGAGGAAACTATAAGCCAATACGATTCTCTCAGGTGAGAATGGCATGACACGTGGGTCGTTTCTCAGTGCCTTGACGAAAAGAAAACCCAAGATGAATCCCAAGGTCAGACTTCCAGAGTCTCCCATGAAAATCTTTCTGTTTTTGTTTGGGTCACCCCATATATTAAAGTATAGATATGTCACAAGAATGCCAATCAGTCCAGCGATAAGGATGGCATAGACAATCAGACCATTGTGGATGAAGCAATAAGCGAAGCCAGCCAATGCGATGATAGACAAGCTAGCTGACAAACCATCGATACCATCGATGAGGTTCATGGCATTGTCGATGAATACGATGGTGAGTATGGTGAGAGGGAACCCTATATAATAAGGTATAGCATGAATGCCGAATAGACCATACAGATTGTTGATGTACAGACCGCAAAAGGGGAGGATGCAAGCAGCGATAATCTGCGTGGCAAACTTCACCTTGGCATCAAGACCGATCAAGTCGTCAACGATTCCCGTAGAATAGATGATGAGGAGGCTGATGAGCAATCCCAATGTCCAAGTACTGATGGTGATTTTGGCATCCACGCTTTGCGTACCCATGATGATGGTGACGATAAAAAACGAAAGCAACATACTAGGCATGAAGGAAATACCGCCTAGTCTAGGAACCAAACATTTATGTACCTTCCTTTGGTTTGGCATATCGTATAAGTTCTTTCTCTTGCAGAAGTTGAGTAAAGCAGGTATAAAGAAAAAACCACAAATGGAGCTAAGTAGAAATGCTCCTATGATGGCTATAGTATATTCTAACATATTCCTTAATATATTGAGTTTTAATGTTGTTTTATTTTCTTTTATATTAATAACTATGAAATGTCATTAATATTGCATCGAAAGCATTGAAAATGAAAAACGCCAGAAAGAAATGAGTTTCTCTCTGGCGGATATGTGATATTTTAGTTTGGGTGATTCAACTCTTCTGATATGTCTTATTTACGAAGTTTTTTGTTGTTTCCTATGGGCATTTTTTTCAGTACAAAAATAACAGCAACAGATATGACTGTTGTTACCCCCATAGCCAAAGCGACATTTTCATGGTCAAACATTGCTAAGACAAACACTTAAAGCTTTTCTCATGTCATTTCCTATGGTTTCCCAATCTTCACGCAAAATGTCCCTGTCGCTCATGTTTCTATACTTGTTTCTTATAGGGCTATCCCATACGTTCCCTAGACTTGCTAGTCCACGGAAGATGTGATTATTTTGTATTTTTTCTATTAACTTTTTCATCATTATCAACATTTTTAGTTTACGTTGCAAAGATATGCTTTTCTTTTGAATCATGCAAATGATTTGAGGAAATTCTTGTGTTTTGGGAAGAAAAAAATAAATTGCCGTCAGGAAGAATGCCTGTGGCATTGTCTTCGCCAAGCCAAAAACCAATTTCGACGCCAGGGTCGTTTTCGTCTCTTTTGATTATAAGACAATGTCCATTACCATCAGAATTTGTAGAATCATGTAACTTAGGCCAATTCTTCTTGAGGTTATTGTACCAATTTGTCATCATTTGATGACTTAAATCGTAGATGTAAATTGCACATCTAGGATTATCTTTTCTGAGAATTACAGAAGCAATATTTTCGATTCCGTACTCATCAATTACAGAAGATGTCCGCATAATGAACAAGTCATTACAGGAAGATGTCTTAAACCAATGTTCAAACAATCTACATCGTGCTCTTTGCTTGTTGTCATCTGTAGAATACAGAATTAAGATGATAGAATTGTTGTTGGCAAAAAACTCTTCTATAATAGCAATGACAGTATCTTTAAGATGCTTGTCACGAGGCGATTTTTTGTGATTCACATTCGCTATCACAAATTGGTATGCCTTGTCACTTTTGACTAAATTGTCTAATGTGAAATCTACTAAGTAGTCTATATTAGAGTCACTTGTGAAAAGGTATGCCCCTGTTTCTGGCTCAAACTTCACTTTGTAAGGAGCTTTCGCATTAATGGATTCGATAGATAATTTATTCATTACAATGCACAGAATTTTGTGGCCTCCTTACCAGTTCTAAGTTTGTACTCATTACGTAGCACCTGCTCCAATACGGCAAGGCGTTCTTTTTTTCGCTGTTGAGAAGCTCTAAATCTTTTGATGAAGTCTTCTCTCTTTGTTTTAAGATCTTCCATAAACAATATTTTAATATTAAACGATGCAAATATAAGGCATTCTTTTGAAATAAGCAAATTTTTGTGATGGTTTTATCACTTTCCACAAGAAAAAACTTGTATTTCTTTTGTTTTCGAGTAAGGAATTGGAAAACTTTTGAGTTTTAAAAGAATTGCATTATCTTTGTACTCAGTTGCATGATACTGATAACTGCGGCTTAGTTGGCATGTTTTCATGTCTAACCTTGAAGGTTAAAAGGATGGATTGGTAATGAAGATAACGTGAATGGGTATTAGCGGGAATGTGCAAGATGTGTGCCATTGTTGTGCTTTTCTGTTGGTGCCCATTCTTTCTTTCGTTTAAAATTTGTGGCAATTTGCAATATATGCAGCGATTTTTAGTTATACTATAAAAGTATTGGTTCATTTAGAAAACTGCGCTCATAATGAAAATATCAATTATAACAGCCACTTTCAATAGTGGCAAAACTATTGTAGATACGATGGAGTCTGTATTGCGTCAAACCTATACAGACCTTGAGTATTTAGTGATAGATGGCGGCTCTTCCGATGATACTATAGAAAAGGTGAAGAGTTTTCAATCCCGCTTCGGCGACCGACTGAGATGGATTTCCGAGAAGGATAGGGGAATCTATGATGCCATGAATAAGGGAATCAAAATGGCGACAGGCGATGTTGTTGGCATTCTTAATTCAGACGATTATTATACTGATAATAATGTCTTGGAGACAGTTGCCAATGCCTTTGCTCATCAATCAGATATAGATGCAGTATATGGAGATATTCATTTCATCAAGGATGGCATTTCTGACAAATGTGTAAGATATTATTCCTCTCGTTTGTTTCGACCATTTTGGTTGAGATTTGGCTTCATGCCCGCACATCCTTCATTTTATTGTAAACGAGAAATCTTTGACAAGGCTGGGCTTTATAGTTTGGATTATAAGATTGGGGCGGATTACGAAATGATGGTTCGTTTGTTCAAACGACTTAAAATCAAAAGCTTGTATGTCAATAAGGATTTTGTGACAATGCGAACTGGTGGAGCGAGCAATACCAATGTTCGAAGTCGATTGACATTGATTGAGGAGGATGTAAAGGCTTGCCGAGAAAATGGAATTTATACCAATAGATTCTTCATCATGTTGAAATTTTTGTATAAAATCTTTGAATTCCGATTGTAGATTATTAAAAATTTAAATAATGAACGTCTTATTTGGAGTTTCAATCTGACTATTGGGCAAACATTTATAAAAAATGTAATTTTTTTGTGGATGTTTTTTACAATATTTTAGTCATTAAAAGTAAAATGAATAGATATGACATACAAAATAGCTTATTTAATAAGTGCATATAAGGATCCTGAACATCTCCAACGTTTAATTTCGGCATTGGCTTATGGGGTCGAGGAATACGTCTGTTTTTTTGTGCATATAGATGCTAAAGTTGATGAGAAACCATTTTTGCCAATTTGTAATAAAGAAAATGTTTTTTTTACACCTAATCGCTTTTGGGTGCAATGGGGGGGATACTCGCAAGTCTTATATCAAAAGGAATTATTGAGATGTGCTTTTGAAACAGAAAAAGGGCAAGTTCATTTTTCTCGTTTTGTAATTATGACTGGACAAGATTATCCTCTTCTGTCTAATGCCCAAATGTTTAACTGGTATAAAAGTCATCCTTTACAGCAAATTATTTCTGGTATAAATCTCACAAAGAACCTTCCAAAGGAGTATGATCGAATTACTATATACCATTTTTTGAGAGATACATATTTTAGAAATGTTTTGTATCAAAGAATTGCCTCTGCAGTATGTCGTAATGTGATGAAAATTATTCCAATAAGAAAGCGTCCATACTTATTGATTGATGGACAAAAGTGGGATATTTGGATGTCTTCTTCTTATATGTGTTTAACACATGATTGCGCGGAGTATGTTTATCAAATGATGAATCGTAAAGATATCTGTAATTATTTTAAATATTCATTTGTGCCTGAAGAAATGCTCATTCCAACTATTGTGTTTAATTCAGAATGGAGAAGGGACTCTGTAGAAGTTAAGGAAAATGCTTATTCTGGCTTGATTTCAATATCTATGCTTGAAGAATTTGTATATGGTAAACAAATTAAAGTTTTTAATGAAGATGATATTAAATCTTTATTAGATAGTGGCAAATTCTTTTGTCGTAAAGTACAATCTGGGCATAGTAATAAATTGATGGATATATTGGATTCTTTTCATATGAATTCAGTTGAGTAATATTTGAAAAATCTATATTTTGTAAACGATGAAAATTAGTCTTGCTACAATAACACCCTCTCATTATCGTAAGTGTATATATTCTTTGTTGGATAGTGAGATGAGTTGTAGTTTTGTTTTCGGAAAAGGCAATACTACGGTAAAACGCATGGATACATCAATCTTTCATGATTGCGTAGATTTAGATAATAGATATATAGGAAGTTCGCATTGGTATTATCAGAAAGGACTTTTGCGAAATTTGAAAGATTCTGATGTAATCATTGATGATTTGGGAATTTTTTGTCTTTCTTCTTGGCAACTTCTACTTTCGGCGAAGTTTAAAAAGCAGAAAGTCTATCATTGGGATCATGGATGGTATGGTCGTGAAGGCTTCTTGAAAAAATGGATAAAGCGTGTATATTTTGGATTAGCTGATGGAGCTTTTATCTATGGTAATTATGCACGAAACCTGATGATCAAAAATGGTTTTGATGGCAGCAAACTTCATGTAATACACAATTCCTTGGATTATGACAAACAGCTAGTATTGCGTAATAAAATGAAGCCAACAGGTCTTTACAAAGAGCATTTCGCAAATGACTATCCTGTACTTTGCTTTATAGGCAGATTAACTGCCGTGAAGAAACTAGATCAAATATTGAAAGCTCTTGATATTCTGAACAAGTTAGGAAAGTTCTTTAATCTTACATTAATAGGGGATGGTTCGGAAAAGGAGAATCTAATGGAAGAAGTCAAAAAAATGCATTTGGATAATCAAGTTTGGTTTTATGGGGCATGCTATGATGAGAAACTTAATGCCAGTTTAATTTATAATGCAGACTTATGCGTTGCACCCGGTAATATCGGACTGACGGCTATGCACTCTATGATGTACGGATGCCCTTGCCTTTCGCATAATGACTTCCCATGGCAAATGCCTGAGTTTGAAGCAATCCTTGAAGGAAAAACGGGGCGTTTCTTCCGACGGGATGATGTGGCAGATTTGGCAAGAGCAATAGACGAGTGGTTTTCATGTCAGGCGACGAATCGTCAAGCAGTCAGAGAAGCTTGCTTTCAAGAAATAGATGAGAATTGGAATCCTCATAAACAATTACAAATTATAAAGAAAGTAATTTATGAATAGTTTTTATATGTGTATTCGTACCTTTTTGCGTGATTGTTTTTTGTCAACGGTAGGTACATTTAAGCGTCCCTCTCCATATGTTCATATTCTAAATGGGCATATGGTAGATTGGCATCATGACAATGCGGCTGATGGGGAGCGTTTTGCTAGACAATTGGAGAAATTGCATCGATATTGTGACTTTGTCAATATTGAAGATGCAGTTCGTATGATTATGAATCATGAAAAAGTTTCTCGTCCAAAGGTTGCGTTTACTTTTGATGATGGTTGGCGAGATTGTTACACTCAGATAGCTCCGCAATTGGATAAATACGGCGTGAATGCTATGTTTTTTATTAATCCTAATTTTACGGACGCTGCTGATAAGGGGGATGAGGCTTATATTGCAAACTTCACCGTGAACACGACAAAAAGTCCGGGAAAGCATCCTATGACTTGGCTACAAATAAAAGAACTTCAGAAAAAAGGTTATCTGTTTGGTGCCCACACTTTGGATCATTATTGCATCAATGATGACAATGTGGCGGAGTTGGAACATCAGATAGTTGATTGTAGAAAAGTGATGGAAGACAGATTGAGTGTGCCTTGTGAATATTTTGCTTTTCCTTATGGGCGTTTGGAACATGCTAATCCACTTTCGATAGATATTGCTTGTAAAAACTATAAGTATGTATTTTCGCAAAGTAACCATAAACATTTCTTTTCTTTTGGTGGAAAGGTCATCAACCGAAGGCACTTTGAGCCTTTTTGGCCTATTCAGCATGTATTTTATTTTTTAAGTTGTAAAAGATTATAAATTTAAAGTATATAATATGCCAACTCTTTTTCAGATTAATGTGACTTGTAATTGGGGCTCTACTGGGCGTATAGCAGAGGAAATAGGACAGGTTGCCATTCAGCAGGGATGGGATAGTTATATCGCCTATGGGCGTGGTAAACCTGTGAGTAAGTCGCATTTGATTCGTATAGGTAATGATTGTGATATGTATGAACATGGATTGGAGACTAGAATCTTTGATAACCATGGTTTGGCTTCTCGTGGAGTAACTCAAAAGTTGATTAGGCAGATTGAGGAAATAAAGCCTGATGTAATCCAATTACATAATGTGCATGGTTATTTTGTCAATTATCCCATACTGTTTGGCTATCTCGCAAAGTGTAAAATTCCAGTTGTTTGGACTTTGCATGATTGTTGGACGTTTACAGGTCATTGTGCACATTTTGCCCTTGCTGGTTGTTATCAGTGGAAGAATGAGGAATGTTCGCATTGTAAATATAAAAAGTCCTATCCTGCGTCTTTGTTTTTTAATCGTGCTCATCGTAATTTCCTTGACAAGAAAAAAGCTTTTACTGCTCCCAAGAATATGACGATTGTGACAGTTTCTCATTGGTTGGAAGAACTTGTGCAACAATCTTTTTTGAGTTGTCATCAAGTAATAACGATAAATAATGGAATCGATGTTCAGATTTTCTCACCTAAGAATAATGGAAAGAAAATCAGGGAAAAATTGGGCATTAGTCAACCCTATATGCTATTAGGTGTTGCAAGTGTATGGGAAGCCAGCAAAGGTATCTTCGACTTTGTAAAACTACGTGAGTTGCTGCCTGCTGATCAATATGCAATTGTACTGGTGGGTGTGGATGACAGGACAGCTAAGATTTTACCACAGGGTATTGTTACCGTGAAGAGAACAAACAATGTGGAAGAACTAGCCGAGATATATTCTGTAGCAGATGTCTTTTTGAATCCTACATGGCAAGACTCTTTTCCTACGACTAATCTAGAGGCTATGGCCTGTGGTACACCTGTCGTGACATATCGTACGGGTGGAAGTCCTGAGTCTCTTACGGAAAAAACTGGAAAGGTCGTAGAACAAGGTGACCTTGTTGCATTTGTATCAAATATAGAGGAGATATGTAAAAAAGGTAAGAATACTTATGTTGAAGTTTGTCGTCAGGGAGTTGTAGAAAACTACAATAAAAAAGACCGATATCTAGATTATATCAAATTATATCAGCAATTACTAATTTCTAGAAAATGTTAGTCAATCTACTATGTGCGAGATAAAAAAGCGACCATCATCTTTATGTTGAAGTGATGGTCGCTACACAACGCTTACCGCTTAATTGATATTTTTTCTAAATTATTTAGATTTTGTATTCTTGTTAATGTTAGTACAAGCTATAATTAACATAAGTGGTAATAATCCATTCGATAACATGGTTGTAAATATAGATGTATTTAAAAAATAAGAAATTGTTGGCATGAATATTACAAATAGATTTGTTTTTTTATATCTTGCAGTTATTGAATTTATAATGATGAGTAAAAGTAAAAAGAAAATGCCAATAATGCAAATTCCTAAAAGTCCACATGCTGCTACTCCGTCAGTTAAGAAGAAGTTTGCATTTGCGTTTTGTGTACCATAAGCAACGGCTTTTCCTAAAGCATCAGAATATGGATAACTTTGTGTAATATAATTGATGATGTTGATATGTGAATAATATGTATAAGGATTTTCATTGAAAAAATGAATATATAATTGGGTTAACCAACCTGCAACACATACCGTTCTCAAGAGTAAAAATGCTGCAATTGTGAAGACTAATTCATTGTCTTGTAGTACATATACAATGTATGAGAAAATAATAATAGCTATCATAATGTAAGAATGGATATAATAGCTTATTTTCTGTTCATTAAAGTTTATTATCTGGTATAGAATGATAAGTACAAAAGGCATGATAAATGTTATTTTTTGCATATCTACCATAAATAAAAGTATATAACCCATAAGTGGTATTAGTACTTTTATCCATTTTTTATGTTCTAGATAATATACCAATACGAAAGGGTAGAATGCGCCGAATAACCATCCTTGTAAATAACCTATGCCTGCTAAAGATTCTGATTCTGAGTTCTCGCTTCTCAGTTCATACAATCTTTGCATATCTGTAAAAATATTGACAAAGTGCATGTGATTATGCGCAATTGCTACAAATATTACAGTAAGCACAATTGTAGTGTATTCTATTGTTTTGAAAGAAATCTGTGGCTTTATCATTATGTTTTTTATAGGAGTCCAATCATTGCCAACTTTGAAATAAAGAATTGCAAAAATAAACATTATTAAACAATATGAATAGATTTGCATATTATCATCACTGTAAAGTACCATCATACCATGAATAAATGGTATATATACAAACAAGTACAGAAATAAACTAAAAAATGATGATATCTTGTTGATTCCCTTGTACTCCGCAAAAGGAATGCTTGAGAGTAGTATCCATATAATACTTCTCTCTAATGTCATTGGCTCATAATCGAGTCTTCCTAAGTAGTGAAATAATTCGTAAACAAAATTCTTGTACATGTAATCATATACAAGTGAATAGATACATGCCATGAAAATATTATTTAATTTATTTTCCGATGACATTATTGTACTTATTATCTTTCCCATATTAAATAAACTCTTATCGTTAATATTAGTAAACCTAAACACCATATCAGTATAGCTTTTTTATTCTCTAAAATTTTGCATTCGGTAATTGATAGAATTTTTCTGAATAGAGCAAATTTACTGATAGAGCAGGCTAATGCAAAACAACACAGTGTTGTGTATAAACTTTGTGAGTAGTTGCAGCAGAGAAGTAAACTTCCTATACCTAAAATAAAGTATAATAAGTCATAATATAGTTGTGTCTTTTGTTTATCTTGTACTCTAAAAATCGGAAGTAATGGTTGTGTCAATACAACAGGAAAAGCCCATAATGATAGGCAAATGGCAATGTCTCCTGCTGTTTGCCATTTGCTACCCAAAAAAAAGACTATAACTTTATCACCTCCACAACAAATGATAATTAGGGGTAAAATAGAAATGAAGGACAGAATTTTTAATGTTGAATTCGTAACAGCCATTATTTTTTCTATATTGTTAGGTTGTTTGCACAACTCTTGATAGTAAACTTTTCCTATGGCAGACCCGATTAGTGACATCGGCATTAATAATAGTTGGAAAATAATAGATAAGCTGCCTATCTCTGATTTAGAATAGTATATGGCGAGAATAATCGTAGGCAAGCTTAATGCCGAGAACGCTAAAAGATTTGCTGGCGCATCATATAATGGAAAATTTCTATACTTTATAAACATTCTCTTTAAATAGGATAAGGTGCATTTTTCCCAATTTGCTTTCTTTATGTAGGGAAAAATTATAATCGTCAAAAAAAATGCAGTTATGCATTCTGCAATAGTTGTCCCTAGTATGAGTCCATTTGTAGGGACAATAGTTATATATACAAGGCCTATTCTGAATAAAGCTTGCGTGCCCCCTTGTACAATGTTTGATACAGCAAGGGGAGTATATTTGGCATATCTGTTGTTGAGATTATATGCCAAAGAAAACACAAGGTATGCAATTAAATAAATGATATAAGCATATATTTCACCAACTTTTAATATTCCAATATAATCTATGCCTATAAGAAATAGAATAAATACAGCGCTAAGTAGAATGCCTATTGGTAGGCATAAAATTAAAATTGGTGGAACCTCATCTTCTTCTACTTTTACAATTGCATTATCCAAACTTAAAAAAATTGCAATAGTCGCAATGTTTATGATTGATGAAAATATTCCCCATTCGCCAAAGTTTGCTGGTGTATATAGTCGCGATAAAATTGGTGTTACTATGATTGGCAACACATACATTATTATATTGCTAGACGAAAGTTTAGCCGTGTTTATTAATAACGAATGATTTCTATATTTTTCTAATAATTTCAAAATTTATACGTTTTGGGTGATGGAACATAATACATAGTGATACCTTTTCTTCCTAAATCCAACATTATTTTGAGGCATTCATGCGTGTCGTACTCTTGGATGAGTAAATTTGAAATTTTGGTTTTGTGCATGTGTGCCTTTAAATGTTTGATAAGAACCATTTCATGAGTTCTACGTTCAATGTTGCTCGTATAGCAACTATAAGTGCCAATCTTTCCTTCATGGTCTCTGTATTTAAAGGTAGAAGATAAATTGAAAAATTGATTCCAATATGGATGTTCTTTCCATAATAATCCTTCTACGCAATGAACAAAAGTTCCAATGTAATGTGATTGTATTCCTAGGTTGAAAACTAATGCATTTAATTGTGTCATACGATACCAAGGCGATTTTTCATCCCAACAATTGCGGCAACGATGATGGTCTCTTGTAAGCCAATTTGCATATTTGCCTATGGCACATACAGAATGTTGTGTGTTGATGCTTCTTATGACACCAGGATACTTTCTGAAAGTTTCTGCCAAGTACCCTGCAGCGGTAGGAGTTGTTCTAACGTCAAATATGAAATTGGAATCTAAATTCTTATCTCTTTGCGGATATGCTGGCATTAATAATGTGCCATCAGGGGTTATTACTTTTAAAATCTTGTCAATAAGTTCTGTGGCAGAACCTTGATAATTATAGAATTCCTTCATGGCAGCATGGATGCAAACGACAGAACCTTTTGTCATTCCCATCTGTTTCATGATGGAAATGAGATCGTCGGCATTATATTTTTTGTGATAGAAAATCTTACCATATTTCTTTTTAATTTCTTTTCTGAAAGCTGATAAATCTTTTATCCCTGTTATTCTTTTTATAATAATGCCAATTTTTGTAATTATACTTAGATTTTTCTCCATGAAAAAATTAAATAAACAATTTTGCAATGTCTTTTCTTAATAAGACAATGATATATGTGACAAGTGATAGTAAGGTGATGCTCAGTACGAAAATCATACGTTTAGGACCTTCAGGCATTGTTGGCACAGAAGCCCCTTTTAATATGGTGAAAGCTGGAGTTTTTTCACGTAATTTCGTTCTAGCCGTTTGAAGCTGTTGGCTTAGTTGGCTATATGTATTGAATTTCAATTGCATGTCGTTCTCTAGATCTTCTCGCTTTGAGCGGTAGCTTTCTAATACTACTTCTGAATTAGCATCGGAATAACTACCATAAACCTGTCTTGCTTTTTCGTATGCGGCTTTTGCATCTTGAGATAATTTTGTATAATATGCAACATCAGCTCGTGCCTTATTTGTTCTGTATTCAGTTATGAAACTTTGTAAGATGCTCCGAACCGAATCCGCTAAAGTTTTACATACCAATGGGTCTTGAGCTGTAGCTTTAATGGTAATTACACCTGTCTTAGAATCAACTGTAAGTTTGATGCTTTCGGCTATGCTTTTGATGATTTTGTCTTGTTCTTTATTAAGTACGTAAGGGTTGATGTTCTGGTTTGGAATATTGAGAGCTAAAGAGTCCTTTGACTTGTTAAAGAAGCCAAACAAGTATGATTTTTTTTGATATTTGCTTAAATACTCATAGTAGTTTGTCTCCAATGTTCCGTCTTGTGTTTTAACTTTAATATTGAAAAAGCTAGACAAAAACTTGTTGTCTTTCATCAACTCAGGGTACAGTAATGGTGTAATGGCATCTAGTGTATTCATCTTTCCCATATCCAAACCGAATGAAGAAGCTATGGATGATAAACCGCCAGATTCTGACGAATTATCAATCTCGGGTGCAAGTTGGGTGTCAGAAGAATAGTAGCGAGGTAAACTCGTTATATATATACTTGATAGTATAAAACTAATGGCAAAAGTTAGGACCAAGCCTAACTTATGCTCTAGAATTCTTCTTATAATTAAACGCAAATCAATAACTTGAGTTTTATCATTCATCTTGTTATTTGTTTAAATGGTTACTTTGTATGTCAAAAATCCAACTTTAGTATTGATAAAGTTAAACTTTACTTTAGAATTTGTGAATTAGTCAAATATACACAATTCTTATAGATTCTATAAGTGAGTAATCTCATGTGCAATAGTTGCCAGCTAAATTAATACTATTTGCTGACTTTATATTTCAGACGGTGGAAAAGCTTTATGAACTTTTTGTTTTTTCTAAGCTTGTCTAAAACAGTAAACTTAGCTTTCATGATGATTGATGTACACAATTCTTTGTAAAAAGAAATAGAATGTGATTCGTAGAATGAGTATGACCATATTGCATGAGGTACCCCCCCGAATCGTATTTTGTAGTCTACCCCTTTACTCCAAAGAAAATGAAATCTTTTTACTCTGTACCCAATTAATAGTTCTATCAATTTTAACAAAGCAATTTGCCCTGTATTGTATCTGCTAAATTGGTTATCATGGGCTATTTTGTGAAGATAGAAATCTTCACCAATAAGCTCTCCTACACAGCCAGCTTTTATTTCGCCATTAATGCTGACTTTATAAATGATTCCATTTTGAGATAAGGCTTTGTATCTCTTATGGTCTTCATTTTCCGTTAGATTATATTTTAAATATTTAGACTCCATTCGTTCTTTGGACAATTTGGTAATAATATTGTAATCTTCAAACGAAAAATCAGATCCTTGGCAACTTTCGTATTCTATATTTGGAAAATCGCGTTTAATTCTACCTAAATAATATTTGGCATGTTTTTTTGTTTGTTTTCCCAAACTGTCAATGTATTGTTTGAAAGTTGATGGGAGTTCTGCAATATTATCAACATTGTTTGAAAGACTGATATGAGGATAATTTATTTGAAAATTATCTGTCTTAAAGATACTTGATACTTTTACGTTTGCCACGCCGTATTCCTTGAATAGAAAGGACAATAAAGCCTCTAGTTCTTTATTCTCTATGTCAAAATAAAATTTGTTCTCAATCTTGACATATTTCTCTTTTGTGTAATAACTAATGGGGAATATGTCTTTTATATTGCCATTTATATCTCTACATTCTATGAATATAACATTTTGTGGAAGACGACTCACTGATGTTAAATAATTATGGTATTTATCCAAAAGAAACTGCGAAATCAAATCTTTGGATAAGTTGCTTTGGTAAAATGAATATTCCATAGTCATTTTGTTTAATGTTTTATAAAGATGGTTGTTAGTTTATGATCAAGCACATGCCCTTTCTATCTCCAAGTTCTCCTTGATGTATTCCTTCATCGCCTCGGAAGCATGGGCGGATTCTGCCAAGTCCAATGTGACAATCACTTTCTTTCCTTTGCCTTCTCTGTAGTTCTTCAGCCAAATCTTGTCGTGCGACTTGTTCTTGAGTTGCTCGAAACTGAGGGAGGCGTTCTCCAGGATGGAGGCATCCAAGGCTTCTTTCTCAGACTCAGAGAGGTAGTCTTCATTGGCTTGCCGCAAGGGAAGCATGATATTGGAGGCATCTTCTGAGGCGAACTTAAAGGCTGATTTCAGCATTCGAGATAGCTCAGACTCATGGGAGTCGCCCTTGATGGCATCGAGCAAGTGGGAGAGTACAGGACCATATGGCATAGCGCAGACATCGTCTGCTGTTATGCGTTGTCCCCATTTCGCCAAGTGCTTCAGCTCAGCGAAATATATGGTTTTCAAGAGGGTGTAGTAGTCTAGCTCGCCCGTCTTGTTGAGGACGTAGAGCACGATTTCCACCAATCTTTCTTTATCGTATCTATCCATCTTTCCGAATTTTTCTGCAAAATTACAACTTTTATTTTAATTGTGCAAATATCATATTATTATTCCTGCCCTGGCTTTTCATTAAGAAGAGCTATTGTATTGGTGAATTCTGACACTAAATCGAGAATGTGAGGATTGTCTCGTTTAATAATCAGAGCTGCATAGTTTTCATTGTCTTCTTCGTCATACACCAACTGAGGCAAAAAGAGATATTCATCGTGGTCCTTATAAATATTGAACCAAAAAGAAAAGAGCCGACTGCGCATTTTTTGCATTCCATCACCCGTCTCACAAATATAGAGTAAGGCTGCTTGGTTCTTTGCGAAGAATTCCTCGACAGTAGCCAAAATGGTTTCTCTAACTTTTGGATCACGTGGTGACTGTTTCCCTTCGTAATTGGTTAGACCAAACTGGTATGATTCACCACTGAGCAGTAAATCGTTTACTTCAAATGCAATGCCGAAGTTTACGCCAAAGTCGCTTACAAACTTATATAAGCCTGTAGTTGAATCGAACTCAACTCTATATGGTGATACAGAATTGATTTTTTCTAGAGATAGATTCTTCATTATAATATGTTGAATTTTACAGGCTCTTCACCAGTTCTTGCCTTATAATCTTCATAAAGCATCTTCTGCATTTTCTCAATCATCGCTTTCTTGGTAGCCTTGGCTGCTTTCCAGCGCCTGATTGCTTCTTCTCTTGTTATTTTTGCCATATTCAAATCCTCCATTTAATTTTTCTGCAAAAGTAATATATTTTTTTTATATAAACAAATTTTATGTAGTTTTATTGTTTTTCTTTTGCGTAACAGTTGTTTTTCTTAGTATTATCGGATTCAATGGCGGTTGTTTAGTTTTTTGTCTAGTTATGTCAAAGTCATTCGTGTCTTTTCATAAATATTTCTTTAGAAAAAAATGCAATGAATGGAAGTAAAACAAGATGAATTGATGAATAGAGGATGATTTTGTGTTTGATATAAAGACGAGCGGAAGAAAAAACTTCCGCTCGTCTTGCTAATGTTTATATATTTCCAATCTCTGTCGTCTTTTATTTCGCAATGGTCTAAAATGAAACAATGCCTAAATTATCCCACCTTCCAACTCTCTACTCCTCTTGTCTTGCTGGAGAAGTTGATGCCGAGCTTGATAATTGTTCGCTTATCCATAGCGAAAGGAGCTGCATAGTTTTTGACTTCTATCTGTTGCAGGGCTTCTTCTGCACTTCCGTCTAATTTGCATTCAATGATGTAAATGTAGTCGGAAGTTTGAATGAGAACGTCCATCCTGCCATCACTTGTCGGTATTTCTACCTGTGTGCGGAATCCCATAATCTTAAAAATGAGATATAGGGAATTTTGGAAGTAAAGTTCTGCTTCGCCTGCTACCTGATAGCTGTTGTCTGCAAAGAAAGCGGTAAGCCGATTCATAAATTGTTCAACATGTCCTGCTTCCACATCCTTCACAAACTCATCAACCATAAAGGCGGAACGGTCACCTGCAGAACAGTATAGCGGCAGCAGGAAGTTAAGGAAACCTTCTTCCACTTCCTTGTTAGGGAAACCAAGTAGGTATTTCTTAAACCTTTCGTCATAGCCTTTGATAGTGAGATAACCACTCTGGTATATCACAGGTATCGGATTGGTTGACAGTGAATCCACGCTGTTGATTACATCGTCTGATACCCTTTCCTTTGTCATGTCTGGCAAACGATAGTTGTGCATTTTCAGCAAGTCAACTAGAAATGTGGGTGTGCCAGTCTCAAACCAGTAGTCTTTATAGCGAAGTCTTGACAAAGTGTTCAGTACGCTGAAAGGGTTATAGAGACCTGCTGTATTTTCCTCGAAATGATATCCGTCGTATCTTGCTTTCAGTTTTGTTATTGTGGCTTCTTCTGTATCGCCATTGGCTTCGGCTAATTCGCTGATACCTTCCTTGAAATTCGTAAGCAGTTCCTTCTCTGTCATTCCGCAGATGCTGATATAACGATGGTCCATCGAGATATCCGTCAGGTTGTTGAGGTCGCTGAACACGCTAACCTTGCCAAACTTGGTTACACCGGTGAGGAATGCAAACTTGATATATCGGTCTTGGGTTTTCAAAACCGAATAGAATGCTTTCAGCTGTGCACGGTGTTCTGCCTGTAACTCAGGGTCGCGCAGGGTCTGAAGTATAGGCTTGTCGTATTCATCTATAAGGATAACGACACTACATCCTTCTTTCTCCGCAGCTCTTGCTATCACACCCTTGAAACGAAGGGCAAGTGTGGCTTCTGACTCACGGGCTCCATATTTGCTTTCCCAAGTTGTGAGGTAGTCATTAAGAACTGTATACAGACTATCTTTCTCTCGAAAGTTGGCTGTGTTGAGATCGATATGGAAGATTGGATATTTCTTCCATTCGGTCTCCAAGTCATATATGGCTAAGCCCTTGAAGAGTTCTTTCTTACCCTGGAAGTATGCTTCCAAAGTAGACAGAAAGAGGCTCTTTCCGAATCGGCGTGGGCGACTGAGAAAATAGTATTCTCCCTCTGTCGCCAACTTGTACACGAATCGGCTCTTGTCTACATACGAATATCCATTTGTACGTAGTTTTTCGAAATCTTGTATTCCTATTGGATATTTCATTAGAATGACTCCTTCCTTGAGGTGTTAAATTGATTCTTACTTCGCCATTTTAGCAACAGTTGCTATCTTATGGCATGCTTCCTAAATGCAAAATTAAGCATTTTTTCTGAGTTACCCAACTTGTGAAGTGTTAAATGTTCGTTGTAAACGAAATTATGGCACTTTTCGTTCTGTTTGGACTTGAGTACTGTATTGGTAAAGTATTATTTCCCTTTTAATTCTTCTTCATTATTATCTTCTTCGTTTTTCTTCTTGATCTTACCCTTGATCTTGTCGAAGCCTTCGCCATATACACCGATGACGGCACTCTGGCTCACGAAGGCGTGAGGGTCTATCTCCTCGATGAGGCGGAAGATGGTCTGTGACTGGCGCTGCTTGGCAAGCACGAAGAGCATCTTGACTTCCTGACCGGAATAAAAACCGGAGGCATCCACGACGGTCACACCACGGTCGGCATCCGTGTTGATGCGCTTGCCAATCTCCATGTACTTCTTCGAGATGATGAAGAACTGGACGGAACGGCGGCGACTGTTGACCACTTGGTCGATGCAGAATGCCTGGACGTAGAGCACCACATAACCGTAAAGCACTTTTTCCCAGTCGTGGACAACAAAATAGCTGGAGGAAATGATGAAGATGTCACAGATCATGATGACACGACCCAAGGAGATGTCGCGATACTTGTTGACGATGGCTGCCACGATGTCGGTGCCGCCTGTGCTACCGCCTGCAGAGAATCCCAATCCGATACCGCATCCGCAGAAAACTGCACCCAGAAAGGCAGCCCAAAGTGGTTGGGTCTGAAGTACGTGGATGTTGCCAGCCTCTTGGGAGAGAAATGAGGTGATGGTCGTCACGACGATAACGGCATAGATGGTCTTCACGCAGAACTTCTTGCCCAAAATCATCCATGCTGCAATGAGTAGGCAACCGTTGACGATAGCGTAAGGTATCTGTACAGGGCATCCCGTAGCCCAATAGATGATGGAGGAGATACCAGGCAAGCCACTGGCGGTGACGTTGGTAGGGAGGAGGAAAATGTTCCATCCGATTGCGTATGAAATCATGCCGATGGCAATGAATACATAGTCTTGTATTTCACGATACAAGGGTCGCTTTGTGAAGTTTGTAGTCATTTTCTTTTCTCTATTTAAGTTATTACCAGAATTTCTTCTGTTCCTCCGACCATTCGAAGCCCTGGCTTGCCATTTTCTCTTCCAGTTCCTTGCGATCTACATTGAAGTGGTAGCAAATCTCGTCTAATGTTTCAAACTCGTGGTCACGAAGCAGGAAGTTGATGGCACTTACGAGCATCGGCACGTCATTCATTGGTAACTTATCCATAATATTTATCGTTTTAGTTCTTCTTTCAGAAATCTTGGGGTATAGCCCTTCTTGCTCTCCGCTACTTCTTCTGGCGTTCCAGCACAGAGCAGTTGGCCACCGCCACGTCCACCTTCCGGTCCCATGTCGATGATGTAGTCGGCGAGCTTGATGACATCTAAGTTGTGCTCGATGATGAGCACCGTGTTGCCTCGATCGACTAGCTTCTGGAGCACGTCCATCAGGATGCGGATGTCCTCGAAGTGAAGTCCGGTGGTCGGCTCGTCGAGGATGTAGAGCGTCTTGCCCGTATCTCGCTTCGAGAGTTCGGTGGCTAGTTTCACTCGTTGACTCTCACCGCCGGAGAGGGTAGTGGAGCTTTGTCCCAACTTGATATAACCCAAGCCTACACTCTGCAAAGCCTTGATTTTCTGCAAGATCTGTGGAACGCTCTCGAAAAACTCCACAGCCTGGTTGATGGTCATGTCGAGTACATCGGCGATGCTCTTTCCCTTGTAGCGCACTTCCAGTGTCTCTCGGTTGTATCGCTTGCCGTGACAAACCTCGCATGGCACCATCACGTCGGGAAGGAAGTTCATCTCGATGGTCTTATATCCATTTCCGCCACAAGCCTCGCATCTGCCACCCTTCACATTGAAGGAGAAGCGCCCTGGCTTGTAGCCACGAATCTTCGCCTCTGGCAATCCTACGAAGAGGGAGCGGATGTCGCTGAACACACCCGTGTAAGTGGCAGGGTTGCTGCGAGGGGTTCTGCCGATAGGACTCTGATCGACATTCACCACCTTATCTATATTTTCGATGCCCTCGATGCTGTCGTAAGGCATTGGCTTCTTCAGGGAACGATAGAAATGCTGCGAGAGGATAGGCTGCAAGGTCTCATTGACCAGCGTTGACTTGCCCGAACCGCTCACTCCCGTCACCACGATGAGCTTGCCCAGAGGGAACTCCACATCCACGTTCTTCAGGTTGTTGCCCTTGGCTCCATGGATGATGATGCTCTTGCCGTTGCCCTCACGTCGGTGCTCTGGCACCTTGATTGCCATCTCGCCATTGAGATACTGGGCGGTGATGGTCTGGGTCTTCAACATCTCCTTTGGCGTGCCTTGGAAGACTACCTCGCCTCCCTTGCGTCCTGCCTTCGGACCGATGTCAACGATATAGTCGGCGGCAAGCATCATGTCTCGGTCGTGCTCCACGACGATGACCGTGTTGCCGATGTCTCGAAGCTCCTTGAGGCTGTTGATGAGTCGCTCGTTGTCTCTCTGGTGCAAACCGATACTTGGCTCGTCGAGGATGTAGAGCACATTGACGAGCTGACTGCCAATCTGTGTGGCGAGACGGATGCGTTGGCTCTCGCCTCCGGAGAGGGAAGCCGACTGACGATAGAGCGAGAGATAGTTCAAGCCCACATCCAAGAGGAAGTTGACACGTGAGCGCAACTCCTTTACAATCTCGTGAGCCACCTTCGCTTTCATCTTAGGCAGATGCTCCTCCACATGGTCGAGCCAATCACGCAGTTCGTCGATGTCGAGCGTAGCCACGTCTGAGATGTTCTTCTCCCAGATGCGATAGGAGAGGGACTCTCGTTTGAGTCGCTGTCCGTGGCACTCAGGGCATTCGATGGTGGAGATGAATTGGTCTGCCCACTTCTTGCCGTTGGCGGAATCATCGCTCTCCATCACCTTGCGCAGGTAGTCGATGATGCCATCGTAGGCACAGAAGTAATCGGAGGAGGTGTGTACCTTCTCCTTGCTGATCTTCACGTTCTCCAGACAACCATACATCACTTCCTGCATGGCTTCCTCGCTTAAGTCCTTGATAGGAGTCTTGAGGGTGTCGCCATACTTCTCCAGCAATGCCTCTATCTGCCAGAAAATCATCTGGTTCTTGTATTTTCCTAAAGGAAGGATGCCACCTTCGTGGATGCTCAACTTGTCGTCGGGTATCACCTTCTTGATGTCTATCTGGTTCACCTTGCCGAGACCCTTGCAGTGAGGACACGCACCTTCAGGAGAGTTAAAGGAGAACATGTTTGGAGCAGGGTCTTGGTATGCCATGCCAGTCACGGGGTCCATCAGTCGCTTGGAGAAAATCTTGGCTCCTTGGTCCTTGTTGGCTTTCTTGCCAGAAGGATTGGCTGTGGCATCCTTGTCGGCATCCTTGTCGATGACCATCACCATACCGTCACCTTGTTTCATGGCGGTGGCGATGCTCTTGCGGATGCGTTCTTCGTCCTCCTCCTTGACAGCCAACTTGTCGATGACCACCTCTATGTTATGGTTCTTGTATCGGTCGATTTTCATGCCTCGGGTCAGCTCCATGATTTCGCCATCTACACGCACGTGGAGATAGCCCTTGCGTCGCATACTCTCGAAGAGTTCGCGATAGTGGCCCTTGCGTTGGCGGACGAGAGGAGCGAGGAGGAAGATGCGATGACCTCGGTAGTCGTTGAGTATCATGTCGATGACCTGTTCCTCGGTGTATTTCACCATCGCTTCGCCGCTGTGATAGCTGTAGGCGGTGCCGGCACGAGCATAGAGCAAGCGTAGGTAGTCGTAAATCTCGGTAGTGGTACCCACGGTAGAACGAGGGTTCTTGTTGGTGGTCTTCTGCTCGATGCTAATCACCGGACTGAGACCTGTAATCTTATCTACGTCAGGACGTTCCATGTTGCCCAGAAAGTTGCGGGCATAGGCAGAGAAGGTCTCGATGTAACGGCGCTGTCCCTCGGCAAAGATGGTGTCGAAGGCAAGCGATGACTTTCCCGAACCAGAAAGTCCTGTAATGACTGTCAGTGAGTTGCGGGGAATCTCCACGTCCACGTTCTTCAGGTTGTGTACGCGTGCTCCCCACACATTTATCTTTTCGTCTTCTGCGTTCATTGCTCTTATTCGTTTGTAGTTGAGTTTTCGATGTACCCTCTCAGCAGGTTGACATCCCGCTTGATGTTGTAGGTCTTTCCGTCGGCACCTTTTGCCTTGACCAGACAGAAATAGACACCATCCTTCACCGGCTTTCCCTTGTAGGTGCCATCCCAGCCATCGGCAGGATTGGTCCACTCGAAGAGTTTCTGTCCCCACCTATTAAATATATAGGCATGAAATTCCGTCAGACTCTGGTAGCCATCCTTCGCCTTGTAGATGTCGTTGATGCCATCGCCATTGGGCGAGAAGGCGTTCGGCATCTGGAGAATGCTCTCGGCGACCGTGATGGAGAGAGGTGAGTCCTCGTTGTTCTGTTCGAGGGTCATGCCATCCTTGGTGAACTTGGCATAGAGGAAGATGCGGTGTAAGCCCGATTGGTTGAACTCCAGGTCGGTGTTCTCCTCATACCTTATTATATAGGGTACCGTATCATTGTCGTGGAAGATGCGCCACTCGTAGTGGCAGTCCCATCCGATGTCGTCGTTGGCATTGGCTTTCAGCGACACCCTGATAGGGGCGGAGCCAGAGTAGTTGTCGTCATCGCTGGTCTCTCCATCAGCTGTGGTGATGCTCATCGACGGAGTGATGGAGGGATAGTCCTGTGCCTTGCTGACTTGGCAAAAGCCCAACAAGAGCACCAAAAGTGTCAATATTTTCGTATCTAATTTCATGTCTTTATGTAAATTTCTGCAAAGATAGCGCAAATTTCCGAATTAGAGTATGGTTGAATGAGAGTTTTTTTGTATTTTTGCAAATGAAATCATAAAATTAGTTGGATATGAGACAAAAAATGAGATATTTCATCATGATTTTGGGATTGATGCTTTCATTGGGCATCTTCGCCCAGACCACCAAATGGCGTGACATCTATACAGTCAAGAAGAAAGATACCGTCTTCGGTATCGCCAACAAGTATGGTTTGACACTCCCTGAACTGATGGACGCCAATCCTGAGATGAAGAAGGAAGGCTACATGTTGCAGAAAGGTGCTACGCTCTTTATTCCTTTTGAGAAAACTACAGCCCCAAAAACTGCTACTACGCAGCGTACCACTGTAGCGAAGAAAGCCAACACGGTGAATGTGGGTGTGATGCTTCCTTTGCATGATATAGATGGCGATGGTAAGCGAATGGTGGAGTATTATCGTGGCATCTTGATGGCTTGCGAACAACTGAAGCAGCAAGGTATCTCTACTAATATCCATGCTTGGAACGTGCCTATCGATGCTGACATCCGTACCACCTTGGTGCAGGAGGGGGCTGATGCTTGCGACCTTATCTTTGGTCCTCTTTATACCAAGCAGGTGGCTCCTTTGGCAGACTTCTGCAAGAGCTATGGCATCAAGATGGTCATCCCTTTCTCCATCAATGGTGACAACGTGGAGCGCACCAAGGAAATCTTCCAGGTGTATCAAGCTCCAGAGTCGCTCAATGATGCTACTATCAAGGCATTCTTGAACCGATTCAAGAATGTGCATCCTATCTTTGTGGATTGTAATGATACGACTTCTCGCAAGGGTAACTTTACCTTTGGACTTCGCAAGGAACTGGAGAAGCGCAAGATCGCTTACAATATTACCAATGTCAATTCTTCGCTCGACTATTTTGCTAAGGCGTTTGTTCCATCCAAGCAAAATGTCGTAGTACTCAATACCGGTCGCTCACCACAGTTGACGCAGGTGCTCAACAAGTTGGATGAGTTCTCTGCCAAGTACCCTGGAGCAGTCGTCTCTCTCTTCGGCTACACCGAGTGGTTGATGTATGCGAAGTACAACCTCGATCGTTTCTATAAGTACGATACTTATATCCCTTCTACCTTTTATTATAATGCCAACTCTGCCAAGGTCATCGACCTAGAGCGGAGATACAATACTTGGTTCCATCAACCGATGCAGGTGGCGATGCCTCGCTTTGCCATCACTGGCTACGATCACGCCATGTTCTTCATCCAGGGTGTCAACAAGTATGGCAAGGACTTTACGGGAGATAAGTCGCAGGTGAACTATCAGCCGGTGCAGACTCCGCTTCACTTCGAGAAGACCAAGAAGGGTGGCTACCGCAATCAGGTGCTGCAGTTGATACACTATACCTTCAACCGACAGATAGAGGCGGTGACGTATTGATAAATAACAAATGATAAATAATAGATAATAAATGAAGAATCAGATATGGGTGCTGCTCACGGCGGCTTTCCTCTTGGGGGGTATGAAGGCCTCGGCTCAGATAGGTGAGCACCGCAACGACTTTTCCGTCGGTGCCAACGGTGGTTATGTGTTGAGCAGCGTGGGCTTTACTCCCGACATCCCTCAGAAGCAGCATGGGGGTATCACTGGCGGTTTCTCTTATCGCTATGTGTGCGAGAAGTATTTCAAGACCATCTGCTCCATCTATGGTGAGGTGAACTATTCGCAGGTGGGATGGAAGGAGAAGATTCTCGACATCAACAATGCGCCAGTCATCATCTCGCAAACGGGTGAGGCGATGGCATACGAGCGTACCATCAACTATATCCAGTTGCCTATCATGGCTCACTTGGCATGGGGTAGGGAGACACGAGGTCTGAACTTCTTTGTCAATGCCGGACCACAGTTTGGCTTGTATCTCAGTGAATCGACCAAGACTAACTTCGATGTGAAGAATATGCCAGCCACCGATAATGACCGTGTCAACAATATCATGGCACAAGATACGATGGCAGTAGAGAAGAAGTTTGACTATGGTATCGCCCTGGGCTTGGGTGCGGAGTATAGCATCCCGAAGGTAGGACACTTCTTGCTGGAGGCTCGTTACTACTATGGACTGGGCAATATCTATGGTTCTTCCAAGAAGGATTACTTCGGTAAGAGTAACTTCGGACAGATTGTCATCAAGCTGGGGTATCTCTTCGACATCACCCGAACGAAGGGAGTGAAACGTAAATAGTAAATGATAAATAATAAATAGTAAATGACAACACAAGCAATTCAACAAAAACTGAGCGACTCTAAGTCTGCTCGTTGGACAGCCCTCCTCATCGTGAGCTTCACGATGATGTTTGGCTACTTCTTTACTGATGTCATGTCACCATTGGAGCCGCTGTTGACGGCTGCCAAAGAAGATGGTGGTCTAGGACTCGGTTGGTCTTCGGATGAGTATGGATTTTTCTCTGGAGCATACGGCTACTTCAATGTGTTCCTCCTGCTTCTTTTCTTCGGTGGTATTATCCTCGACAAGTTTGGCATCCGTTTCACGGGCATCATGTCCACCATCTTGATGTTTGGTGGTGCTTTGATTAAGTGGTATGCCGTAGGTCACGACTTTACTGGCACTATCGCAGTTCCATTCTTCGGTACCTACCAGACACAGGTGGTATTGGCAGCCTTGGGCTTCTCTATCTATGGAGTGGGTTGCGAGATTGCAGGTATCACCGTGAGCAAGGTCATCGTGAAGTGGTTTACGGGTCATGAGTTGGCGCTTGCCATGGGTGTGCAGGTAGCTTTGGCTCGTCTTGGTACAGCCGGAGCCTTGGGCTTCGCACTTCCTTTCGCCAAGTGGATGGGTGGTGTTTCTGCCTCTGTAGGTTTGGGAGCCGCATTGCTTTGCGCTGGTGTTATCGTCTTCCTCGTTTATTGCGTGATGGACAAGAAGGAGGATGCTTCAGCGGCTGCTGTTCAGGGTGAGCCAGAAGAAGGATTCAAGTTCTCTGATTTGAAGGTCTTGCTTACCACAACAGGTTTCTGGTATGTGGCAGTGCTCTGCTTGATGTTCTATGCAGGTGTATTCCCATTCTTGAAGTTTGCTACCAAGTTGATGATCTTCAAGTATGGTGTGGCAGAGGATGTTGCTGGCTTGATACCTGCGATGTTGCCATTCGGTACCATTTTCCTGACCCCATTGTTTGGCAGTATCTATGATAAGTATGGCAAGGGAGCAACCTTGATGCTCATCGGTAGTGTGCTCCTCACTTGCGTACACATCATCTTCGCTTTGCCTTTCGGCACATGGATTCTTGCTGTGGCAGTGATGGTGGTATTGGGTATCGCCTTCGGTTTGGTGCCATCTGCCATGTGGCCATCTGTTCCTAAGATTATCCCAATGAAGTTGCTGGGTACTGCTTACGCCCTCATCTTCTATATCCAGAATATCGGTTTGGCTCTCGTACCTGTTTGGATTGGTAAGGTGAACCAGGCTAACACGGGAGCCAATGGCGTTATCGACTATACAGAGACGATGACCATCTTCGCCCTCTTTGGTGTGGTAGCCATCATCATCTCGCTCCTTCTGATGTGGGAAGACAAGCGCAAGGGATATGGCTTGCAGCAACCTAACATTAAGAAGTAATTACACATTATTAATATATAAAGGAAAGGACTAACCATGAACACGACACCTGAGGCTCTTATAAAAGAGTATGCTGACCCGATAGAGCAGCAAGAGATAGACAAGTTTGTTTGTGCAGAAATGGGAAGACAGATTCACCGATATATCAAAGGTATGTCGGGTACCAAGACTGCCATGTTGGAGTTTGAGAAACGATTGGCAAGTTTGACGGTGCCAGAGAAGGAGAAGGCGATAGCGAAGTATATCGACCTCAACCGCAAGGCGCTCGATGGCTTGGACCTCAAGATGATTCTTGTGCGTTCGGTAGCCAACTATTGCGACACCTTCCAATACATGTTGGAGTTTGTCAACGACAAGCGCAAGATGATCTTCTATTATCTTCGCTTGAAGGAGAAATACATCCAGTATCACGAGGTGTTTGAGCAAGACGGCAAGTTTGGCATGAAGAATCACAATGGCGAGGTCATGCTTTCGCCTCAGTACGACTTCCTTCGCACCTGTTACATCTACAATGATGACTTGAGTATCATGCCGGTTATCGCAGAGAAAGGTGGCAAGATGGGGTTGGTTCTTCCTGACAGCAAAGAGACGGTCGTAGCCGACTTCATCTATGATGAGATTTGTCTCCGTGACGAGTACCCTTATTTTGAGGCAGTCAAGGATGGCATGTCGGGATTGATAGATAAGGAAGGAAACTTCGTACAAAACAAATAGAAATAAAAAAGGCTAGCAAATTTTGCTAGCCTTTTTATATTTCTTAACCCAAGTATTTCATCAATATCTTGATCTTTCCACTTTCACGGAGCTTGATGATGCTCTTCTCGCGGATTTGGCGAACACGTTCACGAGTGAGGTTGAACTCGCTACCGATCTCTTCGAGACCCTTCTCGTGGCAGCCGATGCCGTAGCAGTAACAGAGGATGTCACGCTCACGAGGCTTGAGCACTGCGTCGAGCACACGCTTCAACTCGCTGCTCATAGACTCGAAGTCAACCTGCTTGTCGGTACGGGTGTCGTCGCCAGAAGCCATCACATCGACCATGGCGTTGTCATCGTCCTCGCCACCGAATGGAGCATCGATACTCATGTGGTGGTTGTCAGCCTTGATAGTCTGGTCGATCTTGGTCTCCTCCATGTTGGTGATCTTGCTCAACTCAGAAACGGAAGGCTTGCGCTGGTGCTCCTGCTCAAACTTGCTGATCTCAGCCTGAATCTTGCTCAAAGCACCTACCTGGTTGAGAGGCAAGCGAACGATACGGCTCTGCTCGGCGATAGCCTGTAGGATGCTCTGACGAATCCACCATACGGCGTATGAGATAAACTTAAAACCACGAGTCTCGTCAAACTTCTCGGCAGCTTTCACGAGACCGATGTTGCCCTCATCGATGAGGTCGGTAAGCGAAAGACCCTGGTGCTGGTACTGCTTTGCCACAGATACCACGAAACGGAGGTTGGCCTTGACCAATTTCTCCTTGGCACGCTCACCCTCGCGTCCGCCCTTGCGAATCTTCTGTGCGAGTTCGATCTCCTCGTCGATAGAGACCATAGGCTCACGACCAATCTCCACCAAGTACTTGTCGAGTGCTTCACTGGAACGGTTGGTTATACTCTTGCTAATCTTAAGTTGTCTCATAAATGATAATCTCTTTTTACCTAAATAAAATGTGTATTCTAATGTCCTAACAACCCACCTCTGGGGTTTCGGGGTGCAAAATTACAAAAAAATCCGCAACTTCTTTGTAATATAAATAGAAAATGTTCAGTTTTCTTGTTTATTTTTCTTAAAATCTTTCTTCTTACGGGAAGCGCATTATGCTTGTTTGGGTGGAAATGTGACGTGAAATTGTCAAGGTTTGCGCCAAAAGTTAGCCGAAAAAGAGGTTTTTTCTGCATAATGTTTGTATATTCAAAGATTTTCCGTATCTTTGCAAACTGTAGCTGCAAGCTACTTGATAAAGCAAATAACAATTAAAAATAAATTATATTATGTTTGAGAATCAACCTAAAGGTCTTTATGCGTTAGCTTTGGCTAATACGGGTGAGCGTTTTGGTTATTATACCATGCTCGCCATTTTTACGTTGTTCATGCAGGCTAAGTTTGGATGGACAGAGTCGCAGGCAGGACAGGTGTATGCTATCTTCCTGGCTGTAGTTTATTTCGCACCTCTCTTCGGTGGTATGATTGCCGATAAGATTGGTTATGGCAAGTGTGTTACCATCGGTTTTGTCACAATGTTCCTAGGTTATCTGGGATTGGCAATTCCTACAGATGCCGACACGACTGGTCAGGTGTCCATGTTTGCAGGTTTGGCTTGTGTTTCTTTGGGAACAGGCCTTTTCAAGGGCAACTTGCAGGTTCTTGTGGGTAACTTGTATGATGACCCCAAGTATGCAGAACGTCGTATCGATGCGTTCAGCCTTTTCTATATGGCAATTAACATCGGTGCTATGTTCGCACCTTCTATGGCGAAGTGGATAACGAATGTGTATCTCGGTCAATTTGGCTTCGTGTATGATGCTGCCAATACCAATCCTGAATATTTGAAGGCACTTTATGGTGCTTATGGCTTGTGCTTTGGCGTAGCTTGCGTTTCTTTGGTCGTATCTGCCATCATTTATTTTGCTTGCCGTTCATGGTTCAAGCATGCTGACGTTACAGCTAAGCAAGCTAAGGAGCAGGAGGGCAATGTCGAGGTTCTTACTCCAAGGCAAGAGAAAGATCGCGTCATTGCCTTGTTGCTTGTTTTCGCAGTTGTTATCTTCTTTTGGATGGCTTTCCATCAGAATGGTTCTGCCTTGACTTTCTTTGCCAAAAAATATACTAATTTGACCGTGAGCGGTGGTATGCGCGTATGGTTTAATATTTTTAGCTTGGCTCTCATCGCACTATCTGTTTACACTGGTTTTGGCGCATTCCAGGCGAAGACGACCAAGAATAAGATGATTTGTGGTATTTCAACTGTTGTCTTGTGGGGGGTAGCCATCTTGCTTTTTATGAGAATGGAGAATCCTACGATGGGTCAGCCTTCTGATTTCCAACAGTTCAATCCGTTCTTTGTTGTCGCATTGACTCCATTCAGCATGCTGTTCTTTGGTACACTCACCAAGAAGGGCAAGGAAGTGAGTGCTCCAACTCGTATCGCTTGGGGTATGTTGGTGGCAGCTCTTGGCTTTGGTGTGATTACCTTAGCTTCGACTGATTTGATTTCGCCAGTGGATTTGGGGGATAACACCCAGAGTGTCTTGTCTCCTGGATGGTTGATTTCCACCTATTTCACCTTGACTCTTGCAGAGTTACTGCTTTCTCCTATGGGCATAGCCTTTGTTTCTAAGGTAGCGCCTCCTAAGTATAAGGGGTTGATGATGGGTGGCTGGTTTGTAGCAACAGCTATCGGTAACTATTTGAGTTCAATCCCATCTATGCTTTGGAATAAGATTCCTTTGATGTATAACTGGGGTATTTTAATTGCGCTCTGTTTGATCAGTGCTATAGTTATGTTTGCTCTCTTGAAGAAGTTGAAGCAAATGACAGCGTAAGTCTCTTAAAAATGAAGCCTACTTCGATGCTTGTCGAAGTAGGCTTCATTGCGTTATGAAGTAAGGTTCGTTCGGGGATGAAGCTTACTCCTTATAATTTCACGGTTTTATTCAATAAATAGTTGTCGAGGATGACCATGGCTGCCATTGCCTCCACGACTGGCACGGCACGAGGCAATACGCATGGATCGTGACGACCACGTGCCTTCAGAAGGGTAGGGTTGCCTTCGAGGTCAACGGTGTGTTGCTCTGTCAGGATGGTTGCCACAGGCTTGAAAGCTACTCGGAAGTAGATGTCTTGTCCGTTGCTGATGCCACCCTGAATGCCACCGCTGTGGTTGGTCTTCGTTGTGATGTCCTTGCCATCGGTAGGTACAAACACATCATTCTGTTCGCTGCCCCTGGTAGAGACACCCTCGAAGCCTTCACCGTACTCGAATCCTTTGACGGCGTTGATACCCAACATCGCTGCACCCAACTGGGCGTGCAACTTGTCGAACTCAGGCTCGCCCAATCCCACAGGACAGCCCTTGATGACGCAAGCGATGACACCGCCAATGGTGTCGCCTTCAGCCTTGACGGATGCGATGAGATCTTCCATCTCCTTCGCCTTCTCTTGGTCTGGACAGCGCACGATGTTGTCCTCTATCGTGTTGAGGTCATACTTGTGGTAATCTCTGTCGAGGGCGATGTTGCCTACCTGTGAAGTATATGCGGTAACGCTGATGCCCAACTGTCGGAGTGCCAACTTCGCCAATGCGCCACCTACGCAACGAGCGATGGTGATGCGAGCAGAGGAGCGACCGCCGCCACGATGGTCACGGATGCCATACTTCTCATGATAGGTGTAGTCGGCATGAGAAGGACGGAAGAGACAACGCATGTTCTCATAGTCCTGAGAATGCTGGTTGGTGTTGCGTACCTCGAAACCGATAGGGGTGCCCGTTGACTTCCCCTCAAAGACACCGCTCAAGAACTCCACCTTGTCAGCCTCGTTTCTAGAAGTGGTGATGTGGCTTTGTCCTGGGCGACGACGATTCAGTTCGCTCTGCACGAAATCCATGTCGATTTCGATGCCAGCAGGGAATCCATCGATGACACCGCCGACCGCCACGCCATGGCTTTCACCAAAAGTGGTGAGCGTAAAGAGATTGCCAAATGTATTTCTCATCTTTATATTGATATGATTAAAAAATGGGGCATAAGCCCCATTCTGTATTTAGTACGATATGATTACTTGCCGCAGTTCTCACAGCCGCCTTCACCGCAGTTGCCATCCTTGCAACCGCCGTCCTTGCAGTCGCCACAGTTACCACCGCAGCCACCACCAGCTTCGCCGCTCATGAGCTTAGCCATGTGAGCCACTTCCTCGGCTGTAGCCTCACGGCTCTCCAAAACCTCGCCGCAGAAGTTAAGCTTCTTGCCAGACAAAGGGTGGTTGAGGTCGATCTTCACCTTGTCATCGCTGATGGCGAGGACGAGGCCCAAAAAACGGTTTCCGTCCTCGTTCTGAAGAGGGAGGACTGCACCTACCTGTACGTGCTGAGCGTCAAACTGACCATTGATGGTGAAGATTTGCTTGTCCAACTCGATGACACGCTCCTCGATGTGCTCACCGTAAGCCTGGTCTGGAGTCAACTCGAAGTCGAACTCGTCACCCTTGTTGAGGTTGACTACCTGAGCCTCGAAAGAAGGGAGGGTAGCTCCCATGCCACTGACGAAGATGAAAGGACGATCTTCCTGTGTCTTCTCAATCAACTCCTCGTTACCATCGTCACCTTTTGTAGTGTCATACAAAGAGTATGACAAAACGATAAATTTGTTTTTTGTTTCCATTGTTTATCTTGTTTTTATTATTGTCTTCTGTCTGTTCCGTCTCTCATTATTATGGATGAGAGGGGAGGGTTATTTCTTGCTGCGCTTTCTTCTTTGGATGCCTTTCACCATCTCCATTCGCTCCAAGTAGATAGGACGCCATTTGTCGATGAGGTCTTGCAGCCCTTTGCTTTGCTGGGAGAGGTGAGCATATTCTTCAGAGTCGGTCTTTTCCTCTTTCTTCAGGTCGAGCATTCTTGCCAACAGCAGTTTCTGATGGTCTTCAGCCGCCTTGAGTTGATTGCCCAATTTCTCCAGGCTTTCCATGAAAGCAAGCGCTTTATCTATATGATTTTGTTCTTCCATATACATTATTTTAATTATATGATATGCAAAGGTACAATAAAAAATCGACATAGACGAAGAAAAAAGACGAAATATCCATCGAATAGTGTTTTTTCTCTCCCTTGTGGGGCTCCTTTCGGAGATTTTGTAGCGGTGTCTTTCAGAAACCCAAGAGAGGCATTTTCTAAAACGTCCCGAGGTTTTTGGAAAAACGTCCCGAGGTTTTTCTAAAAATGTCGGGACTTTTTTTGAACGGGGTAGGTAGGGATGTTTAGCCGATAAGGAGGGATAGTTTGCCTGAAAAGTGAGGAAAGTTGGAAATCTCTTGCTTTTCCTTTCATTTTGAAAGCCTATTTTGTGATAAAATGACGATTTGTAACAGATTCGTAGCATATTCCTTTGATTTATATCAAGAAATGGTGAGAATTTCTCACTTTTTCCCAGAAAAGTTTGCGGACACAGTGAAAAGTTCGTATCTTTGCAGCGTCAAAAAGAAAATGACAAAGTTAAGTTTTTAGGATAATGTAAAACGAGCCGTTCTATCGAGTATGGGACATGTTCAACGCAAAGGCATACTTAATCAAAATTTGCCGTGCGAATGATGAGGCTCACAAAGTAAAGAAAGGTAAAAAGATTATGAAGAAGTTAGTAGTTTTGGCAGTAGCATTGTTGAGTATGACAACTACTTTTGCAGCAGATGAGAACGCAAGCGCAACAAACGCAACAGCAGCTTACAACATGAACGTCAACATGAGCAGTTTGGCTGATGCCTTGGCTCTCAACATCGATCAGGCTGAGGCTGTAGCAGATGTTCACAAGAACTTCTCTGCTGAGATGATGAACGCAGCAGTTGCTCCAGCTGAGGAGCGTGATGCTATGGTAGGTAAGGCTATCAACAAGGACTTGAAGTACATGCACTCAATTCTCAATGACAAGCAGTATCGCAAGTACTTGATGCTCTTGAACACTACTCTCAAGAACCGTGGCGTCATCAAGTAATTGATAAGAATACATATTAAAAGAGAGAGAATAAATGATAGAAACTGTGTGTTGGTATTGCCGGCACGCAGTTTTTTTTGTTTTCGCTCGATTTCTTTTCCCAAATATTTGCTTATTTGCCAGTTTTCCCTTAACTTTGCCTCCATGAAACGAACTCTTATTTATATATTGCTAGGATGGATGGCAGGGCAAATGGCTTTTGCCCAGCAAGCTTGTCTGTCGAAGTTGTCACCTATGCTCCGTCGTTATGTGTTGGAACAGAGGGCGGAACAGAGGCGAGGAACGATTTTGCAATCCAAGAGTCTTCATCCTAAACAACCAGAGGAAGAACTTTTCACGACGGCTTTCGTCAAGTTAGCACATGCCGATGCCGATCTTTTGCGCAGTCAAGGATGTCGGATGTATGCTCGGTGGGGTAACGTGTATATCGCCTCACTTCCTATGTCACGACTGGCAAAGTTGTCTTCTCTTCCGCAGGTGCTTCGTATTGAGGCTAATATGAGCACGAAGTGTACGATGGATTCTGCCATTGTGCAGGTAAACGCCATCCCTGTTTATGAAGGTAGAAGTCTTCCGCAAGCATATACGGGCAAGGGGGTGGTGATGGGTATAATGGACATTGGTTTCGATCTAACCCATCCCAATTTCTATGATATGCGTATGTCGGAGTATCGTATCAAGGCTCTCTGGGACATGATTTCTTCTGATACTCTCCAGAGCACTTTGCCTGTGGGAAGGGACTTCGTGGGTGAGGAGGCCTTGCTGGCTCAGGGCTGCTCCACAGATGGGCATGACCAGACGCATGGCACTCATACACTTGGTATAGCGGCAGGCAGTGGTGGCGAGGGTGTACCTATGGTGGTGCCAGGCAAATATCATGGCGTGGCATACGAGAGCGACATCTGTTTGGTAGCTAATGCGACATCTGAGAATCAAGCACTTATCGCTCCGTCACAACTTAGTAAGTTTACTTATGCCATGGATGCACTTGGCTTCAAGTACATCTTTGACTATGCAGACAAAGTCGGCAAACCATGCGTCATTTCTTTCAGTGAGGGCGCAGGTCAGGATTTTGATGGAGAGGATGTCTTGTACAATGAGGTGTTGGATAGCTTGACGAGCATTCCGGGGCATGTGATTGTTTCTTCGGCTGGTAATAATGGACACTTGAAATACTATATGCACAAGCCTGTAGGGAAGGAGAGTGCTGGCTTCTTTGCCAATAATTCTCGCTCCTACGTGTATCATATCGCCAAGTCGGCTCAGCCCTTCACTTTCCGAACTAGTATCTATGAAGGCAAGACTCATCCAACCCCGATAGATGTGACTAGCGAGCAGGTGTTGGAGGCGCCTGATTCCACCTATTTTGTCAACTTGGTAGTGGCTGGCAAGCAATATGAGTTGATCATCGGTGCCTATCCGTCTGTGTATCATCCTGATGAAATCTGTTATGACTGGATTGTCAAGACTGATGACGAGGAGAAGATAGGCACAGGTAATTATATTTCTTATCAAACAATGGGTGCTGATGCGGATGTGGAGGTATTTCATGGTTCAGGCAATATGTACGTTAGCTCTGTCGATCCCAGTCTGACTGATGTCGATGGCACGCATAGCATCAATGCGCCATCGGCTTTTGGAAGTGTCATCTGCGTTGGGGCAACCATCAACCATACTTATTCGATAGATTTGAATGGCAACAAGCAAAATGTCCAGGTAAGGCCCATTGGCAGCTTGGCAGATTATTCCTCCCAAGGACCTACTTTTGCAGGGCTTGTCAAGCCAGACGTGGTGGCTCCAGGCAGTAATGTGGTGGCTTCATATAGTAGCTTTTATGAGGAATCTCATCCGACTGCGAATGACATCTTGAATTCTGACGTGGCTCATTTTGATTATCAAGGTCGCACGTATGCATGGAATAATAATGCGGGAACTTCGATGGCATCGCCTGTGGTGGGTGGAGCAGTTGCCTTGTGGCTGCAAGCCAATCCTACGCTGAATCGCCAGGATGTGATGGAGATTATCAAGAAGACGAGCAAGCCTTTGGATGAGAGTCGTGAGGTGCCGAATAATGATTGGGGATATGGAGAGATTGATGTCTATCGTGGCTTGTTGGCTGCATTGCAGTTGGATGGCATTTCCGAGATTAGTCAATATCAGCCCAAGTGTGCCAAGATGGGTGTCGAGGGCGAACAAGTTGTCGTGCGATTGGATGCTCCTGCCACTTCTTTGCTAATGGTTTCTGTCTATAATACGGCTGGCATCAAACTGAAAACTGAAAAGATGAGCGTGGGGCAACAAGAGTGTCGCATCGACCTCTCGGGGCTGCCATCGGCGGTGTATGTCGTGCAAGTTGCTGGAAATCAGAATGTGCAAGGTTCTTCTTTGGTCAGAAAATGATGATGCCATTCCATCATTATTACTAGGTATTGTCGCAAAACCCTCATTTTTAGGTATTGCGGCATTCAAAAAATCGTTGTATCTTTGCACCGTGAAAAGCAGAGGCTTCGCCTATAAGTGATTTGACTTATAGCTGATTTGAAACTTTTAGATAGATTAGTAAAAAGTAGATAGTAACAATATATCGAATCTTGTTCGCTAATTAAATAAAATTCATAATGTTTTTGTATAATATGAAAGAAGGGCTGTCCGTGAGGATAGCCCTTTTCTCGTATTGTAGTATGCTTACTGATGTGTATGCTTACTTTTTAGTCTGTTTATTTCTTCAACCACTTATCGAGCCAGCCAAAGAAGGTTCTCTGCCAGAGGATACCATTCTGTGGTTTCAATACCCAGTGGTTCTCGTCAGGGAAGATGAGAAGTTCGGCAGGAATGCCACGCAAGCGAGCTGCATTGAAGGCTCCCATGCCCTGGTTGGCATTGATGCGATAGTCTTTCTCGCCATGGATGCAGAGGATAGGAGTGTCCCACTGGTCAACAAACTTGTGAGGACTGTTCTCGTAAGTCTTCTTGGCATTGGCGGTCTGGTCCTTGTTCCAATAAGCGTCATCATACTCCCAGTTGGAGAACCAAGCCTCCTCGGTGTCGGTGTACATGCTCTCCAAGTTGAAGGCACCATCGTGAGAGAGGAATGCCTTGAAGCGCTTGTTGTGATGACCGGCAAGGTAATATACTGAGAAACCACCGAAGCTGGCGCCTACGCAACCCAAGCGATCCTTGTCAACGTAAGGCAAGTTCTCGGCTGCATCGTCGATGGCAGAGAGATAGTCGTTCATGCACTGACCTGTCCAGTCGCCACTGATTTGCTCATTCCACTCACTGCCGAAGCCAGGGAGACCACGGCGGTTAGGCAATACGACAACATAACCATTGGCAGCCATGATCTGGATGTTCCAACGATAGCTCCAGAACTGGCTCACTGGGCTCTGAGGACCACCCTCGCAGAAGAGGAGGGTAGGGTACTTCTTGTTGGCATCGAAGTTGGATGGCAACATAATCCATACCAACATCTGCTTGCCATCGGTAGTCTTTACCCAGCGCTGCTCGCACTTGCCGAGGTTCAACTGGTTTAAGATGTGGTCGTTCTCATGGGTAATCTGCTCCACCTTGGTGCTCTTGCTGTCCTTGCCTGGTGTCACCATGTAGATGTCGGTAGGATGAGACATGCTAGCACGGGTGGCGAGAATCTTGTTGCCGTTGTTGGCGAGAGCCACGCTTCCGTAGTCAGCCCAGTCGTTGGTGATTTGCTTCACCTCGCCCTTCAGGTTGGTCTGGTAGAGGTTCAAGGTTCCATGCCATACACCGATGAAGGTGAAGCTCTTGGAGTCTTTGTTCCATGTGAAGCCCTCGACGTTGGAGTCGAACTTCTCGGTCACGTAGTTTTTCTGACCTGTGGCGAGGTCATATACGCAGAGACGGTTGCGGTCGCTCTCATATCCATCACGAGCCATGCTCTGCCATGCGATGTACTTGCCGTCGGCAGAGAACTGAGGATTGGTGTCGTAACCAGGATTGTTCTTCAGATTCTCAGGCGCATTCACAGCCTGGTTTCTCATGCTCTTGGTAGCGTCAATCTTAGGCTCCACGTAGCCAGCCTCCTTGCAGAGGTTCTTGGTCTCGCGCGTACCTATATTATATAGATAGATGTCAGAGTCGGTGGAGATGGCATACTGAACGCCTTCCTTCTTGCGGCAGGTATAGGCGATAGACTTGGAGTCTGGGCTCCAAGCCAACTGCTCGATGCCACCGAATGGAGCCATAGGGCACTCGAATGGTTCACCCTTGAGGATGTCCTCGCCCTCATTGATGGTTCCGTCTTCAGCCACGTCGGCTACGAAAGGATGAAGGATGCTCTCCACGTAGTGGTCCCAGTGACGATAGTTCATATCGGTGACTAGACGACCGGTAGCCAAAGGAAGGTCGGAAGGATTCTTCTGGATAGTGCCATTGTAAGGCAACTCCTTGATGAGGATTACCTTCTTACCGTCTGGAGAGAACTTGTAGCCCTCGATGCCAGCCTTGTCGTGGGTGAGCTGCTTGCGGTCGGAGCCATCGGCGTTCATGCTCCAGAGCTGACCCTCACGGATGAAGGCAATCTTCTGTCCGCCGTTCATCCAAGTAGCATCGCTCTCGCTCTTGGCGTCGGTGGTCAATGCCTTCTGGTTCTTGCCGTTGGCATCCATCACGAAGAGCATCTGGTGGCTCTTGTTTTCCTTTACGCTGTAGTAGCCTACCTGATAGACGATTTGCTTGCCGTTGGGTGAAGCCTCGGCACCGCCGATACGTCCCATTGCCCAAAGGGCCTCAGGGGTCATCAGATGATTCTCTACCTTGATGTTGTTTTTCTCAATCATAGTTTGTGCATCGACAGCATTGGTGCTCATGGTGAGTGCGGCTGCTGCCAAAATCATTGCTTTAATCATTGTATTTAATTTTATTAGAGTTTTTTCTTAACAACAATAGCGTTTGTTCTCAACTTGAATAGCGCTTATTCCTATTTGAATATGGCTGGGTGAAGAGAGAAAATGTAAATGGGAGTTATTGATTATTAACTTCTTCGCACACCACCATCTCAGTACCTCTGTAAATGACGACAATCTTGTGAAGTTGGGTGGTCTTCACGGCGGAAGTGACCACTTCGCTTTGTGCATAGCGGTTCACTTGAACCTCGGCTTCTTTGAAAAGCTGTTGGATGTGTGCGTCAGTATCTTTCGATTTGGCGTACTTGAGTTCCACAATATAAGAGTGGGTCATGTCGCTATAGATGTCGAGCAGCGGACATAGGAAGATGTCTGCATATCCTTCCTGAGTATCTTTTTCGGAGATAGGACGATAGTACTGATTTTGGCAAGTCATGGCAAGCGTGAAGCCATGCACAAAATACTCCCCTTTCTGATGGTCTCGTTGGGAGGCGTATTTATGCAGGCTGTCGGCAATGTACTGGAAGTATGCCTTCCATTCTCCACGATAAGCAAGATGGCTTGCCAACTCATTCTTTTCGTAGCTGTCGAATGAGAGGTCATTTTCTTTGTAGGTATCGAGCAGATAAGTAAATAGCTGCTCGCGCACGACCTCGTTTGGAATGATAAATTTGGTCTTTCCTTCAAGCGTTCCGTTGATGGTGATCATTCCGAAGTAAAACAATAGGCTGACGAAATTGTCGGGATTGCCTATCAGCTCGGCAGGAAATCCCGACTTGAGTTCGCCTGTGATGTAACCTTGCTGCACCAGTTGCTGGATGATAGAGGCATCGTGGGCAAACTCCTTGTCTCTGCGGATGAGCATGCGGAGCTTGTTGTAGTCGGTACGGATGTTTTCGTCTATCATGTGGTCGGGTACCTCACAATCATTGTTCACATAATTGTCGATGAAGTAAAGCACCATGTTGGAGTTGTACATCGTCACTTTGCCGTACTTCTTGAGTGCAAAGCAATAGTTGTCATACCATGGCTTCATGATTGTTATCAATTCGTCGATGGTATGGTTGAACTCGTATTGGGTGGAGTAGTATTCGAGCATGTCACGCACTTCTTTCTCCGTGAATCCCGTCAGTTCATTGAATTGGGCACTCAGAGTGTAGTTGGTGCCGATGTTGAATCCACTGGTCAGGTCGTCTAATGTGACAGGGCTGACTCCTGTCACAAATACACGGGCGATGGTAGAATCTGTACCTGCCTTGATCGTGTCGAAGAAAGTGCGCAAGTATCCCTCGCCATGAGTCTCTTTGCGATATTTGTCCAGACAGTTGGGCTCAGCAAGAATCTTGTTGGTGAAATGGTCGTACTCGTCGATGAAGAGGAACACCTTGGCATTGGTCTTCTCGCATTCACGGCACAGAAAGTTCAGTTGCTTGACCGCACCTTCCAGTTGGTTCATACCTTCTTTGATGCCTTTCGGTAAATATTGCGCATATACATCGCAGAAAAAATTAAAGGCTATGCGACAATGGTCGTCTAATCCCTTTTTATAGTCATTTAGTTCTGCATTTACTATTGCAAAGTTGAGCTTGATGACAAGATATTTGTTGTGCTCGGGTGTGGGATGTTGACCGATGTAGAGATGCCCGAAGAGCTTGTCGAAGATGTCTGCTCGATTGATATCGTAGTAATGCTCAAGCATGGAGAGAGTAAGGCTCTTGCCGAATCGGCGAGGGCGGATGTAGAAGAAGAACTTGTTGGCTCTTTCAATTTTCTCCACGAATGGAGTCTTGTCGACATAATAGCAGTCATCTTCGATGACGGCTTTGAAGTTCATCATGCCGTAAGGGATGCGCTTAGGATATTTTCGAATGCTCGTTGATTGATTCTCTACCATATTTTTACACCTTTTTTATATTGTTCTGCAAAAATAAGGATAATTTTCCGAAAGAACAAGAAACTCTTCAAAAGATATGTTAAACATTTTACCATGTTCACTTTTCTTTGTACTTTTGTGCAAAGATATTCAAGAATACTCCCAATAATTGCTTCTGTCTTGTCGCCATTGGCTATTGTACAGAGTTTGTAGGTAACCACTTCGTAGGTTCCGTTCCTGTTCAAGTCTTCCCTCATTTACCAATTTTAGAGGAGCTTGAAAAATACCATAAAGTTCGATTACAGGTATATAATTGTTTGAAGATACCATTAAGTATTTGATGTTGTGGTAATCAAAAGAATCGGCATTACTTCTTCCACATGCAAAGTGTCTATTCCTTTGCTTGTGAAGTTTCCCACTATAGTATCTTCTTCATCATTATTTAAACACATTTCGATAGACAATGTATTTCACACCTTTATAGTCCTCATCAATGTAGATGCTTTTCTGTTTGTAGTCAGATACCCAATGCTTTCCATTCCAGATGGCAATGTGTCCTAAAGGATGCTTCCATGTCATAGGGAAGACTACAATGTCACCTTTCTCAGGAACGTAGTGCGTATAATCTTCTACATAGTCGAAATCCGAAATATACAAGTAGTACTTATACGCCCAAGCTGGTACAAGAATCATATCCTTGCCTCCAGCATTCAATGCTCCCAAAACGTGCCAAGCTGCCCTCCCATGACTTTTCTCAAGTGCATGGGAGTTAATGTACTCACATGCAGGTTCGACATTGAGGCATGTGATTGAGTTCCAAATGAGGTTCAAGAGAATAGCTATTGCCAGGAAACAATATGCTATTCGCTTGATGATTTTTTGTGACTTCTTCATGGGCTGCCTTTGTTTTCGGTTTTCGTAAAACAACATTATAGTTCATCATTAGCTGGTTTTATATTTTTCATTGTCCAATAAGTTAGGGTAGTACCTATCATTATATTCTTTGACACGGTCTCGTATCTAAAACAAGAAATCGTTGCTCCAATATTATTTTTGCCAAAATAACGAGTTTGAGCATAAATAGTAGTGTCTTTTAGCAAGACCTCTGTTGGAGAATATTTTGTATTAACCTCATTTTTTAGAGAGTTATAATGATTCAAAGAACTTGCTTTGTCTAAACTGCTATTCATAAAAGCAATGCCAGTAAAAATATTGTTGGTTCTTTCTATGTATAACATTTCCCAATAACGATTACCAAAAGTGAAAATTTGTTTTTGATGAGGAGTAAATTTTAATTCATCGTCAGAACTATACTCTTTGTTCAAAATAAATCCATGACTTTCTATTGTTTGTACAATATCTTCTGTACTAATAGTGGCACCTAATTTTAGGCCATAAAATGTATCTTGTACCTTTTCATTCCACACAGTATCTAATTCCTCTTTATTAGAAGCCGTTTTGTTACTGTTACAGGAAATAAAACTAATTTCTATTAACAAACAGAACAAAATAAATATTTTACTTTTCATAAGCACATAGTTAGATTATACATTTTTATTTCAAATATCTGCTTATACTTCATTATTTAAAATCCTTCTCGAAGTTCATCTTTAAAACGTTCTGGATAAATTCTTCTTAGAATGCTAACATACGACATATATAAAGTATTACTAAAATCATTGTTCTTAAAAACTTTATCTAAAGGTTGGTTCTCTGTTTGAAAACGCACCTTCACAATTTGTGCGTTTATTATTTCTTTAAGTTTTTCTTCTGTGACTTTAAAATTAACCAAAGTCTCATAGCGGTAAAAAGGCTTTCCATCAAGACGAACTTCTTTTTTTTGAGTTCCACTTCTAACAAACTCAGATGTAAGCTCAAAAATTTCGCCATTTTTTCCCTTTAGTAAAATATAAACTTTTGGAGGTAACTCACAAGGAGCATACAAATTAAATATACATGCAACATTGAAACTCATCTTTCTACTCTGACACTGAACACTTAAAGACAATGGCACTTTGTCAAAAAAAGAACCGCAAACATGATAGCCTGTACTCACTAATCGTCCATCATAGTCACCTCCCCACTCATCTCCTTCAATTTTGTATTGTGCATGCACTTCTATAAAAGAAAAACTGAGAGCAAATAAAAATACTATTTTAAAAAGAACATTTCTCATACTCTATAAAATATTTATAAAACAAAATACTGTGATTTCAACTCTGAAAATTCAATGTGCCCTTTCAAAAAGGGATAGCATTCTTCCAAGTTTCCTTTTAATAGCTTAGCACTGTTACCACGCATAAATGGAGATAATATGACTTTATCGATCAATGCGTCTGCATTAATTTTGAACACGTTGCTATTTGCAATTGTGCCTAAATTTTCAGAATTACTTTTCGCCTTTCCACTCAAAAAATAAAAGCGAATTTCAGCTTCTCCTCTATATGGATTTAGCTTTTTTAACAAGATCTCTTCAACCTCGGTAAGATTAGAATATCCATCGTAATACATAGGAGAACAACATATCAAATATGGCTTGATTGATTTTGAATCTAATGAAGCAATAACATTCCCTATAGTGGATTCTATACAAATACCACAATTTCCATGTGTGTATGCTTGCCACATAAGGATATTGTCTTTACTTAAAGTCCAGCATGAAGCAAGATAATTTTGTGAATTTTTGAATGCCTCACGAAGTTCCGAGATAGTATATTGCTTGAGGTTTGTTTGTTTTTCTCCACATACCATCAAAAAGTTTTTTGATATGTCCTTTATAGGTATTTCCTTTCCAGCATCATAGCAATCCGAAAACTGTTTTTTAGTCGATACATAAAACTGCTTATTCAAGATTTGCAGGAAGCAATCGAAATCCATATAACGATAAATTTTAGTATCGTTATTAAAATCCTTTACCGAATTATTTATGAGAAATTCAGTTTGGGCTTGTTTTATAAGATTTTCTTTCACCATAACATTAGCTTTAAAAATAATTAAGGAAATCATTAACGTCCATGCTCTTTTCTTTGCATGGCTAAATATATATAAATAAGTTTATAGGTTCTCATTTAACATAGCTTCCTATATTCATCTCAGCACTTCAGATGAACCCTAATTAAACATGAAGCGTGGTACTGACTATGCCACGTTCTGAATTGGAGGTCCTAGGAAAACCTTAACGCACGAATGTGTAATAGCAGCCCACGCTATGCGTGAGAACCACTATGCCACCCTTGTGCGTTTGAGAAATTTCCTAGGTTTCCAATTCACAAGATAAGCATAACGCTTCTTATCATTTCTAATATGTCTGGAGATGATTTTCACCAAGTCCGCTACAAAATTACAAAAAGTTTTTCAAAACACATTTTTTTTCACAAAGAAATTATATGTTTTCGCTAAAGATTTTGTAATATTGGACTAAAAGGATATTATTGCATGGAAAATATTGTTGCTATGTTTAGTGACGGTAATAAACAACCGGTATGATTTGAGTGAAAATGTATCATATTTTAATGTGAGTCTCAAATCCTACTAATTTATTTTTCACCATCACTTAGCTGACTGTTGGTGTTTTTACAGATAAAGTTTTGTATGGTTAGGTAAAAAAAAGGTGTATCAAAAGTCTTTGGGCTGTTGATACACCTTTTTAAATAAATGATAAAGCCCTCTACTTTTATGGTCGAGGGCTATCTTTATATTATATCTTGTCTAAAGCCTGCTTGATATCATCCAGAATATCCTCCACATCTTCAATACCTACTGAGAGACGGATCAAGTCTGGAGCTACGCCAGCTTCTTTCAACTGCTCGTCTGTCAATTGGCGGTGGGTATGACTGGCTGGATGGAGTACGCAGGTGCGAGCATCCGCTACGTGAGTCACGATGTTGATCATATCGAGCGAATCCATGAACTTGATAGCAGTTTCACGGTCACCCTTCAAACCAAAGGCGATGACACCGCAGGTACCATTTGGCATGTATTTCTGAGCAAGTTCGTAATAGGCATCGTCTTTCAGTCCACTGTAATGAACCCAAGCTACGCGAGGGTCGTTGTGCAGGAATTCTGCCACCTTTTGAGCATTCTCACAGTGCTGGCGCATACGCAGATGCAGACTCTGCAAACCTAAGTTGAGGATGAATGAGTTCATTGGGGCAGGGATACTTCCGAGATCGCGCATCAGTTGGGCAACGAGTTTAGTGGTATAACCCATCTTGCCAAATGCCTTCACGTATGTCAAACCGTGATAGCTTTCGTCTGGTGTGCAAAGGCCAGGGAACTTTTCTGCATTCGCCATCCAGTCAAAGTTTCCACTATCTACTACTACACCACCTACTTGAGATGCTGTTCCATCCATATATTTTGTAGTAGAATGTGTTACGATGTCAGCTCCCCATTCGAATGGGCGGCAATTGATAGGAGTGGCAAAAGTATTGTCAACAATCAGCGGAACACCATTTTTGTGGGCGATGCGGGCAAACTTCTCGATATCCAGAACGGCACATCCAGGGTTGCTGATGGTTTCGCCGAAGACAACCTTGGTGTTAGGACGGAATGCTTTCTGGATTTCTTCCTCGCTATCGTTAGGATTGACGAAAGTACATTCTATGCCGAGTTTCTTGAGTGTTACACCGAAGAGATTGAAGGTGCCACCATAAATCTCATTGGAAGTCACGATATGGTCGCCAGCTTCGCAGATATTGAAAACGGCATAGAAGTTGGCAGCCTGACCGCTACTTGTCAGCACAGCACCCACGCCACCTTCAAGCTGTGCTATTTTCTGCGCTACAGCATCATTGGTAGGGTTCTGAAGACGGGTATAGAAATATCCTTCTTTCTTAAGATCGAAGAGCATAGCCATCTCTTCAGAATTGTCATACTTAAATGTTGTACTCTGAATGATAGGCACTTCAATAGGCTCACCATTCTTTGGCTGATAGCCTCCCTGTACACAGATGGAAGCTGTACGTAATTTCTTTTCCATTGTCGGTTATATTTTAATTGTGTAAATTCCGTTCATCATTCTTGTTGTTTTTTTCTTTTTTGTGTGCAAAGGTACAATTTTTTTTTGATATTTCGATAGTTTTTTGTACTTTTGCACTCGATTTGTTCAATCAATAGAGAATTAGTTATATCAGTAAAAAGAATATGAAGATAGGATTCGATAACGAGAAGTATCTGAAGATTCAATCCGAGCATATCAAGGATAGAATCTCACAGTTTGACGGAAAGCTCTATCTGGAATTAGGAGGAAAGCTTTTCGATGACCATCATGCAAGTCGCGTACTGCCTGGTTTCCAGCCAGATAGTAAGCTCCGTATGTTTCAGAAAATCAGCGATAGCATTGAGATTGTTATCGTGATCAGTGCAGCCGACATTGAGAAGAATAAAAAGCGTGCCGACTTGGGTATCACTTATGATGAGGATGTTCTCCGTCTTCGTGGCGAGTTCCAAAACCGTGGCTTTATGGTGGGTTCTGTTGTGATTACTCATTACAACGGTCAGCCTGCTGCTACAGCTTTCAAGCAGCGCTTGGAACGTGATGGTATCAAAACCTACTGTCATTATCTCATCGAGGGCTATCCTCATGATGTCAACCTGATTGCTTCTGATGACGGTTTCGGAAAGAATGATTATGTAGAAACTGAGCGCCCTCTGGTTATCGTGACAGCTCCTGGTCCTGGTAGTGGCAAAATGGCTGTTTGCCTCAGCCAGTTGTATAATGAGAACAAGCGTGGCGTGCGTGCTGGCTATGCTAAGTTTGAGACTTTCCCTGTATGGAATCTCCCTCTGAAGCATCCTGTCAACATCGCTTATGAGGCAGCTACCGCCGACCTCAACGATGTCAACATGATTGACCCATTCCACTTGGAGGCATACAATAAGATTGCCATCAACTATAATCGTGACGTAGAAATCTATCCTGTGCTCAACGCCTTGTTTGAGGGCATCTATGGCAGCAATCCTTACAAATCGCCTACAGATATGGGTGTTAACATGGTGGGCTTCTGTATCTCTGACGACGAGGTTTGTTGCGAGGCTAGCAAGAACGAGATTGTTCGTCGCTACTATGCCGCTACCAATAAGTTGGCGATGGGCGCTTGCAACGAGGCTGAGATTACCAAGATACAGATGCTTTTCAACCAGGCAAAAATCAATACCGATTATCGCAAGGTGACTGTGGCTGCCAAGAACCACAAGAAGGAGACGGAGCATACCTCAGCAGCTATCGAACTGGAGGATGGTACCATCGTCTGTGGACATAGCAGTGAACTGCTCGGTTGTAGTGCTGCTTTGTTGCTCAACGTGATGAAGCATTTGGGCGGCATCGACCACGAACTCAAGTTGATTCCTCAGTCGATGATCAAACCTATCCAGCATACCAAGATCAGTTATCTTGGTGGTCATAACCCACGTCTTCATACCGATGAGGTGCTTGTGGCTCTCTCCGTGCTCTCTGAGAATGACGAGAACTGCAAGAGGGCTTTGGAGCAATTACCTAAACTTCGTGGCTGTCAGGCACATTGCACCGTGATGCTGAGTGAGGTAGATCAGAAGATCTTCAAGAAGTTGGGTGTCGATATGACTTGCGAACCCGTATTGAAAAAGTAAATCATGAGGGAGCTTTGTCTCCCTCTGTTATAAGATTCCCTATATGAAATATCTCTTGTTTTCAGATATACATGGCTGTTTGCCAGCCTTGGAGAAAGCGCTCGACTTCTTCGAGCAGAGCCATTGCGATATGATGTGCATCATGGGTGACATCATCAACTATGGTCCTCGCAATCGCATCCCGGAGGGCATCGACCCGAAAGGTATCGTGGAGCGTCTCAACCGATTGGCAGACAAGATTATCGCCGTGCGTGGCAACTGTGATGCGGAGGTCGATCAGATGTTGCTCGATTTCCCAATCATGGAGACTTACGCCCTGTTGGTGGATGGTGGCAAGCGCTACCTCCTCACTCATGGACATATATATAATAAGGAGAACATGCCAAAGGGACCCTACGATGCCATCATCTATGGACATTCTCACCTTTGGGAGCTTTCTCATATCGAAGTGCCATCATTGCAGGAAGGTAAGGCACCTATCCTGCGCCTCGTGGTCAATACCGGCAGTATCACCTTCCCTAAGGGGGGCAATCCGCCAACTCTAGCCACGCTAGAAGATGGCAAGGTGACGATGTATCACCTTGATACTCATGAGGTGTTGGGAGAGATAGAGATTTAATATGCAAAGAATATGATTCAAGAATACCAAATCAGGATTCTGCCCGAACAGGCAGCTAGTGAGGAAGGCATCAAGCGTTATCTCTCCAAGGAGAAAGGCTTGGATGTCAGAACTCTGAACCAAGTGCGTGTGTTGAAGCGAAGCATCGATGCACGTCAGCGTACCATCTTCGTCAATCTGAAGGTGCGTGCTTACATCAATGAGTTTCCTCAAGACGACCAGTATGTTCACACCGAATATCCCGATGTGAGCAGTCGCCCACGTGTCATTGTGGTGGGAGAGGGACCCGGCGGTCTCTTTGCCTCCTTGCGACTGATAGAGTTGGGTTATCGCCCTATCGTGCTGGAGCGAGGCAAGGATGTGCGTGAGCGCAAGAAAGACCTCAGCAACATCACCAAGACACAAAAGGTGGATGGTGAGAGCAACTACTGTTTTGGTGAGGGCGGTGCTGGAGCCTATAGCGATGGCAAACTCTATACTCGAAGCAAGAAACGTGGTAGTGTCGATAAAATATTGAATGTATTCTGTCAGCATGGAGCCAATACGAATATCCTTGCTGATGCCCATCCGCATATCGGTACCGACAAGTTGCCACGTGTCATCGAGAATATGCGCAATACTATCATCAAGTGTGGTGGTGAGGTGCATTTCCAGACCAAGATGACATGCTTGATATTGGAGAGCGAAGGCAAGCTTTCGACTACTATTGATGCGTCGGCTTCTGACAGAGTGGTTGGAGTGGAAGCTGTCAACTTGGCGACAGGTGCTGAGGAAACTTTTCGCGGACCTGTCATCCTCGCTACGGGGCATAGTGCCCGTGACGTTTATCGCTATTTGGCTTCTGCCAAGATTGACATCGAGGCGAAAGGCATTGCGGTGGGTGTTCGCTTGGAGCATCCTTCCCAGTTGATAGACCAGATACAATATCACAACAAGAATGGACGTGGCAAGTATCTGCCTGCCGCCGAGTATAGCTTTGTTACCCAGGTAGATGGCAGGGGCGTGTATAGTTTCTGTATGTGTCCGGGTGGATTTGTCATTCCTGCCGCTACGGGTTCAGAACAATTGGTGGTTAATGGTATGAGTCCTAGCAACCGTGGTACGGCTTGGAGCAATTCTGGTATGGTGGTGGAGACGCATCCTGAGGATGTCGAGCAGTTTGTGAATGATGCTTTAGCTAACGGGCATGCACGTGAAGACTTTGCCAAGCGAGAAGGTCTAGAAGATTCTTCACTCTTCACTCCTCACTCTTCACTATATATGATGTATTTCCAAGAGATTTTGGAGAAACAGTGTTGGCAGCAAGGCAATATGAAGCAAACGGCTCCATCGCAGCGTATGGCAGACTTCGTCAACAATCGCTTGAGCTATGACTTGCCAAAGAGCAGTTATGCGCCGGGACTGATCTCCAGTCCGTTGCATTTCTGGATGCCGTCATTTGTGAGCAAGCGCCTGCAGGAAGGATTCAAGACTTTCGGCAAGAATGCGCATGGCTTCCTGACCAACGAGGCTATATTGATAGCCACGGAGACTCGCACCTCCTCCCCGGTCCGCATTGTTCGCGACCGTGAAACCTTGCAGCATGTCCGCATCCAGGGGCTCTTCCCTTGCGGTGAGGGAGCCGGCTATGCTGGTGGCATCGTTTCTGCTGGCGTGGATGGAGAGCGCTGCGCCGAAATGTGTGCGAAGTATATGGAACAGCTGTAAACCGTTTTTGGTAGTATCTGTCTTACGCAGTAATCGGGGCTTGTCAGACCAAGCCCCGATTTTGCGTTTCTTAGACTCTTCGGTTCTATCTGTTACAGCAACAGTTCAATACTGCTGTTTGTGCAATCGGTTGCATAGCGATGAGTGTAGAAAGGTGTAGAACATTGCTTGCATTTCGAAAAAAAAATATTTATTTTGCAGCGGTAAAGATAGTGTACTAATAGCTTTTTACTAAATATGTGGATATTGCTACAAGCAATGTTTATCTTAAAACGTTAGAAAAAAAACCGTATAAGTTCCTAAAAGAAGTGATGATTACCTAGCTGAAAAGTACAAGGTCACCTAGCTGCTCAAAGAAGCTTAGAACAATATATATAACTAACTTAAGTAAAAAATAAAAAACCTAAAATCCGCAACTATCATCCAATACACGATTAAGGGTAGATTTATGAG